>Ga0164296_1000028_pt1 | contig 186486 bp, 171 predicted proteins | sample GEODES057metaG_FD_113533 | JGI IMG/M metagenome (GOLD analysis project Ga0164296, IMG submission 113533) | Dystrophic lake water microbial communities from Trout Bog Lake, Wisconsin, USA - GEODES057 metaG | ecosystem: Environmental > Aquatic > Freshwater > Lake | place: USA: Trout Bog Lake... | reverse complement strand
TGGTTAAACGCCAGGAGAAGGTCCCCTGCCGTGAATGTGGCAGCCTTGGCGGATATCGCCGAAGCTGAAATCCCAGCCATGACAAGCATGGTGAGAAGATGTTTGGATTTGATCTGCATGGTGTTGGTGTGTTGTCGGTTTTGTGTGGAAGAGGTGCATCCGGATGGATGGCCTCATCGCCTTTGACCGGCAGTCGAGCAGTAGCCAGACAGCAGGTTGAAATCTATGCGCGAAGAGTGACAGTTTGGACACGCCCCATTGACCTGCTGCGTATGACGTGCCGACGTGGGAACACGAGGTGCGGGCGGCATTAAAGATGGCGGGAGGCAAGTCAAAGCGTTGGGGTATCTTCATGCCCTGTTGGCATGAGGAGATCCCCATCGTTTTAGCCAGTTCCATCCTGCTGGGCAGAACTTTGCTGTGAACATTCTGTCACATTGAGCCCGGCTGGGTTCAGCGGGTCTTCGATGTCAGTACTCGCTCCAGCTCGCTCTGAAGTTCCTGGATGTAATCCAACCTTGTCCCGTTCTTGAGGGCAGCAATAGTGCCGTCGGTCTGGACGACGACAGTGCGCGGCACAAACTTGGTGAAGTAACGCCGGTAAATCTCCTGCTGCGGATCGGCCACCAACGGGAGGGTGATTTTGCGTTCACCACCCAGCTTGACGAGTTCCGCGCGCTCGTAGCCGCGGCCAATCGCGAGCATGTAAAAGCCGTTTTTGTCACGGAGCTTTTGGAAGATGTCATTCTCCATATCCTTCAGGTCGCTAAGCGAGGCTTGATTGCTGGAGGCAAAGAAGTACAGCAGTACCACCTTGCCCTTGAGGGCAGAGAGGGTGTGTTGCCTGCCAGTGGTGTCCACGCAGGTGAAATCCGGGGCAGGCTGGCCCTTTTGCACCAAAGTAGTCGCCAGAATTTCCTTGTCCACGGCGTCAGTGCCGTCCGAGGCAAAAACGGGGCAGGTGGCCTGGCAGACTGCCAGCACCATGGTTGCAAACAGCAGGTGGGTGGGGAATTTCATGGAGGAAGGGGCTCCTACTGTATGGACATTGCAAGCTTGTCAAAACTGGAGCCGGAACAAAGTTGTAACTTGGAAGCCGGGTGGCCTCCTCAGTGCGCATGCCCATGCACCAGCCCGTGCCACCCGGCCCAGGCCATGTACACCGCCAGCACGGTCAGCAGCACGCAGGAGACATACGGGGCCTTGCGCATCCAGTCGCCGAACCCGCTGAAGCGTTTCTCGGCGCGCTGCACACTCCAGGCCGCAGCTGCGCCTACCGTGACCATCGTCAGTGCGAGGCCGAAGCTGAAGGCACCGACAATCGCAAACCCCAGCGCGACTTTTTTCAACTGCAGGCACACCAGCAGGATGGTGAACGCAGCAGGGCAGGGCATCAGCCCGCCGGTGATGCCAAACATCACGATCTGCGCGGTGGTGACGTTGCGGCTGCCGAAGCGTCGGGCGATGTCCTCCGCATGCGCACGCTCATGCGCATCCTGATAGACATCGCCCTCAGGCCGCACCTCCTCGGCGATGGGCGCGTGGCTGCGCCCGTGCGCGGCTTCGCTGAATTTCAGCCGGTAGGTGTGCGCATGGTCCGCATGGCCGAGCGTGAGGGTGGCCATGAATTCATGCGGCTCTGGCAGCATGGCCGTGGCTTCCCAATAACCTGCGGCAGCTTCAAACTTGAACAACTGCGTGCTGCCATCCAGCCGCGCTGTCTCCAGCGTCAGGCGGCTGCCCTGCGGCAGTGGCACCACCGCACCGCTGGCCGTGCAGGGGTGGATGCGGAAGCGTGGCGGCACGCCGTCTTCAAACACTGCGATCTCCAGCCACCCATGCCCTGTGTCCAGCAGCATGCCGCCATGCGGCCCATGCGTGCGTCGCGCCGCCAGCGCCGGAGCTCGAAATCCAGCCGACAGCGCAATCTCATGCTCAAAGGCGTCCTCATGTTCGTGCGTGTGGCCATGCCCGTGAGAATGCGAATGCCCGTGGCCCGGTCCATGCGCCTGCGCTTCCGCCACTTCACGGCGCGTGCGCAGGTACATCCACACCGCCAGCGCCAGGATCAGCACCGCAGAGCCGAGCTGCAGGTAAGGCTCCACCGTTTCCGCGTTCCACTTTCCGCCGTACTGCAGCGCTACCGCCGCCAGCACCCAGATCAGCAGTGAGTGGGACAGCGCTGCAGAGAGCCCCAGCAGCACCGCCTGCCACACCGTGCCGCGAATGGCGATGATGAAGGCCGCCATCATCGTCTTCGAATGCCCTGGCTCCAGCCCATGCAGCGCCCCCAGCAGAATGGCCACAGGGACATACAGCCACGCATGGCCGCTGCTGAGGTAGTCGGTGAAAGAGTTCATGGCAGGAAAAAGTACTCCCGAGCTTTAGCTCGCTCCGGGCAGGGACGCACGAACTTGTGCGCGCGGCGCATCAAATTGCCAGATGCCTTCTTCAAAGTACTCACGAGCTTTAGCTCGTTCTGGAAGGCGCTTGTCCCAGAACGAGCCAAAGCTCTTCACTACTTTGCCAGGCCATGCCTCTTTACCACAGCATCGGAGTCAGCGCTCCGCCTCTCCTTGCAGACTGAGGGGCCTGGCCGACCACCAGCTCGGACAGCGGCACCTTGCCAGCGCAAAAGTCCCAGCCGAGGCCGAGAGCGGCGATCTGACTGGGGGTGATGTGGGCGCGGCGGAGGTCTTCAGTGCGGTCCACATCGAAGCAGCCAGCGCGGACGTAGGCGGCGGCATCACCGGGGGAGAAGCCGGCCTGGAGCCACTGGCGGGCGGCGACTTCGGTGCCTTCGATGGCGGCGGTCATTTCGGCGAGATCACGGGGACTGGGGCTCATGCGCGGAGAGTACATGAGATTAACAACTGTTCAAATGAATAGTTGTTTAAATGGCGGGCGGCAGTCCCTGTGCACCCTTAGCGCGGCTTCTGCACCGCGCCGTTCTTCCCCGGCTCAGTTTTAGCACCACAGCCGCGCAGCATGAAGCCGGTCAGCAGCAGCAAGATCGCAGCGGCGGCGATCAGTACCGGCTTCATCTTGAGCGCCGCTTGCAGCGAGGCCTGAGTGGGAGCACTGGCGGGCGCGTTCTGTGGCGGCGCGGCGGCGGTTTTGCGCTGGGCGGGCATCAGCGCAGGCGTGGGGCGCTTGGGCCGGTTGGCGGCCACATGCGGCCCGGCGGCGATGGGGATGGTGCTGGAGGTCGCATTCCTTGCACCATGGTGCGGGCTGGGCAGTGTCACCGGGGCGGAGAGCGGATGTTGGATGTAGCTGGCCGGTGGTGCGGCGGGTGTCGGCGCGGGTTCCGCTGGCGGCGGTGCTGCAGGCACTTCACGGCGCAGAAACAGTTCACGGGCCGCAGCCGCCTTGCGCGGGCGTTGTTCAGGATCCGCCGCCATCAGGTGCATCACCCAGGAAGTCACCCAGTCCGGCACATGTGCGGCCTGCTTTTTCAGCGGCGTCAGATCATGGCCCAGGTGCTTCAGCCGCAGTTCCTTCAGCGCCCGGCCGTCAAAGGGCGGGCGCGCCGTCAGCGCTTCATACAGGATGCAGCCCAGTGCGTACACATCGGTGCGGCGGCGGGTGGTGCCGTCCTCCCACTGCTCCGGGGCGGTGCAGCGGTAGGCGCGGATCTGTTCATCCGGGCTGCTGTCGCGCGGGGCGAAGCCCTGGCCGAAGCCATGCAGCGTCACCTGCCAGTCGGCGGCAGATTTACCGGAGATGCGGACAAAGTCTGGCCGCAGGCTGCCATGCACAACTGCGGCCTCATGCAGTACGGACAGCACATCCAGCAGTTGCGTTGCCACAGTTTCAAACTCCTGCTCCGTCAGCGGCCCGCGCTCCAGCACCTGGGGCAGCGTCTCTCCCGGCAGCGGTCCGGCCACGATGGTGTAGAAGCCGTCTTTGTCAGAGCCGAAGTCGATCAAGCGGTCAAGATGCGGATCGGGCAGGTCGGCGAGCTGGCGGAACAACTCCTGCAGGCCGTCGATTTCCTCCTGCTTCTGGGTTTTGAAGCGCCGCAGCCGCAGCTCTGCTCCACGTTTGTTGTCGTGTACGAGCAAAAGCTTGCTGGCGGTGTCCTCTTCCAGAGGACGCAGAATTTCAAAACGGGATGACATTCGGTAACGCTCGCCCGTTCCATTGATTCCCGCAAGCTTCTTGCCACATGCATTATTTGCAGGCTACTGTACCGCCCCAACCTTCCTGCATGGACGATTTTCTCGTCATTGACCACGTTTCCAAGACCTTCGGCTCCCAGCGCGCCGTGGCTGATGTGTCGTTGACCGTGGCCAAGGGGGAGGCGTTTTCGCTTCTCGGCCCCAGTGGTTGCGGTAAAACCACCCTCCTGCGCATGATCGCCGGGTTTGAGCGACCGGACTCGGGGCGTATCCTGGTGGGCGGCAAGGACATCTCCGCGCTGCCCCCGGAACGGCGTCCGGTGAACACGGTGTTTCAAAACTACGCCCTCTTTCCGCACTTGAGCGTTTGGGAGAACGTGGCTTTCGGCCTGCGCATGAGCCGCCGCCCGCGTGAGGAAATCCGCAGCGGCGTGGACCGCATGCTGGAGCTCGTGCGGCTCAGCGAGCATGCGCGCAAGCGCCCCTCCCAGCTCAGCGGCGGGCAGCGGCAGCGCGTCGCCATCGCCCGTGCGCTGGTGAACCGCCCCCAGGTTCTGCTGCTGGACGAACCCCTGGCCGCGCTGGACCTCAAGCTGCGCCAGCACATGCTCATGGAGCTGAACACCATCCACGAGCAGGTCGGCACCACTTTCATCTACGTCACCCATGATCAGGGCGAGGCCATGAGCCTGAGCAGCCGCATCGCAGTGATGAACGCCGGCCGCGTGGAGCAGGTGGACTCGCCCGCGCATCTGTATGAAACTCCCCGCACCAGCTTTGTGGCCTCCTTCATTGGCGATGCGAATTTCTTCACCGGCACCGCCGTCGAGTTCCAGCATGAGGGTTACGTGCGTGTCTTTGTGGACGGACTGGGCAGCCCCCTGGTCTTGAGCAACGGCACGGTCGCTTCCAATCAGCCCCTGCGGCTCATGGTGCGCCCGGAAAAAATCAGCCTCACCCTCGCCCGACCAGCCAGTGGCGAGCGCGTGAACGCCTTTCGCGGCGTGGTGGAGGACAGGGCCTATTTCGGCACCCACACACGCTACCGTATTCGCGCTGGGGAGCACAGCATCCTGGCCCAGCTTCAGCGCAGCCGTTTCAGCGGCGGAGACATCGATCCCGCGCGCGGTGCCGAAGTATGGATGAGTTTCCACCCGGATGAAGGCCGTGTGGTACGGCTGGAGGCGGCGGCATGAGCACCGCATCCCGGCCTTCCAAACAATGGCTGCTCACTCTGCCCTAACTCACCTGGCTGGGGGTGTTTTTTGTCATCCCGGCCATCCTCGTCATCCTCACGGCCTTTCGTCCGGCAGATCTCCAGGGCGGCGTCGGGCCGGGCTGGACGTTGGACACGCTGCATGAGCTGAATGATCCGGCCTACCTGCCCATCCTCTGGCGCACCTTCTGGCTCAGCGCTGCCACCACGCTGATCTGCCTGGTGCTGGGCTTGCCGGTGGCCTTCCAGATGGCGCGTGCCGGGCAGCGTCTGCGGCAGGTGCTGCTTCTGCTGGTGATCATCCCGTTTCTGTCAAACTTTCTCATCCGCATCTTTGCCTGGAAATCTCTGCTGCACCCGGAAGGGCCGCTGACGAAGCTTCTCATCGGCCTGCATCTCATTCCAGAAAACGCCGTGCTGCTGCACCATTCCGGCACGGTGTTGCTGGTGCTGGTGTACACGCAGTTGCCGTTTGCCATCCTGCCGCTCTACGCTGCGGCGGAGAAGTTTGACTTGGGTCTGCTCGATGCCGCACGTGATCTCGGGGCCGACCCCTGGCGCGCTTTCGCCAAGGTGTTTGTGCCCGGCGTGCGGCGCGGCCTCACCTCCGCAGCGGTCATGGTGTTTGTCTGCTGCCTCGGGCAGTATGTCATTCCGCAGATGGTGGGCGGCGCTTCGGATGAGATGCTCGGCTCCAAGATCGCCCAGCGCGTGTTTTCAGACCGCAATCTGCCGCACGCCAGCGCTCTGGCCGGTGGCTTGATGCTGGCCGTGCTGGTGCCCATGCTCCTCGCCGTGCTCTGGCAGCAGTTTGGCCGAAAGGAGGAGTCATGAAGCGCTCCTGGCTGCCCGCATTCATCACCCTGGGCGTCATTCTGTTTCTCTTCGCGCCGCTGGTGGTGCTCGTGGTGAATTCCTTCAATGCCTCGCGTTTTGGGGGCGAGTGGGAAGGATTCACCTGGATGTGGTATGAAAAGCTCTGGGCGGCGGGAGAGGTGTGGGAGTCCCTCTGGATCACTCTGCGCATCGCCGTCTCCGCCTCTCTCGCGGCCATGGTCCTTGGCACGCTGGCCGCATATGCGCTGCATCGGTTCCGCTCCGGGCTGCAAAACGTGCACCACATGCTCATCACCCTGCCACTGGTCATGCCGGACATCCTCATGGGCATGTCTCTGCTGGCCTTGTTTGTACTCACTGGCGTGGAAACCGGGCTGCTCACCATCTGGATCGCGCATGTCACTTTCTGCTTGAGTTTTGTGACCATGGTCGTGCTGGGCCGGTTGCAGGACTTTGATTTCACCCTGCTCGACGCCGCGCGGGATCTCGGCGCCACGCAGGCCCAGGCCGTGAAAAAAGTCCTGCTACCCCTCCTGCTGCCCGGTGTGCTGGCCTTTACTCTCTCGATCGACGACTACGTCATCACCTTCTTCGTCTCCGGGCCAGGCACCACCACACTGCCCCTGCGCGTCGCCAGCATGATGAAAACCAGCCGCAGCCTGCCGGTGATCAATGCGCTCAGCACGCTGCTCATCGCCAGCACCTTCCTCTTTGCCGTGTGCAGTCACCATCTCCAGCGCCGCACATGATTTCTGCATTCTTTAAAGTAGTGGCTGACTTTTTGGAGCCGATTGGATTCATCTGGCTGGTGCTTTCAGTCCTGATAGTGGTCAAAATCCACCGCAGGCAGTGGCGGCTTTTATGGCTGCCAGGCCTCGCATGGCTGCTGCTCACACTGACGGCATCCTCGCCCTTATCCCATTCCTTGCTGGCCACTTTGGAATCCAAGTGGCCGCCCGTGGACGTGGCGCAGTTGCCGGAATGTGATGCCATCGTCGTGCTTGGCGGCGGCGTGGAGCCCTCCGAATTTGAACCGGCCGGCATTCATTTGATGGGAGCCTCTGACCGGTTGTTCACCGGACTGATGCTGGCGAAAAAGGGCAGGGGCAGGCTGATCCTCATTGGCGGTGGCAGCTACCAGCGCGAAGTGGGCGTCACTGCATCTGAGGCGGAGGGTGCCACGCGCTGGGTGGAGCAGTGGCAGTTATCTCCAGTGCCGGTGCAAAGCCTGGGACACTGCCGGGATACGCATGATGAAGCCGTCAAAGTCGCAGCACTGGCAGTCCAGCACGGCTGGAAACGCGTGGCCTTGGTGACATCAGCCTATCATATGGCCCGCAGCAAAGCCGTATTTGAAAAAGCCGGGACGGCGGTGGTCCCCGTGCCGTGCAATTATCTCAGCGTGGCGATGCGGGATCGGCGCGTGAACTGGCTGGAAGTGCCCAATGCCGCCAACATGGCTCATTTTGAGGCATGGATGCACGAAATCATCGGCTGGTGGGCCTATCGCCTGCGTGGCTGGGTATAATCCGGCCCTTTCCTGGCTCAATATCTGCTCACAGATGGTAGGAAAGAAGGCTTGCTTTTGAACCATTGAGGGGTCATGTAGAATTCACATGACTAGTGGCCTGGCTTTAGCCGATACCATCACTCTTGGCGGCAGAAACAGGACGGGCACTGAGCTCATCCTGGCCACCAAGCCTTTTGCCGTGGACAACACCTTCAAAAGCTGGTGGTGCATCCTTTCAACCACATCACTTTGGCTGGCGGTGATCGCAGGCACGCTGTGGATTCCATATCTGCTGGTGAAACTGGCGCTCAGTGTTCTATCCGGCCTGCTGCTGCTTCGCCTGTTCGTCATCTATCATGACCAGCAGCACAATGCCATCCTGCCCACTTCCAAGGTCGCGGAATGGCTGATGCGCGGCTTTGGCATTCTTGCCCTCAGCCCCAGCAGCATCTGGCGCAGTTCGCACAATCATCATCACAATCACAACTCCAAGATCAAAGGTTCCCACATTGGTTCCTACCCGATCATGACGAAGGATCATTACCTGAAGGCGTCCAAGTCCGCGCGGATGATCTACCTCTTCATGCGGCATCCGCTGACCATTCTCTTTGGCTACCTCTTTGTCTTTCTTCACGGCATGTGCCTGCGCCCGTTTGTCATGAAGCCCCGGCAGCATCTCGACTGCCTTCTCGCCCTGCTGGTCCATGCGGGTATCGCCACACTTCTCGTTCATTTCTTTGGCTGGCAGATGTGGCTGCTGGTGCAGGTCATCCCGCATTTCATCACCTACGCCATCGGGTCCTACCTCTTCTATGCGCAGCATAATTTTCCGGACGTGGCCTTTTATGACAAGGGGGGCTGGACCTATGAGCGTGCCGCCCTGGAATCCTCCAGCTACATGAAGACCAGTCGCCTCATGGCCTGGTTTTCCGCCAACATTGGCTACCACCACATTCACCATCTGAATGCGCGCATACCCTTCTACCGCCTGCCAGAAGTGTTGAGGGCCATGCCGGAACTGCAAAAACCGAAGATCACCACCCTGAGCCCTCGTGACATCGTCCGCTGTCTTCGGCTCAAGGTCTGGGACACCGAATTGCAGCGCATGGTGCCGCTGCCGACATCGCGGTAAACGCCTTCGGCTCACCGAATCTCCATGTACACCGCGTCAAATCTTGCAGAGCTGATCGGTGGAGAAGTGGTGGGGGATGGAACAGTCATCCTCACGGGCATTGCCCCTGCGGACGGTGCATCTGTTGGCGACCTCACCTTTGCAGAAAAGCCAGCCTACTTGGCCGCCGCGGAGGTCAGCCAGGCCAGCGCCATCCTTGTTCCCCGGGGGTTCGAGTCTGCCACGAAAGTACTCATCCGCGTCAAGGATGCCCGCATCGCCATCGCCAAGGTGCTGCCGTTGTTTTTTCCGCCTGAAACATCCGCCGCCGGCATCCATACCAGCGCCGTGGTGGATCCCACCGCTCAGATCGACGCCACCGCCAGTGTCGGCCCGCACTGCGTCGTCGGTGCCGGTGTTTCGTTGGGAAAAAACACCGTGCTCATGGGCGGCAACCACATCGGCCGCGACAGCAAACTCGGCGATGACGTCTGCCTGCACCCCAACGTGGTGCTGTATGCCAGGACGCAGATTGGCAACCGCGTCAGTATCCATGCGGGCACCACCATCGGTTCAGACGGTTACGGCTATGTCTTTGACCAGGGCCGCCACCGCAAAATGCTCCAGGTTGGCAACGTCGTCATTCATGACGATGTCGAGATCGGCTCCAACACCTCCATTGACCGTGGAGCGCTCGGCTCCACCGTGATCGGGCAGGGGACCAAGATCGACAATCTCGTCCATGTGGCCCACAACGTTGTCATGGGCCGCCACTGCCTCATCATGGGCCAGGTGGGCTTTGCCGGCAGCACTGTGCTTTCTGATTACGTCGTCATCGCCTCGCAGTCAGGCATTGCCGGGCATCTCAAGCTCGGCACCCAGTCCACCATCGGTGCCAAATCCGGCGTCATGCGCGACATTGCCCCCGGTGAAACCATGCTCGGCTACCCTGCGGCCACCGACAAGCAGGCGAAGCGCCAGTGGATTGCCACCTCCAAGATGCCAGATGCCTTGCGGCGGCTGCGCGCACTGGAAAAGAAGATGAACGGCACCACGGGGCCTTGACGCTGATTTCGCGCTTCACCTTGCGTCAACTCACGCCATGGTGTGTGCATGACCCGTGAAGACGCCGCCGCCATCTTTGAACGCATCGCCCTGCTGCTTGAGCTGAAGGGGGAAAACAGCTTCAAGGTCCGCGCCTACCGCACCGGCGCGGAGATCGTGGAAAGCTACAGCGGCGACATCATGAGGCTCGCCGCCGAAAACCAGCTCGCGGGCATCAAAGGCCTGGGCGAAGCCCTGCGCGACAAGCTCCATGAACTGGCCACCACCGGCAAGCTGGAGTTCTACGAGAGGCTCAAGTCCGAATTTCCCGACACCCTCTTTGAGTTGTTCGATGTCCAGGGTCTCGGCCCCAAGAAAGTGGCCGCGCTGCACACGGAGCTGGGCGTCTCCTCCATCGCCGATCTCAAGCGCGCCTGCGAAAGCGGCGAGGCTGCCAAGCTCTCCGGCTTCGGGGGCAAATCGGTGGAGAAGATCCTCGAAAGCATCGCCTTCCGTGAGCAGCACGCGGCCGAGTTTCGCCTCGATCTAGTCCAGCCGCTGGTGCTGGAAATCCTGGAGGCACTGCGCCAGCACCCCAACGTCTCCCATGCCGAAGTCTGCGGCAGTTTTCGCCGTGGCAAGGAGACGGTGCATGATCTCGATTTCCTCGTTTCAACACGGCAGCCGGAGCTGGTCATTGAAGCCTTCGTGACGCTGCCCCTCGTGGTCGATGTCATTGCCAAAGGACCGACGAAGGCCAGCGTGCATGTCACCCATGGCGTCCAGTGCGATCTCCGCGCCGTTTCCAACAAAGAGTTCCCCTTTGCGCTCGCCTACTTCACCGGCAGCAAAGAGCACAACGTCGCCATTCGCCAGCGCGCCCTCGCCCGTGGCTGGTCGCTCAATGAGTACACCTTCACCCCCGTGCCCGATCATGCCGATGCGCCCGTCATTCCGCCCATCCATGACGAAGCCGAACTCTACCGCGCGCTGGACCTCGACTTCATCGAACCCGAGCTGCGTGAAAACTTGGGCGAGATCGACGCCGCTGAGCATGGCGGTCTGCCACGCCTCATCCTCCTCGAAAACCTGCGCGGCGTCTTCCACAACCACACCACCGCCAGCGACGGCGGTGCCACCTTGCGCGAGATGGCCACTGCCGCGCACGATCTCGGCCTGCAGTACCTCGGCATTGCCGATCACAGCAAATCCTCCTTCCAGGCCAACGGCCTCGATGAAAAACGCCTGCTCGCACAGATCCAGGAGATCAAAGCCCTGAATGAAGAGATGGCCGAAGAAGGCTTCCGCATCTTCGCGGGCAGCGAGGTGGACATCCTCAAAGATGGCAGCCTCGACTTCAGCGATGAAATCATGGCCCAACTCGACTACGTCGTCGCCTCGGTCCACAACGTCTTCAATCTGCCCGAGGCCGAGATGACCAAGCGCATCATCCGCGCCATCGAAAACCCACACGTCACCATGCTCGGCCACCTCACCGGTCGCCTGCTGCTCCAGCGCCCCGCTTACAATGTCAACGTCGCCGCCGTCATCGATGCCGCAGCCGAAACCGGCACCATCATCGAGCTCAACGCCAGCGCCTGGCGTCTCGACATGGACTGGCGCTGGTGGCACCACGCCAAAGAAAAAGGCGTCAAATGCAGCATCAACCCCGACGCCCATAGCACCCACGGCTTACAGGCCGTCATCTACGGCATCAAATCCGCCCGCAAAGGCTGGCTCACCCGCCAAGACGTCATCAACTGCCTCCCGCTGGGTGAGGTGGAGGCAGTGCTCCGCTCCAAACGCACGTAATCACCGACCAGCCCCCCCCCAGTTCGTCCTCGTGCTCGTTCTCCTACTCGTCCTCGATCCTTTCGCTTCGCATTGGATTTGAGCTTCCAATGGGTCGCATGGCTCTGTTCTCCGCTCTGAATTATAGCGCTCAGGACTCAGTTTCTCGTCTTTCCCGCAGATTCAGGAAACCCACAGATTGAATCCTTTTCTGAATCTGCGGCTTCCCTGAATCTGTGGGAAAATCAACGTCATCGCTCAGCAGCTTCACCGAAAATTTTCATTCTCGCCAAGAGGCCAAGAATCAAGTTCATTCCCAGGACCATGCCGACCCCACGCCAAACCAAACGCAAGCCAAAGCACATCACTGCCACCTCCATCACTCTCGAAGATGCGCAGGGCAAGCCGCGCATTTTCATGGAGGCGGGAGACGGCAACAGTCCAGCCAGCATTTGCATCTTTGGCAAGGACGAGCGTTCGATTCAGATCCAGGCATCGCCTGATGGAGTTTTATCGATTGCACTTTTGGGCAGTCGTTTTGAGGCATCTCTGGTTGTCTCTCCAGAGAACGATGCAGGGCTTAGCATCCGTGATCGCGATGGGCGGTTGGGGACGATGCTGGGCTCCGTCTATGAGCAGGGCAAGCACCAGTTGGTGTTGTTTCAAGACGGGCAGCCGGTGTGGAGCAGCGCCAAGCCGCTAAAGGCAAAACGCGGGAAGTCCAAACCATCCGCCAAATAAAACGCCGCATCGGGCCGCTCACCTCTCCGGAATAATCCTCAGCGCATGGCTGGCCTTGCTAGCATACCACCAGCCACGTTTGAACGGGCGCAGGTGGATGCCATTGGGAATGACCACGCCATTGCTGTCCTTGGTGCCGCTTCCCGTGCTGTCGAGGATCAGCGGCACACCATCGGGGCTCTCGCCGATCTTGCCGACCCACAGAACGACGTGCGAAACCCCACCTTGATTGCTCTTCACAAACAGCAAGTCGCCGGTGAGCAGGGTCTTTTCAAAATCCTCGTAGAGCTCGGGTAGCTTGATGCGCTTCACCACCGTGCTGCGTCCAGCACCTGGGCCAGGGGCCTCAGCGAGCACTGCCTGATCATGCACATCACCGGTCGGCTTAATGCCGAGTGCCATGTTGTAAACGAACGCGGTGAAGTTGCTGCAGTCCAGCCCCTTCGTCACCGGCGTGGTTTGCTTCTCATCCTTCGGCCAGTCCGCCGGCGGCTCCCAGTCCGGCACATGATGATGCTGGTAGGTGTAGCCGACGAAGCGCAGCCCGGTGGCGATGACACGCTGGCGCATCCACTCCGGTCCTTTGGCGGCGCTGCCAGCAGGTGGGCTGAAATGCTTCGCCGCCGGTCCCCAGTGCTTCCAGCGCTTTTGATACGCGGCGTCATACCACTCGCGATACGGCACGCTCGCTTCTTCCTTCCATTCGCCACGCGGTCCATGCAGCAGATCCCCGATCAACTCCTCCTCCTTGAAGTTGAACTCAACTTTGTAAGGGGATTTGTAATCATCCGCTCTGAGCGCACTGCCGCACAGCGCGATGATGACGACGACAACGAGTCGGTGGAGGTGGCAGGCCTGCATGGCCATGCTGAAACGCCGCGCCGCTCACTTGCTTGCATCCAAAAAATCACACGCCGCCGCCATCACGGTGGAGACCTCACAAAAAAGGAGGCACTGCCTTTCGGCAATGCCTCCCACGATTCAACGGTGAACGAACGTTGGTCGCTAAATTAGAACTTATAGCTGAGGCGCACGCCGAAGTAATGCGCCTGCACGGACTGCCGGAAGTACTGACCCTGGTAGTTGAGCAGCAAACCGAGGCTCGGCGTGAACTGGAAGTTCAAGCCTGCACCTGCGACCATGTAATCCTGACCATAACTCTGATTCCCGCCGCCCACGACGAAGGGCTGGTTGACGAGGCCAACGGTGGTGCCGTTGTTGCTCAGGTTCTGGCGCTCGTAGCTCAGGCGGGCCTGTGCAGTGATGACAGCGAAGTCTGTCTTGATATACTTGCTCACCGACCAGCCAATGCGGGAGACCAGGGACTCAGCCGTACGTTTGTTGTACGCCAGGGCCGCAAGGCCGCCGCCGGACTCTCCATAGGCGTCAACGGAGACGTGGGTGTAGTCGAGGCCAATGAACGGACCGGTCACCAGGCTGTTGTTCTGGAAACGAAAATTCCAGCCCGTGTTAAACTGAATGGAGTTGGTGTAGGCGTTTGTGTCACCGCGAGCCATGGTGAACCCGATGGGGTTGCGGTTCGTGTCGATGTCATAGCTGCCGAAGTTGTACAGCAGATCAGCTCAGAATGCCTTCTGCACATAAGATGTGTAGGCGCTCAGCGCATACCCATTCATGTCCATGGAGCCGACGTTATTCGCGAAGGTCTGTCTGGACTCCAGCCAGTTGAGGGCGAAACCAATGGCCACATTCGGGGTGACGTGAACCTCAGCGCCGATGCCTTGTGTCCAACTGTCGGACTGGATTCCCGCCTGCTGCCCACCGAGAGCACCGAGCCTGGCATTGTTGTAATTCGCCGTACCAAAGACCTGCCACTGACCCGGTTCGGGGCGGCGCTGAACCATTGGGCTCGGTGCCGGGTTCTTGCCAGGACCGTCGCCCTGACCATTGACCACGCGTTGATCGTACTCGCTGTCATCGGACAGGTCGCCCTGACCCGCACGGAGGAAAAACAGGCGTCCATTCACATCCGTGAGGACACTCTGAGCACTGGCGAGCACGGCCTGCCCCATGGCGTTGGCCATTTGCAGGCCGGTGATGGTATCAATGATGGTGAAAACACCGGAGGTCTGGTTGAAGTTGCCCACCTGAGTCACCCTGAGATTCAAAGCGGTGGTGTCGAGATTGCCGGTAAGTCCCAAATTGCCCGTAATGGTGGCGCCTGGAGCGAGATTCACGACTTTCCAACTGTCTCCGCCGGTGAAGCCTGTCATGGCGGTAGGATTGCCGATGACCAAGGTGCCGCCTGCCACAGAATTCAGCGTGCCGCCGAGATTGAAGGTGTCAGAAGCACCCGGAGCGATGGTGTTGTTGCCAAGACCCGCACCGGTGAAGAGATCGACCTTCAAAGTGCTGCCGAGGCCCATATTGATCGCGCCCAAGCCTGAGGTGGAGATCGAGAGCGTGGATGCGACAGGAATCAACGCCGTGGCATCGCCAACACTAATCGCGCCGTTGTTGTTGATGGAAGCTCCCAGAGCTTCTGTGATCACTCCAGTCCCAATGCCGACACCATTGCCTGCAAGCGTAGCGCCCGGGGCAATCGTGTAATTTCCACCACCAATGTGGCTGCCCAGCACGTTGAGAGTTCCCGTGTTGACCATCGTGGTGCCCGTATAGGTGTTGGCACCCGAGGTCGTGAAGACGCCTGTGCCATTCTTGACCAGGGAGCCGCCGAGGCCCGTCAAATTCCCAGCGTAGGTGCTGTTCCCGGCAAAGGGGATCACACCGTCGTTGCCGACCGTGAGGGTGTTGGCGTTAAGGTTGGTGTTGCCGGTGCCTGAGAGGCTGCCAATGGTTTCACTCGAAAGCAGAGCAAGTGCGCCCGGTCCCGTCACGACGACTGCGGCAGAATTGGCAATCGCCGCGCCGTTTTGAAGCTGCAGGAGGCCATTACTCACGGTGGTTGTGCCGGTGAAGGTGTTTGTCCCACTCAAAAGCAGCGTGCCAGTGCCGACCTTGTTGATCGAGCCGACGCCCGGGCCGGAATCTGTGACCGGGCCGGAGATCGTCGTAGTGTTGGTACCATCGACCATCAGTGGCTGACCTGCCAGATTGACCGCAGAGCCCACAATCAGCCCCCCTCCCAGGAGAAGGCCTGAATTCCACGTCTGTCCTGCACTCAGAGTGACGCCCGTTCCACCAAAGCCAATCGTCTGCACGCTGGCGGAGTTGTTGGTGATGCCTCCACCGAGAGTGATCGCATTCCCCGTGAGATTGAACGCACTCGCACCCAGATTGAAGGCAATGCCAGCGGATGTGGCCGTCGCGTTATTCACTGCGCCCGTGTTCAGGCCCCCCCCCAAACTGAAGGCCCGTAGCGTAATTGGGTGCGGTGCCGCCCCAGTTGCCGACGGTTGACCAATTGGAGTCCGCGCCACCACCAGTCCAGGTGTTGCCCACTTTGACCTCCTGGCAAAGACTGCTAAAGGTCAGCAAGGACACGGCGAAAAGGCCTTTGCAAGAGCCCTTGTTTCGCAATTTGTTTTTCTTCGATGTGGGTTTGTTCATGATTACCTGTTTGTTGTTTGTTTCGTTGCTTGAACGGCAAAGAATAATTCTGCACATTCAGCGACTGATTAGGCGAAACACGGTGGATATAATATGGGGTAAAACCCTACCATTGATTACGTCTAAACACGTTAAGAAATGAGCATAAGGAACGCCCACTACCACGAGCGTGAACGAGCTTGGAAGGGCGAACCATCAGGCGTGCAGTTTCAGAATGGCTGCTGCGAAGCGAACCCCGAATGGCGAATGACGAGCCGGAGCGCCCAGATATTGAGAAAGAACAACCCCGGCCTGAAGGCAGCAGTTGACCTTTTGACCGTCGCTCTCCGCTCAACAAGTGGCGGAAGGGATCAAGATGATCACGCTCCGGCCTGCCTCATTGGGCCGCATCCAGAAAATCACACACCGCCGCCGCCATCACGGCCACGCCGGTTTTGAGGCTCTCCTCATCACAGTCATACATCGGCGTATGCCCGCCGTAGGTCATGCCTTTCTCCTCGTTGGCCACGCCCAGGCGGAAGTAGAAGCCGGGCACCACCTGCGCGAAGAAACTGAAATCCTCACCGCCCATGCCGGGGATGAGTTCAATGACGTTCTTCTCCCCCACGATGCGTCGGAAGGTTGGCAGCGTCGCGTCGATGAGCTTGCGGTCATTCAGGATGCTGGGGTAGGTTTTGCGGTACTCCATTTCATAAGTCGCGCCGTGGGCGGCGGTGATGCCTTTGAGGATGCGCTCCATCTGCTCAATGATGCCGTCACGAAACACCGCGTCGTAGGTGCGCACGGTGCCGCCGAGTTCGACTTTTTCCGCAATGATGTTTTCGCGATCGCCACCGCTGATGGTGCCGATGCTGATGACGAGCGGTTGGCGGGTGTTCGTCTGGCGGCTCTTGATCATCTGCAGCGCCATGATGGCCTCCGCCGCCACGGCGATAGCATCCACCCCTTTGTGCGGCGCGGAACCGTGCGCCATCTTGCCGTGAATGGTGATGTGGAAGCGGTCACTGTTCGCATTGTCGATGCCCGGCGTGTACCCGATCTGCCCCGCCTTCAGATAATGCACCCCGTCATCCGTACTGCTCACCGGCTGGACTGAGGCCGTGGTGTGCAGGCCAAACACCGCTGCGGGCTTCGGATTTTCCATGGCCCCTTCGGCCACCATCAGCTTCGCGCCCCAGTCGCCTTGAAAGGTGGCGGGCATGGCTTCTTCGGCAGGCTGAAACAAGAACTTCACGCTGCCTTTGACCCGGTCGCGATGCTTCGCCAGCAACTCCGCCACGCCCAGCGCGCAAGCCACATGCACATCATGCCCGCAGGCATGCATCACCCCCGGATTCTGCGAGCGGTACGGCACACTTCGCAGCTCCTTGATTGGCAGCGCATCCATATCCGCCCGCACCGCCACACACGGCCCGTCGTGCGCGCCCTTTAGCAGTGCTACCACACCATGCTTTGCCACACCAGTCTTGATGTCCGTGAAGCCCAGCTCCTTCAAGCGATCCGCCACCAGCTTGGCTGTTCGCTCCTCCTCATTGGAAAGCTCCGGGTGCCTGTGAATGTCCCGCCGAATTTCCACCAGCTTCGGATACATCTCCTCAATGCTCTTTTGAAACACCGCATCGCGTGTGTCAGCGGCGAAGGTAGAAGCACAAAAAAGGACCGAGAGGAGGATGCGTTTCATGGTTGGGTAGTACGCTCGCGCATTGGGCTGAATAGCAGGGTTAAAGTCGTTCGCGCCAGTAGTCGGGCCGTCGCCGATGATGCATTACGGCGACGAAACGCACGTGCTGCTCAGCTTCGTTGTACCGATAGAACAGGTAGTACGGAAAGCGTTTCATTCTAAAGATGCGCGTATTGCCTCCTACAGGTTGATAGCGGTCTGGCGACTGCAACACCTGGCCCACGGATGCCTCCACAGCTTCTGTGAATTCCACACCGAGCCGGTAACGCTGCTCCTCATACCAAGAGGCGGCATCCTGATATTCCTCCAGCGCATCAGGATGAAATTCAAAGGTCATGCCTGTGACTTGAGCAGAATGGCCTCACGCACCCGGCGGAGAGCGTCTTCGCCAGGGATGCCTTTCACGCGGCCCGCGTCCAGATCATCTGCACGCCGCTGCGCCTCGGCCACCTGATCTGCAAAGACCGCTCCGGCTGGTTCAATGCTGCCAATCAACTGCTCAGCCAAAGCCACTCGGCTTTCTGGCGACAGGCAAAGCGCGTTCTCAAAAAGCTGGTTCACTGTGATGGCCATGACGGATTCATAGTACGATCAGAACGGCCGAATGCAACTGTCCACAGGCCCAAGTACGATGGGCACTCTTGCCCGTCGATAATCGCTCCCTTTTGGTCCCTCAGCCCTCAAGTGCCAAGCCCCAATGTAGGATGGGAGTGGCGACAGCCCGCCCGTCTGCGAGCGCATGACCTCACCCATCACTCCCGCTCCTCCAAAATCGGCCAGTTGGGCGCAGCAGCGTCTGGAAGAAGCGATACCACCACCCCACTCACACCCCCGGCACCGGCTCCGCATTCAGATCCAGCCCCAGCTTCTTGAGCTCCCATTCCTGCGCTGGCCAGTGGATCTCCGCCGGCGTGCCCACGGGCTTTTCATTGACAAAAATACCGACCGACATCGGACGAATGCGGCGGTGGGTGGCGTGCTTGTCCACCAGCGGCATGCCCTGCGTTTTGGGGGACGGATGCTGCGCGGCCTTCTCCTCCTCCTGCCAGACGGTAGCCAGTTGGTGCAGCGCCACGATGCGGTACCAGTGCCAGGGCTGCTCGCACACCACGTTGTCGCGGCACCAGCGCCAGTTGGCGAAGCGTTCCAGCTCGGCGGGGCGCACCAGGAAGCAGCGCACGCATTTGCGCCGCACCACCTGGCGGTCTTCGCAGGTCATGGCAAACAGCCACGTCTCGCGCGGAAAGGGCGTGATGGCCAGATGTCCCGAGATGTGGTTGAACGCATCATTCAGCACTTCATATCCGTGCACGCCTTCGGTGCGCAGGACTGGCTTCCGCAGCGTGGTGATGTCGGCCAGTTCACGCACAATCTTTCGCGCCGCCGGGTTGTCATAAAGATCGTTCACCGTCGTGCTCGGCATCAGGTTGCGGAAGAGCAGCACATACTTGTCCGTGCCCGGCACCTGCGCAAGGAAGTGCGCCTGAAACAGCACATCGTCCGAATCCCCACGGCGCAGGCGATCCAGCGCTCTCAGATGTCGGCGGAAGAGCAAAAACCAGCTCGCCCCAAAGCCGAGCAGAAAGCCGATGAATTTGCCCGTGATCTCCGGCACCAGGCGGTTCCATTCCAAATGGCGCAGCCAGTCTGCCACCTGCTGGGCATTCAAACTGCCGGCCCAATGGATGAATTGATCGTAGAGATTCATGAAGATGAAGGGATTGCCGCAGGCGGCGGAGGCTAAAAGCAAAACCTCCGTTGGCAAGGCGTGAACGTACCCGCACAATCCGTCACAAGTTAATGGTCAAGAGATCGAAATAACCGGCGGCAGACTATGGACATGCCGGTGTCCGTAGCTATTTTGATGCCGCATGCGCTACACGATTTCACTCATCCCACTTATTGTACTGACGTTCTGCCTCAGTTCTGCTTATGCCCAGGACAAACCTGTGAGCCGTGAGGCGGCCAAGGCCGCGTTTGACAAAGCTGACCGTGCCCTGAACGAAGCCTGGGCCGCAGCCAAAAAGGCGCTGCCGGAAGCCGACTTCAACAAGCTGAAAGAGGAGCAGCGCGAGTGGGTGGAGTATCGCGATGGTCTCGCCCGCTCCCCCAGTTATACGGGTGTGGATGCCCAGGACGACCTCCCGCTTGATGCACCTGAATACTTGCAAGCCGCCGCAAATCTCGAAGACATGCGCACCGAATGGCTCAAAGGCTTGATCAAAGACTCGCAGGACGAAACAGTCACCGGCTACTGGACCGACAGCTACGGTGGCAACATTCAGGTCGTGGAAAAAGACAATCAGCTCTATTTTTTAATTTCGGTGGTTCGTGGGCCGTCCTCCAGTAGTGGAGATCTTACTGGCATCGCCGCATGGAACAGCTCCATCGGCTGGTTCAGTGACAAAGGCCGGGACAAGGACAAAACCGACGAGACCAATCTGAGTTTCATCGCGCGTGACAAAAAGCTCGAAATCATCGGCGCAAACACCGGTTACTACCACGGCGTGCGTGCTTATTTTGACGGCACCTACGTCCGCGTGAAGCCTCTCGACGCGAAAGCACAGGCCAAGGTCATCAAAGCTGCGAAATCAGGCGAAGTGCCGGAAGAATAACCTCCCATCACGAATTCCTCATGCACGCCGCTGGCCCCAAAAATCCTCTTCATGGCATCACACTGCAGATGATGGTCACGCAACTCGTCGAACACTACGGCTGGGAGATGCTCGGTCGCATGATCCCCATCAACTGCTTCAACTGGCAGCCCAGCATCAAGTCCAGCCTCGTCTTCCTCCGCCGCACCCCTTGGGCGCGCGAGAAGGTGGAGGCTTTGTACCTGGATTCATTACCCGACATGCAGCCCAAGCCGGAGGCGGAAGGTGATGCCTCCCAAGGCGCGGGGGTCTCCCACCCCCCCGGTTTGGAATAGTACGATGGGCACTCCTGCCCGTCGATCCGCGTGCCCTTTTCTCCCCTGCATTCAAGAGCCATGCGTCATTGTGGGATGGGTGTGGCGAAAGCCCGCCCGTCGATGAGGGTGTGGCAGCGTCCCATAGCTTGACCACTTCCAGAGTCGGGCGGTTTGGCGCAGCCGCGTCTGGAAGTTGAGCCACCACCACGCACCAAACACACCCAGCGTACGACAAGAGCCACGCACCTCACATTTTCATTTGAAGTGGGGGGCTTTGAAGAGTTGTGCTGCGCTACAGAATCAAGGACGAGTAAGAGTCCCGCCTCACAGCCTCTCCACATGCTGCAAATGCTCCGGCGGCGGATGGTCAGCATCCACATCATGAATCTCCACCACTCGACCATCGTCCATATTGGCGATGCGGTTGGCGTGGTGAAAGATTCGGTTGTCATGTGTCACGATCAGTACCGCACGGTCTTTGCCGCGCGCCACGTGTTCGAAGAGCTCCATCACCACATGGCCGTTCTTGGCATCCAGCGCCGCCGTGGGTTCATCGCAGATGATCAGCTGCGGCTCATGTACTAGCGCCCGGGCGATGGCCACGCGCTGCTGCTGACCGCCGGAAAGCTGCGAGGGCCGGTGTTTGATACGATCCCCCAATCCCACTTGCTCCAGTACCTCCTTGGCCCGCTTCTCCGCCTTGGCCGCGCTCACGCCCTGGATCAGCAGCGGCACGCTCACGTTCTCCGCACAGGTCAGTGTCGGGATGAGATTGAAGGACTGGAAGATGAAGCCGATGTGCTTGGAGCGAAACCGCGTGATCGCCGCCGTGGACATCTTGCGCAGGTCATGGCCAAACACATTCAGCTCCCCCGCGTCCGCTTTCAGCGTGCCCGCGATGATGCTAATCAGAGTCGTCTTGCCACAGCCCGACGGCCCTACTAGCATCGTGATGTCCCCCCGCCGCACCTCCAGGTCGATCTCCTTCAGCACCAGCAGCCGCGCCCCCCCATCGCCAAAGCTTTTGGAAATGCCCTTCACATGCGCCGCGAGCTGGCTGTTTTCAGGTTGGTTCATTCGTTTGGATTTCTACGCAACTCCGATGCCTGCGGTTGCCTGTGAGTTCAAGCTCGCAAAAACCGCCCCGTCACACTCTTCGCATCCGCCGCCACCTGCTTGGGTGTTCCTGTAGCCAGCACGTGCCCGCCTTCCGTTCCGCCGCCGGGGCCGAGGTCGATGATCCAGTCGGCGCAGCGGATGACGTCGATGTGGTGTTCGATGACGATGAGCGTATTCCCCGCGTCGCGCAGGCGTAGCAGCACGCCGAGCAGCGTCTGGATGTCCGCGCTGTGCAGACCGGTGGTGGGTTCATCGAGCACATAAAGCGTGCGCCCGGTGCTGCGTTTGGCGAGTTCGGCGCTGAGCTTGATGCGCTGCGCCTCACCGCCGGAGAGCGAGGCTCCGCTTTGGCCGAGCCGTATGTAGCCGAGTCCCGTTTCCTCCAGCGTGCGCAGCTTGGGGCCGATGCTGGTGCTGCGGTCAAAAAAACGCACGGCTTCGCTGACGGTCATGTCCAGCACGTCGGCGATGTTCTTGCCCTTGAACGTGACTTCGAGAGTCTCAGCGCCGAAGCGCCGGCCTTTGCAGGATTCGCAGGTCACATAGACATCGGCGAGGAAATGCATGTCGATCTTGATGACGCCATCCCCTTCGCACTTCTCACAGCGGCCACCGGGAGTATTGAAGCTGAAGCGCCCCGCATCGTAGCCGCGCATGCGCGCCAGCGGCAGTTGGGCAAAGAGTTCACGGATCGGCCCAAAGGCCCCTGTATAGGTGGCGGGATTGGAGCGGGGGCTACGACCAATGGGCGACTGATCAATGACCACGACTTTGTCGAGCAACTCCAGCCCCGTGATGCGCTCATGCTCACCGGGGATTTCCTTGGCATCGTAAAAATGGCGGCGTAGCGCACGCATGAGGATGTCATCCACCAGCGTCGATTTGCCGCTGCCAGACGGCCCGGTGACGCAGGTAAAACTACCCAGCGGAAAAGCGACCGTGACGTTGCGCAGGTTGTGCGCGGTGGCACCGTGAATCGTCAAAGAGTGCCCGGTTCTAGGTTCGCGAGCTTCGGTGATAAGATCGGGAGGCAACGCGGTGGCGGTGATGCGCGTTCTTCCGCTCAAAAATCCACCCGTAATTGAATTCGGATTGGCAGCAATCTGCGCAGGCGTGCCTTGCGCGGTGATCTTTCCTCCAAGTTGTCCGGCACCGGGGCCGAGTTCGATGATGTGATCTGCTGCACGCATGGTGGCCTCGTCATGCTCCACGACGAGCACCGTGTTGCCCAAATCACGCAAACGCAGCAGCGTTTGGATCAGCCGCTCATTGTCGCTGGGATGCAGGCCGATGCTCGGCTCATCCAGCACATAGAGCACACCGGCAAGTCCTGCGCCGATTTGCGAAGCCAGCCGGATGCGTTGCATCTCCCCGCCAGACAGCGTGCCGCTCTCGCGGTTCAGCGCCAGATAGCCCAGCCCCACCTGCTCCAGAAACTCGATGCGCTTCAAGATCTCGCGCTGCAACTCGCCCACATACGCCTTCTGCTGCTCTGTCACTTCCAGCTCACGCATCCACTGCAAAGCATCGCGGGTTTGCAGGGCGGTGTAGTCGTGGATGTTCAGGTCTTTGGCCTGAGCACGTAGCTTGACCGCTAGCGACTCCGGCTTCAGCCGCATGCCTGCACAGGCCGCGCAGGGCATCGGATTCATTAGCCGCGTGAGCGCGGCGCGCAGAACATCACTCTCGGCGTTTTGGTACATGCGGGCGATTTCCGGCAGCAGGCCTTCAAAGGGCTTGGCCACGCTGCGTTTGTTCTCCGTCTTTTTCCAGCCGGTGCTGATGGGATCCGCGCCGGTGCCGTGAAAAAGCGCGTGTTTAAAGTCCTGTGGCAGATCTTGAAACGGCACGTCCATCCCCGCACCGAAGTGCTTGGCCAGCGCCTCGATGCTCTGATTGAAAATCTGCTTCACCTTCGGGTGCCGCGCCCACCAGGCTTTGATCGCCCCATCGTCGAGGGATTTGGTCTCATCTGGCACCAGCAGCGTGGGGTCGGGCGTGGGCGTCGTGCCCGTGCCTTCACAGACCGGGCAGGCCCCAAGATGGGTGTTGAAGGAAAAATGCTGCGGCGTCAGGCGCTCGATCACGTAGCCGGTGCGCGGATTGGCAAAGGCGGTGGTGAAGCTCAGGACTTCCTCGCTGCCGTCGAGATTGACGAGGAACTGCACTTCCCGCTCGTTCCAGTGCAGCGCGCTTTCGATGGCCTCCATCAGTCGCTGCCGTGAGTCCGTGCGCACCACCAGGCGGTCGATGACGATCTGCACCTGCTGCGTGTCGGCGTCCTCCAGCTTGAGCGAATCCTCCAGCTCCACCACGGTGCCGTTCAGCCGCACGCGCACGAAGCCCTGGCGTTTGAGCTTTTCAAACAGGGTGCGGGTTTCCGCGCCGCTGGCCGGTGGCTGGGGTGAGAGAACCATGACGCGGGTGCCCTCACCCAGAGCCAGCACCTTGTCGGCAATCTCCGGCGGCGTGCTGCGGTGGAGCTTTTCACCCGTGCTCGGATCGTAGGGCTGGCCTGCCACGGCGTAGAGCACTCGCAGGTAGTCGTAGATCTCCGTCACCGTGGCGATGGTGCTGCGCGGGTTCGGGTTCGAGTGCACCTGCTCAATGGCCACGGCCGGGGACAGCCCCTCGATGAAATCCACGTCCGGCTTCTGCATCTGGCCCAGGAACTGCCGTGCGTAGGCGGACAGGCTCTGTACGTAGCGCCGCTGGCCTTCCGCAAAGAGCGTGTCAAACGCCAGCGACGACTTCCCGCTGCCGCTGACGCCGGTCAGGACCACGAGCCGGTGCCGTGGGATGTCCACGTCGATGTTTTGGAGGTTGTGCTGCCGTGCGCCCCGCACGCGAATCACGTCTTCAGGCATGGTACACACAAGCCGCGTGGGGCAGGGGAGATCAAGCCCAAGAAAACCCCGGCTGGCACGTTTCCACAATGCTGCATGAGGGCGGTTGATTATTTCCGGCCTCTCTCCTAGACTCCCCCACTGCCATGAAACCTCTCCTTGTCATCGCCCTGGCCATCGCCGTCGGTTACGTCTCCTACGAGTATGTGTATCCGCCGCTGGCCGATGCCATGAAGTTCACCAAGCACGTGCCGAAAAAGGAAGAGCCCAAGGCGGAGGTCGCCGTCGCTCCGGTGAAGAAGCCCGCCGTGAAAAAGGCACCGAAGGTCGCCATGGAGGAGCCGAAGCCGGAAATGAAGCCCGAGGAGGCAAAGCCGGAAATGAAACCGGAGATGAAGCCCGAGGAGCCAAAACCCGAAATGGCCAAGGCTCCAGAGCCAGCAGCGGACGCGAACGCTTTCGTGGCCCCCGTGTTTCCACCGGTGGAAGAACTCACCCAGAACTGGGCGGTGGTGCCAAAAGGCTACTTCAACACACCCAAGCAGGTGACCATGAAGAAAGACCTGGAACTGAAGATGCAGATGGGCAAGGCCACTGCCGCCACCACCTTCAAGAACGGCACCAAAATCTTCGTGATGGGCCAGGAAGGACCCAACCTCGTGGTAGGAGCCTCCGCTGGCTCTCCCATGCGCGGCCTTGTCGGCATGGACGACACCGACTTCAAGGACGTTTTCTCTGCCGCGTATGAACAGGTCAAGATCGTGCAGACCGAGAACGCCCGCAAAGCTCACGAATACCGCCTGGCCTCCGCCGAGCGTTCTAAAAATGCCCCAGCTTCCTCCAAGGGTGGTGGCGGTGGCGGCAGCAGTGACAAGCCCGCCAAGGATGCCGACGGGGCCTACCCTCTGCTCCTCGCCAGCATGAAGGCCGGCGAAGTCACCGAGATCAAACCTGACAACGTCAAGTCCTGGGGCGATGCGGTGCAGGAGAAAATCGACGGCACTGAATACTACACAGTGAACGTAAAGTACGAAACCCAGACCATGTTCGGCAAGTTCGAAACCGAAGCCCAGGCCCGCATCAAAAACGGTCGCGTCGAGAAGTGGGTGTACACGGGTTCGGGTGAAGTGGTGCCGTAATACAAGACGTCGAATCGCCAAGGTGCCGGGGTTTCGCCTCACGGCTGCTTAGCCCGACCCGGCGTGGTTGATAATTTGCGCAGGATCGCGGACGAAGACCCGCAGTCCGCCGCTTGACCTCCTCACACCTTGACTGCATGACTTCGTCCCCTCCCGATGAAGATCATTCGCCACACCGATTCCAACTACGCCGCCGCCACCGCCGCCCTCAACCGCCGTGCCGAGGCCAGCGATGCCGTGCGCGAAGTCGTCGCAGGCGTCATCAAGGCCGTGCGCGAACGCGGTGATGCCGCCGTGCTCGAACTCACCGCCAAATTCGACGGTGCCCATCTCTCCGCCGCGCAAATGCGCGTACCGCAGGCCGAGCTGGATGCCGCCTGGGATGCCGCCGATCCTGTCTTCAAGCGCGCCCTCGAATCCTCGCACCGCAACGTCACCGCCTTTGCTCAGCGCAGCATGCGCCAGGGCTGGGAGTTTACCAATGAGCAGGGAGCCACTGTGGGTGAAGTCTTCCATCCCTTCGAGCGTGTGGGCTGCTACGTGCCCGGCGGCACCGCGCCGCTCGTCTCCACCTCCATCATGACCGTCGCCATCGCCGCTGCGGCGGGCGTGCCGGAGATCGTCGTCTGCACCCCCTGCGGACAAGACGGCACGGTCAATCCAGGGCTGCTCGCCGCGCTGAAGCTCGCAGGAGCCACCGAGGTGTACAAAATCGGCGGCTCGCAGGCTATCGCCGCACTCGTCTTCGGCACGGAGACGATTCGTCCCGTCGTCAAAATCTTCGGCCCCGGCAACAGCTACGTCGTAGAGGCCAAGCGCCAGGCCTTCGGCGTCGTCTCCATCGACCTGCTGCCCGGCCCCAGCGAAGTTCTCATCCTCGCGGATAAATCCGGCAATCCCACCTTCATCGCCGCCGACATCCTCGCCCAAGCCGAGCACGGCAAAGACAGCATGGCCGGATTCCTCACCGATGATGCCGCACTGCTGGATGCCGTCGTCGCGCAAGTCGAGCAGCAGTCCAAGACGCTCAGCCGCCAGGCCCAACTCGCTCCCGTGCTGGAAAAAGGCGTCTTCCTCATGCTCGTCCCCAGCTTGGAAGACGGCGCACGTCTCGCCAACGATTTCGCCCCCGAGCATCTCACCCTCATCACCACGCGTGAAGCCACCATCCTTCCGCTCATTCGCACCGCAGGCGCGATCTTTCTCGGCAATCACTCACCCGTCGCCGTCGGCGATTTCCTTGCCGGCCCCAGCCACACGCTGCCCACCGGCGGCTCCGGCAAATCCTTCCCCGGCATCACCGCAGACATGTTCCAGCGCCGCACCAGCATCATTCGCCTCGACCGCGAAAGCTGCGCCAAATCCGAACCCATCGTCAGCGCCATCAGCGCCGTTGAGGGGCTTGATGCGCACGCCCGTTCGGTGTCCATTCGCGCCTCATGAACCCCCGCCTCTGCCTCATCGCCCTGCTGCTCGTCGCCTGCGGCAAAGAAGCACCGCAGCCTGAGCTCAAAGCCAAGACTGCTGCGGCTTCCGCGCCAGCTTCATCCAAGCCGGTCGTGGCTGAGCAAAAATTGCCTCCGGTGCCGCAAGGCAAACTGCCGCAGATGGACCCCGAAAAGGCAAAATTTATCGCCGTCCCCAGCACCCCCAAATATCCTGAGGTCGAGAAGCCGACAGACAAGCCAAAGTAGTACCGAGCTTTAGCTTGCTCTGGAAAGCTCCGCACCTTCCAGAATCCAGAACGAGCTAAAGCTCAGTACTACTTTCTCCCAGCCCCCTCACACCGGCACGCGAATCTCCAGCCACTGGCTCTCGGCATCTGCGGGCTTCACAAGACGTGAGGTGGCATCCATCGCCGCCGGCACCAGCGCGAAGTCACCTGCTTTGAGGGTGGTGCCGCCGAGGCTGATCTTGCCGCTCACCACGGCGATGGTAAGGCTTTCGCCTGGCACACCCGCCTGCTTGGATCCACTGAGCACTCTGACGTTAAAGTACTCGCAGTTCACGAGCGTGCCGTTGGACTGCACCTGCTGCACGCCCGGCGCGAAATCCGTGAAGTCGATGCTCTGCATCGACTCCTGCACATGCAGCGCACGCGGCTTGCCATCCAGCCCCACGCGGTTCCAGTCAAACACACGATACGTCGTGTCGCTGTTCTGCTGGATCTCATAGATCAGCAAACCCGCGCCGATGGCATGCACGCGACCGCTCGGAATGAACAGGCAGTCGCCCGTGCGTGCTTCGATCACATGCACCACCTCGGCCACGGTGCCGTTTTGCAGCGCCGTTTCAAAATCCGCCCGCGTCACTCCCGGCTTCAGCCCGGCGTAAATCTTCGCTCCTGGATCTGCATGCGCGATGTACCACATCTCCGTCTTCGGCTCGCCTTTCAATTCCGCCGCCATGCTCGCTGGAGGATGTACCTGGATCGAGAGATCATCGCAGGCATCGAGAATCTTCATCAGCAGCGGAAAGGTGGGACTGGTGGATTTCAGCAGCGCTTTGCCAAACACCTCTTCGCGGTGGTTCGTCCACAGCTCATGCAGAGTCACGCCATCCGCCGTCACACTCGGAGCTTCAGGGCGGTCACACACCGTCCAGGCCTCGCCAAAGGGAGTCGTGGCATCCGGCAGCGTGGCACCCAGCAGAGTCTCCATGCGGCGGCCACCCCAGACGCGGCTTTGATAAATGGGAGTGAATCGAATGAGGTGGTTGATTTTCATGTGATCATAATCAACCACAGCCTGCGTTGACGCTCTAGCTCGAACTCGCCAGAATGCCCTCTGTGAACCAAATTGAAGCCCCCTTTATCGACACTCTGAAGGAAATCTTACCTGCGGACAGAGTGCTCACCTCTGCCGAGGACATCGTGCCCTACAGCTTCGATGGCACCGCTGCTCTCAAGCAGCGTTCCGGTGCGGTCGTTTTTCCGCTGACCGCCGAAGAAGTCTCCGAGTGCGTCAAACTCGCACGAAGAAACAACGTCCCCGTCGTCACCCGTGGCTCCGGCACCGGATTGAGCGGCGGCAGCGTTCCACTGGCAGGCTGTCTCGTGATCTGCCTCGTGAAGATGGACAAGCTCATCGAGGTCGATGAAAAAAACCTCACGCTGCGTGCGCAGAGCGGCGTCATCACCAAAGAGATCGACGATGCCGCAGCGAAGGTCGGCCTCTTTTATCCGCCAGACCCCGGCTCGATGAAAATCTCTACCATCGGCGGCAACGTGGCAGAAAACTCCGGTGGCCTGCGTGGTCTCAAGTACGGTGTCACGCGCGATTACGTCATGGGCATCGAAGTCGTACTGCCAGACGGCACGCTGACCTTCCTCGGCAACAAGTGCGTCAAAGACGTGGCAGGCTACTCCATGAAGGACCTCTTCATCGGCAGCGAAGGCACCCTCGGCATCATCACCGAAGTCATCCTCAAAGTGCTGCCACGTCCCAAGGCACGCAAAACAATGCTCGCGCTCTACGATTCGATGGACGCCGCCGCCAAGACAATCTCAGCCATCATCGCCGCCAAGATCATTCCCTGCACACTGGAGTTCCTCGACCGCGTCACCGTGCAGTGCGTCGAAGACTACGCTAAGATCGGCCTGCCCACCGATGTGGAAGCCCTCGTGCTCATGGAGACCGACGGCCATCCCGTCGTCGTCGAAGAAGAAGCCGCGCAGATGATGGCGCTCGCCACCGCCAACGGTGCGCGCGATGTCCGCGCCGCCGCCGATGAAGCCGAAGGCGCCAAACTCGCCGCCGCCCGCCGCAATGCCTTCTCTGCACTCGCCCGCGTGCGCCCCACAACCATCTTGGAAGATGTCACCGTGCCACGCAGCGAACTCGCCACCATGGTCGCTTTCATCGACAGCGTCGCCAAAAAGCACAAGCTCCAGATCGGCACTTTCGGCCATCTTGGCGATGGCAACCTGCATCCCACCTTCCTCACCAACGAGCGAGATCACGAAGAGATGCACCGCATCGAAATCGCCCTCGAAGAAATTGTCGATGAAACCATCCGCCTCGGCGGCACCGTCACCGGCGAGCACGGCGTCGGCCTCGCCAAAAAAGCCTTCCTCAAACGCCAGCTCGGCGAAGGCAGCTTTGAACTCATGCGCAGCATCAAACAAGCCCTCGATCCCCAGGGCCTGCTGAACCCCGGGAAGATTTTTGATCCGAGGAACTGATCATGCCATCTGCCAATTTTCTTCAATCCCTCGACTACTCCGTGCTGCAGCAGTGCATGCACTGCGGCATGTGCCTGCCGACTTGCCCGACCTACGTCGAGACAAAAATGGAGCGCAACAGCCCCCGTGGCCGCATCTCCCTCATGCGAGCTGTGGCGGATGGCGAACTCGAAGTCTCCCGAGCGCTCTCCGATGAAATGTACTACTGCCTCGGTTGCCTCGCCTGCCAGACAGCGTGCCCGGCGGGTGTAAACTACGCCGAGCTGTTTGAAACCGCCCGCGCCGAAGTCGAGCAGGCGCAGGTGAATGACGGCATGCAGCGTGACTTCTGGCGCTGGCTCTCGCTGAACGTCATCTTCATGCGCCCCTGGCTCCTGCGTTTGATCGGGCGCGCGCTGCGCGTGTATCAAAGCACCGGGCTGGAAAAACTGATGCGCAAGGTGCATTTCTTCGGCCTCATGCCGCCCTCGCTGAAGAAGCTGGAGCCACAGACACCGCAGATCTCCGCGCAGTTCTCCGATGACCTCATCTTACCGCAGGAACTACCACAGCAGAGCAAAGGCTACCGTGTGGGTTTGCTCACGGGTTGCATTCAGGATCTCGCGTTCTCGAACATCAATCGCGACACCGTTGATGTCCTGCTGGCGAACGGCTGTGAAGTCATCACTCCGCGATCGCAGAGCTGCTGCGGCTCGCTGCATGCCCATAACGGCGAACTCGAACTCGCGCGTGAACTCGCCCGCAAACAAATCGACAGCTTCGATCTCGACGAACTCGATGCCATCATCACCAACGCCGGCGGCTGCGGTTCGCATTTGAAGACCTACGGTCACCTGCTACACGACGATCCCTTCTACGCGGCCAAGGCCAAGGTGTGGGACAAGAAGGTGAAGGACATCCACGAATGGCTCGTGCAAATCCGCTTCCGCAAACCCACTGCGGGTGCCGGTGTGGGCGAGGTCACCTACCACGAAAGCTGCCACCTCTGCCACGGCCAAAAAGTCGTCTCGCAGCCGCGCCAAATCCTCAACAGCATTCCTGGCCTCACCTTCAAGGAGCTGCCAGAGTCCAACTGGTGCTGCGGCAGCGCAGGCATTTACAACATCACCCAGCCCGAGCAGAGCCAGAAGCTGCTCGACCGCAAAGTCGCCAACCTGCGCCAAGCTGGAGCAGCAATCGTTGCCACCAGCAACCCCGGCTGCCATCTCCAAATCGCCAACGGCCTCCGCTCTTGCGGCGACCATCCCTGCCACCAAGTCACGCAACCCGTGACCTTGCTGGCACAGGCATATCGAGCCGAGCGACAAGCGTAACAAGGTGTGGGGGTCTCCCGACCCCCACTCTGAATCCCCACTCCCTCATGGAACTCGACCTCACCGGCCCCCTGCGCGAAGACGCTTACATGATCCTCGCCGGACTCGTCACCCCGCGTCCGATTGCCCTCACCACCACCGTCGATCCCGAAGGCCGTGTCAATGCCGCACCTTTCAGCTTCTTCAACGTGCTCGGCGACTCCCCACCCATCGTTGGCCTCTGCCCCGGCGACCGCTCTGCCGGTGTGCCGAAGGACACCGCGCGCAACATCCGCCTCACACACGAGTTCGTCGTCAACCTCGTCGATGAAGCACTCGCCGAACAAATGAATCTCTGCGCAGCCACCCTGCCACCCGGTGAAAACGAACTGCTCTATGCCGGACTCACCGCCGTCGCCAGTAGCGTCGTCAAACCACCACGCATCGCCGAAGCACCCGCCAGCTTCGAATGCCGCAGCCACAGCATCATCGAGATCGGCGACAACCGCCTCATCATCGGCGAAGTGCTGCGCGTGCATGTGCGGGATGGTATTCTGGATCCTGAGACGTGGCTCGTGAAGCCGGGGAACTATCATCCGATTGGCCGCATGCAGAGTCCGAACTGGTACTGCCACACGAAGGATATGTTTGAGCTGAAGCGGCCGAAGTGAGGGGGGATATTCAAGTTCTTATGAGTGGTTACAGATGAAGTTCATAGATCCGCATCCATACACCTGCAGTGTCTGCGGGCATGAAGGTTCAAAAGCAGTTAAGGAGCTGCTTTCTGAAATGGCTGTTTGCGATTCATGTTCAGCTTCACTCAAATCAATCGGCAGGCATATGAATGAAAGAGTTGATGAACACTCAGCCTTTTATTACGCCATATCGCTTTTGATGCGCATCGAAAGTAACTTGGGTATTGATATACCTGATGAGGCTGTGGAAACAATCCGGCCATGGAAACTGGTTCGATGGCTAACCATTCGAGAGGTTGCCAAAGTCGTACACACGATAGTGAATACAGCTTCGTTTTCCTCACTTGTGGATGCCGTTGTTTCTGCTCTTAAAGAAGAGTTTCCTCAGTGTTCCGCAGAATTCGATATCGACACACCTCTGCTAGATATCATCAAAGGCTCAGGTGACGATACCTGAGTAAAGCCTCGCCTGACTGCTCATTTCCCCACAGCCTTCAGATCCAGCTTTCCGATCAGTCTCGCTTGCCCGGCAAACCAGAGGTTACCGTCCGGCCCTACGGTCAGCCCGAACGGTTGAGCTTTGGCAGTGGGGATGTCGAGCATCGTCACTTTGCCATCCATCGTCAGGCGGCCGATTTTGCTGCTGCCGAAGCCGGAAAACCAGATGTTGCCGTCCGGTCCTGCCGTGATGCCCACCGGGCGGCTCCCCTGCGGCACGGGAAACTCTGTGATCTCCCCGGTTAACGTGATGCGGCCAATGCTGTCTGTCTTGTTCTCACTGAACCAAAGGTTACCGTCCGGCCCCGTTGTCATGTCGCGCGGCAGACACTGGGCGTTTGGCAGCGGAAACTCCTCAATCTTTCCGGTAGCCGGGTCGAGTCGGCCGATTTTTCCTGCCAAGCTCTCGCAAAACCACACCTTCCCGGTTTTGTCGAAGGCAGGGATATACGGCCCGCTGTCCGCCGTCGGCAGCGGAAACTCGGTGAATTCCCCCTTCGGAGTGAGCCGGGCAATCTTGTTGCCGTAAAGTTCGGCGAACCAGACGTTGCCATCCGGGCCGGTGACGATGCCGCGCGGCCACGCGGTGTCCTGCTTGGGGGACCTGGGCGAAATGGTCGGAATCTTGAACTCGCCGTTGAATTCGCCCTGGGGGCTGATGCGGCGGATCGTGTTATCCGAAGGCGATGTGAACCAGAGGTTTCCGTCTGCCCCGGAGGTGATGCTCTGCAGCAGAAGCACATTGTCGCCTGGCACAGAGAATTCGGTGATCTCGCCCTTGGGCGTGATGCGGATGACTTTGCGCTTGCGCGATTCCACGCACCACAAGTTGCCGTCCGAGCCGGTGACAATGGCCTGCGGCCAAGCCCCCTCGGTCGGCACTACGAACTCCGTGATCGGGCCACTAACTTCCGCCCTGCTCGTCAGGCTGGTGTTCCAACAGCAGACTGCCAGCAAGCAAACAATACGATTCAATGGTCGGAGGGTCATGGTGGGAATTCCTTGGGTTGATGTTGATCGATCAAAGTTCAGCGGCCGGAGCACTGGAAACGCTACGGCTGCTGTGTTCTATCTTTTGGAGTCAGCCATCACGTTGGGTGCTCCGCAAGCACGGCGGATGAGCTGGCAGGCGACAAAAGATGTTTGCCTTCCGGCGCGGCTTCGTCGTTGTTTTTAGGGCTGCTTCAGCCACTGCGCCGCATCAATGATCACATGGCCCTTCGTGCCCTCATTGCGCACCTCCACCCAGCCAGCTTTCCCTTTCTCAAACCGGTAGCTCCCCAGCGGCAGCAGCACTCCCTGCTCAGGCGCTTTCTTCTGCTGGTTCACCATCACCTTCGCCTCCCCATCCGCATGATGGATAACGACGGGCACATTATCCGCACGATTGCCCAGCGCACTGTAGGTGATGGCCACCCGATACTGCCCCGCCGCAGGAAGATCCGGCGTGAAGCGCGCTTTCTGCTCGCCTTTAAGCTGGTCGCCATCATGCCGATAACCTGCGCCGACAAATCCCGGCGTCGTGCGGCCTTCAGTCGTAAACCCCGTGAGTTCAGCCTCGCTGTCATCCACCACGATGCCGCCGAGCTTCTCTTTACTGATCGTGGCATGCTCCGGTGCCGGCGGCGATTCAAAGTCGAGCATCTGTCCATCCGCCAGCAGCTTCTCCTTGAGCTTAGCCAAATCGATCTGCTGCAAGTCTTTACCACTCTCAATCGCAAGCACCGCCGCCGTGGCCGCACTCTGGCCCATCACCATAAAGACCGGCTCCATGCGGATGCTGCCATACGCAATGTGCGTGGCACTCAGGCACACCGGCACCAGCAGGTTCGTACACTCCTCGGCCTTCGGCGTGATGCTGCGGTAGCTGATCGGGTAGGGGCGCGTGCCAATCTGGATATCGCCCTCATTCCGCACAAACCCTTCCTTCGTGATGTAACGCTGCACGTTGTGCGAGTCCATGTTGTACGCGCCCATGCCCACACTGTCCTCCACGATCTCGCGGCGTTTGCAGTTCTTCTCGCTCATCACATAGCCACCGATCATGCGGCGTGCCTCGCGCACGTAGAGCTGGCGCGGCCAGTTGCCGTTGTCTTTAAATTCATCCTTGGCCAAGCCCAGTTTCTGGTAAGCGGCGCGAATCTTCTCCGGCACGCGCGGATGATGTGCATAGGTCCACATCAGCCCCTTCTGCCAGTCTTCATGCGCCTGCCAAATCTTCGCACGGGTCGCGTAGTCAGCGTCAGGATACTCGAAATTCTGACCGATGAAATCGCTGCTAATGGCGAAGTTGTTGTTCGTGTCCGTCTTGCGGTTCGGCATCCAGGTCGGTGCCCAGGAGATGCGCTCATCACCAGCCTCGACATTGCGCAAAGCCAGCTCGAACCACTTCTCGTCGTAGTTGGCCGGCTTCTCCCAGTCGAGGCGATTTTCCGGTACGTCGGTGGTACACATGCGGAAGTTGTAGGCCTGCAGCTTGCGATCACCGCTCTCGTCCTCGCCGATGTCGCCAGGATCAATGCCGGGCAGCACACCGCTCTTCGGATCGCCAGGCTTCACATAGGGATCGACGTTCTTGATGAATTGATGATGGATCGTTTTGACCTTCTGCACGCCGTTGATCGTCTCGCCAAACTGCGCATTCGGCTCGCGGCCCACCGCGTAGCTCACGCCAGCCTTCGCCATCAAATCACCCTCATAGGTCGCGTCGATGAACATCTTGCCCGCGAACTCGCGCCCGCTTTCCATGATGATCTTCGCGATGCGCGCACCCTCCTTCACCACACCCTTTTTCAAATCCAACCGTTCACTGAAAACCACAGTCACCTTGTCCTTCACTGCGGCCAGCATGGCGTCATAGATCTCCGTCGCCACATGCGGCTCAAAGGTCCACATCGTGTCTTCGCTGCCCGTGTTGCCATGCTGCTTTTTGGCAAAGTAGTCCTCACGCGTCTGGTGCTGCCACTTCGCCGGGTCATTGTAGTATTTGAAGACGTTCGCGTAAAACTCACGCGACATGCCGCCGATGGCCTTCTTGTTGCCGATGTCCGTCGCACCCAACCCGCCGGTGGTCAGGCCACCGAGAAACTTCGTGGGCTCAATGATCACCGCCGTCTTGCCCATGCGCGCCGCCTGGATCGCCGCCGTGATTCCCCCCGAACTGCCGCCATAAACGACAATGTCATACGAATCTGCCGCCGCGAGCGGGGCAGCAGCGGCAAGCGTGGCAAACAGGAGGGCAGGGAGGAGCTTCATGGTGGGCCGCACCCAGCCGCAGGTGCGACTTTTTTGCAACTGTGGGGATTCTTTCTGACATTCAGCGAAAAAAAGAATCGAATAGCCCGTTAAGGGGTTCGTCAGACAGCAGGACAAGAATCACACCACCACCTCATGAAGACCTCACTCGTTCGTTCGCTGACCCTGGGTACGCTGCTGCTGACATTCAGCCTTACCTCCTGCTCAGGGCCTTACGGCTACGGCGGGGCCTACGGTTACGGTGGCTCCACCGCAGGTGGTACTGTCACGGGCGCACTGATCGGTGCCGGCGCAGGCGGCATCATTGGGAATCAACGCCACCGGGGTCTGCAAGGGGCCGCCATCGGGGGCATTCTGGGAGCCTTGGCCGGGAGCATGTTCAGCAACGGCCAGCGCAGTTACCAACAGCAAGGCTACGGCCAGCAAGGTTACCCCCAGCAGGGCGGCTACGGCCCGGCCAATTACAACCAGCAGTATAACCAACCCTACAGTCGTGGTTATGGTCAGCAGGCCTACCCACAGCAGTACAACGGCCAGCCCAACTACGGTGCAGGCCAGCAGCCAAATTACGGCTACGGTCAGCAGTCCAGCTTCTACCCCGGCAATGCCTATAACCCGCAGTCCGGCAACAATCCGTATGCCTTTGGCAACTGACGGTAAAATCCATCACACAACGGGCGTTTGAATCGCGGCGGTTTTCCCGCCGCGATTTTTTGTATCCATCCACCATGCCCGCCAACGCCGCTGCCTCCGACTCCGCCTATCCCACTCCCGGACCTTCCACCGCACGCTGGTGGCAAAATGAAGACTGGCTCGCCGTTCTGGCCGCACTGCCCATCTTGATTGCAGTAGCAAACGGCTGGGCACCCAAAATGCCCGCGCTCGGCTGGACCGGTGCGGCGGACGTGGCCAAAGCCTTCTCAGCGGACAATATCGCCCTCAGTGGCGTCCTGCTGGCCCTGTTCCTCGTCATCTCGGCGCTCGCCCTGGCGGCAGCGCTGGGCAAACGAATCGGTGCCTTCCTCTGCGGTGCCGTGGTAGTGTTCGTGCTGGGCTGGCTGTCACACTTGATCGCAGCCTATGCTGGCATCAAAGCCTGGGGACTCGAATACGTCGTTTTCGCGCTTGGCCTGGGCATGCTCTGGAGTCACACCCTACCCGTGCCCAATTGGCTGCGCGAGGCCGTGCGCACCGAGTTTTTCATCAAGGTGGGCATTGTGCTCCTCGGTGCCACCATCCTGCTCCAAGAAATGCTGAAGGCTGGAGTTCCCGGACTGGTGCAGGCCGCCCTGGTCATTCCCGTGGTGTGGTATGTCTGCTTCTTCATTTCCCGCAAACTCAAGGTGGACGACGAATTTGGCGTCATGCTCTCCACCGCCGTTTCCATCTGCGGTGTGTCCGCTGCCATCGCCGCCTGCGGCGCGATTCAGGGCGACCGCAAAAAGCTCTCCTACGTCACCTCCATCGTCCTGCTCTGCGCCGTGCCGATGATGATTATCATGCCCTGGGCCATCAAATCCATGGGCCTGTCCGAAGCCGTCGGCGGTGCCTGGATCGGCGGCACGCTCGACACCAGCGGCTCCGTAGCGGCCGCGACCGAGCAGGTAGGCAAAGACGCCACCAAGATCGGTGTCATCGTCAAACTCTCGCAAAACGTGCTCATCGGCGTGGCAGCCTTCATCCTGTCCATCTGGTGGACCCTGCGCGGCGGCAAGGACGGCGCTACCAAGGGCCAAAAACCCACCATCGGCGTCATCTGGGAACGCTTTCCCAAATTCGTGATCGGCTTCGTCATCGCCTCCGTGGTGTTCTCCTACTTCGTGCCGACCGCCGTAGCTGAAGCCGCCAGCAAGCCCCTCAAAGGTCTGCGCGAAGTCTGGTTCGCCGCTGCCTTCGTTTGCATCGGCCTAGAGACACGCCTCGGCGAACTCTTCAATCTCGGTGGCGGCAAGCCCGCCCTAGCCTTCCTCGGCGGTCAAATCTTCAACATCGCCTGGACGCTGGTGCTTGCCATGTGGCTCTTCGGCAAGTGAGTGCTTTTGGCCCAAGGCGACGGGGTCTCCCGACCCCGTCTGACCAAGGTGTAGGGGTCTCCCGACCCCGTCCGGCTCCGGCCTCAGCAAGCCATCAAATATCAAACGACACCGTCTCACGCGAGCGCTCCTTCGCAATAATTTGCGCCACCGTGTGCTCCGCAAACCACAGCGCCACCTGCTCCCGCAGCCCGCTGAAGACCTGCCCCAGCGCATCCTGATCCGCCCCCGGAATGGGATCAAACGGCCCGTCAAACAGCGTCACCACCTCCCCAATCGTAATGCGCGCCGGATGCGTCACGAGCTGATACCCCCCACCCACGCCACGCTTGCTGCGCAGCAGACCCCCGTTCTTGAGAGCCAGCAGGATCTGCTCCAAAAACTTCAGCGGGATGTGCTCCTTGCTAGCGAGATCCTGAATGGAAAAGTTCGTGCCCTCACGCTCACGCCCCATCGCCACGAGGGCGCGGAGGGCGTATTCGGCTTTTTTGGAGAGCTTCATGACCGGTGAAGCAGCCCGGCATCTTGCAGCAGTCCCGTGGCCCACGCGGCATCGGCGTCATTCAGTGGCTGGGGCAGTGGCCGCGTGTAGTCGGTCTGCCAGTAGCGTCCGGTCTGGTAGCTGCGGTCAATGAGGGGCTGGAGGTCCAGGATGACATCCTTGTCCATGGCGCGCAGCGGGATGCGCACCGGCTTCAGCCTCTCCCGCAGCGGCAGCAGATAGATCTCTCGTTGGCTGGACATGGCCGCACGGGCGGCGCAGACCATGTAGCGAGCGCTGCCGTCCGCAGGTTTCAGCAGGTCCGGGGAAACGGCCACTGTGTGAGCGCCCGCGAGCAGAAGATCGATTTCCACAAGATTCACATGGCACTCCAGATAGCGGTGCTGGCGCAGCTTGTACTCCTGCCGGTCATAGGTCTTGTTGGAGGGACTTAGCAGTTCGATCACGGTGACCAGCCTGCCGGTGCTGTCTGTGATCTCCAGCCAGCGCGGCGGCACATGGTCCTCAAGCACGATTTGGTCAGGCTCCGCGAGGAGCGTGCTACCCGTGGCTGTCTCAGGTTGCCATTGCGGAGGCTGGCCGAGTTTCCAGGACTCTGTCACGGACACGTCAGGACGGCGTTTGGCTCCATGACCCGTTTCAGAATCTCCTGAGCCAATGGTCACGCCCTCCTCGGTGCGCACGCGAAGATCTGGTGGCAAGGACTCGTTAAGCGCATCCTTGATGTACGTCAGCAGTGTCGCATGCGTGTTTTCCCAGCCGATTTCGAGCCAGGGATTCATGCCAGGGAAGGGGTTCTCGAGCTTCATGACTGTTGGCAATGTAATGCCGCATATCAAGAAGAGGTGCAAACTGCGATTTGCTGCCGGGGCGTTTCCGCGTCATTCATCGTCCCTGCCACTGCATGAGCGAAGACTTTTTTGCCTCCAAGCCCCCTGAACCGCCGCGCGCGGGCGCAGCGGTGCATCATGCAGGCGCGCCATTGGCCTCGCGCATGCGACCGCGCACGCTGGCGGAATATGCAGGCCAGCAGCACATCCTGGCCGAAGGCAAGCTCCTGCGCCGCGCCGTGCAGGCAGACCGCTTCTCGTCGCTCATCCTCTACGGCCCGCCTGGCGTGGGCAAGACCACGCTCGCGCACATCATCTCCCAGGAGACGAAATCACGCTTTGTCACGCTCAGCGGCGTGGAAAGCAGCGTGGCGGACATCCGCAAGGAGGCGGAAAATGCCGGGCATCACATCCGCCTCTATAACAAGACGACCATCCTCTTTGTGGATGAGATCCACCGCTTCAACAAAGCCCAGCAGGATGTGCTGCTCCCGCATCTGGAGCGCGGAACACTGCGCTTCATCGGTGCCACCACGCACAATCCCTTCTTCTATGTGAACAGCCCGCTGGTCAGCCGCTCCCAGGTCTTCACGCTGGAGCCGCTGGGCATCCCTGACCTTGAATCGCTCATGGACCGCGCTTTGAGCGACGTGGAGCGCGGCCTCGGCAGCATGCACGCCCGCATCGAGCCAGACGCTCGTCTGCACCTCGCCACCGTGGCGGATGGCGATGCCCGCCGCTGCCTCAATGCGCTAGAGCTTGCCGTTCTCTCCACGCAGCCCGATGCCGCAGGCGAGATCGTCATCACCCTGAACGCAGCGGAGGAATCCGTGCAGCAAAAAACCGTCGTCTATGATGGCGATGGCGACGCCCATTACGATACCATCAGCGCCTTCATCAAAAGCATGCGCGCCTCAGACCCCGATGCCGCCCTCTACTGGCTGGCCAAAATGCTCTATGCCGGGGAGGACATCCGCTTCATTGCCCGGCGCATTGTCATCGCCGCCAGCGAAGACATCGGCATGGCCGACAGCAATGCCCTGCGCGTAGCCGTCGCCGCCCAGCAAGCCGTCGAATTCATCGGCATGCCCGAAGCACGCATCATCTTGGCGCACGCCACCATCTACAATGCCACCGCGCCGAAGAGCAACCGCTCCTACACTGCCATTGATGCCGCTTTGGAAGATGTGAAAAACGGCCGTACCCTGCCTGTGCCCAAGCACCTGCGGGATGCTCATCACAAAAAAGCCGCCAAAGAATTCGGTCACGGCGAGGGCTACCTCTACCCGCATAATTACGAGGGCGGCTTTGTCCCGCAGCGCTGCCTGGAAGGCGGACGCCAGTACTATGACCCCACGGCCAACGGCCTGGAAGCCCGTATTAAAGAGCGCCTCGATCACTGGCGGAAGCTCTGGGAAGAGCAGTCCGAGTAGCAAGGGCAGGGGTGGGAAAGCACCCCTGTAGGCGGCTGATGACCTGAAGTATTGTTCTGCCCAACGGTTATGGTATTTAAGTTATGTTAAACTTTAGAAATATGTAAACTATTCTTTTTATATTGAAGATGTATGAAATTTACGGTAGTTTTTTCGTAATTCCAAAAATATCCAGCCATGTACAACTCACGTTTGATCACCTCTGGCCTCTGCGGTGTCTTGCTGGCCTCGCTTTCTACATGCGCGCTGCCCAACCAACCGCTGCTCACTTATTGGAATCAGATGCGGCAGAAAAAGTCGGCTCCGTTGGAAACCGGCGTTAAATACGAGGTGCGCAAGGCTTTGGCGAATAATGTACCGTTCCGCCCTAGCGCAATCAAGCGCTACACCTTTGTCATTGATGAACCGCTGCCGCCGCTGCTGGCAGCCTCGAATTTGCATCGCAATTCGCAGATGCGCGTGCGCACCACCGCCTACACGCACAATGAGAGTGATCACATTATCTACGGCGTCAAAAACGCGATCGGCACGAATTTGAAATTTGGCAGCGTGCGCAGTGCTGCGGCGGATTGGTCGCGCTTTCCTGTCGGCACCCAGTTTCGCATAGCCGGCCAGCCTGGAGTCATTTATGTGGTGGATGACTACGGCAGCGCCCTCGTCGGTACCGGCACCATTGATTTGTACAAGCCCAATCGTTCCATGATGGACAACTGGGGCGTGCGCCATGTGGACATCCAGGTCATTCAGTGGGGATCGTTTGAAAAGAGCATGGAACTCATGCGCGACCGCACCAAATGGCGCCACGTTCGCGCCATGATGGACGGCATCGAGGCACGTCTGCGCACCGCAGGAGTGCCTGCTGGCACGATGCCGTTTACCGCATCGCTGTAATCAAGGTGTGGGGGTCTCCTGCGCCCCCCCAATCTTAAATCAGCATCACGGCAAATCAGCGATATTCTAACGCGGCGGCAGGCGTTAGAAATCACACTCATGCGTGTTGTACTCCTTTCGTTGTTCCTCTTGGCAGTCAGTTTCAGCGCTGCTCAAAACAAACCAGGCGCACCACCGCCCATCACTCCCCGGCAGATCGCTGCGGCCTTGGCAAAAACATCACCTTTGGAGATGCTTCATGATCAGGTCGAGCGTCTCTTTGGCCGACAAAACCTGGCGCAGGGCCGCGCGGCGGCGAAGATCGAGGCCACCACCGTCGCCTGGGCCATCATCGACCCCAAACCTGCACGCGTCGTGCAGCAGGACGGCACCTTGATTGGCGAAATGACGCCTCTTGGCGACGACGGCCTGCAAGTGCTCGTCACCGACATGCCCAACTTTACTGAAACCAGCTACCGTGTGGAGTCCGAGGGCATGCCCCGCCTCGCCGGCACCGTGCACATTGAACATTTTGACTACACCGCCGACAGCCTGCCGCACCCAGAGGTGCCGCAGGGCAGGCTGGAAAAGTTTGAGTGGAGCACCAGCGAGGTCTTCCCCGACACCGTGCGCACGGTCACCGTCTATCTGCCCGCAGGCTTTCAGCCCGGCGAGGAAACCTGCCTGATGGTCTGGCAGGACGGCTCACGCCATGTCGATCCGAAGGGTTCCATGCGTGCCTCGGTGGTCTTTGACAATCTCATGCACAAAAAGGAAATGCCGCGCACGGTGGGTGTTTTCATTGATCCAGGCCGCATGACGAAGCAAGCACCCGGCGAGAAAGCGGCCAACCGTGGCTTTGAATACGACTCACTGGGGGCTGACTATGCCACCTTCTTGCTTGAGGAGATTCTGCCCGAGGTCACCAAGCGTTATCAAATCAAGTTCCGTCCTCAGCCCGAAGCCTGGGCCATCGCAGGTGGTTCCTCCGGCGGCATCTGCTCCTTCACCGTCGCGTGGGAGCGCCCGGACAAATTCCGCAAAGTCCTCTCCTGGGTCGGCTCCTTCGTCGATCTGAAAGGCGGGGATGTGTATCCCTCGCTGATCCGTGCATCCGAGCGCAAACCCATTCGCATTTACCTCCTTGATGGCGAAAACGATCTCGACAACAAATTCGGCAACTGGCCCATCGCCAACAAACAGATGGCCGCCGCGCTCAAGTTCAAGGACTACGACTTCCGCATCGACTGGACCCCATGCTTCCACGGCAGCAAAGGCATGGCCCCCAATCTCCCCGAAGCCCTCCGCTGGCTCTGGCGCGATGTGAAGTGATCGCTATTTGCTTCCAATAAACGCCAGCACATCGGCTACATCCCGGGCACTAAGCACGCTTTCCAGGCCTTCGGGCATGATGGAAGTTGTGAGTGTTTTGATTTCTCGGATGTCGCTGCGCAGCACCACGATCTCAGCGCCGCCGGGGAGGCGCAGGGTGATGTTTCCGGGTGTTTCTGCGGCTAGTTGGCCGACGATGATTACCTGGTCTTGCTTCGTCACACGCGTGGCTGCATTGCGCTGCTCCACGGCGCGGTTTGGGTCGAAGATGGCTTCGATGAGTTGTTCGCGCGGCTTGGTGGCCACAGTGGTCAGATCGGGGCCTACTTCGACGCCCAGCTCACGCACCTTGTGGCAGACCATGCAGACCTTTTGAAACACGGCGGCACCGCGTTTCACATCGCCACTGAGCGGGGCTGCATCGGTCACATATTGAGCGACGACCTTCTGCCGGTTCGGATTGTGATTTGTAATCACCGGCATCACGACTTTGGCGGTCGCTTTTGGTTGTGTCGGATTCAGCAACTTTTTCTCAAATTCACTGAACACAGTATCCGAAATTGACCCGGTGGCGGTCAGGGCTGCGGCGCGCACATGGGGCTGGATCAAGGCAAATACTTCGTCCGCGCTCATGCCACCGAGTTGCATCAACGTGAATGCGGCCTGGATTCGCACTGGAGGTGCTGCGTCCAGCAACTTCTTCAATTCAGGCACTGCGGAGGTTTCGTTTCGCTCGACCAGCAAACGCTGAGCCGTGTCGCGCACCCAGCCGTTGGATGAGGACATCGACGCGATGGGGGGAATGACTCCTTTGGGCGTGCCGGTCTTGCTAATGCGGTAGATCCGCCCGCGATCCTCGCCGGCGCGGAGGTCCAGCCCGTGGGCGATCTCTGCGGGAATCCACTCCGGGTGTTCCAGCACGAGGCGGTACATGTCCACGACGTATAGTGCCCCGTCTGGGCCGGTGCGGGCCATGCTGGGGCGGAACCAGTTGTCTTCACTGGCGATGAACTCGCTTTCCACATCGCCTGGATGGCGGCGGCTGGTGATGGTGTCGCCATCGTAGTTCAGGACCTCGCGGTGCACGAGGTTGTTGGCGGGTTCGCAGATGAACATCACCTTCTCGCCATCGGTGCCGAAGGTGGTGTCGCGGAAGGGCATGGGGGAGCAGCCGGAGGTGAGTGTGTTGATGGCGCTGCCTTGGTTGAAGCGGCGCACGGGCGGGCTTGCGGGGTAGAGGCGCTTCTCATCATTCATGTCGCTGCGGATGGCTTTCACCACGACTTCAGGATGGCGTTCGAGATAGCGAAACGGCAGCCAGTAGTGCCAGCCGATGGTGCTGTTGTTGTTGCCGAACCAGTTGCCGAAGTCATCGCGCCACTTGCCGTATTGGCTGCGTCCGCCTTCGAGGGCGAAGGCACCACTGCGTGGATCAAAGCGGAAGTCGTTGGTGCCGAGGGCGATTTTCTGGCCGGTCTTCACGCAGGTGATGTCGCCGCCGCTGTCGCCATTCGCACCGTAGAACCAACCATCCAGGCCCCAGCAGAAGCCGTTGACGAGATGCTGTGGATTGCCAGCGGTGAAGCCGGTGTACCAGGTCTCGCGCTTGTCGCATTTGCCATCGCCATCGGTGTCTTCGGCGTAGAAGATGTCGGGGATGTTGGCGATGAAGACGCCGTTCTTCCATGGGGCGAGTCCGGTGGGATGCTTGAGGCCGTCTAGGAAGAGGGTGGACTTGTCGTACACGCCGTCGCCATTGGTGTCTTCGAGGATTTTGACGCGGCCGGTTTGCAGGTCAGAAACCTTGTCCTGTCCGACGCTGCCGTCCTTGGTCTTTTCGCCAGGGGCAAAAGGGTAGTCGCCCATTTCCACCACCCACATGCGGCCCTTGGCATCCCAGTCGATGAAGACGGGATCTTGCACCAGCGGCTCGGCGGCTATCAGCATGGCCTCGAAGCCCGGCTTCACATGCAGCGCCTTGAGCGACTCCTGCGGCGACTTCGGCGCAGGGCCGGGGACTTTGAGCAGTTCGGCAAAAGGCACGAGCTTCTTTGTACCGCTCCACATCGCGCCCTCGTGAAAGGTGACGCCATTGTCGGTGCCATCTGCGCGCACGATCAGCGGCAGGCTGTTGGCATCTCCTGCCTTGCCCTCTCGCATCACCTGCGACCAGCCTTCATTCCATTGCAGCCCTTTTTTGGCGCGCTCCTTCGGCACAAAGAGAAACACGCCGTATTCGCGCGCATTGGAAAACACGATGTCCTCATGGCCATCGCCGTTCAGATCGACAAAGCGTACGCCATTGTCGCGGCCCTGCGCATCTTGCAGCTTCGCTGCATCGGGCAAGGGATAGTCGCGCAGGGCAGGCGGCACTTCGATGGCCGATAACACACTGCTGCAAGCGAGGAGGGACAGGAGGAATCTGGGCATGGCGCGGTAGAGGAGTGGAAACCAACGCACGCGCCATACCGCTTCCTTTGCGCTGAATGCGAATTTTGTCCGCCAACCTCAGTCTCATTGTCCCAACGATGGGCTAAAATCTAAAAACTCTAGGACTTCGACAGCGGCGTTAGTACGCCGGCGAGCCGCAGGAATTCGCGGGCGTCGACGTGCATGTCCAACTGGTCACGCGGAGGCAGGTTGCTGTGAGTGAAGGGCTGGTCGCGTGGGAAGGTGCTCATTTCCAGGATGGCCTCCAGAGACCGCGCCCCGTGCTTGTAGCGCGGGATGGTCAGGAAGGCCTTTGCCAGCGTGGGCGCGATCAGATCCTTGAGCTTGCCCAGCCGCTTCTCGAGCAGGTACTTGAGGAAGACGGCACGCCGGATCCTGTAAATGTGCTCCACCGTGTCCGGCTCACCCTCGGGCTTGTTCATGCTGCAGATGTTGAGGATGCCACGCAGGCGGCTGATGAAATCGGGCCCCTTGGCATCGCAGAAGTCGGGATTGCGGGAGCGCTCGTTGAATTCGGCAAAGCTGTGGTTCACCCCGCCGGCAAAGACGAAGATGGCCTTGCCAAAGTGGTAATTCTTCCCCTTGCTGAAGAACTCCCCGTCCTGCATGGGGGCCAGGAAGTACTTCAGCCAGCCAAAGGTGCGGTCTTCAAAGCTGGAGTCAAACTCGTCAAAAAACACGAGTGGAATCGGGGGCTTGAGGCAGGCGTCGCGCACCAGGTGGAAGCACTCCGCGAGCTCGTCCAGAGAGCGCAACTGCGAGAGGTTCACCGTGATGCTGTCCTTGGAAAAAGCCCCGCTGTTGCCGGACATCTCATTGACCAGCTGCTTCACGCCGATGGACTTGCCCGCGCCGGGCTGGCCAAAGACCCCGATGCACAAGGGCCGCCTCCTCTCGGCATCGTCGTGGTAGGTCAGCAGCAGGCGCTGCAGGTAGAGGTAGTCCTCCACTTCCTGGCGGTCCACCAGTTGGAGGCTGCCCAGATCCACCAGCGGCAGGTCTTTGCCGTGGAGGAGGTAGTCGTTGCCGACGTTCAGGCAGTTTTGATCCTTGGATCCGCCTTCATCGGGCACCACCATGCGCCAGAACTTATTGGGAGAGCGGGCGGTCTCGTAGTGCACCTCAAAGCCCATGGTCATTTTAGCCGGTGGCTCCTTCACTGCAGCGTCCGGCTTCTGTTCCGGGTACTGGAGCTCGGAGGGTTTGAACTGCTCATTCTTTCCCTGAGTCTGCGTCGGTGTTTGCGTCGGTGGTGGTGGTGTCTGCGCCCAGATCCCATGCCTGATGAACTTGGCGAAAAACGCATCCGGCTGGAGGTTCACCAGATCCTCTTTCTTGGTCTCCTGCTTGGAGTCAAAAATTCCAAAGCCTTCGATAAAGCAGCGGTATGTGGCCTGTACGCCGATTCTGGCGCCCTCAAGGATGTCCGCGTAGCTTTGCTCCACCTTCTTCACTGAGCTCTCTGGTGTTGCCCTGGTGACTTTTTCCGCCTTTCGGTCTTCTTCCGCCTTGTTCTTCTGCTTCTCCGACAGCGGGTTCAGCTCAAAGTCCGCCACATCCTTTGCTTTCTTTACGTTCGTCAAGGCCATCTGCCGCACCACGGCGGCGCACAGGAGCAAGTCATACGCCAGCATGGATCCGAGCCCCGGAAAGGTGGTGGGTGCGCTGCGGTCGGGGTGGCAGAAGAGTTTCAGCACAAACGGCGACTTGTCTGCAGACTGTGCCTGATCGTCTGAAGGCTTCTCTGTTCCATTACTTTTTGGCAAGGTCTTATCAGCAGGAGACGCCACCAAGCACGCTGAATTGCCGATGCGGATGATCAGATGGTCCAGGCCATTTTTCCCCAGCAGCGTTTCGAGCATTGTTGGATCCTTCGGATCTGCATCTGCTTTCTTTTGTTCCGGATCATTGTCCGTCGGCAGGACTGCCCGGCAGATGTCTCCGACCGTGCGCTCGTAGGAGGTGTCTGTCTGCAGCGGGAAGTTTACCGCCAGCTTGTCCACATCGATGTGGCCCACGATCTGCACTTCTATATGCTGGTATCTTTTCCGTGCACTGCTGGCGTGATCAATAAGCGCCTGGCTGCTTTTGGCCAGGATGTACACTACATCGCCTGCCGTGGACTTGAGCGGTTTCTCCTTCCGCGTCACTGTACCCACTGCCTTGTCCACCTTTCTCCATGCCTCCTTGGGATCATCACCGCCCACCACGATCACATTCCGCAGCAGCAGAGGAGACTGCATAGTAAAGGCCGCCTGTACCTTTGTGTAGAAGTTGTCGCCGTCCTCCTTGTCATCCACGCGCAAAAACTGCGTGTCGGGCTTCAGGTGCTTTTTCAGCGCTGGTGCCGCCGCAAAGGGCGCCATGCGGATGAAGCGGTTTGGCAGTTTGTTTTGATTGCCATGGGCATCCTTTTTTTCTCCCACGCTGTCAGCTCTGCCTCCCACACCTTCCGCACTGCATCATAGCGGGCATCATCCTTAGCCGGGCAGACGAGCCGGTGCAGGATTCTGGCAAGCACCACGCCGCCGCCAGGGAAGTCGTGTGACATCACATGCCGCGAGTGCGGTGGCAGCAGAAAGCGATGAATCCTCTGGGAAGGTCCGGCAATGATGATTTTAGCCATGAGTCGTGCTGTATGAAGCAAGTGATTAGGGGTGCTTTGCTGGAGTGGAGACTGCCGAGCGGAAGAGGTCATTTGTGAGTCGCTTCGCAGCAGCGATGATGGAGCGTGGGTTGTTCTTTGGGGCTCTAGCGGCCACGTGCATGATTTCGATCACTGCATGATGGATGAGCCTGTGAATCTCCGCAGGATCATTGAAGGGCACGATTTTTTGCACGGGTTTTTGAGAGCGCACAGCATCAGAGCTGTTGGCATACGGGGGGGGCATAGATGCGGTCGCGGCGCCTGGCTGTGCTGCCCAAGTACATCAGCATTTCACTCCAAGTCAGGTACTCCATGCCAGTGACCGGGCGGTCTCCGTAGTAGCGGTAAAAGTCCTGGCGTGCCGGCATTCCTGCACCCATGCGAGCGCGCTTTTTGGCAAAATTAAGAGAGGTGATTTCCTGAAGGAGCACCTGGGCCAGGCCCGGTGCCCCCGTGGGGCTCTTGACCCCCACCACCCATGCACCGCAGCAGCCATAACCCGTGCGGAGCTTGATCTTTCCGGGCGAGCCGACGGCAAGGGCTTTTCCTTTCCCGCCCACCTTGGGATCTTTGCCTGCGGCGATGGCCGTGCCTTTTGCCAACACTTCGTGCCAGGTGGAGGCGTTTTGCATGCTGCTGCGAAACTCTTTCCACCGCTCCAGTTCATCGATGTCATGCGGGTTTGGAGAGTGGGTGAAATGTTCCCGATCTTGGAATTTACGACGCACCTGCTCCCAGGTTTTTTTGAGTTCGACCTTTTGCAAGGTGTCTAGACTTTTGGTTCCACCGGCATTCTTTTTGAATTGCATCATCAACTGGCGTCTTTCGACCAGTTTTGCGCGGCGTCTCTCACCGTCCTTTTTGATGAGATCATCCGACTGCCATTTTTTAGGACCCGGAGGCATGAAGCCGAGGGAGATCAGCAGCGGATTCTGCACCTGGGAAGGCAGGTGCATTTTGTCTTTCCTTAGATCATAAATCAGTGCGCGGTTCACCACATCGGTGTAGGTGGAGAAATAATGCCGGCTGAAGAGGGACTGCGCCGTGTCGGTAAGGGTAGGGCACACAGGCATCAGGTCCGAATGCACCAGAAAGCCGATGAAGTTGAGATCTCTGCAGACTGGGTCCCAGTGCTCACTTTTAATATCTTTGGCAAAAAGGTCGTGCGCGCCGCCAAAGGCCCAAGCCAACTCATATAGAAAGCAGGCTGCCGTCTCAGGCGTGCGGCTGTCCCATGCAAAGCCGTATTTTACGGTTGAATCCTTGTCTTCGGCCTTGGTCCGCAGGGTGGTCTTCATCAGGTCCACAAGAGTCTTGGATTTGCCACTGGCACTTGGTGCTACAAACCATTTCCCGTCCATGCTCGGTGCGCACCACGGGAGGAGGCATTCGGTGAGAAGATCAGCGTAATTTTTTCGGTTGAGATCCTTGCCGGAGGCGTTTGCAGGCACAGGGTGCCAAGGCACGTGGTCGTAGTCCTCCCATGTGGTGTAGTCCGTGTGGCACAGAGGCATTTGTTCCGGGTTGTAATCGCGGTGCACGCAGAGCATGCCAAAGTCCAGATAGGACGGCAGTCCGTAAGGACCGATGTCCATCCTTGTGTTGCGATCCTTCCCAGGCTCCCAGGCTTTTTCCATCTCAAAGCACCAAAAGTCTCCGGGGTTGATGGGGCTGCCCTCCTCCACGCTGACAAAGCCCGCGAGTTTCGTAAGCTGGTGGTCGGCTGCAAACATGCGGAATCTCCGCCAGGCTTCGGCTTCAGTTAGTTTTTCATTGCCTGCCATTAATGCCCTGGCCTCTTGCGCAGCGGCATTAAGCACCTGCACCTTGTGAGCCAGCCACCACTCGTCTGTGTGGGCGACCAGAACGTCCCCGCTGGGGACCTTCACATGCTCGCTCTTGCCGTCCAATGCAGAGGTGATGTCAAAGCGGGAGAAGTCTCGTAGTACAATGCGGTAGGGCAGCAGATCGTTCAAGTGGCTCCGCAGCGCGCGATTGTACGCCTCCTCCCGTGCATTTTCCTGGAAGAGCTGCAGGACTACCTCTGCTTTGCGCACGCGCCCGGCCAGCAGCCCGGAATAGGCATCAAACCCGGAGCGGATGTGAGTCTGCGAAGGGGCTTCGTGGTCAAGAACGAGCTCGCGCACCATGTTGTCATATTCAGGGTGGGAGGACTTGATCACCGTCACGGCCGTGCGACGCATGTCCTCGATGACCTTGTGGCTGAAGCGAATGATGTTGTGCGCTGGCAGCCGCAACGTGTCTGGATCCAACACGCTGTCGTTTTGCAGCGCTTCGTACGTTAGAAAAAGAGAGGCCTTGCTGGCCTTGGCCGCAGTTCCGCCCGCCTTCTTGCCCTTAGCTGTCTCCTGTTCGGTTTCAGTCTTGTCCCGTGGATGCTCGGCAAAGAGAGCCACCAACGCATCCAGCATCTTGGAAAACTCCTGCCTGGTGTGGGTGGATGCCAGATGGGAAATGCCGTCGATGGCCACCCGCTTGTTCTTGTCCTTGTGTTCATCCAGCCACGCGCGCAGCTCCAGCAGCAGCAGATTGAAGTGCAGTCCCGACCTTGGCCGATAGATGAATTCGCAGTTTTTGCAATCGTCAGCATCCAAGTAGAATTTCCCTTTGGGGCCGTAGTGGAACTTCTTGCCGAATTTCTGAAACGAGAGGCTGAAATCATGCTCAAACCCCACCAGCAGGGCCACGTTTTTCGAATTGGATTTATTGTTTTGGGCCAGATGGCTGGCGATCACGTGGTAGCACAACGAGGTCTTGCCCGTGCCGGGTTCGCCTACGAGCATGGTGACATTCCCCGCCTTGATGGAGGTATGGAAGACGCTGTCTCTGGGCTTGGGATTCTTACTGGCATAGTCCAGCCTGTTCCTGATCACGTTCTGCGGATCCATGAACCAGTAGTCCGGGTCAAAGCGCAGCATCTCGTCCAAGCCACAGATGCCGGAGCTTTCCTCCTTGCTCGCATCGTCCGCATCCCGTACCTTTTCCTTGAAGGGGTGGAAGTATGGACGCGAGGCCACCATGATGGTGCCCCAGGGCTTGATCTTGTCCTTCTTCTTGGGAGATTCAGGGGGCGGAACAGTGATCTGGCGCCCCTCGATGAGTGTGACTTTTTCGCAGACTTTTTTCTTCAAGGTCTCCCCAGCGATGAGCCGATTCAGCGATTGCTCGGTCACGATGTGCCATGTGTGGGTGCCCATCATCATGTTTGCCCCCTGGGACTTGGTGATCTCGAGCGTGCGCAGCCGAGTGCCCATCGTCAGAGACTTCAATCCCAGCGTGAAGACAAAGTCCGCCACGTAGGTCTCCAGCCCCGGTGACTCGATGTTTTCGAGGCCCTGCTCCGAAAGCATCAGGATCATGCCCAAGCTACCGATGAGGGAGCCGTTGGTCGTGCTCTGGGAAAACTGCCCGCGCAGGCGAAACACCAGTTCATGAATCTGCCTGCGGGAGTCTCCCCCCTCAGTGTCCTTGAACAGCGAGGTGATGCTGTCCACCACGATGAAAACAAACTGGCCTTCCTCCGGAGGCGGCTGCACCGCGATTTGGCGAACGATGAAATTCACCAGTTCCTCGGAGGATTTTACCGGACGTTCAATCTCCAGCGGTGGATTGATCACATGGAGCCCCGTAGTTTTTCCCGGATCGGGGTTGGCTCTGAACAGAGTATCATCATCAGCAAACCAGCCGCGTGTTGCAAACATGCGCCTAAGCCGCTCGCGGTTCACCTCTGTACTGATGTAGTACACGATGTGCTTTGGCGTCGCCTTTTTCTCCTCTTCCTTGGTAACTGTGGTCGTTTTAGATTTCGAGTTGTCGGTATTGGCCGACTTGGAGCCTGCCTGTTTGCCCTCAGGCTTGGTCTGGCCTATGTCAGATGCAGGTCCGACTTCAGTTGCATCTTCATTCTCCGCCCCGCACAACATCGAACGCACCAGCCCGAGTGCAAAGGTGGTCTTACCCGCACCCGGGGGGCCGGAGAGAACCATGGTGCAGCCCACAGGGAAATTGTCCTGATCCGCGCCAACCGGTTCATGAAACAGATCATTCAAGCCGACGATGTGGTGGCAAGGCAGGTTGTTTTTCGACTCTGTGCTGGTTGAGGGACTTGTGTGTGAAGGCATGAGCGGCAGCGAAAGTGATTTTTAGGTTATAGTCATAAGTCTTGAGTTGTGTCTAGTATTTTGTACGTTCATTTAACCTAAACGACGAAGCGGGATGAGGATAAACTAGGCATTTTTTTTGTAATAATAAAATTGAAGATCGAAGAGGCCGATCCGCCGCTGTTGAGCTTCCTGGCATCGGTGGGACTTCAGAACCAAGTGAGGCAAAGTCCTTTAATAGGGTTAGGAGCCGAGAAATCTCTGGCTATGAGGCCATTCAAAGACCGCAGGCTCGTGTTCGTATCGCTCCCAGCGCCGAGATGGGCGGACACCATTTCCTGCTTAATTCCCCCAATTCTGTCGCCGGTTGAGAGGGGAAGATACTTGTGGGAGAGATTTCAATTCCATTAGAATTCAAAATGATGCCTTAAATCTTTTGGCAGTGACGCGAATCGCGAAAAATCACACTGGCAAGACAGTAGAAATCTGGGCATGACGTGGGAACGCATTGGAAACCAACGCACGCGCCATACCGCTTCCTTTGCGCTGAATGCGAATTTTGTTCGCAAAATCGGGGCAGCATCAAGCAAGGCATGCCGAGCATGGAAAACGGGGCTGGGCTCTATTGGGGCATCAATGGAAGTCTTCGCTGTCACCATCTTCATGAGTCTCGCGTTCGCGGTGCTGTTTGCCGTGCTGTTTTTCGCCGAGCGCTCGCAGAGCCGGGACCGCAGCCCGGAGCAGGATGCCCTGCTGCCGCTGGATGACATCGCCCCTGCTGCTGCCCCTCACCAAACCCCGCATTCCTGATCATTCTCAGTCCACTCTCTATGACCACCAACGCCTCCAAGATAACCATCGAATTCGATGACCGCTCCGTCCGGCGCTTCATGATTGCCTCCATTATATGGGGCATTGTGGGGATGCTCGCGGGTGTGTTCATCGCCTCCCAGTTGAACTTTCACCAGCTCAACCTCACCTCATGGCTGAGCTTTGGCCGGCTGCGTCCGCTGCACACCAATGCGGTGATCTTTGCCTTTGTGGGCAACATGATGTTCGCGGGTGTCTATTACTCCACGCAGCGGCTGTGCAAGGCGCGCATGGCGTCGGATGTGCTCTCGAATATTCACTTTTGGGGCTGGCAGTTGATCATTGTTGCTGCGGCCATCACGCTGCCGCTGGGGCTGACGCGTGGGCAGGAATACGCTGAGCTGATCTGGCCGATCAATATCGCTGTGGCGCTGATCTGGGTGGTGTTTGCGGTGAACTTTTTCTGGACGCTGGCCAAGCGCAATGAGCCTTCGCTCTACGTGGCGCTGTGGTTCTACATCGCGACCATCATCACCATCGCGATGCTTTACATCGTGAACCATCTGTCCATCCCGACGAGTTGGACGCACAGCTACACGATCTTTGCGGGGGTGCAGAACGGTCTGGTGCAGTGGTGGTATGGGCACAACGCGGTCGCCTTCTTCCTCACGACGCCGATCCTCGGCATCATGTACTACTTCCTGCCGAAGGCGGTGGAGCGTCCGGTTTATTCGTACCGTCTCTCGATTGTGCACTTCTGGTCGCTGGTGTTCCTCTACATCTGGGCGGGTCCGCATCATCTGCTGAACACCGCGCTGCCGAAGTGGCTGCAGATGCTGGGCACCTTCTTCAGCCTGATGCTGTGGGCGCCGAGCTGGGGCGGCATGCTCAATGGCCTGCTCACCCTGCGTGGTGCCTGGGACAAGCTGCGCACGGACCCGGTGGTGAAGTTCTTCATCGCTGGTGTGACTTTCTATGGCATGGCCACCTTTGAGGGGCCGCTGCTTTCCATCCGCTCGGTGAATGCGCTGTCACATTACTCTGACTGGACCATCGGCCACGTGCATGCAGGTGCGATGGGTTGGAACGGCTTCATGGCCGCTGGTCTCTTCTACTGGCTCACACCACGGCTCTACGGCACGAAACTGTACTCCATCGCCTGGGCCAATTTCCATTTCTGGCTCGGCACCCTGGGCATTCTCGTCTATGTCGGTTCCATGTGGGTGTCCGGCATCATGCAGGGCCTCATGCTGAACGCCACCACGCCAGACGGCCTCTCGCTGGTGTATCCGAACTTCATCGAAACGCTGACCTCGATCCGCGCGATGATGGGCTTCCGCATCATTGGTGGCTCGCTCTACCTCGTGGGCATGATCCTCATGGGCATCAACATCTGGCTCACCATCCGTAAAGGTAGCCCGGTCAATGAAACCCGTGAAGTGGCCGTCATCGAGCGCACTCAGAGCGACACGATGGGCCTGAAGGATGCGTTTCTGAATGATCCCATCGCCTGCATGTTTGCTGGCATCCTGCTGGTGCTCGCCTGGCTCTTCTTGCCTCCGGGTGCTGACATCGCTGCACTGATCTGCGCTGGCATCTTTGCCGTGCTGGCAGTGAAGCGTTTCCAGACCGGACACAACCGCTGGTCGCAGTGGTATGAAAGCCTGCTGCACAACTGGCTGCCCTTTACGGTGCTGACCTTTGTGGCCGTGGCTATGGGTGGGCTGATTCAGATCATCCCCACAGTCATGGTGAACCGTGCGACGAATGTGGAAGACCGCATCCAGCAGCCTTACACACCGCTGGAACTCGCGGGCCGTGACATCTACGTGAGTGAAGGCTGCTACAACTGCCACTCGCAAATGATCCGCAGCTTGCTGCCGGATGTGCTGCGCTACGGCGACTACAGCCGCCTGGGTGAGAGCATCTACGATCATCCATTCCAATGGGGCTCCAAGCGCACGGGTCCTGATCTGGCCCGCGAAGGGGGCAAATACCCGCATAGCTGGCACTACGACCACATGAAAGATCCACGTGCGATCTCAGTCGGCTCCAACATGCCTGCCTACCCGCACCTCTTCACCGACAAGTTCGACCAAAAAACACTGTGGAGGAAGATCGGTGTCATGACCCAGCTTGGCGTGCCATATCCTGCCATGACTGAAACTGAGGTCAAGACCAAGGCCGTGGAGCAGGGCATCAAGATCGTGCAGGACCTCGAAGCCCAGGGGCGCACCGGTGCGCTGCCAGACACCCAGATCGTCGCCCTGATCGCCTACTTGCAGAAGCTCGGAAAATTCGATGTGCCTGATCTGGAGCAGAAACTCAAGTCCACACCGGAAGGCATTCCATTCCCGCTGAAACCCGGCATCCCCGACGGCTACCGCACCTCTGCTGCCACGAAATAATCCACCCACCCCTTCGCACTCCATGTACAAACGCATCATCTACGACTCAGCGCTCGACTGGGTGCCCTACATTGCCTTTGGCGTCACCGCTGCCGTGTTTCTGATCTTCGTCGTCTTTGCCATCCGGCTGCGCAAGGAAAGCGCCGACAAACTCGCGAAGCTCCCGCTCGACGACTGATCACCGCAATCCTCAATTTTTATCGTCATGAAACCCGCATCTCCCGACAATGGACCCGTGCTGCGCGAGCACACCTACGATGGCATTCAAGAGTATGATCAGAAGCTGCCCAACTGGTGGCTCTTCACCTGGTATATTACCATGGTGTGGTTCGTCATCGCCTGGGTGGCCTACTACCAGCTCCACCTCGGTGAATCCGGCCCGGAGCAGGTGGACAAAGCACTGGCCAACATCAAGGCCGTGCAGCTCAAGGAACTCGAAAAGCTCACCGATGACAAACTCTGGGCGATGTCTCAGGATGAAAAAGTCGTGAGCGCAGGCGCGGCCACCTTTGCCACCACCTGTGTCGCCTGCCACGGACCGGACTTGTCCGCGAAAATCAATGGTGTGAAACTTCCTGGGCAGCCGCTCAACGACACCGAGTGGAAGCACGGTGGCAACCCGCTGAATTTGCTGGGCATCGTACGCAAGGGCGCGCCGGACGTCACCAAAGGCATGCCCGCCTGGGAGCCGCAGCTCGGCCTCAACCGTGTCGTCGAAGTCGTGGCCTTCGTGCTCAGCAAACACAAGAAGGGTGAGCCCGTCACACTGACACCTGATTCTCCCCTCAGAGCCGGTGCGGCTGCACCTGCCGCACCGGCCGCTGTTGCACCTGCAGTCACGCCCGCAGCCGTTCCGCCTGCCCAAGGCAAATAGATGAAACCCAGCACGCCCACACTCGTCTCGCTTTCCACCATTCAGGCCGACGGCTCCCGCAAGTTTGTCCATCCGGCTGATGTTCATGGTTCCTTCACGACTTGGAGGCGAGTCGCAGCGCTGGTGCTGCTGGTTGTTTACATCGCGCTGCCGTGGATTCCGGTGAACGGCTTTCCCGCCGTCTTCCTGGACGTGCAGGAGCGCCGTTTCCACTTCTTCGGCCTCACCCTCGCCACACAGGATCTGTGGATCGGCTTCTTCCTCGTCACCGGGCTGGCCTTTGGCCTGTTTTATATCACGGCGCTGTTTGGCCGCATCTGGTGTGGCTGGACCTGCCCCTACACCGTGTTTTTGGAGCAGATCTACCGCCGCGTGGAGCGCTGGATCGATGGTGATGGCACGGCGAGGCGCCAGCTTGAGGACGCGCCATGGACCGCATCCAAAATCGCGCGCCGGGTGTTCAAGCATGGCGTCTTCATCGTGATTTCCGCCGCCATCGCCCACGTCTTCCTCAGCTACTTTGTTTCGATCAAGTCGCTTTACGATATGATGCAGCATTCGCCGGCGCATCATACGCTGGCCTTCGGCGTCGTGCTCTTTCTCACGGGCGCGCTCTACTTCTCCTTCAGTTGGTTTCGTGAGCAGTTCTGCGTCATCCTCTGTCCCTACGGCCGTCTGCAATCCGCACTCACCGATGACAACTCCGTTGTGATCGGCTACGACAAAATTCGTGGCGAGCCGCGTGGTAAAGGCACCGAAGAAAAGCCTGCGGGGGATTGCATCAACTGCCGCCGCTGTGTGCAGGTCTGCCCCACCGGCATTGACATCCGCAACGGACTGCAGCTTGAGTGCATCGGCTGCGCCGCCTGTGTGGACGCTTGTGACGACGTCATGGTCAAACTGAAGCGCCCGAAGGGACTGGTGCGTCACGATTCCTACAAGGGGCTGCAAGGTGGCAAGACGAAGTTCATTCGCCCGCGCACCTTGTTTTACACGGTCATTCTGTTCGTGTGGATCGCCGCATTCAGTGTGGCCATCACGCGCATCTCACCGCTGCGCGCCAGCGTGGTCCGCATGGGTGGGGCGTCCTTCTACGTGGACAACGGCATGATCCGCAATCAGTTCCAGCTCCGCATCATCAACAAGCGCAATGCTGCATCCACCTACAGGATCCAGCTCGTCGGCAATGTGCCGCCATCGCTGCAAATCATCGGCGTGGATCAAACGATCGATCTTCCGGCGATGGGCGAAGACCAGAAGACCATCGTGCTCACGCTGCCCCAGGCCGACTACAAGGAGCGCAGCAAATTCACCATCAAGGTCACCGACATCGCACGCGGAGATGCCAGTGAAACGCGCGTCATGGAATATCTTGGACCCGATCCTCAAGCTGCACCTGCTGCGAAACTCAACGCCAAAGATTTCATTCATTAATCCCGGCAGCCACGGTCACCCGGCCCTCTGCTTCACACCCACCCTCGCCATGATTCCAAACTACCTCGCCACCCGCCCCTGGATTTTTGTCGCCGTCGCCTTCAGCGGCTTCGTCATTTGGTGGATGTTCTTCATCTCCATGGCCATCAAAAACGCGCCGCCTGAAATCCCGCTCGTTTCACGCACCGTCCATGCAGGCCATTGATACCAGCGCTGCCGCCTTTCTGGCCGGACTCGTCACCAGCATCCATTGCGTGGGGATGTGTGGCCCGCTGTCATGCTCCTGGGCGGTTTCATCGAAGCCGGGTGCTTCCAGCTTTATGCGGGATACTGGCTGCTACCATGCTGGGAGACTGGTTTCGTATTCATTCGTCGGTGCCATTGCCGGCACCATCGGCATCATGCCGCTGAAGTTCTTCCAGCACGGTGCCGGCATCGTGCTGCCCTGGCTGCTTGCCATTGCCTTCGCCATCGTCGGCATGGGGCTGGAAACCTGCGTGCCCAAGCCGCAGTTCTTGCGCGCAGGCGTGCGCCGCATCCAGACCTTGGCCTTTCGCATGCATAGCGCCGCGCGCGCGGGGCTCCTCGGCTTTGCCACCCCGCTGCTGCCCTGCGGGCCGCTGTACCTGATGTTTGGCCTCGCCATGGCCAACGGCTCCGCTCTCAAGGGGGCCGAATTTGCTTTCGCCTTTGGTTTGGGAACGCTGCCACTGCTGTGGATCGCGCAGACTCAACTCCATCTCATCAGCGGCAAAGTGCAGCCGCAGACTCTGCGCAAAATTCAGCGGACACTTGCCTTCACCGCTGCGGTCATCATGGCCTGGCGGCTGCGGGGGACGCTGGACTTCGGGAGCGATGCGGTGCCGAGTTGTTGCCACGCGGTGCTGTAGCAACGCATGCTTGGCGCACTAGCTCCTGCTGTTTAGCAACTCCCGCAAAATGAGATTGGGGAAGCGTCGGCTCGGCGTGATCGCATAAAAACTTTCTTTGATCTGCGGGAACTTGTGCCGCTCCACCAGCATGCCGCTTGCCAGTTCGTCCTTCACCACGACGGGAGGAACCAGCGTCACGCCCTGGGTTTCGCGGGCCATGAGACGCAGCATCGCCATGTCATCGACCTCGGCGGCGATGATGGGACGGATGCCGGCTTGATCCATGAGAACGTCGAAAGCGGTGCGGATGCTGCTTTCGAGGCTTGGCAGGACGATCGGGACGGTGCGCAGGTCTGCGGGGAAATGAAAGGGCTTCATGCCGCGCTTCTTGTGCCCCACGAGGCTGACTGACTGCTCGTCGAGCAAATGGCTGTGCCAGCCCGTCTCGGCATCCCGACGCACCGGGGTGTTTGAGAGCACGACATCCAGCGTATGGGTCTGCAACTGGGTCAAAAGCTCGCGCAGTGTGCCGGAGTGGATAATAAGCTCCACGTCATCGCGCGGGATGAGCGGACGCAGAAAACTGAGCTGGAAGTTTCGCGAGAGGTTGGAGGCCGCACCCACGCGCAACAAGCCACGGCCGCGCCTGGCACGGTTTTTCAGCATGTCGGTCAGCTCCTCCCCACTGCGAAAGATGGTGTGCGCGTACTCGAGGGCGATGCTACCGGCCTCCGTCAAAACGAGCGCCTTGTGCTTCCGCTCAAACAGCACCTGGCCGAGGCTTTCCTCCAGGCTGCGCAACTGCACGCTCAGCGCCGACTGCGAGAGCTTCAGGTACTTGGCCGCCTTGGTCAGACTGCCTTCGGTGGCGATGGCACGAAAGTAGCGGAGGTGGTGGTAGTTTAGAAATGCCATGGTCGCACATTTAGCGAAACGAACGATAAATGCCAATTCTTGAATTGGAACGAATCGTGTTTGTGGTAGATGAAGGAAGACTCATGAACCTGCATTCTATGAAACGTGTCTCCATCATCTGCGAATCGACCCTCGAAGATCGCGTGACCGGACTCCTCAACGAGATCGGCACCCAGAGCCACACGTCCTATCCTGTGCGTGGCATCGGCCATCACCGTGAGCGCTCCACAGACATCACCCAAACGGCCAAAGTGCAGATTGAGGTCATTTTGAAGCCCGCCAAGGCTGAGGCCGTGCTCCAGCGCCTGCAGCGCGACTTTCTGCCCGCCGATGGGGTGCTCGCCTATGAGAGCGATGTGCAGGACGAAGAGGCGGCCGAAAGCCACGTCACCACGGCGGAGGAGCAGGCCCGGCTTACGCCGGATGAAGTGCTGCAGCAGTTCATCGATGGGAACCGGCGCTTTCGCAGTGGCTTGGTGACACGCCGCAATCACCGGGAGCAGGTGCGTAAATCGGCCCCTGGCCAGTTCCCCAAGGCCATGGTCTTGAGCTGTCTGGACAGCCGAGTCCCGGTGGAGGACGTCTTTGATCAGGGCATCGGCGATGTCTTCGTGGGGCGTGTCGCGGGGAACCTGGTGAACGAGGATCTGCTGGGCAGCATGGAGTTTGCCTGCAAGGTGGCTGGTGCCAAAATGATTCTCGTCATGGGCCACCAGCACTGCGGTGCGATCCGCGGCGCCATTGATGATGTGAAGCTCGGGAACCTGACGACCTTGCTCACGAAGATCAAACCCGCCGTGGCCCGGAGTCAGGACTTCGAAGGCGAGAAGACCTCGGCCAATCCGCTCTACGTCAAGTACGTCGCCAAAAACAACGTGCGGGTTGCTCTGGCTAACATTCGCACGCAGAGTCCCATTCTCAATGAGATGGAGGGGGAAGGGCAGATCAAGATTGTCGGTGCCTTCTACCGGCTGACGGATGGCACGCTGGAGTTTATCGAGTGAGTGGCTTTCATTCTCCGTAGAAACTTCCGAGGACGGACCAGTCCGCTCTGGAGTGTAGTGTTTTTCCAACCGCAGAATATGCCTTCTGGCCCGCGACAGGAGGAGTTCTTTTTGTTCGAGTCCCGGTGTGAGGGCGCTTTCCAGAACGAGCTAAAGCTCGGGAGTACTTTTCACGCCCATTTCATCCGCGCTTCATCAAGGTTTCACGCTGGTTTTGAAGCTGGACGGTGATGAAAGCATTCCGCCTCTTCTTGTTGTTGGCCGCCTGTCTTGTGACAGCGTGGGTTTTTCTGAACATCCGTTGCATCCGCCTTGATGAGAAAGGGAAGCCTGTGCTCCTTAATGATGAGGAGGAGTGTGCTGTGCCGGAGGTTGGGGCTGTCTCGCCGCAGTTTGCGTAAATTGATTTTAATGAAGAATGCAGGAAATGGATACTCCTCTGCCTTCTTGTTTTCTTCATTCATCTATCTGGGGAGTCGTTCAAACATTCAACACTGAGATTCCCAACAAGCGTCTTGTTATTATCACCCCGGCGGTTCAAACATTCACCCCAGCCGAAATGCCTGCCAAAATCCTCATCGTCGAAGACGAACCTTCTATCTGTGAAAACGTCGTCTATGCGCTCGAAGCCGATGGCTTTGCCGTGACCAGTGCCGCCACGGGCCAAGCTGCCCTGGAGCAGATGAAGGCGCAGGACTTCAGCCTCGTCATTCTCGATGTCGGTCTGCCCGACATGACGGGTTTTGAAGTGTGCAAAACGATTCGCAAGACACAGTCGCTGCCGATTCTCTTCCTCACCGCGCGCTCCAGTGAAGTGGACCGGGTGGTGGGCCTGGAGATCGGTGGAGACGACTACGTCGTGAAGCCCTTCAGCCCCCGCGAGCTCGTCGCCCGCGTGCGCGCCATTCTGCGGCGCGTTTCAGCCATCCCGCTGCCCGTGCATGCCGCGGACTCCACGCTGCCTCTCGTCATTGATGACACGCGCTGCCTGGCCATCTACTTCGGCACCGCCTTGAATCTGTCGCGCTACGAGTTCCGCATGCTCAAAGCTTTCGCGGCGCATCCGGGGCGTGTGTTCAGTCGTGAGCAGCTCATGGATCACGCCTCCGAAGAGCCGGATGCCTCCATGGAGCGCACGGTGGACACACACGTCAAAACCTTGCGCGCCCGCATGCGCGGTGTTCGCGAGGGACTCGATCCCATCGTCACGCATCGCGGCATGGGTTACTCATTGCTGGAAACCTGGCCTGACGCATGAGCCTCACCGCGCGCTTTCTGCTGGGCTTCGCCGTTGTCGCGACGGTGGGATTGTTCGTGCTATTTACCCAGCTCATCCATCGCGTGGAGCGGCAGTACTTTGAGGCCATTGAGGAACCGATGGTCGATGTGGCCAACATTCTCGCCGAAGTCATCGGCGCAGATGCCGACAACGGCGTGCTCAAACCACAGGCCGTTGAGCAGGCAGTGCGCGCCGCCCAGCAGCGCCAGCTCAAGGCGCAGATCTACAACCTGAGTAAAACCCGGGTGGACATGCAGGTCTATGTCACGGATGCGCAGGGGCGTGTGCTGTTTGACTCTGCTGGCATTGAGCAACCGGGGATGATCTCCCATCATCGCGACGTGAACCTGACCCTCATGGGTGAATATGGTGCCCGCTCCTCCCGCATGAGTGAGCGCGATCCGCTTTCCATCGTGATGTATGTCGGTGCTCCCATTCGGCATGATGGCAAAACCATCGGCATGCTCAGCGTGGCGAAGCCGCAGCGTGGCGTGCTGGCTTTTGTGTGGGAGACGGAGCGCTGGCTGAAGTGGTCCATCATCACCACGGTGGTGTTTATGCTGCTGGGCATCTACCTCGCGGCCCGCTGGGCCACGCGTCCGCTGGAGGTGCTAACGCAGCATGCGCTGGCGGTGAGCCGTGGCGAGCGATCCACCTCGCCGCGCATGCCGGGGCATCAGATGAAGACTCTGGCCAAAGCACTCGAAGACATGCGAGATGCACTGGAAGGCCGCGAGTATGTTGAGAACTACGTGCAAAGTCTCACGCATGAATTGAAAAGCCCCGTGGCCGCGATCCTCGGTGCTGGCGAAATCCTCCAAGGCGATGTGCCGGAGCCCAAGCGCGCACGCTTTCTGCAAAACATCAGGACTGAAGCCGGTCGGCTGCGGGATTTGCTGGAACGCCTGCTGCACCTTGCGGCGATTGAAAAACAGAAGAAGCTCGAAACGAATGAGTCCGTTGATCTCGTGAGTGTGCTGGACCGCGCATGGGACCATCTGGCGCTCATCGCCCTGGCCAAAGACGTGAGGTTTGAGCGTGAGATGAACGGACATCTTGTGGCGAAGGGAGATCCCTGGCTGCTGGAAATCGCCGTGGGCAATCTGCTGCAAAACGCCATCGACTTCGCTCCGAAGGGCAGTGTCATCACAGCCCACGGTTTTCGCTTTGATGCGAAGGTGGTGATCGAAATTGAAGACTCCGGTCCCGGCATCCCGGACTATGCCCGCACCCGCGTCTTTGAGCGCTTCTATTCCCTGCCACGCCCGGACAGCGGCAAAAAGAGCACCGGTCTCGGCCTCTGCTTTGTGAAAGAGGTCGCGCAGCTCCATGGTGGCAGCGTGGAGCTGACGAATCGTGAAGGCGCTGCCGGAGCAAAGGCCATGTTGATTCTCCCTTTGTGAGGGCGGGCTGGTTTGACAACTCCGGCCTGCCTTTATACGCTCCGCCCATGAGCACTCCTGAAGCCGGCAAGCCCGTTTACAACGTCAAGAACCCCTGCATCGCCAAGGTGAAGCGGATGTTCAACCTCTCAGGCCCCGATGCGCCCAAGCACACCGCGCATTATGAGATCGACCTCGGCACTTCAGGTTTGGAATACACCCCCGGGGACTCGCTGGCCGTGCAGCCCACGAATGATCCGGCGCTGGTGGATGACACGCTCGCCGCGCTCGGCTTCTCCGGCACGGAAATCGTCAAGCACCCCAAGACTGCCGCTGAGGTGCCCATTCGTCAGGCATTGATCGAAGGCACGCTCATCACCGAGATCGACAACAAGCTCATCAAGGCCATCATCGAAAAGACCGCGGGCGACACTCTTCTGGCCGACTTGAGCGTGCCGGAGAAAAAAGAAGCGCTCAAAGAGTACCTCTGGGGCCGCTTTGTCATCGACCTCCTGCTGGAAAATCCCATCGCGAAATTCACGCCTGAGGAGTTCATGCTCACGCAGAAGAAGTTGAACATTCGCCTATACTCCATCAGCAGCAGCCAGAAGGCGCATCCGACGGAAGTACACCTCACCGTCGCTACGGTGCGCTACACCAGCCATAACCGTGCGCGCGGCGGTGTGGCCTCCACCTTCCTCGCAGAGCGAGTCACTCCGAATGAAACGCTCATTCCCTGCTTTGTGAATCACGGCAAAGGTTTTCGCCTCCCTGATCCGCAGGAAGAGACCCCCATCATCATGTGCGGACCGGGCACAGGCATCGCGCCATTTCGTGCTTTCCTTGAGGAGCGTAAGGCGACGGGCGCCAAGGGCAAAGCGTGGTTGTTTTTTGGAGAGGTGAGCGCGAAGTCCTGCTTCTTTTACAAGGAGGAATTTGAAGCCTATCTGGCTGACGGTACCCTGACCAAGTTCAGCACCGCCTGGAGCCGCGATCAGGTGGAGAAGATTTATGTACAGCACAAGATGCTGGAGAACAGCGCGGAGTTCTGGGCCTGGCTGGAGCAAGGGGCGATCTTTTATGTGTGTGGAGATGCATCACGCATGGCCAGCGATGTGGACAAGGCGCTGCATACGATCATTCAGCAGGAGGGGGGCAAGACGGCAGAGGAGGCCGCTGCTTATGTGCATGCGATGAAGGAGTCGAAAAGGTATCGCAGGGATGTGTATTAAAATGTGAGACAGGCTGTCAGCCTGTTTCACATCCCTACTTCGCCAGCCACAGAATTCCCGTGGCTGTCACCTGGATGTTCTTCTTCATCGGGCTGAGCTTGAAGGTTTCGAAGGCGAGAGTGGCGGGGTCATACTGATCGCGGATTTTCTGGGTGTCGTCGGCGATTTGTTTTTCGAGCTCGGCGATGTCGGCTTTGAGAGAGTCCAGTTCGTGCTCAGCGGCTTTGACATCTGCACCTTCTTTCCACGCGCGGGAGGCGCTGTTGATGGTGCTGGCTTTGACGAGGCTGGTCTTGCGGCCGAAGATGGCGCCGAGAATGCTGCCGCCGATCTCCACGGCGGCGCTCAGTTTGGCACCACTGGATTGCGCCTGCTGCACTTCCACTTTGCTGGCGGCTTTCTCGGCCTTGTCCTGCAGTGACTTCATCGTCTTCGCGGTTTTCGTGCGCAGTTCCTCGATGGCGGCGTCGCGCTGCTCGCGGGTTGTCTGGGTGATGCGCACCTTGAACTCGTCCTGCTTCTCGCCGGGATTGGAATACACCTCCAGCAGCGGTGAAAAGAACACCTCAAGGCTGTGATTGGCAAACACCCAGTCGGTGAAGTCTTTTTTGATGCTGGTGTAGGTCGTTGTTTTCAACGCTGGCCCCGGCAGATCGGCGTAGGCTGCATTCTCCTTGGGTTCGCTTTCATACTTGGAGAGATCGTCGTCTTTCGGTACATCGACAAATTTGTCCCACAGCACCTTCTGCTTCTCGATGTCGATCTCATTCACGAGCGTGACAATGCTGCGCCCGCTGATTTTCCGTTTGGCATCGTCAAACATGACCGTGGCGCTGCGCAGGATGGCGGGAGTGTAGGTGATGCGTTCGCCGTCGTCGTCGCTTGGCTGGAAGAGTTCGGTGGCTCCTTCAGGCAGCTTGGGGCGCAGGGTATTGCGGTCAGTTGAGGCGGCGCTGCTTGCTCCGGGCGGAGCAAAGCCATCGTCCTCGGCTGCCGCAGCTGTCTTGGCTCCAGCTTTCGGACGGATCGGGTCCATGAGGGCCTTGATCTGAGGACGCGAGAGTGGGCCACTGAGGTAGCTCATGAGCCAGCGTACGGTGAAGACCACGGGGTGGTCTTCATGCACATTGTTCATGAGGAAGACGCGGTTGCCCAGTCCGGCCAGCGTCTGCTCCATAAGCTGGCGGTCAAACTTGCCGCCCGCAGTGTTGGCCGCGCCTTCGAGGCCGTCGAGCACGCGCATCTTATCGCGCTCTGTTTGCAGTCGGCCAAGCCACCACGTGCCGATGTTTGCCAGCGCCTTGTAGTCGAGGTCGGCCGGGTTTTGCGTGGCCAGCAGGATGCCGAGGCCAAAAGCACGCGCTTGTTTGAGCAAAATCATGAGCGGCTTCTTCGAGGGAGGCATGGCCGTCGGCGGCAGGTAGCCGTAGATCTCATCCATGTAAAAGATGGCGCGCAGGGAGGTGGTGCCCTGCTGGGAGCGCATCCAGCCGAGAAGCTGGTTCATCAGCAGCGAGACGAAGAACATGCGCTCCGTATCGCTGAGATGGGCGATGCAAAAGATGGTGATGCGCGGCTTGCCCTCGGGCGTGTAGTACATGCGCTGGATGTCCAGTGCCTCGCCTTCCAGCCAGGTGCTGAAGCCGGGCGATGCGAGCAGGTTGTTCAGCTTCATCGACAGCGCAGTGCGCTTGGCCTCAGGCATGAAGCTGTCGAGGTCGACTACACCGACTTTTCGAATCGGTGGCTGCTGGATCTGACGCACGAGATTTTCCAGCGTCAGATTCTGCCCCTTCTTCCAGCAGAACGCGACGATGTTGCTCAGGAGGATGTGCTCAGGCGACTGGATGGGATCCGCATTGACGTTCAGCAGTCCCAGCATGGAGGATACGGTGCTCTCGATGCGGTCGGCCAGTGCCTCGGCATCGTCCATCACTTCTGCAGGCGGACAATTAAGTGAGCTGAGAATGGAGACGGGCAATCCTGCATTGCTGCCGGGCGTGTAGATGGCCATGTCCACAGTCGCCCGCAGTTTCTTGATACGGTCGGCGCTCTGGCCCCACTCACCCAGACCCTTTTGCCATGTGGCCGATTGCGCAGCCGCGTATTCATCCGGCGATTTCCCTGTGCGCCGTGCTTCGTCTTCATTGATCCACGGGCGAAACTCCTGCGGCGTGAGATTGGGGAAGGTGAGCAGCGCATTGCCGATGTCGCCTTTGGGATCGATGGCGATGACCGGCACGCCATCCATGGCGGCTTCTTCGAGCAATGCGAGGCAGAGGCCGGTTTTGCCGCTGCCGGTCATGCCGAGCACCACGCCGTGCGTCACCAGATCCTTGGAGTCGTAGAGAATGAGGTCGTCTTTGACCTTTTTTGAATCGAGATCGTATTCACGACCGAGGTAAAAGGTGCCGAGCTTTTCGTATTGGTCAGGAGAGATGGGCATGGTGGGGAAATGATGAAATCAGCGTGGCGGGCGGAGGTGGGATTGCAAAGTGGAAAATGATGGTTAAAATCGACTCTCATGATCACTGTCGCACGCACTCCAAAAAAGCAGGACCGACTCAGTCAGGTTCTGAACCGTCGGCTGCGGAAGCCTGCGCCTGCGGCGGTTGTGGCCTGGCTGCAAGAGCATCTGCGCATGCCCGACACCGACATGAAGCGCATGAAAAAGCTCTATGACAAGGTGATGAACGAAACAATCAGCAAAACTGAGAGTGCTGAACTGGATGGTCTTATGGAGGCCAGCGCAGCCATGGATGTTTTGCGTGCGCGTGTTCTGCTTGGGAATGAATCAGCAAAGACGCGTGCTGCCTCCCGTGCATGAGTCGTGTTCCGGCCAGTCTCGCGGTCAAGGTGCGTGCCCGAGCGGCCCACCGGTGTGAGTATTGCCGCCTGCCGGAGATGGCGACTCAGGCTTCGTTTGAGGTCGAGCATATCATTCCGCTCAAGCATGAAGGCCCGACGACATTCGACAATCTGGCTTTTGCCTGTTTTCACTGCAACCGGCACAAAGGCGTGAACCTCTGTGGTTTGCATCCGATGACAGGAAAGCTTGTCCGCTTGTTTGATCCTAGGCGTGATGAATGGAGCAGGCATTTTCGTCTGCTGGGTGGGCAGATGACTGGAAGAACGGACGTCGGCAGGATCACTGTGCAGGTTTTGCAGATGAACAAGCTGGAGCAGGTGCAGTTGCGTAAGCTATGGCTTGCCTGACTGCCGCATGAACGGTGAAGGTTTGCAAATCACCAACCTCCTGACAGGATGCCGCCATGCGCTCCGCATTTCTGCTCATCATGACCACCGCCACACTCTCCGCCGAAGTTTTGACCTATCCCCAGACGCGGAAAGAGGACGTGGTTGACACGCATCACGGCGTGAAGATCGCGGACCCCTACCGCTGGCTTGAGGATGACAACTCGGAGGAAACCAAGGCCTGGGTGAAGGCGCAGAACCAGGTGACGTTTGCGTATCTGGAAAAACTGCCACGCCGTGAGGAGATCAAGATGCGGCTGCAGAAACTGTGGAATTTCGAACGCATGGGGCAGCCGTTTGAGCACGGCGGTCGGTGGTTCTTCACGCACAATTCGGGCCTACAGAATCAGGCGGTGCTGATGACGGCGGAATCACTGGAAGGGGAGGCCAAGGTCCTGCTCGATCCGAATGCGATGTCGAAGGATGGCACGACATCCCTCTCTGATTCGGCCCCGAGCGAGGACGGCAAGCTCATCGCCTACGGCGTCTCCGAGGCCGGGAGCGACTGGAACACCATTCGCGTGCGTGACATCGCCTCCGGTCGCGATTTGGACGACGTGGTGAAGTGGGTGAAATTCAGCGGCGTCTCCTGGCGCAAGGACGGCAGCGGTTTCTACTACTCACGCTACGATGAGCCGAAGCCCGGCGCGGCGTTGACGGCGAAGAACGAATTTCACAAGCTCTACTTCCACCCGCTCGGGAAACCGCAGAGCGAGGATCAGCTCATCTACGAACGCAAAGACGAGCCGAAGTGGGGCTTTGGCGGCGGCGTGACGGAGGATGGCGAATACCTCGTCATTCAGGTGTGGCTGGGCACGGAACCGAAGAACCGCGTGTTCTACCAAAAGATCGCCGGTGGCGGCCCGGTGGTGGAACTGCTCAATGACAACGATGCACGCTATGACTTCATCGACAACGACGGCCCCGTCTTTTACTTCCGCACGGATCTGAATGCACCGTGCTACCAGGTCATCGCCATCGATGTGCGCAAGCCGGAGCGTGGCAACTGGCACATCGTCGTTCCCGAGGTGCCGAAGGTCCTGCTGCAAGGCGTCAGTACCGTGGGCGGGCAGATGTTTTGCGAGTACCTGCGCGATGCGAAGACCGAGGTGAAATGCTATGACTTTGCCGGCAAGCTCATCCGCGATATCAAACTCCCCGGCATCTGCACTGCGATGGGCTTCAGTGGTCATCGGCATGACACGTCCACCTTCTACACCTTCACCAGTTTCACCGAGCCGGGCGCGATCTACCGCATGGATTTGAAAACTGGGGAAAGCACACTGTGGCGCAAGCCGCAGGTGGACTTCGACGGCTCTGCCTTCGAAACGCAGCAGGTCTTTTACCACAGCAAGGACGGCACGAAGGTGCCCATGTTCATCGTGCACAAAAAAGGCCTGAAGCTGGATGGTTCCAATCCCACGCTGCTCTATGGCTACGGCGGTTTTAACATCAACATGACCCCCGGCTTCTCCGTCTCACGCGCCGTGTGGATGGAGATGGGCGGCGTGTTTGCCATGCCCAACCTGCGCGGCGGTGGCGAGTATGGCCGCGCGTGGCATCAGGCTGGCATCAAGCTCGGCAAACAAAACGTGTTCGACGACTTCATCGCCGCCGCCGAGTGGCTCATCGCCCACAAGTATACCACCAGCGCGAAGCTCGCGATCCAAGGCGGCAGCAATGGCGGTCTGCTCGTGGGTGCGTGCCTGACGCAGCGGCCTGAGATCTACGCTGCCGCTTTGCCTGCTGTCGGTGTGCTGGATATGCTGCGCTTCGAGAAGTTCACCATCGGCTGGGGCTGGAAGAGCGACTACGGCAGTGTGGAGAACAAGGCCGAATTTGGCGCGCTGCTCAAATACTCGCCCTACCACAATCTCAAGCCCGGTACGCGGTATCCGGCCACGCTGGTGCTGACGAGTGACCACGATGACCGCGTGGTGCCTGCGCACAGCTTCAAGTTCGGAGCACGATTGCAGGAGTGTCAGGCGAAGGGTGGCCCGCCGACGCTGATCCGTATTGAGACCAGCGCTGGGCATGGGGCTGGAACGGCGCTGAACAAGATGATTGAGAAGACGGCGGACGAGTGGGCGTTTTTGGTGCGGGCGCTGGGGATGTAGTGAGGCGCTTTGAGTGCTCCGGCAAGGTGCGATGGACAATCGTAGTCCGTCGGGTGTGGCGCGAGCGCTGACCCACGGACAGGAGTGTCCATCGTACTTTCAATCACTCCCGCACAAAGAAATTCGCGAAGGTCATCGGTGTGCCGCAATCGGCGATGCCGACGGGGCCTTTTGCGGGGGCTTCGAGGGTGGCTTCCTTCGTTTGCGGGTTGGCCTCCTGGGTCTCAGTCAGCGTGGCGGTAGCTTTGCTGCCTTCGAGTTTGAGGCGGAGGCGGTACCACTTGCCGGGCTTCACTTGATCAGGACCAAAGACGACGGGGGCTTTGCCGGTGCCGATGAGGACGGCGGGAGTTGCTTGACCACGGACGCAGAAGCCGGTGCAGGGTTTGGTGAGATCGGCGGATTTTGAAAGCTGGAAGTCGGCGATGAATTCGCCGTTGGTGATTTCAGCTTCGCTCCACAGCGGTGTGCTTTCTTTGCCGTCGGTGGCTTCGAGTTTGAGATTCCAGTTCGCAGGCTTCCAGTGTGCCTCAGTTCCAGCAGCCACTTTCCAGCCACGGAGGTCGAGGCCGTTGTAGAGATGTTTCCAGCCTTGATCCAGGGGGGGGGCTGAGTCGGCGGCGGTGGCCCCGGTGGAGGGCAGTTCTTTGATGCGGACGTTGCGGAATTCGACGGGTGCGCCTTCGGATTCGAGGGCGAGGTAGCCTTTGCGCCAGAAGCATTTGTCGCCGCCGCTGACGACTTTGCCATTCACCGCGAGGGTGAGGGTGCCGTTGTTGCCGGTGATGCGGTAGTGGTTCCATTCGGGCGAGGGCTTGCTGCGTTCCTCGCTGGGAAAGCTGCGCTGGCCGCTGTGCTCGCCATGGGGCTCCATGGTGGCACCGTGAATGGGGAAGACATCGCCATGGGTGGTGAACCAGCGCGGTTTCTTGGGATCGGCGTGCTTCATGTAACCATGGTCGAGCACCTGCACCTCGATGCCCCGTAGAAACGGCACGCCGGGTGCGGAGATGGGGCTGCCCCAGATGAAGACGCCGGAATTGCCACCGCTGGTGAGGTGTCGCCACTCGCACTCCAAAATGAAGTTCTCATACGGCTTCTCCGTGCGCATGGCCCCGGTGGGAACGCCGGTGCAACTGACGACGCCGTCCTTGATGCTCCAGGTCTCCGGCGCGCAGTTAGCATTCACCCAGCCGCTGAGATCTTTGCCATTGAACATGGGCACAAAGCCGTCGTCATCAGCCGCGTGGGAGAAGGGGAGTGTGGTGGAAAGTGCGAAGGCGCAGAGCAGCGTGGTGGGTTTCATGTGCAGGAACATACGGAGCCAGCGGGCAAGGCTTCGCAGTCAAAGTGACAATGAGATGTGTACATTCAGAATCTCCAGTTCAGCGCCGCTTGAAAGCCGTTCTCGTACGTCACCGCGCTGCTGCCACTCGCTTTGACGCTCCACTTCACGTATTCCAGGTAGAGGTCGATGTTCTTGGTCATGGCGATGGTGAGGCCAGGCACGAACATCTGCTGTTGGCCACCGGGGTGGGCATCATAGCCCGCCGAGTAAGAGACGCGCCATGTGACTGGACCGGTGACGTAGCTCGCGCCGACGAGGAAGTCAGTGGTGCGCGTGCTCATGCCACCTGAAACATAGCGGACCGGGTTGATGGCACCGTTGCGCTGCAGCACCTCGGCAAAGGTTTTGAACCTGCCGCGTGTGTAGGTGAGGTCGATGCCCCAGATCGTGAGCGCGTGATCGTGGTATCCGGCACTCTGCGCTTTGACCTGGCCTATCGCGCCGGAGAGCCCCAGCGCGACGCTTGAAGTGGAGCTGAGCCACCAGGTGGGCACCACGCGCACCACCGCCTGGTTTTGCAGACGGAAGGCGGTGGTGCTTTCCGTATCAGCACCTGTGAGGCCGGGGCTGATGCCGTCCTCGCGGAAGAAGAACTGGGCGTGGGATTCCAGGCTGAATTTGGGCTTGATCCAAAACGTACGCTCCCAGGAAACACCGATATCGGAGTTGAGCTTGAAGCCGTCATAATACAGCACGTTGCCATAGAAGCTGCCATCCCAGTCGAGTCCAAACTTGCGGCGGATCTGGCCGGCTTTGAACACACCTGCCGTGGTGCTGGCCCAGGCGTACATCTCGAAAGGCCAGAAGGTCGAATTCATGGAACTGCGGAAGGCGTTCTTTTCACGCAGGCGGATGTCGGCATGCAGGCCCACGCTTTGCACGAATTTGCCGCCGGTGCTCCAGGTGGGGTCGATCAGCAGGTAGTAGTAATAGGTGCCGGGCAGGGAGGCGGAGCCGTAACCACTGCTGCCGGGGCCGCCGGTGGGAACCCGCCACCAATGCCAGGCACCGAGCGTGACGGGAATGACGGCGTTCTTGCGGGCCTGGAGATCGTCCCAGACGCGCGTCGCGAGGGTTCTGCCCAACACCAGGCTGTGGGGATCAAAGTCGGTGTACGGGGGGGCGGTGCCGAGGCCGTCGGCATGGACGAGTGAGATGGAGGCGGCAGAGAGTGCCGCCGCAATGACAACGGAACGCAGGGAGGAGCGGGGAGGCTTCATGGCTGTCGGCAGGGGTTGATTGCCTTCAGCGTGGGAAATCCCGCGTCTCTAAACAGACGGTCAAAGCGCAAATGAACGCGCGTTTATCTTTGCAACTGCGGGATGATTGCAGAGTTGCCTGGCACAGGCCCAGCGCTGTTCTGCAGCCGCGCCTCAGCCAAACAACGCCGACACCGGCTTGCCACCATCGGTGATCGGCACGGGGCGCGTACCGTCCATGAGTTCCTTGCTGGGATCAATGCCCAGTGCGGCGTGAATGGTGGCGTGGAAATCCACCAGCGGCACGGGATTCTCGACAGGCTTCTTGGACAGTTCGTCACTGACGCCATACGCGCCGCAGTGGTTTAGCCCACCACCCGCGAGCACCATGGAAAACGTGGTGCCCTGATGCCCGCGTCCGCCGCGTCCATCGAACTCCGGCGGGCGACCGAATTCGGTGCCCACGACGATGAGGGTCTTGTCGAGCAACTTCTTGTCTTTCAGATCGCGGATGAGCGCGGCGAGGGCGGTGTCGAGTTCTTGAATGAGCAGGTGCTGGTTTTTGTAGCCTTCATTGTGAATGTCCCAGCCGGTGCCGTTCATGAAGTTGAGGTTGTGCGAGACTTCGATGAAACGCACGCCAGCCTGCACGAGACGGCGCGAGAGCAGGCAGCGCTGGCCGAACTCGCCACCATACGCATTGCGCAGTGTGGCGGGCTCTTCCTTGAGATTGAAATGCCGCATGAACTGCGGGCCGGAGAGGCTAAGCGCCTGCTCCTGCGCGGTCTTGTAGTCGGCAATGGCGGATTCCTTCGGCGCACGGGCCATGAGCGGCGCGAGCAGTTGCTCGCGTGTCAGTGCACGTTTTTCATCGACGAAGTCCGGACGCGTGAAGCCAGCAGGGCCGGTGTTGGTGTCGGTGAGATAGACGTAACCCGCCTTCGCACCGAGGAAGCCCGGGCCGCGGCTGACATTCGGATAACCGATGAGGATGTAGGGTGGCACCTCGCCACCCACCGCCCCGCGTTCATGCGCGATGATGGAGCCGATGCTTGGATATACCACGTTGCCGGAGATCATGCGGCCGGTGTGGACGATGTTCGTGGCGAAGGCGTGCTCGTCGATGACGTGATGGTTCACCGTGCGCATGACGGTGACGTGCTCCATGACCTTCGCGGTCTGGCTGAGGTGCTCGGTGACCTGCACGCCGGGCACGGTGGTGTCGATGGCTTTGTAAAGCGAGCCCGCCACCTTGGTCTTGTCCGTGTTGTTGCCGAGCTTCTTCGGGTCAAACGTGTCAATCTGCGCCATGCCACCGCCCAGCCAGATGAAGATGCAGTGCTCCGCCTTTCCCTTCGGCATGTGGACGGGGGTGTTGTTCGCAAACAACGGTGTCGCGCCAAAGGCGGCGGCGGAGGTGAGGAAGGAGCGGCGTTTCATGGTGGAAAGAGTTTCAAGATTCAGGTTTAAAGTTTCAAGTGAGGGCGTTCAGCATCGCCTCAAGGGCTAAACTCCCATTCTGGCGCGTTCAGCAGAGCCCAGAGCACGTCTTCCATGCGTCCGCGCCACGAGGGATCGAGCTTCTCCGTGGGCGGATCGCCAGCGCGTGCGGCGGCTTCCTGGGCCATGCGTACGGTGGTGGCTTCGCCGTCGAGGTGGTTGGACCAGCTCACGTATTTTTCGCGGGTGCGGGTGGTGGCTGGGGGCTGGATGCTTGATGCTGGATTCTGGATGCGGGTGTCGAAGCCGGCGCTGAGGTGTTTGGTGTAGAGGGCGCGTTCTTCGGCAGTGGGGTGGCGGGTGAGGAGCTTGAGGAAGAGCTGCTCGATGAACTGGTCGAGGGATTCGTTTTGCATAGCGAGGGCGGTGATGCCGTGATCATTGCTCAGGCGTGTGAGCCAGATGCCGAGGGTGCCGTTGCTGAGGATGGCGGGCTGGAGGACGTTCGGGTCGGCGTCGCGCTTGCTGATGGGGTCCTGGCGAGAACCGCGCCAGCCGAAGGCACCGAGAACGTCGGTGACGGCCTGGATGCGTGGCAGGGCGAGGCTGGGGCGGTCACGTTCGTTGCTGGTGCTGGTGAGCATCCAACTGCGGTGCGGCTTGCCGAGGTGGATGGCGTTTTTGAGGTCGCGGCTGTTGTCGATGTCGAGGCAGACTTCCTCGGTGTGGAAGGGCTTGCCGGTGGCGGCGAAGAGAGAATCAACGATCTGCTCGGCCTGCAGCCGCCGTGGTGCCGGGCTGGTAAAAAGCGGACTGGTCTGCTTCAGGGTGGGATCGGTTGTGCGCTGGTAGGCCTGGCTGTTGAGGATGAGACGGGCGAGGTGCTTCAGGTCATAACCACCACTCACGAATTCGCGCCCCAGCCACTTGAGCAGTTCGGGATGCGTAGGCTTGCCCTTCTCCCAGTCTTCCACAGGCTCGACAATACCACGCCCCATGAAGCGCGCCCACACGCGGTTCGCGATGACCTGGGCAAAGCGCTCGTTCTGCGGCGCGGTGATCATGGCGGCCAGCACATCGCGGCTGTCCTTCGGGTCTTCCGCGAGTTGCGCGGCGGCTTCATCGCAAAACTCGGCGAAGGGCCACTTCGGCTGCACCTTGGTGCCTGGTTGCAGTGTCACTTGAATTAGCGGCTTGCGACCACCGGCGTGGATCTTGTCCATCGGCACGCTGCTGGTCTTCGGCACCTCGATTTCCTTCGTGCCCAGCATCGCGGCGAGTTCGAAGAGATCCTGCTGCAACGATTTGCCGGTGGGTGAGTCGTGGCAGCGTGCGCACTTCATTTCCACGCCGAGGAAGGCGGTGCTCACGATGGTGCCTTTGGCCGCCATCGGCACATCATTCTGCGAGGCGGTGCCAAATCCGGCGGGTCCGCCAAGGCGCTCGCTGCCGCGCATGCGCAGGAGTTCCGTCACAAAGAGATCCATCGGCTTGTTGTCCTGCAAGGACTCATACAACCACCAGCGGAAGGGCCCGGTGTTGTTCAGCGTGGGATTGAGAATGTTGGGGTTTTCCGCCAGCACATCCTGCCAGTAGCCCATCCAGTTGTCTGCCCAGCGCGGGTCCGCGAGGAGTTTATCAATGACTGCTTTGCGATCCGAGTTCTTTTCAAACGCAGCGATCTCCTCTAGCGACGGCGGCACGCCCACGGTGTCGAGATAAACACGGCGCAGGAAAGTGAGATCATCCGTCAGCGGCGTGAGCGCGAGGTGATCAGCTCGAATCTCCGGCCAGTGTGCGCCTTCCTTGATCCATGTGGTGAGCAGCGCGATTTCACCTTTGGTCAAAGGCTTGCCCTTGGGGGGCATGACCTCGTCTTCATCGGTGGAGATGATGCGGGCGATGATAGCGCTGTGATCCGGCTTGCCGGGTTCGACCGCGGCACCATCGGATTTGCCGCCTTTCATCGCGTCTGCGAGCGAATCAAGATGCAGTCCGCCTTTGGCCTTCACACCGCGATGGCACTCGGTGCATTTGGCTTCGAGGATGGGCTGGATGTCCTTGAAATAGTCGATGGAACCCTTGTGCGCATCCTGGGACTTCACGCTGTCGATCTTCGCTGCAATGAATGAATCAATGCTGCCTTCTCCAGCAGGATTCTTCGCCAGCCATGCCTCCGCAGCTTTGCGGCGCTTGGCCCAGAAGGGCGCGGATTGTGCACGCAGTTCGGCGCGCTTCTTGGCGTTGACCTCCGCGTAGTGTGCGTTGCGTTCCTGCTCGTAGGCTGCCCAGCCGGCATCGTTGTAGGCCACTTCGCGTTTGCCTGGTGTGATCAGCTTCCAGGCTTCAGTGCCTTTAGGCGACCATGCGACGATCGTCTCGCCCAGCTCCGGACGGCGCACGGCCTTGTCGGCAAAGCTTCCTACCAGCGTCTCCAGCACGATGAATTGCGGCTTGCCCGTGCCTTCAAATTCGCACCATGATTCACGATTGCCCGGCGGCACAAAACGGAAGTCGGGGCCAAGGTCGAGGTAGCCTTGCTGGTCGGCCACGAGGTGATGACCATCGCTGTCATTCGGTGGGAAGGGGGTGGTGAGGATGGTCTTGTTATCGAGGTGCAGGTTGGTGGCACCACGCGCGCGCAGCAGCAGGCGGTGCCTGCCTTTGGGGAAGGTCACGCTGGCAGCCGCACGCAGGAGGAAGGGGACATGACGCTCACCGCGCACTCCGGTATCCACATACTTCTGCGGCACGTCGAAGAAGCCGAATACTTCTTCCGTGTAGGTCTCGTTCACCTGGGGATGTTCACTCGGCCACGCGTTGGCATCGGGCAGGCCTGCCTCGGCCAGTTGCACCAGCACGCGTCCGGCGGGCACCTGCTTCTTCGCCACGGGCGGCGGCGGCGGCACAAACTGATACTTCGCTTTCAGTGCCATGACGTCGAGAGGTCCACGATAGACCGCCACGTCATCGAGCCAGCCATTCAGTGAGTGGGTGGCAGCCAGCGTGGAGCCGCTGCCGATCATTAGCGCGTCCTCATCGGTGACCGGCGCACGATCCGTCTCGCCACCCATGTCCCATATCCCGTCGGTTTCACGACCATCGATGAATCCCTTGATACTCTTGAGTTTACCGAAGGTGTAAGTCACGGCGATGTGATGCCAGCCAAGGCTGGGCAGCATGTTCTTCGACCACCAGCGGTGCCAGTCGCCCTTCTTGCCGGGCACATCGGCGCTGTGAAACAGGAAGCCGATTTGCGCGCCGCCCTTCGTCGTTTGCAGCCGCAGCGCGTAGTTTTGATTCTCCGTGCCGAATTCTTTGGTGCCGAGGCGGCCCTTGCCGATGATGTAGGGCGTGCCGCTCATTTCTGCCACCTTCACCCAGGCTTCCAGCGTGATGGTTTCATTGAGTCTGAAGCGCAGTTCTTCGGTATCCTTGAGGACGAGTGCTTTTTTGCCATCGCCATCGAAGCGCAGCGCAGTGTTGTCTTTCGTGAATCCAGGAAAGGCCGGCGCACGCGGGCCGGGATCCTTCGCCTCATCAAAACGCCACCGCATGACCGGCCGCGCTTGCGGCTTGTCTGTCGTATCATTGCCGCCGCTGTCGTTTTGTGCGGAGGCGAGGGCGGTGAACAGGAAAATGGCGAGGACTTGGCGCATCATGCACCCTACTAACGCCGGTTCGTTTCTGCTTTCAGCATTTCAGGCACCCCACTTTCGTGAGGGTTGGAAAAAGCACTTGCCGAATATTCGAAGATGCATAACCAGTTACCACATGGCATACTCACTCACTCGAACCAGCATGGCTTTGGATCAGTTCACCGTTCGTGTCCTTGATTTGCTCGCCAAAAAATGGGGCGTCCCCAAAGCTGAGGTCATGCGGCGTGCAGTAAGACGCATCAAGGAGGAAGAAGACATGAAAGACCAATGCCCCAAACCACTCCAAGCTCTCGACTGGCTCCAAAACGGCGGCGGTTTGACGGTGCAGGAAGCCGAAGCCTTCCGTGATGAAGTGCAGGCTGAGCGCGACGCCAAACGCTACTGGTGGGAAGTATGATCCACCTGGATACAAATCTCCTCATCGACCTCGTCACCGTCGGGTCACCGCACATCGCGGTCATACGGCAATGGCTGGAGGCGGGGGAGGCTCTCGCCGTCTCCACCATTGCGTGGTCGGAGTTTTTGAACGGGCCGCACACCAAGGCGCAAAAAGACGCCGTGCAGGCCATCGTCGAAGGCCGCATCCTGGATTTCACGGCCAAGGAGGCCGAGCAGGCTTCGCGTTTGTTTCATTACACCGGCCGCAAACGCGGCAGCCACGCCGAGTGCATGATCGCCGCCTGTGCGATGACACGAGAAGAGCGCGTGGCGACACGAAATATCGCGGACTTCGAGAAATTCGTGCCTTACGGACTCAAACTGCTGCCAGTGGCCACTGTGACGACAGCTTGAGCAGACCGGGGCGGATTTGATGCGTCACTCGCTTCCCGCGTCCAGCCATTGCGTCCGCCATGTGTCCAGCTATAGCGTGCCGCATGATGAAACTCAGCGGCGCATTCTTCAGTGTCTGTGGCATCATTCTGCCCCTGACAGCTCTTCTGGCGGCAGCCACAGAGCCGACTCCCCCAAAGATCGCGCCAGCACCAGCGGCCCCGGCCGCCGCCGCAACGGCGGCTCCCACGGAGCTCTTTGCCTGCGGTTACGGACGCTCGCGCTTTCCGGAAGACTTTGCCTTCCAAGACGGGCGCAAGGGACAGAACGTGGACTTCGCGTGGACTTTCTACGTGGCTCGTTCTGGCAAGGAGGTGACGCTGATCGACACCGGTTTCAGTGGTCTCGCCACGGCCAAGCAATGGAATGTGAACCTGACGCGCGAACCCGCCTTGCTGCTGGCGGACTTGAAGATCGATCCCGTCCAGGTCTCCCGCATCCTCATCACTCACATTCATTTCGATCATGTCAGCAACCTGCCGCTCTTTTCAAACGCCCAGGTCTTCATCAGCCGTCGCGACCGTGACGACTACGTCAGCAAGAAGCCCCTCGGCGGGGTGACTTACGACCCGCTCGTGGCAACCATCTTCAGCGATCCCGCCCGCACGCACGTCATTGATGAACGTGAGATGCTCCCTGGCGGGTTCGATTTTGAAGTCATCGGCGGGCACACCGCTGGCTCCGCCGTCGTGCATCTGCACCACCAGGGCGTTCACCATGTGCTGGCCGGAGACGAGTGCTATCTGTGCGCCAATCAAACGGAACAGCGCCCCATCGGCCGCACGGTGGACCCCAAGCGCAATCTCGCCCTCCTGCATCGCCTGGCCACCGACCCCGCCCTTGTGCTGCTCCCATGCCACGATCCCGCCATCTTCACCCGCTTTCCCGCAGTGAACCCCAACATCGCCCGCATCTTCGGCCCGCAGCCGTAAATCGGGTCAGTCTCGGTGATGGCGGGCTCCGGCGGCGCTGACTTAGCGATCCGTGGGCTCGCGCAAGAGATTGAGCAGGCGTTTGCGATCAACGGGAGCTGCTTTCTTGGGTTTGGCAACTGGAGCAGGGCTGCTGGTCTTGTCGGGCTGAGTCGTCTTGGCTGGCGGGATGGTCTCGGCTTTCGGCTTCTCTTTGGCAAGCTCAGGCTGGGGTGATGGTGGTGCGGCCTTGGGCTCTTTCTTTTTGGGTGAAGGTGTCGCGGCGTCGCTCTTTTTAGTCTCTGATGTTTCAGGCGGCGCGTCTTCTTTGGCCACCTCACGAATGATGACGGGCCCTTCCAGGGTGATCTCCGTGCCTTCAATGCGGATATTCGCGGAATCTTCCTCACCAATGAAAAGCCGGTCATTCCTTTTCACGATCGCTTTGCCGCGCGCTTCGGAATATTCTGGAGTGACCAAGATGCTGGCGGCCTGTGCCTGAATGGGCGGCTCCGAATCCTGCACCAACAGGGCACCTCCTGTGCCCAGGTGCGTTTCGTGCTTCGATTCATCGCGGCTGCTTTCAATTTTCTTGGCGTAGAGGTGGACGTCACCCGTCTTTACCTTGGTGCGATATTTCAGGCTCAGCGCTTCGGCTGAAAGCTTGAAGTCGGAGGGCGCAGGCGCTGTGGTGACGACAGTGCAACTGCTGAGAGTTGTGGCAACGGCAAGGAGGCTGAGACGAAAAAATGTCATGACAGGATTCAATGAAACGAGGGACTGCCGATCCTCGTCGATTATTTGGCGGTACGCAAATAAGCCACGATGTCGGCCACATCCTGGGCCGTAAGCCCCAGCTGGGTGGCGCTGAGCATCATGCTGTGGTCAAGCTTGCGACGTCTTTGGATGCGGGATTTGGCGACGTATTGATTCTGCCCGCCCATGCTACGGATGATCATGATGCCGCCTTCGGTGAGGACCATGCCGTGGATGGTCACGCCGTCCTTGGTGACGATTTCCTGGCCTTCGTAGCCATGGGCGATGTCCTTGCTCGGTTCGATGAGCGCCTGGGCGATGATGTCGCCTGGCTGGCTGCGGCCCCAGCCTTCGAGGTTCGGGCCAAACTCGACCCCCTGGCCGTTGACCTGATGGCACATGACGCAGCGAGTGACCAGTTGAGCGCCGTTTTTGGCATTGCCCTGCAGCTTGAGCACTTCTTCGAGCTTCACCGCGCTGGGGATCGCCGTCGGAGTGACGATGGTCACCAGTTTGACGTTTTCTGGATCAAAGATGCCTTCCTTTTTCAAAGCCTCGGCGATGCCAAAGGTGGACCAGTCATCGGTGCTGCGCTTGATGAGCCACCACATGACATCAGCGTGAATGGGTGAGTCTTTGTCTTTGGCCAGTTCGAGCACCGCCTGTGCCGCGCTGGCTTCGGGGATGAAGGCGAGGGTGTCGAGCGCGAGCTTGCGCTGCTCGGGCGCGAGCGTGCCATTGGCGGCGCGTTTTGCCAGATCCGCCACAGCGGCGGCGGGATGCAGACGCCAGGTGATATGGGCGAAGTCATCGTTCCACGCACCCGCAGGTTTGAGCGCGTTCCACACGGCCGCTTCTTTGCCCGCGCAGCCGATGCCCCAGGCTTCGAGGAGGGAGCGGTCACTGCCGTCGATGTGGTGTGAGAGCTTGACCAGCAGCGGCACGCTTTGCGCAGCGGGCACATCGCGCAGCGCTACGGCCACTTCACTGCGCACCATGGGGGAAAGGTCAGTGGTCAGGTTGCTGAGAATGTCGATGGCCTCATCCGTGGCGGCACGGATGGCACGCAGGGCGACGAGGCGCTTGGTGGCGTCCTCAGACTCCAGCCAGGTGCGTGTGGCAATGAGACCTGGCTCGCCGAGCTGAGCAAGCAGCCAGACCGCACGCGCAGCGATGTAAGGATTCGCGTGCTCACGCAGCTTCAGCACGGCAGGCATGTTGACGTCTCCGGCTGCTTTCAGGCGAGCAAAGGCAACCTGACGCACATTTGTGGCAGGTGATTGCAGCGCGGCGAGCTGGCCTTCCAGCGTGTCCAACTTGAGATCAGGAACCTTCGACTTGAAGCCCTTCGGCGCGATGCGGTAGATCGTGCCACTGCAGGTTTCATCCGTGTCCTGGTGGCCGCCCGTTCGTTTGTCGAACCAGTCGCTGATGTAGATGGCCCCATCGGGGCCGACGCAGACATCCGACGGGCGGAAGAGCGTGTGGCGCTCGTCGGACAGATTTTTGGCACCGCCCACGAAATCGCTGCCCTTGAACACGCCGGTGGTGTTGGTGGTGCAGAAGTCAAAACGCTCCAGCTTGAAGCCTGCGCCGTCCGGTTTGGGCAGGTAGCCAAAGACCACGTTGCGGCCAGTTTCGCAACTGAGCAGCAGGCCGTTCCACTTCTCACCGAGCGCACCGTTTTCATAGAAGCACATGCCTGTTGGGGCACCGCCGCCATAGACGTCGCCAGCAGGGATGCTGCCGGGGTCCTCCTGCCGCCACTCAGCGGTGGGAATGCTCTGCCCGGGGCGCTTGTCGGCGCGCCACTGGCGTTTGCCATCGCGGGAGAAGAAACCAAAGCTGCCGTATTCAATGAGATGGCTCACACGGCAGGCGGGCGGATCGTCGTTGTCGCTGAGAAACATGTCACCGTAACTGGTGCGCACGCCTTCAAAGCTGTTGCGGTAGTTGTAGCCGAGGATGCGCGCCTTGTGCCCGTCTTCGTTGATGCTGGCGGTGAAGCCACCGACATAGACGTGGCCATCGTCGCTTTTAGTGCCGGCATAGGGATTGTTCAGGTAGGCACCGCCGATGCGGAAGGTGTTGCCGCTTTTGTCGCTGAATTCCGCGCCGCAGTTGCCGTTGCTGAAGTACAGGCGGCCGTCGGGACCGGCATACACGCTGTGCAGGCTGTGGTCATGCTGCGGCTGCTCGAAGCCGCTGAGAAAGATCTCGCGTTTGTCGATGGCGGGATCAAACATCAGATCGCGGTTCACATCGGTGTACTTGATGATGTTCGGCGCGTTGGAGACGAAGATGACGTTGTCAAACACGGCCACACCCAGCGGGCATTCGAGGTCCTTCTCACGCACGAAGACATGGCTGCTGTCGCAGATGCCGTCGCCATCGGTATCCTGCAGCACGCGCACGCAGTCGCCCTCACGGCTGCGGCCGCTGTGACGGCGGTAGTTGACTCCTTCCGTGACCCAGATGCGGCCCGCGTGGTCGATGTCCATGTTTGCCGGATTGAACAACTGCGGGGAGGAGGCCCACATGGTGATTTCAAAACCTGCGGGCACTGTGAACAGGCTCGGTTCGAGATGATCGGGCTGCATCTTCGCGGCATCAAAGGCCGGCGTGTTCGGATCCTGGGTGAAGGCGGGTTTTCCGGCCACGAACGGGCCTAGCTCTTTTTTGACTTTGGCGGGTTTGTCCGGGCTTGCGGACATGAAGGCAAACGGCGCGACCAAGGCGAGAACGACGAGGAGGTTGGAACGATTGGGCATGGTTGGGGGGCGGAAGGAACGACGGGATTGCCCTGATCTTACGGCCAGACCACGTCTGCAGCTTATCAACTCCAGATGGCGTTCAGTTCTGGCGGTAAACGGCCACCACATCCGAGGATGGGCCGCTGGGGGAGAAGTCATTGCCAAAGCCCACGGTCTGCAGATTGGCGGCTTCGAGCCCGAGCTCAATCAGGCGCTGGCGCACCGCGAGCGCGCGGCGTTCCGAGAGAGAACGGGCATGGTCCGGCGGCAGATTTGGAGGCGTGTAGCCAGCGATCAAAAGGCGGGCCTTTTTGATCTTGAGCATCTCCTGTGCAAGAGAGTGGAGAGACTCCTTGTGTGCGGAGGTCAGTTGAAAGTCCGCATTCTCGAACGCCAGAGCCGGGCACGCTGGCTTGAGGCTGCCATTCAACGGGGAGGTAAAGCCGTCACGCGGGCCTAGCGCATAGACGACCGCCTCGGCTGCCGGACTCCGCATAAAAGACGGCATGGAAATGCTGCTGCAGGAGGCCAGAAAAAGGCAGATGAAAAGGGTGCTTGCACGAATGGCGACAAGGCACGTGCGGTTCATCAATGGCATGTCTGCTTTCATCATGGCTCAGCGCATCCAGCGCGGTTCAGTGATGCGGCCATGGCCGCGGAGGATGGAGCGGCGGTGGCCGCTGCGGAGATCATGCACAAAGAGCTCGCCATGCTGCACATAGGTGATGAAGTGCCCGTTCGGACTCCAGGAGGGATGCTCCGCTCCTCCCGCCTGCACCACATGTACGCCGCCATTGGGATAGGGCTTGATGGCGACCGTCCATTCACCGCCGGTGCGGGTGGTGAAGGCGACGTGCCGGCCATCCGGCGACCATTCGGGATCGGTGCAGAAGTGGTAGCCGGTGCGCCAGCGGAAGAGGCGCGAGGAATCGCCAGGTTTCTTGGGTACTTCAACGACGTACAGCTTGGGGCCGTCTCCATCATCACTGGAAAAAACCAGATGGCGGCCGTCAGGATGCCAGGACGGACTGGAAGGTGCGCCTACGGAATCGCTCACGCAGGCGGCGGTGTTGGTGTTGAGATCACTCACAAAAATTTCGGGATTGCCGATGAAGCTCATGACGGCGGCGAGGTGCGTGCCGTCCGGCGAGAACGCCGAGCCAAAGCTGCTGCCAGGGGTGTCCGTCACGCCACGTTCCCAGCCGAGGTTCAGGTCCAGCAGACGAATGATGGGAAATCCGCTGCGATAGCTGGTGAAGGCGATCATCGAGGAATCCGGTGCGAGCGAGGGCGCCACCGCGCCATGTTTGTCATGAGTGACCTGATGCAACTCACCGCCTTCGGCATCGCAGATATAGATCTGGCGCTTGCCGCTGACATCACTCACAAAGACGATGCGGCTGGTGGCCAGCCCCGGCCGGCCGGTGATGGTGTAGATGACGTCGTCGGTGAGCGCCTTGAGGTTTTCATCCAGCCCCGGTGCGGCATAGCTGCGCTGAAAAATTTCCTTCCCTTTGGCATCACGCAGCTTGCCGGTCACACGTCCGCCGCTGGAGGTTCCCTCCAAGATGAAGTCGGCTTTTTCCGCTGCATCGGCGACGTAGAACTCGCGGGAGTCGAGCAGTTCCTTGCGCAGGGACTGCTGGGCGCTGGTACCCGTTCCGCCGGAGAAGGTGCCCACCTGGATGCGCGACATGATTTTCTTCGGCTCCTCGGTTTTGCTTTTGCCGCCGAGTCCAACCCAGCCGCGCATTTTGTCCAGCACGCCAGCCTCCGCCGACGTGCCGTGGCACACGACGAGGATAAGAATGAGAAGCAGCGCGCGGGCGTTCATGCGGGGAGTCAGGGCAGGAGAAGGAAGTTCAATTCCAGATCGTAGCTGTCTTTGGCGTAATTTGAAGGCAGCGTTGTGGAAATTTTTTTAACCTTGGCGGCAGCCTCGAGGATGGACTGGTCCAAGGCGTGCGAGCCTGAAAACTTGTTCATCTGTGCCTTCAAGACCGTGCCATCTTTGCCGATGGAGATGTTCATCCGTGCTTCACGCTGGCCGTCTGGTACGCTCTCGATGGGCGGTGCGACCCAGCAGGCGAGGAAGTCCGTATTGACCGCCTCATCAACGGGGTCAAGGTTCACTTCTTCCACTGCGGCATCCTTGCCGGTGGCAGGGGGCGGGATGGCCGTCGGGCGCAGGGCGTTGAGCCGGGCGATGTCCATCAGCGTGGGGCTGGTCATTGGTGGTACAGCGACACCAAACTGCGTCGTGCCGGGACGTTTGTCCATGGCCCTGCGCAGGGTGATGCTGCGATTGGCGGAAGGTTTGGCTGCTGTCGTGGCAGTGCCTGCAAACAAAGGGGGGGCGGTGGGGTTCGGCACCGGCTCCATGGCATGCTGCTGGGGTGGTGCAGCCACGAGCGTGGCTTTTTGAACGGGTGGTTCGGCTGCCGGCTTGGGGGGCGTGGCGGGGGGGGCTTTCTTGCTCGCCGCCGGCGCTGCCGCCAGATTTCTGCCCCGGGGCGCGGCCGATGGTGGCGGGGGCTCGTTTTTGAAATCCGCAGGGTTCATCCAGGCGAGCTGCTGCTCCCTGGCGGCGAGGCGCGAATTTTTGACATTCTGCCACCACCACCAGAAGCCAAAAACTGCGGCCAGATGCAGCGAAACGATGACAATCACCGCCGCTGAGATGGGCTCCAGCGTTGTGGGACGTTTGCGTTTCATCATCAATCAGGGGTCATCGGCATGGGTTGTCACGGCGGTTTTTTGGATGCCCGCTGTCTCCAGCACCTGCATGGTTTCCACCAGTTGCTGCACCGTGAGGTCACGGTGCATGCGCACCTCGATGCCGAGGCCGGGTTTGCGCTGGACCAGTTTTGCCAGGGAAACGGGCAGGTCCGCGCGGGCCAGCATCGCTCCATTCAACGTGACCGACTGGTCGCGGTTCACCAGCAGCGTCATCATTTCCGTTGGTGCGTCGGCATTGACGGGGGCAGGTGTTGGCGGGAGGGCAGGGGCAGTCACTTTCAGCATGTCTTTGTCTGCCTTGAGCAGGGGAGCGGCCAGCAGAAACACAAACAGCAGCACCAGCACCAAATCCATCAGCGGCGTGATGCTGATCTCGGTGATGAGGCGGAGCTGATGCCGGTTGGAGTGGCGTTTCATGCGCGGGCGTGAACAGCGTGCGTGGCGGAGGGCAGGGGGGAGGAACTGGCACCGCTGAAGGCGGGCATGGACGGGCTGCCAAGCGCGCTCATGCTGGGCAGGGTTTCGTTGCTGAAGCGGTGGTCCACAAAGGTGCGGTCAAAACCGGCGTTCAGCTCGCTGGCAAAGTTGTCCAGCCGCACCACCATGCCGCGGATGCGGTTCACCAGGGCATTGTAGCCGACCATGCTGGGGATGGCCACCAGCAGGCCCAGTACAGTGGTGACCAGCGCGGTGGTAATGCCCGGCGCCAGCGTGGTGAGGGTGGCCGCGCCGCCTGCAGTCGTCAGCATGCTGAAGGTGTCCAGGATGCCCCACACCGTGCCCAGCAGGCCGAGAAACGGTGCGCCGCTCAGTGCGGTGGCCACCCAGCTCATGCGTGCTTCCAGACGCAGCGCCGCCTCCGCCACGCTGCGTTCCATCGCCACCTGCACCGCGCTCATCTGGGAGGGCGTGATCCGTCCAGCGCCCTGCAGCCGCGCGGCAAAGGTCGAGCCCGGTTCATCCTCGCCCAGCAGATACCACGACATCTCACGGCAGGCTGCGTGGTAGATGTGGTAGAAGGAGGAAAACTCATGCGGCTCGCGCTGCTGGTAGAGTTCCAGCGCGTGGTTGCTCTCGCGGTATTCGCGCAAAAACGAGAGGTTGGCCTTGTGCACACGGGAGAGCAGAAAGTGTTTGCTCAGGATCACCGCCCAGCTCGTCATCGAGAGCAGCGCCAGGATGCCACAGATGATCCAGCAGGTTGGGGTGCTGTGTTCCAGGCCATACAGCAGGCCGGGCGAGAGAAAAGATTCAAGATGCGGCATGGCGGAAGGAGTGATGCTAGTTAATGGACCTTAACTGTCTGGCGTCAACCGGTTTGCCGGGCGTGAAGGCAGGCTTGCCGGGCTTTGGACCGGGATATGCAGGGTCGGCGAAAATGGATTTGTGGCGGTCAAACGCGGCAGATTTTGCGCGTGCTGGCCGGCATAAAAGCAACGGGCTCGTTCCATGGATGATCTCCGACAGCAGGGTCATGCATATGGGGATGTTTGGATCCAAGTGTGAATCAAAATGGAATTCGCAACGGTTGCACCATTCGCGCCTCTGGTCGGGGGACATGCGGCGCGCTGGAGCAGGATACGCTCATTTTGACACCTGCGCCGACGGAGCCTGAACCGGCAGTTTCTGCCAAGTAAACGGTGATGAATTCGTCACTCAAAATCCACCGCTCTGGCACGCTGTCATTCGGGATGAATTCACTGCGTGGCGTTTCTGTTCCAATCGGAATTTTGATCATGATTGGATGCAGGAAGATAGAGCGTGGCGGTTTTCCGGGACTGCCACCGGGGTTTGTTTCCATCCACTTCGCGTGAATGAAATCGACCCGGTGACTTCTGGAGGACGCAACTCAAACCAGACCCTGTTCTAGACTCGATGAAATCACCAACATACTCTTTGAAGTCGGCGCGATCCCTCGCGCTGACCTTGGCGGCCTCCGGCTGCCTGATGATCATGGGTGCGCCCCTGGCGCATGCGACTTCTACTGTGAACTTCCTTGGCGTCGCCGCCGGCGATGTTTCCACCTCCGATGTGACTGTCTGGACTCGTGCGACCGACAGCGCAAACCCCGGCAACGCGGTCACGGTGACCCTGCAACTGGGCACTGATAATACCTTCGGCACGGTTCTCACCTCCGAGCCTTTGACCTCCACAACAGGGGCTGTTGGAGACAACACCCTCAAAGCCAACATCACGGGCCTGACTCCTGCGACACGTTATTATTATCGTTTCGTGGCCCAGGACGACACCACCAACACGAGCCTCGTCGGCACCTTCAAGACCGCGCCGACAGCCACGACGAATTACCCGCTCCACTTCGCCTTCAGCGGTGACATGGACGGGCTGATCCGCCCCTACGCCCTTGCCAGCCAGGTGCCGAATGAGCAGCTCGACTTCTACTTCAACTGCGGTGACACCATCTATGAAACCGCCAGCGCCTCGACGGGATCGTTCAACGATTCGGCTTCGTCGCTCAACTACCCGGACACCACCTGGAAGAACTCACCTAACGTCACGCTCACCGGTTCCTCCGCGACCCTCAACGGCGTGCCGACATCGACCGGTTTTGCCACCCAGGCGAATCTCTTCCACGACTTCTCCAGGAAGTATCGTGAGCAGTTCCTGCCGGTGAACACGGGCGGTCAGTACGGCCTGGAGACATTCTATGCCGGCCAGGCCAACTACACCTGCCTCGACAACCACGAACTGGGCAACCGCCAGTACATCAATGGCGGCGCACCTGCCGGTGGATCCGTCGGTGGTTCCTCTGGTACTGACATGTCCACCGGTCGTGGCGTGGATGCACGCAACGGCGGCAGCGGCAACTCCGGCAACGTCAATGACGCCGCAGATGCCCTGTCCTCCGGCGCTCTTGCCAGCCTCGGCGGCTTCATGAACAAGTCCACGGGCTTCCAGACGGTGCAGAACGTCTTCATGAATTATCAGCCGATCAAGAACCGCGGCACGATCAGCGCTGCGAGCGATCCCCGCACCGACGGCACTCAGCAGCAATACTTCTCCCAGCAGTGGGGCCGTCACAGCATCTACATCCAGCTTGATGACCGCAGCTACCGCGACATCCGCATGAAAACCGCAGACGGCAGCACCGACGACGGTGGTCCTCGTGCTGACAATACGAACCGCAAGTACCTTGGGGCAACCCAGCTCGCCTGGGTGCAGGCGCAGCTCCTTGCAGCCCAGCAGGCTGGCACCACCTGGAAGTTTGTGGGTCTTTCCAACCCGATCGATCAGATCGGCCCGATCCCAACCACTTCGGGCGCAGCCACCCTCCCTGGTGTGACCGCTTCGACGATGCAGACTTACAGCAACAACAGCAACTACGCCCCAGTGGCTTCCGACGGCGGCAAGGCCTACTTCGGCGGCTACCGCGCCGAGCGCAATGCGCTGCTCAAGTTCATCGCCGACAACGGGATCAAGAACGTCGTCTTCATGGCGACGGATGACCACCAGAACCGCATCAACGAAGTGCTTTACTCGCCCACCGGCCAGACTGGAACCCAGTCCAGCTACGTGAAGGTGCCTTATTGCTTCTCGATCATTTGCGGCCCTCTCGGTGCCACCGGCCCGGACCTGTTCTTGAATCATGATTGGAACAGTGTCAAAGGCGCGTCCAATCTCATCGCCAACGCGCAGGTGACCGCAGGTGTCGAGCCCATCGGTCTTGTCGGCTATCCCGGCCTGCACGATGTGAAGCGCGACCAGGGCGGCACTCTCGTGGCCGAAAGCACTCCGCAATATGCTGACTTCTACAGCCCGGACACGTTCAACTACAACACGCTTGATGTGAGCCAGGATGGCAAGACGCTGACCGTGACGAGCAAGGGCATCAACTCCACGGCGCAGAACGCCGCCCTGGAATACGGCGCGAACGGCAACACTGCGCGCACCATCTTACAGTTCTCGATTGATGCCGCCCAGCCGTTGAACAGCATTGACCACATCATCGTGATCTATCAGGAAAACTGGAGCTTCGACGGCCTCTATGGAAGTTTCCCCGGTGCCAATGGCATTGCCAATGCGACCAGCAATTCCCTCAACCAGATCGACCGCCTGAATGGCAGCGCGCTTTCTTCGGAAACGGGAACCTTCAATTACAACCGTATTTCCCAGACTGGAAACACGCTGAACTCTCCCCTGGTTCTGACCAGCAACACCAACAGCAATCCGGGTACGTTGAACACCCCGCCGCAGCCGCTCGGCAGCCCCACCGGCACCACCGTGGTTGACACACGCTTCAACTCCAATGCGGCGGATCCCAACAGCTCGCTGAACGTCAACACGCTGTCCCCCTACCTGCTGCCGAACTTCGTCTCGCCTACCGCGCTGACGGGCGACATCGTTCATCGCTACTGGCATGAGCAGTTCCAGATTGCCGGTGCTTATCAAAGCGGTGGTACGGACATGAGCGCTGGTAACAATCAGAGCTTCGTCACCTGGTCCGACAATCCCGGTCTGGTCATGAGCCGCTTTGATGCCACCAACATGCCGGAAGGCCTGCTGGCCCAGCAGTACACGATGTGTGACAACTTCTTCCACTCGGCCTTTGGCGGTTCGTTCCTGAACCATCAGTTCCTCGTGGCTGCCGCAGCTCCGGTGTATGACAACATGTCTGTGTCGTCGAACAATGGCAACATCGCCTACCTTGACAGCAACGGCTATCTCATGATGAACACCAGCGGTTCAAGCCAGGGCAAGCAGATTCGTGATGGCAACATCACTCCCGTGGCAGGCGATACGCTGACCGGCCTCACCATCAATGGTACGAGCGGTCAGTCGGTGACTCTCACCTCGTCCAATGCCGAAGCCTTCTCGGGCAGCGCCGGCACCACGTTTGACAAGCATTATGCGGTCAACACGATCCGCTCGAAGAACCTCACCGGCAACGGTGAAAGCCCTGCGGCCGTCTCCACCCTGCCATCCCTCAACAACAGCAATCCAAGTGACAGCACCCGCACTTACAGCCCCACCATCGGTGACACCCTGAGCTCGGCCAATGTTTCCTGGAAGTGGTACTCCGGCGCCTGGACTCAGATCACCGGCTACAGCGGCAGCAACCCCTCCCCGATCACCAGCCCAAGCTATGCCACGGCGAATGCCACGCTGCAGATGCAGTATCACCACCAGCCCTTTGCCTTCTATGACAACTATGCACCGTTTGACACGACCAACACCGTGCCTCCGGCCTATGTCGGTGGCTTTGCCGGCTATCAGCCTACCAGCCTGTCCGCCGGTCAGAGCGGCGTGACGCGCGCGCAGAATTCGGCAGCTCACCTTCAGGACGAGACCGTGTTCTTCACGGACGTGGCCAATGGCACGCTGCCTGCGGTTTCCTTCATCAAGCCGGTCGGTATCAACAATGAGCACCCCGGCTACGCTTCGCTGCAAACCGGCCAGGCCCACGTGGCTGCCATCGTGCAGGCGGTGCAGGCCAACCCTGCGCTCTGGGCACGCACGATGATCATCATCACCTACGACGAACACGGCGGTCGCTTTGACCACGTCACACCTCCGGCCCGCGACATCTGGGGCCCTGGCGTGCGCGTGCCTTGCATCATCATCTCACCGCTGGTGAACAAGGGCGTGGTCGATCACACGTCACGTGACACCTCCTCGATCCTTTCGACGATCGAGCAGCGCTTCGGCCTGCCTGCCCTGAATGCACTCACTGCCGCTGCACCGACGTTTGCCAGCCTGCTGACCAGCACGCCGATCACCCGCAGCGGTTTCACCTTCAACCGTGCGGTGAACAAGTTCTCCCAGACGGTGACGATCACCAACAATGGCACGCTGCCCTTGGTTGGCCCGATCCAACTGGTCTTGGAAAGCCTGAGCAGCAACACCGCCCTCTCCAACAAGACGGGCACCACGGTGACCAACTACGCCGGCAGCTCCTACGTCACGGTGAGCAGCGGCGGCCTTGCCGCCGGAGCCAGCGCCAGCGTGCAGCTTCTCTTCAATGTGCCGACCTCCGGCACTGTCACCTACACGCCGCACGTCGTCTCCGGCACTCCGAATCCCTGATTCCAACCTGCATCACAACCTAACAAACAAACTAATAAAACATGAAACTTGCATCAAACCTGCGCTCCCTGCCACTCGTGGCCTTCGGTGCCGCTCTTCTCCTTACTGCGCTTCCTGCGGGCGCGGCTTACACCTACCATGAGAGCATCAACACGGCCTCACTGCCGGCTCTCGGTTCCGGAAACTACTCGCTTGATCTTTCCTTGTTGGATGGAGATGGCACCCTGGGCAACAACAGCATTTCCGTGTCCAACTTCGCCTTCGGCGGTGGTGGCACCATCGTCGGCAGTGCGACGACGGTAATCCCCGGAACATCTGATGTCGGAGTGACGGGAGACCTCAGCGGCACTGTCAAGCTTGACAACACCGCTGCGTTCCAAGACCTCAGTCAGGGATTTAGCAACGGCACGTCGTCCATCAGCTTCGACGTTACCACCACCGCCAATGGTTCGATTACGCCGGACCAATTTGCGGTGACCCTGCTCGACAACACCGGTGCAACCATCACCACCACAGCTCCAGACGGCTATTCGCTGTTCACCCAGCCGATTGATCTCGCGCTGGCCAGCGGTGGCGGATTCTCCGGGTCCTCGCCGTATTCCGGCACGGGTTCCTTCTCCGGCGTTACGGTTTCCGGGGTGCCAGAGCCCAGCCGCGCTTTGCTGCTGGTCGGTGCCTTCGGCGCGCTGATCATGCGCCGCCGTCGCGCGCAGGCTTAATGCCTCGAAACTAGCAGGCCTTCCAGGCTGCTCCTCGTCACCCGCTGCGGCTTTACCGTGGCGGGTGACTTTTTTTGTCCAGAGCGGCCGTGTCACCTTGGATTGCCGCCTTGCACCCGGCCCGATTCTTGCTTCCCTCAGTCGCTCAACTCCCAAACACCCCCCAAAGATGCCCGTAGCCACACCCGCCCAGTACCGTGCCATGCTTGATGCCGCCCAGAAGGGTGGTTATGCCTATCCAGCGATCAACGTCACCTCCATCACCACCATCAACGGCGCGCTCAAGGCCTTTGCTGAGTCCAAGTCCGACGGCATCATCCAGGTGTCCACCGGCGGCGGCGAGTTTGCCTCTGGCTCCTCCATTAAAGATCAGGCCTTCGGCGCCATCGTCCTCGCTGAGGCCGCCCACCGCCTGGCTGAAAAGTACAACATCCTTGTCGGCCTCCACACCGACCACTGCCAGCCGAAGAAGGTGGACAGCTTCCTCAAGCCTCTCATCGCCGAAACCGCCAAGCGCCGCGCTGCGGGCCTCAACAACCTCTTCCAAAGCCACATGCTCGACGCCTCGGAACTGCCGCTGGCTGAAAACATGCGCCTGTCCAAGGAACTCCTGGCTGAGTGCGTGAAGCACGAAATCATCCTCGAAGTCGAAGCCGGCGTCGTCGGTGGTGAAGAAGACGGTCACGACACCAGCGGTGTCGCCGCCGACAAGCTCTACACCACTCCTGAAGACATGGTGGCAGTGTATGAGACCCTCAGTGGCATCGGCCGCTTCATGTTCGCCGCCACCTTTGGCAACGTGCATGGTGCCTACAAGCCCGGTGCCGTGAAGCTCAAGCCCACCATCCTGCGCGACGGCCAGGCCGCTGTCACCGCCAAGCACGGTGTTGCTGCTGAAATGGACCTCGTCTTCCACGGCGGTTCCGGCTCCTTGCTCGAAGAAATCCGCGAGACCCTCGGCTACGGCGTCGTCAAAATGAACATCGACACCGACACCCAGTACGCCTTCACCCGCCCGATCGTTGACCACATGATGAAGAACTACGCCGGCGTCCTCAAGATCGACGGCGAAGTTGGCGACAAGAAGACCTACGATCCACGCGCCTACCTGAAGAAAGGCGAACAGGGCCTCTGCGACCGCATGAAGGAAGCCTGCAACGATTTGCTGAGCACAGGGAAGACCATTTTCGGCACGGTGTAATCGGCAGGTTCATCATCCATATTCTGGAAGGCAGCGTCAAAGCGCTGCCTTCCTTTTTTCTTACCTCATAGATCAGCAATGAAATCCCATCTTCCGAATCATCCCATGCAGATCTATCTCATCCGCCACGGCGAGGTGGAGGAGAAGTACCACAAGGTGTTTGGTGGCTCGCGGATTGACATGGGGCTTTCGCCTTTGGGTTTGCAGCAAGGGGAGGCCGTTGCCAAATGGCTCAAGGATACGAAGATTGATGCGCTCTATGCCAGCCCGATGCTGCGGGTGCAGCAGACGCTGTCACCTCTGGCGCGGCAGCGTGGCCTGCAGGCGGAGTTGCTGCCTGGACTGCGCGAGATCGACTTCGGCGACTGGACGGGACACCGCTGGGATCAGGTGCAGGAGAATTTCGGCGTGAGCGCTTTTGACTGGCTGGAGATCATCGAGAACAACGGCATCATGAATGGCGAGACCATCGACAGTTTGATGACACGCGTGCGCGAGTGCCTGCTGCAGATCATTCATGCGCACCCGCAGCAGCAGGTGGCCGTCTTCTGCCATGGCGGCATCATCCGCGCGATCATCGCGCTGCTGCTGGAAGTGCCGCTGAAGCAGATGGCGTATTACAACATCGAGTATGGCAGCATCAGCATGGTGGAACTGCTGCCGGAGCGGAAGCATGCGGTGGAGATTGAGCTGCTGAATTTTCAGCCGCCGGTGTGATAAAGTTGTCCAGTTGCGCCGCAACTGGAGCGTTTCCTGAGACCAGTTGCGCCGCAACTGGTCAACTTTAGTAATTCAGCGGCTTCAGCTCCGGCAGCACAAACTTGCCGTCTTTGCGGATGAGCTTGCCGTCGAAGTGGATTTCACCGCCGCCGTATTCGGGGCGCTGGATGTTGACGAGGTCCCAGTGGACCTGGCTGCGGTTGCTGTTGTCTGCGACGCCTTCATAGGCCTGGCCGGGGGTGAAGTGGAAGCTGCCGGCGATTTTTTCGTCGAAGAGGATGTCGCGCATCGGCTCTTTGATTTCGCGGTTAAAGGCGATGGCGAATTCGCCGATGTAGCGGGCACCTTCGTCGCTGTCCAAGATCTTGTTGATGGCCTCGGTGTTGTTGGCGGTGGCGCTGACGATCTTGCCTTTGTTGAACTCAAGCTTCACGCTGTCGAAAGCGATGCCCTGATAGATGGTGGGCGCATTGTAGCTGATAACGCCTTCGACGCTGTCTTTGACGGGGGCGCTGAACACCTCGCCATCGGGGATGTTGTGGTTGCCACCGCAGGCGATGGCCTTGAGGCCTTTCAGGCTGAAGTTCAGATCGGTGCCGGGGCCGGTGATGTGGACATGCCTGGTTTTGTCCATGAGCTGCTTGAGGGCCTTCATGGCGGGGAGGAGGGCGGCGTAGTCCAGCAGGCAGACGCGGAAGAAGAAGTCTTCAAAGGCCTGGGTGCTCATGCCCGCCTGCTGGGCCATGGAGGCGGTGGGCCAGCGGAGGACGACCCAGCGGCTGTTGTTGACGCGCTCGTTCTGCACGGGGCGGAGCTTGGCCATGACGAGCTTCATCTTTTCGGCTGGCACGTCGGCGGCTTCGGTGATGTTGTGACTGCCGCGCACGGCGATGTAGCAGTCGGTCTGCTTCATGAGTGCGAGGTTGTTTTCGGCGATGATGTCGTACTGTTTGTCATCCGCATGGATCATCTGCTCGCGGGTGAGCACAGCGTCATTGATGCGCACCATGGGCAGGCCGCCGACGGCGACGACTTCACGGATGAGGCTCTGACCAACCGTGTTGGGCACGTCGAAGAGGTCAATCCAGACCAGATCACCTTTTTTCACCTTGGTGGAGTAGCGGACAAGCTGGCGGGACAGAGCGTCAATTCGGGGGTCGTGCATGATAATGAAGACTGTGGCGGAAAAGTCACCTGCTGGCAAAAGAGAAAATCGCGGTAATACTGTGCTATGCGCTTTCTGCTCTTCCTCCTTGCTGTGCTGGGGCATGCTCAAATTTCGGCCCAATCGCCCGAGTGGCTCAAAGAGCTCACGCCTGGCACTGCCGGAACTCAGAGGCCCGTGCCACCAGGCAAGCTGACTTTTGACATCGGCTGGAGTCATGTGATGACAGCGGGCCAGGCGACGCTGACTGTGCGTGAGGCGGGAGATTTCTGGCGTGCGGATGCCACCGCTGCGAGCACTGGTCTGGCGCGTGCGCTATGGAAGTACGACTGCGAGATGACCTCTATCATGCATCGCGGTGATCTGCGTGCGCACTTTTTGCAGTACCGTGAGACGGACAGCGCGGAAACCTGCCGCTACCGCGTGTCGTTTGATCAGCACCGGGTCGTGACAGAAACGCAGGTGCAGCCGGTGAAGGGCTCTGCGAGCACCTCGACAACGCTGTGCGCCTATGGCCCCATGGATGACCTTCTTTCCGTGATCCTCTATGTGCGCAGCCTAGACTTGAAAAACGGGCGCAAAATCACGCGCGTGGTGCAGCCCTGGGACACGCCCTACCTGACCACCTTCGAGGTGCAGGGACGCGAAACGATGATGTATGAAGGACAAAAGCGCCCCTGCATCAAGCTGGGCCTGCAGATCCGAAAAATCGACCGCACGACCCTGGCCTTAAGCGCTTACAAAAAGATGAAGACGGCGACGATCTGGGTCTCCGATGATGAACTGCGCGTGCCCCTGGAAATGCAGGCGCACGTCTTTGTCGGCTTCATGTTTGCCCGCCTGACTAAATTGGAACTGCTCAGCGGTAAAGAAGCGACGGCATCTCTACCTGCCAGCACCACGGTCAAACCACCGCCTACGCCTTGATGGTCTTGCTGCGCGAGCCTAGAGTAGCACGGGCAATCCTGCCCGGAAGGTCCGCTCAAGCGGGCAGGATTGCCCGCACTACTCAGGGCGCTGCGGGTGCTGCTTCAACACTGATTTTGATGTCGTCAAAGAACACGGGTTCGCCTGAAAAAGGCGTGGCCCAGATGGCGCATTTGCCCTGGCCTTTGAGGTTCTTGTCCTCGTGTTTGATGAGCGGCTCGGCTGGTTCTGCGGCGGCGGCGGGCCAGGCTTTGCCGGTGATGGTCCAGGCGTCGCCCGCGCCTTTTTTGGCTTCGAGTTTGACCTTCACCCAGACTTCGCTGGTCCAGGCAAAGGGAACGGTGACGAGCGTCTGGTCGTTCTTGATGAGATCGAGTGATTTTTTGGCGGGATTGACGATGAGCCGGTGGCCGCTCATGCCGTGCACGCTGACGCCGAAGCGCGGTGTGCTGCGGCCACGCTTGATGGCGAGAATTTTGGCCTCGATGCTCGCGTTGCCACTGGCAGAGACGGCCAGTTGAGCGCTGGCATCGGTGACGGGATTGGGGTCAATGATGATGGCTTTGTTGCCATCCCGCGCGCCGATCTTGATGGTGCCATCCACGACAAACACTTCCTTGGGCGGCTCACCTTCGGCCCAGTCGTCGGCCTTGATCTCGAAGGATTGAAGCTGCTGGGCGTGGAGAGAGCAGGTGGCGAACAGGCTGGCGGCAAGAAGCAGGCGTTTCATGGCGGGGAAAACGAAACTGCCTTAGCGCACCGGTTCTTTCAGCAGCGCGAGGGCTTCGAGCGCGGAGGCATCTTCATGGACGATCGCCGCCAGGCTGCGGGCGATGGCGGCGGGATTTTTGTGCTGCCAGACATTGCGACCAATGGCGATGCCAGCGGCGCCGGCGTCCATGGCGTCTTCGACCATTTTCAAGAGGCCTGCGTCGTCGCCCATGGCGGCACCGCCGAGGATGATGACGGGCACGAAGCTCTGCCCCACAATGCGGCGGAAATCTTCCACCGTACCGTTGGTGGGGTAGGGGGTCTTCACGACATCGGAGCCAAGTTCAGCCGCGAGACGGACGGCAAAGCTGACATTGTCCACGGTGTATTTTTCCGGCGCACCGAGGGCGTAGGGCATTGACTCAAGAATGACAGGAATGTCGGTGTCGAGGCTGAGGCGGATGAGATCGGCACACTCCTGGAAGTTCGCCTTCTCATAGGCGGAGCCGGGGTAAAGCATGTTCATGACCGCGTTGGCACCGACCATTTCCGCCTCCTCGACACCAAAGACGCCGATGCTGCCAGCGCCTTCACCGGTGGTGCGGGTGTTGTAAACGTCGGTGCGCAGGATGATGCCCTTGCCAGCGAGGCTGTCGGCGGCACGCAGCGCGACACCGAGATTCATGACGTAGCCATCGACGAATTCATTGACCTGGTCGATCAGTTGAAAGGGATTTTCCAAACCTGGCACGGGAATGGCACAACCGTGGTCGATAGGGAGGATGACGGTCTTGCCGTTGCGAAAGAGGGCTTCGAGATTTTCCTGGCGGTTCATGGGATCGGGAATGGAATGAAGCGTTTCTTCGCAGCGATGCACGCCACGTGCAAACCAAAATCCCAGATGCTTCCAGTTCCGCCTGCCTCAGCGTTTGATGCTCTGGGGCTTGCTTTTGACTTTTTCGATTTCGCGGTTGGAACTCTCCACCTCACGCTCAAAACGCGTTTTTTCACGCTTGTATTCCCGGACTTGATCCATCGTCCAGAATGCACCGCTGATGCTGGTGCTCAGCAGGAGGACGAACAATATGTAACAGATGAAGGACATCTGGTGCTCCTGCTTCCGCCGCTGCTCGCGGTCAGAGTCCACGTCGAGCACTCCCAAAAGGTCCATCCACCAGAGCCGCCACACGCTTGGGTCACGAGCAATGTTGAGGATCCAGAAACTGATGAACAGCGCTAGTATGGAGGCGATTGCGAGGCCAATGGGCATGTGTAATCAGTCTTTGCCCTGAGATGCTACGTCAATAGCGTTTTTCAAATGATCTTGTCAACAATTTCACCAATTTTTGATCCATTTGACCGACAGCATCATGGATGTCAGGGAGTTGACGCTTTTCATGGTGGTATTGGTCTCGTCTTCGGCGTAGGACCAGAGATCATACGTGGAGTTGATCGTGATGGGTGTGGTGGCAGACGCACCCTGAGCACCCTGAGCGACTGGAGCAGTCGGAGCAGCTGCTTTGGTGTACTGAAATGGATGACCAAAGCCGTCGATGAGGATGTAGGTGGAACCTTTTTTAGTGAAAATGGCACGGGGGATTTCGACGAGCATCTTGTTTTTGACCTCGGCGGCACCCTCGACTTTTCCATCGGATGAGCTGCCAGCGCTGCCGCCGCCTGCGCTAGCAGTCGCACCGGTGACTCCCTTGATCTGGTCGTAACCGTCACCCGTCAGCGCCTGATAGAGGCAGGCCGCACCGGAAACATCATAGGCGTTCTTGTTGCCGGGAGGGAACAAGACCATCTGACCCGTGCCGTTCGGCTGGGGGTACTCGGCAAATTCCACATTATAACGTTCGAGGGCGAGTTTGATCGATTCGAACGTCCCGATGGTAAGCTTCCGTTTGGACGAGCGCATGGCATAGGTATAGCCACCCAGGGTCAGTGCGGCGAGCAATGAGATGATAGTGACGACCGTGAGCATCTCCACCAGGGTGAAGGCGCGGGAACGCAAAGGGATTGCAAAGCGGGTTGTTTTCATGACTCCAAAAAAGGTTGGGGGCTTCAGGCCTAGCCGCCGGCACTGCCACTGAGATTCTTGATCACCTCGATGAGCGGGAGGAAGAGGGCCATCACGATCGTACCGACGACGACGGCGAGGATGACGATCATCAGCGGCTCCAGCATGGAGGTGAGGGCGGAGACGGCATTGTCCACTTCGTCTTCATAGACATCAGCAATCTTCAGCAGCATCTCGGGCAACTGGCCGGTTTCCTCGCCCACATCGACCATGGAGATCACCATGGGGGGGAACACGCCGCTGGACTCCAGCGGGGCCACCATGGACTCCCCTTCTTTGACCGCATCATGCACCTTGGTGATGGCGTCCGACACAATGGTGTTGCCAGCGGTGTCACGGGTGATGTTCAAGGCCTGCAAGATTGGCACACCGGAGGTCACCAGGGTGCCCAGGGTGCGGGTAAAACGTGAGATGGCGGTTTTGCTCTGCACATCGCCAAAGAGAGGCAGTTTGAGTTTCATGCGGTCAATCCAACGGCGCCCGCCTTTGGTGGCGGCCATCATCCGCCAGCCGACAATGATCGCCGTAATGCTGCCCACGATGTACCAGATGTTGTCCATCATGGTGCGGCTGAAGCCGATGACAAATTTGGTCAGCCCGGGCAGATTTTTTTTACCGCCAGGGATCATGTCATCAAAGATGGATTCAAAGCGTGGTACAATGACCAGCATGAGGAAGACCATGATGCCAGCGGCGATGAACATGACGATGATGGGGTAAACCATCGCGGCGACAATCTTGTTTTTGAGCTTCTGCGCCTTCTCCTGGTACTCGGCAAGACGGTTGAGTACGAGCTCAAGCACGCCGCCAAGCTCCCCGGCCTTCACCATGTTGATGTAGAGCTTGTTGAAGATGCGCGGGTACTGCTGCAGGCTTTCAGAGAAGGTGCTGCCGGTCTGCACATTGTCTGCCAGGGTGTTGATCGTCCCTTTCATGATCAGGTTCGGCTCCTGCCGACCCAGCACCGTGAGTCCCCGCAGCAGTGGCAGGCCGGAGTCGATCAGGGTCGCCAACTGGCGGGTGAAAATCATCAGGCTCTTGCTCTTGACCTTGGCATTGGCACCGATTTTGACGGTCTTCGTCTTGCCTTTCGCGGAGGATTTGACACGTTTCTTGATCGCGGCTGCCTGCCCCTGGCCTTCGGCGGCGACACTGGTCGGATAGAGGCCGGACTGGCGCAGTTGATTGATGGCATCAGCTTCGGAGGCTGCATCAAGATCTCCGGCGGTTTCCTGTCCATTCTGATCCAGGGCGATGTAATGAAACGTGGGCATAGGGGCGTATCGGGCGGCTTTTGTTCAGTGTAATTTTAGAATACCGGGACGGCGGGCGTTCTGTCCATCAAATAATGTCCAGGGTTGCACTCGGGCAGGCACCGGCGGCGGCGTTGCGGGAATCAGGTGTATTTCAGGACTTCTTCGATGGTGGTCGAGCCATCATAAATACTGCGCAGGCCGTCTTCACGCAGCGTGACCATGCCGAGTTCAATGGCTTTCTGCTTCAGAACGATGGAGGGGGCGCGGCCGGTGATCAGTTCGCGAATGGGGTCGGTGACGTCCAGCAGTTCGTAGAGGCCTTTGCGGCCTTTGTAGCCGCTGTTGCCGCAGGCGGAGCAGCCGGAACCGGTGTAAAATTGCTTCCCGCCGAGATCCTCCGGGGTAAGACTAAGTTGGTTGAGGATGCTCAGGCTTGGCTCATACGGCGAGCGGCAGCTTTTGCAGATGGTGCGCAGCAGGCGCTGCGCCAGCACCCCCTCCAGCGTGGCGGAAACGAGGAAGGGTTCGACCCCCATGTCCACCAGACGTGTGACGGCTCCAGAGGAATCATTCGTGTGCAGGGTGCTGAGCACCAAGTGCCCCGTGAGCGAGGCCTGGATCGCGATCTGGGCGGTTTCAAGATCGCGCATTTCTCCCACCATGATGCGGTCCGGGTCCTGCCGCAGGAAGGAGCGCAGGGCCTTGGCAAAGGTCAGTCCGACGGCCTCATTAATCGGCACCTGCATGACCCCGTCGAGTTCATATTCCACCGGGTCTTCGGCGGTAATCAGCTTGCAGTCGATGGTGTTGATCCGTCGCAGGCAGGCGTAGAGCGTGGTGGTCTTGCCTGCTCCAGTCGGACCGGTGACGATAAAGATGCCGTTGGGCTTGTGGATGGTCTCGACGATGTAGTCTTGGAGGAAGGGCTGCATGCCCAGCGCATCAAGTTCGATGTTGATCGATGAGCGGTCAAGAACACGAAGTACCACAGACTCGCCGTGCTGGGTGGGCAGCGAATTCACGCGCATGTCCACCGGCTTGCCGCCCACGTTGGTCATGATGCGTCCGTCCTGTGGAATGCGGCGCTCAGCAATGTTCATGTTGGACATGACCTTGATGCGCGAGATGATCGAGGTGGCTAGATGAATGGGCGGCGGTGCCATCTCATAGAGGGCTCCATCCACCCGGTAGCGGATTTTGAATTCACGCTCGAACGGCTCAAAGTGAATGTCGCTGGCACGTTCCTTGATCGCCTGCTGCATCACCAGATCGACGAATTTGACGATGGGCGCGGAATTGGCCTCAGCTTCAGCGGAGAGCCCTTCCTTTCCGGCCCTGCCGAGCTGGCCAAAAATTTCATCAACGCTGGGTGCACCAGCACCATAAAACTTCTCGATCAATGTCAGTACCTGACTGCGGCGCGCGACCACCGGAACAATGGTTTTTTCAAGTCCGAACCGCAGGTCTTCGACCAGTTGGGGATTGAGCGGATCGGTGAAGGCCACGTGCAGACCCTGTCCATCCAGGGTGATGGGGAAGGCACCATACAGACGTGCCATGCCTCCTGGAATCAACGCCACAATCGAGGGCGGCGGTTCGAAATTGTCGAGATCGAAATGGTCGGCACCCAGTTCATCAGCCACCTGCGCCCAGAACTCGTCCTCATTGGTGTAGATGCCGTAGGACAGCAGCACTTGGACAATGTCTTTGCCGTTTTGCACGGAATCCTGCTCAATGTCATAGGCGAGACCTTTGTCGATCACGCCCCGGCTTTTGAGCATCTCTACCACATTATGGGGTGTCATAGTCGTCTGTAGGAAATAGAATTCGTTGGAGAAATCGAAAAGTGAAAATCAATCGGCGTCGGACATGGTGGCTTCGATGACTTCATCAGCGGTGGTCGAGCCGGAAAGCACCTTGCGGATGCCGTCCTCGCGCAAAGTGCGCATGCCCAGCTCTCGGGCGCGCTTGCGCAGTTGTGGGGTGGTGAGCTGCTGGTTGATCATGCCGCGGACTTCATCGTTGATCTTGAAAATCTCGACGAGGGACATACGACCACGGAATCCGCGCTGGCGGCATTTGGAGCAGCCGACGGCGGTGTTGATGGTGGCCTCCGCCAACTGGCCGGCTTCTAGCCCAAGGGCGCGCAGTTCATGGGCGGAGAGTGAGCCGGGCTGTTTGCAGTCAGGGCACAGTTTGCGGACGAGTCGCTGGGCTTCGATCGCGCGCACGGCGGAAGCTGTGAGGAAGGGCTTGACTCCGATGTCCGTGAGACGCGCGACAGCGCTCGGGGCGTCATTCGTATGCAGAGTACTGAAGACCAAGTGGCCGGTGAGCGAGGCCTGGATGGCGATGGAGGCTGTTTCCAAGTCACGAATTTCTCCCAGCATGATGATGTTGGGTGCCTGGCGCAGCATGGCGCGCAGCGCCGCAGCGAACGTCATGCCGACATCTTCTCTCACCATGACCTGATTGATGCCTGCGAGTTCGTATTCGACCGGATCTTCCACCGTGATGATCTTGCGGTCAGGACGGTTGATGAAATTGAGGCAGGCATACAGCGTTGTCGTTTTGCCGGAACCGGTCGGGCCGGTGACCAGAATGATGCCGTCAGGCAGCGTGATGAGCTGCTCAAAGGAGGCCTGGTCATCACTCAGGAATCCCAGGTCAACGAGGCCGAGTTTGAGGCTGCTCTTGTCGAGCACACGCATGACCACGCTTTCGCCGTTGTTGGTGGGGATGATCGAAACACGCATGTCGATCTCCTTGTCATTGAAGTGCATCTGGATGCGGCCGTCCTGCGGGATGCGCTTTTCATCCAACTGCATCGAACCGGTCATGATCTTGAGGCGGCCGATGATCGCAGAATGCAGGCGCTTGGGGTGGTGCTCCACGTCCACCAGCACGCCGTCCATCCGGTAACGGATGCGGATGTCCTTCTCCAGCGGCTCCACATGAATATCCGAAGCCTTCTGCTTGAACGCTTCCATCAGCATGTTCTGCACCAGCCTGATGACCGGGGCGTCGGCGTCTGAGGAGGCGCCTGGGTCAGCACCTTTGGTCGTAATGCCCAGCACGGCTTCATTGCCATAGATGTTGGACTGGACGGTTTTGATCAGCCCGGGAGTGGAGCAGTAAAACTCAATGTCCGGCTGCAGCACGTGCGGCAGCGCATCCAGTGTTTCAAAATCATACGGGTCCGCCACCGCGATCTGCAGGGAGCTTTGGTTCATTCCCAGCGGCACGATTTTATATTTCAGAGCCACCTCGAGGGAGACGAGGGACTTCAGGCCGGGATGGGCTTCGTATCCGTTGAGATCGACGTACTCCATGCCGGAGCTGACGGCCACCGTACGTGCGATCTGTTCGTCTGAGACCGTTCCTGATTTGACCAGAACCGATACGACGCTCTCTCCTGGTTTCAGACCTGATTTTGCCTGCTGAATGTCACGCTCGGTCAGCAGTCCGGTTTCTTGGAGCTGTTCGAGGAGGTATGCTTCATTGGAGTACATGAATTCGGATCTGCTTGGCGGGTGGTACGTGAAAACGGTATTTTTGGATAATCACCAGACTACAACCTCGCGCTGGAAAGTGTCAACGAATCGGCGCTCGCAACATGAAAATTGATGACAATGAATGACAAACCGGTGTCAGAATGAGCGTTCGACTTGCCCCGCCTGCGATTCACGACGATTCATCACCACCACCATCATGCACCTTGCTCAGCGTCTCTCCGCCTCCGTTCTCGGCATTTGCCTTGCTTTTTCCTCTGTCACTCCGCGCCATGTTCAGGCTCACGATGCTGGTGCACAGATGTCCGCCATCGCCAAGGTCTTTCTGGCCGCGCTGACGCCGGAGCAAAAGGCGAAGGCTACTTTTGGATTCGCCACTGAGGAGCGTGAAAACTGGCACTTCATTCCGCGTGAGCGAAAGGGGCTGCCGCTCAAGGAAATGACGCCGCAGCAGCGTCTGCTCGCCCACGCTCTGCTGAACACCGGTCTTAGTTTCCGCGGCTCCGCCAAGGCGGTGACGATCATGAGCCTCGAAGAAGTGCTCTACCAAATCGAAGGTGCCGATGAATCCAAGCGCGCCGCCACCCGCGAAAAGCGTGATCCCGAAAAATACTTTGTGTCGATTTTTGGCGAACCTGCTGACACTGGCACCTGGGGCTGGCGCGTTGAAGGGCATCATCTCTCCTTGAACTTCACCATCAAGGACGGCCAGATGCTGCGTGCCACTCCATCGTTCATGGGCACCAATCCAGGTGAAATCCGCCAGGGACCGCTCACCGGTCTGCGCGTGCTTGGGGTTGAGGAGGAGCTGGGCCGTGAGCTGGTCAAGTCGCTCACACCCGAGCAGTTCAAAACAGCCTTTGTCGCCACGGAAGCTCCCAAGGAAATGATCACTGCTGCTGAGCACAAAGTGAGTCCGCTGGCACCTGCCGGTCTGGCTGATTCCGAACTCAACGAGAAACAGAAGGGCATTCTCACGCGCATCATCGCCGAGTACATTGACCGGCTGCGTCCCGAAATCGCTGAAGCGGCCCGCGCAGAGTTTCAAGCCGGTGGCCCGATCTATTTTGTCTGGGCAGGTGGCAAGGAGCGCGGTGAACCGCACTACTACCGTGTGCAGGGAAAGACCTTCCTGCTCGAGTATGACAACACGCAGAACGATGCCAATCACGTTCACAGCGTCTGGCGCAGCTTTGATGGCGACTTCGGTCGTGATCTGCTCGGCGAGCATGTGAAGCAGGCGCATTGATCACTGCTGCCAGGGGCACAGCCTGATGCGTGACACGCATCGCAACAGCATGCTGTGCGCATTTTGCGTGCCGCATTCGGGTTGCGCACAGCTATTCGCATGCTGTTCACACCTTGTTCACGCCAGTTTGGAACGAATGTTCAAAACTCTGTGCAAATTGTTTTTGAATTTTCACGGCATTCATTTCGAAACTTTAAAAATAAATCGAAGAAGAGCTTGTTTCACGTGTCGATTTCGTTATACAAAGAAGGGTCGTTTAAAAAGATATTCGATGGCCTCCTGATTGCTCCCAATTGATTTCCTTCCGACACATCTTCCCAACCCAATCCCGACCTCCTTTTTCACGAACAAATCATCATGGCGCGCAACGATGAAAACTCGAATCACAATTCCCTCAATGGCTCGGCTCACCACGTACACACTGAACTGTTCACATCTGTGCCCACCGTCTGGGATCAGGTCTGCGAAGTTTTGGTGAAGCGCCTTGGGGATGATAATTTTCAGCGCTGCTTCAGCGGTACGTCCGCACGTCTGGCGGATGACGGCCGGTTCATCATCACCGTACCGAATCCGATCCATCAGCTCTGGATCGAGAGCAACCACACTGCTGCCGTCGCAGATGCCGTGGCTGAGGTCACTGGCGTGCCGGCGGTTATTGAATTTCATGTTGCGACCGAAGCTCCTCCCGTTGCTTTCGCACCCATGCCTGAGCTCAAGGCGGCGCGTGTCAATGCCGCTGATCAGGCACCCATTCGTTTCTTCAGCGAGGCCGGACTGAACGCCAAGTTCAACTTTGACAGCTACGTCATCGGCACCAACAGCAGCTACTCCGTGGCCGTGGCCCGTGCGGTGGCTGAAAAGCCAGGCCGCATTTACAATCCGCTCTTCTTTTATGGCCCTACCGGGCTTGGCAAAACCCATCTCATGCAGGCGATCGGCCAGGAGGTGCTGGCGCGCAAACCCCGCGCCAACGTGCGCTACGTCACCTCCGAGCAGTTCACCAACGAGTTCGTGGACGCCATCAAGCGCCAGACCTTCAGCCAGTTCCGTCAGAAATACCGCAAGGTCGATGTGCTGCTCATTGACGATGTGCATTTCTTCGAGGGCAAGGACAGCACGCAGGAGGAGTTCTTCCACACCTTCAACGAGCTCTTCAACAATGCGAAGCAGATCGTCCTCGCCAGCGACCGTCCGCCGAGTGAGATCAAAAATCTCGAAAGCCGTCTCGTCTCACGCTTTGAGTGGGGTCTTGCCACGCAGATTCAGGTGCCGGACTTCGAAACCCGCATCGCCATCCTGCGCCGCAAGCAGAGTGACTTCAATGTCTCGCTCGACTCCTGGATTCTCGACTTCATGGCGCAGCGCATCCGCCTCAACGTGCGCAAGCTGGAAGGCGCGCTCATGCGCGTTGCTGCTCATGTCTCGCTCGAAGGCTCCGTCCCCACGGAATCCGCGCTCGCCACGATGCTGCATGACGTGATCGACGAAGATCCGTCCAAGACCGTCACCGTTGACCGCATCCAGCGCATCATTGCCACGCATTACGATCTGCGCGTCAGCGATCTCACCGGCCCGCGTCGTCCGAAGAACATCGCCGAAGCCCGTCAGGTGGCCATGTATCTCACGCGCACCCTTACCAAGCTGCCGCTGGTGCAGATTGGTGATGAATTCGGTGGTCGTGACCACGGCACCGTGATCCACGCCTGCAAAGTGGTGACGAACCTCATCACCGGCTCCAACGACTTCAAGCGTACCCTGGACACGCTGGCTGGGAAGATTCGGGAGAGCTGAGCCTCTTTTGATAGGCTTCCAGGAGTACTTCAAGGGCCTCAGCGTTCTGGAGTGCTCCGGCCCAACCTAATGACTTCCACGGTTGCATCGACAGCCAACGCTTTGCGGCAGGGGACGTGACTTGCTAACCAAAGCGATGCGAGCGCCTCTCATATGGAGTGCGGTTGCGCAGTGAGGCACGCACGCAGCTACCGCTTTCGACGTGCTGGTCGGCTCACGCATATCACAGGCAATTCGAAGGCGGGAGCCGGTGGACTTCCGCCAGCCGGTCGGCACACGCGCGCCACGAGACGTTCGAAAGCGGCAGCTTCACCCTTTCAGGGTTGCGCAGCCGCACTCCAAAAGCGCTGCGCACTTCCGTGCCCCAGACCAAGGAAGTGACTCTCCGTTCCACAATCTAGCCGTCTTGAGTTCAGGTGCTCTGGAGCTTTCCGTAGAATGCTGTGCCCGCATGGTTGTAGTCAAGCCTCATCGGGCGCGACTGCGCGCCCGATGGATTGAACCCCGCGTTGCTGCGCCAGCGCCGCTTACTTCTTCTCCAGCGCGTGCTCCTTCAGGATCTCATCCACCATGTAGAAGATGGCGCGTTCCTTGGTTTCTTCGCGGACGCGTTTGACGTCTTCGACTTTGACCATGGGGAGGTTGTTGCCGAAGGACTGATGCACGTAGGAGATGACGGCGGCGATTTCTTCATCCTTGAGCAGCGGGCCAAAGCCCATCATTGGCGGGGTGCCTTTTTCGGGGCCGTATTTTTTGCCTTGGAAGTCGAGAGGGCCGAAGAGGCCTTTGAGCACGATCTTGATCACGCGGTCGCCGTTGCCTTCGAGCCAGTTGCTCTTGACGAGGCCGGGATAGATGTTTTCCACGCCTTTGCCGTCGGCCTGATGGCAGGTGACGCAATAGGCCTCGCGGTTGAAGACTTCTTTGCCGAGGTCATAGAGCTTTTTGTCGGCACCGGAGAGCTTTTTGTCCGTGGGGCCATAGCTGGCATCTGGTGTGGCACGCAGCCTGGCGGCGAGGAGTGGCTCTTTGCCCAGGATGTCCTTGCCCTCTGGCAGCGAGGTGAGCTGCTTCATCGTCTCGCGGAAGCAGTAGTCGATGTAATAGTCCTTTTCGGCGAAGACGAGTTTGGCGAGGTCGATGGCCTTGGTCACGTCGGCACCTTTGACAAAGCTGAGCGCACGGACGGCTTCGAGGCGGACGCGCGGGGAGCTGTCTTTGATGCCTGCTTCAAAAATGGCGAGCGTGTTCGGCACGCGGTCGCTCCAGTAGTTGGCGACGCGGATGGCCTGGGCGCGAGCGCGTGGCTCGGGGGCGTGCAGCACGGCATCCAGCAGGCTGAAGTTCACGGCGTTGTGCCATTGATGTACCCAGAGGGCTTCAAGGCGGTTGTGCTCGTAGTTTTTGTCCGCCTTGTCGAGTGCTGCTTCCCACTTCTGCACCGCAGCGATGACCTGCTTGGAGTCGTGCGTGTCGAGTTCGATCTTGGCAAGCTGGCGCACGCTGTCTTCGTGCTCCTTGAGGAGTTCGAGGAGGCTCTCGATGGACTCACCATGGATCTTTTTCGGGGTGAGCAGCGGACGGCTGGGGTAGCTGAGGCGGTAAATACGGCCATGCGAGTGGCCGCGGTTCGGATCACGCAGATGGTGCTGCAGGTGGCCGATCAGCATCTGCGACCAGTCCATGACGTAAAGCGAGCCATCCGGAGCCACCGCGACACCGCTGGGGCGGAAGTTGGGGTTGGCCTTCACATCGTCTTGCAGCATGGCGGGTTCCAGGGTCTCGCCCTTGAGGCCGGAGCCTTCTTCGGTGACTTTGGCGCGGAAGATGCCCTGGAAACCGATGACGTTGGTGTTCAGGAAGGTGCCCTGCCAGTCTTCGGGGAAGTGGCGGCTGCTGAGGATGGCGGTGCCGGGGGTGGGGCGTGAAGGGCGGTTCCAGAACTCCTTCATTTTGGCATGTGCGCCGCTGTCGAGGTGGCCGCTGAAGGCCGGGGCGAAGTAGTTGGCGTTGCCGGTGGCGTCGGTGATGATGTCGTTGCCCCAGTAGTCAAACACGCGCCCGTGAGGATTGGCGAAGCCATAGGGCACATAGCGGTCAAAGCGATTCGTGCGCGGCTCGTAGCGATAGATCGCGCCGTTTACATTGCGCACGGGGCCTTTGAGCGTCTCGACGTTGGTGCGGTGGAAGACGCCATCGCTGAAATACACGGCACCGCCGGGTTCGTAGCAGATGGAATTCGTTTCGTGATGCGAATCTGCGGCATCCAGGCCGTGAACAATACGCTCTTTCCAGTCGCCTTTGCCATCGCCATCCGTGTCGCGTACGAACCACATGTCGGGGGACTGCATGACGAGCACGCCATCTTTATAAAGCTGAAAGCCGGTGGGGCAGTTCAGACCGTCAAGGAAGGTGGTGCATTTCGTGAATTTGCCGTTCTTGGGGTCGATGTCGAAGACCAGGAGCTTGTCGAAGACCTTGGTGGTCGGGGTGGTTTCAGGGTAGCTCGGCCAGGCGGCCACCCACAGGCGTCCGCGCGTGTCGAAGTTCATCTGCACGGGGTTGATGAGGTCGGGGAACTCCACTTCGGAGGCGATGAAATCCACCTTCACACCTTCAGGCGTGGTGAGGTGCTGGAGTGCTTCCGCGCCGCCGAGATAAGGCACCGGCTCAGGGCGGTTGGGGGCCACGGCAGGCACCGGTGGGAGGTTGTCGTCCTTCACTTCGTAATTTTGACCCTGCGCGGCAGCCCAGACGGCCTTGTCGCGGTTGGCGGTCTTCACATCACGCTGGGCCAGTTCGGCACCGAGGATGGTGGCATTGTCCACGCCGTTGGTCTTGGTGATGGCGTCAGCGTATTTGATGCGGGAGCGCTGGCCGAAGATGTTGTACTGATCCACGGTGCGGTAGCGGTGGTGCCACTGGACGTTCTTCTCCAACACGGCCTCGCGAATTTTCGCCATGTAAGGGTCATCCGTGCTCGGGGCCTCTTTGCCGAAAATTGCTTTGAACTGCAACGGGGCGAGAGCCTTGTCTCCGGCCTCACTGAGATGCACACCATTGATGGTCAGTGGCCGTGCTGCGCTGGCATACAGCGCCTGGGAAGCCGCAAAGAGATCGACAAACGGCACGCCGTTCGCCTTGGCGACTTCGGCCATTGCGGCGGTGTAAGCCGCGAGGTTTTTGTTGTTGGCAGTGCCGTCTGGGAAATCGGCGCTCTTGAGGTTTTCATGGGCGATGGGCGAGAGAAGCGCCACACGTGGCCTGCCCTTGCCGTAGTCGGCGGTGAGCTGCTTTTTCAAATACTCATCCAAGGCCTTTTTGAAGTCGGCCAGTCCAGCTTCCCCTTTGAATGACTCATTGAAGCCCCAGTAGGCCAGGATGACGTTCGCGTGGAAGTCTGCGCCTGCGGTATAAACCACATCGGTCTCGCCCACCTTCGTCGCCAGTGTGCCGGGTTTCATGTCCAGGAAATACTCCGTGGTGGGTACTTCATCGCTGCGCGGGTGGACATTCACCTCATCCGCCGCAAAACCGAGATTCCGCACCGTGAGCTGGAGGTCTGGGTAGGTTTTGTGAATGAGCGACTCCAGCCAGCCGTGGTGCTGCTGACGGTCTGCCAGACCGCTGCCGACGATGGCGATGTGATCACCCTGCTTGAGTTCGATCTCAGCCTGGAGCGAGACGGTGAGGGCGAGGAGGAGAGAGAGCAGTTTCTTCATGTGGGTTGGGGACGGAAGGGCAGTGCAATACGGCGGCAAATGATCAATGTTTGCCGCACATTCCGCAAGTTTGGCCTTTTGAGTGTAGCATCATAAATGTTTACTCTTACAGGCGCTTGTGATAAAAACATCGATGTTCGTGAAATCCCGACTGATCTTTGCTATTGCAGCCTGCCTGTTGCTGAGCAACTGCGGGCTGATCGGAACGGCTCTGCGTCTGGCACCGTACTATTTCCTGTTTGCGGATGAGAACAGCCCAGGGGCGACTTCCGGCAAGACCCTCCAAAAGCGTGGGCGCGAGGTGCAGGAAAAGGGGAGCCACGGCATTCCGCATTCTCCTGCTGCCCGTTTCACAGAGCCGCAGGTCGCCTTAAAGCGCTGAGCATCTTGTTGTTTACAGAATCGCAACGACATGATAAACAGGAGTTTAATGAAATTTGCCCGCTTCACTTTTCTCGTTTTGTTTTCTGCCTGCCTCGCCAGTTGCCAGAGCAGCCAGACCTGGAATACATTCAAAAACTCTTCACTTCTTTACCCAGTGAAATTTTTGGACCAGACCGGTTCTGCCGTGCTGGGGTGGCTGGGGGAAAACAATCTGCCGACTGATGGCAAGCCTGCTTCCATGCAGGAGCGTGCCCGTCAGATCGAAAGCCGTGGCAATTATGCCGGTCGAGTGCCTACTGCTGCTGCATTGTCACACGCGAACGTGGTGGCGCGCTAGTGCCGGGGTCCAAGATCATGGACTGGCCGCGCATACGCTCTGATTTTCCCATCCTCGATCAGCAGGTGAATGGGCACCCTCTGGTGTATCTGGACAATGCTGCCAGCAGCCAGAAGCCGCGTGCGGTCATCCAGACGCTCTCGCACTACTACGAGCACGACAACGCCAACGTCCACCGGGCGCTGCACGAACTGAGCAACCGCGCCACGGAGGCCTTTGAAGCCGCACGGAAGAAGGCGGCGCATTTCATTGGTGCTGCTTCGGAGGACGAGATCATTTTCACCCGTGGCACCACCGAGGGCATCAACCTCGTCGCGAACACCTGGGGCACCCAGAATCTGCGAGCAGGGGATGTCATCCTCATCACCGGGATGGAGCATCACAGCAACATCGTCCCGTGGCAACTGCTCGCCCAGCGCACCGGCGCGACGCTCAAGTACATTCCGGTGCTGGATGACGGCACGCTCGACTCCGCTGCCATCGAAACCCTGCTCACGGAGCAGGTGAAGCTGTTCGCCTTCGTCCATATTTCCAATTCCCTCGGCACCATCAATCCGGCGAAGGAACTCATCGCCAAGGCGAAGGCCCTGGGAGTGGTCACGCTGCTGGATGGTGCGCAAAGCGCCGGCCACATGCCCATCGATGTGAAAGACCTCGGCTGCGACTTCTTCGCTTTCTCAGGCCACAAGATGTGCGGGCCCACCGGCATCGGTGTGCTGTATGGCCGCATGGCCCTGCTGGAAACCATGCCGCCCTGGCATGGCGGTGGTGAGATGATCCTCAGCGTCACCATGGAGAGCAGCACCTACAAGGCGCCGCCGCATCGCTTCGAGGCGGGCACGCCTGACATCTCCGGCGTCATCGCCCTCGGTGCCGCCATCGACTATCTGCAGGCCATCGGCCTCGAAAACATTCAGCGCCACGACCACAATCTGGCCAACTACGCCATGCAGCGCATGGCCGAAGTGCCCGGCATCCGCATCCTTGGCCCGCAGTCCGGCCACCGTGGCGCGCTCGTCGCCTTCCATCTGGACTTCGCCCATCCGCACGATCTCGTTGAGTTTGCCAACAGCCACGGCGTGGCCATGCGCGGCGGGCATCACTGCACCCAGCCGCTGATGAAGCGTTTCAAGGTGCCCGGCACCACCCGCGCCAGCTTTTATTTCTACAACACGATCGAGGAGATCAATCGCCTCGTCGAAGTACTGCTCCTCGCGCGTATGTTCTTCACGTGAGACAGGCTGCCAGCCTGTGCTATACGTTTCCGACCCATGCTCTCTGACGACCTCCGCGACCTCTACCAGCAGGTGATCCTGGATCACTCCCGGAATCCGCGCAATCACGGCGAACTCCCGCCGCCCTGCCTCCACGCCCACGGCGACAATCCCTCCTGCGGCGATGAAATCGACGTCTGGGTGCGCGTGTCCGACAACGGCCACATCGACGACCTCAAGTTCACCGGCCAGGGCTGCGCCATCAGCCAGGCCAGCGCCTCGATGATGACGCAGAAGATCAAAGGCAAGTCCAAGGACGAAGCCGCCGCCGTGCGCGAAGACTTCCGCCGCGTCGTCATGGGTGATGGGGCTCCCGCCGACGAAGACTCCCTCGGCGAACTCATCCTCCTTGAAGGCGTGCAGAAGTTTCCGCAGCGCGTGAAGTGCGCGATGCTGGCGTGGCGTGCGCTGGAGCAGGCGTTGGAAAGCAAATAGGCCATGCCTGAACTCCCCGAAGTCGAAACCGCTCTGCGTGGTGTTTCGCCGCATGTGCTCGGCAAGCGGGTTCGAGAAGTCATCGTGCGGGACAAGCGGCTGCGCTGGCCGGTGCCGGATACGATTCATGAGCTCGAAGGCTGCCGGATTGATACAGGCACGCGGCGGGCGAAGTACCTGCTGTTTGGCTCTGCCAAAGGCACGCTGCTGCTGCATCTGGGCATGTCAGGGAATCTGCGCGTGCTGCCGGCGGAAACGCCGTTCAAGAAGCATGACCATCTTGCCATCACGCTGGAGGGCGGCAAACAATTGCGGCTGCATGATCCACGTCGTTTCGGAGCGGCATTGTGGATTGAGGGAGATCCCATGGAGCATGCCTTGCTCAAAGACCTCGGTCCCGAGCCGCTGGGGGATGAGTTTACCGCGGCGCATCTGCATGCCGCCTGCAAGGGCAAGACGGCTGCGATCAAGCAGGTGATCATGGATGCGCATGTCGTGGTAGGTGTTGGAAACATCTACGCCAGCGAGGCCTTGTTCATGGCGGGCATCAACCCACGGCAGGCAGCGGGCAAGGTGACGAAGCCGAAGCTGGAGAAACTCGTGAAGGCCATCCGCGAGGTGCTGGCAGCTTCCATCAAAATGGGCGGCACGACACTGCGTGACTTTTTGAACGAGAGCGGCGAGCCCGGCTACTTCAAGCTCACCCTGGGCGTCTATGACCGGGCGGGCGAGCCCTGCCGCGTCTGCAAGACGGAGATCCAGCGCATCGTCCAGGGCCAGCGTTCGACGTTCTTTTGTCCGAAATGCCAAAAGGGATCGTGACTTTTCTCCGGCATTCTGTCATTGCTGCTTAACCACCAGCCACGTGACGAATCACGTACCAGCCATGCCCACGTCCCTACCACCGCTGCGGAGTACTCACGATCTGGAACGCATCCTCGAATTTGAATTCGTGCGTGCCACGGAAAATGCGGCCCTGCAGGCCATCCACTGGCTCGGTCGTGGTGAAAAGGATCTCGCAGATGGCGCGGCCTGCAGCGCGATTTATGGCGTCTTCGACATCCTCGATATTCGTGGCGAGGTCGTGATCGGTGAAGGGATCAAGGACAATGCGCCGGGCATTTTCGTGGGCGAACACCTGGGCACTTGGCGCGATGGTTCGCCGCGCTTTAACATCGCGCTTGATCCCATCGACGGCACCAGCAACATTGCCAAAGGCTTGCCCAATAGCATCTCGGTCATCGCGGCGGCGCAGATTCCTGACGGTGCGCCCTGCGCCATGAAAAGCATTCCGAGCTTTTACAGCCACAAGATCGCCTACGGACCGGCGGTGAAGAAGGCGTTGGAGGGCAGGGGAGACCGCTGCTTCCTTGACATGCCGCTGCAGGAGGTCATCACCTTCGTGGCCCAGGCTTTGGGCAAGCGCGAACGCGACCTCGTGGTATCCACCATGGATCGTCCAAGGCATCACGACATTGTCGAGCAGATCCGCCGCTCCGGGGCTGCCCTGAGAATGGTGACGGATGGCGACATCGCCGCGGCTGTCGCACCCTCGATGCCGGAGTCCAGTTGCGATCTCTATGTGGGCATGGGCGGTTCACCCGAAGGCATTCTGGCGGCTGCCGCGCTGAAATGTCTCGGTGGCAACATGCAATTGCGCATGTGGTTCCACGATGAAGCCCATCGTGCCGAGGTCGCGGCGTACACATCCGTGGCGGAGATGGACCAGGTCTTCCGCGTGCATGAACTCATCGTGGGGGAGAGCGCCTTGTTTTGCGCCACAGGCATCAGCGACAGCCCCTTGCTGCCAGGGTGCCGGCTCGTCGATCATCGCGTGGAAACCCACTCCATTTTGATGCGCTCACGCAGCGGCACCGTCCGCCGCATTCACGCCACGCATGATCTGGACCGCAAGGTCGTGCCGCTGCGGGCCTAGTGGGGCGGGCAGGAATGGCACGCATGGCCTCACTTCTCCGCCTGTCCGTTTCCAGCTCGTTTCCTGGTTTTCGGTGGTCTTTGCGCGTTTCCCCAGTGAGCGGCGCCTTTTTGCGGCTTCGTTTTTCGTTTCCCCCTATAGGGGGCTGTTTTGGGAAACGAAGATACCTGGAGGTTGGCGACGCTTGCCTTTGGCCTCGTTTCCCTCTTTCCCATCCAGGCACTGTTTGTGGGCGTGGAGGTGTACGCAGGGGGAGGGCAGTCAAATGCGCCACGCTGCCATGGCAAGACTGGTTTACGTGGGCCAGGAGGATGAGTGTTGGTGGCTGCCTGTGCGGGCAGGTTGCCATGCAGTCATTCATTCACCACCCTGGCATGCCAGCAGCCATGGAGACACATCCTGGTAACAGCATGTACAGGGGTGTGCGTCTCCTGGTGTGGTGGCCGGAGGTCTCAACCGGGTGCGCCGGTCATGATGCTTTATTATACCAATGTGTGGTATTATAAGGCATGATGACCCGGCATGCAAGCGCCGCTTGCAGGGTGGGATGAACCGGCGTGATGGACGAGACGCCGGGATGAGCTGGTGTGCGCGCCACTCGGCGAGGGCGGGTCTTGAATGGCGGCTTTTTAACATGAAAAAAGAGCCTTCGCTTCCACCCATTTTCGACTTATTTAATTGGCTTTGAATGAATTAAACGTCTTCGTTTCCCGTGGCGACGCCTATAGGAGGGGAAAATGGAAGCGAAGCGCCACGCCTGGACTGGAGCCCGGCGCGGATGGCAGATGACGCACCGCTTTTCAGGGGGATCACCCTGCCGCCACACAGATCTCCCGGCGGTTGCCCGCAAGCTGCGTGGCAAACACGGGAGCGGGGGCGAAATCACGGATGGTGTCGATGAACTCGTGGGCGCGGTCTTCGAGGGCAGGGGTGTTGAGCTTGATGGTGAGGATCAGCCGCCGCGCCTGCACGGCTTCCTGAATGCGTTGAATCTCGGGGATGACCAATGGCGGGGCGAGATTGATGTCGCACAGCAAGAGGGCGACTTCGCGCGGGAGGGCGGTGAGATTGAGCCGCCCTGCGGCGGTGCGCCAGTGATCGAACCTGACGCCCTGGGTCTTGGCCAGATCGAGTACACGCGGGTCCATCTCGCCGGTGTCAATGCCGAGCACGTTCAGGCCGCGCTGGATCAGCGCATAGGTGGCTCCACCGGGGGCGCAACCGAGATCAAGGGCGGTTTGCCCGCGCAGATCGAGCTGATCCCAGCCACGCCAGGCGAGGGCTTGTTCGAGCTTGAGCCAGGCGCGCGATGGCACATCGGCGGGCAGGGAGATGCGTGGCAGGCCGCCGGGATGCGTGTGCATGCCGGACTGGTGTTCGTGGTAGCCGAGGAATAGCGGCTCCTCAGCGGTTTCGCCGACGATGACATCGAGAATCAGATCGCCGTGGGCGATGGGCAGGCGGGTTTCGAGTGCGATGCCCGCCTGTTCGAGTACGTGGGTGATTTCAGCGGCGAGTGCGTCCATGCGCTGCCAGGTGGCGGCTTCCACGCCATCCTCGGCGGTGAGGCGCGGGAAGACATGCAGGCGCAGCGGCTTGGTGCCGAACTGGCGGGCGTGGTCGACGAGTTCGCCCAGTGTTTTGCATTGACCGATCGAGGTGCCGCTGACACGCGCAAAGTGGCTGAGGTTCTTTGGCGGGCTGAAGCCTGGATGCTTCACTTTCCAGGTGATGAACTGCGGCTTCATGAACGCGGGCGTGAGTTCCCCCGAGAAGTGGCTGGCGATGTCGCGCTTGAGCGTGGCTTCAGATCCGGCCCGGCAGGTGGTGAAACGAAAAGGGGTGTTCATGAGTGTCAAAAAGAAGGGCGGAGCCAAGGCTCCGCCCTCCGTGGTGAATGGGGTTACTGAGAAATTATTCGACGCCTTTCCAGGCTCCGAAGTTCGCGCCTTCGGCGATCCACTTTTTGATCAGATCGATGTTGGCCGGGGTCACGCGGTCGCCTTTGCCTTCTGGCGGCATGGCCAGGTCGTCGGTGTCAGGGAGGGCCATCGACTTCACCAGCCAACTGGCCTCGGGCTTGCCGGCCACCACGTTTTCATTCGGGTTTTCCTTGCCGCCTTTCATGATGACGGCAGCGCCATCGAGACGCAGGCCACCCTTGGGCTTCTTCATTTTGCCATTGTCTTCATGCTCCTTCTCGTGGCACTTGAAGCAGCTTTCCTTCAGGATGGGAAGGACCTGCTTTTCAAAGTCCACTTTGCCGGCGTCCTGCGCGCGAGTGGTGGAGGTGACGGAGACGCCGAGGGCAAGCACGGCTGCGAGGGTGAGGGCGAGTGTGTTTTTCATGATTGGGGTGTGACGTTGAGGCTGACAAAGATGTTCGCGGGAATTTTGCGGTCAAGCAGCATCCCAGGCTGGATCGAAGCCGAATCATAAAAGTGAGGCAAGGTAAATATTTTGGTAGCCTTAAATAATTTCATCTGCCACAATTATCACATTCTTGTCATGAGCCGAGCCGCCGCTGTTGCCCGCCCTAATCGCGCCCGATCTACGGACGAGAAGGAAAGCCCATGGAATGATGTCTTTGGCATCCTGCTGTTGATGGTGGCGGCCATGCTGCTGCTGGCGCTGGTGTCGTATGATCCGCGCGACATGCCGTCGTGGTCGTTTTTGGCGTTGTCAGAGTCTTCAGGGGATGTGACGCACAATTTTGTCGGTCGTGTTGGTGCGCTGGCGGCGGGACACATGCTGTGGCTCATGGGCTATGCCGCCTATCTGCTGCCCTTCAGCATGACGTGGTTTGGCGTGTGCAAACTGCACTCCAAGATGAAGATCACCCGCGCTGCCTGGCTGGGCGTGGCCGTCATGATCATCAGTGGTGCCGCGCTGCTGGAGGTGCAGAATCTGCTGAACGAGCGTGATTATTTCACCCCGCTGGGCGGTGCGGGCGGCCTAGGCTATGTGATCGGCGGCAGCATCTTGAAAAATCTGCTCGGCAAGGCGGGGGCCAGTCTGGTGCTGGGCACTGTTTACATGGGAGGCCTCTTTCTTGTGACCGGCCAGCATCCGCTGACGGTGATCCAAAACATCCGTGCTGAACTGACGCGCTGGAAGACCGAGCGCGAGGCGCAGCGCTTGATCGAAGAAAAGCTGGCCGAGGAAGCGGCGAACACCATTCCTGGTACGGTGACGCCAGTGCCGGAAGGGCTGCGGCGGAAGAAAAAGGGTGCGGCGGAGCTGCGTGGCGACACCCCTGCTGCTATGGCCACCAACATGGAGCTGCCGCTCAAGTTTGATCCGCCACCGCCGAAGATCATCGACTCCTCGGTCTCCCGTGCACATGAGGACCGCTCGGACAAGCCGAAGCTGGCCGAGGTGTGGGAACAGAAGCGTGCGCAGAAGATGGAGCAGGCGCCGCATGGCTCGCTGGGAAATCTGACCAAGCTGTTCAAGGACTACAAGCTGCCCTCCATGGAGCTGCTGAAGTGGCCGGAGGAGACCCATCGTGCGCCCACGGACAAGAGCGAACTCCTCGGCATTCAGGCCACCATCGTCAAAGCACTGGCGAGCTTCGGCATCAGCGTGGAGCCGGGGGACATCACCCGTGGCCCTGCCATCACCCGCTATGAAGTGCGTCCTGTCGATGGTCTGCGCGTGAGCCGCATCGCGAATCTGGATGCAGACATCGCCCGCGCCACACGCGCCGAACGCATCAACATCCTCGCTCCGATTCCTGGCAAGGACACCGTCGGCATCGAGCTGGCAAACTCGGAAAAGACCATCGTGCCGCTACGCGAACTGCTGGAGGACGATGTGTTCGTCAACGGTAAGTCCAAGCTGCCCGTTGCCCTCGGCAAGGACGTGTATGGCAAGACGATCATCGGCGATCTCGCAGCCATGCCGCATCTGCTCGTCGCGGGTGCCACGGGCAGTGGTAAGAGCGTGTGCATCAACAGCATCATCACCAGCCTGATCTGCCGCTTTGCGCCGGATGAGCTGCGCTTCATCATGATCGACCCCAAGGTCGTGGAAATGCAGAACTACGAAGAGCTGCCCCACCTCGCGCTGCCCGTCGTCACCGATCCCAAGAAGGCGCTGCTGGCCCTGCGTTGGGTGGTCAAGGAGATGGAGAACCGCTACCAGATCTTTGCGCAGGAAGGCTGTCGTAATTTTGAAGCCTTCAACAACCGCAATATCAAACGCAAGGCCGAGGCCGACGCCGCCCGTGCTGCACGCAATGCCGCTGCCGCCACGGCTGCGCCTGCGGCCACCGCAGTCAAGTCCAAGCCTAAGACCAAGGCGGGAGTGGATGACGCCCGTGTCTCCGCCGCTTTCGCCGAGGAGGCTGCGCAGGAAAACGAGGCACCGAAGACCGCCGAGGTCGGCACGGTGGATGGCGACAATGAACTGCGCGATGCCAGCGGCACCTGGCTCGGAGATTCCCAGGCACCACCGCCACGCAGGCAGGAAGTTGTCATTCCTGACACGATGCCTTACATCGTCGTCATCGTCGATGAGCTGGCGGATTTGATGCAGACCGCGCCTGCGGACATCGAAGTGGCCATTGCCCGCATCACGCAGATGGCGCGTGCGGCTGGCATTCACCTCATCGTCGCCACACAGACTCCGCGTGCGGACGTCATCACCGGCGTCATCAAGGCGAACATCCCCACCCGTATCGCTTTCCAGGTTTCATCTGCGCTCGACAGTCGCGTCATTCTCGACCGCAAAGGTGCGGAAAATCTCGTCGGCAAAGGGGACATGCTCTACGTGCCGCCCGGCGGTGCCCAGCCGATCCGCAGCCAGGGCGCGCTCGTCACCGATGACGAAATTCATGCGCTGGTGCAGCATTGTGTCGCGCAGGGCAAGCCGGTCTTTGATGTCAAAGTCGATGACGAGAGCGGCGAGTTTGGCGATGAAGATGACATGGGCGAAGATGGCGTCAGCTCCGATGAGCAGGAATGCCTGGAGAAGTGTCTGGAAGTCATCCGTCAGGAAAAGAAAGCCAGCACCAGCCTGCTGCAGCGCCGCCTGCGCCTCGGCTACGGCAAAGCCGCCCGCATGATCGACATTCTCGAAGACCGCGGCATCATCGGCCCCGGTGAGGGTGCCAAGCCGCGTGAGATTCTCGTCCAGATGGACTAACGAGCCTTGCGCAATGGGAGCGGCTGGCGAGAATCGCACCATGCCTGACCACGCTGATTTCCGCACCCTGTTCACCACCCTCAAGGCCGAGATGCAAAAAGCCATCGTCGGCTACGATGAACTGCTCAGCGATGTGCTGGTCGCCATCTTCTCCGGCGGGCATGTGCTGCTGGAAGGTGTTCCCGGTCTCGGCAAGACCTACCTCGTGCGCACGCTCTCGCAGGTGGTTGGTCTGGAGCCTGGACGCGTGCAATGTACGCCAGACTTGATGCCGGCGGACATCCTTGGCACCCACATCGTCGGCGAAGATGAGAAAGGCCACCGCACGCTGCGCTATGAAAAAGGCCCGGTGTTCAAGAATCTGCTGCTGGTGGACGAAATCAACCGTGCCACGCCCAAGACCCAGGCCGCGTTGCTCGAAGTCATGCAGGAACGCTGCGTGACCACCGGCGGCGAGCGTCATCTGGTGCCAGAGCCCTTTCTCGTACTGGCCACGCAAAACCCCATGGAGATGGAAGGCACCTACCCGCTGCCCGAAGCGCAGCTCGACCGCTTCATGTTTAAGATCAAGGTGCCGTTCCCGGATCTCGACTCCCTCGTTGAAATATCCCGCCGTACCACCGGTTTTACCGAGCCCAAGCTCGCCACGATGACCGACGGGCCGAAGCTCATCGAATTGCAGCAGTTGCTTTCCAAGATTCCCGTGGCCGATCCCGTGGCGCATTACGCTTCCCGGTTGATTTTGAGCACCCACCCTGAGCAGCCGGATGCGCTCCCCGAGGTGAAGCGCTATGTCAGCTATGGAGCCAGCCCCCGTGGCCTGCAGGCCCTCATTCGCGGAGCCCGCGTCTGGGCCGCCATCCAAGGGGCCACCGCTGTTTCAACCGACGACATTCGTGCCATCGCCCACGTTTCACTCCGCCACCGCATCATCCTGAACTTTGAAGGCGAGGCCGGGCAGGTGAAGGTGGACGACATCATTACGAAGCTGCTTGATCAGGTGAAGACACCTGCGCAGCAGGCGGCGTGATAGGGTGAATGACATTCGTCATTCACCCATTCTTTGGTGGTAGAACGCTCGCTTTCTGCGCCATCGCCACAGCGCATTTCTCGCCGCGCTGCACAGCATGAAAAACCAGATCAACAGTCCTCCGCCCACCATGGCAAGGTGAACCCAGACATTGGGTGCTGCGCCGTCATTGATAATCACAAAATCCTCAGCCAGTTTCATGTCCAGCAAGGACAGTCTGGCCCGCATCAAAGAGTCGAAGAAGATGCCATGGCGGGTCAGGCCGTAAACGTCCTGCCGCATGAACAGCTTGTCCGCCTGCCGTGCAGCAGCATCGACCTTTTTATTCATGGAGCCGTTGGATTGGCTCAGCTTCTGCAACGCGGCCACAACGGCCTTGTCATCCGTGGAGAGCAGTAGGTGAACCGGGGCCTCCATGGATTCCCCAGCGGGTCGCACAGGAATAAATATTTCAGTGACTTTGCCCAGCCGTGCCTGGTAGGCTGCTTCCACCAGACTCACCTGGGCCTCCTGCAACTTCAGCCACTCGGCATTCGGCTTCTTGGCAATGTAGTCGGCCACCGCGATCTCCAACGGTTCGGGGTTCTTCAGCGCTACATAGACGCCCTGGCAGCCCACGATCAGCAGGATAATGGCGATGATGTGACCCAGGCAGCCCAGACTGGTGAAGCCTGTCGTGCGATTCAGGGGACGGATTTTCACGTGGCCGCCAGAACCCTCGTTATCGGAGCATTGTTCCTCATTTTTTAAATCTTCGGCGGCAAATTTGGCGGCAGCGGCGGCGGCGTGGCAGAAGTACTCTTTCCTGCACTTCGCAGCATGAAAACCCCGATTAGCAGACCTCCTCCGAGCATGGATATGCCGCCGAAGAGACTGGGGGTTGCGCCATCATTCAAAATGACAAAATCTGCAGCCAGTTTCATGTCCAGTCTGGCCAGTTTATCCCGCGTCTTGGTGTCTGAATCGAAGCCAAAACGAATCAAGCCGGAGATGTCCTTTTGCATGAACAGCTTGTCCGCATGCCGTGAGGCGGCATCAATGGCATCCTTCATGGTGCCGCTGGACCGGTTCATATCCTCCAGCGCGGCAACGATGGCGGCATCCTTGGTGGAAAGCAGGATGTGAACCTGGGCATCTTTGGATTCGCCCTTGGGTCGTACAGGAATAAAAATCTCGGTGATGTTTCCCAGTCGTCCCTTGTGGGCTGCCTCAAGAAGATTCAGTTGAGCATCCTTCAGCGTCACCCATTCGGCATTTGGCTGTTGAGCAATGTAGTCGGCCACCGTGATTTCTAAAGGATGCCGGTTCTTCAGCGCGGTATAGACTCCCTGACAGCCGCCCCACAGGAGGCCGATGACGATGAGGTAACCGAGGCAACCCAGGCTAATGAAGCCCGGCGGGTGATTCAAGGGGTGGATTTTCATACGGCTTTCTGCTTACCAAAGAAATCTTAGCCAATGCAAGACAGAATCTTGCCAAGATTGCAAAAACCTGCTTCAAGCAATGCTCGCCATTCCTCATGAATACACCACCTCCCTTGCCCACATCGGCCAATACTTGGACTCAAGAAGACGTCGCCGCCTACCTCAATCGCCCCTTGCTTGATAAAGGCAGGCCGGTGGCCGGAACGGAAGGAATGACCATCCAACAGATCGAAGATGATGTGCTGCGGGGCGGCCGCTTCCGGATCTTCCGCTGGAACTTCTCCCTCGTCTTCATCAGCTTCCAGCGCAGCTCAGGCATTCAGTACATCCGCTCAGGTCATGGGCCGGGCGCGCATGCCTGGCCCTGGACCCTGCTTTCCATGGTGGTCGGCTGGTGGGGCATTCCTTGGGGGATCTTTTTCACGATCCAGACGCTCTACACCAACTGCATGGGCGGCAAGGATGTGACCACCGAGATCCTCAGTTCCGTGGTGGGGCCGCAGCGTGCGGCGGGCATCATGGCGCAGGCGCTCAAACCGCAGGCCGACATTTTGCTGTGGTTGCTGCGTATTTTCATCCTCTTGATTCCGTTGAGTATCTTTGCAGCTATCGCGAGTGTGGAGAGTCATCCACGTCATCGGTAAGACTGCTCCAGACCTCACATGCCCGACACCCTCGAACGCGAAGACCTTTTTGATGCCTCCTTTTTGGACCGGTTGCGCGTGCTGGCTCTGCGCTTGCGCAAACGGCGGCAGTTGATGCGGCGTGGCTCCCAATCGACTTCGGCCACAGGGTTCACTCGCGAGTTCAAGGACTACCGCCACTACACGCCACGCGAGGACTACCGGGCTATCGACTGGCGTCTCTATGCTCGGCTCGACAAGCTCTTTGTGAGGCTCTACGAAGAGACGCAGGAGTTGAACCTGCACATCATGCTGGACACCAGCACCTCCATGGCGCAGCCCTTTCCAGAGAAGCGGCGGCAGGCGCTGCGCTTTGCCGTGGCGCTGGCCTATCTGGCGCTCAGTGCGCAGCAGCGTGTGAGCCTGTACTCGATGAGCAGCGGCGTGCATCAGGAACTGCCGCCCCTGCGCGGGCAGGGGAACATTGAGAAGGTGATCCAGGCGGTGCTGAAGCTGAAGTTTGACGGCCTCACCGACATGAAGCGCTGCTTTGAGGAATTCCGCCCCAGCAAGCAGCGCTACGGCATCATCTTCATCATCAGCGACTTCTTTGGCCGGGAGATCGGCAGCGCTACTGAGACCGTGGCCCGGGTGTCGGCCTGGCCGGGCGAGAACCACTTTCTCCAGATCGTGCACCCCGAAGAGCGCGTCCCGGAGGTCGAGGGCGAGCTGGAACTCACTGAGGTTGAAACCGGCGAGCGCCGCCGCTTCTGGCTGACCAAGCGCGATGTGCAGCGCTACGTCGAAACCTTTGACGCCTTCGTAGGCAACCTCGCCAGTGAGTGCGCCAGCCACAGCGTCGATTTCATGCAGGTGACGAGTGACGAAGCCTTTGAGGAGCGCTTCCTCGACCTCCTCGTGCGCGGCTCCGCGCTGGCCGGTGGGGCGTGAGGCCATTGGATGGAGGATAGGCCTCTGGCCTGTCAATGGATCGAGGCGTCCCGCCTTTGTCATCCGGCAGAACCTGGAGGCTGGAAGCCTCAGGCCATGGTCAGGCCGGAGGCCTAACCTCCTGCGCTTGGCATCCGTCATTCCTATGCTCTGATGCACGCATGAACTGGCCCGTGATCAAAGCTGTGGGACTCCTGGTGGGGTCGAATATTTTCATGACCTTTGCCTGGTATGCGCACCTGCGGGACTTGAAGGCCAAGCCGTGGTTCATCGCCGCCTTCATCAGCTGGGGCATCGCGTTTTTTGAATACATGCTTCAGGTGCCTGCCAACCGCATTGGCAGCACGGCCCTGACGCTGCCGCAGCTCAAAATCATCCAGGAGGTGATCACGCTGATGGTTTTTGTGCCCTTTGTGGTCTTCTACATGAAGGAGTCCCTCAAATGGGACTACCTGTGGGCGGCCCTCTGCATGTGCGGGGCGGTGTATTTCATTTTCCGCAAGTGAACCGCTTCACCGAGAGCTTTTCGGGCGAGCGACTTGGCGGTCTCGGGTCGTGGACTGTTCGCTTGCTCAGTCTTGGGTGCTATAAGCCTGATCCTGAGTCGTGGGAGGCCATCGGAATCGGGTTTGTGGTGCTAATTATTTTGTTAATTTTTGTCGGTAAGTTGTGATATTTATACACATTACTATTCACATATTCACATTTAAATTGTGAAGATGTTTAACAAACATTAAGTAACTCATCATTCCCATGTCCACCGCGAACCTGCGCAGACATCTCCATGAGACCCGCAACCGCCCCGCCGGAATCAACAACCGGCGGGATGTGCAGCGGGATCATTACCTCCTGCTCATGAAGCGGTGGATTGGTGGTGCCGTGCTGGCTCCGGCTTGTCTGGTCACGGCCATCACGCTCATCATGATGCTCTGGCGCGCCGTGGCCCGCATGGATTTCCTGAAGTCGGAGGAGTTTGTCTTTTTCACTCTCGGCGGTTTCGCCTGGGCGCTGGCCTATCTGGCCGGGCTGCGGCCTGTGACGGCCTATGTCTTTGGCCATGAGTTCAGCCATCTCGTCACCGCCCGCATGTTTGGCGGGCGCATCTTTGACTGGAAAGTCAGCGCTGAGGGCGGCTACGTGGAGACGGACAAATCGAACACGTGGATCACGCTCGCGCCCTACCTGATCCCGTTTTACACGCTGATCATCATGCTCGTGTTTGGCATTGTGGGACTGGCGCTGGACATGCAGCAGGCGCACGACGTCCACCTCTGGAAATTGACCGTGCATTTGAAACCCTCGCGTTTGCTCTACGCGCTGGTTGGTCTGACCTGGTGCTTTCACGCCACGTACACGGTCAAAACGGTGATCGCCGAGCAGGGGGATCTCAAGCGCAATGGCGAGTTCTTCTCCATGATGCTGATCTTTCTCATCAATGCCTTTTTGCTGATCGCACTGTTTCTCGCCTCGTCGCCTGCTCCTGGGTTGGGTTTCATGGAAGTGGCGCGCTGCTGGTGGTCGGTGGCCTCCGGCATGTTCGGCTGGCTGTGGCACCTGGTGTTCTGAGAAGGAGGGCAGGGTGGATTCGTCAGGGCTTGGCTGAAGGTGGCGGGGAATGACGAATGAGTAAATCCGAATGACGAAATAAGGCCGAATGTCGAAGCTCGAATGCAAGGGCAACGAAGCTGACCGTCTGTTTTAGCATTGGCTCTCTTGGTTGCAGGATTCGTCATTCGTCATTTCTACCTGCGCGGCTGGACTTTTGGCATTTTCCAGCCAATGAACGCTGCCCATGCCCGAAGACCCCGATGTCCTCTCTGTGACCCAGCTCACGCGCGAAATCCGCGACGTGCTGGAAGGCCACATCGGCAGCGTGTGGGTGGAGGGGGAGATCAGCAATCACCGACTGCAATCCTCCGGCCATCAATACTTCACGCTGAAGGACGCCGGTGCGCAGCTTAGCTGCGTCATGTTTCGCGGAGCCGCCGCACGCAGCAGCGCACGCATTCAGGATGGCGTGCTCATGCAGGTGCATGGAGAGATCAGCGTGTACGAGCCGCGTGGGCAGTACCAGATGGTCGTCAAACAGGTGCAGGCGAAAGGCAAGGGCTCGCTGCAGGAGCGGTTCGAGGCGCTGAAGCGCAAGCTGCATGAGGAGGGCCTGTTTGATGCGGATGGCAAGCGCGCCATCCCGCGCTTTCCGCGCATCGTCGCGCTCGTCACCTCGCCCACCGGTGCGGCCATTCAGGACATGCTCAACATCCTCACCCGGCGTGCGCCCTGGGTGCGCGTGCTCGTCTTTCCCGTGCGCGTGCAGGGGCAGGGGGGCGAGCTGGAAATCGTGCGTGCGCTCAAAGTTTTGGGCGATGCCGAAAGCTTCGGCCTGCCGGTGCCTGACACCATCGTCGTGGGCCGTGGTGGCGGCAGCTTGGAGGATCTGTGGTGCTTCAATGAAGAGGTGCTCGCCCGCGCCATCGCTGACTGTCCCATCCCCATCATCTCCGCAGTGGGGCATGAAATCGACTTCACCATCGCCGACTTCGTGGCGGATCTGCGTGCTCCAACACCCAGCGCGGCGGCAGAACTGCTTGCACCGGACAGCACGGAACTGCAGCGGCATTTTGACAGCATCGCCCGCACGCTGAAAGCCCGGGTGGGTACGCTGCTGGAGCATCATCAGCATGTGATCGAGATCACCGCCAAAGGCCCGCTGCTCCATGCACCGGATCGCTTGCTGCAGCAGGCGGAGCAAAGCATCGACGACCATGAATCGCGCCTGCGCGAGACCTTGCGCGAGAGGTTGCAGTCGTGGGCGGATGACCTCACGCAGAAGCAGCAGGTCCTCTCTGCCCATCATCCACGCGTGCAGCTCACCGAGGCCGTGCACCGTGCGGAGACGAGTGCGCGCCGCCTGCAGCAGGGGCTGCAGCATCGGCTGGACCGATTGGCGGACCGGCTGCAATCACGCGCTGAACTGCTCAAACACATCGGCCCGCAGGCGGTGCTCGCCCGTGGCTTTTCCTTCGCTACGAATGCGGAGGGGAAAGTACTCAAGGATGCTGCCGAGGTGAAGCCAGGGGATGAGATCGTGACGCGGCTGGCGCAGGGTACGCTGCGGAGTGTGGTGAAGGGGCAGGCAGAATGACGAATGAGTAAATCCGAATGTCTAAAAAATGACGAATCACCAATGACGAAATTTGTGGCTCGGCGCAGGTTGGCTCCAACCTTCGGATTTAGGCATTATTTCGTCATTCGGATTTACTCATTCGTCATTTTCCAAGCGCCTTGCTTTGGTCAGTGCTTCCTCAGAAGATTCGCTTCCTTCGTCACGTAAATAAACCATGCTCTCACGCCGCTCCATGTTGAACCGCTCCGCCTACGGCATCGGCGGTATCGCACTGGCCACGCTGCTGAGGGACCAAAACCTGCTCGCCAGTCCGGAGCAGATCGGGCCGCGCCATTTTGATTTGAAGCCCAAGATGCCGCATGGCTTTGGTCAGGCCAAGGCCATGATCTCCATGTTCATGCAGGGCGGGCCGAGCCACATGGATCTGTTTGATCCCAAGCCCGAGCTCACCCGCTACGACGGCAAGGATTTCCCTGGTGAAGTGAAATACGACGATGCCGCCGGTGCCAGCCGCGAGTGCATGGGCAGCCCATGGAAGTTCAAGCAGTACGGCCAGTCCGGCATGGATGTGAGCGAGCTGCTGCCGCACTTCTCCAACATCGTCGATGACGTCACGCTCATCCGCTCCATGCACACCGGCGTGAACAATCACGGCCAGTCGATCTACGCCCTGCTCAATGGCCAGGTGACCGGCGGCCGGCCCACGCTGGGGAGCTGGCTCACGTATGGCCTCGGCTCAGAAAATCAGGACCTGCCCGCCTACGTGGCCCTCACCGATCCACGCGGCCTGCCCGTGCTCGGCGTGGACAACTGGAGCAACGGCTGGCTGCCCTCGCTGTATCAGGGCACCGTCATTCGTCCCAAAGAACCACGTATCCCAAATCTCGATGCGCCCCTCAGCCTCAAAGGCGATGCGCAGGCCCGCTACCTCAATTTCGTGCAGCGCCTGAACAAGGAGCACCTCGAAGCCCGCCCCGGCGAGGCCGATCTCGAAGCGCGCATCCAGAGCTTTGAACTCGCCGCACGCATGCAGACAGCGGCCAAGGAAGCGCTCGACATCGATCAGGAAAGCGCCGCCACCAAGAAGCTTTACGGCATCGACAATCCCGCCGCTGCCGAGTTCGGCACGCGCTGCCTCATCGCCCGTCGTCTCGTTGAGCGTGGCGTGCGTTGCGTCTCGCTCTTCACCGGGAATCAGACCTGGGACAACCATCAAAACATCCGCACACTGCTGCCCGCCGCCTGCACCTATGTGGATCAAGGTGCCGCTGCCCTCGTCATCGACCTCAAGCAGCGTGGCCTGCTCGACACCACCATCGTCCACTGGGGCGGTGAAATGGGCCGCCTTCCCGTCATTCAAAACCGCTCCGGCTCCAAGGACCGCGCCAACGTGGGCCGCGACCACAACACCTACGGCTTCAGCATGTGGGTGGCAGGCGGCGGCTTCAAGTCCGGCCACGTCCACGGCGCCACCGACGACTTCGGCCACCACGCCGTGAAGGATGTCGTCAATCACTACGACTACCACGCCACCCTCCTCCACCTCTTCGGCCTCGACGCCCACAAGCTCAGCTACCGTCGCAATGGAACTGAACAGGTGCTCGTGGAGAATCCACAGGCGCGGGTGGTGAGTGAGATTTTGGCGTGAGGGGGGAAGTACGATGGGCGCTGCCCGTCGATCAGCGGCACCAATGGCTCGTAAACCCAGGTATTTGCGGTCACGCTGATCGACAAGGAGTGCCCATCGCACCTCAGAGTGCAAACTCCTCCGGCAGCGGTGCCTCCCAGCCAGAGGGAAACCCTTCAAGATTCAGCTCCAGCCGCGATGAATGCAGCGCCTGCCGCGGCAGAATCAGCCTCTCTGCAAGCGCCTCCGTCCACCCCGTCTCAATGAACTCCAGGTAGCAACGGTCATCCCGGCCATAGAGTTTGTCCCCCACGATGGGCAGGCCGAGGTGGTGCAGATGCACGCGAATCTGGTGCATGCGTCCGGTTTCGGGTTTCGCCTCGATCAAGGCGAAGCGCATGCCATCACGCTCAAACCGCTGCAGCGTGCGGAATGCGGTGCGGCATTCCGCTCCTTGCGGGTGGACGATTTGTTTGACCCAGATGTCAAAGGCCTGCACGTCGCGGGCGTTCAGGATCGGTGCATCGAGGGTTTGCTCCTCCCACTCCGGCCAGCCGTGGACGAGGGCCACATAGGTCTTGTGAATCTTGCGCTCCTGCATCGCCATGCCAAAGAGGCGTGCCAGCTCGTGATTCTTCGCCACCAGCACCACGCCGCTGGTTTCGCGGTCGAGGCGGTTGATGATGGAGACCTGGCCGCCGTTGGCGATTTCATACGAAAGCAGGTCGCACAGGCGATGCCACAGCGTCGGCGGGCCATTGGGATCGCCGGGGTGGATTTGCAGCGGCGCGGGTTTGTTGACGACGATGTAGCCGTCCGTCTCGTCGATGACGGTGAAGGTGGCGTTGTTACGAATACTCACGGCGCGGGCATCACGGGAAGGGACAGCTCCCAGCCGTAGATGATGGGCTGGGGATTGCGAAGATACGCCGCATCATCAAAGTGCCACCACTCGGCTTCCAACTGGATGAAACCTGCCTGCTTCATCGCAGCTTTGAGCACTTGCAGGTTGTGCTTCACCACCGGATCGCTGCCTTGGTAGTTCGTTTTAGCGTGGGCCAGGTCCTGATCAAAGCCGGTGGGCATGCGCTGCTCGCGGCCTTGTGAGTCCACCAGTGTGAGATCAATGGCGATGCCGCCGCAATGACGGCTCCAGCCATCATCGGGAGCGAGAAACATGCGGCTCTTACCGGAGGCTTGGTGCAGAATCTCCTGCGCTTCCGGCGGGCGATACGCATCCCAGATGCGCAGGCCATAGCCTTGCGCGCGTAGGATGGCCTCGGCTTGCTTCAATTTGGCCGCCGTCTCACTGCGCAGCAGGCAGGGCATGTCGGAGGGATACAGCGGGCGGCCCGCCACGTTGTTGGCCGTGCCGTAGCGCAGGTCGATGTCGATGCCCCGGATCTCTTTGCGCACATCCACGAGATGGAATTTTTCGGCGTGTTCCGCCGAGCGGCCAGTCAGCAGCAAAGTCTGCCCCCGATGGGCGCACGAGCCACTGCTGAGGGCGAGAACGAGAAGAAGTAGATGCTGCAGGCAGCGCCGGTAATTTGAAGACATGCTTAGTTTTTGCTTCCGTACTCACGCACGGCAGGCCAAGTTTGCAAACTCCGCCACTTTTCATGCGCTTTCAAATTCTCAACACCCTGATGCACCTTCTGGCCTTCTACATGGGGGCGGGCATCGGCTCCTTCCTCAATGTGGTCATCTACCGCCTGCCGCTGGGCATTTCAGTGAACAATCCCCGCCGCAGCTTCTGCCCCTCCTGCAAATACCAGATCCCCATGTGGCAGAATATCCCACTCCTGAGCTGGCTGCTCCTGCGTGGCAAATGCGCCAAATGCGGCGGCGGCATCTCCATCCGCTACTTCCTGGTAGAACTGCTGACCGGCGTCATGTTTTACCTGGTCTTCCTCAAGATCAGTGGGGAGTACGCGGCAGGTGGGAATCCCTGGCCGATGATCAAAATCTGGGGTCCCCATGTGCTCTGCCTGTGGGTCTTCATGAGCCTGCTCATCTCCGGCACCTTCATCGACATCGACCACTTCATCCTGCCGCACACCATCACCATCGGCGGAGCCGTCGTAGGCGTGCTCGCCTCCTGGTGGGTGCCCGCGCTGATGGAGCAAACCACGCACACGCGCGGCCTGCTCTTCTCCCTGGGTGGTGCCGCCCTCGGCCTCGGCGGACTCTGGCTGGTCGTGGAGCTCGGCAAGCTCGCCTTTGGCCGCAAAAAGTTCGTCTTTGCCAAAGAAGAAAGCTGGGAAGTGACACAGCCCAACGACAGCGAGCCACCCGTCGTCACCTTCGGCGAGCACAAATATGACTGGGCCGACCTCTTCATGCGCGCCACCGACCGCATGGTCGTCTCCTGCACCAGCCTCCAGGTCAATGACCGCTCCTTTGGCACCGTGACCACCGAGCTATGGATGGAAAAGCTCAAGGTGCGCGATGGCACCAAGCTGGAGGAGTTTTCACTTGAAGGCGTGACCACCTTGAAAGCAACGATCACCCAGGTCGTCATCCCCCGCGAGGCCATGGGCTTTGGCGATGTGCTCTTCCTGATGATGATTGGAGCCTTCACTGGCTGGCAGGCCGTCCTTTTCACCATCCTCGCCGCCTCCGTGCTCGGCACCGTCTTCGCCGTGATCCACCGCCTCACCGGCAAAGCCGAATGGGGTGCCAAAATCCCCTTTGGCCCCTACCTCGCCATGGGCGCCGCCCTCTGGGTCTTCTACGGCCCCCAGTTCCTCGCCTGGTACATCAGCAAGACGATGTGGCGTTGAGCACGCTAGACTGCCGCGCATCACAAACTTTCATTTTGCGCGGGACTACTTTTGTAGATGGGTGATGCACGACACGGAGGCGGAGCGGCTGGAAAGGTGCGGAACGTGCGAGTCAGCAGCCCACGCTGGGACGAAGGATTCCAGGGACGCGCACAGCGCATCCCTACCATCCCAACGTGTTACGACACCTTAGGGCTGGTAGGGAACCGCTTCGTCGGGTCCGAGTTTTCGGGTCTATCACGACGCAGGCGCTCAAAAAGGTCCGCCGTCCCTGTCGTGGTCGTTAGACGGGATCGCATCACCCACGTATTTTGAGACGGATTGCCTTTGAAAGTTGATGCTGCGCGGCAATCACCCTCAGCAGCCAGCAAGCGCTTTCTTCAACCCAAGTTTCGGGTTGAACGCACCTTCGCAGTCCCCGACTATTCGCCATCATGGCGGCGCTGCTCAAGATCCCCAGCATCAAGAATGCCACCGCGCTCCATCTGGAACGCTGGTACCAGCTTTGCGCCGATCCCAGCCTGCAACGACTGCCATACCGCATCGAAACCAACTGCTACGGACACACCGTCCTGCTACCGCCACCTGGATTCACTCATTCCAATCTTCAATTGGAAATCGGCCATCTCCTCAAAATCCTCATGAGCGGGGGGCGTGCGCTCACTGAATGCGCCGTGCTGACAAGTGATGGCGTCAAAGGCGCGGATGTCGCTTATATCTCCGAGAGCCGGATAAAGCGCGGATTGAAGAACGATGTCCTGACAATCGCACCAGAAATTTGCGTCGAAGTCATGTCGCCAGGAAACACCCGGCAGGAGATGGAAAACAAGCGTGAACTCTACTTCGCCGCAGGCGCTGAAGAAGTGTGGTTCTGCGACCCAAAGGGCGCACTCCATTTCTTCCTCAAAGGCAGCGAGGCGTCCGCGGCCAAAGCTTCAGCCTTGTGTCCCTCAATGCCAAAGCGAGTGAAGGTGTAGTCAAAGCGTGATCATGCCGCCGCCGCCAGCTCGGGCAGGATATGGATGGCTGCGTATTCTCCAGCCATTTCCGCTCGCACGAGACGCAGGTCATAATCGCGTTGAAGATTAAGCCAGAAGTCCGCACTGACGCCGAGAGCAGCGCCGAGACGAATAGCGGTATCAGGTGTGATGCCTCGCCGCCCTTTAATGATGTCATTGATGCGACTCCCACTAATCTTGGTCGCTTTTGCCAGACGACTCTGGCTGACTTCAGCAGGTTCGAGAAATTCCAGCAGCAGAATTTCACCGGGGTGAGCTGGTTTGAGGCTAGCTCCTTTCTTGTTGGCTTTGGTATCGAGTTTAGTTTTCATGTTAATTCATTTATGAGAGTCCTTAATTTACTATGCGGCTTCCGGCCAAAGCCGTTCATGGCTCAGTGGTAATCGGTGAACATTGCGTTGGAAATTTTGAGCGGAAGTTCAGTAAAGGTGAATGTAATGCGGTACTGCGCATTCACGCGGATGCTCCACAGTGGCAGTTGATAGACTTTGCACTTCAGACCAGGGATTGCCTGAAGTTCCGCGATGGAGGTAGCAGCGTCCATGGTCTGGAGCTTGCGCAGAACGCTGTTTTGCAGATCGAGCGCCACACGTTTGACAGGCTTGCCCTCAAAGATCGCTTGAGTGGTTTTGTCTGCGAAATGAACGATCATGGCGTGACAATACGCTAAAACGGAATGGACGTCATCAGGAAATTCTGTTTATGCGTAATAGTTTCACGGGCACAAAAATGCGCCTTGGTTCAAACCAAATTCCCCGGCTCATCCCTTTGGACGACGTCGCTTGGTCCTCTGACCTGCATTGTTGTCATGCCGGGAAAACCACTACTCCCCCTTCTTCCTCCCAGCCCCCTTACGCTCAGGCTGCACCGGCGGATTCACCTCACCTTCAAACGCCTGGTTCCCAAACGCAAAACGCGGCGGCGGCATCGTCTCCTTCACCTCCGCTTGCAGGCGCAGGATCTCAGCTTTCAGTTCCTTCACCGTATCGGCATACGCCGGGTCATCGTAGAAGCTCCGGGTTTCCAGCGGGTCCTTCTCGCGGTCGAGCAACTCCCAGTCATCGACATCCGGCTTGTAGTAATGGACGAGCTTGTAGCGCTCCGTGATCACCCCGTAGTGCGGCCTCACTCGATGCGGCACCGGATACTCATAGTAGTGGTAGTACAGCGACTTGCGCCAATCCGCCGGCGTCTCTCCTTTGAACAGCGGCACCAGACTGCGGCCATGCACATCCGGCAAATTGGGGCACTGGGCGATGTCCAGGAACGTGCTCGCGAAGTCGATCAAGCTCACGATCTTGCTGCTCGTGCTCCCAGGCTTGATCACCCCCGGCCAGCGCACGAGGAACGGCGTGCGCAGCGACTCCTCAAAGATCCAGCGCTTATCAAACCAGCCGTGCTCACCGAGGTAAAATCCCTGATCACTGCTCAGCATGACCACCGTGTTTTCACTGAGTCCCTCTTTGTCGAGGTAATCCAGCACGCGCCCCACGTTGTCGTCCACCGCCTTCACGCAGGCGAGGTAGTCGTGCATGTAACGCTGGTAGCGCCATTTCACCAGGTCCCGGCCCGCCGGTGCGGCCTCCTTGTACTTCGCATTGCGCGGCTCGTAGTAGGCATCCCAGGCTTTCTTTTGCTCGGGCGTCAAATTGCCCGGTGTCACGAGCTTCACATCGCGATCCGTCATCGTGCGGTCAATGCCCATGTCATGATCGCTCACCGCCTTGCTGCGGCCCGAGTAGCTGTCGAACAACGTCTCCGGCTCCTCATAGACGCGATCCTTGTCAAATCCAAGATAACGCACCGGCGGCTCCCATTCACGATGCGGGGCCTTGTGCTGGCACATCATCATGAAGGGCTTGGTTTTGTCGCGCTGCTTGAGCCAGTCCAGCGTCAGATCGCCAATAATGTCCGTCACGTAGCCCGCATATTTCACCTTCTTGCCATTGTCGATCATCGGCGGGTTGTAATACACCCCCTGGCCCGGCAGCACGTTCCAGTAGTCGTAGCCCACCGGGTCCGTCATGAGGTGCCACTTGCCGATCATCGCCATCTGGTAGCCCTTTTCATGCATCACCTTCGGGAAGGTCGGCTGGCTGCTGTCAAACTTGCTATTGCTGTTGTTGTAAAAGCCATTGGCATGCGAGTACTTGCCCGTCTGGATCACCGCCCGACTCGGCCCGCAGATCGAATTCGTCACCAGACACCGATCAAACCGCATCCCCTCCTTAGCGATGCGATCCATGTTCGGCGTTTCAAGCAGCTTCCGGTGGTCCCCATAGCAACTCATGGCCTGATAAGCCAGATCATCACAGAAGATAAAAACAATATTCGGCGGCTGCGCAGCACTGGCGACTGTGGCGAAGAAAAAGAAGACAAGGAGAGAACGGATCATGGAAGGTTGAAAAGCTGACAAGCGAACGTCCGAAACCGAAGGTGTTTTCATCAATTCTCCCGCGCATCACAATTCTTCAACAGCGAAGCTGCTCAATTTGGAAGTGGGATTACCTGCGTTCGAAAGCCCCCAGGACGGCGCACCTTTTTCAGCGCCTGCGACGTCACAGACCCGAAATCACGGACCCGCACAGCGGTTCCCTACCAGCCCTGAGGTGCCGCGCCACGCAGGGCTGGTAGGGATGCGCTGTGCGCGTCCCTAGAATCCTTCGTCCCAGCGTGGGCTGCTGCCTCAACGCTCTCCCCCTTTTCAAACGCCCCCGACACAGCGCGTCTCTACCATCCCTGCGATGACAAAATCCCTCACCCCGCATGCCCCATCGCCGCAGCCATGAGCTGCTCCTGCGTGGCGCTACCGCTGGTAAACGACCCACCAATCCGCCCAGCATTCAGCATGAGAATGCGGTCACTCATACCAATGAGCTCCGGCAACTCACTGGACACCAGGATCACCGCCTTACCCGCAGCGGTGAGCTGATTGATGATCTCATAAATTTCCAGCTTCGCCCCCACATCAATGCCCCGCGTCGGCTCATCCAAAAGGATGACCGTCGGCTCCGTCAGCAGCGCTTTGCCCAGCACCACCTTCTGCTGATTCCCACCCGAGAGCTTGCCCACGACGGCCTCCAGCCCCGTCGCTTTCACGCGCAGCGAATCAAACATGCTCTGATTGCGCCGGATCTCCGCATTGCGTTGGATGAATCCGCCCCGCACCACGCTATCCAGCGAAGACAGCGAAAGATTAAAGCCAATCTCCTGCTCCAAATGTAGCCCGTATCGGCGGCGATCCTCCGAAGCCAGCACCAGCCCACGCTGGATGATCGTTTCCGGCGTGAGGCCGCTGAGCGTCTGTCCCTTCAACTCCACGCTGCCAGTGACTTGCCGTCCCCAGGCACCAAACAAATGCATCAGCAACTCCGTGCGCCCCGCGCCCATGAGTCCGCCAATGCCCAGCACCTCGCCCGCGCGCAGTTCAAAGCAGATGTCATGCAGCCGCATGCCACCAGTTTCGGCATCGGCCACGTTCAAAGAATCAACGCGCAAAATCACCTCTCCCGGCTGCGTCGTGCGGCGCGGAAAAAGATCACCAATCTCGCGCCCCACCATCTGGCGGATGACTTCAGCCTTGCTCGTATCAGCGGCGTTACTTGTGCCCACCGTCGAGCCATCCCGCAGCACCGTGATTCGATCCGCGATGCCAAAGACTTCATCAAGCTTGTGCGAAATGTAGATGCTCGCGATGCCACGCTGACGAAGATCGCGCAGAATATCCAGCAGGATCAGCACCTCGTGTTCGGCCAGCGCAGCCGTCGGCTCATCGAGAATCAAAATCTTCGAATCCTTCGCCAGCGCCTTGATGATTTCCACCAGCTGCTTCTGCCCCACCCCCAGCGTCCGCACCGGTGCCGCAGGATCGAGATCCACCTTGAACCGATTCAACAAAGCCTGCGCTTCCCTGTACATGCGCGGCCAGTCAATGAACGCCCCCCAGCGCCGCGGTTCACGCCCGAGAAAAATGTTTTCCGCCACCGTCATCTCCTCGACCAGCGCCAGCTCCTGATAGATCACCGCCAGACCCGCTTTCTCCGCATCCTTGATCGTCTCAAACCTCGCCTCTTCTCCACCCACCTCAAACCGCCCCTCATAACTGCCATGCGGATGAATGCCCGACAGCAGCTTGATCAGCGTACTCTTGCCCGCACCGTTCTCTCCGCACAGCGCATGAATCTCACCCTCACGCAGATCAAACGAGACATCCTTGAGCGCAGTCACGCCAGGGAAGCGTTTGGTGATGTTTTGGGCGCGGAGGATCATGATCTATTCCACAGTATTTGTTTGTAAAAAACGAATCAAATCTTCGACGGTTTGCAGCTTTTCCTGTTCTGCTTCAGCCACGGGGCGTCTGATTTTTTCCTCGATCTTTTGGAGCAGGATTTCGAGTTCCAGGCCGTCCGACAGCCATGTAGTTATAGCAGCGTCAATGTCTGCGATGCGGTCCGTTGGGCGCAGACAAAAAGCCTGCGGTTTAGGAATGCCAAAAGCATCGCAAATGAGGTTTAGGAAACCGGCAATGGCCGAGCTTGGAATGCTATCGACTCCACATGCCTCCAAATTCGCTTCACGATCCCGCAGGTATCGAAGTTTGCCATGCCGATCCCAAACGGTGTCGGTGTGCAAATGATCGATAAAATTGAGCAGGCGTTCCCACATGTTTTAGAAGTGGCTTACTGAAACACATCAGCCTCCTCACGGAAACCATCCTTCACAACGGTCTCCCGCAGGTTTTCCTTCGTTACCGAGATAATGTCCAGCAGCACCGTCGGCACGTCCACCGTCCCATTATCAACCGCATCACGCGCGATCACCGGCTTTCGCTGCGCCAGCTTCAGCGCCAGTTCCGCCGCCTGCGTAGCGATGCTCTGGATCGGCTTATACACCGTCATCGCCTGCGTCCCCTGCGCGATGCGTTGGCAGGCCGCAAGATCAGCATCTTGTCCCGTCACAATGATCTTCCCAGCCAGCCCTTCCTCCGTGAGCGCCTGGATGGCTCCGCCCGCAGTGCCGTCGTTGCTAGCCAGGATGGCGTCAAAGTTCGGGCCGTTTTTGGTGATCGCCGCATTGGTGATCTTCTTGGCGCTATCAGGCTTCCAGTCTTCCGCCCAGTCCTCAAACAACATCTCCACTTTCCCAGCGGCGATGAGTGGTTGCAGGATGTTGTCCTGGCCCTGCTTGAGCAACTTTGCGTTGTTGTCCGTCTTCGCGCCGTAGATGCGGATGAGGCGCAGCTTGCCGCCTGCCGGGAGGCGCTCCGCCAGAAACTTCGCCTGCAATTCGCCCACCTTCACGTTGTCAAAGGTCAGGTAGAGGTCGAGATCGCAGCCCGTGATGAGCCGATCATACGACAGTACCGGAATCCCCGCCTGATGCGCCAGATTCACCGCCTTCGCCATCGCCGCCCCATCATGCGGAATGATGACCAGCGCATCGACCCTCTGCGTGATGAGGCTCTCCACATTCTGCAACTGGATCGCGTCATTGCTATTCGCCGACTGCACCAACACATCCGCCCCAGCCGCTTGCGCTTTCGCCGTGAACAAATCACGATCCACCTGCCAGCGCTCCTCCTTCAGCGTGTCCATCGACAAGCCAATCACCGGCCTCTGCCGCACCACCGCCACCCCCGCCCCCCCACGCGCAATCACCAACCCCGTGACAACACTGAGGGCACAAGAAACAAGAACAAGCAGAATACGGGCAGGCATGCCCACTGTTTAGCGAATCCCACCCCGCAGTGCAAGCCTCCCGAAAGTACGATGGTCACTCCTGACCGTCGATCAGCGCTCCGTCAACACCTGCCGTCCACGATCCAGCCACCCCGCCTTAGCACGCTGCTCGACGTCGTTTTGAGACCAAAAGAAGATCCTACGTCCCAACGGTGCCTCTGATCCGCCGGTCAAGAGTGACCACCGCACCCATGAAATTCCTCCGCCAACCTCCGACTCTAAAATTTTTCTACCCCAAATCTTTCTACCTCCAATTCAGGTCTGGCAAATCGCCCACATCCCCCGCACGCCCTCTGCCACCAGCCCATCCAGAGCAACCCTGATGTAACACCGCAGAGATGAGAAGACCGCAGAGACCGGAGTTGGCAGGGTTTTCTCTGCGGTGTCACCATTCTTATCCGGCACATTCCTCTGCCAAATCATTCCCTTGCCGAAATCAAACTTCCCGCAGGCTCCGCACCTCCGCGCTACGCCTTCTTCGTCGCCTTCTTCGCCGGGGCCTTCTTAGCAGCAGCCTTCTTCGCCGGCGCTTTTTTCGCAGCCGTCTTTTTCACCGCCTTAGGTTTCGGCTCCGGTTCTGGCTCCGGCACGTTGAGATTCAGCTCCATTTCCGGCGCATCTCCCCACAGCTCTTCCAGTGCGTAAAACTCGCGCTTCTCCGGCGTCAGGATGTGAACCATCACGCTGCCATAGACGAGAATGATCCACTGGCTCTCAAAATTGCCGTCCTTCACATCCGGCGGCGTCGCATGCTCTTCCTTCATGCGCTCCACGATCTCATCGCGCACAGCACGGAGCTGCGGCGTGGACAGGGCCGTGACGAGCACGAAGTAATCTGAGATGGGCGAGAGTCCGCGCAGGTCCAGAATGCGGATGTTCTCCGCTTTTTTGTCATCGGCATAAAGGGCGCAAGCGCGGGCAATTTCGAGGTCTTCCATGGTTGTGTTGTATCTAACGCACAGCCATAAGCACGGATTTGAGCCTTTTGACAGAACTTTTACACTTCCATCATGCAGCGTTGACGCAAGCCTCCCCTCATGCGCCACTCTCCCGGCACCATGAAACCACACCTCTGCCTCTTTCTCGCCTGCGTCAGCCTGGTCACTGCGCAGGACACGCCCAAGGACCCGTTTGTCAAAGACAAGAAGGCTGTGGCCGCCGCCGCGCCCGCTGCTTCAGGCGATCCGGCGGCACCCCAGGCACCGAAAAACATCCTCTGTCTCGTCGAAACCTTCACTCTATCCCAGACGGATTACGCGGCGATGCTGGATGCGCCTGAAGGCCACGACAAGCTTTACAAGCTCGTGCAGGCGGCCATGAAGGCCGGGAATGCCAGGCTGGATGGCTGCCATTTGATCACGACCAAGAGTGGCCTACGCAGTACTACGGAAAGCGTGGACGAGTTGATTTATCCCACGGAGTGGACCGCCGCTGATCGCACGGGATTTCAATACCCGAAGGCTTTTGAGATGAGACAATTAGGAGACCGTTTTGAGTTTGATCCCGCTTTGGATCCCGAAAGTGGTGCATTGAACGTCAACCAACAGTTCCAACGGGAGCGTTTTTCCGGCCTCCGCCTCTACAAGACGGACACCACGCTGGCGGGTATTCCTGTTGTGGATGTTTTGGTCGGGACAGGGCCGACTTCCTGCCGCTTGATCCCCGGCTTTCCCACGCTCATCTCGACGCTGAATGATGCTCAGTTAGGGAGCATCACCCTCGTGTTTGCCACATCACATATCATCACTCTGGCTGCACCCAAGCAGGCTCCCGCCCAAAGCAAAAGCAACTTGCTGCTGACCGCACGGGTGATCTCACTGGATCGCATGAAAGGATGGGAACTCCTCAAAAAGCATGCTGCGGACGGCGGGGCCTGCCTGGCTGAGTTGAAACCTTGGCTCGCCGTCAAGGAGGCGAAGCTGGAGCATATTGCGACGATCAATGTTCAGCCTGGAGTGCGCGCAATGCATGATTCTGGCCTCCTTTATACTTATGGGGTTGAGTTCTTTCCTCCAAGCGAAGGCACCGCAGCGCAGCCCAGCGATGACCCCAAAAAACAAGGGACTCCGGCCCAGCCTGCGGGGCTGGCAGGGACCTCTTCTTTTGAGCACCGGGCCACAGGCTTTCGCCTCGATGTGGAGCCGATTCGCAGCGCGGACGGTGCCTTCGCTGATATGACGCTTGCGCCCGAATACGTCAGCATGAAGGGCAATCTGAAGGACAAGAACTGGAGTGAGCACTATCCTGAGGTGCCGCTGTTTTCCGTCCAGAAGATCACCACGGGCTACACGCAGGTTATTGGTACCACGCATTTGATCGGCACCATGAATCCCCCCGGAGACACCGGAGCCAATGAGCACAAGGATGAAGGCCGTATGTGGCTGCTGTTTATGGATGTGAATCAGGAATGAGCACTGCCGCCAATCTCCAGCCTATCTCGGGCGCGCGCCTCATGCTGGGCCTGATGCTCGTGCTCGCATGCTGCATCGCGGTGGGCGGCGTCAGTGTGGCAAAGCGCGAGACAGAGACGCGGCGGGAGCGTGACCGGCAGGCTCTGCATGCCCTGGACAGCTCCATGCAGGTGGAAGCACGCAAGTTGGAAGCCTTATACGATGACCACCTCAAGAACACCGGCAGTCTGCTCGTGCAGTCCATGCGCAACAGTGACGAAGCACGCCGCGCGGCGCAGAATGTCGAGAGCATTCGGCGCGTCTCATGGTTGTTTTGGAAGAGCGCCAGCCCGGAGACGCATCTGAGCATTGGCTTTCCTGCCGATCCACCACTGCCGGAACCAACCATCGAGAAGGAGCACAGCGGCCTGCCGCGACTGCGCGTGATGATGGATGCCAAAAGAATCTTTGCTGATGTCGGCGGGCAAAGCTCCGGCTGGATCGATGAACCGGGCAAGCCGTTGATGTTTTATGTGCAGGTCCTCGCCACTGCCGTGGTGCTGACGGTTGATCGGGCTGCGGTGGAGGCTGCGATGAACTCGCATTTTCAAACCTGGCTGGAGCAGGAGTTTCACCCGGTGGCACAACTAGGCGGGCCGGATGCCGTCCAGGACGCCCATGGCCAGATTCTATGCTCGGTCGGGAAGCTGCCTGCCCAGCGACCCGACATGCTGGCGCCGGTCATTTCGCGTTTTGGTGTCTGGCAGATCGTCTCCTGGGATGAACGTGAAAAGGCGGTAAGCTACCATGTGCCCACCGTGGCCGGAGCACTTGCCCTAGCGCTGCTGGTGGCGGGCTGCGGCATCGGCATGAGCGTGCAGCAGCGTCGTGCCGCACTGCTGGCGCAGCAGAGAGTTTCCTTTGTGAACCGCGTCTCCCATGAACTGCGCACGCCGATGACGAACATCCTCTTAAATCTGGATGTGATCGAGGAATCGATGTCGGACGCGGCGGCGAGCCGCTTTGGGCTCGTGCGTGAAGAGGCTGGGCGTCTGAGCCGTTTGATCGAAAACCTGCTGACCTTTTCCCGGCAGGAGGAGGGCTGTTTGAAACTGAACCCTGGTCCCTGCCTGCCAGCGGAAGTGGTGAGCGGCATTGTGCGGCAGTTTGAGCCGGCGTTGCTGCGCCGCGGCATCACACTGACCCGAACCCACGAAGGCGAGCAAATCGAGGTCGCAATGGATGCCGATGCGCTGGCGCAGATCACCGCGAATCTGCTTTCGAATGTGGAAAAATATGCGCCGGGTGCGGCAGCCGCTGTGCACACTCGTCAGAACGAACATGAGTTCACGCTCACGGTGAGTGATGCGGGGCCGGGAATCTCCTCCAGTGAGGCGGGACGGATTTTTCAGGCATTCTATCGCGTGGACGACCGGGTACAGGCCGGTGTCAGCGGCACGGGGCTGGGGCTGAGCATTGCGCGTGAGCTGGCCCAGCGGATGGGAGGTACGCTGAAATTCATTCCACATGAAAAGGGAGCAATTTTTGAGTTTCGTATGCCTTTTGAGGTGCTGCAAAACCATGCCAGCCTGCTTGACGCCACCTTGACCACCGCATGACCATTCTCCTCGCCGACGATGATCCCGTCACTCTCGAAAGCCTTGCGGCCTGTTTGCAGCCGGAGGGTTTTAACACCTTGCTGGCGCGTGATGGCGAGGAAGCACTGACGCTTTGGCAGAAGCACAAACCCGACCTGCTGTGCCTCGACATCATGATGCCAGGAATGGATGGCTACGAAGTCTGCCGCCGTGTGCGTGCGCAGGATGCGGCGGTGCCGATTCTGTTTCTCTCGGCCAAGAGTGAGGAGATTGATGTCGTCGTTGGTTTGCGACTGGGCGCGGATGATTTTGTGCGCAAACCTTTCGGCAAGCATGAACTCATCGCTCGCATTGGTTCGGCCCTGCGGCGCACCCAGGTGGTGAAGTCGCCTGCCAGCAGCTTTCAACTCGGTCCGCTGCGGGTGTTTCCTGCCGAATTGCGTGTGCAACGTGAGGATGAGAGCATGGATCTCACACCGCGTGAGGTGGCCATTCTCAAGCTGCTGCACGAACGTGCCGGTCAGGTGCTGAGCCGTGACACGCTGCTGGATGTGTGCTGGGGGCTCGAATACATGCCAGAGAGCCGCACGCTGGATCAGCACATCGCCAAACTGCGCAAGAAGATCGAGCGCGGCAGCGAGGAGATCATCGAGACCGTGCGCGGCGTCGGCTACCGCTGGCGCGGTCAGGGGTAAAGCAGGAATGACTGTCTTTGCGAGCGGAAGCTCTGGTTATAACCCTGCCAGCGCGAAACAATACTCATGCCCGGCACGCCCCGCCGCAGGTCCGAATACAGGGATTCGCTGCCATAGACCTTGTTAAACAGGTTCAGCTTCGAGCCACTCATGCGCCCCACCACTTTGCCCCCCGTCTGGCGGTTGATTTCAGCCAGCAGCAGCACATCCAGCGCCGTGATGTCCGCCGTCGCCCGGGGCGAAATATTCAGCCGCACGCCCCCAAATCCATCCTTGGAATACGGCGAGAAACTCACCCCCGGCGCATTCAGGCGCTGGCAGTACGCATACAGCGCCTGCGGATTCACCCCGCTCCCGCCAGCGTAGCCAAAGGGATTCTCCGTGCCGATGCCAATATCCACCGCAGCGGCCCCGCCCAGGATGCCCGTAGCCACATAATAGAACGGCGAGCTCGCATGCGGGATATTCGGCGAGGTCTGGTACCACCGCAGCCCCGTGTCCTGCCACACCATGCCCCGGCTCCAGCCCTGCATTTTCACCACATCCAGGCGCGGCGTCCGTGCCACCCAGCCGCGCGCACCCGCCATCATCGCCAACTCACCCGCCGTCATGCCATGCACATACGGCACCGGAATCTGCCCGACGAACGACTTCCATTTCGCCTCCAGCGGCGGACCCTCCACGCGCCAGCCGCCCAACGGATTCGGCCGGTCCAGCACCACGAACTGCTTGCCGCATTCCGCCGCGGCCTCCATCGCCACGATCATGGTGCTGATGTAGGTGTAGCTGCGGCAGCCGATGTCCTGCAGATCAAACACCAGCACGTCGATGGGGGCGAGCATCGCTGGCGTCGGCTTTCGCGTGGGGCCGTAGAGCGAATAAACCGTGAGGCCCGTCACGTTGTCCCGGCGAGTGCTCACATGCAGACCCGCGCCGATGGTGCCATCAATGCCATGCTCCGGCGCATACAGCGCGACGAGATTCGGCCCTAGCGCTCGCTGCATGGCGGTGCGGGTGCGCTCCCCACGGCCTGTCATGCTGGTTTGATTGGTGATGAGACCGACTCTTTTGCCGTGAATGAGATCAAAGTTTCGTGAAGCCAGCACATCAATACCGAGCATAAACGGTCCCGCCTGCGCGGCCTGTGGTTGCATCATCTGTGACTGATACCCCTGCTGCGGTGCGGGCAGTTCGCACGAGGCTAGGATGAGCGCTGTGAATGCAGCAACTGTCCGAAGAAAGACGCGGGGGAAAATCATGCGCAGTCTTAACGGCGAATGCCGCAGGCGGCAACGTCACGGATCACCGAAATCAAAGCTGCTGATCACTCGCCAGCATTCGCCGTGGAGGCGGCGGGGGTATCGAGCTGCAGCAGCCGCTTGGATTCCTCCAGCGCAAACTTCGCATCCTTGAACGGTTCCCAACTGATGTCCTGCCAGCGTTGCTTGCCGTGGGTGTCGATGAGGATCGTGGCGTGGAGGGATTCTTTCTCGAAGTCGTCGTACGCACGGACCTTTTTGAAGGCTGCGAGGCTGCTGTCACTCAGGAGGGGGAAGGGGAGCGGTTGCTCGGGTTTGAGATTGAGCTTTTCGCGGATGCCTGCGGCAGCCTGCGGATTTTCGAGCGTGACGGCCACGAGCTGAATGCCCGCCTTCTCGAAGTCCGCAGCGGCTTTGGCAAAGGCTTGGATCTGCTCGACGCAATGGCCGCAGTCATGGCCAAGGTAGAAGAGGAACAGGGTGGGTTTCTTCGCGGCAAAATCGGTGCTTTTCACGGGCTTGCCTTCGAGCGTGGTGGCTTCAAAGACCGGGGCCTCGGGAGCGCTCCAGTGGACGGGGCCGAGGGAGGTGATTTCAGGGCGGACGCCGCTGTCGGTGCGTTTGGGCGTGGGGGCGGGCCAGTCGCCTTGAACGCCGAAAGTTTTGGCAAGTGCATCGAGGCGCTTGGCGATGGGCAGATCGCGATCCATGGCGAAGGCCAGTTTGCGGGTCTCTTCGAAGGCTTTTTTGGCTTCTTCCGTTTTGCCGCAGGCCTGCAGGACTTCCGTTTTGATGGCGTAGCTGACGAGATCCTGAGTGAAGTTCTTGGTGAGTTCGACTGCCTGGACTTTGTCGTCGAATTTCACCCAATAGCGGGCGAGACGTTCTTTGGGGGTATCGAGCACTTTGAGGTCTGACAGGAGCTTGTGCGTTTCGGCGGGGCGGATGGAACCATCCTTGGTATCAAGGGCGATGAGAGCCTTGAGTTCGGCAATGGCGCTGGCTTTGGCCTTCACTTCCGGCCTCGGGGTTTTCTTCGCCTTGGTGTCCGTGACTGCTGGTTTGGACTTCGCCTTTTTCGCTTCGGCGGCGGGTTTGGTGCTGGTCTCAGGCTTGGAGTCTGTCGCTGGTTTACTGGCGGTTTCCTCCTTGGTCTCGGTTGACGCTTTGCTGGCCGTCTCTGTTTTACTGCCGGTCTCAGGCTTGGTGGACTTGGAGGGAATGACGACGGCTTCGAGATCCTTCAAGGCGGCGGCGAGCGCGGAGGAGTCGTTGAGATTGAAGCTGGCGAGGCCGAGAGCATGGAGGCGGGTGATGTCATGCATGACCTGCCCCACGGGAACCTGTGTGAAGGCTTTGAGTTCATTCCATTGCTCCCATTTGATGAGCGTGTCGATCAAGCGAGTGCGTCCGTAGCTGGCGGAGGTGGTGGGCTTGTCGAGAGTGTTGTAGGTGGGATGACGTGGAATGGTGATGAGGCTGCGCGCAAGAGCGGCGGCGTCTTTGGCACGGCCGAGGTCATTGTAGGTACGGGTGAGCCACTCTTCATTGTGCGCGTAGTTGTGGATCTGATCCGGTAAAATGTAGCTGCGGATCATGTAAGCGTGATCCACGCGGGTGCTCGCCTCCTGCTGCCAAGCCGCGTCGTCGGGGCGCTTCAATTTGGAAAACGTATGCCCAGGCATGTGCCACATGTGGGCGATGCCAGGAGCTGCCTGTCCGCACAGCGCGCCCGATTTGAGCGCGAGGATGGGCTTGCTCTGATCCCACAGGTGAATGCGGTAGTGGTGCGCCGGGTGATTGGGCACGGCGGCAAAGATTTGATCCAACAAGGCATCCACCGCCTGCAGGCTGGAGATGGTGGCCTCGTCACGCGAGAACCAGATGCGCCAGACGAGAAAGGCCTTGGCTTCGATGTCCTTGGGGTCATCTTGCACCAGGGCCTCGAAGTCCTTGATGCAGTCGAGACTCTTCTGCTTCTTGTCGCGCTTGTCGTTGTCACGGTACAGATTCTCCAGCACTGCGATCCACTTCTGCTCGCGTGGCGTGGCCTTGGCTTTGAGCGGAGTCGCCTTCTTGATGAAGGCGCTGGCGCGTTTCTCGTTGTTCACGTTCGCCATGCTCATGCCCCAGTACGCCATGGCGCAGCCAGGATCGAGTGCCGCCACCTGCCGGAACGAGCGCTCCGCCTCATAATACCAAAAGCCATGAAGCTGCCCGATGCCCTGGGTGAAAAACTTCTGCGCCTCCGGCTTCTTCGAGCTGATGGGAAACTTCACCGCATCCCCACACCCAGGCATCAACACCGCCGCCTGCCGCGGCCCCTCATTGAAAGCCTCCCCATTGGCCGAATGACCAGGGTCTCCCCGCACATGAAAAGCGATGGCAAGAACGAGGGCTGGAACGATGAAGTGGCGCATGGGTAGATGGTTAGAACGCAGATCGAGCGGAGAAACTGAGAAGCATCGAGCAAAAAATACAAAATGCCCAGCGGGAATGGCACTCCGTGAAGGCGGGGGATCGTTGTAGCTAGCCTGCGAGCAGCTCCCAGCGCAAACGCGAGCGCGCCAGCGTCTTGGAGTGCTGTGGCAAGCTTTAGCGCGACACCGCTTTTCGCAGGCCGGACGGCAGGCTGCGGTCACAGAACATGCTGGACCCCGCGAAAGCGGTGCCGAAGATGCAGGCTTGCGCCTTGCATCTCTGTCACCGCAGTCCAGCAACTGTGTTTTAAGCAAGGCTCAATTTTGGGTTTTTAATGGCGCTGTTGAGCAGCACCACGAGCTTCCGTGAGCAGGCCGCTAGTGCGACTTTGCCACGCGTGCCCGCAATCCACGAGTCTGCAAGTCATGCAACCATACAATGACGAACACAAAACCTCCTCTGCGATCACATGAGCTTTTCCCACCAGGATGCTTTACTGCCTTGATGTGATGACCCTTCCCACTTTGGAAGGCTGCAATGCATGCATCGGCCTGTGAAATCATTTCTAAACCACCCGTTGGAGAAGAAGTTCCTACTGCATTGCGGGCAACGCCAACGCGATTTCCAGAGGTGGGCGGGCACCCATAATATCATCCACACGGGAAAAACAATCGAACCGAGGTCTTTGCCGTGGTTCATCCAGCCTGTGATCTGACAGATGATGTCGGCGGATACAGCGAAAGGCAGCCAGCTCAAAAAAAATGATCCATGCCATCCGGGAGCGCCGCCGGTAGTCCTGCCACTCAGCCTCAAAGCGCGTGGGATAGGATTCAACGGTTGGCAGCATGGGGAATTGGCTGGAATGCGGATCGATAGAGTGAAACTAAAGACGGCATTTCAAAAAAAGCAAAATGCCCGGAGGACTGATCCCCCGGGCATTCATCAAGCGGAGTGATGTCACACTCTCATCGGACAAGTCTTACTTCCCGTACCCCGGTGCCGCCTTGCCGTTTTCCTCGATATGGCCGGTGGTCCAGAGGATGCCACGGGTCACGAGGTCCAGGTAGCGCGCATCAGCCACGGTCGCGGTGTTGTGGCCGATGGTGGTGCTGAAGATTTTTGTTTTATTCGGGCCGTATTCATTCGTCCAGGCGACGACGCTGGTGGCTTCGGTGGCTTTGGCGTCAGGCGGGAGGGTTTCACCCTTCTTGGCCTTTGGCGGCACGATCTGCACGCCAGTGGCGAGCGGCTTGCCGGTGAGAATCTGGATGTTGTTGTAAAGCTCTTCGTTGACCGTGGTCCAGTTTTCCAAGCCCTGGGTGATCGGGCTGGCTTTGTCGGTGAAGGAAATCGCGATGGGCTGCTGCGGGCCGTGGCCAGTGGACTGGAGGCCGAGCATTTCATACCAGTTCGAGTTATCAGCGCCCGGCTTCACGGCTTCGCGGAAGTTGCCCCAGCGGTAGCTGTGCATGGCGCAGTGCAGGTTCACGGCGGGTTTGCCCGCTTTGTGTGCATCAAGAATGGCAGCCAGGTAAGCCGGATCGGTCACATCAGAGCTGCATTCGTCGTGGATGATGACGTCGAAGTCCTTGGCCCAGTCCTTGGTCTTGTAGATCTCAAAGGTGGCCTTGGTGGTCTTGTCGGGATTGTAGGCGACATCGACAATGGCGTTGAGACGGGCCTCAATGCCTTCTTTGAGCACGAGGTGCTGCTTGTCATACTCATGGCAGCAGCCGCCGGCGACGATGAGCACGCGCAACGGCTTGACGGCAGTGTCGGCGGCCTGGGCTAGAAACAGAGCCGCAGTAATGGTGAGAGTGAGCAGGGGAACGAAGAGTCGCATGGGGTTAATGAGTGGTTGGTGGACGGGGTGCTGATTGCAGCGCGGATGAAACGCAATGTCGAGCGGGAAAATTACGGGCAGCTTTGACAGCACGTCGTTCTGCGGCATGTCTGGCGCGTGGCACAATTCTTATCGTTTGAAGATTTAATGAACTGGAATGCAGTGGCCGGGCGCTTCACGCCGCCCGCGCGGCTGGCGGTGATCGGCGATCCCATCGGCCACTCGCGCAGTCCGCAGATGCACAATCCCGCGCTGCAGGAGTGCGGCATTGCCGCCCAGTACATCCGCGTGCAGGTGCCCGTGGGCCGGGTGGCGGAGGCCTTTCGGCAGTTTGCCGCCTGTGGCTTTCTTGGCGTGAACATCACCATTCCGCACAAGTTCGAGGCGCTGGATGCCGTGGATGTGCTCGATCCGCTGGCGCGTCAGCTTGGGGCGGTCAACACCCTGGCGATCCGGGATGGCCGCCTGTATGGTTACAATAGCGACGGCCCCGGCTTTTTGCGCAGTGTGAAAGAAGTCTTCGGTGCCGACATCCAAGATCTACGCGTCCTCATCCTCGGTGCAGGCGGCGGTGCAGGGCGTGCCGTGGCCGTGCAGAGCGCCCTCTCCGGCTGTCGCAAGCTGCTGCTGGTAAACCGCTCCCAGACCAAGGCAGAAGCCGTCGCCGCCGAAATCCTTGCGCTGGATCCCCCCCCTGACGTCTCCGTGGTGCCCTGGCAGGATCATGCTCTGTACGAGGCGCTGGAAGCCACCGACCTCATCGTCAACGCCACCTCGCTCGGCATGAAGCCTGCTGATGCTAAACTCCTGCCCGCAGACGCGCTGCAGCCACGCCACCTCGTCTTCGACATGGTCTATCGCGCAGGCGGCGAAACCCCGCTGCTGGCGGACGCCAGGCTGGCAGGTGCCCGGACGGTGGACGGTCTCACCCTGCTGCTGCACCAGGGAGCCATTTCCTTTGAGCACTGGTTTGACCGCCCCGCACCGCTGAATGTCATGAGGCAGGGCTTGCAGAATGCGGTGATGATGTGAAACAGTATCGGCAGCATGACCTCCGCGCGTCATTTTATTCTCAGCTTTTTTGGCCCCGTCCTCATGGGGGGATCTTTTGCGTCATTGTATTGCTGAACTGGACGTGGCTGGAGCAGCATCATCTCCAGCCGTTGCTGGTGCTGCTGTTGGGAACACTCGCGATGAGCTGGGCCACCCGTTGGTTTATGCGGAACTGCGTCGCGGTACGTTGCCCGTTCTGTGGCGGAAAAAGCTATGAGATCCCTGACCGGGGCAATCGCTTCATGTGTCTGGACTGTGGCAAAGACCACTAGGAATTGTTGGGTGACAATAAATCGGCTTGCCGAATCTCGTGAAAGTCGTTACCTGTAGGCGGCGTTTGAGTGTATAACTCTGCCACTCGCTTTCCATCGAAAGCGCTTTTTCTCTGACTTTCCCCGCATGATTTTTTCTTTGTCGCGTCCACAAACCCCGCTTGATCGGGAGGCAGCAGACGCGTGCATGTCGGAATCGAGTCCGTGCTGATATGATGTTTCCAGCGCGTCTTTTCCCAATGATTTTCCAGGTGTTTGCCACATGGCGGCCTGGAGTTTTGAACACACCCGGAGGTATCCTATAAGCAATCCATTCCAGCAGTTGAGCGGCGGCAATTTTGCCCCACGTCCCCAGCAAAACCAAGGCACAGGCGGCCCACCGAGGCCTGCGGGTCCGGCCGGACCCGCCAATTCAGCGCCGGGACCGGCTTCGGCGCCGCGTCCAGCCGGGCCTGCTCTGGGAGCCTCCAGACCCGCCGGACCTTCCGGACCGGCTCGTCCTGCTGGCGGCTATCAGGGGTCGAGTGGTGGTGGTGCTTTCCGTCCAGGCGGCGGCAATCGTCCGGGTGGTCGGGATCGTCCCAACGGTCGTTTTGTCGATCAAACCCGTGTCAATGAGCGCATCCGTGCGCCCAAGGTCCGTGTTGTCGAGGAGGATGGTCATCATCAGCTCGGCATCATTCCCACTGCGCAGGCCATTCGCATCGCCAAAGAGCGTGGTCTGGATTTGGTGGAAGTGGCTCCGAATGCCGACCCACCCGTCTGCAAGATCGTCAACTACGGCAAATACAAGTACATCCAGGAGAAGCACAAGAAGGAGGCTCACAAGCACCAGAAGGGCGGCAAGGTGAAGGAAATGAAATTCCGCATCGGCATCGACCCGCATGATTACCTGATTAAGATCACGCATGCTGAAGACTTCCTGGCAGAAGGGCACAAGGTGCGCATCCAGTTGCAGTTCCGCGGACGGCAGATGGCGCATCAGGAGCTTGGTCACCTGCTGGCCAAGAAGATCAAGGAAGACCTGCTGACCATGGGGCATGTCGATCAAGATCCGCGCATGGCGGGTCGTAACATCAACATGCAGCTCAGTCCGCTGCCAGAGCGCCAGCGCCAGCGTAAGTTCAAGACTCACCTCAAAGGCGTCACCGAGCACAAGGACATCATTCACCAAGAAGGGCATGATCCGCGCGAGGACAAGCATGACGAGCATGACGATCACCACGATGAGCATCATGGCGACAACCACGCCAACCATACGGAGCCGCCGGCACAGACCGAAGCACCGCCACCGGCTCCTGCTGCTGAATAACGCATAACTCACCACGAAGGGCAGGATTCAGTTCCTGCCCTTTTTCGTTTGCTGCCACCGAGGTCGTTGACGGTTGTTTACTGTAGTCTGGCAAACCACCGTCATCCACGGTCAACGGCGCGCAGCGCCCTCAACAACCGTCAACTCCCCACCGCCGCCGCCAGATCGCGCATCGACTGGTTCATGTCGGGCGGGCCGAAAGAGGAGGTGCCACAGACGAAGAGGTTGGCCCCGTGCTGTTTCGCGATGGGGGCGGTGTTCGTGTAGATACCGCCATCCACTTCGAGGTGAAATTTCAAACCGTGGGCGTCGCGATAATCACGTGCTGCCGCCAGTTTCGGCATGGTTTCCTTTTCCATGAACGGCTGCCCGCCAAAGCCCGGCACCACCGTCATCACCAGCAGCAGGTCAATGTCCCGCAGGTAAGGCAGCGCGGCTTCAAACGGCGTGTTGGGATGCAGGGCGATGCCGCAGTGGAGTCCTGCTGCACGGATGCGCTTCAATGTTTCACCCACGCTGGTATCGTAGTTTGCCTCGACGTGGATGGTGATGTTTTGCGCTCCGGCTTTGATGAAGCGCTCCAGGTAATGATCTGGGCGGTGAATCATCAGATGCACGTCCAGATACATGTCCGTGCACTTGCGCACCACCTGCACCATCTGCGGACCGAAGGAGATGTTGTCCACGAAGTTCCCGTCCATCACATCCAGGTGCAGCCAATGCGCCCCGGCGGCTGCGGAACGTTTGACTTCGGCGTCAATCTTGGACCAGTCAGAGGCCAGCAGGGAAGGGAGGATGAGATTCGTCGTGTGATTCATGTCTTGAGATAAGGTTCAGGGTCTAAAGTTCAAGGTTTGAGTTGCTGCGGACTGCGTTTATAAAGCGCGGTGGACGAGCCCCTGATCATCAATCCCTACGACGACGAGCACTTCATGCGCGAGGCGCTGCGCCAGGCGCGCAAGGCGGCCAAGCAGGATGAAGTGCCCATCGGTGCCGTCATTGTGCATCAGGGCAGCATCATCGGCCGCGCCTGGAATCAGGTCGAGACCCTCAAAGACGCCACCGCCCACGCCGAAATGCTCGCCCTCACCCAGGCTGAGAGCGCCCTGGGCGACTGGCGGCTGACTGACTGCGATCTCTACGTCACCAAAGAGCCCTGTCCCATGTGCGCCGGGGCCATCATGCACTGCCGCGTCCGCCGTGTGATCTTCGGCTGCCCCGATGTCAAAGGCGGAGCCGCCGGCGGGTATTGGAATCTCCTCCAGGCACCCAATCTCAATCACCGTACCGAGATCACCCCCGGAGTCCTCAACGACGACTGCGTCAGCATTCTCAAGGAATTCTTCGCCGCCGCCCGCCGCCGCCGCGCTGAAGGACTGGAACACAAGAAGGGCGCGGCCAAGGAGAGTGAAGGCGGGGATGCCGAGCGGTTGGTGTTTGATGGGCCGTGAAGCAGTTAGCGCCGAAGTGAAGTCTCCTTTTGCACGGGTTCGGAAAGAACCTGGGTGCAAATCTCCTCGCGCAGGTAGTTCAGCAGTTCGCGCGGGGTCTGCTGCCGTTTTTGAGTTTCGATCCTGGCCCAATTAAGCAATTGCCACAGACGGGCAAGCGGCATGCCCTCGGAACTGAGAGCCATGGTGTTGCCGCAGCGGCAGTTGGAAAGGGTGACGGTTCCTATCGGACGCAGCGGCTGCCAGTTGCTCTGTTCGGCATCAAAAGGGATGGCATCGCCCTGGTGTTCTGTCTGAAGCAGGTATTCACGCAGGGTTGCATAGCGGTGCTGGCACACTTGGCAGGACATCGGAAAATGGCCTTCCAAATGCTTACGCATGGCCGTCACGACGTCGGCTTCACTCATCATAGGTTGTTCTGCAAGAAGAACCAAATCGTCCCACATACCGATGTAGATCAACCGTCCGGGTATTCCGTTCAATGACGGCGGATTTGCTTCTGCCGTCCTCTGCCCGAGCCGCATGCTCACAAATTCGCGGGACAAGGTATGGCAAGGAGCGGAGATGCACGGCGTTCACTTCCTGCTGCCCGTGATTCTGACGCGATCGAAGTCGAGGGCTTCAAAGTTCTGGTAGTCTGCATCGAAGGTGAGCACCGCCTTGCCCCCTTTCTTTGTCAGCACCACGGTATGTGGGTCTTTGACGGTGAATTTGGCCGAAAAATGAGGGTGGCGAAAGGTGCCGTCGGCCATGAAGACGCATTCGCGGTCCGGCACGCCGGCACGCACATTGCGCCAGGACCATTTCGTGCCGATCAAAAACGCCCGCACCTCCATCGTCGTGCCACCTGGTTTCGCCGGCGGTGCCTGTTCTTTTTTGGGAACCTCGGGTGGAATCCCAGCGCTCGGTTGCCTCGGCTCCGGCTCTGCCAGGCACCACGACATGGAAATCAATAGAGCGGAGAGCAGGATGGCTTTCATGGGAGGCAGCCAGGAGCATTGACTGGAAAACCCGCCTGTCGAGTCCGAAACGACGGTCTTACGGATCCTCCACGAATGAAGCGATGACGCGTGGCTCAGCGCCGGTTTTGATCGAGAAAATTTCACAACTCGCAGCGAAGACATCGGTGGTGTAGCGCTCGGCGAGGTCGGCCGTAAAATCCTGGAGCAATTCGGCCTTGGCAGGGAAGACATAGAGAGAGTGGCGGTCCGGTGTGACCACCCAGATTTCCTGGCCAAACAGCTCTGCAAAAATCTTGGGCAAGGAAGGGGCCACGAGCAGTGTGGCGTAGAGAGGGGATTCACCGCGATAAACGGCATAGGCGATTCTCCCGTCCTCCCCTTTGATGAGCTCGGGCTTGAGCTGGAGCAGGCGCTTGTCGGCGGCAGTCTTGGCACGCGCAGCAAAGGATTCGACACTGAGCCCGAGTTTGGTGAACGTTTCTGCGGTGTGGGGCTCGACGCCATTGGGGGCTCCGGCAGTTTCGCGATAACAGGTGAACACCGTCTGCAGCGAATTCGGCAGGATGATGGAATAGGCTCCACGCATGGCCTTGGGCTCTGGCATCAACAGGAGGGATTCCAGCTTGCGCTCCGTCGCGGCAGGCTGCTGCGCGGGCAGGATACTGACAGCGAGCAGCAGGAGGCAGAAAGACATGCGCATGGCCTGCCAGTGTGGCGAATACTGGCAATGATGCAAATACACGCTGGTCGGCTTTGTAGCTCTGCAATAAGCAGGCAAACGGGTGTGTTCCGTGAATAACTCAGAGAAAATGTGAACAATTGTTTCAAAAAGACTGAAATACTACTTGCGGGGTGATGGGGACTCGCCAGAATGCGCGCTCCCCAAGGCCCGGCCTCTTCATCGAGGCTGGCAAATCAAGAACCTCCACGGAGGCTCTTCATTATCGGAACCAGAACCGGAAAAGTCTGCGTATGCTCATTGTGAGCATGGCGCGCTGTCCCCCGAAACTGGCTACGAATAAAGCCAAGGTTTACAGCTCTTTCACACCATGCCCACCATCAATCAACTCGTCAGACACGGCCGCAAAGACAAAGCGGTAAAGTCGAAGTCTCCTGCGCTTGCAAAGTGCCCGCAGCGTCGTGGCGTCTGCCTTCAGGTGATGACTCGCACACCGAAGAAGCCCAACTCCGCTCTGCGTAAAGTGGCCAAAGTGCGTCTGACCAACGGCTACGAAGTCATCGCCTACATCGGTGGTGAAGGTCACAATCTCCAGGAACACAGCATCGTGCTTGTCCGTGGTGGTCGTGTGAAGGATTTGCCGGGTGTGCGTTATCACATCGTCCGCGGCACCCTTGACTGCCTTGGTGTTGATGCCCGTCGTCGTGGCCGTTCCAAGTACGGTGCAAAGCGTCCAAAGCCAGGTGCTGCCGCCGCTGCCGCGAAGAAGAAATAATTTCCGCTGATTTTACACTTTATCTCATCACGCCATGGCCCGCAGAAAACGCGTTTATAACAAAGAGGTTCGCAAGGATAGCCGCTACGACAGCGAACTCGTCGCCACTCTCATCAGCAACATCATGCTTGATGGCAAGAAGTCGCTCGCTGAGCGCATCGTCTATTCCGCCATTGAGGCGCTTAACGACAAGACCGACAGCGTCGATCCTCTTGAGCTCTTCAATCGGGCGATTGAGAACACCAAGCCTCGCGTGGAGGTTAAAGCCCGTCGTGTCGGTGGTGCCACCTATCAGGTGCCTCTCGAAGTTTCTCCACGTCGTCAGGAATCCCTCGCCATGCGCTGGATCGTTGGTTTTGCCCGTGGCCGTAAAGGTCAGGCAATGCACCGCGCTCTTGCCAATGAGCTGAAGGATGCCGCGCAAGGGCAGGGGAACGCCGTTCGCAAGCGCGACGACGTTCACAAGCAGGCACAGGCAAACCGCGCGTTCGCCCACTTCCGCTTCTAATCGTTCTCACTTCACACTTTTAGTCCACTTTTCGTTTTTCCGACCCATGTCGAACCCCAATTCCCCCAACCGCGAATATCCACTTGAGCGCACCCGCAATATCGGGATCTGCGCCCACATCGACGCGGGCAAGACAACTCTGACTGAGCGTATTCTGTTCTACACCGGCATGATCCATAAGATCGGCGAAGTGCACGACGGCGCAGCGACCACGGACTGGATGGAACAGGAAAAAGAGCGCGGTATCACCATCACTTCCGCTGCCGTGACGGCCCGCTGGAAGCAGCTCAAGGAAGAAGGCATCTTCAAGCTGCGCGAAATGGAAGACATTCGCGTCAACATCATCGACACCCCTGGACACGTGGACTTCACTGCTGAAGTGGAACGTTCCCTCCGCGTGCTCGACGGCGCAATCTTCGTGCTTTGCGGTGTGGCCGGTGTGCAGCCGCAGTCTGAAACCGTCTACCGTCAGGCTGAAAAGTATCGCGTTCCCCGCATCGCTTTCGTGAACAAGATGGACCGCACTGGTGCCAACTTCGACAACGTGGTCAATGATGTGCGCAAAAAGCTCGGCGCCAATGCCTGGCCGATTCTCATCCCGATCGGTGCCGAAGACAATCTGATTGGCCAGATCGACGTGGTGAACCAAAAAGCGATCATCTACAACGACGACGAAAAGTTCGGCTCCTCTTATAAGGTGCGTGACCTTGAAGGTGCTGAAATCGCCAAGGCCAAGGAAGCTTATGAAGGCCTTGTGGCTGAAATTTGCAACCAGGACGAAGAACTGGGCATGAAGTTTCTCGAAGAACTGCCAATCACGATCAAGGAAGTCAAGGAAGCCCTTCGCCGCACGGTGATCGCCAACAAGATCATCCCGATGGCCGGTGGTTCCGCCTTCAAAAACAAAGGCGTGCAGTATCTGATCGACGCCGTCATCGACTATCTCCCAGGTCCTCTTGACATTGAGCCTCAGACTGGGCAGCTCGTCGATGATCCTGACACCAAGGTGGAAGCTAACCCAGATGACGCCGGCAAGTTCTGCGCTCTTGGCTTCAAACTCTGGTCCGACAAGTTTGGACGCCTCGTGTTCTTCCGTGTGTATTCCGGCAAGGTTTCCAAGGGCGACACGATCTACAATCCCCGCACCCGCAAGTCTGAGCGCGTGGGCCGCCTCATCCAGATCCAGGCCAGCGTCCATAAGGACATCGACACCTGCTACTCCGGTGACATCGCCGCCCTCGTGGGGGTGAAGGACGTTCGCACTGGCGACACCTTCTGTGATGAAGATCTCGACATCCTGCTCGAGCCACCAACATTCCCAGAACCCGTTATCTCGATGGCCGTCGAGCCAAAGACCAAGGGCGACCAGGAAAAGATGGGCAATGCCCTCCAGCGCCTCTCCGAAGAAGATCCGACATTCTTCGTCAAGACCGACGAAGAAACCGGTCAGGTCATCATCGCCGGCATGGGCGAGCTTCACCTCGAAATTCTTTGCGACCGCCTCAAGCGCGAGCACAAAGTGGAAACCACCACTGGCAAGCCACAGATCGCCTACCGCGAAACGCTCACCATCCCTGCCGATGGCGAAGGCAAGCTGGTCAAGCAGTCCGGTGGTCGCGGTCAATACGGCCACGTCGTCATCAAGGTTCGTCCTGGTGAGAAGGGATCCGGCATCGTTGTTGAAAACAAGGTGGTCGGCGGCACGATTCCAAAAGAATTCATCAACCCAGCCAAGGCAGGTTGCGTCGAGGCTGCTCTCAACGGCATCATCGCTGGTTATCCAGTGATCGACATGCACATCGAACTTGTCGATGGATCCAGCCATGAAGTGGACTCCAACGAAAACGCCTTCAAAATGGCCGGCATCTTCGCCGTCAAAGACGCGCTCAAGAAAGCCAAGTGCATTCTCCTTGAACCGATCATGGCCGTGGAAGCTTCCACACCAGAAGATTATCAGGGAGACATCATGGGTGACTTGAACCGTCGCCGTGGCAAGATTCAGGGCATGGACAGTCGCGGCACAACCGCCATCCTGCGCGCTGAAGTTCCTCTTGCTGAAATGTTTGGTTACTCCACCGCCATCCGCACTCTTTCTTCCGGACGCGCCAGCTACTCCATGCAGCCTTCTCACTTCGAGCAGGTCCCGCATCAGATTGTTGAGCAGATCGTCGAGCAGCGTGGAGGCTCCAAGTAAAGCGCACGCGCACTGAACCCCGTATCCCAAGGACCATCGTCATGACAAATCAACGCATCAGAATCCGCCTCCGCGCCTATGACTACCGCGTGCTCGACAAAAGCACCGCCGACATCGTCGAAACCGCGAAGCGCACCGGCGCACGTGTTGCAGGCCCCATCCCGCTGCCAACTCGCATCGAGAAGTTCACTGTGAACCGCTCCCCACACGTCGATAAGAAGTCGATGGACCAATTCGAAATCCGCACACACAAGCGTCTGCTGGACATCGTTGACCCCACCTCCCGCACCGTGGACGAGCTCAAGAAGCTCAATCTTCCTTCCGGCGTGGACATCACCATCAAGATCTAACTCGATCTCATTACTTTTAAACACAGGAGGACACACTCATGAGTCTCGGATTGATCGGTAAAAAACTCGGTATGACCAAAGTTTACGACGCCAAAGGCGACGCAATTTCGGTCACAGTGGTTGACGTCAGCGGCAACACCATTCTTCAGGTGAAGCGCAGCGATGGCAAAGACAAGTACAGCGCAGTGCAGGTCGGCTATGGCGACCAGTTGAAGGATTCCCGCGTCACCAAGCCGCTGCTGGGCCACTTCAAGAAGCACGGTTGCACGACTGCCAAGCGCATCGTCAAAGAATTCCGCCTCACTGGCGACGACCAGCTGCCAGCAGCTGATGCCAAGCTCGACGCTAGCATCTTCAGCAACGGCCAGGTGGTTGACGTCATCGGCAACACCAAAGGCAAAGGCTTCCAAGGCGTCGTCAAGCGCTGGAACTTCGCTGGCCAGCCTGCTTCCCATGGTCACATGATGCATCGTCGTCCTGGTTCCATCGGTTGCCGTCTGACTCCCGGTCTCGTCTGGAAAAACCAGAAGATGCCTGGCCATGATGGCACCACCCGCTGCACCACCCAGAATCTGGTCGTTGTGCAAAGCCGTCCTGAAGAAGGCATTCTGCTCATCAAAGGCGCACTCCCCGGCAACAAAGGCAGCATCGTTGTGGTGCGCCCCGGCAAAAAAGCCGTTGCCAAGAAATAATCACGAGGAACTGAACCATGTCCGCGACCATTCTCTCAGCCGACGCCGCCAAGGCGGCCAATATTCAACTGACCGAGGGCTATAAAGGCTCCCAGGCTCTCAATGACACGCTGGTGGCCTACCGCGCCAACCGCCGTCAGGGCAACGCCCACACCAAAAACCGTTCTGAAGTTTCCGGCTCCGGCAAGAAGCTCTGGAACCAGAAGGGAACCGGTAATGCTCGTATGGGCAGCAAGCGTTCCCCAATCTGGAGTGGTGGTGGTGTCGTCTTCGGCCCACGCAACACAACCATTTGGGCCAAGAAAACCACCAAAGGCACCAAGAAGCTCGCCCTGCGCGCCGCTTTGACCGCCCGCATCCTTGATGGTGAAGTGCTCACCACCGGCAGCTTCGCCGTGGCTGATGGCAAGACCAAAAGCTTTATCGCCGCCGTCAATGGCCTTACCACCGCGAAGAACGTGCTGCTCATCGGCAAGGGCTTTGATGAACTCACCTTCCGCGCTGGCCGCAATGTCCAGAACGTTCAGCTTATTTCCGCTGACGAAGTGAATGCCGAACACCTTCTCCGCTATCGCAGCGTCGTGGTGACCGGTGACGCCCTTGAAACCCTTGCCAAGAGGACCGCCTGATCATGAAAGACCTTCATAAAGTCATCAAAACCATCCGTCTCAGCGAAAAAGCTACGCTGCTGGGCGAACAGAACAACGAGTACGTGTTCTCCGTCGATGTCGACGCTACCAAGATCGACATCAAACAGGCCATCGAAAAACTGTTTGGCAAAAAAGTCACCGGTGTCCGCACTGCGAACTATGACGGGAAGGCCCGTCGTGAACGCCGCGCCGATTACGGCCGCACCAATCACTGGAAGAAAGCGATCGTCCGCCTCAAGGCTGGCGAAAAGTTCGACCTCGCGTAAACCCAGGCACGCAACCCTTTAACTTATCCTACCGTCATGGCGCTGAAAACATTCAAGCCAACTACGCCCACCAATCGCTACAAAGAGTGGAACTCCTTCGAGGAGATCACCAAGCATTCGCCGGAGAAAAGCCTCACCGTGGCTCTCCGCAAATCCGGTGGCCGTAACAACACTGGTCGCATCACCTGCCGTCACATCGGCGGTGGTCACGACAAGCGTTACCGTCTCATCGACTTCAAGCGCTCCCGCCGTGATGAAGCAGCCAAAGTGGTCGGCATCGAATACGATCCGAATCGCTCCGCTCGCATCGCCCTCGTGGAATACAAGGATGGCCAGCGTGCCTACATCCTCGCTCCAAACGCTCTCAGCGTTGGTGCTTCGGTGATGGCCGGCGAAAAGGCAGCTCCGGAAGTCGGCAATGCGCTTCCCCTGAGCAAGATCCCTCTTGGAACTTCGATCCACAACATCGAACTCTCCCCAGGCAAAGGCGGCGTCGTCGCCCGTGCCGCTGGTCAGGCCGCTGTTCTTTCCAACCGTGAAGGAGACTTCGCCCTGGTGCGCATGCCTTCCGGAGAAATCCGCAAGATCCTCTCTGTCTGCTACGCCACGATTGGTCAGGTCGGCAACGTTGAGCACATGAACGTCGTCAGTGCCAAGGCGGGCCGCACTCGCTGGCAGGGCACCCGCCCAACCGTCCGCGGCATGTGTATGAACCCGATCGACCATCCGAACGGTGGTGGTGAGGGTCGTTCCAAGTCCGGTGGTGGTCGTCAGCACCTCCTCAGCCCATGGGGCCACGCGAAGGGTGAGAAGACCCGCAACAAGAAGAAGGCCACGAACAAGCTCATTATCCAGAGCCGTCACGCCAAGAAGTAATCCATTCCTCACTCACGCACTCACATGGCACGCTCCCTCAAAAAAGGCCCATTCGTTCAGCAAGCCCTCCTCGACAAGGTGGACAAGCTTAACGACGCCAAGCAGAAACGCCCTATCAAGACCTGGGCTCGTTCCTCCATGGTCACTCCTGATCTCGTCGGCCACACCTTTCTCGTTCACAATGGCAAAGACTTCGTCTCTGTCTATGTGACTGAAAACATGGTCGGTCACCGCCTCGGTGAGTTTTCAATGACCCGTCTGTTCAAGTCCCACGGTGCCGTCACCGTCAAGGCCGCCAAGTAATTCCAGAGTATCGAGTTCTTCATGTCTCTCCGCACTTCCATCACCTGCATCACTCTCTCGCTGCTTCTTGCAGTGAGCGTGACAGGTCTGCGTGCGGATGACAAACTCGAAAATCAGGAACTGCACATCTCGCTTCAAGTTGCCGCCGCAAAGATCCAGGCTCAAGATGCTCAGCTTCTTGCAGCCAAGGATAAGAACGACGCGCTCGCTCAAAGCGCCGCTGCTGCCAATGCTGAAACCGGCGAGCTCAAAGACCGTTACGAAAAACTGCGCGGTTTGCTCGAAGGTCTCGGCGTTGGGGCACTCGAAAATAACAAGGATCAAACCCAGGATCGTCTGCTTGCCGCTCTCAGCGACTTGCGCATCATGAAAGAGCAGCGCGATGAACTCGCCAACGCTCTGATTGAACTCGCTGAATCTGGCCTGGGCTTGATGAAAAGCGCTCAGAATGCCGACCCTGCGTCCGCTGATCGTCTCAATAAAGCGATCACGCAAGCTGATGCCGCACTCGTCAAAGCAGGCGGTGGTCAAAGTGGCCAAGCCGTGGGTGATCTGCAAAACGCCCGCGTCGTCAGCCTGAAGAGCGAACTCGGCATCGCCGTTCTCTCCATCGGTGCCAAAGACGGTGTCAAACCTGGAATGCCCTTTGAAATTTACCGCGAAGACAAGCCCATCGCCAAAGTCCTTGTCACTGAAGTCCGCAACTCTGTTTGTGGTGCCGTGGTCCAGGAACTGGCAACTGCCAATGATCCCGTCCGCGTCGGTGACCGGGGTCGCGTCGATCTCAACAAATCTCTCTAACGAAGTCAAGAACCCCCCCTCGCTTTATGTCCGTCCGTTCCGTCCTCAAATACGCCAGGATCTCCTCGCAGAAAGCCCGTCAGGTCACACGTGCCATCACCGGCATGCCCGTTTCCCAGGCGCTGAGCGTTCTCGACTTCACTCCAAAGAAAGCTGCCTTCCTTGTTGGCAAGACTCTCCGTTCCGCCATCGCGAACGCTGAGAACAACCACGAGCAAGACGCTTCTGAATTCATCGTTCAGTCCGCCATCGCCACTCCAGGCCCGGTCCTGAGCCGCATCATGCCACGTGCTCGTGGTTCAGCCGCTCCGATCAAGAAGCGCATGACTCACATCACCGTCATCATTGGTGCACCGAAGGCCGAAGAAGCCAAGGCTGAAGGTGAGAAGAAGGCGCCAAAATCCGCCCGCCGCAATGCTCCTGCCGTCAAGAAGGCAGCCAAAGCCAAGAAAGCTTCTGAATAACCGCAACGCCCCCCAACCGCACCTCTTCACTTTATGGGACAGAAAGTAAATCCGATCGGCTTCCGCCTCGCAGTCACCAAAGACTGGCGCTCCAAGTGGTACGCACCTGAAAAAGAATATGCAGACTCGCTTCACAGCGATCTCGCAATCCGCGGCTATCTCAAAGAGAAGCTCATGCAGGCTGCGATCTCCAAGATCGTGATCGAACGCGCATGGAACCAGGTTCGCGTGACCCTTCACACCGCCCGTCCAGGTCTCGTCATTGGCCGTAAAGGTCAGGAAATCGACGTGATGAGCCAGAAAGTCTCCGAAATGTGCGGTGGCAAGCAGGTGAAGATCGACATCTTCGAAATTAAGCAGCCAGAACTCGACGCCCAGCTCGTCGCGGAAGCCGTCGCCGTTCAGCTTGAACGCCGTATTTCCTTCCGCCGCGCCATGAAGCGCTCTGTGCAGACCGCCATGGACATGGGTGCTGACGGCATCCGTCTCCGCTGCGCCGGCCGTCTCGGTGGTGCTGACATCGCACGTGCTGAGTGGTATCGCCAGGGCAAGGTGCCTCTCCAGACCCTGCGTATCCCGATCGATTACGGCTTCGCTGAAGCCCGCACTGTTTACGGCATCATCGGCGTGAAGTGCTGGATGAACCGTGGCAATGCCCCTGAAGGTGTTTCCCGTCCTTCCGGCGACCGTCGCCCACGCAGAGACGACCGTGGAGATCGCCGCCCTGGCGCTCCTGGTCCTCGCGGTGGAGAGCGTCCTCGTGGACCTCAAGGTGGTGGTGGCTACGGTGGCGGTGCTCCAGCTCCAGCTCCGGCCCCTGCTCCTGCCCAAGCATAACTGCTCTTTTTCTAACTAACCCCTTTCCACCGGACCTAGACGTATGGCCCTTCTTCCAAGCAGAGTAAAATATCGCAAATCGCAGCGCGGCAACCGTGGCGGCAACGCCACCAGCGGCAACAAGCTGGACTTTGGTGACTTCGGTCTCCAGACCCTTGAGCGTGGCTGGATCAAAAACATCCACATCGAAGCCTGCCGCGTCGCCATCACCCGCTTCCTCAAGCGTAAGGGCAAAGTCTTCTGCCGCATTTTCCCGCACAAGCCAGTCACCCAGCGTCCGCCGGAAGTCCGAATGGGTAAGGGTAAAGGCGCTCCAGAATTCTGGGTTGCAGTGGTTCTTCCAGGCCACATGCTCTTTGAAATCTCCGGCGTGAACGAAGCCACCGCCCGTGAAGCCTGCCGTCTTGCCGCCACGAAGCTTGGCCTGCGCTGCCGCTTCGTCAGCCGCGAAAGCCTGCACAAATAAACAAAGCGAACTTGAATTATGAAGATCAAAGAACTCCGTGAATCGACTGTGGAAGAACTCTCCGCACGCCGTCGCGAACTGAAGCAGGAAGCGCTGAATCTGCGCGTGCAGCAGAGCGCCGGTGGCGGTTCGCTCGAAAACCCAGCCCGTCTGACCCACATCCGCCGCGAGATCGCCCGGATCGAAACCATCATCACCGAGCGCACTCGCGCTGCAGCTGCCAAGAAGGCCGCCTGATCCGGTCATCAACCCCCTGAAGCATTTTTAATATCATGAGCGAGCCCACCGCAGCAGCCCCTGCAGCCACCGAAAAACCAGTCGTACGCAAGACGCGCGTCGGCACCGTGGTGTCCGACAAAATGACGAAGACCATCGTCGTCAAAGTCGAACGCCGCGTTCCGCATCCAATCTTCAAGAAGATCGTGCGCAAAACCTCCAAGTTCTATGCCCACGACGAAAAAGGTGTGGCCAAAGAAGGTGACAAGGTGCTCATCGCCGAAACCCGCCCGCTTTCCAAGCTGAAGCGCTGGGAACTGATCGAAGTGCAGAAGCACTAATCGAATTTTTTGAACCCCCTAACCTGACCAGGAGAAACAGCTTATGTTGCAAATGGAGTCCTCAATCCCGGTGGCTGATAACACCGGTGCCCGACTGGCCACGATGATCGGCGTGCTCGGCAAGAAAAACACACGCTTCGCCTACGTCGGCGACATCATCACCGCCCACATTCGTGAGTCGACCCCGACTGCCGCTGTGAAAAAAGGTGAAGTCGTCCGCGCCGTGATCGTCCGCACCTCGCACCCGATCCGCCGTGTTGATGGTTCGATCCTGCGCTTTGACCGCAACGCGATGGTCATCATCGACAAGGACAACAACCCGCGTGGCACCCGCATCTTTGGCCCAGTGGCCCGTGAGCTGCGCGACAAAAATTTCATGAAGATCGTTTCTCTTGCACCTGAAGTGCTGTAATTCCCATGAGCCGTACCAAGACCCACGTTAAAAAAGGCGACAATGTCGTCGTCATTTCCGGAGCCGCCAAAGGCGCCCAGGGCGTTGTCCTGGCAGTGCAGACAGGCAAAAACCGGGTGCTCGTCGAAGGCGTGCGCATGATCAAGAAAGCGATCAAGCCCACCCAGCAGAACCAAGCCGGCGGCTTCCAAGACATGGAAGGCCCAATCCACATCTCCAACGTCAAGCGCGTCGATGCGCCCGTGAAAGAGAAGAAAAAGAAAGTTGCGAAGAAGAAGGTCAAGGCCTAAATCAACGCCCCCCATTTGCCTCCCCCCTCGTCATCGTCGCTCCGCACGGTGCGATCATCGAGGGAAAGGCGGCACAGCCAAACTGAATCATGGAACATATCCTACAGACCCTCTATAAAGAAAAACGTACTGAGCTGAAAACACAGCTTGGTCTTGCCAACATCCACCAGGTCCCGCAGCTCAAGAAAATCGTGGTGAATTGCGCCATCGGCAGCCAGGCCGAGCGCAAGCAGGCCATTGAAGACGCTGTCAACGAAGTGACCCTCATCACCGGCCAGAAGCCAGTCATCACGAAGAGCAAGAAGGCCATTGCCAACTTCAAACTGCGTGAAGGTGAAAACGTCGGCGTCAAAGTCACCCTCCGTGGTGGCAAGATGTATGACTTCATGATGCGTCTGGTACGCACCGCCATCCCGCGTATTCGTGACTTCCGTGGTGTTGCCCCCCGTGCCTTTGACGGTCGTGGCAACTACACCCTCGGCGTCGCCGAGCAGTCAATCTTCCCGGAAATTGAACTCGACAAGATCAAGCGCCAGCTTGGTTTCGACATCACTTTCGTCACCAGCACAAACAATGATGACCACGCCCGTGAAATGCTGCGTGCTCTGGGCATGCCATTCCGCACCCGCACTGCTCAAGCGAAGAAGGAAGATGGCACTGAAGCCGCCGCATAACCCCAACACCCGGACACCCTCAGCGTCATGACCGACCCGATTTCAGATTTTCTTACCCGCATCCGCAACGCCTGCTCCGCGCAGCAGGAGCAGGTGCTTATTCCCTTCTCCAAGATGAAGGCCGAACTCTCCCGCATTCTGCAGGAAGAAGGCTATATCTGGAGCTATGAAGTGGACACCAATGCCACCCATCCCCGCCTCAAGCTGAAGCTCAAGTATCAGGACAAAGCCGCCGTCATTCGCAAGATCGACCGCGTTAGCAAGCCTGGTCTGCGCAAGTACGTCGGCAGCACCGAGATTCCTCGCGTCCTCGGCGGCCTTGGTATCTCCATCCTTTCCACACCACGCGGCATCATGACTGGTGCCAAGGCCCGCAAGGCCAAAGTGGGCGGTGAACTCCTCGCCACTGTCTGGTAACCCCCAACCCGTCACAACCATCATGTCACGCGTAGGCAAACAAATCATTCCCATTCCAGACAAGGTCACCATCAAAGTGGGTGATGACCGTTCGGTGCAGGTCAAGGGCCCCAAGGGTGAACTTGGCTGGACTCTTCCCCTTGGCGTTAAAGTCGCCTCGGATGCCAAGTCCATCAACGTCACCCGCGATTCTGAAGATCGCAAGGTTCGCGCTCTTCATGGCACGACCCAGCGTCTGATCACGAACATGCTCATCGGCGTCAGCCAGGGCTACACCCGCAACCTTGAGATCCACGGCGTGGGTTTCCGTGCTGCGGTGAAAGGCACCAACATCGACCTTCAGCTTGGCCAGTCCCATGACCGCCTGCACCCGATTCCAAAGGGTGTGAAGGTGACCGTCACCGAAAACACCAAGATCGCTATTGAAGGCATCGACAAGCAGGTGGTCGGCCAGCTCGCTGCTGACATTCGTGCTTACTACCCGCCGGAGCCTTACAAGGCCAAAGGCGTGCGTTACGTGGGCGAACACATCCGCCGTAAAGCCGGCAAATCCGTCAAATAATTTCCGGAGATACTCATCATGGCTCTTACCAATCGCAAAGAAATCCGCGCTCGCATTCACAAGCGCATTCGCCGCAAACTCAGCGGCACAGCCGAGCGTCCCCGCCTCGCAGTTTACTTCTCGAACACCAACGTTTACGCCCAGGTCATCGACGACGCAGCCGGCAAGACGATCGTTTCGGCTTCCACCAAGGAAAAAGGCTATGGCGCTGGCAAGGCCAACGTCGAAAACGCCACCAAAATTGGCTCCCTCCTTGCGGAGCGCGCCATGGCAAAAAACATCACCGAAGTGGTCTTCGACCGCGCTGGTTTCATTTATCATGGCAAGGTGAAGGCCCTTGCTGATGCCGCCCGCGAAAAGGGTCTGAAATTCTAAAACCCGCCTCACGCATATTTTTATGGCCGAAGAAACAGTAGTTATCGATCCCCCAGTCGCCGCACCTGCGGAGGCTCCAGCAGCTCCGTCTCCCTCCTACGGTGGTTTCCGTGGTCGTGATGATCGTGCACCGCGTGAGACAGATGGCGTCGAAAAAGTCGTTCACATCAACCGTTGCGCCAAAGTGGTCAAAGGTGGTCGTCGCTTCAGCTTTAGCGCACTCGTCGTCTCCGGCGATGCCAAGGGCAAAGTGGGCTGCGGTTTTGGCAAGGCCAACGAAGTCTCAGACGCCATCAAAAAGGCGACTGAAGCTTCCCGCAAGAACATGTTCTCCATCTGTCTCAAGGACAGCACCATCCCGCATGAAGTGACGGGATCCCACGGCGGCGGACACATTCTCCTCAAGCCTGCCACGCCAGGTACCGGCATCATCGCTGGTGGCGGCGCACGCGCCGTGCTTGAAGCTGCCGGCGTCAAAGACGTGATCGGCAAATCCCTTGGTTCCAGCAACCATGCCAACGTAGTTCGCGCCACGCTTGCTGCTCTTACCGCTCTGCGCCCTGCTGATGAAATCCTCCGCGCTCGCGGCAAGGAGATCAAAGAGCGCAAGGCACTCTGATTGAATCCCTCTTTCCTTTTTTAATTTTCATGCAACTCCAAGACGTCAAACCCCGCCCCGGTGCCAAGACGCGCCGCAAGCGCATCGGCTGTGGCGAAAGCTCCGGTCACGGTAAAACCTCCGGCAAAGGCAACAAAGGCCAGATGGCCCGCGCAGGTCGCGGCATCCGCCCCGGCTTTGAAGGCGGTCAGATGCCGATGCATCGCCGTTTGCCAAAGAAGGGCTTCAACAACAAGCAGTTCAAAGACGTCTTTGAAGTTGTGAACGTTGGCAAGCTCAACGAATCCTTCGAAGACGGTGCTGTCATCACTGAAGCCTCACTGCGTGAAGCCGGACTCGTCAGCCGCAACTGTGACTTCGTCAAGATTCTCGGCTCCGGCGACCTCGCCCGTAAGCTCACCGTTCAGGGCGCGCAAGTCAGCGCCTCGGCCCGTGAAAAGATTGAGAAAGCCGGCGGTTCCATCGCTGCCTGATTTCCCTGACCCAACCAACCTCTTTTGATGGGCCGGTCTCCGCGCAGCGAATGCTGTCAGGAAGCAGGCCCATCTTCGCTTAGAGCCACTCCTCCATGATCTCTGCTTTCGCCAACAGTTTCAAAGTCCCCGAACTGCGCTCGCGCATTCTCTTCACCCTGGCGATGATTGTCATCGTCCGCATTGGCACCTCCATCACCCTTCCCGGGGTTGACCCGACGGTGTTGAACGCCTGGATTGAGAACAAAGCGGGGGACAATGCCTCCGGAGCCGCGCAAGTTGCCGCACTGCTCAACATCTTCAGTGGTGGTGGGCTGCAAAACTGCGCCATTTTCGCCTTGGGCATCATGCCCTACATCAGCGCCAGCATCATGCTGCAATTGCTCACCGCCGTCTGGCCCCCGCTCAGTAAGCTGGCCCGTGAAGAAGGTGGACGTCAGAAGATTACTCAGTACACGCGAGTTGCCACCATTCTGCTCTGCGTCTTCCAGGCAACGTTGCTGGCCCAATCTCTGGCTGACCCACAACAAAATTACCTGATGGCTGGTTTGCAGGACGCCATTGACAAATTGGGTGGAAGACCGCTGGTGCCAAACTACGGCCTTGGTTTCGTCTTCACCAGTGTCATCACCATCACTGCTGGCACGATGCTCATGATGTGGCTGGGGGAGCAGATTACTGATCGTGGCATCGGCAACGGTGTTTCCATCCTTATCTGCGTCAACATCGTTTCCGATCTTCCCGGTGCACTGATCCAGGTCTGGCAAACTTTCGTTGGCAGCATCAAGGCCAGCCCCGCCAGCGCCTTCACCCTCGTCCTGCTCATGGGATTTATGATTCTCGTCATCGCTGGCGTCATCGCCTTGACCCAGGCGACGCGCCGCATTGCCATCACCTACGCCAAGCGCGTGGTTGGCCGCAAGGTCTATGGTGGTCAGACCCAGTATCTGCCCCTGAAGATCAATTACTCCGGCGTCATGCCGATCATTTTCGCCCAGGCCATCCTGCTCTTTCCCTCCACCATTCTGGCTTCGCTCTTCAAAGATGTGAACTGGATCCAACGCATGGCCATTTTCGTCAGCACTGGCTGGGTGTATTACGTGGCATCCTCGCTGTTGATCTTCTTCTTCAGCTACTTTTGGGTCGCCACCATGTTCCAGCCCACGCAGATTTCGGAAGATCTCAAAAAGAGCGGTGGTTATGTTCCCGGCATTCGCCCAGGCAAGCCAACAGCCGACTTCCTCGACTTTACCATGAGCCGTCTCACTTTTGCCGGGGCGATCTTCCTCACCGGTCTCTATGTGATGCCGGGCATTGTCAGCAGTTCAATGAAAATTTCCAGCTCCGCTGCGCAGTTCTTCGGTGGCACCAGCCTGCTCATCCTTGTGGGCGTGGTACTTGATGTCATGCGCCAGGTTGAAACCCATCTGCTGCAGAGCCATTATGATGGTTTCCTCAAGAAGGGCCGCATTCGCGGTCGTGTGGACCGCATCCAGCAGGGTGCGCGTGCCGTTGACTCCACCACCGTCGTCTGGTTGTGGGTCGCTCTCGCCGTCATCGTTTTGATTGGCGTGGTTTATAAATTGGCTATCAAGTGAGTTTTACTCAGCGCGTCATGGCTTTTGTAAAATCGGGGAACATCCCCATCCGCCACGGCGCGCAGCAGCAGGGAATCCGCAAGGCCTGTCAGGTTGCACGTGATGTGCTGATCAAAGCTGCCGCGCAGGTGCACGTCGGTGTGACGACTGCTGAAGTGGACCGCTATGCCGCTGCTGAAATGAAGGCGTGTGGTGCCACCAGCGCCTTTCTGGGCTACCGCCAGTTTCCCGGCAACATCTGCATTTCCATCAATGAGGAGGTCGTGCACGGCATTGGTGGTCCGCGTATTATTCAGGACGGGGACATCGTCAAAATTGACGTTGGTGTCTATTACGATGGCTGGGTAGGAGACAATGCTCTGACGGTTCCAGTTGGCAATGTGGCCAGAGAGACGTTGCATCTCCTCGCGGCTACCGAAGAATCGCTTCTCAATGCCGTCAAATACGCCCGCGATGGTTGGATGCTGGGCGATCTGTGCCACAGTGTTGAGCGGCATGTCATCCAGTATGGGTACACGGTTGTGCGTGAGTTCGTCGGTCATGGTGTCGGCCGGAAGCTCCATGAAGAGCCGCAGGTGCCCAACTACGGTAAAAAAGGCGAGCGTCCCCGTCTCAAAGCCGGCATGACTCTGGCCATTGAACCCATGATCAACATGGGAACAGCGAAGACTCGCATACTTGAAGACAAATGGACCGTGGTGACCACGGATCGCAAGCCTTCAGCTCACTTCGAGCATGTGGTTCTCATCACACCCGATGAGCCTGAGATACTGACTGCCCGTGATCGCATGTTCCCAAAAGGAACTGCTGACCTCACCCCTAGGCCCGTGTCGGAGTTGGGCTGATCCGTTTCTCGCGGCAGCCGCTACACTCCAAATACTTGGAGCAATTATGAATGCGCTGGCGTTGATGTTTTGAACGTCTATGATTTTTTCTTCCGCTGCGAAGTTGCTTCCTTGCTACTAAGCGCATGCCAGATTCGTAGTCTTGCGTGCGATTTAATTCGGCTTGTGTATGCCCTGAGCGCGATTCGATTTTTGACATGAACGATACCAACCCTTCTTCCAATCCGCCGTCACCCAAAGGCCGTGCCGGATGTTTCGTGATCATCCTCATTATTCTCCTGGGCGGCGGCTGGCTGTGGATGCATCGGCCTGAACCTGCGGCCGCAGGTGGCAGAGGTGCGCGAGGCACTGCCGCAGTCGCCGTGGGGGAGGTCAAGCAGGAGGACTTTGAGGAATGGATCAGTCTGGCAGGCACGGTCACACCTTTGGCGACGGTGGTGGTGCGCAGCCGCGTGGACGGCCAGCTCGACAAAGTGCGTTTCGTGGAGGGGCAGATGGTCAAGGAGGGAGACCTGCTCGCGGAGATCGACCCACGTCCGTTTCAGGTGACGCTGGATCAGGCCAAGGGCCAGCTCGCACGAGACGAGGCCTTGCTGGCCAATGCGAACCTGGACATGGGCCGTTACACCGAATTGCTGAAACAGGATTCCGTCCCCAGGCAGGTGGCGGACACCCAAAGATCACTGGTGCGGCAATATGAGGCCGCCTTGATTTCTGACCGTGCGACGGTGGCCAGCGCGGCCTTGCAGCTCAATTATACCAAGATTATAGCGCCGGTCACTGGGCGGGTTGGTCTGCGTCAGGTGGATGCCGGCAACATGATTCGTTCCACAGATGTCAATGGACTTGTCATCATCACTAAGATGGACCCCATGGGCCTGATTTCCTCCATTCCGCAGGAGCGTGTGGCTGCCGTGCGCAAGCGCTTCGAGAGCGGCAGCCCCGTGATGGTGGAAGCAGTGGACAAGGAGATGAGCAAACTGCTTGCGCGCGGCCAGTTGCTGTCGATCGACAATCTAATCGACATGGCTTCGGGCACCTTGAAGCTGAAGGCGCAGTTGCCCAACCCGGACGGCCTGCTGTTTCCTAACTCGTTCGTCGTCACCCGGGTGCTGGTACACGTGGAGTCCAAGGCCACGGTGGCACCGACCACCGCGATCCAGCGCGGGGCAAAAGGGGGCTATGCCTATGTTCTGCGGGATGACAGTACGGTGGAGTTGCACAACGTGGTCACGGGGCCCACACAGGGCGAACGTGTTCTCATCGTTGAAGGATTGAAGCCGGGAGACAAAGTGATCACGCAGGGGGTCGATCGTTTGCGTGATGGTGCCAAGGTTGAGATTGCCAAGCCCGCCAAGGCTGCTCCAGGAGATGCCGCAAAAGGCGACAAAGCCAAAGGGGAGGGGAAGGGCGGCGATGGCGCGGTGCTGCCATAATGGCTGGAACCCGCATGAAGATTGACACATGAATCCCTCCCGCATCTTCATCGAGCGCCCCGTCGCCACCACGCTGCTGATGGTGGCGGTTTTGCTTGTCGGCGGGCTGGCCTACCGGTTGCTGCCTGTGGCGGCATTGCCGCAGGTAGATTATCCGACGATCCAGGTCGTCACTCTCTATCCAGGTGCAGGTCCGGAGGTGATGACATCCTCCGTCACTGCCCCCTTGGAACGTCAGTTTGGCCAGATGCCCGGTCTCGCTCAGATGTATTCGATCAGCAGCGGCGGCTCCTCAGTCATCACCCTGCGGTTCACGCTGGGGCTGCGCCTGGACATTGCTGAGCAGAGCGTGCAGGCGGCCATCAACGCAGCTCAAACCTTGCTGCCCACGGACCTGCCCAATCCGCCCATCTACAACAAGGTCAATCCGGCCGATGCGCCCATCATCTCGCTGGCCCTGACCTCGCAAACACTGCCGTTGATCAAAGTGCAGGACGCTGCAGACACCCGTCTGGTCCCTAAGCTCTCTCAAATTTCAGGCGTGGGTCTGGTCTCTCTCAGTGGCGGCATGCGGCCTTCTGTGCGCATCCGTGCCAATCCCGTGGCGCTGGCCTCACGGGGGCTTAGCACTGAGGACCTGCGCACTGCCATCACCTCTGGAAATGTCAACCAGCCCAAAGGCGGCTTCGACAGCCCCACGGTCAGCAGCACGGTCGATGCCAACGACCAGCTGCTTTCCGCGGATGACTACCGCAATCTCGTCGTGGTCTGGCGCAATGGCGCCGCCGTTCGTGTCTGTGATGTGGCCGACGTCGTGAATGATGCGGAAAATGTGCGCCTTGCTGCCTGGGCGGACGTGCAGCCGGCAATCATCGTCAATGTGCAGCGCCAGCCGGGAGCCAATGTTATTGAAGTGGCCGACCGCATCAAAACGTTGATCCCCAAACTAAGTGAAAACCTGCCGCAGGCGGTGAAAGTTCAGATCCTCACCGACCGCACCACCACGATCCGTGCTTCAGTGAATGACGTTCAGTACGAATTGCTGCTCTCCGTCGGCCTCGTCATCGCGGTGATCTTTGTCTTTCTGCGCAGCTTTCGCGCCACTTTGATCCCGGCGGTTGCCGTGCCGCTCTCTCTCATCGGCACCTTTGCCATGATGTGGGTTTGTGGCTTCAGCCTGAACAACCTCACGCTCATGGCTCTGACCATCGCCACAGGTTTCGTGGTTGATGACGCCATCGTGATGATCGAAAACATCGCGCGATACATCGAGAACGGTGAGGAGCCCATGGCGGCCGCCTTGAAAGGAGCCCGGCAGATTGGTTTCACCATCATCTCTCTTACTGTGTCGCTGATCGCCGTGCTCATTCCTCTGCTCTTCATGCAGGATGTTGTGGGACGGCTGTTTCGCGAGTTTGCCATCACCCTTGCCATTTCCATCGTGATCTCGGCAGTGGTCTCGCTCACGCTGACACCCATGATGAGCGCCCGCCTGCTCAAGCATGGCGGGGAGGGCCCGATCGCCCGCAAGGTGGAGCGTGGCTTTGATGCAATCATCAGGCTCTATGGCTATGTGCTGCGCATTGTACTCGACCATAGTGCGACGATGATGCTCGTTTTTGCCGCCACCCTTGTGGCTACCGGTCTGCTGTATCAAAGCGTGTCGAAAGGCTTTTTCCCCATGCAGGACACCGGCATCATTCAGGGCTTCGTCGAGGCTCCGCAGAATGTGTCGTTCGCGGCGCTGTCCCGGCGGCAGCAGGAGCTGTCAAGGCTTGTTTTGCAGGATCCCGCCGTGCAAAGCGTCTCTTCGTTCATCGGTGTGGACGGTGTGAACACCACCCCCAACAGCGGACGCATGCTGATCAATCTTCTGCCGCGTGAAAAACGTGACGTGACTGCCATGCAGATTGTGCGGCGTCTTCAGGACCAGGCCAATCTCCTCCCTGGGGTCCAGTTGTATCTGCAACCCGTGCAGGATTTGAACATCGAAGACCGGGTCAGCCGGACGCAGTTTCAATACACGCTGCAGTCTCCCGACCTCACTTCCTTGCAGACCTGGACACACCGGTTCGTGGATGAACTCCGCAAGTCACCCCTGCTGGACGATGTTGCCGACGATCAGCAGGACAAAGGCCTGCAGGCCCGCATCGTGATTGAGCGTGAAACCGCCAGCCGCCTCGGTGTGACCATCGCCTCCATTGATGCGGCGCTCTACAATGCCTTTGGCCAGCGCATTGTCTCGACGATCTTCACCCAGAGCGGCCAGTATCGCGTGGTGATGGAGAACGATCTGAATTTCCAGGTGGGGCTGGCTGCGTTTGACCAGATCCGCGTACCCTCCACTGGCGCGCAGATGCTGCAGGTGGGAGCGCCTTCCACTGGTGGGTTGGTGACTACGACTCCTGTTGGCGCGCAGCAGGTGCTGCTGAATACGGTCGCCAGGGTCGTCGAGGAGCCTGCCTCTCTGGCCGTTGCGCATCAGGATCAGTTTCCCGCCGCGACCGTGTCCTTTAATCTGGCCTCAGGAGCTTCGCTCGGAGCCGCCGTGTCGGAAATAGAGCGCATCAAGAATGAGCTCGCCATGCCAGATAGTATCGAGACTTCCTTCACTGGCACTGCGCTTGCCTTTAAAGGCGCCTTGAACAATCAGTTGCTGCTCATTCTTGCCGCTGTGGTCGTCATGTATCTCGTGCTTGGCATCCTCTATGAGAGTTTCATTCACCCGCTGACGATTCTCTCCACGCTCCCTTCCGCCGCAGTGGGGGCGCTGCTTGCGCTGAAACTGACCGACACCGAACTCGGGGTGATGGCCATCATTGGCATCGTGCTGCTCATCGGCATTGTGAAGAAGAACGCCATTATGATGATCGACTTCGCCCTTGAGGCTGAACGTGAGCACAACGTGGCTCCGCGCGAGGCCATCTATCAGGCCTGCCTGCTGCGCTTCCGCCCGATTCTCATGACAACTCTAGCCGCCCTGCTCGGCGCGCTGCCGCTCATGATCGGCACAGGAGAAGGCTCTGAACTGCGCCATCCGCTGGGACTCACGATGGTGGGTGGGTTGCTCGTCAGCCAGTTGCTCACGCTGTTTACCACTCCGGTGATTTATCTGATGTTTGACCGCTTTGTGCCTTCACATAAGGAGGAACAACCAAAGGAACAAATGAAGACAGCGAGTCCTGCCATTGCATGAGCATTACCGACACCTTCATCCATCGACCCGTGGCGACTACGCTCGCCACGCTGGCGATCGCGTTGGCCGGTGCTCTTGCCTACATGAACCTGCCGGTCTCGCCCCTGCCGCAGGTGGACATGCCCTCCATCTCTGTCTCTGCGTCTCTGCCGGGTGCCAGCCCTGAGACCATGGCAGCCACCGTAGCCACCCCTCTGGAGCGCACTCTTGGCCGCATTGCAGGCATCAATGAGATGACTTCCTCATCCTCCTTGGGCTCCACCAGCATTCAATTGCAGTTCGACCTCAGCCGGGATGTGGACAGTGCCGCGCGGGATGTGGAGGCCGCCATCAATGCCGCACGCAGCCTGATGCCTGCCGGCATGCCGGGAAATCCGACCTACCGCAAGATGAACACGGCGGACACGCCGATCATGATCATGGCGATGACCTCGGACGTCGCCACCTCGGGGCAGATGTATGATGTCGCCTCGACGGTGATCGCGCAGAAAATTTCCCAGGTCGATGGCGTGGGTAATGTCAGCATCGGCGGCAGTTCTCTGCCTGCAGTGCGTGCCACGTTGAACATGCCCGCTTTGACCCGCGCCAACCTCACCATGGAGGACGTACGCACCGCCATCGTCGGTGCCAACGTCAATCGGCCCAAGGGCGTGTTGGAAGATGGCCACCGCCGCTGGCAGGTGCTGGCCAGCGATCAGCTCTCCAAGGCGGATGAGTACAAGAATGTCATCGTCAGCTACGTGAACGGTGCTGCGGTGCGGCTCTCAGATCTCGGTGAGGTGACGGATTCCGTGCAGGATAATTTCAATTATGGCAGCACCAACGGCAAGGTTTCCGTGTCGCTGGTCGTTTACAGGCAGGCCGGGGCCAACATCATTGAGGTGGTGGACAAGATCAAAGCGCTCATGCCGAGGCTGAGTGCCATGATGCCTGCCTCCATGGATCTTGGCATCACCATGGAGCGCACCGTCACCATCCGTGCCTCGATTGATGATGTGCAGTTCTCGCTGATGGTGGCCATTCTGCTCGTTGTTCTAGTGGTGTTTGCCTTCTTGCGCCGCGTGCGCGCCACCTTGATCCCGGGTGTGGCGGTGCCTGTTTCACTTCTGGGCACTTTCGGGGTCATGTATCTCTGTGGCTACAGCCTGGACAATCTCTCGCTGATGGCGCTCACCATCAGCACTGGCTTCGTCGTCGATGATGCGGTCGTTGTACTGGAAAACATCACTCGCCATGTCGAAAACGGCATGCCGGTGATGGAGGCGGCGCGCCTGGGCACGCGTGAGGTGACCTTCACGGTCATCTCCATGAGCATCTCGCTCGTCGCCGTGTTCATCCCCATTCTGCTCATGGGGGGGCTCATGGGCCTCTTGTTCCGGGAGTTTGCCGTCGTGCTCTCCGTGGCCATCGCGGTTTCGCTCGTTGTGTCTCTAACCACCACGCCGATGATGTGTGCACGTCTTCTGAGCCCGGAAGATCACGACCACAAGCCTGGATATTTCGCCCGCCTTTCTGACAGTATCTTCAAATGGATTGAGTCTTTCTACGCCTACACGCTGCACATCGCCTTGCGCCATCACTGGCTTACCCTCAGCCTGCTGATCGGCATCGTCGGCCTGACCGCCTGGCTTTATGTCACGATCCCCAAGGGCTTTTTCCCGCAGCAGGACAACGGCCTGCTCATTGGCAACATCAGCGCCGATCAAAACATTTCGTTTCAGGCCATGCGCGATAAAATCATCGCCATCTCAGACATCGTGCAGAATGATCCTGCGGTGGAAAAATTAAACGCCAGTTGCGGCTCCGACTCGCGCATGGGCGGGCCGAAAAACACCGGCAGGGTCTTCATCGCTCTCAAGCCGATCAACAAGCGTGATTCCATGGAGGTGGTTCTGGCGCGTTTCCGCGGCAAGCTTTCAAAAATTGCCGGGGCCACTCTGCTGCTCATGCCCTCTCAGGATCTGCGCATCGGCGGTCGTTCCAGCCGGGCCTTGTATCAGTACACCTTGCAGGCTGGTGATGTGAACACCTTGCGCAAGCTCGAGCCTCGTGTGCGCATGGCAATGCTCGGTCTCAAGGAACTCACCGACGTGAACAGCGACTTCGAGGACAAGGGGACCGTCACCCGCCTTGTCATCGACCGTGATGCCTGCGCTCGCATCGGTGTCACCATGGATGCTGTGGACGCCGCTTTGAACAGCTCCTTTGGCCAGCGCATGGTCTCCACGATCTATGCCCCGCTGAACCAGTACCGCGTGATCCTGGAGGCTTCGCAGAACGATGATGCCGGTGCTGTTGAGCAGGTGATGGTGCGTTCCACGTCCGGCAAGTTGGTGCAGTTAAACCAGCTTGCACATTGGGAGGCCGCTCCAGCTCCTTTGTCCATCAGCCATCAGGGGCAGTTCGCTGCGTTGACTATTTCCTTCAACCTTCCAGCCGGTGTGGCCTTTGCCCAGGCCACTGAGGCGATCACCAATGCCGTGGACAAGCTGCATCTTCCTGAGGACGTGCAGCGGATTTTTGCCGGTACCGCAGGCGCGTTTCAGTCCTCTTTGGACAGCCAGCCCGTACTGATTCTCACTGCCCTCATTGTCATCTACCTCGTGCTCGGCATTCTTTATGAGAGTTTCCTGCTTCCTCTGACGATCCTTTCGACGCTCCCTTCCGCAGGCGTGGGAGCCTTGCTGGCCCTCTATGTTTACGGCATGGACTTCAATGTCATGGCCATGATCGGCATCTTCCTGCTCATCGGGATCGTGAAAAAGAACGCCATCATGATGATCGACTTTGCGCTGCAGGCCGAGCGCGAACGGGGGGTCGAGACATTTGAGGCCATCTTTGAAGCCTGCCAGCTCCGGTTGCGCCCCATTTTGATGACCACCTTCGCCGCCTTGCTTGGCGCTTTGCCCCTGGCGCTCGGCTCCGGTGTAGGTTCTGAACTGCGCAGGCCTCTGGGCATCGCGGTTGTAGGCGGGTTGATCGTCAGCCAGGTACTCACGCTTTACACCACGCCGGTTGTGTATCTCTTTCTCGACGGCCTGCGTTTGCGTTTCCTGAAAAAACACCATCTGGCACCTGCCATGCCCGCTGTCTCTGCTCCCGCTGCTCTATGAACCGCTTTTTTTGCACCACGCTCATGCTGGCCGCTGCCGGCTGCAGTTTCAGTCCGAAGGAACAGGCACCCAAGATCAAGGTGCCGGAGAACTTCAAGGAGAGTCAAGGTTGGAAGGTCGGCCAGCCGGCGGACCACCTCTCGCGGGGCAACTGGTGGTCCATTTTCCACGACCCAGATCTGGATGCCATCATGCAGAGCCTGGAGGTTTCCAATCAGTCCCTCCAGTCCTCTGTGGCCAAGGCGCAGCAGACTGCCGCCCTCCTCACCTCCGCCAAGTTCGCCTTCCTGCCCTCGGCCTCCAGCAGTGCTGACTACACCGTCAACAAGAGCGGTGCACTCGGCGGCGGCGGCAGCGCGAACTCCCTCAACGCTTCCAAGGCCGGGTCAGGCATCAAAAACATTCAATCCGTCAGTGGCCAGATTCCCAACTGGGAAATCGACGTCTGGGGGCGGCTGCGGCACACCGCCAAAGCCGTCAAGGCCAACGTGGAGGCGACCAGGGCGGATGTGGAAACCATGCGGCTTTCCCTGCAGTCACAGGCGGCGCAGAGCTACTTCACCCTGCGCGCTGCGGATGCACAGCGTCTGCTCATCGAGCGCCAAGTCGCCAGCTATGCCAAGTCCCTCGAACTCACGCAAAACCGCAAAGCCCAGGGCGTGGCGTCTGAGGCGGATGTCGCCCTGGCGGCCACCCAACTCGCCACGACTCGCGCCGCACTCATTGATGTGGGCGTCAACCGCGCCGTCATGGAGCATGCCATCGCCGTGCTCACCGGGCGTTCCCCCGCAGAATTTGGCCTGAAGCCGACCACACTAGCCACCCACATCCCGAAGGTGCCCGCAACCGCGCCCTCCACGCTGCTGCAGCGGCGGCCAGACATCGCCGCTGCGGAGCGGCGCGTGGCTGCGGCCAATGAGACCATTGGTGCCGCCATCGCTGCCTTCTTCCCCGTCATCTCCCTGAGTGGCTCTAACGGTTATCGTGCACTGCTTGACCTCTTCAACAGGGCCAACAACTACTGGTCCTTTGGGCCGGATGTCACCCTGAACATCCTCGACGGCGGCCAGCGCCTCGCCGCCAAGGCACAGGCGGACGCCTCCTGGCGGCAGGCTGTGTCCGACTACCGTCAGGTCGTACTGACCGCCATGCAAGATTCTGAAGATGCACTTTCCACCCTGCGCATTCTTGCCGCCGAATCAGTCGCCCAAGACGAGGCCGTGCGTGCGGCAAGAGAGAGCGAGCGTATCACCACCAATCAATACCAGGCCGGAACACTCAGCTACATCAACGTGACCACCGCCCAAGCCGCCGCGCTCACCGCCGAAGTCAGCGCCATCAACATCCGCTCCCGCCGACTCATCGCCACGGTGGCCTTGGTCAAAGCGCTTGGCGGCGGGTGGTGAGTGGGAGGCTGCGCAGCAGAAGACGCACGCACCTTTTTCCCGGTGGCAGAACGTAGGTCTGGCCATCGTAGGAGCCACCCACCATTCCCTGGATTGATTTGAGCTGATCGTTCGTTGATTTGTTCAACGCCTCACCGTTGGGCTTGGAGAGAGTCCCCAAGAGGAGGTTTTCAAGGAAAAAAATGGCGGCAACTTCTCGTTAGGCCTAATTATCACCTGTGTCTGCCCGTTCCAACCTCGAACTCTCGCATGCCCGACCCACACGTACAGGATGAAGCAGCCGTGCTGGTCAGGCGAGCGTTAGACCAGCATGAAAGCACTCTTATCGCCTACACAGCCGGCATTCTCGGTGGAGACATCGAGCGTGCGCGTGACGTCGTGCAGGATGCTCTGCTGCGGCTCTACCTCACCGAGCCAGAACGAGTTCGTGAAAATCTCAAATCCTGGTTGTTCACCGTTTGCCGGAATCGTGCCTTCGACATCCTGCGCAAAGAGCAGCGGCTGGACATTGGCAACGAGGAGGTCATTGAAGCTGCTACCGATCAGGAGCCTGATCCTTCCCAAAGTGCCGGCATGCACGAGCTCTATGAGCACATCTGGAGTTGTGTGGACCGCCTGCGGCCCAATCAGCGTGAAGTCGTACGACTCAAGTTTTTGCACGACTGCTCCTATCAAGAAATCGCTGGCATTACCGGACTCAGTGTCGGCAATGTCGGCTTCATCATGCATCACGCGATCAAGAAGCTCCGCGAACTGATGAGCACCGACATCAGCGAAGAATATAGCCCCACCCATTCATGAACCCCCAGGACAATCCCCATTTCACCGCTTATGCGCTCGGCGAGCTCAGCGCCGAAGAAGCGCGGTCTATGCATGAGGTGCTGGCCACTACGCCTGCCGCCGCCCATGAACTGGAACAGATCGAAGCCGTGACCGATGCCTTGCGGCACGGCGCGCCAATTCCGCTGTCACGACTCACTCATGAGCAGCGCCATGCCGTGCTGCATCCCTCCAGTTTGCCTCGGCGCATCCAGCCGATGCTGCCGCGCAAACCTCTGCCGCGTCAGTCGCAGATCTTCTGGCCGGTCATGGGTACACTGATCAAACTCGCAGCCGTCATCACGCTGACCAGCGCCGCGTTTCTTGCAGGCTGGTCGTATGCGCCGGAGATGAATTATGCCGTGCAAGTGGCTGCCAAACCACCCAGGGCTGAACTGCCGACGGCACCCGTGGTCAAACCCCAGACTACTGCTGAGAAAGCCACACCTGCACCCACGGTAGCGGCCACCGCTCCCGCCCCCAAGACTCCGGCGGTGTCTGCGCCTGCGGTGGAAAAATCCGTGGCAGAGGTCAAATCGGCTCCAGCCCCTGAGCCAGTGGCGCCTGCAGTCGTCGTGGCCAAGGTGGCATCCATCAAGGAAGCGCCGTCTGCCATTGTGGCTGCTGCCCCCAGTCAGGGCTTCACCATCCCTGCGGGTCGCGGCACTTTCCTCAGCACCACGAAACAAGCCGTGGATCAGTTCAGTCTGCACCCGGCGCAGATCAAGCCGCTGCTGCCCAAAACCACAGGGCAGGTGCTAGCCGCACCCCAGACGAACCGTGACAAGTCAGAGGCCAAAACCGACCGGGCAACATCCCTCTACATCCACTCATGGAAAGCTGAAGTGGCCGCTTGCCCGTGGAATGCGGCCAATCGCCTGGTGCGCATCGTCATTCAGTTGCCGGCAGACCAGTCTGCGGTGCTCGCTGCCGACACCAGCTTTCCTCTCCAGGTGACCTTTGATCAGGCGAATGTGAAGCAGTACCGCATGCTGTGTGAGCGGCATCTGGCGGCTGCCGAGCTGCGCAGTGCTGGCACGCATGTGCTCTGGTATGAATTTCAGCCCAATGGCAGCACTGAGCTGCCGCGCGACAGTGGTCGGCAGATTGCCTCCGTCATGCTGCCGAATACTCATTTCACCTCGCAGACTGTCGGCCCGTTTGACAGCAGCAAATTGCAGATCATTGACCGTGGGTATTCGCTGCAAAATGCGCGTGAAGACTTTGTCTTTGAATCCTCCGTGGTGGGTTTTGGCCTGCTGCTCCGTGGCGCAGAGCATCTGGGCGCACTTAATCATGATCTGGTGTTAAGTCTCGCCCGGCAGTCTCAGGGGGCGGATGTCAGCGGGGAGCGCGCACGCTTCATCCATCTCGTGCAGGATGCTCAGCATGCGGCAGGATTGTAGGCCTCAGTGCGGCCTCAGAGGCGGTGCCTGATTTTACTGCTGAAGCGCGAACTTGGAGGGGTATAGAGTTTGTGACCGAGGGAGAGGTAACGTCCACGCATGTTTTCGCGGTGCTCGTTGATCACCTGCACCCATGGACTGCGCCGCATCGCAAAGGCGGGCTCGCTGGCCAGGTTGGCGAGGTCCTGATCCCTGCCCAAAAGGTGGCCGAGACGCTGCGCATGTTTGATGCGTCGTTTTGAACCGCTCAAATGCGCCAACGCCAGGGTTTGAAAGTAAAGATCCTTCACCCGATGCCGCCAGCGGTGCAGAATGCGTTTTTCCGTGGTTTCAAAGGCCTGTTTCATCAGTTGGCGGCCTTTGCGATAGCAGCGGGCGTGTTCCGTCAGAATCTGCACCTCGGCCAGCGATTCAATGCAGGTGCTGTCGATGAGCTGCCCCACGGCGTAAAGCTGATGATGCAGGTAGTCAACCGGCGGGGCTTGCTTTGGCAAGCCCATGCCCTGCGGGCGATGTTTGGGAGCGAGATGAAAACGACGGGTCAGTTTGTCGATGAGCCTGCTTTGCACCACATGGTCCCGATTGCCGGCACAGGCGTATTTTACGCTGCGCAGATGCTGGCGCATGGCCTGCAATGTTTGTTCCTCAATGGCTGCATGGGCCAGGCGGAGCAGCGCCAGCAGCTTCTTCACCCTGACTCGCAATTGGTGTGTGGCGGTCTCTTCATGGGAGGAAATTCTTCTCACATCATCCTGCGCACGTTCACAGAGCTGATGCAACAAACGCTTTAACTTCCGGCCAGAAAGACCTGCGGAGTCACGGCATTGTTTCATGAGCAAGCATTCAGCCGATGATTGTTCCAGACGGCAAGCAAGAGTTTTTCACATTCGTCCGAAAATGCTGGCAACAAGTTCAGCAAACCTGTGAATTGTCTGATTGACTCCAGTCAGTCGATCAACTGGGATTGTCGTCACATTCGATTTTCGGCCTTCCGAGGCGGAGTTGCTGAAAACTTTCGTTGATTCGCGTGCCTCTGATGCCAGCGTGCACCCGTAGCCTTTTTAAACCCCTATCAACGACACCATGGCCAGCGACTTAGTTCTCACCCTCACCGAAGAAAATTTTGAATCTGAAATCTCCACATCCACTGTCCCTGTGATCGTGGATTTCTGGGCTGAATGGTGTGGACCATGCCGCATGCTGGGACCCATCCTTGACGATTTGGCCAAGGAGCTGGAAGGCAAGGTTAAGGTTGGCAAGGTGAATGTGGATGAGTCGCCAAATCTTTCTGCGCAGTTCAAAGTGAAATCGATCCCAATGCTGCTCTTCTTCAAGGACGGCAAGGTTGCGGATACAGTGGTCGGCGTGCAGTCCAAAGATGCCCTGGCCAAGCGCCTTGCGGCGCTGGGCTGAGTGGCTCTGCGTCACCTCTCCTGTCTTGTGCCATCATTCATCTCCGAAGGAGATGCCAATGGCACGAGACGCTCTGACGATTTCGCTGTCTTTGCTGACCAGCCGGAGTTGATGCACGGCTTCCTCGATGGGGACATCACCCACCTGATACTGCTGGTAGCTGACCATCCGTCCGAAACTGCCTTGTGAAATGAGTTCGACGGCTTTGGCACCGAAGCGCACACCCAGAATGCGGTCGAGCGCCGTGGGGGCGCCACCGCGCTGAAGATGCCCCAGCGTACAGGCGCGAGTTTCTTTGCCGGTGTCCTTTTCGATCTGTTTGGCCACGTAGTCACCAATGCCTCCGAGGCGGTCTTCTCCCTTGGAACCCACGCGTTCCTTGGTCAACAGTTCACCCGATTCAATGCGCGCACCCTCCGCCACGACCACCAGGGTGCTGTGGTGTCCGGCGGCATCGCGTTTGCGAATGGCTTTGGCGACATGCGCGAAATTGAAGGGTATTTCAGGCAGCAAAATGACGTCAGCTCCACCGGCCATGCCGCCATAAAGAGCGATCCATCCCGCATGCCGTCCCATGACTTCAAGCACAATGACGCGCTTATGACTTTCTGCCGTGGTGTGCAGTCGGTCCAGGGCATCAACGACTGTCGCGACGGCTGAATCGAAACCAAAGGAAGTGGCGGTGGCCTGAATGTCATTGTCGATCGTCTTGGGGACGCCGATGACTGGAATGCCCATCTGGTACAACTGCAGGCCGGTGGTGAGGCTGCCGTCTCCACCCACCACAATCAGCGCACCCACTTCGAGGTGGCGGAGTGTGTTCTTCGCTTTGTCAACGATCTCGGTCGGCACCTGGGACACATTGCCCTCGCCGACTTTGGCAACGAAGTGGCCTTTGTTAGTGGTGCCGAGAATCGTGCCGCCCAGCTTCATGATGCCGATGGTTTTCTCTGAATCGAGCATCATATAGTCGCCTGGAGGCAACAGGCCTTCAAAGCCGTCACGAAAACCAACGACTTCCCAGCCGAGGGTGTGGGCTGCGCCGACGACGCCGTGGATGACCGCATTGAGTCCGGGGCAATCCCCGCCGCTGTTTAAAATTCCGATTCGCATGTTGGTATTGGTTGGAAAGGTGGTGTGTTGAGTGAAATGGCGCAGAAACAGTGCCAGAGGAAGGCTCAGAAGTGGTCGAGCATCTGCCGCTTGTCGGTAATCGGGCGGCCTGCGGCCAGCCAGCGGTCGTAGGCGGCCCAGCCCTGGTGCAGCAGCGCACGCGCTTCTTCGAACGGGCTGGCTGATCCAAGCACGACGACCACCATGCGGTGACGGTAGATAAGACTGGTATTGTCCGCCTGCACCTGGACACTGGAAGGTTTTTCCGCCGAAATGACGACACACCCGCCGGAACGTGGCGTGTTGCCAGTTTTGACACCATCAATGCGGTCCACTCCGAGCAGTTGATTGGTGTTGCTTAACGCCACGGAAATCTGCTGGCCCGCACGATAGATGGTGATGTTGCGGCTGGACTGATTGGTGTAAAAGCGCAGCGCGGGGCGTGACACGGCATAGATGGACAGTCGTGCGATGTCAGCCGCAGTCGAGTAGGGCAGGGGTCGGGAGTTTTCCAGGCCGTGCGGGTTGGTGAAGTGGGTTCCCCGTGCTCCTTCGCGTTTGGCCAGTTGGTTCATCTGCCGCACGAATTCCTCCATGGGATGACCGGTGCGTCCCAGTCGCGCTAGATGATCTTTCCCGACAAATTCGCCCAGGGTGATGGCGGCGATGTTGTCGCCAGTCATCATCGTGGCGTAGATGAGATCGCGCAGCGTGGCCTGGTCTCCGGGTTGAAGGCCGATGCTGCCCTGATCAGAGATTTGGAAGGCGTAGGCAGGGACGGTTGCAAGCACACCGACACCGACATGCGAAGCATCGGCCCAGTCGAGCGTCACCATGGCGGTGGCGATTTTTGCAAGGCCTCCCACGGGGCGTTTCGATTGCGCGTCTGCGGCGACATGCACTTTTTTATTGTAGGCATCGACGACCATCACAGCCGACTGCGCCTGCAGTACGGTGCTGCCGGCGAAGAACGTGAAACAAATGCCAAGGATCAATACGCGGGAGCTGAGCCACGCCATGCTGGGGGAAAACATAGACAAGTGATGTTTAGCTGTCTGCGTCGGTATCGCAACCGTGGATTTCCCAACATAAATTTCAAATTTGACGCTGACGCCGCCGAATTCATGCTCAGACTCTCTCATGGCAACACCCCAGCAGCAGGCCCTCGCGCTCATCCAAACCTATTATACCACGTTCAATTCCGGGGATCGGAATGCATTCCTGGCTTTGCTGGCGGACGATGTGGTGCATGACATCAATCAAGCTGGTGTTGAAACAGGACGTGAAGCTTTTGGCGCCTTTCTGGCGCGCATGGACCGCTGCTACCGCGAGCAGGTCTGTGATCTCATCGCGTTCGCGGCTGAAGATGGTATGCGCGGTGCGGCGGAGTTTTTTATTGAAGGGGAATATCTCGCCACCGATGCGGGGCTTCCTCCTGCCAGCGGTCAGCGCTACCGTTTGCGCGTTGGCGCTTTCTTTGAACTGGTGGGTGGCAAAGTCCGGCGCGTGACGAACTACTACAACCTGGAGGAATGGCTGCGGCAGGTCGGCGCGCAGCCCTGATCAAACCGGGTGTCTGCTACTTGTCAAAGAACGATGACTCTTCGCGGTCACCGACTTTGAGGTAACGATAGTACACCTCGAGTTGCAGTGTGCAGAGGCACTGACGGTAGATGGCATCAGCAGCATCGCCTGCGGGCCAGTTCGGACGCCCGTGCTTGAAGGAGCCATCGGGCTGCTGGGCACCGAGAACCTGCGGCAGAAACTGCTGGTTGTAAAATTTCCAGTCGTCGCCGCCCTGCTGGAAGAACGCCTGGGTGTAGTAGTACCAGCAGTAGAGGTTGCAGTTTTTATTCCAGTCCAGCGGCTCGGCAGTGATGAATTCGCGCAGGAACTTGATGCCTTTTTTGATCGCCGTGGTCTTGCCCTTGGCCATGGTCTGCAGACCGAGGATGCCCACGCCTGAGAGGCTCCATTGGTTGTAATGGGCATCACGATTTGGGCCGCCGAAGCCGCCATCCTTCGTTTGCGTGGTTTCAAGATAATCGGTCATTTTGCTGATGCTGCTGTGCAGGCCATCGATTTTCAGTCCGGTGTTCTTGGCGGCTTTGAGCGCCTGGAACTGCCAGCCCACCACAGAAAGGTCCGCCCCACCCGTTTTGTTATAGACGATCTGGTCCTGGCCACCATAGGCCCAGGCTCCCACAGGGGTCTGGTTTTCGATGATCACTTTGACACCCTTCTCAAAGGCCTCGCGCATGCCGGGGAGGGATTTGCTGCCAAGACGGGCCAGGGTGTACATTTCACCGAGGGCATACGTGGCAATGCCGTGCTCATAGGTGCCAGCACCGCCATTGCCGCCGTTGGCTTTGCCTTTCCAGCCAGTTTCGGAGAAGATGCCAAATGGATTCTTTTTGCCGACTTCCAGGAGGAACATGATGCCCTTCGTCACGTTGTCACCGTAGAAAGGCGACTCCGGTGTTTCGCAGCGTCCCAGATAGCACAGCAGCGCCAGTCCGGTGTAGGCGCACTTGTTGGCGCGTCCCCAGGAGCCGTCTGCGTTTTGCTGGCCCTTGAGCCATTCCAGTGAGGCAGATACTGCCGCCTCACACTCGGGTGAGCCGCCGTTCTGCCGCAGCTTCTCCAGACGTTCCTGCGTCGAGCACCGGCTTCGCATCGACGGTGGCAGCGTCACAAAACCTGCTTGCGCCCCCATCCCCATCCCTTTGCCAAAGCCACCTCCCGCGCCC
>Ga0164296_1000027_pt1 | contig 189574 bp, 167 predicted proteins | sample GEODES057metaG_FD_113533 | JGI IMG/M metagenome (GOLD analysis project Ga0164296, IMG submission 113533) | Dystrophic lake water microbial communities from Trout Bog Lake, Wisconsin, USA - GEODES057 metaG | ecosystem: Environmental > Aquatic > Freshwater > Lake | place: USA: Trout Bog Lake... | reverse complement strand
GCTCAGCATGCAGGCGACAGCGGCACTGCGAAGAATGCGCCGCCGACACCGAATCCTCACCGCCTGCTTCGCCCAGGCCGAACTTTGGCCTTAACGTCAGTCTATTATGCAAGTCTCAATAGAGTCCCGTTTAAAGTGACAGCAACTCCCATGCGTTGCAGTCTTTCACCATTATCATACTGATCAAAACCAAGCGGAGTGATCACCTGCGGCACACCTGCCATCAAACTTTGGGAAAGCGTACCGATACCACCAGGATGCACAAGCACAGAGCAATGGGGAAGCAGTTCACTAAAGGGAGCGTAATCAACGAACTTGATGGTGCTGGGAAGATTCGCAGGCAATTGCGAAGGATACATGGTCGAAAAGATAGCACGGCATGCAAGTCTGCCCACGACCTCCACGGCTGTTTCGAAAAATTGACGCGCATGCTTGTTGCCGGTGCCTGGAGTAAAAAGCACCGGCTTCTCTGCAGAAGTCGCGAACTGCAAAAGTGTTGGCGACATTGATCGTTCACCTGCCATGTCTTCCAGCGGGAAATCCCATTGTAGAACATTGGAAGGCCAATCAGGCTGCGGTCGAGCAAACCATTCGGGAAACAGGGCTAGCACTCCGTCCGGAGAATGATCCCATTCACGCCAGATGCGTTTCGGTGGCGGTACACTGATCCTTTGGCAGGCGGAGCGCACATCGGGCAGAGCATGCTCATCGAAAGGGCTGCCCCACACGGAAAGTATCCATTTTCTGAGAGGCAAAGGAAGCAGACGCAGCACATGAATGATGGGCAGGGCCAAAGGCACTTCATAAGCGCTCATCAAGGCGAGCGGGTACAAATGCACCGAAACCAGAGGAATACCGAATTTCTCGCGCGACATCCTGGCACCAAATGTCACCATGGGTGCAAGCATCAAATCTGGCTTGGCTCCTGCCGCCATCAGCCGCCCCACCGCTTCCGCTGTAGGTCCCGCTGCCAGTCCTGCATGTTTGAATGCCAGCTTCGTTCCCTGACCGATTTTCCAGACGCGGGCATCGCCTAACATGTCATTCAGTTCGTGACCTGCCACGGCCATGAACTCAAGTCCCGCTTGCCGTGCGCATACCTGATAATCTGACGCCGCCACCATCGTCACGCGATGTCCGCGCTCAATGAGCTGGCGTCCAAGCCAGATGAATGGGAAAATACTTCCCGATGTGCCAAAGGGAAGCAATAGAACGTGACTCATGAAATGGGTGTGCGGTGTCTCATTTGAGTTTCAATCCAGGCAGTCAAAACTGCAGGATCAAAATCCTGATGCATTCTCGCCGCAATTGCAATCGCAGCCTCACGAACCTCAACCCCATTCAGAAGTTGTTTCAATTCATGCGCTACGCGCGCTGGTGTGAATTGCCGCACACTGAGACCGGTGCCAGCACCAAGGCGCTCCAGACGAGCCGCGTTGTCAGGCTGGTCATGGGCCATCGCCATGATGAGCTGCGGAACACCCGCTGCGAAGCCCAGTGCCGTGGTGCCAATGCCGCCGTGATGGACCATCACTGCAGCATGTTGCAGCAACCTGCTGAACGGCGCGTAATCAACAGTGAAAATGTTTGCAGGCAAATTCGGCGGCACCTGCCTCGGCTCCCTCGTGACAAAGACCGCACGACAGCCGATGCGTCTCACGGCTTCTGCAGCAACTGCAAAGAATCGTGCAGCCTGCACATTGGCACTGCCGGGAGTGAAGACAACGGGGCGATCACTGTGCGCGAGAAACGCCTGCAACTCTGGCCGCAGAGGCTGCTCCGTCGCCAGATCTTCGAGAGGAAAGGTCCATTGAAGCAGATTCGCCGGCCAGTCGGGCTGCGGCAGCGAAAACCATGAAGGAAACAAAGCGAGCACGCCATCCGGCGAGTCCCACCACTCGCGCCACAAGCTGCGGGGTGGTTTAACGCCATTTGCCGCACAGATGCGGCTCACTATGGGCAGCGCAACGAAATCGACCGGATTTGGAAGAGCAAGAATCCACTTTTTGAGCCACAGCGGCAGCTTGTTGAAGAAGCGCACGATGGGATGGAGCAGCGGTGTTTCATACGCACTGACCAACACTGCTGGCATCAGATGCACAGAGATAAGCGGAATGCCGTGTTTTTCACGGGCAATTCGTGCACCAAAAGCGGTGACGGGAGCCAGCAGCAGATCCACCTTCCCGCAGCTTTCGATGGCCGCGAGGTAGGGTTCTGCGGATTTGGCGGCAAACTCAAACACGACTTTCGTACCAATGCCGGACTTCCAAATGCGGGAATCACGAATCAAGTCCTCGAAATCATCCCTTTTCCCCAGTGGAATGAATCCCAGACCAGCTTTGCGCGCATGGTCTTCAAACGCAGACGCTGTGATCATCTTCACGCGATGCCCGCGTGCCAAAAGCTGCCGTCCCAGCCAGATGAAGGGAAACACATCGCCGGCGCTGCCGAAGGGAAGTAGAAGAATCTCAGCCATGATCTAGGTCCACCCTGCCATGCATCCAGCGTTTGAGCAAAGAAGACAGCGCTGCGGGCCGCGAAAGCGTCACATAGACACCGGCGATCACCGCACAGGCTCCGCAAAACCAGAAAATGTCTCCAGGCGTCCAGCCGAGACGAATGTTCAGTTCCTTTTGCAGCACCGCCGCCCCGCAGATGCCCACCCATGATAACCATGCCGCAGCCCCCTGCACCGAGCCTCGACGATCTGCCGGGGGCTGATGTTGCAGCACCGCTGCAAGGGGCACGATGAACATTCCACCGCCGATGCCCAGCAAAGCAAGACAGACGGCGAAGAGCGGCTTGGCAATGCCCTCGATGCCAAGCGCAAAACTCATCGTCGCCATCATAAAGGCCCCCAGCGGAATGAGGCCATATTCGACATGATCACCGCTTAGCTTTCCCGCCAGCAGGCTGCCCGACGCCATGCCGATCGCGAGCGCGACCTGTAGCGTGCTGTTCTCCATCGCATCAATGTGCATGACCTGCTCAGCATAGAGCACCAGGTTCATCTGCAGCAGCACCGCGATGAAAAAGAAACCCGTGTTGCCGAGATTTGCGCGCCACAGATCGCGGTCTGTGCGCATCCATTTAAATTCGCGCCACAGATCGCCGAGGAAGTTGAGTCGCAGCGGTTTGTCAGGACTCGCGGCAGGCACGCGCGCAATGCCCAGACTCGTGAACCAACCGATCATTGCCAGAGCCAGCAGAATGCCGCCTGCCCATGCCGGTTTGCCCGCAAAGCTCTGCGCCAGCATGGCGGCCGTCAGTGTGCCTAGAATGACGGCCAGGAAAGTCAGCATCTCGATCACCCCGTTCGCCCACGACAGCTTTTTCGGCGGCACCAGTTCCGGCAGCGAACCATATTTCGCCGCAGCAAAGAATGCGCTGTGCACTCCCATGAGGCAGATGCTGGCGAGCTGTAGCCCCATCCTTCCCGAGGCCAGTGCAAAGGTGGCAAAAATCATGATGCCCATTTCCATCGACTTCACGCCAATCATCACCTGCCGTTTGCTGAAGCGATCCGCCATCCAGCCACCCAGCATGGATAGCAGCAGAAACGGAATGGCAAAATACATGCCCGAATCCGACACCAACGCGTCGAGCTGTTCCTTGGGCAGCTTCTGCGCAATCACCAGATAAATGACCAGCCACTTGAAAACGTTGTCTGAGAACGCCCCCTGAAACTGCGTACCCATCAGGCTCCAGAAGCCGCGCTGCCAGTGGGATTCAGGGGTTGGTGAGGAGGAGTCATTCATGCACGTTTGGCGGCGGCTTGTTCAGGTGTGAGGCAAATTTTCTTCAACACGAAGTGCGTCGGCACAAAAACCACGATAGTGAGCAGCGCGATCCAAGCCACGAGATAAAGCTCCGGACTCATCAAGGTCTGCGGCTGTGCATCGTCCATGCCGAACACATAGTTCACATTGCGTGGCAGATTGGGATCCGAAAGGCTGGCACCGGCTTGGGGCAGCCCAAAGTACGCCACGAGGCACAAGCCCGAAGCCAGAACCGTCCAGCCTTTGAGGGCACGCTTGTCGTAGCCCAGCCTGAACACAAGAAAGGCCAGCAGGAACGGCAGCCAGCCATGGAAGAGCGACAAGCCGCGCAGCAACAGCGGCTTGGTGCCATCAAACATGTAAGCCGTCATCCCCGTCATTTTGAAGCCGCAGAGTTGCACGGCATAATCCAGGCACCACAGCGCCTGCGGCATCAAGATTCCCACGGCGGGCAGCGAGATAAGCAGCGGGCTTTCCAGCCACACGCCAGCCAGCGTGAGCAACAAGGCAATGTCACAGAAGTAGAGGAAGTTCGTCGGGCCGTAGTGAAACCAGTAAACAGGAATCAAAACCGCCATGAAGGCAGTGTAGACGAGCTTGAGCCAGAGCGGGATCGTGGGAGAAGTGCTTGTTTTCATGCAAAGGAAGCTTCCAACTGCCTGCGTCATCTGCCCAATTGACCGTCTGTGAGCTTGCATTGAGGCAATGCATGAACCGGCGGCGAAAACACGTGGGTTACTGTACGGACAGACAGACCATGTCACCGGCTGCGTTGCGCACGTAAATGTGTCCATTGGCAAGCACGGGAGCGCTCCAGCAGCGCCCAGTGAGCACCGGAGTGCGTGAAATGGGCTCGAATTTAGCCGCGCTGGCTTTGGCGATGATCAGTTCGCCCTTGGAGGTCATGATGATGAGTTTGCCGTCGGCAGCCATGAGCGAGCAAAAACCGACGTCGGCGGCGCTCCATTTCTCGGTGCCGGTGGCGAAATCGATGCACTTAAGACTGGCTGTTTTGCCTTCATCGCCATCGCTTCCATAGAGGTGACCCTCGAGCAGCACGCTGGAGTTGAATTGATTTTTCATCACGCGGCTGCGCCAGACTTCTTTGGGTTCGGCGGAGGCGAGATCAAGGAGGGCGCAGCCTTTGTTATAGCCGGAGGAGATGAAGAGTTGGGTGCCGCTGAGGATGGGGTCGGCCGCATTCACCCCATAGCTGGTGGACCAGGTATGTTCCCACAAGACGCTGCCGTTGCTTGGATCGACCCCTTTGTAGGCACGGCCCGAACTCAGCACCACCTGCGCCTTGCCGTTCACGGTAACCGGATACGGCGTGCAGTAGCCGGAGTTGGCTTTGTCGCTGGTCCATACCGTTTTCCCCGTGGCCTTCTCGACCGCAGTGCCAGCTTTGCCAACATTCACAATGAGGAGCTTGCCTGAGACCAGCGGCGAACCCGCGAAACCCCAGTCTGGAATGTCCGCCTCGGTTTCCTTCTGAATGTTTTTCTGCCAGATGATCTTGCCGGTGACCGCGTCGAAGCAGAACAGATCGCCCCAACGGCTCAAATGGTACGCCTTGCCATCCTCAATCGTCGGTGTGGCTGAGGTGCCGCCTTCGTAATACTTGTCACCCAAATCGGCGGCGTAGGAGTGTTTCCAAACCTGCTTGCCGCTCGTGGCATCGAAGCAGAAGACCGCGTCCTTGCCGTCCGCATGTCCCGTGGTGTACACGTGACCGGCGGCCACGGTGAAGGAGGCAAAGCCAATGCCAATCTGAGCGCTCCAAACTTTTTTAACCGCCGTTCCAGCCAGCTTCTCACTCGAAATGCCATCGTGATTGGGCCCACGCCAGACCGGCCAGTCGGCGGCTTGCATAGCGGTGGCGAGAGCGAGGAGGAGAAGCGTGAGTTTCATACTCCCGGAATGGAGCGGGAACGGCCTGAAATGGCAAGCTTGTTCTCGATTGCGCAGCATTGTGCCATTCCTGCGCTGCAAGTGCTGTTTGCACTCGCCCTTCACCTATTCATGTGCTTTTTCAACTGCCCATGTCAGACGCCGCCACGATCACCAACATCTCCTGCTATCAGTTCGCCGAGCTTTCCGGCTTGAAGGAAATGCGCGCACGGCTGCTGGAGCGCTGTAAAAGTCTGGGGCTGAAGGGCACGATTTTGCTGAGCACGGAAGGCATCAACATGTTCGTGGCCGGAGTCCGGGAAAATGTGGATGCACTCGTCCATGAATTGCACGGCATTCCGGGACTGGCAGGATTGAAGCCGAAATACAGCGAGAGCGCGGAGCAGCCATTCCGCCGCATGCTGGTGCGCATCAAGCAGGAGATCATCGCCTTCGGTGTCGAGGGCATCGAACCGGCAAAGTACACCTCGCCACGCCTGGAGCCAAAGATTTTGAAGCAGTGGCTGGATGAAGGCCGCCCGGTCATTCTGTATGACACGCGCAACGATTATGAGGTAAAGCTTGGCACCTTCAAAGGCGCTGTCGTGGCGGGCGTCGATTCCTTCCGCGAATTTCCCGAGGCGGTACGCCGCCTGCCGCAGGAGATGAAGAAGGCGGAGATCGTGTCTTTCTGCACCGGCGGCATACGCTGCGAAAAAGCCGCCCCCTTCATGGAGCGCGAGGGCTTTGAGCATGTGTGGCAGCTTGAAGGCGGCATTTTGAAGTACTTTGAGGAATGCGGCAGCGCGCATTACGACGGCGAATGTTTTGTCTTTGATCAACGCGTAGGTGTCGATCCCGGACTGCATGAGACTGCCTCTTCCCAGTGCTTTGCCTGTCAGACCCCGCTTACCACGGAAGAACAGGCTGACCCGCGCTACGTGGAGCATTTTTCCTGTCCATACTGCTTTAAAACGACCGAGGAACAGCAGCGCGAGAACCTGGAACAGCGCCATGCGGCGATCCGCCAGGCGGTGACGCCGCTGCCGGGCTGCGTGCCCTATGATCAAACTCGGCCGCTGAATGTACCGGAAGCCTGCGATCATGCCACCATTCTGGACTGCCTCTGCCATGTGATGCCGCACATCCCGCGTGAGCAGTGGCTAGCGGTTTGTGAAGAAGGGCGAATCGTAACGGATGATAGAGAGATCGTACCGGCTCATCAAATCGTGCGCGCCGGAGAGCGTTACCTGCACCTGAAGCCTGCGCAGCGTGAACCTGACGTGAATGCGGACATCCGCCTGCTGTTTGAAGACGAGGCCATCATCGTCCTCAACAAACCCGCGCCGCTGCCGGTTCATGTGGGTGGCAGGTTCAATCGCAACACGCTGCAATTCATCCTCAACACCGTCTGGCATCCGCTGAAGCCGCGCAGTGTGCACCGCCTCGACGCCAACACGACGGGCGTGACCGTGCTGTGCAAGACAAGGCACTTCGCCAGCTTCGTGCAGCCGCAGTTTGAGCGTGGGGAAGTTGAAAAAATCTATCTCGCCCGCGTGAAGGGGCATCCACCGCAGGATTCATTCGTCTGCGATGCACCGTTGAGCAGCGAAGCAGGCAAGCTGGGGGGACGCAACGTGGATGCCGACGGTCTGGAGGCCAGAACTGAGTTTCGCGTGCTCCGGCGAGATGCCGACAGCACCGCGCTCCTCGAAGCCCGCCCGCTCACCGGGCGGACGAATCAAATTCGCATTCATCTCTGGCATCTCGGCTTCCCGATTGCCGGTGATGCCGCCTATTTGGCGGATGGCGAAGTCGGCGAAACACAGACTCTGGCGGTGGGTGATCCGCCGCTCTGCCTGCATGCCCTGCGCATCGCGTTCACCCATCCTTTGACAAAGGAGCGTGTGACCTATGAAGTGGAGCCGCCAGAATGGGCGGCATGAAGCACTCGCTTGCTGGAAGAACACGGCCGCCCGTCAGATTCTTTGTAACAAAACCCCGAGTGCAGGCTTGAGCACCTGAGCGGTGCCCGCTAGCTTCAGCCCAACCATGGCCATTACCATCGACGACATCCTCCAAGCCGCCGAAGACCACCAGGCGAGCGATATTTTCCTGCAGGAAGGCGAGGTGCCGCGCATGAAGATCGCCGAACAGCTCATGATTTTTGGCGACGAACCGCTGCTGCTGCCGCAGATGGCCGGAATCTGGCAGGCCTGCGGAGGTGACACGCTCAATGACACAGACCGTGACTCCGGACTGATTTCCCGCACCCACATTCGCTTCCGTGTCAATTTGCACAAGGTGCTGGGCCGCATGGCTGCCGTGCTGCGCCGCATCCGCACGGATATTCCTGCCCTAAGCTCCTTGGGCGCACCGGACTGGCTGTTGCAGCGCTGGGGGCAGAAACAGAACGGCATGATTCTCGTCACCGGCTCCACGGGCCAGGGCAAATCGACCACGCTGGCGGCGCTGCTGCAGTGGATGAACGAAAACATCGCCCGCCATGTGGTGACGATCGAGGATCCGGTCGAGTACATCTTTGCAAACAATCGCTGCCTGTTCACGCAGCGTGAAGTAGGCCGCGACACCCCGACCTTTGCCCGCGGCCTGCGCAGCGCCATGCGTCAGGCACCGGATGTGATCTTTGTGGGAGAAATTCGCGATCAGGAAACGGCCCTCACGGCACTCCAGGCCTGCGAGACGGGCCATCTCGTGCTCGCCACAATGCATTCCGCTACCGTCACCGAAACCATGGAGCGTTTTGTGAACCTCTTCCCGCCGGACCAGATCGGCATCGGTCTGCACCTGCTGGCACAACAGTTGATCGGAGTTTTGTGCCAGAAGCTGGTCCAGAATGTCCAGGGCAAGCTCGTCATGCTGACCGAATATCTGGAAAACAGCGGTGCGACACGCGACTGGATCGGGAAACGCAGCATCGCGAGCATCATGGACTATATGAGCCGTGGCAGCGATCCCAACGCGCGCACCTTCATGCACTCCACTGTTGCCGCCTACCAAAACGGCTTGATCTCAGAGTCCGAGGCCGTCGCCGCCATCGGCAACGAGGCTGAATTCCGCCGTGCAGCCCGCGGCATCTCCTGATCCACCCTGCTCCCCTTATGCGCTCCCACGATCTCATTGAATACCTCGCCATGGTCACGGATCAGGGCGGATCGGATCTGCACCTCAGCGTGGGCGCCGCCCCCACTGGGCGCATCTACGGCCAGCTCCAGCCGCTGACGGATGAAATCTTCGACGTCGGGGACATTCGCGACCTGGTTTTTGGCGTCCTGAAAGAAACTCAGCGCGCCAAACTGGAGCAGGACTGGGAGTTGGATTTTGCCATTCAGGTGGAAAATCTGGGGCGTTTCCGTGGCAATGCCTGCTATGTGCTTGGGCGTGTCGAAGCCTCCTTCCGCTTCATCCCCGAACAGATTCCCGAACTGAGTGACCTGGGGCACGGCCCGACCGTGGAAAGCCTCTGCAAACTGCGCGACGGCCTGATCCTTGTCACCGGCACCAGCAATTCCGGCAAGACCACCACTCTAAGCTCGATGACACAGCACATTTCACGGGAGCGGCAGGTGAACATTGTCAGCATCGAAGACCCCATCGAGTACATATTCAAACATTCGCGCAGCCTCATACGTCAGCGCCAGGTGGGCAGTGACACGCACAGCTTTGCCCAGGCCCTGCGCAGTGCACTGCGTCAGGACGCGAACATCATCATCATCAGCGAACTGCGTGACCTCGAGACCATCAGCACCGCCTTGACCGCCGCCGAGACCGGCCACCTCGTCATCAGCACCCTGCATACCCAGGACGCTCCTTCGACCATTATGCGCATGATGGATGCCTTTCCTGAAGATCAGCAGGACTTCGTGGCCTCACAACTGGCCAACTGCCTGCAAGGCGTGATCTGTCAGAATCTCATGTCCCGGCTTGATCAGGACGGCCGGGTGATGGCCTCGGAAATCATGGTCAACAACCAGGGTATCGCCGCCTGCATCCGCTCCCGCCGGCTCCAGCAACTTCCCAGCCTGATTCAAATCGGTGCCAATGACGGCATGCATACCATTGATGACAGCGTGGCGCATCTGGCCATCCACGGCTTCATTTCTCTCGACGATGCGCTGCTGCGTGCGCGTGACAAAGATTTCGTCGCCGCCAGCTACAAGAGCAAGATGCGTGAACGAGAAGAACGACGCTGAAGCACAAAAAAGCGGAACCAGTTTCCCGGCTCCGCTGGTTTAAATGGCGAGCGCGTCAGCGCCGCAATTATTGCTTGTTCTTGGCGTCGAACTTGGCTTTGCACTTCTCGCAGCAGAAGGCGACGGTTTTGCCGTCCTTGCCGGTGCTGGTGATGCTGGGGTCAGCAGGTTTGCCGCTGACGGGGCATTTGTCGGCGGCCATGGCGACGGAAGCGAAGGAGAGGGCGCAGATAGTGAGCAGTGTTTTCATCGAGGTGTGTTGGGTATGGGTGTGGCCCCGGTAAAATCACCGGGTAAAGCTCGAAACGTATGAAACCGGGCGTTTCTTGTCGATCTTTAATCTTTCCTTGCCCGACTACCAGACCCGCCATGCGATTCCTCACCCGTGAAGCCACCGTCGCCAGCCCCGGATTCAACCGCTGGCTCGTCCCTCCCGCCGCCATCGCTGTTCACATGTGCATCGGCCAGGTGTATGGCTTCAGTGTGTTCAAAAAGCCGCTCGCCAAAGCGCTCGGCATCTCAGCACCTGTTGTCGGTGACTGGAGCGAGGCCGATGTCGGCGTGGCTTACTCGATTGCACTTGCTCTGCTCGGATTGTCTGCTGCGTTTTTCGGCAAGTGGGTCGAACGCAGCGGCCCGCGCAAAACGATGCTTGCGAGCATGCTGTGTTTTTGCAGCGGTCTGGTGCTCACTTCGCTGGCGGTCCGCTGGCACCAGCTCTGGCTGCTGTATGCAGGTTATGGCTTGATTGGCGGCATTGGGCTGGGCCTGGGTTACATTGCACCCGTTTCCACCCTCATGAAGTGGTTCCCTGACCGCCCTGGCATGGCCACCGGCATGGCGATCATGGGATTTGGCGGGGGCGCACTCATTGGCGGTCCGCTGGCGGAGGTGTTGATGGAGCGTTTTGCCACCGCCACCTCTGTTGGAGCCAGTGAAGCGCTGCTGGTGATGGCGTGCCTCTATGCCATTTCGATGCTGTTTGGTTCCTGGATCGTGCGTGTGCCGCCACCAGGATGGAAGCCCGATGGCTGGGTACCGGCGGAGCGTGTCTCGAAGCTCGTGACGACAGCCCACGTCGCCGTGGACACCGCCTGGAAGACACCGCAGTTTTGGATGCTGTGGGTGGTGCTATGCATGAATGTGAGCGCCGGCATTGGCATCCTGGGCCAGGCCTCGCCGATGATTCAGGACATGTTCGAGGTCACGCCGGCGGCGGCAGCCGGATACGTCGGACTGCTTTCGCTCTGCAATCTCGGTGGCAGATTCTTCTGGTCCTCCATGTCCGACGTCATCGGGCGCAAGGGCATCTACTGCATTTATTTCATTCTCGGGGCAGCTCTGTATTCCAGCGTGCCTTGGATTCAGGGCCAAGGCAGCGTAACGCTCTTCGTCGTCGCCACCGGTCTGATACTCACGATGTATGGCGGCGGTTTTGCCACGATCCCGGCCTACCTGCGCGATCTTTTTGGCAGCTATCAGGTCGGAGCCATTCACGGTCGCCTCATCACCGCCTGGTCGGTGGCCGCGATTCTTGGCCCTCAGCTCATGGACCGCCTTTCTGTGGCGAACAAGAAGACCATGCCGCCCGAACAGGCCTACAACTCGATTTTCCAGCTCATGGTCGGTTTGCTCGTGGTCGGCCTGATCTCCAACCTTCTCGTCCGCCCCGTCGATTCCAAGCACCATCTCGCTGAAAACGCCCACTCCTGATTCGCCATGAAAGCCATTACTCTTCTCCTCGCCTGGACCTGGATCACCGTGCCTCTCGGCTGGGGCGTGTATCAATCTGTCCAGAAATCGTTGCCGCTGTTTGGCATCACGGCAGTTGCGAAGTAGCGCGGGCATCGCTTTGTTGCAGCCTGCATGCTTTCGAACGTCACCTTCTTCCTCGCCCGCCGCTATTTGCGCGCGAAGCGTTCGTTTGTTTCGGTCATCACCATCATCTCGATCCTCGGTGTCGCGGTCGGCGTGCTGATGATGATCGTGGTCAGTTCGGTGATGAAAGGCTTTGAGGGCGAGTTTCGCAAGGTGCTCATCGGCTCGGAGCCGCACATCCTGCTGCATCCGCTGGATAAAAAGCCCACCGATGCCAAATTCGTCGCCGAAGTGCTCGCCAAAGTGCGCCAGCAGCCGGACGTGCTGGCCGCCAGCAGCTACATCAACAGTGTGATGTATGCAGAGCACGATGGCGCGCAGTCCGGCATGGACGTGCTGGGTCTGCCGGAGGATGGCGCGAAGTTTTACATGGCCAAGATTGCCAGACACAAGCTCGAAGGCTCGCTGGTGCTCACTCCAGGCGGTGTGATCTGTCCCGATTATGTCTCCGGGCAGCTCAACGCACATCCCGGAGACACCCTCAGCGTCTATGCCTCCAGCAACGTCACCAGCGCAGTGAAACGTTTTCGCATCGCCTCAGATGAACAGGACGAAACGAAACGCCATGCCGCCTACAAAGAGATCAAGCTCCATCCTAAAGAAATCAAGCTGCTGGGCACCACCCGTGCGGAATCAGCCGGCAGCTATGGCTACGTCACGCTCGAAACCGCGCAGCAGGTCTTCAGCTTTGGTGAGCAGGTCAGCGGAGTGTTGATCGAATTGAAGCAGCCCGGCGAGGTCAAGGACGTGATCAAACGTTTCAACGCCGCAGGCATTGTTCCCGCCACTTGGAGCGCCTCCCTGTGGACTGATGCGGGTGATGCCCGTCTCGCCGCCATGAGCAATGAACGTGTGATGATGTGGATCGTGCTCCTGATCATCGCCGTCGTGGCCGCATTCTCGGTCATGAACACAACGATCACCGTCACCACTCAGAAGCGGCGGGAGATTGGCGTGCTGACCGCCCTGGGCTCGCGGCAAAGCCAGATCATCGGGATCTTTGTCTCCCAGGCCGCTTTTGTTGGCGTCCTGGGCACCTTAGTCGGCCTCGCGCTCAGCGGGCTGGTGTTGCGCTTCCGTGATGACATCCGCATGGGCATCGCGGTATTGAGCGGTGGCAGCGCCAATGCCGACTCTGGCATGTTCCTCGCCACCATCCCAGCGCAAATTGAGCCTTGGTTCATCGTTGTCACCTGCCTGGGTTCCATCGCCTTCTGCCTGCTCGCTGCACTGCCACCCGCTTGGCTCGCGTCACGAGTGGACCCTGCGGTGGCTCTGCGTGATTAACCATCGTCCTCGATACTTCTGCTCCGCAATCACCAACCTTTCGAACCCACGCCAACACACCTATCCTGATTCACCTCCCCTTCGCAGCTTCATGATCGAGGACGAGCAGGAGGACGAATAGGATTTATAAGCCCACCATGACCAGCGCCCCACTCTTCCTCGCCCTGCGCTACCTGCGGCCCACGCGTTCGTTCATCTCGGTCATCACCGTGATCTCGATGCTCGGGGTCATGCTTGGCGTCGGTGTGCTGGTGTTTGTGATGTCCGTGTTCAGCGGCTGGCAGCGCGAGTTCCGGCAGATGCTCATCGGCTTTGAGCCGCATGCCATGGTGCAGACGGTAAGTGCGCACGAAGGCGAACCCGGCGGCACGAAACCCGTTGACTGGCGCGAGTTGCGGAAAACCCTCGCACAGCGCCCTGAAGTCGTGTCCGCCGTGCCAGTGGCCGAAGGAGTCGTTGTGGTCGAAAACACCGGCAATCTGCAAGGCGTCAGCGTCATCGGCATGACCGACGACAAGGACAACGCGCTGCTGCAAAAGCTCACCAAGCATGTCAAGGCGGGCAAGTTTGACCTCCAGGGCGACACCATCATCCTCAGCGACAAATTCGCGAAGGAGATCGGCGCGAAGGTTGGCGACACGCTCGTCGTTCATGCCGCCGACAGCGTGAACCAATTCATCCGCCAGGTGCGCGAGATACCCGAAGATGCCGAGGAGAAAAAGCGCTCCGAGGCGCTCGACAACGTCACCGTCTTGTCGAAGGACCTCACCCTCGTGGCCACACTGCGGGCTGACACCGCCGGACCACGCGGCTATGTACCACTGCACGTCGCGCAGGAGTTCTTCAATCTCGACAGCAATGTCAGTGGCATCGAACTCGAATTGAAGGATCCGGACGACGTGGAACGCGTCATGAACACCATCTACCTTTCGGGTGCCTTGCCGGAAAGCTGGGGGTACCGCACGTGGATCCAGGAGCACGGCATGATGCTGGAGTCCGTCGAGAACCAGCGCACGATGATGTGGTTTCTGTTACTTTTCATCATGCTCGTCGCCGCCATCTGCGTGATGAACACCACCATCACCGTCACGGTAAAAAAACGCCGCGAGATCGGCATTCTCACCGCACTGGGCACTCGTGCTTGGCAGATCATCGCAATCTTCGTTTCACAAGCTGGCATCGTCGCCCTCGTCGGTGTCGTGGCCGGACTCGCTGGCGGCTTTTTTGTCCTCGGCATCCGCAACTGGCTGCGCGATCAAATCGCCAGCATCACCGGTCGCGACATCTTCCCGCAGGACATCTATTTCCTCTCCAGCATTCCCGCCTACACCAACCTCAGCGACCTCCTCACCATCTGCTCCACCGCCGTCGCCCTCTGCCTCATGGCCGCGCTGGTTCCGTCATGGTTCGCCGCACGGGTGGACCCTGCAGTTGCCTTGCGGGATGGGGGGTAGGCACTCCGGCATTGTCACCCGCGCTTTCGCCATTCTTCCAACCGCTTCACCAACGCTTCCGCCGTGATGGATTCGGTGATACCGTCGATCAAGGTTTTCCGTTTGTCGAAGATCGTCTCCGCCCGCACGCGGTAGTAGAATTGGTTGCCTGTTTGCATGTTGGTGTCGTAGGCGAAGCCGGTAAAGTGATGCGGCTCGAAAGTCTCGCGCCAGGAATAGAATGGCCCGATGCGGTTCAAGATGCGCAGCTCGCCCGCCGTGAATTCAATACGCCGACTGTTCAGCAACGTCCAAACACCCGCCCCCAGAATGAGCGGTGAGGTGATGCCCCAGACGAGCCGGAAAATCAGAGGAGCCCCCTGATACGACATGAACACAAACACCGCGAACCACACGCTGCCAAACAGCAGCAGAAACACACTCATCGAGCGGTTCCGACCCGCAGCACAGTCGAGGAGCGTGGGGATGCCCTTCGAATCAAATTCCGCCCGCACACCACGTGCTTGCAATCGCGAGACGAGCTCATCCGTGCTCAAAGCGACGACCTCCGCCGGATGATTCGTGGTGGACTCCAGCGCCTCTGCCTCGCCTTTGGCTGCAAACACGGGCAAGGGCAGGACAGCCGGCTTGCCACCTTGGGACGAACTGACCTCCAGCGTCCACACGTGCTGCTCGCCATAGGTAGTGATGGTGGAGGCTTCATCCCCAAGGGAACATGGCAGCCCGCGTGGAATTTCGAAACGCAGCGGCAGCGCCACGCCACTGATATCTCGCCGTGCCACGGCAGCGGAAAGCGTCTCCGTTTGCTCCCAGATCGTTTCCTTGACCGTCGTCCGCGAATCACCGCTGCGACGCGTAACATGCCGCTGGCAGAGCACACGCACGGAAATCGTGGACCTAGGTGAGAGCACACGATCGAATCGCAGATCGCCTTCCAATACCGATCCGGGGCTTGCTGGCAGTTGCTTGAGCTGCAAAGTCGGGTGGCCGAGGGCCATGCGCGATTTCACACGTTTCCAGGCAAAGTGGAGTGGAATCAAAGCGAGCAAAACTGGTAACGATGCGAACCAAGTCGATTCCGACTTCGCCAGCTCTCCGCCCAAAAGCACCGCGAGCACCAGCGGTAGTTGCACCACCAAAATCCAGCCCGCGACTCCGAGAATGAAGGGCAGGTAGTCACTTGTCGCATGAATCGAGTTTCCCGCCCACTCTGACCGCCAGCGCCACGGTTCACCAGGATGCTGCGCTGCAAGCTTTTGGCTCAAGCCAGCTTTGCGTGACTGCAGCCAGCCGCCGATGGAAACCAAAAATCCCGCCAGCGGGAAGATCGTCGGGAAAATTGACATCATGAGCAGCAGTCCCCAGCGGAGATCGCGAAACAGCACGGCCTGTTCTGGCTTGGTCGGATTCACAAAGCAGCGGAATGGCCGGTCTTTGCCCTGGAAAGTCCGAAGCTGCTGAAATGCCTGCTCTTGGAAGTGTCCAACGTTGTCGGAACCGCCAAAAAAGCTCACTTCATCACCATGGTAGCTGCGTCGGTCGAACTCATAACGATAACTGGCCTGGGCACGATAGGTCGTGCCGCCTTTGCTGCCTTGCGAGGTCTTGAGTTCTGCCGTCTCAATCCAGCACGGCACTTCCTCCCAACTGCGCGAAGACCACCATGAAATGATCGGCGGAAAATAGGCGAACGCACCAACGGCCAGGCCAACGACGATAAAGGTCAGACCAAACAAAACAACGCAGCCTTCATTGTTCTGGTTCGCAGGGCGGGTAGAAGTAGGGATGGCGCGTGACATCTTCGCAGCATGCCACAAACCAACTGACTTCCGCAACAACCGCGTATGATGCGGGCCATGCCTCCCGTCTTTCATCCCTACGGCCCATCCCACAAGGCGGTGCTCGCCCTCACGCTGGTGCTGTTCGTCGTGATGCTGCTGCTTTCCCGCACCCGCTGGGCGGAGCTTTCGCAGCGGGTGCTGGGCGGCGTGCTGCTGGCATTGTATCCCGTCGGGCTGGGGGTGCATGCGGCGTACGGCTCGCTCAGTGTGCTGACTGCGCTGCCGCTGCAGTACTGTGACATTGCCACGCTCGCGGGGGGCATTGCGCTCTGGACACGCCGCCCGTTTTTTTGCGAGGTGGTGTATTTTTTTGGCATCGCCGGCACCCTCCAGGGGCTGCTGACGCCCGCGCTGGTCTATGAATTTCCGGACCCGCGCTTCTTTTTATTTTTCATCATGCACGGCGGGGTGCCGATCACGGCGGTTTACGTCGTCACCGCCATGGGAGTTCGTCCCCGCCCTGGAGCCGTTCCGCGCATCATGACCTTTTCCGTGGCCTGGTATGCCGTGATCGCCGTCGTGAACTACGCCCTTGACGCCAACTACGCTTTTCAGTGCACGAAACCGGTGCAGGCCAGTCTGTTTGACCAGCTCGGCCCGTGGCCCTGGTATAATTTCAGCACCATCGGTCTCGGCCTCGTTTTTTACTCCCTCCTGTACCTCCCATTCGCCTTCCGCAGGGCCAAAGACTGACGCCCCGGCCATCTCCGGGCGATTTAGCCGCCCCGCACCTCTCCGAGATGTCGCTTTGCATTTCCAAATTTGCCCCCATAATCGCCGCCCTTGAAACCGCTTCCAACCCCGCCCACGAAAATGAAAAACCCCGCATGGACCACCGACGACAGCGCCGAGCTTTATGGCATCCACGAATGGGGTCATGAATACTTCGACATCGCGAAGACCGGAGAAGTCGTGGTCAAATTGAAGGATGGCAAGAAGACCAAGTCCGTCTCGCTCGCCTCCATCGTCAAAGGACTGCGCGAACGCGGCACGCAACTGCCCCTGCTCATTCGTTTCGGCGATCTGCTGCGCTGGCGCATTGACGAGCTGAACGAAGGTTTCGCCTCCGCCATCAAGGAAGGCAAATATCAGGGCGTCTATCGTGGTGTTTACCCCATCAAGGTGAACCAGCAGCAGGAAGTGATCGAAGAGATCACCCGCTATGGCCGCAAGTATCACTACGGCCTCGAAGCCGGCAGCAAGCCGGAGCTCATCGCCGCGCTGAGCTACATGCACGATCCAGAGGCCTACATTGTCTGTAATGGCTACAAGGACGAGGAGTTCATCGACCTCGCGCTCTATGCGCAGAAGATGGGCCTGCAGGTCATCCTGGTTCTCGAAATGCCGACGGAGCTGGACTTGATTCTGGAACGCTGTGAAAAAATGGGCGTGCGCCCAACGCTCGGCGTGCGCTTCCGCCTCAGCGCCGAAAGCGCCGGCCACTGGAGCGGCTCCGGCGGGGATGCCAGCATGTTTGGCCTGAACATCTCGCAGCTCATGCACGTCGTCGATAGCCTGCGCGACAAAGGCATGCTCGACTGCCTGCGCATGCTGCATTACCACCAGGGCTCGCAAATCCCAAACATCCGCGCCATCCGCCAGGCGGTCACCGAGGCGACGCGTGTTTACGTGGGTCTGGTGCAGGAAGGCGCGCGCATGGGGATTCTCGATCTCGGCGGCGGTCTCGCGATCAGCTATGACGGCCTCAAAGGAGCCACCGAAGCCAGCAGCAACTACGGCACCAAGGAATACTGTGCGGACATCATCGAGGCGATCACTGAAGTCACCGCCGAAGCGGGCGTGCCACACCCTGATCTCATCACCGAGTCCGGTCGCGCCATCGTGGCCTACTACTCCGTATTGATCATCAACATCCTCGACATCAACCGCTTTGAGCCGCGCAAGGGCATCGCCGATGTCGATATTGCAAAAGACGCCCCGCCTCTGCTGCGCAATCTTTACGAACTGCGCCTGGATGCAGAAAAGCATGCCGCCAAAACTTCCCGTGATCGTCTGCAGGAAATCTACAACGACGCCATCTACTACCGCGACAAGCTGCGCAGCGAGTTCAACTACGGCAAAGTCAACCTGCGTGAACGTGCGCACGGCGAGGAGCTCTACTGGGACATCCTGACCTGGGTCTCCAGCATGCGCGAAAGCTGTGACCACGACGGCAGCCAGATGGATCGTCTCGACACGATCATGACGGACTTCTACTACGGCAACTTCAGCGTTTTCCAGAGCCTGCCTGACCTTTGGGCCATCGACCAGATCTTCCCGGTCATGCCGATCCACCGCCTCAAGGAAAAGCCCACGCGCAACGCCGTGCTCTCGGACATCACCTGCGACAGCGACGGCAAGATCGACAAATTCGCCCACTCTCACGGCATCAATCCCAGCCTTCCTCTGCATGATCCGCAGATCGAGAAGGGCCACGAGTACATGCTCGGCATCTTCCTCGTGGGTGCCTATCAGGAAACCCTTGGCGACCTGCACAACCTCCTCGGCGACACGAACGTCGTCAGCGTCCGTGTGGAAAACGGCAAGGTGAAGTACAGCCGCGAACTCGAAGGGGACAGCGTCGCGGAAGTGCTCACCTACGTAGAGTATGATCCCAAGGACATGCTCACCCGTTTCCGCAACCTCGCGGAAAGCGCCGTCATCTCCAAACGCATCACCGCCATCGAGCGCCGCGAGATCATGGAAAGCTTCGAAGCTGGACTGCGCGGTTATACGTATTTCGAGAGCTGATTGCGCCTCACATAAACGTCGCCTTCCGCAAAATCGCCCGCTGCAGCAATTCCAAATACTGCGCGCACGGAATTTCATGCCCGCCAAACATGGCGAGATGCGGCGTGGTCCACTGGGTGTCGTGCAGCAGGAAGCCGCGTTCGTGGAGACGCCATTGCAAGTGCGTCAGCGCCACCTTGGAGGCCTGCGGCTCCCGGCTGAACATCGATTCACCAAAAAATGCCCCGCCGATGCTCACACCATAGACGCCGCCGCGCAGCCTGCCATCACGCCAGACCTCCGCGCAGTGCGCAAAACCGAGGCGATGGAGTTCCTCGTAGGTGTCCATGATGGCATCCGTGATCCAGGTGCTCTCACGGTCGGCGCAGCCGCGGATCACATCGCCAAAAGACGTGTTCCAGCGCACCTCAAACGGATGCTGTTTCAGGTATCGCTCAAACCGACGCGGCACATGAAACTCCGCCACTGGCAGGATGCCGCGCATTTTGGGCCGATACCAGGAGATGGAGCCGTCGTCCTCCCCCATCGGGAAAGCACCCTCGCAGTAGGCGTTCAAGAGATCCACTGGCTCGATTTGCGGCATCCCCTACTCTAAAGCGATCAAACTTCATGATTCAACTCTTGAACCACGAAGCGTGAAAAGCGAACGTAGCAGCGTGAACCTCGCCAATCAGATCACCATTTTCCGCATCCTGCTGATTCCCGTCTTCATCGGACTGGTGATCTATTATGGTGACAGCGCCCGCGGCGAGCACCCCAACGAAGCCCTGCGCCTTTGGGCTGCGGCTGTATTTGGCATTGCCGCGATCAGTGATGCCATTGACGGCTGGATCGCCCGCCGGTTCAATCAGCGCACCCGCTTCGGGGCCATCATGGATCCGCTCGCAGACAAGCTGCTCATGCTCTCCGCCATCATCCTGCTCAGCTTCACCTCCTGGCGGCAGCATTTTCCCCTTTGGTTCCCGATCCTGGTCATCGGCCGCGACCTACTCTCCATTGGCGGAGCCTTCTTGATCGACCATTTTGCGGGCAAATTCCAAATCCACACCCACTGGACCGGCAAAACAGCCACTTTTGCCCAAATGGCGGCCATTTTGTGGATCCTGCTCGATCTCAAGCCTGAGTGGCTCATCTGGCCCACCCTTTTTGCCGCCACTTTCACCGCTCTTTCGGGTTTTCTCAACCTGGCCGATGGCTTCAAGCAGTTGCAGGCTGCTGGACATGATTGACTAGGGGGGCTCACCGTGCTCTCTGAACAATGCTCAAAACCGTCGCCATCGTCGGACGCCCCAATGTGGGCAAGTCCGCGCTCTTTAACCGCCTAGCCGGGAAAACCATCTCCATCGTCCATGATCAGGCCGGAGTGACGCGGGATCGAATCACGGCGCAGTGCCGCCGTGGCCCGGCCTGGTTTGAGATCATGGATACGGGTGGCATCGGCGCCAGCACCGAAGACGTTTTGACCGACCAGGTGCAGATCGAAGCCTCCATCGCCCTGGATGTGGCGGATTTGCTGCTGTTCGTCGTCGATGTCGTCGATGGCATCACCACGATCGATCAAACCCTTGCCCGCGAACTGCGCCGCACCAACAAGCCGGTCATCCTCGTCTGCAACAAAGCGGATTCCCCGAAGCGCAAGCTCAACGCCAGCGAATTCAGCAAATTCGGCTTCCCTGACACCCTCGAAGTCAGTGCCGCACATGGTCTCGGCATCGACGAACTCGTCGCACTCGTCTCTGAGCGCCTCGATCTGAAGGAATCCAGCGAAACGGAAGACGCCATCGCGCATCAAAACACGCGCCCCTTGAAGCTCGCCATCGTCGGCCGGCCAAACGCAGGCAAGTCCTCGCTTGTGAATGCCATTCTTGGCTCAGAGCGCGCCATCGTCAGCGACGTCCCTGGCACCACGCGCGATGCACTCGACATCAAAGCCAGCTGGAACGGCAAGCACTATCAGCTCATCGACACCGCCGGCATCCGCCGCCGTGCCCATCTGGATACTGTCGTCGAAATTTCCAGCGTGGACCGCAGCTTGCAGAGCATCAAGCGTGCGGATCTGTGCCTGCTGGTCATCGACTGCGCGGCTGGAGCCAAGATGCAGGACCGTAAGATCGCCCAGTTTATTCTGGAGGAGCGCAAGCCCTGCATCCTCGTCATGAACAAGTGGGATCTCTTTCATCCAGATGGCAACCAGAAGGACCGCATCGAACATCTGGACGAACTGATGCGCCGCGAGTTCTTCTTCCTCAACTACGCCCCGCTCGTGGCCATCTCAGCGAAGAACAAAGACCACATCGGCAAGCTTTTCGTGCAGATTGAGAAAGTACGCAGTGGCTCACAGAACCGCATTGGCACTGGTGCTTTGAACCGCCTGCTCGCCAACGCCATCGAGAACACCCCCGGCGCTCTGGGCCGCAGCACGCACAGCTTCAAGTTGCTCTATGCCACCCAGGTCAACGAGGCCGAAGGTTTTGCCATCCCAGTGCCGCATTTCGTTCTCTTCGCCAATCGTGCCTCAAAACTCACTGACAGCTACATGCGCTATCTTGAGAAAGTCATTCGCGACGAATGGAACGCCCCCGGTGTGCCCTTCAAAATGAGTGTTCGCGGCAAAGGCCCGAAGAACGCGAAGTAAGCTTGTTGGATGCCTGCCTGCCTTTGGATTTTGGCACTCCCGCCTTCCAAGGCCGGGGAATGCTGACTAGTCTGCCGCATGGCCACCATCCAGACCACCACCGTCGGCTCCTACCCTGTCCCCGAATGGCTCAGCGCGCTGCCAAGCGAGGCCGCCGTCATGGACGCAACACGTGTGGTGTTCGACACGCAGCGCCAGGCGGGCGTCGATCTGCCGACGGATGGCGAGCTGTATCGCTTCGATGTGAATCATCCCGACACCAACGGCATGATCGAGTACTTCGTCCACAAGCTCGGCGGTATCGACAGCCGAGTGGGTCGTGCAGATGCCGCTGCGTTTCGTGCCAAGCATGAGATGGCATTCCGTAGCAAGCCAGCCGCCGTCGTACGCGGCCCCATCACCGAAGGCGTGCTCAATCTGGTAGAGGACTGCGCCCGTGCGGGCAAAGTAGCCGGTGGCCCCTTCAAGTTCACGCTCACCAGCCCCTACATGCTGGCCCGCACGTTGCTGGACACGCATTACAACGACTTTGAGGCGCTCAACATGGCCATCGCCGATGCACTGGCCGCGCAGGCCACCGATTTGCAATGCGACTGCGTGCAGGTCGATGAAGCGAACATTCCCGGCAATCCGGCCGATGCGCCTATAGCCGCTGCAGGCATCAACCGGGTGCTGGATGCGGTGAAAGGAACGAAAGCTGTGCACTTCTGCTTCGGCAACTACGGCGGTCAGACAATTCAAAAGGGCGAGTGGGCCGCGCTCATCACCTTCTTGAATTCCTTGCATGCCGATCACCTCGTGCTCGAACTCGCGCATCGTCCTGCCGCTGATCTCGACGCGCTCAAAGAGCTCGACCCAAAAATCGACGTCGGCCTCGGCGTCGTGGACATCAAGGTAAATCACATCGAAACCGCCGACGAAATTGCCTGCCGCATCGAAGCAGCAGAGAAAAAACTCGGCTCCGGCCGGGTGAAATTCATCCACCCCGACTGCGGCTTCTGGATGCTCAAACGCAGCATCGCGGACCGCAAAATTGAGGCGCTGGCCAAAGGACGCGACAGATTTGAGGGGCGCTGAAAATCGTCGCGCTCAAGGCTGACTGGATCTCATATTGCAGGTACATTGGGTGAAACGGGTTGTTTCCCTGTGAAAACCGTGCGACTGAAGCACGCCTTACTTGGAAATCTTCCAAAGAGTTGGGAATCGCCCCACTTCCCATCATGCAACAACTCACCCCTGCGGGAGAAAATATCATCAGCGACATTTCCCGTCGCTACAATTTGAGCTTCGACTCCGCCGTGCGGATGCTCGTATCCGTAAACATGGGCGGCGGCAGCATGGCCCAGTTCAGCTGTCCAGAACTGGGAAGCGGCCAGTGGATGCGAGGCGGAATGACCATGGTCGGCGACATGTTCAATTATGGCCTGAAGAACACCGTTAACAACTTGTGCGGTGAACTCGCCAATGCCCTGGCAAGCACGCAGATGTTTCCTCCAGCGACGCAAGGCAAGTCTGGTGGCAACAACTGGTGGCCTGGTGAGCTTGGCTCCCCCTCCAGCAGCGGATCGCAAAACAACATCCGCTACGCTTTTTTCCCCCAAACTCAGCGCCTCGTGGTGGAGCGAGACGGGCAAGTCACTGTCTTCAATACTCTGAACCACCAGATCAGCGGTGTGAGCCAGCAGCAGGGAGGAAACACATCGCTCACATTCAGCAGCCAATTTGGAACTATTTCCACACTCGGCCTGCCCCTGATCTCCGGACCTGGCTTGCTACCGGTTTCCTCGAACAATTTCGCGGAGCCTCCGGCTTCCCAATTCCAACCGCCGCCACCGCCGCCCGTTCAACAGAATTATTCGCCCAGCCAGGGATCATCTGACGTCATGGGCTTATTGGAAAAGCTGGGGCAATTGCGCGACTCCGGGATCTTGACGGACAATGAGTTCGTCGCCAAAAAGACTGAACTGCTCAACAGGCTGTAAGGTAAATCCGCCGATGGCCGTCGATAAGATGGAATCGGCCTCTCTGTGTGCTGGCAAAAAGGCGTGACTGGTTCGAGTGGCGTTACGCCAGTCCAAACAGCTTCTTCAGCGCGGCTTCATCCGCTCTGGTGGCGAGGAGAAAAGTTTGGCTCCCATCGCTCCAGCTTGCCATGTTCCAGTTTTTACTGGTCTTGAATTGGGGCTGGAGTTGCGGCGGCAGGTTAGGAATGCCGGTGTTATCCACAACGACAAGGTGCGCTTCTTTGCCGGGTTCAATCTCAAAGCAGATAATGGACGCCGCACGACCAGCGACTTGGATGCGTTTGCAAGCCAGCACGGGCATCGTCCCCACCGTGCCAGGCAGGCGAACCGGTGTCGGAGATTGATCGGCTACGAGCATCTTTTTGATGGCTTCGAAATCGCGCGACACGTGATCCACTTTGGACATTCCGTACTCGACTTTCGTTACTGCGGCGAGCGACTCAGCCTGCCAGGCAGGCATGCTGTTGGTCACCGGCCAGAGCATAGTCCAGCCGACTACCACCGCAGCAGCGGCGGCCAGCATGGGCAATACCCAGCGAAAGGAACGTTTGGCGGGCTGCCTGGCATTTTGCAGAATGCTCTCTCGCAGCCCCGTTGGAATGGATGCCGCAAAAGCCTCCGCAACTTGTTCATCGAACGCGGTGCGTTGCTTCAGCCATGCGCCAAGTTCGGGATCGCTTTCCACCATCGCACGCGCCTCGGGCGACGCATCCTGCGGGCGGAGCGTCGTGGCGTCGAGTTCGAGTCTGGCTTCTTCGCGGTTCACGAGGCGGATAGGGGGATGATGTTGGAGGCGGCGGAATCTTCGAGGCGGCGCAGAATGGTGCGCAGGCTGTCTTTGGCGCGGGAGAGGCGTGACATCACGGTGCCGATGGGAACCCCCAGAGTCTCTGCGATGTCCCGATAAGATAGCTCCTTGAGGTAAAAAAGCACCAGCGGAGCGCGGTAGTTCGGTTCGAGTTCTTCGAGCGCGGTTTGCAGCGTGGCGCTGTCCACGCGCGGGTTCTCTCCATCATCGTGATGCTGGGTGGCACCATGCTGGTCGGGTTCGAATTCGACCTCCTCGTATTTTTTCTCGCGGCGCGCGATGCCGAGCCATTCGCGGTAGATCGTCGTAAACAGCCAGGTCTTCACCTTCGAGGCTTCCCTCAACGTATGCCCTTTTTTCGCCCACTGCAGAAAAGTCTGCTGCACGAGATCCTGCGCAGTGGCTTCACGTCGGCACATGCTCATGGCGAAGCGAAAGAGCCCCTGGTAGTGGGCGTCCACGATCTGCTCAAAGCTGGGCACGGAGTCAGTCACGCGTCGAGGTATCGGGCGGGTTGCGGGCAGTTCAATGCCAAAATGAAGGGCAAGTTCCATGAGTTCATGGGTCGGATATGCAGGTGGGAGGCAGGGTGGTGGCGATTATTCCCACGAATCACGCTTTTTTTCGCCGATGCAGCAGCTCATCGAGTGAGAACCTGCCTGCGCCAAAGATGAAGACAATCATGCTGGCAAGCAGGAACAGGAACGGCGGAGCAGTGACAAAGGAGTCAGAATCCGCCCAGATGGTTCTGACGACATCAAGATGCGCCGTTCCATAGGCGACGAGCATGGTGCAGATGAGAGGCACACAGGTGGCGCGTGAGAGGAGACCAAGAAGAAGCAGCAATCCGCCAAAGCACTCCGTGCAGCCGGCCATGTAGGCATTGAGCTGTGGAAAAGGAATGCCGAGTTCGGTGAAGAAGACCGTGGGCGCACTGATGTCGCTGAGCTTGCCTTTGCCGGTCTGAAAAAACTGCCAGCCCCAGTAGAGGCGAATGCCGAGCAGAAATGGATCTGCCAGATAACTGGCGGCACGGTCGAGGAGCGTGTTTGCGAGGGGCCAGGGCTTCATGATTTGCGGGGAAATTGGGTGAACCAGCCAAGCTGGGAGAATTCGGTGAACCAGTCACGAATCTGTGCAGGCCAGTCAGCGTTCGGACTGGCTTGAGCGAGGGCGAGCTCGATGGCATCCGCCAGCGTGAGGCCATCCCGCAGTGCCGCGAGCATGGCGAAGGACTCCGGGACGAGCCGCTTGAAGTAGAGCTGGTTGTCGTGGCGGTGAACGGCCAGATGCACATGTTCACGCTTTAATTTCGGTGCCTGGGCGACTTTGGTGCGCGTGGGGGCCTCGGACATGGCCTGGCTGGCAGAGCCGCGCACGTCGGCATCGGTTTTTTTCATCGCGGTGATGAAGTGATCGACTGCGTGGTCGATCTGAATCAGCACGACGCAGGGCTGGAGCCCCAGATGCAGCGTTGAGGGATCAGCACCGAGGAGATCGTCAATCCGCAACGGCTTTTTCAGAGCCTCGTCAAAGGCGAGCGTCTGCGCCCACTCGACGCGGGCAACATCACGCGCTTTAAGATCCGTGATGAACTCGGGGAGTGCGGAGCCAAGGTTGCGCAGAGTCCATGAAGTGCTGGGATGCTGCGCGAGGTAGTCGCGGCAGAGCTGGTGAAAGCGGCGCTCTCCAAGAAAGACGCGAAGTGCAGGATAGTCGTCATAGAGGCAGTCGAGCAGGCGAAACCAGTACTGGCGGGCGTAGATTTCGAGACGTTCGAAGCTGCTCATGCGATCATTTGGCGTGATGAAATCGACCTGCGTGCTGGCTGGCATGCCATCCTGGCGTGTGAGCGGCTTCATAAGCGCCGCAGCCATGGTGCGCTGAAGCTGGCGAAGATCGGCGTTGGTACGAAGCTGGCTAGGCGTGTGTGTGCTCATGGAGGTAGCGGTTGGCTTTGAGCGCTTCGGCGTGGACGTCTTCAAAGCTGGGAATTTTGTCGTCCCATTCGAGCAGCGTGGCGGTGCTGCCGGAGTTTTGAATGGCTTCTGCGTACAGATCCCAGACCGGATCGGGCACGGGATGATCGTGGGTGTCGAGAATGACGTGATCGTGCCGGGTGTGTCCGGCGATATGAATCTGGCCGACGCGATGGTGCGGCACGGCTCGCAGGTATTCAAAGGGATCGAAACCGTGATTCTGCGAAGAGACGTAAATGTTGTTCACATCCAGGAGGATGCCGCAGTCGGCGTGCTCGACGACTTCATTGAGAAACTCCCATTCCGTCATCTCGTTCTGCGTGAATTCGGCGTAGCTGCTCACGTTTTCGACGCAGATGGGCACCTCGAGGAAATCGCGGGCCTGCCTGATCTTCTCGGCGGTATGTTTAGCCACGCTCATGGTGTAAGGCATCGGCAGGAGGTCGTGTGAGCAACGGCCATCCACACTGCCCCAGCAGAGGTGATCAGAGAGCCACGGTGTATTAGTGCGCTTCACCAAGCGCTTGAGTTTCTTGAGGTGATCGCGGTTCAGCGGGTCGGCATTGCCAAAGTACATCGACACCCCATGCTGAACGACGCGGTACTGTTCCAAAATACTGTCCAGCACCTCCAGCGGGCGGCCGCCATCGACCATGAAATTTTCGGAGATGATCTCGAACCAGTCGCAGACGGGCTTTTTCTCCAGGATATGCCGGTAGTGCGGCACGCGAAGACCGAGACCAATGCCGAGGTCGGTGTGTCCATTGTGGGTGTTGGCAGGCATGAAAAAAAGTCGAATAGGTCATTCGGGCGGAACGCAGACAGCCAGGGGCACCCCGACTGTCTGCATCCCTCCGCGAGGTTTCGATCAGGGCTTCTTCGGCATGGTGTTGCAGCCGCCTTTGCCTTTGCAGGAGTTCTTGCCCTTGCAGCCGTTATCGCCGGACTTGCAGCCGCCCTGTCCTTTGCAGTCGTTGTGTCCCTTGCAGGTGTGCTGGCCTTTGTCAGCCATCTTTTCGATGGAAACGCCGAGGCTGGCGGCCTTCTGGGTGCTGGTGGTCTGGGCGGCGTAGGCTCCGGAAAGGAGACCGGTGAAGGCGGCGGCGGCGATGATGTGTTTGGTGCTCATGACAGGTGTGATGTTCTTTGGTATGTTTGTTAGTTCTGGCTGGCTGCGTGGATTCGAGCCATCGAAACGTGGGAGCGCTTGCCGTGGAGATTATTCCCACCGAACTGAACTTTCTTTTAGCAGGGGGCAAAAAGGCCTGCTTTAGTTCCCCCTGCGCCTGGGTCTGAACCGTGCGCTTTCCCGTCATGGCATCTCCCAAGCACATTCATTTCATCGGCATCTGCGGCACCGCAATGGGCTCCACCGCAGTCGCGCTGCGCGCGCTCGGTCACACCATCAGCGGCTCTGACAATCAAGTCTATCCACCCATGAGCGATGTGCTGCGGGATGCAGGCATCACTGTGACAGAAGGCTACAAGCCGGAGAATCTGCCACTGCAGGCGGATGTTTATGTGGTGGGCAACGCGATCTCACGTGGCAATCCCGAACTCGAAGCCCTGCTGGAGAAAAAGCTGCCATACGTCTCGATGGCGGAGATGCTGAAACGCGAAGTGATTCAGGGCAAACGCAGCTTTGTCGTGAGCGGCACGCATGGCAAAACGACCACGACGACGATGCTCGCGTGGATTTATGAGCATGCTGGCAGGAACCCCGGCTTCATGATCGGCGGCGTGCCGGAGAATTTCGAATCCGGCGCACGCTTCACTCATTCGGACCTGTTTGTGATCGAAGGGGACGAGTACGACACAGCCTACTTCGACAAACGCAGCAAATTCCTGCACTACCTGCCAGAGTGCGCGATCGTGAACAACATCGAGTTTGACCACGCAGACATCTTCCGTGACCTCGACGAGATTTTGCTCTCGTTTCAGCGCTTTCTGAACACGGTGCCGCGCAACGGCCTCGTCCTGATCAACGGTGACGACCCCAACTGCCTCACGCTGCGTGACAAATGTCCCGCACCGCTGAAGACAGTAGGGTTGGGGCCGACCTGTGACTTCCGCATCAAGATCACTGGTGTGACGCCCGAGGCCACGCAATTTGAAATCAATGGCGCTGCGTTCGAGGTGCCGATGGTGGGCGAATTCAATGCGCGCAATGCGGCGATGTGCGTTTGTGCGGCCCGTTTTGCCGGTCTGAGTGACGATGAAATCCGCGCCGGTTTGAGTAGCTTTCGCGGCATCCGTCGCCGTCAGCAGGAGCGTGGTACCGCCCATGGCATCACGATCATCGACGACTTCGGCCATCATCCGACCGCGATTCGCGAGACCTTGCGCGGGCTGCGCCAGCGCTATGAAGGACGTCGCTTGTGGGCACTGTTCGAACCGCGCTCAAACACCAGCCGTCGTAATGTACTGCAGAATGAACTGATCGAAGCATTGACCGAGGCCGACGGCTCGGTGATCGCGGCGGTGGCCAATCCTGAGAAGGTCGCGGCAGATCAACGCTTGGACACCGCCAAGGTGGCGCAAGCAGTCACCTCACGCGGCAAGCCGTGCTGGTTTGAAGCCAGCACCGAGGCCATCGTCCAGCGCCTGAAGCAGGAAACGCGCAGCGGTGACGTGATCGTGGTGTTCAGCAACGGCGGCTTCGACGGCATCCACGACAAGCTGTTGAAGACGCTTTAATAAACGATTTCCACCTCATCTCCCACGCGGACCTGACCAAAAAATTCCCTCGCCTTTTCATAAGGCAAACGGATGCAGCCGTGGGACGCGGGCTGACCTGTGACATAACCACTATGCAGGCCGATGGCCCCGCAGTTCAGGCGCATGAACCAGGGCATGTTCACATGGTACAGCGTGGAGACATGCGAGGTGTGCTTGTCGGTGATGACGTAGCGCCCCGCCGGCGTACCATAGCCTTCTCGTCCGGTGGAAACCATGGTGTGATTGATGATGCGGCCCCGTTTGGTGACCCAAGCACGTTGGCTGGAGAGATCGACGGTCACCAGCGTGTCAGGCTCGGATTCAGGATCCCGCCCGAGCAGAACACGCATGAGGAACAAATACCCCTGGGTGGCGGCAAAATTGATGGGATAACGATGATAGCGCGTGGTGCCCAGTCCCGGCTTGCCCCCGGCACGCATCAATGTGACTGCTCCTTCCACATCGCCACGCGCAGCGCAGCAGATCAGGGGCGTGATGCCACGGTCGCTTTCCATCGCGTTGCGCAGATCTTTGATGGAGCAGCGGTCCATGACTTGCTTCTGAATGGGCGTGTTGAAGCGCGTGTTGGGATCAACGCCAAATTCCAGCAACGCTTTCAACACAGGCACATTCCGGCGCAGTGAGGCAAGCGCAATGGGAGGCTGCTTCTCATGCGCAGGCTGGTCCAAATTCACTCCTGAGAGCGCCAGCACGTACAGACATTCCACCCGGCCCATGCGCACGGCGGCACAGAGCGGCGTATCTCCGCCCAGGGTCGTTTCGTTGGGGGAAAGGCCCATCGCGATGATCTTCGCAAGCTGAGCGGCATCATCATTGAGTACGGCCTGGTAGGCCTGTGGCAGCGCTTCGGTACGCGGCATCAGACGCGTCCAATGATCCGCGATGGGGTCAAGAATCGGACGCCATACCGGTGCATGGACGGCCACTACAGAGGCGGCCTTGTCAGGTTTTTTGCTGGCCACCACCCCAGGTTCTGTCGTCGAAGGCTGCTGCGCGGGGACGACAGGCTTCGTTTTTGGGGCTTCCGCCGCACGTCTGAGCGCTGCCTTCTCTGCGTTTGGCGGCACTGGCAGCCGTCGCACAGGGTCGAAAGTCGCATCGACTGGCAGCGCTGCGCGTATCTCCGCACCGGACTCGCTTAGTTTGCCCTGACGCACTTTGCTAACTGCAGCGGTGGGCGGCGCGACCGCATTCACACGAAACATCTCATGATTCTTCAGATGATGGATGATCCCCCAGCATATTCCCACGCCGACAAGCGGCGGGAGTACGCAGGCACCCAGCATATTGATGAACCAACTGTTTTTCATTTTTGCGTCACAAGCCCGCCATCCATAACAAAAATGACCTGAGTGTCGAGCGTGGATTTCGCTGAGCAGCGATCAATTCATGACCAAATTGGATTTCGATGCTGCTGTTGTAGATGAATTTAAGCCAGACTAGCAAATTTTTATGACAATTCAATTAATTATAGGAACAACACTTAGTAGTCGTAAGCTGCAAAAACTTCCGCATCCAACTGCCTTGGTCACGCCGCCGGCTTGATCTCGGCAAAAATCAACCGGCCTGCGCTGGTTGGGAGGGTGCCAGAAACCACCACATCCACCGTCTGACCAATCTGTGCGGCGGCGTTGTTCACAACGATCATGGCACCGTCTGGCAGATATCCCACCGCCTGGTGCTTGTCCTTGCCGGGCTTGGTCAACGGCAGCCGCAGTTCATCGCCTACGCTGAGTTCTGGATTGAGTGCTGCGACCAGTTCGCGCAGACTGAGTACCGTGATGCCTCGCAACCGGGCCACCTTGGCGAGATTATCATCATTGGTCAGCAGTCGGGCGTTTAGCTCACGCGCCAGCGTCACCAAGCGTACCTCCAGTGGCGCATCCAATGTCCCGTCCTCATGGATGGACACCTTCATCTCCGGCCTTGCACGCAGTTTTTCCATCATCTCCAGACCACGCCTGCCACGCAGGGATTGCGCGGTCTCAGAAGAGTCTGCCAACTGCTGGAGTCCGTCCAAAACGCAGCGCGGGACCACGACGGCACCACTGAGGAATCCGCTGGCAAACATGCCTGGCAGTCGGGCGTCCATGACCACGTTTGCGTCCAGCAAAAGCGGTTCACCTTCAGAACCATCACGGCGAAACCGAATGTAGGGAATCAGAAAAGCAAACTGGTCGCGGTCACTCCGCAGCGCAAACGTGACGCCAAAAAACGCCAGTGTGCCGTAGATGCAGATCTCAACGACGTTTTGCAGCGCAACGCCCTCGTCGAGATTTTGAAAATACGCGAGCTGGAATACACCGATGCGGGTGATCAGCCAGGCGCAGAAAAGCCCCACCGCAAGCCCCAGCGTGGCATGCGAAAAATCACGCAGTGTGAAGTGCGCCAGAATCGCATCCAGCACCAACAAAAATCCCATGAAAACCGCGCCGCTCACCGCCCCAACCCAGGCTTCCTGCTGCAAGCCCAAAGCGATCGCGATGCCGATGAAAACAGAGAACGCAAAGAACAGCGCACGCACGAGGCGGATGGGCCAGGAAGTTTTCATGGATGATGCGCAGGGATTAAAGGCAAAAACCAGACGGGGCAAAAGGATTCTCCCCTGGAATTCGTCATGGCCGGAGGGCCAGCCCGCCGCGCCGTGTAAACTGAAGATCCACTCCAGCATCCGCAAATGCATGCCCCATCTCGCGCTCCAGTTCCTCCACACTGCGCCCTGCCAGGATGAACTCCCGCAGTGCGCGCTCTTCAGCCATGCCTTGCTCCACGGCCCGCAGCATTGCTTTCACACCCGCCCCGTCTCCTGCACGATCCAGATAAGTTAGATAGAAGGTCAGCAGCATCGCTGAGGCGCGGTTCTCACTCGCGACTGGCGTTTCCAGGCTCGCCACCCAAGTTGTCGGCTCCATGGCCAGCAGTTCGGCCAGGTTCAGCATCGCAAAGCGCACCGCCGCCCCCATCTGCCGGGCACCAGCCTCACGCAGACATTGCCGCAGCCGCTCAATCGTCTGGGCAGGTGCCAGCCCGGCATTTTTGGCCTCTGCAAATTCAGGCAGGTCCGCCAGCAGCCACACCGGCAGAACCCGGTGCACAGGCGCTTGGACCGGTGACGGCGGCACCACCTCCGGAGCGGACACCGACACGGGATCCTTTTTCAACCCATAGGCCGCCAGCCCGGAAGATTGCACCGTCTGCAGCGGCGACTTCAAGCTCCGCGCCTGCACCAGTGGCGATTCCCGGACGGCAATGGCTGCGCTGGGGTGCGGCGTCTCCTGCTTCAGCCACATGACAAACGCAGCAACCCCTAAAGCAGCCGCAGACACAATGGTCACACGAACCACAGTCAGAATGCTCGGCCTGCCACGCCGACGCCGTTTACGAACGATTTCGGTTTGGTCCACAAGCGCTATGGGCGCGCAACTGGGAGCGAGGGGATGCATGACGCCTAGTACTGACCGGGTAAAAGCTTCAATAGTCAAGGCCACTTAACTAAACCTTGCCTTAAACAAGGTTAATCAACCCGAATCACTGCATCATCGCCTGCGTCTTTTCCGCCTCCACCGGCTCGTCCCGGAACACCGCCAAAGCAGGGCGCAGCAATTGCGGATCTTCATCCAGCGTCCGTTCGGCAAGCTGTCTCGCCAGACGTACCAGCCGCGTATCCGCCAGCAGTTCGCCAAACAAGAGCGGTGCCTGTCCGCTCTGTGAATGGCCCAGCACATCCCCAGGACCACGACGACGCAGATCCTCCTCGGCAATTTGGAATCCGTCGCTGGTCTCTTCCATGATCGCCAGCCGCTGGCGGTTGTCTTCGTCTTTGTCATCCACAAACAGCACGCAGTAGCTCGTGTGCGCCCCGCGGCCAATACGACCGCGCAACTGATGCAACTGAGCCAGGCCGAAACGGCCCGCGTCATGAATGAACATGACCGTGGCGTTCGGCACATCGATACCCACCTCGATCACGGTCGTAGAAACGAGCGCATCCAGCTTGCCCGCACGGAAGCGTTTCATCACATCCTCTTTCTCCTCCGCGCTCATCCGGCCATGCAGCAGCCCGACTTCGCACGGTGCGAGCAGCTTGGACCACTCCTCGTGTCCCTTCGTCGCCGCACCCGCCTCCAGTTTCTCCGATTCATCGATCAACGCATACACGATGTACCCCTGCCGCCCTTCCTCGATCTGCTCGCGCAGGAATTTCGCCGCGTCCTTCAGCTTGGTCTTCGGCCTCACCTTGGTGATGATTTTCACCCCATCACGCGGCTTTTGATCAATTGTGGAGACCTCCAGATCTCCGTAAATCGTCAGCGTCAGCGTACGCGGAATCGGTGTGGCCGTCATCACCAGCACGTCAGGGGTGTCCCCCTTGCGGATCAGCTTCGCCCGCTGCGCCACGCCAAACTTGTGCTGCTCATCAATCACGACAATTCCCGTGTTGTGCATCAGCTCCGCATCATGCAGCAGCGCATGCGTACCAATGACGATCTCGATTTTCGTCGAGCCGCTTTTTCCGCGCATCAATTCGACTCCATCCCCATCCTCGCGCTTCGACCCCGTCCTCAGCGCCACGCGCAGGCCCAGCGGCTCCAGCCATTTGCGGGCATTGCGCGCATGCTGCTCGGCCAAAATCTGCGTCGGTGCCATCAGCACCGCCTGCCTTCCTGATTCCACCGCACGCAGCATCGCAGCAAAGGCGACCACTGTCTTGCCGCTGCCCACATCGCCGTGCAGCAGTCGGTTCATGGGATTGCCTGAAGCCATGTCTCGGTGAATCTCATCCAGACAGCGCTGCTGCGCCGTGGTGAGCTTAAACGGCAATTCGTTGAAGAAGTCCCTCAACAGCTCACCCGTGCCGGCTTGTCTGCGCCCACCAGACTCCATCACCCGCCGCTTCCTTCGTGCCACGCGCAACTGATAGCCGTAGAACTCCTGCAGCGCCAGGTATCGCCGTGCCTGCTCCAGTTTTTCCATGCTGGAAGGGAAATGCACCTCACGCAACGCCTTGGAGCGCGACAGCCCTGCAAACTCCCCTTCCCCGCTCGGCGAGGGCAGCAGATCTTCGATGAACGACTCCGGCAGTGCCTGCAGCACGTGCCACGCCACCACACGCAGGGCCTTCTGGGTCATCGCCCCTTTCAGCCGGTAGATCGGCGTAATGCGCCCCGTGTGAATCTGCTCCGCATCGTCATCCGCACCGCCTTTAACGATCTCATACTCTGGATGCGCCATGCTCAGGCGGCCCTTCGTGTCCTTAATCACGCCATAGACGATCAGTTCCTGCCCCTCGGCCAGCACCCGGCTCATGAAGGGCATGTTCCACCACTTCAGCGTGAGCTGCTGCCCCAGCAGCCCCGTCGCATGCCGCACCACCGCCTCAAACACACCCGCCCTGCCGAAAAACTTGTTCCCCGTCTTCGTGATCAACACATGATGACACGTCGGCACCAGCCCCGCCTGAAACGCCAGCGCCTGCATCTGCCGCCGGTCTTCATGGCGAAAAGGCAGCAGCGCGATCACATCCCCCACCGTCTTCACCCCCTCCTTGCCCAGCAGCCGCGCCGCATTCGCGGGCATGCGGGAAACTTCAGCGAGGGAAAGGTCGAGTGGGATCACCGGGTGAGATGGAATGCGTGCTCAGTCGTGTCAAAGGCGATCTCCAATTCACACCGCCTTCTCCATCACATAATCATCCATCACAAATCCGCTGCCGATGTCACTGACGATGTCTTCGGTGAAGCGGAAGCCGGCGCGCAGGTAAGAGCGGATGGCCGGAGCGTTGCGTTTGTTGACGCGGAGGCGCACGACCTTGCAGCGCATTTCGCGAGCGCGATCTTCGGCCCAGCGTAGGGTGATCGAACCGAGGCCGTGACCGTGTACTTCGGGCAGGAGGTAGAGCTTGTTGATGAAGAGCACGGGTTCGAAAAGGAGCTTTTCAAAGGAGATGTAGCCGACGGGGTTTGGCCCGGCGGTTTCGACGAGTGCATACCACACGTCCCGCGCCTGCATCTCATGCGCCATGGAGCCGGGCTGATACCAGATGGAGAGCATGTAGCGGATCTGGTCCTCGCTGATGATGCCGGGATAATAGGCATGCCAGATTTCGTGACCGAGGCGCTGCACTGTCGGGAGCTCATGGGTGCCAATGCGGCGGATGCGGGCGGTGAGCGGTTCATGGCGGGTTTGAATCGTGCTCAGAGCATGCCGCCAGGTGTCCTCATCCCGTGCCGGTGAGAGACGATGCAGGTGGGTGGCGATCTGCCCCTGCGTGGGCTCCACGATCTGCTCTTCGCGGATTTGTTTCTGGTCCGAGGGGAACTCGGTCTCTGGCAGGATCAACTGCGCGAGATACCAGCAGGCCCAGGCGCGCCAGGTACGAAGTTCCTTGTTGGGCTCGACCATGCGCGTGGCTAGGTGCTGCCAGTGACGGCGCGGATTGCCGATGAACTGGCCTTCGACCCGGTGCTGCATGATCCATACCAGCGCCTGATAGGGCAGCGGCCATTTGGCGAGAATGGGTTCATCGGCACTCAGCGGCAGCGAGAGAGCACGGTTGATGATAAGAATGCTTTTGGCTGGGAAACCTTCACGCCACAAGCTCTGGGCGTAGTGCAGCGCCGTTTCATAAAAGAGCGGTCCGCGTTCGTGATTTAAGGCTTCGATGTCCGTGTGGTCATAGTGCCGGTTCTCTTCCGGCAGCAGCGGGCAGGGGGGATTGATCCACGCGGTGTGTCGCATGATCAGTCAACGCAAACGGACCGGGGCACTTTCGGGCAAAGCAATGAAGCGGCGGCTGTTTCCGGTGCGTCTTTAAGAAAGAATGAAAGCCGTCCGCGACGGTCGCATACCCACACTTCCTTCGCCCCTGCTTCAAAGTAGAGGCGGCGCTTCTCCTCGATCTCACCGCGTTTGTTGCCGGGCGAAATCACCTCCACACAGATTTCCGGAGCGCCCTTGAGCGCCACACGTCCGCCGACCTGCACGAGGCGCTTCTTCGACATCCAGGCCACGTCCGCGACCTTGATGCCTTCACTCGTTGAAATGGGGCATTCGACCGTTACTTTACCAGTAGGTGCATGCTTTTGAAGCAGCAATGCGATGTCGAATTGTCTGCCCCCATGCGAAAACTCGGCGTAGCACATCATAATCGGATTTCCGTAGCGGTCGGTTTCCACTTTGCCCGGCCACTGGCGCAACAGCGGGTCACGTCCGATCTCTTCCCAACGGTCAATATTGAAGACCGTCTGGTTTTTGATCCGGGGGATGGAAAGCAGGGCGCTCATGGCTTCTGGTGAAAGTCTGCCACACTAATCCTGCTGCTTCAACTCCCATCCCTTCGCACGGCCCAGAGCGCGGTTCCACCCCTGGGTGATGTGAGTGCGAGCGGCGGCTTTCATGGTCGGCTTGAACTTGCGATCCACCTGCCAGTGCTTGGCGATGTCGGCGAGATTTTTCCAGTAGCCCACGGCAAGTCCCGCAAGGCAGGCTGCGCCGAGCGCGGTGGTTTCATTCACTTTGGGGCGAACGACGGGAACACCGAGTAGATCGCACTGCAACTGCATGAGGAGGTTGTTCACGCTGGCACCACCATCGACACGCAGTTCCTTGAGCTTGATGCCTGCATCCGCCTCCATGGCCTTCAAGATGTCCATGACTTGCAAGGCGATGCCTTCCAGTGCGGCACGCGCGATGTGCGCGGCGGTGGTGCCGCGCGTCATGCCCACGAGGGTGCCGCGCGCATAGGCGTCCCAATGCGGTGCGCCAAGACCGGCGAACGCGGGCACAAGATAGACACCGCCGGTGTCGGGCACGCTCGCGGCGAGCGCTTCGACATCTGCGGACTGGCGGATGATGCCGAGGCCATCGCGCAGCCATTGGATCGCTGCGCCGGCGATGAACACGCTGCCTTCCAGTGCGTATTCGGTGCGCCCGTTGATGCGCCAGGCCACGGTGGTGAGGAGTTTGTTTTTGGAGGTGATGGGCTTGGTGCCGGTGTTCATCAGCATAAAGCAGCCGGTGCCATAGGTGTTCTTGACCATGCCGGGCTTGGTGCAGATCTGGCCGAACAGAGCCGACTGCTGATCTCCGGCGATGCCGGCGATGGGAATGGAACCGCCGAACAGCGACGTCGCACCAAACTCACCGCTCGAATCCCGCACTTCAGGCAGCATGGAGCGCGGCACGTCGAAGATTTTCAATAGCTCGTCATCCCAGGTTCCTTTGCGGATGTCGTAGAGCATGGTGCGCGAGGCATTGCTGACATCGGTGGCATGGACCTTGCCACCGGTGAGGTTCCACAGCAGCCAGGAGTCGATGGTGCCAAAGGCAAGCTCGCCCTTGGCCGCGCGGGCTTTGGCCCCTTTCACGTTTTGTAGAATCCACTGCACCTTGGTGGCGGAGAAATAGGCATCTACGACGAGGCCGGTCTTGCGCTGGATGAGCTTGTCGAGCTTTTGTGCGCGCAGTTTGTCGCAGATCGAGGCGGTACGGCGGTCTTGCCACACGATGGCGTTGCAGATGGGCTTTCCGGTTTTGCGATCCCAGACCACGGTGGTCTCACGCTGATTGGTGATGCCGATGGCGGCCACGTCCGCTGCCTTCGCCCGCGCCTTGTGCAGTACTTCGGAAGCCACCCCGGCCTGGGTGGCCCAGATTTCCTGCGCATCATGCTCCACCCAGCCGGGTTTTGGGAAGATTTGCCGGAACTCCTTCTGGGCTGTCGCCACGATGCCGCCGTCGTGGTTGAAGAGGATGGCGCGTGAGCTGGTGGTGCCCTGATCGAGAGCAAGTATGTATTTCATGGTTATTCGAGATGTTCCCAAGACTGGCGGGCGGAGTCAATGCCTTACAAACTGGCGGCGAAGCTGTAGGTGGCATTTTTCCGCCAGAATGAATACTCTGGGCTGGAAAGCATCCAAACTCACCACCATGCAAACCATCCCTGAAACCGCAGCGCCCGCCGCACCGCGGGCGCGTTCCACCAAGAAAATCGTGCTCATCACCCTCGCCGTCGTTCTCGGCTGCGGGGGCATCGCCGCTGCCACCGGCGCATTCTGGGTCAAACAAACATTCTACCCTTCCGCCATGACGCCTGTGAGCTTGACCGCCACGGAGAAAGCGGAGTTCGACAGCAAGCTGCAGGCGCTGAACAATCCTGCTGCTGTGCCGCCGGACGAGGCGAATCGTACCATCGTCATCAACGAGCGCGAAGTGAACGCTTACCTGGCCCAGCAGGAGCTCGGCGAGAGTGTGCAGGTGAAGTTCGGCGAAGGCAATGTCTCCGCTGCGATCATCCTCACTGCCCCGGAAGATTTTCCGATCGTGCCGAATCAAAAGATCCGCCTGCGCTTTACCTTCGGCACCAGTTTGTCGGCGGAGCACAAGCTGTCGCTGAAACTTGATGACCTGAGTCTCGGTGGCATCTCGCTGCCGAACAGTTGGATTGGCGACATCAAGGGTGTCGATCTGGTGGCTGAAAATGTGGAGTCCGATCCTGCACTGCAGAAGTTCATCGCTGGCATCCAGTCGCTGGAGGTGCATAACGGCACGCTGCGGCTGGTGCTGAATAAGTAACCTTTGAAACGGAGATAGCGGCCTACGGAATACACGGAACAGACGGAAAATCTGAACCAAACGCATGTAGGCGGTCCATTTCCGTTTTTTCGGTTAAAGGATTCAGACAATCAAAAAGCCGCAGTGGTGGTACCGCTGCGGCTTTTCCTTGCTTGGAATTATCGGCTTACTTCTTCGCGTCGGCTTCGGCGAGGATCTTTTTGGCCTCCTCCGCTCCGATCTCACGCACTTGCAGATTTCGCCAGCGGATCTCGCCGCCGTGGGTTTGTAGCATGATCGGGCCTTTGGCGGGCAGGGGCTGGGTTTTGTCCCAGTAGTTTTCCATCACGTTGCCATCGACTACGAGTTTGTCATTCAGCCACACCCAGGTGCGTGCGCCGATCTGGCGAATGCGGAAGCTGTTCCACTCGCCCATGGGCTTGTCTGCTACCACCAAAGGATCGCGGCCGGGAGTGTCTGGGGTGTTGTTGAACAGACCACCGGAGCCGAGGTGCGGCCTGCGCGTTGGTTTGGCCGGGTCAAAGACTTGGCTCTTGTCCCAGATCTGCACCTGAGGAGAACCACGCAGGTAGATGCCGCTATCGGCACCGGCCACGGTTTTGTATTCGATGAGGAATTCGATGTCGCCAAATTCCTCCTCGGTGGTGGCATAGGGGCCGTTGCCATCGTTGACCAGTTCGCCGTTTTCGACCTTCCAGTCTTTGGCGAATTCATCGCGCATTTTCTTGAGCGCTTCGGCTTTTTTCTCGCCTTCGAGTTTGACGACAGAGTGCGGGTTCAGGCCGTACCAACCTGTGAGGTCTTTGCCGTTGAAGATGGGGCGGAAGGCGGAGTCTTCAGCCTGGGTGACTAGACATAGAGCCAGCGCGAGACCGCCGAGAGTGAGTTTCTTGATCATGGTCGGAGTATGCATGCTGCCTCACTTCGTTTCCTTGAGCTTCGAGATCAGATACTCATTGATCGTCTTGTGTTTCACATCCGTGGCACCGGGATAAACGACCTCGCAGTCCACGCCTTTTTCTTTGCAGTGCTCCTGCAACTTCACGCCGAAGTTCGCGGTGTGGGTCGGGTCCTTCTGCTCCTGGCCGATGGCGGGAGGTGAGCCGAACAAGCAGTACACCGGAGGATCGTCTGAAGACACGAGCGCGTAGGGCGAGTATTCATTGATCCATGGCAGGATGCGTTCCCGTGCTGCCACGAAATCATCGAAGTTTTTGAACTCACCCGACTTGCTGAAGGCATGGCCGCCGTACTTGCTGTTCGGTGTCCACTCGCGCATCTGCTTGGGATCAAGGGTGGTCTGCGGACCATTCACGGCAGCCGTGTAAAGACGGGTGGATTCACGCGCGATGGGATCGCTGCTTTTCGGATCGGCCATGTCGTCGTGGAAAGCCAGCCACAGGCTGCTGCAAGCCCCTGCGGAACCGCCGCTGGCACCAATGCGTGTTTTGTCGATGTTCCACTCCACCGCCTTGCTGCGCACGGTCTGCAGCGCCAGCGCAGCATCCGACAGCGGACCTTTGACTGGCGGTACCACATCCTGCGACTGCGAAACGTAGCGGTAGTTGATCGAAACAACGGAGATGCCCTCCTTCAGAAAAGGCTCCACGGAGATGCCTTTCTTGTCCCCTGCTTGCCAGCCACCGCCATGGATGAAAAACAGCAGCGGCGTCGGCTTGTCCGACTTCGCCTGCCAGAAATCCAGCACGTTCCGCTCAAACGGCCCATATTTGAAGTCCGCCACGGTTGGCGGAGGGTTCTTCGGATATTCTTTCTTGGCAGGAGCTTTGGCCGCTGGGGCCTCAACCTTCTTCGCCGGTGTGTCGGCAGCAAAGGCGATAGAGGTGAGTAAAAGGAGTGAGAGAGCGAGTTTCATGAGAGCAGGTAGAACGCTCCCAAATCAGCTTATCTGGCTGCAATCATGAGTCTTCACCCGCGGCCATTCCAATCTGGCTGCGGGAAGGCATGCCCTCTCACTTCTTCAGCGTCTCGATCAAAAACTCCGCGATCGACTTGTGCTTCACGTCTGGTGCGCCGGGGTAGACCAACTCACACTCGTCACCGATTTCACGGCAGTGTTCCTGGAGTTTGACACCGTAGTTCGCGGTGTGAGTTGGGTCTTTCTGCTCCTGACCGATGGCCGGTGTATTGGTGTAATGGAGATAGACGGGCGGGTCGTCCTTGCTGACCAGCTCGTACGGCGAGTACATCTTGATCCACTTCAGCACGGACTCGCGCTTTTCCAAAAACTCGGCAAAGCGGGTGTCGCGGGTCTTGCGTTCATTCGGGTCCATAAAGCCGAAGGCGTGACCGCCGTAGCGGCTGTTTGGGGTCCATTCCTTGAGCTGCTTGGGATCGAGCGAAGTCTGCGCACCGCTCACCGCCGCACACCACAGACGGGTGGATTCGCGGGCGATAGGATCTCTGCTCTTCGGATCGGCCATGTCATCATGAAAGGCAAGATAGAGGCTGGAGCATGCGCCGGCAGAGCCGCCGCTGGCACCAATGCGCTGCTTGTCGATGTTCCATTCCAGCGCCCGGCTGCGCACGAACTGCAAAGCACGTGCGGCATCCTCCAGCGGCCACTGCACGGGTGGCATTACGTCTGCAAGCTGCGCCTGCCAGGAGTAGCGGTAGTTGATGGAGACGACGGAGATGCCGGCCTTGAGGCAGGCTTCGAGTTCGCCCACGGCGGATTTATCGCCTGCGACCCAGCCGCCACCGTGGATGAAGAAGAGCAGGGGAGTGGGCTTGAGCGAATCGGCTTTGTAGAAATCAAGCACCTGCCGCTCATGGGTGCCGTAGGGCACATTCGCGACGGTGGGCGCACGTTTCGGCACTGGAACGGGTTTGACGGCGGGAGCCGGTGTCTGCGCGTGCAGAGATGCGGCGAGGAGCAGGGTGAGAATGATGGGTGATTTCATGACGAAAGGTGGTGGCACAGAGTCGCTTCGCAAAGCGGTCAGCGGTGACTTGTTGGAAGACGGACCGGAGGCAAAGCAAACGCGCCATGCAGGCCGTTTGATCAAACAAAAGCGGCGTGTTGCTACGCCAGCGCCTGCGTGATCACCCGCCTGTCCTCCACGCCCGTGAGTCGCTGGTTCAGTCCCTGATGCAAATAACTGAGCCGCGAGTGGTCGATGCCCATCAGATGCAGGATCGTCGCGTGCAGATCGCTGACGTGGCAGCGATCTTCGACGGCTTTGAAACCGAGTTCATCCGTGGCACCGATGGCTTGACCGCCTTTGACCCCGGCTCCAGCCATCCACATGGAAAAGCCGTGCCAGTCGTGATCACGGCCGGGTTTGCCCACACCTTCGCTGGTTGGGGTGCGGCCAAATTCACCGCCCCAGACGATGAGTGTCTCGTCCCACAGGCCGGTGCGTTTTAGATCGGCAATCAGCGCGGCGATGGGCTGGTCGGTTTCACCCGCATGCAGCGTGTGGTTGGTGATGCAGTCGTTATGTCCATCCCAGGTGTCCTCGATGTGGCCGCCGCCGGAATAGAGCTGGATGAAGCGCACGCCTTTCTCGATGAGCTTGCGGGTGATGAGGCATTTTCGGCCAAAGTCTGCGGTGCGCTTGTCATTGAGGCCGTACATCTCACGCGTGGCGGCGTCTTCGCTGTCGAGATCGACCACGCTCATCGCCTCCGTCTGCATGCGGTAAGCCAGCTCGTAGGATTCAATACGCGCCATCAGTTCTGTTTCCTCGGGATGCCGCTTGAGATGTTCATCGTTCAAGGACTTGAGCAAGTCGAGACTGCGGCGCTGGGTGCTGTCGCTTATGCCTTCCGGCGTGGCGAGATCCAGCAGTGGCGAGCCACCGCTGCGAAACAAGGTGCCCTGATATGCCGCCGGCATGTAGCCCGCCGTCCAGTTGGAAGCGCTCCCAATCGGACCGCCACGCGGATCGGTCATGACAACGAAGCCCGGCAGGTCTTGATTGGCCGTGCCAAGACCATAATTGAGCCATGAGCCGAGGCAGGGCTTACCGATGAAGATGCTGCCCGTGTTCATCTGCAAACAGCCCGAGGCATGCGCCGCCGTGTCCGCGTGCATGGAGCGAATCACGCACAGGTCATCCGCATGCATGGCGGTGTGCGGAAACAGGCTGCTGATCTCCAGTCCGCTCTTCCCATGTTTCTTGAACTCAAAAGGCGACTGCATCAGGTGCCCCACCGCGCGCCCGTTGGAGCCCACCTTGGCATCGCCGTGGTAAGGCATGCCGTGGTATTTCTTGAGCGCCGGTTTCGGATCAAAGGTGTCCACCTGGCTCGGCCCGCCATTCATGAAGAGGAAGACGCAATGCTTCGCCTTCACCGGAAAATGGGGCCGCTTCTCCGATAATGGCGATGCCGCGAGCGCATCAGTCGCCATCAAATCCGCCAGCGCCAGCCCGGCGAATCCGCCAGTGGCACGCATCAAGTATTCACGTCGTGTGAGTGGGCGGTTCATGGCTATTCGGGATAAACAAACTCGTTCAGATTCAGAATCACGCGGCAGGCTTGCTCTAGTGGCTGCTCCTGAAGAAACGCTCGCATCTTTGCCAGTTCATCACGTGAGGGCTCACGGCAGAGTGCCAGCTTCCATGCCAGCACGATCTGCTTTTCAGGATCATTCCCTGCCTCGTGCTGCAGACGTGCGGCGAAGTGCCGGGCCTGCTCGTTGACGAATTCACCGTTGAACAAGCTCAGTGCCTGAGGCGCGACGGTGGTAACCTGGCGCTGTGGGCAACTGCTGACGGTGTCGGCAAGGTCGAGCGTTTCGAGCATGGGGATGACAAGGCCGCGCTTGATGAAGGCGTAGATGCTGCGGCGCGAGGCTTCGCGTTCGTCCGAAGGCTGCCAGACTTTTTCCTTGTCGGTGTTGGCTTCGAGCGCGGCCTTGGGAATACCGGGTTTCATCGCAGGACCAAAGCGCTTCGGATTGAGCTGGCCGCTGACGGCGAGCATGGAATCGCGGATGGCTTCGACTTCGAGGCGGCGGTAGCGCATGAGCGAATCCGCCGATTTGCTCATCTGCCAAGCACGGCTGGTGAGGATGAGGAGGTGCAGTTTTTTCAGAGACCACCCGGCGTCGTACATGAACCAATGCGCGAGCCAGTCGAGCAGTTCAGGCTGCGAGGGAGCAACGCCCATGAGGCCGAAGTCGTTTGCGGTGGTCACCAGACCCTGCCCGAAGTGCTGCTGCCAGACACGGTTCACGATCACACGGGCGGTGAGTGGATTCTGCGCACTGGCGATCCATTGCGCGAGGCCGAGGCGGCGCTGTGTGGTCTTTTCCCCTGATGGAAATTGAGGCTGCTGTTTGACGAGAATGGCAGGAACCGCAGGCTCGACGAGACCGCCAAAGCGAGTGGGCGAACCACGCACGAGCACATGCGTCTCCGGCGCTTTCGCGGAGGGCTCGCTCCAGGCATAAACCTCGGCACCATCGACGGACAGGGTTAGCTCCTTGCGCCCTTTGGCAGGGCGCTGGAGCGGATTAAACACAGCGACGAGGCTGTAGTAGTCCCGCGTGGCCAGCGGCTCGAACTTGTGATCATGGCAGCGGGCGCAACCGATGGTGAGACCCAGAAAAGCCTGTCCGGTGGTGCTGACGATGTCGTCGAGCTGATCGTAACGATCCGCTGCAGGATCTGCAGGCTCGTCGTCCCAATGTCCGAGACGGAGAAAGCCGGTGGCAATGACGGATGCCACGGAACGATCCGGCAGTTCATCACCCGCAAGCTGCTCCATGACGAAGCGGTTGAAAGGTTTGTCCTGATTAAGTGACTCAATGACATAGTCGCGATAGCGCCAGACAAAGGGCTTCTCCGCATCGCGCTCGTAGCCGTTGCTGTCGGCGTAGCGCACCACATCCAGCCAGTGCCGCGCCCAGCGCTCGCCGTATTCAGGGCGTGTGAGCAGGTCATCGATCACCGCTGTCAGATCACCGGATTTGGCGAAGCGCTCCTGCTCTCGAACCGTCGGCGGCAGACCGGTGAGATCAAGATGCACACGGCGCAGCAACGCCCGCGGATTTGCCTGAGGCTCAGCGGCGCGTTTGCCGAACACGAAAGCATCAATCGGATGCGTGAAGCCGGACGCTGGCACTGGCGTACGCTGCACCGGCTGAAATGACCAGTGTTCGGAAGGCTTCTTCGGAATCACCTCATCCTTTGGAAAAGGTGCGCCAGCCGCGATCCACTGCCGCAGCATTTCGATCTGCTCTGTGCTCAATCGTTTGCCTTCCGGGGGCATGCGCTCGTCTTCATCAGTTGAAGCGATGCGTTCGATCAAGTCGTGATGCACATCCTGCTGAATCAAAGCCCCCGCATCGAGCCGCAGGTCGCCTTTTTGCTTTACCGTGCCATGGCAGGACACACAGCGCTCCTTGAGCAGCGGCTTGATGTCCTTCACATAATCCACCGCCATCCCCTGCAGTGCGAATGCATGCGCGCAAACCACTGCGAAAAACGCAGATGGCAGGGAAATGCAACGATGGAGTTCAGGCGGGCGCATGGCGGGGCATAGACTGTCTGACATACACATACGGGCATTCCATCCTCCTCTAAATTGAATGTTTGACCTCATGCATGTAGATTTTGACATGGCCGAGGAGCGCGACCCCAACCTCTATTTCAATATTCCAGGCCCCTGGAACATGAACGCGACGCGGCCCATGCACTGCGATCTTGGGCAGATCGTCTATGCAGGAACCAAGTGGAACAGCCAGGCCACCTATGCGCACGCACCTCAGCCGCATTATCTGCGGCCCACGCCGCACTACCTGCTCGTTTTGACCCTCGAAGGCACGGCTGACTACATGGACGACACCGGCGTGCGCTGCGTAATGCAGCCCGGCACGTTGGTGTGGTCAAAGCCCGGCATCAACCAAAGCTATGGACCTCAAAGCGGCGTGAGTTGGAGTGAGCTGTTCCTCTGGTTCAATGGCAGCATCTTCGATGCCTGGCAGTCCGCCGGACACCCCGGTGACCGCAGCCGTGTGCTGGAGCTCAGCCCCCTGCCCTACTGGACGAACCGCCTGCGCCGCATCCTCCAGCCACCGCCGGACGCACCCGCCGAAACACCTCTGTCGCGCCTCTGCCACTTCCAGCAATGGCTGGCCGATGCCCTCCAGTTTGATGCCTCACAGCACCAGACCACAGAAACCTTGCAGTGGCGGGAGACGGCGGAGCGCATGCTGGCCGATGGCAAACTCGGAGCGCCATCCCTGGAAGAAATCGCTGCATCTCTTGGCATGTCCTACAGCGCTTTTCGGAAACGATTCGTGCAAATGACCGGCAAAAGCCCCGGCGAATTTCGTGCCGACGCAATCGTGCTGCGCGCTTGCGCCAGGCTGCTGGAGAGCAGCCACACGCTCGCCAGGATCGCGAACGATCTCGGCTTTCACGACGCTTTTCATTTCTCCCGGCGCTTCAAGCAGGTCGTGGGCATGTCACCCAAAGACTTCCGCCGTCAGCACACGCTGCGCTGATGTTTACACCTCCGGCAGTTCAAATCCTGCTGCGTACTCCTCCTGCGCCAGCTTGGTGGCCTCGGCGGCAAATTCGCCGGTAAAGATCTCGTTCACCGGATCGAAATCCAGCCATGGTCCCACGACGACCTGCTCGACCTCCGTGTTGATTTGATTCGCCGCGAGCGTGGCGAGCATGCCCTCAAACATGGCCTGTCCGAACTTGTCGCCCTGCAGGCGCTCTTTGATCTCTTCGTTCTTCATCGCCTTGCCGAGGCGGTAGGAAGTGTTCGCCAGATGCGCGAGCGCAGCGGCCTGCTGGCCGTGGCGGATGTGCAGCACGTCCTTGGTGTATTTGCCGGCGCGCACGGAGTCGATGAAGTTCTTCATGTGATCGGGGCCGGTGAGGAAGTTTTCAAACTTCGTGATGGTCTTGCCCTCGTTGTCATAGGCCTTGGATTCGGCCACGTAGCCACCTTCGCAGTGGATGATGTTCCCGGTGCGGATGCCCTTGTAGGGTGGTTCGCCGGACTTTTTGTCCATGTTCTTCATCGGCAGGCCAAACATGTCCATGAGCAGTGGCACAGGCTCATAGGGATGGAAGGCGAGCTGGCAGTTCGCCGTCTGGCCGTCATCCACATAGCCCCAGCGATGGCCGAGGCTCATCACGCGCTGCGGCAGCGTGGCCGGGTCGTTAAGCGCCCAGCGCGCCACATCGTACTGATGAGGCCCCTGGTTGCCGATGTCGCCATTGCCATACGGCCACTGCCAGTGCCAGTCGTAGTGGAACTGTTTGCGCATGAGCGGCAGCTCAGGGCGAGGAGAGGACCACAGCTTATAATCCACCGTGGCCGGCGGTTGCTGTGCGGCGTCCACCTTGTCAATGCTCAGGCGCATGCCGTGGACGAGCGCATGAGAGAGCTTCTTTTTGCCGATGTGGCCTTCGTTCACCCACGCCATGGCCGAGGCCCAGCCAAGATCAGAACGCCGCTGCATGCCATGCTGCACAACGATGCCTTTCGCCGCCGCTTTCGTGGCAGCCGCCATGAGCTTGCGACCTTCCACGAGATTGTGGCAGACCGGCTTCTCGACATAGACGTGCTTGCCGTGCTGCAAGGCCGTGAGCGCGATGAGCACATGGCTGTGATTCGGTGTGGCGATGGTCACGGCGTCAATGTCCTTGTCGGCGCAGCACTCGCGGAAGTCACGGTAGGTTTTGACTGTGATGTTCTGCTTGGCGAGTTCGGCCACTTTCTTGTCCACAACAGCGGAATCGACATCGCACAGCGCCACCAACCGTACGCCGGGAACTTTGAGCAGTTCCTTGATATGACCGCCGCCACGACCGCGAAAGCCAATCACCGCGACACGCACATCCCCATTCGCTCCAAGAGGTGCGGCCCAGGCGGGTGATGATAGAACTCCTGCGAGGGAGGTCTGAAGGAAACGACGACGAGAGGTGGCAGGCGTGTTCATGGTGCCGCTCATAACGTCGGCTGCGGGCTTGCCTTTGCGAAGTTCATGCCTAGCCATGAAACATGGAGCCACTGCCAACTCTCAGCGAAATCGAAGCCGCCAAGGCGCTCATTCGCCCCTACATTCACGAAACACCGGCCTACCGCTGGCCTCTGCTCGAAGCGGGCCTTGGTTGCAATCTGTGGTTGAAGCACGAAAATCACACACCGGTCGGGGCTTTCAAAATTCGCGGCGGGCTCGTCTATATGGACGAACTGAAACGCCAGCAGCCTGAAGTGCGGGGTGTGATCGCCGCCTCGACGGGCAACCACGGGCAGTCCATTGCCTTTGCCGCAAAGCTGAATGGCCTGCGTGCGGTGATCGTCGTACCGCATGGCAACAACCCGGAGAAAAATGCCGCCATGCGCGCGCTGGGCGCCGAACTGGTGGAGCATGGCCGCGAGTTTCAGGAGGCGCTGGTGTATTCGCGTGAGCTTGCCGCCCAAGAAGGACTGCATGCCGTGCCGTCATTCCATCCCTGGCTGGTGCGCGGTGTGGCCACATATGGTCTGGAGCTGTTTCGCGCGGTGAAGGATCTGGATGCCGTCTTCGTTCCCATCGGTCTGGGCTCCGGCTTCTGCGGCATCACTGCAGCCCGTGAGGCGCTGGGATGGAAGACGAAGATCGTCGGTGTGGTGTCTGAGCACGCGCCTGCGTATGCGCTGTCGTTTCAGCAGCGGCAGTTGGTCGAACAAACGAGCATGACGCGCGTGGCGGAGGGTGTCGCATGCAAGACACCGAACCGGGATGCGCTGGAGCATGTGATGCGACATGCACATGAGATCGTCACTGTGAGTGATGATGAGGCCGTGACTGCCATGCGAGAGATCATTCAGGCCACGCACAACATCGCCGAAGGTGCAGGCGCTCTGGCCTATGCGGCGCTGAAGAAGCAATGCAATGCATGGCAAGGCCAACGCGTGGCCTGTGTGCTCACAGGTGGCAATGCGAGCATGAGCCTGCTGGCGCAGGCCATGCAGGCAGGCTGATCACTCCGCGAGCAGTTTAGTCACCTGTTCCTCCAGGCCACCGCGCGCATCCGTGCTCACGACCATGCCCTTTTTATTGAGCAGCCACATGGCAGGGATCGACTGAATGCCATACTTGCTGGCGATTTCATTCTTCCAGCCTTTGCCGTCGAAGTACTGCGGCCATTCCATGCCTTTTTCTTTCACAAAAGCTTCCAGTTCGGCCTTCTCGCCGTCGAGCGAGATGCCGACAATTTCAAAACCCTTCGGATGCAGTTCCTTGTAGGCCTTGAGCACATTCGGCAGTTCAGCCACGCAAGGCCCGCACCAGGTGGCCCAGAAGTCGATGAGCACAACCTTGCCCTGCAGTTTCGACACGTCCACCTCACGACCGTCCACGGCGGTGAATTTCAGTTCGAGCGGCTTGGTTTTGAGATCGGCGGAGGCCTTGATGCTCTTGATTTTGCCTTCGACCATCTGGTTCATCTTTTCAGCGGGAAAGTCCTTCAGATGCTTCTCCGCTTTCGCGAGCCAGGCGGCGGTGTCACCCCCAGGAGCTTCGGCGGCGTCAGCAGCCTCCATGACACCGATCAAACTGGCCTGCGATTTGGTTTCGGGCTTGGCGTCTTCGGCCTTAAGAATGTCTTCGATCGTGATGGCCTGCTTGGTAGGAGCCGGAACCCCTGCGATCTCACGTGCGCGTCCGACCATGAGGTCAAACAAGCCGGCATCCCAGCGGGAAGGATTGTTCGGTCCGGCTTTCATGGCGGTCGCATACGCAGCATCAAACTCCGTCAGGCCTTTTTTGAGCAGCGCGATGGCATCATCACGCGATTTGGGCTTCTCCGATGGATTTTTGATGCCATCGACAATGTCATTGACCTTCTTCCACTCGGCATCGCCGTCAGCAGCACGAAGAGAGGAGGAGACGGCCAGGACAAAAGTCGTGACCCCGATGCAGAGAAGGCGATGCGCGTTCATGGATAGACAGCCTAAACGGGCAGAATCCACCCCACCAATCTTTTTAAGCGAAGATTTCCGTCACGGCTTTACCCTTCCCGTCCGCCGTGACGTAGAAAGGACGGCCTTCAATTTCGAACTCCGTCTTTGGGCTGATGCCCATGGCCGTCATGATCGTAGCGTGCAAATCCATGACACTCACTGGATCCTTGGTGGCAATGAGCGGGCGCTCATCAGCGGTTTCGCCATACAGGTGGCCTTTCTTCACGCCTCCGCCAAACATCACCACGCTGGTGCCACCGGTAAAATGGCGGTGCAGGCCATAGTGCTTCATCTCGCTGAGCGTATCGACTTTGAAGGTCGTCTGGTCGTTCGCGGTGGAGCCGGGTTTGCCCTCCATGAGCGCATCACGGCTGAACTCGCTGGCGATGATGATGAGCGTGCGGTCCAGCAGCCCCTTTGCCTCAAGGTCACGCACAAGCTGTGAGATCGGCAGATCGATTTCCTTGTGCATGGCTTCCACGGTCGTGTGACCGTCCTTATGGGTGTCCCATTGGAAGAAGGGCACATACTCCGTGGTGACCTCAACGAATCGAGTTCCCGCTTCAATCAACCGGCGGGCGAGCAGGCAGCCGCGACCGAAGCGTCCGGTGTCATACTTGGCGTAGCTCTCCTTCGGCTCCAGGGTGATGTCGAAGGCCTCGCGCTCCTTGGCACTGAGTAGGCGATAGGCATTGTCCATGCTGCGCAGCATGGACTCCTGCTGGTAGTCGCTCATGAACTCGCGCTGCGGACTTTGATCGACGAGCTTGCGGAAAAGGCGGTCGCGATTGCAGAAACGATTCGCATCCATGCCCTTCGGTGGCTTCACCGACTGCGCGGCCTCCTCGGGAAACGGCAGGTTCATGGGGCCGAACTCGCTGCCAAAAAAGCCTGCGGTGGTGAAGGCTTTCAATTCTTCGCTTTCGCCCACGCCTTCGAGTCGCTGGCCGATGTTGATGAAGGCGGGCATCACGGCGTTGCGCGGGCCGAGCACTTTCGCCATCCATGAGCCGATGTGCGGGCAGGCCACCGTCTGCGGCGGCACATAGCCGGTGTGCCAGTGGTACTGGTGCCGTGAATGCAAAATGCTGCCGAGGTCCGGCTGCACCGCGCTGCGGATGAGTGTGGCGCGGTCCATCACCTGCGCGATGTTTTCCAGTCCCTGGCAAATTTTGATGCCATCCACATTCGTGTTGATCGCCGGGAAGGTGCTGAGCATCCGTTTGACCTCCAGTCCCTTCTCGAAGGGGAGGTAGCCCTTGGGATCAAATGTGTCCGGTGCTGCCATGCCGCCTGCCATCCAGAGCAGGATGCAGGCATCGGCTTTCGCCGGTGGATGCGTCACCTTGTCGCCCGATTTCGCCCAGATCGCTTGCGGTTCACCGGTCATCCACGCGGCAGTGCCCGCAGCCGCGAGTTTCTTCAGGAAATCACGGCGGACGAGGTGTGCGGGGAGATGGGGGTCGATGTCGTGCATGACAGTAATATAAACGCTACGACAATCGCTTCATTCGCGTTTTTCCACTCCCTCCTGTCTTCACAGAGGCACCGCTCAGCAGCGGCAACCAGGGCCCCGCAATGCAAACTGTCATCATTGCCCCAAGATTCCATGATTGACGGGCGTCTAGCCATCGCCATCTCCATACACTTGTGCTGATCAGTCTCCACCATTTGCTGTTTGTGCTGCTGCCCGTCGCTTTGGCGGTACGCTTTTACATCAATCCACGACCGGCCACGCTTGACGTGGCACAGGGGGTGGTGAGCTTCTGCCTGGGAATTGGCAAATGGGTGCTGCTGGTCGATCCGCTGTGGCATCTCGCTACGGTCGTTTTTCGCGGCGGGCCGGAAAGCCTGGGCACCAGCGTGGCGTGGATGGGCTTTCTCGGACTGCTGCTGAGCCTGCATTTCGCTTTCACCGCTGCTGGCGATGTGATCGCCGGAATGGGCGGCATGTTCGGATTCAAGGTGGCGGAGCAGGTGCAGGAAGCGCTGACACTGCGGCGCTTCACCCGGGGAAAATGGCTGTGGTTGATCCTCCTCCTGCTGGTCCTAACCGTAATCGGAGCGCTGCTGCAAACGGCTTCCTTTAGCGACACCTGGCTGCATCTGAAAGCGCTGTTTGCGCCGCCGCCCCAGACAACCTCCACGTTGCTGCAGCAGGCGCGGGTACGGACAGATTTCCATGTTCTCACCATCGTTGCCGCGCTGATCTGTCTCATCGGCCTGCCGCACTCGCGCGATTTTCTGCGCGAAGCGGCCCCATGGAAGGCGACGATTTGCATCCTCACGTTCATCTTCGCCGTGGCGATGCTGTGGACGCATGCCGCACCCATGTCATGAAACCGACGCCGCCGCCCATTACCCCATTGAAGCGCGCCATCGTGCCGCCCGAGCCAGAACTGAGCCCCAAGGCGGCGCGGAACATCATCCGTGTGTTTGCCTTGCTGCTGGCCATGCCGCTGCTGTTTGAGGCCTCGTCTTGGTTCACCTCATCCAAGACCAATCTGGCCGCCGCCACGGTGCGCAGCGGCACGCAATGGCTGCTGATGCATGCCCTGAGCGAAGGCAACCGCACAGTGTTTCTTGGACGTGAAGGCTGGCTCTTCGACCACCAAGAACTCGATCGTCTGGCCCATGCCAAGCGCCCTGGGAATGATGTTTTTCCCAATTTGATCAAGCTGGCGGCACAGTTGAAGACGCAGGACACGCCGCTGCTCTTGATCGCCATTCCAGATCGTGCCACGCTTTACCCTGAACAGATCCGCCCTGGCCGTTATTTGGACGTGGTGCGTTCAAAAGAGGAAGCGGGCAGGCTGGCCGAACTGAAAGCAGCAGGCATTGATGTGATGGACATGACCGATGCACTCTGGGATTTCCGTGACAGGCAGCCGGTGTATTTTGCGCATGACAGTCACTGGACACCGGAGGCGATGAAGGCTGTGGCGCTGGCGGTGAACAAGCATGTGCAGGAAAAATTTCCACGTCTGAGCAGCACCGAGACACCCATCATTAACGCCAAAATTCTCGAACGTACCGACGCCGGGGATCTGGCACGCCGGCTCGATCCACTGCTGGCCGCAAAGCTGATGGGAGAAGAGGATGCCGACCTGGTTTCCATCCAGGGCATCGCGCCCAATGACAAATCCCCCGTCGTGCTGCACGGCGGGGAACTGATGCGTGTGTATGATGATGCGCGGCTCAGCTTTGGCGGCGGCGATCCGGCACCGAGCGCCGGCTTTGCCACACAACTTGCCACCTTGCTGGGACGCCCGCTGGATGTGCGGGGCATGCCCCGGCCAGGCGAGAGCTACGAAGACAAGAAGCTGATCATCATTCTGTTGCCGATGGTGGAACTGGTGCCGTAAGTTTGTGATCTCAATGCTGCGACTTCTTCTTCACTTCTTTTTTGGCGGCGTCTTTGTGTACGCAGGGATTCTGAAGGTGATGGACCCGATGTCCTTCCTGGATGACATCCGCAGCTTTGATCTGCTGGGAGATCCCTGGGCTGCGTGGCTGGCCATGGGGCTGCCATGGCTGGAAATCTTTGCCGGACTGGCCGTGATGAGCGGCGTACTGCGCTCCGGCGGACTGCTGATCTTGAACGGATCGCTGGTGATTTTCCTGGCGGCCATCAGCCTCTCCTGGTGGCGTGGCATTGACATCCGCTGCGGCTGCTTCGGCCACGCGGACGCCACCACCAATTATTATGACCTCATCCTGCGCGATCTGCTGCTGCTGATCGCAGGAATCGTGCTGGCATGGCATGGAAAACCGAAAGCAAAAGCATGCGCGCTGAACTGAAATACCACTTCGCCTCGGACAATACGTCCGGCATCTGCCCTGAAGCCTGGCAGGCCCTGGAGGAGGCCAATGCAGGCTATCAACCCAGCTATGGAGCCGACTCAACCACTGCTGAGGCATGTGAAACGTTCCGGCGGTTTTTCGAGACCGACTGCGACGTGTATTTTGTCTTCAACGGCACGGCGGCCAATTCGCTCTCGCTTGCCACGCTGTGCCAGAGCTACCACAGCATCATCACCGCGCAGGAAGCGCATGTGGAGACGGACGAGTGCGGTGCGCCGGAGTTTTTCAGCCATGGGTCGAAGATTCTGCTCGCCCGCAGTCCGCTGGGAAAGCTGGACCCCGCCGATGTTGAACGCCTGGCCACGAGCCGCAGCGACGTGCACTTCCCGAAGCCACGCGCCCTGAGCATCAGTCAGAGCACGGAACTGGGCACGGTGTATCGTCCGGGTGAGGTCAAAGGCCTCGGCGCTGTCGCAAAGCAGCACGGTCTGTCGATTCACATGGATGGCGCACGGTTCTTCAATGCCCTGACCGGATTGAATTGTGCCCCTGCCGACATCACCTGGCGCGCCGGGGTGGACGTGCTGTGCTGCGGCGGCACGAAGCTCGGCATGGCGGTGACGGAAGCCGTCGTGTTCTTCAACAAGGAACTGTCCCAGGAATTTGCGTACCGCTGCAAGCAGGCGGGACAGCTTTGCTCGAAGATGCGCTTCATTTCGGCGCAATGGCTGCGCATTTTGAGCGATGACACCTGGTGCAGACATGCACAAAACGGCAACACCCTGGCCAGGCGACTGGCGGATGCACTCGGGCACCTGCCGGGCGTGCAGATTCTCTACCCGGTGGATGCCAATGCGGTGTTTGCCAAACTGCCGGACCGGATGAAGGAAGGCCTCAAAGAACGTGGCTGGGTCTTCTACAGCTTCATCGGCGGCGGGTCGCGGCTCATGTCCTCATGGCGTACCACGGCTGCCGATGTGGATGCGTTTGTCGCAGATGCGGCGGCTCTGGCGTAAATCGCCCCTCACACGCCTTCCGGCAATTCGTCTGCTGCCGCAGCTTCCTCCGCCACGGTGGAAAGGCGCTTGAAGTGCAGTTGCAGCACGCGCCGGAGATCCGCCTTGGTGGTGGTCACCTCATATTCTTCAATGACTACTTTGTCGCCAACCTTGGGCAGATGGCCGAGGAGATGTGTGACATAGCCGCCGATGGTGGTGACTTCATCACTGTCGAGGTCGATGCCGGTCTGGTCGGCCAGTTCGTAGAGGTTGTAGGTGCCTTCGACGGTGAATTCACTGTCGTTGATGCGGCGGAACTCGTTGACCTCGTGGTCGAATTCATCCTGAATATCTCCCACAATTTCTTCAAGCACGTTGTCGAGCGTCACAATGCCGACGGCACCGCCGAATTCATCGACAGCAAGAGCTACGTGAACATGTTTGTCGAGGAAGAAGCGCAGCAGCTTGTCGATGGGCATCATCTCCGGCACCATCTGCAGCTCGCGTTTGATTTTGCGCAGGTCAGGCTGGGGTTTGCCGATGAGACCGAGCAGATCTTTGATGTGAATGGTACCGATGGCGTGGTCAAGATGACCTTCGACGAGCGGGTAACGCGTATGCTTGGAGTCGATGGCAATTTTGAGGCTGGCATCAAAGGTTTCATCCGCATCGAGCGAGACCACCTGGTTGCGCGGTGTCATCACATCACGCACGCAGCGGTCATTGAGGGCGAGGGCGTTGAGCAGGATGTCCTTCTCGGTTTCCGTTACCTCTTTGGATTTCTGACTTTCAGCCACGATGTGGCGTAGCTCTTCTTCAGAGTGGGCGATCTCGTGTTCGGAAACAGCCGTGATGCCCAGGAAACGGAGGACCACGTTGGTGCTTGCGCTGAGAATCCAGATCGCCGGCTTTAGCACGATGTAAAACAGGTGAAGTGGACGAGCGATCAGCAGCGCGGTTTGCAGCGATTTGCGGATGGCGAGCACCTTGGGCGTCTGCTCGCCCAGCACGACGTGCAAGTAGGTGACGATGGCGTAGGCAATGCCGATGGAGGTCCAGCGGATGACCGTCTCACTGACGATACCAACCTTGAACAGCATCGGTTGCACCACGACGGCGACAAACGGTTCCCCGAAAATCCCCAGAGCGATGCTGGTCAGCGTGATGCCCAACTGCCCGGCGGAGAGGTAGGCGTCCAGGTTGCGCGTCACGGTCTGGGCGAACTTGGCACCCCTTGTACCGTCCTCGATGGCGGCCGTGAGCTGGCTGTCCCTGACCTTGACGATGGCGAACTCAGCCGCCACAAAAAAGGCGTTTAGCAGCACAATGGCCAAAACGATCACTGCCTGCCAGAAGACTTCTGCAGAGGTAAAACTCCACTCACGTACGAGTTCAGCAGAGGCATTGGCGAGCAAAGGAGTCATGAGGCGGCGCAGTCAGGCGTTCATAGCTTCTCGTAATTTCCATCGCATCGTTTTTCGAGGATGGTGAAGCCAGCGGCCTTAGCGTCGGAAACGGAGAGGGGTTTGGTAATCTTCGGCGTGTTAAAGCCGGAAATGAGTTTTTTGACCGGCTGCCTGCACAGCGGGCATACCTCGAGTGCGGGCCTGCTTAGCGGCCGACGCAGATCAAAACCTCTGCGGCAAGCAGGGCATCCCTTTTCAGGGTCTTCAGCGATGTAGGAGTAGGTAGGCATCAGAGAAGAACGCACCGCCTCTCCATGCAGCCAGAGAAAGCCTCCGGCTGCAAGTTCGGACGGAATTCTACCAACTGGACTTCGTCACCCCGGGAATCATTCCTTGGGAGGCGAGCTCGCGGAAGGTCATACGGGACATCTGGAAGCGGCGAATGAACGCGCGACGACGGCCGGAAACGCGGCAGCGGTTGATGAGACGTGTCGGGCTTGCATCACGAGGAAGCATGGAGAGTCCGACGAAGTCGCCTTTCTCCTTGAGTTCAGCACGGAGTTTAGCGTACTTTTCGACGGTTTTACGTTTGCGCTTGTCGCGCTCGAGCCAGCATGTTTTTGCCATAGGGGCGCGGAGTCTGCCCCAAAGCTCCACTTTCGCAAGAAAAAATTTCTACTGGCGAACGCTCGATTTCACGCTAAATCCCCAATTACTATGGTCATCTTTACTGGAATGTGTCTTGCAGCCGCACTGCTTTTCTGCGGCGTCCTCGTTTTCACCTATTTGGTGAAGGGTTCATAAAGGCCGCTTTTTCAGGCTACCGATAGAGGAAAGTCGTCAGCGGGCTGGTAGCTGAAGCCTCTGCTGATCCCTCGCTCAGACCGATTTCATAGGCACTGCGCCCGGCTTCCACGGCCATTTTGAAGGCTTGGGCCATGCGCACGGGGTTTGCGGCCACGGCAATGGCGGTGTTCACCAGAACGGCGTCCGCACCCATTTCAAAAGCTTCGGCGGCATGGCTGGGTGCCCCAATTCCGGCATCCACCACGACCGGTACGGTGGTCTGGGTGATGATGATTTCGATCATACGTCGCGTCGTGATGCCCTGATGAGAGCCAATGGGCGACCCCAGCGGCATCACCGTGGCGGTTCCCACATCCTGCAGACGGCGGGCCAAAACAGGGTCCGCATTGATGTAGGGAAGGACGATAAACCCTTCCTTGACCAGAATTTCAGCCGCTTTCAGGGTCTCGATCGGATCCGGCAGCAAATAGCGCGGGTCAGGATGAATCTCCAGCTTCACCCAGTTGGGCAGACCAGCAGCCACCGCCAGCCGGGCCAGACGCACCGCTTCCTCTGCATTCATCGCCCCGCTGGTGTTCGGCAGCAGCAGGACGTTTTTCGGGATGAAGTCGAGAATGTTGGCAAAGGGATCACCCTTACCGCTCAAATCAGCCCGACGCAGCGCCACGGTCACGATCTCCGTCTCCGAGGCCACGATGGCATCCCGCATCAGCTCACCGCTGGCGAATTTACCCGTGCCCAGCATGAGACGGGAGTTGAACTGACGATTGGCGATGGTGAGAGGCTGATTTGACACAGGGAGTCAGAGATGCACCCAATCCCGCTTCACGCAAGCATCACCCGCTGCAGCAGTTCGCCAGTCGGGGGTTGGATGCCGATGTAGAAGTCGCCAAATTCGCCGTACTGGGTGGTCACTTCATCGAAGCGCATCTCATAGACGATGCTTTTGATCTGGAACATGTCGTGGGCGAAGAGCGTCACGCCCCACTCATGGCTGTCGAGTCCTGTGGAGCCGGAGATGAGCTGGCGCACCTTGCCGGCGTATTTACGACCGGTTTTCGCGTGGCCGCCCATCAGTTCACGACGTTTGGCAAAATCATTGGCATACCAGTTGGCACCCACGTTGCGGCGCTTGCTCATCGGGTAGAAACAAAAGACCTGCCAGTCGGGCATGTTCGGGTAGAGGCGGTCATTGAAATACTTCGTCATGTGGCCCTTCCATTCCGCCACACGTTTATCAAAGGCCTCCGTGCCGGGCGTCAGATTTTCCGCCTTCTCGATCTGTGCCTTGAACTCTTCTTCAGACTGCGAGTATTCAGTCCACTCTGTCATCGAAAGATAGCTGTAGGCCGGCGTCAGCACATCTGGGCCCAGTGCCAGGTTGATCTGCTTTTCAAAGCGCTGGGAGTCGTGCAGATCCGGCGTGATCAGCATGAAGCCCAGTTCAGATTTTGGCGACACCATCGCAAAGGCGAGCAACTGCGTGCCAGGGTGCTTGCGGATGGCTTCAATCGTGCGTGTGAAGTTTTCACGGCGCTCCTGGCGCTCCTCAGGCGTCAGCGCCGCCCAGTAGCCATGGTCGATGGTGAAAAACAGATGCTGCACGACCCAGCCCTCCTCGGAAATCAGCGGTTTGGATTCAGCGGGGCCGTTGGACGTGGGGAAAGAGGTTGGGATGAGCATGGGGTAGATGGGAGGTTGTCAGTCACATACGTCGGAATTCGGACGGCTCAACGGTCGATCATTGGCTTTTGCTGTGTCTAATTCGCGCGTTTTACGAACGCTCCTCCCCCGATCCCGTATTATCTCCCGCCTCAGGAGTGATTTCCAGCCGCCTAATCCAGGCTACAAAGCGATTGCTTTGACGCAAAATGGAAACCAATCCTGCCAGCCAGAGCGCAATTCCAAGAATCCACGGCAAATCAGGATGAGCATGCGGTGGTGAATTAATCATTCGTTTTCCCTCCATCCAACGAACGGGTATCATGATGAGCTCAGGGAGCACCTTGAATACGTCAGGAATGCCAAAGCTCATGCTGAATCCAAATAGATAAGCCAACGCAGGGAGGCCCCAGGAACGCGGCGTGAGGAAAGACAGAAGAGTCGGAAAAATCGAGCAGTAGGCTCCCCTCAATAAAACGGTGCTCAGATCGATTTCTCGACCGCCAATCCCAGTCCCCCAAAATCCGAGAATAAGCCCAATGATCAAAGCGGGTATGCCGCCTATCACCAGCGCCACAAATTGGCGCTCATGCCAAGTGAATTCACGCATCGGATGCATAGTGAGAAAGGTTTCTGATTTTTGCGCCTACCCAGCTTCGTGACCATTACCGTGAGACCGTTTGCGGTGCTGCGGTGGAACTCAGCCAGGCGAAGACTTGGTTGTCCTTGCTGCCAGTGGTCTTCGTTTGAAGGGACGTCTTATTGCCGCCACGGCCATCGGCGCAGGAACTCAGAAGGCAGACCCTGGCAAGGATGAGAGTGGCGTTTTTCATGGCAGTGGCTAGCTTGGCACAGCATGAAAAATTCGTCGAGACTGTTCCCGTTCCTTTTCGCCCTGCACGTTTGCTCTGCGCAGGAGGCGTTTGACCGGCTGATCTTTCATGCGGCACCCAAGCCGCTGGCGGCAGAGGCGACGACGAGCGACTGGGCGCGCGTTCTCGGCCCCACGAATGATGCGCACTCGCCGGAAACCCATCTGCTCAAGACCTGGGCGCAGAACGAGCCCAAGCCGGTGTGGGAAGTCCAGATGGGCGAGGCGTACAACTCTCCCGCCATCAGCGGCGATTTTTGTGTGATCTTCCATGCGCTCGAAGGCAAGGAAACCATTGAGTGCCTGCATCGCGAAACCGGGAAGCGCTTCTGGTCACAGAATTATCCGATCTCATATCAAGATCGCTACGGCTTCGGCAATGGCCCGCGCGGCAGTCCGGTCATCGCCGATGGCGTCGTCGTGACCTATGGGGTGACGGCGGAGTTGCACGCCTTCGATTTGAAAACGGGCAAGGTGCTGTGGCAGCATGACCTGCGCAAAGAATACCATGTGCCGCAGGATTTCTTTGGTGCTGGCGGCACGCCGCTGATTCTGGATGGGCGCGTGATCCTGAATGTCGGCGGCAAAAAAGCACCGATTGAGGACAGCGAAGGATTGCGTGATCGCAAAGAGCGGCTCGCGGAAGCCGGCGTGAGCGTGGCGGCCTTTGATTTGCAGAGCGGCAAAGTGTTGTGGACGGTCGAGGATGCCTGGGGAGCGAGCTATGCGTCACCCATTCCCGCCAAACTTCAGGGTCAGACAAAGGTGCTGATTTATGCGGGAGGAGAAAGTGATCCTGCCACAGGCGGCCTGATGTGCATTGATCCGAAGAGTGGAAAACTACACTCCAAATTTCCGTGGCGCAGTGACGACTACATTCAGGCCATCGGCAGCTCACCTGTGATCATCCCGGAGAAAAATCGCGCCTTCATCACTACCGCATATCCAAAGGGTCGTCCGCTCGGCGGTGTGATGGTCGAGTATGATGCGGAGTTTCAGGCCAAGGAAGTCTGGCAGTCGAAAAAGCTCGGCGTGCACTGGATGAATCCGGTGTATCACGACGGCCATCTTTATGCCATCGATGGCGAGACCGAACCCAAGTCACGCCTCGTGTGCGTGAACGCCGAGACCGGCGCGGAAGTGTGGGAACAGCGCATCGAGTGGGAGGATGCCGGCTTCAGCAAGCAAACCGGACGGGCGAACCCCACCCGCCTCAGCATCCTGCGCGCCAGCCTGCTGCAAGCCGACGGCGCTTTCCTCTGCCTCGGCGAAACCGGTTCACTGCATTGGCTCGATCTAAGTCCGGCAGGTGCCAAAGTGATGGCTCAATCCCAGTGGTTCTATGCGCTCAATACCTGGAGCCTGCCCGCGCTCAGCCACGGCCTGCTCTATGTGCGCCAGCAAGCGCAGGACCTGCTCCGGAAGTCAGGTTCCCGGGTGATTTGCCTGGATTTGAGGGGTGATTAAAGCAGGCCAAGGAAGGGCATTTATTTCGTGCTTGGCGGAAAGCGGGCGGTTTGATAGCCTCGGAGACATATCCGAAATATGAACACCACACTTATCATCCGCATCTGTGTCGTCACGCTCGCGCTGTTGGTCATTGCCTTGATATGGAGCTTTTTTAAAGAAGCCGGCGACGGCACCAAGCTCGTGATGGTGATTGCTCTGGGTCTGACCGGGGGGCTTCTGGCGGTGAAGTATGTCATTCCCATGCTGGGCGATGCGATGAGTGAGGCGGTGTTCTCCTCCGGCGAACAGGTGGAGCAGGATGAGATGACCAAGGCAGCGGCCAAAATCGCCCAGGGGGATTACAAAGGGGCGATCGAGCACTACGAGAAAATGCTCGAAAACAAGCCGGATGACCCCTTCCCTGTCGCTGAAATCGCCAAGATACATGCCGAGCGTCTGCGCAATCCGCAGGCCGCATTGAAAGCGCTGGAGGAGCATCTGCAGAGCAAGGACTGGCCGGTGGACGATGCGGCCTTCATCATGTTTCGCATCGCCGACGTGCATCTGACCCACAGGCATGATTATGAAACCGCGCGTGACATGCTTGAGCAGATCATTGGCAACTTTCCGCACACACGCCACAGCGCCAACGCACACCATCGGATGAGTGAAATCGAGCAGATGCAGTACAAGCTGCTGATGGAGCAGCGCACAAAAGCGGGAGCCTCCGGTGCTGTGAAGGCGTGATCGTTTAAAGTGCAATGGTTGATGCTCGCGAAGCTCCAGCTCTGGAACCGGGCCAACCCGCTGATGACACTGGCGCTCGTGGCCGTCTGCGGCATCGTCGCCGCTGACTTGGGATGGCTGCAAGCGCATGCCATCTGGCTCCTCACGGCCGCTGCAGCATTTCTGAGTGTGGCGCTGTTCAGCGGGCGCTCATGGCCGCTGGTTCCGGGGTGTCTGCTGGTCTTTGCCTTCATTCACACAACGCGCACCGATGAAACGTTCCGCCATCCGCTGCGCCTGGCCTTGCTGGAGCAGGCCAGGCCGGTGCCAGCGACGATTCGCGGCAGCTTGCTGCCGGAGTTCGACTCCACAGCGGATGGACGCATCCATGCGCTCTGCACGACGCGGCAGATCGAAATCCCGGCAGCAGGACTCGTTATGGAACAAGCCGCCACGCTGCTGGTGCGGCTGCCCAAAGGAGTACGCTTTCCTGGGGCGGGAGAGTTTGAACTCCAAGGCAGCATCTACCTGCCGCGTACGGCGTCAAATCCAGGCACTTTCGATGCTCAGGAGTATTCACTGCGCATGGGGCGAGTGGCCCGTTTTGATATAGTTCAGATGCGGCGTCTCGACGACAGTGGCGAATCATTGTGGTGCGGTTTTCTGGAGGTGGCGGAGGATTGCAGGCAGTGGATCAGCAGACAGCTTGCGGAAGATCTCGAGGATGACCCTCAAACCCTCGCCGTGATTCGTGCCATGGCGCTGGGGGTTGCTACAGAAGCGGATGACGAGATCGAGGATGCGTTTCGCAACAGCGGCACGTTGCATGTCTTTGCCGTCAGTGGTCTGCATGTGGCGCTACTTGGAGCGATTGTATTGGTGCTCCTGCAGCAGTTCGGTGTGCGGCGAAGCATCTCGCTTTGGATGGTGATCTTCGTCGTGTTTGCGTATGCTTTCGTCACCGGCTGGCGGCCTTCGGCGGCACGGGCGGCATTCATGGTGGCGATTTACCTGAGCGCCGTGCTGCTGGACCGCGAATCATCCCTGCAAAACAGCCTCGGTGCCGCCGCACTTCTGCTGCTGGCCACCGACTCCCATCAACTGTTCATGCCGGGGTTTCAACTGTCATTCGGTGTGCTGTGGCTCAGCGCCATTGGTTCCGCGCCGCTGCTGGAAAAACTGCTGCCGTTCACCCGGCTCGACCCTTTTCTGCCACCCCAGCTCGCCAACTGGCGGCAACGCACCTGGAGCAGATGCCGCCTATGGCTTGCGACCACATTGAGCGTGTCATTTGCTGCCTGGATCGGCAGTCTGCCGTTTATCCTCGGGCATTTTCAATCGATTACTCCAGTGGCCGTGATCGCCAACTGCGTGCTCGTTCCGCTCTCGTCCCTGTGTCTTGGCGCCACCTGCCTGAGCCTCTGTGCAGCGGCGTTGCATCTGACGGGTGCCCAGGTTATCTGCAACAATGCCAATTGGGCGCTGGCGAAGGCGATGATCGTCAGCGCGGCGTGGTTTGCCGGACTGCCGGGCGCGAATTTTCATTTTCAGCCACGCGCCTCTTTCAGCCATGCCCCCGCCGTCTGGCACCTGCTGGAACTGCCCTATGGCGGCGCGGCAAACCATCTGCGCCTCGGCAGGACGCACTGGCTGTTTGACACCGGCAGTGAAGCCAGCTTCCGCCGCGTGCTGCGTCCGTATCTTTATTCCAGCGGCGTCAATGCCATCCAAGGTGTGTTTCTGAGCCATAACGACGCTGACCACATCGGTGCCCTCCCGCAAGTCATCGCCACGTTTGACTCACCCCAGCTCTTTTGCAGCACGCAGGAACCGGGGCGGCGTGATCGCTCAAATTCCACCCTGCAGCAGTTGCTCGATCAGCCGCAGCCACCAACGTTGCACAAATTGCACGTGGATGAACGGGTCACATTATCAGACACCCAGGCTTTCAAGGTCGAAGCGCAGGTGCTCCACCCGACGCTGGAGGTGCAAAGCGACCGCGGTGATGACCGTGCGATGGTGCTGATGCTGCACCTTGGACCCTGGCGTGTTTTGTGGCTGAGTGACGCAGGCTGGAAGACGGAGAAAACACTCTGCGCCAGCGCCACCGATCTGCACTGCGATGTACTGATCCGCAGCCAGCATGAGCAGGATCTCGCCACCAGCGCCGAATTACTGCTCAAGACCCGCCCGCAGGTCATCCTCTGCGGGAGTGATGCACGCGCCACCGAGACAACGCTGCCCGCTTCACTCATCCAACTGACCAAGGAACAAAACATCCCGTTGATCGATGCCTGGAGCACCGGCAGCATTGACCTGCAGTTTCAACAGAATGAGCTTCAAATCTCCACTCAGCGCAGCGGGCAGCATTGGGTGCTGAAGCCTCGACAATAAGCAGACGCGTCCCTGGCTTTGAGCGCTGCTACGGGCTCGTTTCCGGTCTGGCTCCGAGCCTGGCAATGATGTCGCCCATTTTGTTGTTGCGGATGACTTCGAGTTTTACCTCGCTGCCGGGTGGCTGGGTACGGATGATCTGTAGCAGATCTGCCGGGGAGCGAAAGGCCATGCCCTGAAACTTGGTGACGACATCCCCCTGGTGCAGCCCCGCTTCAGCGGCTGGCGAAAGGTTCCCGATATCCGTCACCAGCGCCCCTCGGCGTGAAGTGCCCCACACGGGGTCAATCTCCACGGGTTCGCTGCTGACTTCGAGGCCGAGGTAACCCTTGCCGGTGGCACTGTTGACACCCGTCGTTTGCTTCGCGCTTTCCTTGAACTTGGCCTGAATGTCTTCCACCACCACTTTGGCTTCGTTGGACGGAACCGCCAGCCCCACCCCCTGCCAGCTGCTCACAGTCGCATCACCACGATAGATGGCCACGTTGATGCCGATGATCTCACCGCGAATGTTCACCAGCGGCCCCCCGGAGTTGCCGGGATTGATCACCGTGTCCGTTTGCAGGAAATCAAACTGACTGTCGCTGAGCTGACGGTCGCGCGCGCTGATGATGCCCTGAGTCACGGTGCCGCTGAGTCCGAAGGGATTGCCCACCGCGAGCACGATCTGACCCACCCGGACATCATCTGAGTTTGCAAAATTCAAGGCCGGAAAGTCAATGCGCGGGCTGTCGATTTTGAGCAGGGCGATGTCACGCTCTTTGTTGAACCCAAGAATCAGCGTCGGATGTTTTTTATTGTCGTTGGTGGTGATTTCGATATCCGCCAACAAGCCTTCGATGACGTGATAATTCGTGACCACATGCCCCTCTTTGCTGATGATCACCCCTGAACCGAGGCCGGGCACGATCTGCGCACCCGGGCCGACTAATCCGTAATTTGGAAGGTAGCTCATCGGCCTTGGGCGCACTGTCTTGGTGGTAACGCTGACCACCGAGGGCAGCACGGCAGCGGAAATCCGGGCAAACTCATCATTCATCCGGCTCAACAAGGGCAGTTCATCCAGAGAAATTTTTGGTTTTTGTGGCGATGTGAGCGCCGAAGGACCAGGTTTTTCGCTCTTCAGCAGATTGAGCACGCCATAGCCCTCCCGCCCATGACGCCACCATGCGAACAGCAGCGCGGCCAGGACGAACACGGAAAGGGCAAACAGCAGACGGCGGAGGTTTTCCATGCGGTACCAATGCGCCAGCGGCTGCCAACTTCAATGTTCAAAGTTGCAGGTGCGGCCACCACTCCAACTGACGGCTGCATCCATTATGCCGCCTGCTTCGGACACAGAATAATGAGCTTTTGGCGCGAGATCGGCGGGTGCTCGACTGGCTCATTCAGCGCGCGGTCCACCGCATTTTTGATCTCTTCCGGCTCGAAGGGTTTGGTCACATAATCGCAGACGCCGCGCCGCACGGCTGTCACGATGTCACGGGTCTCCGAACAGGCGGAAACCATCACAAAACGCGTCTTGGGCGAAGCCTCACGCGCTTCTCGAATCATGTCGAGGCCATCCATTTCACCCAGCCGGCGGTCCACCAGCGCCACATCCGGAGCCATCTCACGAATCGCATCCAGTCCGGCACGACCATTGTCAAAAGCCATCACCTCATGTCCCTCTGCCCGACAAAGGGTGGAAAGAAGCTTCAGCACAGGTGGATGATCCTCGATAACAACAATATTTGCCATATTGAATCAAATCTTAGCACCTCCTGATTCGTGGGCAAGAAGCATGTAAGAAACTTGTAATGACGTGCTTCGCTTTGCGGCTTCCCGTTTGCGTCGCGGCGGCATTCCGGCATTCTAACCGCCCGCCATGTCCTCTCCCCTGCTCCGTTATTGCCCTGACCTCTACAACTACCAACGTCGTGAAACACGCCCGGTCATGGTGGGCAATGTCCAAATCGGCGGCGGTGCTCCTGTGGTGGTGCAGAGCATGCTCACCAGTGATACGCGTGACGCCCAGGCTTGTGTGAAGGAAGCCCTCGGACTCGCCGAAGCAGGCTGCCAGATCGTCCGCGTCACGGCACAGACCCGTGTCATCGCCGAAAACCTGCAGCACATCCGTGACGGCATCCGCAACGCAGGCTGCGATGTCCCTCTGGTGGCCGACATCCATTTCAAACCCGACGCGGCGATGGAAGCCGTGAAGTGGGTGGAAAAAGTCCGGGTGAACCCCGGCAACTACGCCGACAAAAAGAAGTTCGCGGTCAAAGAATACACTGATGACGAGTACGCCGCTGAAGTAGCCTACATGGAAGAGCAGTTCGTGCCGCTGGTGAAGGATTGCATCCGCCTGGGCCGTGCCATGCGCATTGGCACCAATCATGGCTCATTGAGCGACCGCATCATGAACCGCCATGGCGACACACCACTCGGCATGGTCGAGAGCGCGCTCGAATTCGCCCGTATCGCCCGGGCTCAGGGCTACCACAACTTCCTCTTCTCGATGAAGGCCAGCAATCCGAAGGTCATGATTGAGGCCTACCGGCTGCTTGTCGCGCATCTCAATCAACTTGGCTCAGACTGGAACTATCCGATCCACCTTGGTGTCACCGAGGCGGGTGATGGCGAAGACGGCCGCATCAAGAGCGCCATTGGCATCGGCTCCCTGCTGGCGGACGGCATTGGCGACACGGTGCGCGTCTCGTTGACCGAAGACGCCATCTTCGAGATCCCCGTAGCTCAGCAGCTCGTGAAGCCCTACAATGAGGGTCTCCCCGCGAAGTACGAGCACATCTCAAACGCACCGCAGGTCAGCTACGATCCCTTCGACTACGTGCGCAGAGAATCCCAAGTTCTCACGATCAACGGCGTCAAAGCCGGCGGTCATGAAACCGTGCCCGTCTTCACCACGCGCAAGAAATGGGACGCCGTCGCCCACAAGATCGACAAACTCGGCGACTACAAACCCGAGATCGTTATCGAAGACAGCGGCGTCATCGAAATCGACCCGCGCGATGATGCCGCCATCGCAAGTCTCTACGACAGCGCCGAAGCGAAGCTCGTCACCATCAAAGACGGCCTCAAGCTGCCCGTCATCGCCGCGTATCGTCTGCTGGCGGCCAAGTTGCAGCCACGTCATGTGATCCTGCTCAAAGACACGCTGCAATCCACCGGCAGCGATGACTTCACTGAAAACCTCCTTGTTGCCGCCACGAACATGGGCTCCCTGCTGTGCGATGGTATTGGTGATGCCGTGATCGTGAATGGCGAAGCTGCCCCCGGTCAGGCCCTGCGCATCAGCTACAACATCCTGCAGGCCGCCGGCGTGCGCATTTTCAAGACCGACTACGTCGCCTGCCCGAGCTGTGGCCGCACGCTCTTCAACCTGCAGACCACCACCCAGAAAATCCGCGCCGCCACGGGCCACCTCAAAGGCGTGCGCATCGCCGTCATGGGCTGCATCGTCAACGGTCCCGGGGAAATGGCCGATGCCGACTTCGGCTACGTCGGCGGAGCTCCTGAGAAGATCAATCTCTACGTCGGCAAGACGGCGGTGAAGTTCAACATTCCCGAGGGAGAGGCCGTCGAGCGCCTCATCGACCTCATCAAGGAACACGGCCGCTGGTTTGACGCGCCTCAGCCCGCCAATGCCTGACCGCCTCTGCATTAGTGTCGAATGCAAACTCATCCAGCGGCACTTCATCCAGCGGACAGACCATGAACTCTGACACCTCCGAGGCCTGCAGCACGACGTTGTTGAAATCAGGCACACGCGCCATGTAGCAGAGATCCAGTGTGGGCCATGAGAAGCCTTGAAAAGGGTAGCGGTTGTTCAGCGCCAGGTAGTAGGTGAAGGCACTCGCCGGCAGGTCGATGCCCACCTCTTCGTGAACTTCGCGGGCAGCAGCCATCTCTCCGGTTTCGTCGGACTCGATAACGCCGCCAGGCAGACCCAGCAGGCCGAAGCCGGGCTCATGCGCGCGGCGGATGACGAGCACCCGGTCCTGGGCATCGAGAATCAAGGCCACCGCGGCAGGAATGGTCGTGATGAAATGCCTGAAGCCGCAGGCTTCACAGACAAACTCGCGGTCACTCTTCGGGATCCAGTTGTTCTGACCGCAGTTGGTGCAAAATTTAAAAGGAGATTCAGCCATTCTTCTTCTCCTGCCGCCTCCTTTCCCGAAATGCCAGCAGAAACACCAGCACACACGTGGCTTTCATCACCAGCAGCCACCACGGCTCCCACCATGCCCCCGTTTGCACCTCGATGAGATCGGAAACACCAAACACGGCAAACGACAGCGGCAGCAGCCAGCGCCAGGGGCGCTGCATGCGCAGCCAGATGGCCAGTGAGAGCGAAATGGCGAACCACAGCCCGGCCTCGATCTCGTTGAAAATGGCATGAAATTCGGAGGAGACACCCATCAAGGCGCATGTTCACCAATGTCACTCCACCTGACAAGCGGCGATTTTCTCGCAAGGTTCTTGGCTTGGATGACATCCTTTGTCAGAATCCACGTTATTTCACCGCATGAGCACCAACCTCCTCCAATCCTGGCTGCGGCTTCCCAATGGGGAGCGTCATGATCTGGAAGGCACCTGCAGCATTGGCCGCGCACCGGACAATTCAATCCCGGTGGCCGACAGCGAAGTCTCCCGCCGCCATGCCATCATTCAGGCGCAGGGCGAACGCGAATTCTGGCTGGTCGATCTCGGCAGCGCGAACGGCACCTACGTCAACGGTCGCCGCATCTCGCAGTCGGTGCGCCTGCACAATGGTGACATCATCCGCATCGCCAGCAACGAACTGGAATTTTCCTCGGAGATTCTCAGCGCCATGCATCCGGCGGGCCAGCAGGCCATGGCTTCAACGATGATCCACATCCGCCAGGCGCAGTGCTGGCTCATGGTGGCGGACATCATCGGCTCCACCCAGCTCTCACAAACTCTCCCCGGCGCGCAGTTTCCACGCATGACCGGCACCTGGTTCAAGAACTGCCGCCAGGTCATCGACGAATGCGGCGGCCACATGTCGAAGTACCTCGGCGACGGATTTTTTTGCTACTGGGACGACACGGAGGACAGCGCCATCCAGGTACGCCAGGCCGTGTCCAAGCTGTATGAAGCGCAGCTTGCGGCAAATCCGCCCTTCCGTCTCGCGCTGCACTTCGGTGCCGCCATGCTCGGCACCGTTCCGACGATGAACGAGCTCAATCTGCACGGCCCCGAGGTCAACTTCGTGTTCCGCGTCGAAAAAGTGGCCGCCACCCAGAAGCAAAACATTCTGTTCACCGAAGCCGCCGTGAAACGCATGGCGGCGGAAAAAGAAGTCCGGTTCGTGAATGAATGCGCGGTGGAAGGTTTTTCGTCACCGTACAAATTTTACACACTGAGCCATTGATGCGTCCCGCTTATGCGGATCAGTCCATCGCACTCGCAGTACCATCCGCCTGCTCCGGCTCTGATGGCAGCAGCATCGCCACGGCGGCGGAGGGAATGAACAGGAAGCCGGCGTAAAGCAGCGCAGTGCGGAAATCACCGACCTTCACGAAGATGCCAAAGAACACCGTGCCACCCGCAGCGACGATGCGGCCGATGTTGTAGCAGAAGCCTGAGCCAGTGGTGCGCAGCAGCACCGGGAAGAGCGGCGGCAGGCACATGGTGAAGAGGCCAAACACGCCCTGGCAGGCACCAATGACGGCAAACTGCCACTTCGTGGCCTCCCAGCTCCATACCTGCGAGAAGGAAAGGTACATGATGGCAAAGTAGGCCAGCATCATTCCGACGATGGTGTTGCGGTAGCCAAAGAGCTTGGCCAGCCCGCCGTTGATGAAGTTGCCAATGAGCGAGCCGAACATGATCCACATCAGCGCCGTGACAACGGCGGCATCCTTGCCGGATTTGTCCAGAGACGTTATTTCAGCGAGGCTCAGCACGTGCTTCTGCTGCCAGAACAGGAAGGTCCAGTGCGCTGTCAACGACACGGCGCAGATGAGCATCACGCGCCACGTCACGCTGCGCACGGCAGGGCTGAAGAGATCGCTGATCTTGGGCACAGCCTGGCCTTCACGCGCCTGCGTCCACTCCTCGGTCTCAGGCACTGCTTTGCGAATCCACAGGGTGATCAAGGCTGGCAAAATGCCAATGAGGAAGATGTAGCGCGGCTCCCGACCGGCGAGCAAGTAGCCTGCCAGACAGGCGAGCAGCACGCCGCAGTTCACGGCGCTTTGCAGCGTGGCGGCGATCCAGGGCCGCCACTTCTTCGGCCACGTTTCGGATAGCAAAGACGCGCCCACAGCCCACTCACCACCGATGCCAAGCGCTGCAAGGAAGCGGAAGATCATGAGATGCCACCATGTATGCGCGAAGAACGACAGCCCCGTGAAGCAGGCATAGGTCAGGATCGTGAGCGTCAGCGCCCGGCTGCGGCCCAGCACATCGCCAATGCGACCAAAGAACGCTCCGCCGACGGCCCAGCCCACCAAGAATGCGGCCTGAATGATGGAACCATACGTGCCCACGCTTGGATCACTCTCCGGCACAACGAGCAGCGATGCCACGAAGGCCGTCGCAACGAGCGTGTAGAGGTGCATGTCGAGGCCGTCAAACATCCAGCCCAGCCATGCGGCGAGTCCGGAACGGCGTTGCTGCGGCGACAGGTCGCGCAGTCGGGTAATGTCAGGAGTGGCGGGTTGGCTCATGCGGGCGCGAGTGTTTCGCAGCCAGACATGATTGGCAAGCACGGATCACTTGCTCTTCGCCAGCTTGTTGTACTTCTCCACCAGCTCGTTAAACTCACGCGTACGCGCATTGAGCTTGGTTATCGCGTCATTCCGCTCTTCCACCAGCTGCTTGAGCAGGTCATTCTGTTTTTCCATCGCGCTGTTCTGCGTGGTGACGACGCTGTTGTGGTTTTTGATCGCCTCGCTGCCTTTGCCAAACGCGAGCTGCGTGGCCTCCAGGCCGCGCTGCATCTGCATCAGCTCGCGCATGTAAATCGCGATGGTGATGCCGCGAGCGACCGAGTCGCCGGAAAGGTTGTTGTATTCGCGCGTCACTTCGACCAGCTTGGCCTCCACTTCGGCGCGCAGTTCAGTCAGGCGGGCGATCTCCCGCTCATACTCGCGCACCCTGCGCTCCGCTTCGATGCGGAGGGAGTTTTCGGCTTCGAGTCGCTTGACGAGATCCAGGATGTGGCCGCGCAAGCGTGCCTCGCGCTGCCATTGCACCAGGCAAACAACGCAGAGCCCCAGCGAGATGACAACCAGCAGCGTGGTGAGCAGGCGCTTCATGGGTCAGAGCGCCGGCTTGGCTGCATTCGCGGGTTTGACGTTGAAGGCCACCTTGGTGAAGCCGACCCGTTTGGCGGCGTCGAGCACTTTCACGAGATCAGCGTAGCGCGTGTTCACATCGGCGCTGATATAAACAGGCGTGGCCGGGTTTTTGCCGAAACGTTCGGCAAGTTTGCGCGCCAGCTCAGGCAGCGAGATGGCGGCCTTGTCGAAAAAGACATCGCCGGTGGCGTTCACCGCGAGATTGATCATGTCCGGTTTGAAGTCGGACTGTGTGGCCGAAGCCACGGGCAGGTTGACCTTGATGGTCTGCTGCTTGGTCATCGTGAGACTGACCATCATGAAGGAGGCGAGCAGGAAGAACATCACGTCAATGAGCGGGATGATTTCGAGCCGGGTCTTGCGTTCGGGCAATGGCGAATGAAGTTTCACAGCGGGGTTCAGGCCTTCGGTGTCACTTTGTCAAACCCGTGCTGGGCAGCGAGAATGAGCACATTGTTCGCGGCGGCTTCGAGATCGAACTTCAACGCGGCGAGGCGCGAGTGGAAGTAGTTCATCGGCACCAGCGTGCCAATGGCAATGCCGAGACCGGCAGCGGTGGCAATGAGCGCCTCGCCAATGCCACCGGTAACCTTTTCCACCGCGAGTTCGCTGCTGCCAATGCTGGTGAAGCTGCCCATGATGCCTGTCACGGTGCCGAGCAAACCAAGCAGCGGTGCGAGGGTGACGATGGTGTCCATCGCGCTCAGGTAGCGGCCCGCGTCACGCAGTTCCTTCCCGGCGGCGACTTCGAGCGCGCCCTGCATGCTGGCGTGGCGGTGATTGAGCCCGTGATGAATCATGCGCACCACCGGATCTCCTGAACCGGCGGAATGTGCAATGGCCTGAGAAAGATCTCCGGCCTCCAACTTTTCGTACACTTCATCGAGCTGCTTGCTGGAACGTTTGGCGGCAAAGCGCACCCACCACAAAACACGCTCCACAAAAATGCAGACAGCCACGACCGTGACCACCGCAATAGGATACATGATGGGACCACCCTTGTGAAAGAGATCGACGACGACGTTGGCGAGAATGGGCATGAAGTGATGAGGAGATGGGGCCTTCAGTGCAGGCGGAAGGTGAGCGGAACGGTGTAACGATGCGCCGCGCCTGGGGGGAAGCGCCAGTTGCGGCGCACATGCGAGGCGGCGTATTCGTCCAATGAGCTAAAGCCGGTGGTGTTGATGACACTGACGCCTTCAATCGCACCCGAAGGACCGACGCTGATGCTCAGACGCACCGTGCCCTGCATGCCTGCGCTGCGTGCAAATTCCGGATAGCTCGGCTGAGGCCGGTAAATTTTACCCCCAGTTCCGCCACCGGAGCCACCGCCGCCTGCGGTCCCCCCCTGCGATGCGCCCGAGCGTGTGACGCTGCTGCTCGGCGCGGCGGTGGTGCGCGGACTGGGTGCTGGCTTTGGTTTGACCACAGGATCAATGGGGCGCAACGCATCTTCGATCTTCGGTGCCGTAGGAACGGCAAAGATGTCGTTCATTGTCATCGCTTCGGCGATTTCTGGCAGGTCCAAATTTTCGGGCGGTGTCTCGACAGTTTCGGTAATCTCAACCGGAACCAGAGGTGCCGTTTCAGCAGGCTGATCGGCACTGGCTTCGGGTGTCAGCAGTTCCCCCATCGGAGCCTCTTCCATCGGCAGTTCGATGGCAGCATCCAGGTCTTCGAGCGTCCTCAAGTGAATCGGCGGGAGATCAGCGGCGAACATCCCCATGATACCCACCGTCAAAAAGCTCCCGGTGATGCCCACGATCCACGACAGCGCGATGATCACCCGCACGAGGCTGCTGCCATGACGCACAACGCTTGCTGTTCGTCCAGCGGCAGCAGTACTTGGCTTTGGAAGGTTGTAGCCCATGGTGGGCAGGGGGTTTATCACTGAGGCGGTCATTAGGCAAGGCAGAGCGGGCGCTGAGGATGAAACGCAAGAAACGCATGTCAACTTGCAATTGCGACTCAGTCGCATCATTGTTGCTTTTTTGCCGAATGCCACTTCCGCCTAATTTCAACGAAGCCTCCCCCGAGGATCGCAATGCTATCGCCAAAGTCTGGATGAAGCGCGGCATTGCACTGCTCTCCGCCAATGACGCCGCTGCGCTGCCGGAGGCATTGCAATGCTTTGAGCAGGCATTGGCGATACGACGTGACCTGCCGTTTGAGGCGAGTTCCTGGTTCCGCTGGCTGCTGACCGCCTGTTGGATGAACCGGGGAGATGTGCTGACACGACTCGGGAAACCCGATGACTTGATCGCAGCGGTACAGAGTTTCGACGATGCCATTTTTCATCTCCAGAAACTGCCGCTGGAGGAAGATTCGCAGTATCGGGGGCGGCTGGCGCTGGCTTGGATGAACCGTTCGCTGGCGCTGCGCGCCCAGGCAACACCTGAGAGCCTGCACGCAGTCTTGCAGTCTCTGGATCACGGCAAAACCGTGATCGAGCAGAGTGTGACGGCTCAACTCCCGGTCAATGCGGCGCTGCTGCCGATCTTGCTGATCAACCGCGCCGCGTTGCTGCTGGAAGTTTCCCCTCCCCGGATGCTAGAAGCGCTGCAGGTGACAGAAGAGGCGCTGATTTTGTGCCGGCCCACGGAGCATCTGAATCTGCAAGCCGCCGAGATAGGCCTGAAAGCACGCCATGCCTTCTGCCGTGCCGTGGCGCTGCTGCTGGAAACTCCCCCTGTGGACACGAGCCGGGCGGATGACTGGATCATGCAGGCCACGGACAAGGTGGATGAAGCGATGCAACTCACCGCCCGGTGGGAAAACCAGGGTGCAGCGGCACCGTTTCATGCTTTGCGGCACGAATTGTTTCGCTATGGCTGCAGCCTTCTCCTGGCCTACCAGCCGCATTTCATGGCGGAGTTTTTGCTCGATGTGCTCGATTCGGAGCAGGGCTCGCCCCTGCTCGCTCAGGATGCCGAACTCTGTCGGGCGGGTCTGGAGGCGCTGAACCTGGCGGCGGTAGAACTGCGACGCCGAGGACCGCTGGATCTGGGATTGCATGGTTTGGAGCGGCTGATCAACCTGCTAGAATCGCTGAATCAGGCGCGGGAGCGGATCCAAAAGCATTGCGCTCAGAGAAGCACGACTCCCTGACCTTATTTATGCCCCTTTCTTTGGGTACTCTGCTTGTTGGGGCCTTTTTCACCCACTGCAAAGTTTGAACTTTGAGGGTTGACTCGGGTTGAAATTGAGACTTAATCGCAATTCACTAATGAAAACGAATCTCATTAGCAGTAGTTAATCACTTTCTGACCCGATCTCCCATGCACAATAAACTCGCCTCTCGCATCCCCCGAGCTGCTCGCAAGACAGGCACCAAAACGCTCTCGGTCACCTCCTTGATGTGTGCCGCAGGCAGCCTGAGCGCCCAAACCGCCGCCCCCAGCAAGCTCAATCCCCAAATCGAAGAAATCCCCACGGACATGCCCGAGGTCGTCATTGAAGCGACCGGGTCGGTGTACAACCCCAGCCGCCTGCAGTCGCCCAAGTACACGGAGCCGCTGCGCGACATCCCACAATCGATCACGATCATTCCCAAGGCGCTGATTGAGGACCGTGGCGCTTTCAGCCTGCGCGACGTGCTGAAAAACACACCGGGCATTTCCATGCAGGCAGGGGAAGGCGGCACGGCCTCCGGCGACAATCTCTCCATCCGCGGGTTCAGCGCCCGCAGTGACATCTACCTCGACGGCCTCCGAGATTATGCCACTTACAACCGAGATCCGTTCAACACGGAGCAGGTCGAGGTCACTAAAGGGCCGTCTTCCTCCACCGTCGGTCGTGGTTCCACCGGCGGCTCTATCAACACCGTCAGCAAGATGGCCAATCTGACAGACTCTGTTTCCACCACGGTCAGCGCCGGCACCAGCAGCCTTTATCGCAGCACGATGGACGTGAATGAGAAGCTCTCCGAACACTCAGCCTTCCGCCTCAACGGCATGTACCACACCGCCAACACCCCGGGACGTGACGACGTCTCGATGGAGCGCTATGGCATCGGTGCCTCGCTGGGCACCGGTCTCGGCACCGACACTCGGTTCATGCTGAATTATCAGCGGCTTGAAGAGAGCAATATTCCGGATTTCGGTCTTCCGTGGGTGCCCAGCAACGGCACCTTCGTCGGCGCGGGAGCCGGACTTGCGGCCTACCAGAACCAGGCACCTCCAGGAGTGAGCTACAACACCTGGTTCGGACTGCAGGGCGTGGATTATGAAAAAATTCAGACCGACCACTTCACGGCGATCTTTGAGCACGATTTCTCCAAAAATGTGCGCGTGCGCAATGCGACCCGCTACTCGCGCAGCCACCGCGACGCCGTGAGCACCTCACCACGCTTCCGCGACCTTGTTCCGGCACCTGGCATAGAGTACTCCACGGAGGTGAACCGCCAGATGCAGCGGCGGCAGCAGTTCACCGAGATGATTGGCAACCAGACCAATCTGGTCGCTGACATCACCACCGGCAAGATCAAGCACGCACTGGTCACCGGCATGGAGTTTTATCTCGAGCATCAGCAGAATGCCAACGCCGCCGGCATCGCGTCAGTCACTGATTTCTACAACACCGGCTTGAATCTTCCGCCCGGCGGCGCGGCCAACACGGGGGACATCACCACCAAGTACCCAGGACTGCCACTGCCGACTGAAGCGTATCTCTACACCTGCAGTGCCTATGCGTTCGACACCATGAAGATCGGCAGGCATTGGGAGATCAGCACCGGCATCCGTTATGATCACATGTATGCGACGGTGAGCGGCCCCGGCAACTCCTCCATCGGCAGGTTTGCCAACTCAGACGATCTGTTCAGTTACAAGGCCGCTGTGATCTACAAACCCGTCAAGCAGGGCAGCATCTACCTCGGTTACGGCACTTCGTTCAACCCCACCATCGACGGTGCTTCCAATGCGGGACTGTCGCTCTCCACCAGCGCCACCAACAACACCTCGGCCGGGTTGAATCCCGAACACACCAGCAGCTTGGAACTCGGCACCAAGTGGGATGTCCTTGAAGAACGCCTCTCGGTGACTGGAGCCCTCTTCCGCTCGGAGAAAACCAACGCCCGTACCACCGATGCGTCCGGCATCACGACGGTGGGAGGTGACCAGGTGGTCCAGGGCATCGAGTTCAGCGCCACCGGCAACATCACCAAAAAATGGCAGGTGTTCGCGGGTTATGCCGCCATGAAGAGCCAGACGCGTGCCTCCTCCAATGCGCCTGACGTCGGCCAGGTGCTGGCCAACGCGCCCAACCAAACCTTCAACCTGTGGACGACCTACAACATCATGGAGAAAACGCAGATCGGCTTCGGTGCCCAGTACATGGGTGTGCGCGCCAGCAGCAACGGTGCCACAACCACCTCCGCTGTCCGTTACGCGCCGTGCTACTGGACGATGGATGCCATGCTCAGCTATAAGCTCACCGAAAAGATCAGCCTGCGGTTGAATGTCTATAACCTCGCCAATGAGCGCTACATCGGCAGCATTGGTGGCGGCCAGTTTGTCCCCGGTCCGGGACGTTCCGCCGCTCTGACCGCGAGCATCAAATTTTAAACCATTTTCACCTGCTCTCATGCTCCTCTCGATACCCGATGTTCTCACTGCTGAGCAAGTCGCTCATGCACGCCAGCTTCTTGACGCCGCCGCATGGGTGGATGGCAAAGGCACCGCTGGTTATCAGTCTGCCAAGGCCAAGGACAACATGCAACTGCCCGAGGACAGCCCCGTCGCGCGCGAGCTCGGAGAAATGATCCTCGCCGCGTTGTCCAAAAATCCGCTCTTCCACGCGGCCGCACTGCCGCTCCAAATCTTCCCGCCGCTGTTCAACCGCTATTCTGGCGGCCAGTCCTTCGGTACGCATGTGGACAATGCCATCCGCCAGCATCGCACCTTGCCCGTGCGCATCCGCACGGACCTCAGCGCCACGCTGTTCTTCGCCGGCCCCGAGGAATATGACGGCGGGGAGCTGTGCATCGAAGACACTTACGGCGTGCAGCGGGTGAAACTCCCCCCCGGCCACATGGTGCTTTATCCCTCCACCAGCCTGCACCACGTCACACCCGTGACACGCGGCGCTCGAGTCTGCTCCTTCTTCTGGCTGCAAAGCATGATCCGTGACGACGGCAAAAGATCGCTCCTGTTTGATCTCGATCTCTCCATTCAACGTCTTGGCCGCGATCTCAAAAACAACGCCGTGGCAGAACAGACCGCTGTGCAGCTCACCGGTGTTTACCATAACCTCCTCCGTCAGTGGGTCGAAATGTAACGCCCCTGTCCATTCTGGGTGAAGCCCCCATTTCTACACACTGGCAGGCTTGCAGGGAAATCCGAGTGGTGGAGAGCGCACAGAATCAGCGCCAGTCAGTGATCACAAATTTTCCGCTTGTTTTATTTAACCATTTGGTTAACTATTAATCCGGTGACAACACCACGCACTCATGAAAACAACACTGCTCCTCCTCACCCTGTCCGCACTCACCGCCTTCGCTGGCGAACTGGCCAAGCCCTACACCGGCTCGGCGGAATTCGAAAAACTCAAATCCCTGTCCGGCAACTGGCAGGCCACGGTGGACATGGGCCAGGGGCCGATGACCGTGACCACCCAGTACCGCGTGATCTCCGGCGGCAGCGCCGTGGAGGAGCGCATGTTTCCCGACACGCCCAAGGAAATGGTCACTCTCTACCATGAGAAAGAAGGCAAGGTGGTGCTGACGCATTACTGCATGCTGTGCAACCGTCCCACCATGACGCTGGTGAAAGCCGATGACAAATCGCTCACCTTCGACCTGGCCAAAGACAGCGAGATCAAGGCGGACACGGAGAAGCACATGCACTCCGCCGTGTTCACCTTTGTGGATGCGGATCATCTGACGCAGAACTGGACGCTCTATGACCAGGGCAAGCCCCAGGACAAGCCCGTCTTCCAGTTTGCGCGCGTGAAGTAAGCCCGCTTGCCAGCCCGGCACGCAGCATCCACTCGTTTCTCCATGAGACGCGCCCCCCAGCCCCTGCTCCTTGATCTCGTCTTCGCCGCCCTCTCTGATGCCACCCGGCGCGGACTGCTCACGCGCCTGATCGAGGGCGAGGCCACGGTGGGGACGCTCGCAGAGCCGCTGCAGATGTCCCTCCCGGCTGTCTCCAAGCATCTGCGCGTGCTGGAGGACGCAGGCTTGCTCAAACGCCGGATAGAAGGACGCACCCATTACATCACCGCCAATCCCAAACCCCTCCGCGAAGCCGTGAACTGGATCGAACGCCATCGCCAGATGTGGGAAGGCAGCTTCGACCGGCTCGCCGCGCTCGTGGAGCAGTTACCGCCAGAGCCACCTGCCAAGGAACCCAGCAAACCCAAAAAATCATGAACACACTTGCCGCCGAACAAACCCTCAAGCTCAGCCGACGCTTCAAAGCCCCGCGTGAGCGCGTCTTTGCCGCTTTCACCAACGCCGCCGCGATCCAGCAATGGTTCGGTCCCGGACCGATCAAAGTCATGGAGTGCAGCGCTGACTTCCGCGTCGGCGGTCATTATCGCATCAAAGCAATCAATCCAGAAAACTCCAATGTGGTCGTCGCAGTGGGAGTTTACCGCGAGATCACACCACCCTCAAAGATCACCTACACCTGGAAATGGGAGGACGACGAGGACTGGGCCAACTGCGAGTCGATTGTTTCTTTCGAGTTTATGGCCGTCGGTGACGAAACCGAATTGCATCTCACTCAAACGGGATTCCCAAGCGCCGAAAGCTGCCGGAACCACACGCATGGCTGGACAGGCTGCTTCCACAAACTGGATGCTCTGCTTACCGGTGCCTCGCTGCCAGCATTCAAGCCCAGTTGCTAACGACCCGTTTTGCTCAGGTCGGCATCGGTCAGTTTGCCGGTGCCGACCTGCTTTTGCAGCAGGTCCGGCACGCCATCCACGGGATCCGCCTGCAGTCGGTAGGGCAGTTCGTTGAGTTGCTCCCACGCAAACGAGGCAGGCGGATTGAAGCGCAACTGCGCGCGTTCGACATTGCTGCGGAAGTTGTGCTCGGCTTCGAAGCGGTCGGATTCATCATCCGACTTGGCCGGCGGCCGCGGCTTTTGATTCAGACTGCCAACGATGCAGATCGTCCCTCCATGTTGTTTGGCCACACTGTCTGCCGCGTGTGAGAAACTGGTGGCGATGCGGGTGTCCTGATACACACAGTTTTCCACCAACGTGACAGCACCGCTCACGGAGATGGTGGCGTTGGCGGCACCGTTCACGAAATTGTTGCAGGCGTGGATGTTGCCAAAGCGTGCACGCGGCGCGCGGTCGTCGATGTTTTCCCACCAGTTGTGGTGCAGCGTCACATTGAGGTGGCCGCGGTCAGTGGTGGCGGCGTTGTCACTGGAGGAGTGGCCGATGAGCATGCTTTTCTTGTGCGGTCCGCGCTCATCGCCGGAGAAATGGCACCAGGACACCGTGACCAGATCGGAGCCATGCGTGATATCGAGCTGACCATCGTAGCATTTGCCAAAGTCGCAGTGGTCCACCCAGACGTGATGGCTGGGCACCTTGCCGGCGTTGGTGATGCGGATGTAGTCCCAGCCGAAGCGGTCGTACTTGCCCGTGGGATCTTCCTCCCAGAGATCACGAAAGGCGAGATTGCGGATGATCACATTGTGCGCGCCGTGCATTTCCACGATGCCGTGGCGGATGACCGCACCGGCACCGGAGGCGTAGATGGAGGTGTGGGGACGCACCTGCACGCGGCCGACGGCTTTGATTTCATTGCCGGGCTTTTCATTGGCGAGCGTGCCGAGATCAAGGTCCGCCATCACCCGCACGATGCGTGGGGCGTTGTCGCGCTCGGCTTTGGATTTGATGTCCGTGCGCTCGACGGCAGTCTGAAATTCAGCCGCATCACGCACCTCGATGACTTTGCCGCCCGCGCCGCCGGTGAGATGGTCCAGACCATAGCCGCTCAGCGTGGCGAAACCCGCCGCCTGAAACGCTGGCGGCGTCTGCGCCAGCAAGGAGACCTGGCACAGGAGAACACTGAGAAATGCTGAAAGCGAAGAGGTTGAAAAGGGCTGTTTCATGCGTGGGCCGTACTAACAAACAAAACGGTCTTGGCCTATCACTCCTTGGCTATTCAGGCCGCCTGATACGCCGCCAGCAGTTGTTCAACGCTGCGCTCCCAGTTCAACACCTGCGTCAGCCGTTCATGACCAGCAGTGCCGAGCATCTGGCGGCGGGGCGCGTCGTCAAGCAATGCGAGAATGGCGTCACCCAACTTTTCAACAGAGTTTTCCATGACGTACACCGCCCCCTCGCCCGCCGAAAAGCGGCCCTCGACCGTGCCAAACATGACCATGGGTTTTGCGAAGGCCATGTATTCGAGCACCTTGTTCATGGTGCAGTGGTCGTTGTAGGCGTTGATGGGGTCACAGGCCACACCGAGGTCTATGGTGCGCAGGGCACGGCACAAAAACTCATCGCTCACACGGCCTGGCATGCTGACGTGATCCTGCAGGCCCAGACGGTCGCGCAGCGCGAGCAGATCGGCATGCTCCGGGCCTGAACCCATGAGCAGGAACTGCACGTCGGTGCGCCGGCGGGTTTTGACGACGTACTCGGCGGCTTGAACGAGGTAGTCCACGCCATCCGCGCTGCCCATGACGCCGATGTAGCCCACCAAATACTGTTTCCCGGTGCGCAATGACTCGTCCGGACTCGCCGTGATGTTCATCCGGCTCGGCGCTGTGCGCACCACGAAGGCGCGGTCATCATGCAGCCTGCCACGCTGTTTCACCGCACTGAGCACGCTCTGATTGGTGGCGATCACGACATCTGCGAGTGCGAGGGTGCAGCGCTCGGCGAGGCGCACCGCCCAGTACATGAGTCCGCGCCTGCCAAACTTCGCCTCGAACATTTCCGGCCAGAGGTCATGCACATCAAAGATGACTTTGACCCCGCCAAACAGCTTGAACGGCAGAGCCACCAGGAAGAGCAGATCAGGTGGATTGCAAAGATGGATGACGTCAAAGCCGCCGCGCCGCCAGGCTTTGAGTGCACAAGTGAGCTCGCCCCACAGAGCGGTGGTGTATTCAGTGATGAATCCACCCAGCGATCCCGCCTCGTCGCTGATCCAGTGGCGGTAAATCTGAATGCCTTCAAGCGCCTCCTCCGGCTGCGTGTAGCCCCTCATCTGCGGGCAGATGACGGTGACCTCGTGCCCGGCGTCACGCAGCGCGCATGCCTCCTGCCACACGCGCCGGTCGAAGGGAACGGGAAGGTTCTCAACGAGAATGAGGACACGCATAAGCGGCGGAAATTACGCGCCTGGGGCGGCCTGGACCGAACGCTGCTCCTTGGAGAGCCACTCGATCTTCAAAATTTTGCCCTCTTTGGCTCCGCCACCAAAAAAGTCCCCGGTGTCTTTGAGGGTGACAAAAATGATGAAACCAAACAGCATCAGCGCACAGGCAGTCTGGATGTATTCGAGAATCCTGCCTTGGGGTGGCTTGCGGCGGATCGCCTCGGCAACAGCCATGGTGATGTGTCCGCCGTCGAGCACCGGGAAGGGCATCATGTTGAGGATGGCCAGATTGATGTTGAACACGACGCTGAACCAAAGCACCAGACGCCAGCCGTCCGGGTGCTGGAACAGCTTGTAATAAAGACGGCCGACCCCGACAGGCCCGCTCATGTGCGCCGGGCTGAGGTCGGATTTCGGTGAAAACAGTTTGGACACCAGATTGCCCATGTGGCGCACGGCATCGCTGATCTGCTCCCAGGGGGTGATGGTAAGCGGGATGCGCTTGCCTTCCACATCCCAGGCGACACCGATCATGGGGTATTCCTGATGGTCTTCGGTGACCTCCTTGAGATTGTTCTTGTCCGGAACACGCGGCAGCACCGGAAGCTGGATGACTTTGCCCGCACGTTCGATGTCCAGTGCGATGGTCTTGCCGGGGTTGGCTTTGATGTAGTCACCAAGATCCCCCATGCTGCGCAAGGGTTTGCCGTCGGCACGCAGCACCAAGTCATCGGCTTTGATGCCGGCATCATCCGCAGGACTGTTTTTGGTCACGCTGCCAACCATCGGCGTCATCTGGCCTTCCAGGCCGACGGAACGCAAGTCGGGACGCTTGAAGATGGATTGCCACCAAGACACCGGCGGCTCTTTGGTCTCCGCTTTCGGCCAGGCCTTGGGATCGACCTCGAATTTCAGCACTCCCTGCCCAGGACGCTCCACTTCAAAGGCAATGGTGTCCCCCTCGCTGGCCACGACACCCCAGCGCACGCTGTCCACCAGACCCTCGAAACGCTTCACCGGCTGGCCGTCCACTTTGAGAATCTTGTCCCCAGGCTGGATGCCGGCAATCTTGGCAGGACTTTCTTTGGCGACGTAGCCGACGATGGTGGTGGTATGAGCCTCGCTCTGCGGCTTGCCCACGAGCCAGACGGCCACGGCAAAAACGCAGGCAAGCATGAAGCTGAACAGCGGCCCGGCAAAGGCGACGATGGCCTTGTCCAGCGGTGTGATCGGTGGCAGGGATTCCTGGCTCGTCTCACCTTCGAGTCCGCCCATCGGGGCCATTTGCGGCAGGGCCACAAATCCACCCGCAGGAATGCTGCCGAGGCCGTATTCGACGCCATTGATGGTCTTTTTCCAGAGCGGCTTGCCAAACCAGATGTAGAACTTTTCGACCTTCAGGCCGCGCCAGCGTGCCGCCAGAAAATGGCCCCACTCGTGTACCACAATCATGAGGTTGAAAACGAAAATCACCTCAAGGATGAGGATGATGAAACGGAGAATTTCACCGAAGATGCCGAGTGTGGAAAGCCATGCCATAAGGGAGGAAGGAAGGAGTCAGGTTGTGGGCGGCGGAATTGCCGGAACACCGCATGCTCAGACCGCAAAGCTAACACCCCCCCTTGATTGGCGCAAATGTTGCGGGGAAGTTTGTGTTGGCCTGGATATGTGAAATATTTGCCCCTTCGTCTTCCTCAGACGTATCCCGAAACCGTTCCTAGATGCTGATTCGCGCCCCCCTCTTACTGCTCATTCCTTGGATGCTGATGTCTTGCCGCACCGCTAAAAGCGTGGTGGCAGCCGTCGATGTCAAGCCCACCGCCTTCCTGCCGCATGCCGCCGAACTAAAGGAAAACCGTAAACGGTCGCCCTTCATCGGCAACTGGTGGAATACCGACAAGAAAGTGCTCCAAGCTGCGAAACAAGCGAGGTCGATCTACATCGCCCCGGTGGTTGCCGATGAACTGCGCCCCATGCGGCAGAAGTTCACCAAGCTGGAGTTCAGCGATAAACGGCGTGAGGCCAAAATGAAGGGCCTCATGACCTATGCTCACGATAAGTTTGTCCGTGCTTTCAAGTCGAACAAAAAGTCACGCTTCACCGTCGTGAACGCGCCTTCCAAAGATGCCATGACCCTTAAACTGTCCATCATCGAATGGGAACCGAACACTTACTCGGGGCTGGCGATGCGGGAAGCCGTTGATCTCGTGACGTTGCCCATGATCGGCGGCAGTGTGTTTGGGAAACCTTCACGTGGCGTGATCGCCATTGAGGGGGTCCTGACCGAACCCAAGACCGGCAAGTCCTTCTTCGAGTTTGCCGACAAGGAAGAAGCCAGATCTTTGTTCTTTTTCTTTCCCCAAGAGCTGTTCCCAACCGGCCAGGCCAAGTATGCCATCCGTGAATGGGCGCGGCAGTTTGAAAAGCTCATGAGCACGCCGCCCGAACGGCAAATCAAGGACAGTCTGCCTTTCCAGATTATTGCTTTTTAAGACAACCAAAGGTTTCCAGACGGTTCACCCATAAAATTCAGAGCCACTCCATTCAGGGGAATTATTCCCTCGTGGCGTGACGGTTTAATCGTTGCCAGGGTGGCAGATTTCGTGCGCTAATTCGCTCGAACTCCTGCTCTACGTGAAAATCCTTTCCATTCAACCTCTCGTGGCTCTTCTCGTCGGCGTCTCGCTGACTCTCACAAGCTGCCAGTATCTTTACAACTACAATGATTCGGGTCTCTATGGAGGCACTTTCACGCCTTACCGCACTTCGGGTCGTGGGCCGATCGGTGATCTCGCGGCCAGCACCCGGGGTTCCAACCGCGATCATTACTACTATGTGATCCGCGGTGAGAAAGCTGGGAAGCGCTACCGCTACTACGGCAGTCCGCCCTATGCGAACGCACCCGGCCGTTCCTCTGGCTCTCTGCCGGTCTCGTATTACCTTCATCCATACTACTCGAACAGCATCCATAGCAGCCCGTATTACAGCCGCAGCTCTTCGTCCATCTACAGCACCACCAACCGCCCTTGGGGCGGTGGTTATGGCTTCGGCCAGCCGTTCAACTGGGGCACCGGCCTGGGGCTTGGATCGTACTGGTTCTGACCCGCGTTTCTGGTCGCTCTAAATCCTGCATCGTCACAACGGCGCGCGTTGCTAGTGCAGTTCAAAAATGCCCTCGATCTCGACGGCGATATTTCCCGGCAGGGACCCCATGCCCACGGCGCTGCGTGCACCGATGCCGCAGTCCTCTCCCCAAATCTGGCCAAACAGTTCGCTGCAGCCATTGATGACTTTCGGATGATCACCAAAATCTGAAGTGCAGTTGACCATGCCGAGCAGTTTCACCACCCGTTTCACGCGGTCCAGGCTGCCCAGTTCGCTTTTCAGTGTCGCCAGCAGAGCCAGCCCGGTCTGCTTCGCAGCGGCCTTGCCCGCTTCCATGTCAAGATCCGCGCCAACCCGCCCGGTGATGTATTCCCCATCACCAAGATAAGGCCCGTGACCGGAGACGTAGGCGATGTTCCCGACAATCACGACCGGTTTGTAAACACCCCCACGTGGTGGCGAGGGCGGCAGAGTAAGACCGAGGGCGATGAGTTGTGGTTCTGCATTCATGGCAATGAGTTCGGAAGTAAAGCATCAGGCATCGTCAAACAGGTGCCGGTTCTTCCAAAAGTAGCTAAAACCGGACACCAGCGTCAACAGTGTGGTGAAATAGACGACGGCCGATGCCACGATTCGTTCCGTTTCTGGACTTGCCGTAAAGACAGGGTGCATGAAACCAAAGATGGGCTCAACCGATGCCTGGCGCATCATGAAATAAATCACCGTCAGGATCTGCCACAGCATCTTGTGCTTCCCTAGTTTTTCAGCGGAGAGCACCGCGCCCTGGCCCGCTGCCACCAGTCGGATTCCGGTCACAAAAAACTCCCGCGACAAAATCACAATGGTGATCCAGGCCGGCATCCGTGCCGCTTCGGGAATGTTCTGGTCCGAGGACAGCAGAACGAAAGCTGCGGCGATGAGAATCTTGTCCGCCAGCGGATCAAAGAGCTTGCCGAAGTTGGTCACAATCCCACGCGCCCGGGCGATCTGCCCATCAAAGTAGTCGGTAGCTGAAGCGATGCCGAAGATGATCAGCGCGAAGGAAACCGTGTTTGCCCAAGGGATATAGAAGCACACGACAAACACGGCCGTCAGGAGGAGGCGTGAGAGCGTGAGTTTGTTTGGCAGGTTCATGCAGGCTGGTGTGCTCTGTCTAGCGATGGAATCCCCCTGCTGTCAATGACGGTCCTGCAACGAAAGAACTTTGCCCGCAGATGCCAGCCGCCGCAAACTCACGGCTCCAAGGGCTTTGGCAGGGTGGGCTCACCCTTCAGCCACCCCGGTGAGGCAGGAAACTTGTCCGTGGCGAGGAGGGTTGTAAATGTGGGTGATGGGTTCGGCTCTGGCGATCAGACCACCGGGGGAAGAGAAGAAAAACCCTACCATAGCAGCCCGGTGAACGAGCCGGTGTGCCGTCTATTTCACCAGTTCAAAAACATCCGCGCATTACTTCAGGGGCAGCGGCACGGAAACGTTTGGGACAACACGAGCGGACGGCTCTGTTTTCTTCGGCGGGTGTTCGCGATGCACGTATTCGAACCACGCATCAGCGGCCTTGGAATCGTTGCGTCTCCAGACCTCATGGATGCGAAGCACGAAGCTGTCCCTCTCCCCCTTTTCAAAGTCACGGTACCGCTTCGGACTCGCTTCAAGCCATTGCACCGCATCCGCAGGCGAAAGGGAGGCCAGCCGTTCGATCACCTGGGGCATGTCCAGGGTGAAGTCTCGGAAAACACCGTTGTGTCGTTGCTTTTCAGCCTCGTTTGCAGCCTCCATGTGGGCGAGCAACGCTTTGCCGCATGCAGGCGTGGTGAAGCGTTCATAGAGCTCATCGAAAGGGGTGTATTGCCAGCGCGGCGGCAGCGTTTGGATCTTGGCGAGCGCCTGCATGTCTCCCTGGCGCAGCAGACCGTGGGCAAGACTGCGCGTGATCATATCCCCGCAGTAGTAGGTCTGCCACCTGACCCGCGAAAAGCCGCTGGGACTGTCCAATGCGGCTTGCACAAGCATCTTGGTCTGGATCAGCTCACGCAGTCGGGCCAGCGTGGCATCAGGATGCAGCTCCGCAGCCTCGCAAAAGATGTGGACGAGCATGTCATCACGTTTCGCGACCGGGAAGGGCGCGCCCATCGCAAAAGCCTCACAGGAGCGCCAATCCTGCAACACCCAGGCGCTGAGCAGATCCTGCGAGAACCAGTCCATGCAATGGTCTTTCAGGTAGGCGAGCAACACGGGCCGCAGTTCCGTCGGTGTGGCTGATTTCATCCATTTCAGCGCCTCCAGCCCCTCGCGTCTGCGCGCGGGATCGGTGGAGGTGCGCGCCTGTTCATGCAGACCGGCAAGTTCACGGCAGCGCCTGGCATCGGCCTCGCTGACCACGAGTGTCTTGTCCAGAATGGGCAGATCGAAAACGCGCAGCATAAGCGAGCTCCCACTGAGCACCTCGGGATCAAGCTCCGGGCCGGTGATTTTTTCTAACCGTTCAACCATCTCCCGGCATTTGGCAGGTTCAGGAAAGATGATGGCGAGACAATCTCCTTTTTTCTGAAGGCGCACAAAATCCTGCGCCGACTTCAACACGACGGCTTCACGCTCAGCCATGGGCCGGGCGGCGAGCCAATGCGCCAGCACCTCACGCGACTGCAGCAAAACGGCGTCCTCACCAAATTCATCGTTCAGAAATTTTGCCAGCGTGACGATACGATCCTGCTGCCGCGTTTGTTTTCCCAGCCAGGCAAGCGCGGCGGGCATGGCCTTGCGATCCGCCCCGGCAATGGCGAAGGCCGCGAGAGTCATCGCATCACTCGTATCGAAATCCTCGTCTGCATGCTGCTGAGCCATGAGCCAGTCTGCAGCGGCGGTGGGATTCGTACCGGACCAAACGCGGAACAACTCATTCCGCGCATACTGTAGATGCCAGTCGCGCATACCGCCGCTCAGGCGCTTCGTTCCCGGCGGGAAACATCGCTCGACCCACACACGAGTCCCAGAAAGATCAGCCAGCGCTGCGGCGCGCACCAGTTCCTCACAGAGATTCGGAGACTTGGTGCCGTTTTCCTCAATCACGGGCTTTTCATCACCCGCGTAGCGATCCAGCAGCGCGATCTTGTACTCCGCCGTTTGGGCCTCGCTCACACAACCGTGAAAAACCGCAGTGGCCATCAGGTCGGGATGGGAGAGCGAGGGCAGGCGCTTCAGCGTCTCCAATCCATTCGCCCTGAACCACGCCGCGCCAACGGCGCGCATGATATGCTGCACCAGCCATTCGCTCGCATGTTGATCCTCATTAGCAGGCACTAATCCCTGCGCTGCGGCGTAAGCGCGCTCGGGATCCGTTGCCGCAATGGCGGCCCAGACTTGCTGCGCCGCACCTGTGTTTTTCGCTCTTTCGAGCAGCCGCAAAGCGCGCGCCTGATCGATCTGCGTTAAACGAGTCCATGCCAGTTCCACGAAGTCGTGCCGCCATCCACCCCTGTCATCCCGGTCCCAAAGCGTCAGCGCCGCCTCCAGTGTTGCGGCGTCAGCATTCAGAATAACATCAAGCGCACGCTCATGCGTACCCAGCCGCTCCTCAAACCGCGTGGCTGCCTGCGCCTCCTTCAGCCAGGTGACAAAATCCCGCGCACCCTCAGCCGGACTCTGCCCCCACGCCAGAGCGGCGCTGAGCATCGTCGCGAACACAATCACACGGCGTTTCATGAGGGCTGAAAATGCCAGATGCGCTCACGAAAGTCGAGTTCGATGCCAGTCATCATTGCACTTCAGGCGAGGCCAGCGGCAGTCCAAAGCAGCCGTGCCCGTTTGTTTTTTCTCGTCGGTTCACCTTTCTCCATGCTACATCTCTCACTGGCATGAAACTTCCCTCTGATCCGGCGCTCCTCTACCTCCTCGGCGGCACGCTGGGGCTCCTCGTCTTCGCTTCAGCCATGGGCTGGGTGCTCTCCAAGCGGGCGACGTCGGACGCAGCCAAGGTCACCGTGGCCAATCTGAATGCGCGCACCAAGGCCTGGTGGGGCATGGTGGCGGTGTTTGCCGGAGCGCTGGCTGTGGGGCCCATGGGTGCGACGCTGATGTTTGGCCTGACCTCGTTCATGGCTCTGCGGGAGTTCATCACCCTCACGCCCACGAAGCCGGGAGACCACCGCACGCTGTTCTGGGTGTTCTTCATCATCACCCCTCTTCACTACTACTTTCTCGCCACCCGGTGGTATGGGATGTTCGTCATCCTGATTCCTGTTTACGCCTTCCTGCTGGTGCCTCTGCGTACGGCGATGGCCGGTGACTGCGAACGCTTCCTGGAGCGCACGGCGAAAATCCAGTGGGGCCTGATGGTGTGCGTCTATTGCATCAGCTACGCGCCTGCGATTCTGCTGCTGCTCAAAATCCCGGGATTTGAGGGCCAGAATGCGAAGCTGCTGTTCTGGTTCGTCGCCGTCGTGGAGATGAGCGACGTGATGCAGTACGTGTGGGGCAAAACCTGTGGCAAACATAAGATCGCGCCCACGGTCAGCCCCGGTAAAACGTGGGAAGGGTTGCTCGGTGGTGGCGCGACCACCGTGGGGCTCGGTGCCGCACTGTGGTGGGCCACCCCGTTTTCGCCACTGCAAGCGGCGGGCCTGGCGGCGATCATCGTAGTCATGGGCTTCGCCGGCGGACTGGTGATGTCGGCGATCAAACGCGACCGTGGCGTGAAGGACTGGGGCACGGCCATCGGCGGCCACGGCGGTGTCATGGACCGCATGGACTCGCTCAGCTTTGCCGCGCCGGTGTTTTTCCATGTGGTGCGCTATGCGTTTGATGCGTGATGCTTGGAAAGCACCGTGCAAGCCGGGACGTACACCATCCCCATGCTTTTCCGTGCTTTCATCGTTTCTGCCGCTCTGACCGCCACCGCATCTGCGGCGACGAAGCTCGACTTCAACCGCGACATCCGGCCCATTCTCAGTGACAACTGCTTCGCCTGTCACGGCTTGGATGCCAAGAAACGGAAGGCCGATCTGCGGCTCGATGTAGCGGAAGTCGCGTTCAAGGCCATCGAAGGGGTGTTTCCCATCAAGCCCGGCAGCCCCGAAGCAAGCTCCATCATCCAGCGCATCCTCACCAAAGACGAGGACGAGGTGATGCCGCCGCCAGAGTCGAACAAGCACATCACCCCGGCCCAAGTGGAAATTCTCCAGCGCTGGATCAAAGAGGGCGCGGAATACAAGAAGCACTGGGCCTTCGAACCACCCGTCAAAACGGCCCCGCCTTCAGTAAAAGGCCCGGTTCAGAACGGCATCGATGCCTTCATTCAGGACCGGCTGGCCACAGTAGGATTGTCCCCATCCGCACCAGCCTCGAAGGAAACGCTCATTCGCCGGGTCACGCTCGATCTCACCGGTCTGCCGCCGACACTGGCTGAGATCGATGCCTTCCTCGCCGACACAACTCCCGATGCGTACGATAAAGTCGTCTCCCGGCTGCTGAAATCCGAACGTTATGGCGAGCACATGGCCCGCTTCTGGCTCGATGCGGCGCGCTACGCAGACACCCACGGCCTGCACCTCGACAACGAGCGCAGCATGTGGCCTTACCGCGACTGGGTGGTACGCGCCTTCAATGCCAACCTGCCCTACGATCAGTTCACCATCTGGCAGCTTGCCGGTGATCTCCTTCCTAACGCCACCGTGGACCAGCAGGTCGCGTCCGGCTTCAACCGCTGCAACGTCACCACCAGCGAAGGCGGCAGCATCAATGAAGAGTTCATCTTCCGCTACGCCGTGGATCGTGCAGACTCGACCGTGGCCGTGTGGATGGGACTCACCGCCGGCTGCGCCGTGTGCCATGATCACAAGTTCGATCCCATCTCGCAGAAGGAGTTTTATTCTCTCTACGCCTTCTTCAACAGCACCGCCGATCCCGCGATGGACGGCAACATTCTGCTAACCCCGCCGATCCTCCGCCTGAGCACCGCCGACCAGAAAAAGCAGATCGCAGAGCTGGATCAAAACATCGCCGACACACAGACCAAGATCCGCGCAGCCATCCAGACCTTGAACTACACCGACCCCGCCACGCGAACCCCGCCACCACCGGTGCAGAACAGCGAGTTGGTCTGGTTTGAGGACGCATTTCCCGTGAAGGCCGACTTCTCAGGAGAGCCCACGCAAATCATCACGAAGGACAAGGGTCCAGTCTTCAGCGGCACTGCAGCACTCAAACGCACCGCCACAGGCGTTGCACAGGACTTCTTCGCCAATGGCTCCAAGTATGAAATCCCGCCAAACGGCAAGATCAGCGTGCAGTGCTACATTGATCCCGCCAATCCACCCAAGGCGATCATGCTGCAGTTCCACACCGCCGGCTGGAACCACCGTGCGGTCTGGGGCCAGGAGGGTGCCATTCCCTTCGGCCAGGTCCGCACGCCCGAAAAAGTTCAAATGGGCGAACTGCCCAAAGCCGGCGAATGGGTGAAGCTCGAAGTCCCCGCAGAACGCCTGGGCCTGAAGCCCGGCATCAAGGTCAGCGGTTATGCCTTCACCCAGTTCGGCGGCACCGTTTACTGGGACCGTCTGGCCATGACATCCCGCGTCGATCCGGCGAAGGATCCGCAGTGGTCATGGAGCAAGTGGATTCAAAAAAACCAGGGCAAGCGCCTCGCCGAACTGCCCAACGATCTTCAGACCCTCGTGCGTGGCAAAAAACCCGCCGAATGGCCCGAAAAAGAACTCACCCGCCTCAAGGAATGGTGGTTTGAAAACGAATACCAAGGCGCACGCAGCGTGGTGGAGGGCCCCCGAGGCGAGAAGCTCGCGCTGGAGTCCAAAAGGAAGACCCTCGATGACGTCATACCCGCCACCTTCATCATGGCCGACCTGCCCGAAAAACGTGACAGCTTCGTGATGGAACGCGGTCAGTATGACAAACCGAAAGACAAGGTTGTTCGCGGCACGCCAGCCATCTTCCCGCCACTGCCGCCACAGACCGACTACACGCGCCTCGATCTCGCCAAATGGCTCGTCAGCCCGCAGCACCCGCTCACCGCCCGCGTGCAAGTGAACCGCCTGTGGCAGCAGTTTTTCGGCATCGGCCTGGTGAAGACGAGCAACGATTTCGGCTCGCAGGGCGAACCGCCAAGCCACCCCGAACTGCTCGACTGGCTTGCCGTGACCTTCCGCGAAAGCGGCTGGGACATGAAGGCCTTCGTGCGGATGATCGTCACCTCGCACACCTACCGGCAGAGCGCGCAATGCTCCGACCTCGTGCTGCAAAAAGACCCGGAGAACCGTCTGCTGGCGCGAGGCCCGCGCTTCCGTCTCGATGCCGAAGCCGTGCGTGATCAGGCCTTGTTCGTGTCCGGTTTGCTCAGTCCCAAGATCGGTGGCAAAGGCGTGAAACCCTACCAGCCGGAGAACATCTGGGAACCCGTCGGCTTCGGCGGCAGCAACACCCGCAACTACATCCAGGACCACGGCGAGTCGCTCTACCGCCGCAGTCTCTACACCTTCTGGAAACGTACGGCCCCACCGCCAAACATGACCTCGTTCGACGCGCCGAACCGCGAGAGCTACTGCCTGCGCCGCGAACGCAGCAACACCCCTCTCCAAGCGCTCACCCTCATGAACGACATCCAGTTCTTCGAAGCCTCGCGCCAGTTCGCCCAGCACGTCATGCAGACCCAGGCCAGCACTGACGCCCGCATCACCGCCCTCTTCCGCACCGCCACCGGCCGCTTCCCCAGCGCTCAAGAAGCCGAGATCATCCGCCAGGACTTCGACAAGCAACTCGCCGCTTACAATGCGAAACCGGAGGAGGCGAAGAAAGCCATCAGCTACGGCGAATCCAAACCCGACGAAAAACTCAATCCCGCCGAACTCGCCGCCTGGACCATGGTCGCAAATCTCGTGATGAATCTCGACGAAGTGGTGACCAAAGGGTGAGGTGCATCACCCCTCAAACTCCGTCTCCCGGTCCGCCGACGAAAAGCAGATGATCATTTCCGCGTCCGTTCCATCCAGCGCACGGGCATTGTGCCACTGACCCGCAGGTATGGCGATGGTATCGCCCGGATTGAGAAGGAAATGCTGATCCCCAAGGCTGTGCTCCAGCCTGCCCTTGAAAAGGTGCAGGATTTCATCGCAGTTCGGGTGGCGGTGGCGCGGGTTGGTTTGGTCTGCCGGGATGATCACATGCCCCAGGGTCATCGTGGTGGAATTCCCCATCTCACGGGAAGCCAGCCAGGTGAGTTTGCCCCAGGGCTGGTCGATCAAAACGCCTTCGGCGAACGTGCGGATAGGGGAGTCTGCCATGATGCTTGTCATGATCCCCCTGCCGAGGGGTTTGGCGACTGATTTCTGAGTCCTGTCAGGGAGGTAAGTTGTTTGTAAAGCACCGCCTCGCGCATTGCTTCCAGTTATTGAAACTCTATCGTGACAGTGTTCGCAGTTTTGAAAGCCTAACGCACACTGTCATGCACCCCGCATCACTCACCTCCCGGCTCCCGCACTCCTCGTCAGGCCTGCTTGCGAAATTATGGATTGCGTGCTTGCTGGGAATCACGGGAATGGCGGCAGAATTACCGACCTATCGCAGCCTGTTTGTCGATCAATCCCTGCGCCCGGATGCTCGCTCGCTCGCCGCTTTTGACCTGTCCATTTTGAATCCGCAGGCGGAACTCGACATGGAGCCAGGCCACGCGCAAGGGAACCATTTCTTCGCGCTGCTCGACGCAGCTCACTTCCGCACGGGATCGCATGCCGCCATGCTGAGCGCCAGTCGTCAGATGGCCGCAAAGCCCACCGCCTCCGACCCGCAGGCCCGCAGCGTCGATCCCACGGACCCCCAATGGGTCTCATGGGTGATCGAATCGCTCGCTGATCCGGCAGCCAAAAAAGGCTTCGATGGTTTCGTCCTCAGTTTCGGTGGTGCTGAAGCATCCAGTCCAGCAGCACGCACCGCCGTTCTCTCCCTCGCCGCCACCCTGCACCAGCATTATCCCGACAAGCACCTCCTGCTCGATCTTCGTCTGGGCCTTGGCATCGAAGCCGTTCGCGTCGCCAACGGTTTCCTCGCCCTCGGTGTTTACACACGTGAAGGCAGAGACGGCATGGTGGACTGGACATCCATCGCGGAAACACAGCGCCGCTCACGCCTCATTCGCACCGTTCAGATGCAAGGCATGCGCGTCTTTGCCGTGGATTTCGCCCCTGCCAATGACCGCCCCGCCTGCCGCGAGGCCGCGCAGCGTCTGGCCAGCCTGGGGGCCCTGCCGTTTATCACCACCCCAGCGCTGGACGGGGTCAATCTCGGCCCGCTGGAAGAGGTCTCCCGCCGTGTGCTGGTGCTCCATGGCTGGGATGAAAAACACGTCGGCGAAAAATCCGTTCCTGCTGCTGCGACCACCACCTCACGCCTCCTGCGTCAGTCGCTGGAATGGCTGGGCTGCGAGCTCGAATTTCGCCAGGCCAGCGGCACAGACCTGCTGCCAGCAGACGATGATTTCGCCGCCGTCATCCTCGACTCCAGCCTGATCCTCAGTGCGGAGCAGCAGCGCACGCTGGCCGCCTGCCTGCCTTCGTTGCGTGCCCACAAGACTCCCCTGCTGCTCACCGGCATGCCTTGGACGGACAACGCAGCCCGTCATCTCGCCATGCAGCATCTCGGTCTCGGCGGCGGCGCCAGCCCGGCACCACGCCTCGTCAAAACGAATGTGGTCGCCATGGATTCCACCCTGCTGCGCGTGAATACGAAGATCACCTCGCATTCGTCTGGTTTCCTCGACCTCGCAGCTCCGGCAGACGCTCACATCGTCCTGGCCCTGCATGGCCAGGATGCCATGGGTTCCGAGCATCACTTTGATCAGGCCTTCCTCACCAGTTGGGGTGGCGCATGGATTGACCCAGCCGCTCAGGCCACCACCTCACAGCTCGACCTTCCAGCCTTCCTGTCCCAATGGCTCGGAGCCGACCACAACCTCCCAGTGCCAGACACCACGACACGCGAAGGCCGCCGGGTGTTTTACAGCCACATCGACAGCACAGGTTTCTCCACTCCTTCCACCCTTCCCGGCTTCCCGCTGTGCGCCGAAGTCATGCGCGACCGCATTCTCGACCACTATCTGCTGCCCGTCACGGTTTCCGTTTGTGAGGCCGACATTCGCACCTGGCTGCCCGGCCAGCAGGCATGCGAGGCCGCACGGCTTGAGCATGTCGCACGCAGCATCTTTGAAATGCCGCAGATTCAGGCGGCTTCAAACTCCCTGTCTCGCCCCTCCCAGTGGACCGCTGGCATCGACATCACCAGCACGCTCAATGACCGGGCCCAAACCACCCGCCACGATATGCAGCGCGAAATCGCGGGCTCAATGAGCTACATCCATCGCCGCTTGCTGCCGCTGGGCAAGGCGGTGAACCTCATGCTCTGGCCCGCCAACGCCAGTCCCACGGCTGAAGCTTTGAGCTACTGCCGCGCCATGAAGGTTGAGAGCCTTGCGACGACATCGAGCGTTGATCCCATTACCAGCCCGGTCTTGGCACCCCCCTCCAATGCCATTCGCCTGGAGCCGTTCGCCCTGCGCTGCAGCTTCGCGGATGTGCGCACCGAAGCAGGCATCGCTTCACTCAAAAAAACCTTGGATGTCTGCGCTGGTGAACCCTTGCATGCCATGACCGCCGCTGCTTATGCCGCGAGCGTGCGTGATGCACGCCATACCCGCGTCCTGCGGGCCGCAGCAGGTCATTGGATCATTCTGAACTCTGGTGACTGCCGCACCCTGCGGCTCCCCGCAAGCGCAGGTGTGCCCGACATGGCGCGTTGCCAGGGAGTTTCAGGCTACAACGTTCATCAGGGTCAGCTCTACATCCACACCATGGGCAACGGACGCACCGAACTCGTGCTCACTCGGGACAAACCAGCGCTGTACGTCCACCTCACCGAATGCAGCACCTCGGTTGAGTTTCTGGAGCTGACCTCCCACCGTGCCACCTTCCAGGTGCTCGATTTGCGCCCCGTGGAAATCGTGCTGGGTGGTTTCGAGCCGCGCGGACAATGCGCCTATCTTGAAAACGGCCGCCCTTACACCGCGAACGCAGACGCCGACGGTCTCGTTCATCTCGAACTCGCCTGCCGCTCCACCGTCTCTTTCCAGTCTCTGCCTCCCGCTGCGCACGCCGCGATGCGCTGATCTCCTCCCCCCTTTCTCCCGCCCTCATGTCACGCAAGGCCTTCCTGCTCATCTTTTCCTATTCCATGCTCGCCATTGCCTGGGGCTGGCGCCTGCGTGCGAACGATGTGCCTCTTCCCGAGGCGGACCCGTCACTGGTGGCCGCTCGCACCGCCATCGCCGCAAGCCTGGTCCATGCCCCCAAGCATCTGCAGCAGGCCGCCGTGTTTCAACTCGCGCTGCTGCCGGATCCTGAAATGCAGGACCTTAAGGCCTGGCAGAAGCTGGTGCCGGAGCAGCGCGTGCGCCAGCTCACGGTGCAGCAGGGACCGCTCCATGCGCCCTGCCCGCTGAACACCGCGCTGCTGTTTGTGGAACTCACGCGTGCCGATGCACCGCCCATGGATGACAGCCGCCTGTTCATCTCTGCCGCCGGTGACCGGATCGTGGAAACGGACAAGATCCAGGCGCTCGAACTCCTCGCCTCCCAGGCCATGCGAACCGACGAACTCAGCCTGGCGGTGGCCATCCATGAACGCGTGTGCGAATTTCCCGCCGCCACCTGGCAGAATGTACTCAGGCTCACGGAAGCAGCGCGCATCGTCAGGCGTCCGGCGGCAGCCTTGCGGGTCGTGAATGATTGGCTCAATGCGACGCATCCGCGGCTGGATGAGTCTCAGCGTGAAGACGCCCTCGATCTGCAGATCACCCTTCTGCTGGAAGGCACCCGCTATGCCGAAGCCAGCCGCGTCACGCTCGACGCACTGCGCGCGCTGAAACCCACCGCCGCCCTTCCACCGCGCCTCATGCAGCGGGCACTTCTGGCCACCCGGGCTGCAGGAGAATCCGCCGAGCTGCTGCCCTGGATCGAGCTGCAGTTGCGTTCCTGCGCCGACCATCAGCGCTCATTGCAAGACCTCGCCTCGGAAAAAGCCATCAATCCCGAGTATCGTCGCTGGTTGAACGAGGGAGCCAGCATCGCTGATCTCAATCATCAGACCAGCATTGCCTGCGAGCTGTTCTTCCGCCTCGCCGCCATCGGTGACACGCGTGTGCTGGCGCGTTTGCAGACGCTGGCGGCACAGATCGGGCGCGGCAAGGAAGTCACCGCACTGCTCGCCTCCCTGCAAGGTCGCTTCTCCATCCCGCAGTTGGCACAGGCTCTCGCAGACGGTGATGCACCTGCTGCGGCTCGTGCACTGCTCGCCCCTCATCTCCAGTCATCACCCGATGATCGCGCAGGCTGGCGCTTGCTCACGCAAATCGACATCATGCTGCGCGGAGAACCCGCCGCCACGATGCTGTGGGAAGGCTTCCTCAAACGTTTTCCAGACGATGTCCCCGCATTGCAGCGCCTCGCGCAGTTGCAGCTCGCTGCTGCGCAGTTTCCCCAGGCATTGCACACGCTCCAGTCCATTCCCGGTGACCAGCTCGATGAGACCACTCTGCGCAGCATCGCCGCCCTCTCCATGCAGTTGGATGACATTCCCGCCGCTCATCGTGCGCAACAGCTCCTCGTCGAGGCTGCGCTGCACCCTGCTGTCAGTGATGTTCTAGCGCTTGCCACCACCACCCTTCAGCACCCTGATGTGATCGCCGCCAAGACGGCTCTGACAGAAGCGGTTGCCAAACTTCCCGCAGGAACCGAGTTCCACCAAGCCCTCACCGCCACACCCGACACCGGCGAAGTCACCCTCTTCAGCACGGCGGCAAAGGCCGAGTGAAGACCGCAGTTGATTCGCAACGTGGTAGCGTCACGTTCGGTGTCTATGAACCGTCGTCACGCCTTCCTGCTTCTCCTGCTCATCCTCACCACTGCAGGCTGTGACTCACTGCCGCGTGATGAAAATGGCCGCCGCCAGTATTACGAGCGCCGTTTGTTCAGCCTCGAATTTCCCGTCAGCCGTGCACGCCTGTATAAAACCCTGCGTCCCGCTTCATCGGCATCACCTACCGGTAAAACCGGCTCTGGATTGCTCACCGGCAGCGAATTTTACCGGTTGGACGACGTCTTCGTGGTCGAAATGTCCGTCGTGTACAAAGCGGTGACAGGCCTCGACGATTACCTCTATCCAGCACCCACCGTCGGTGGTCAGGTGCGCTCCATTCTCGACGCCTCTCGCAGCATCGAAAACTTCATGGACCGCGGCACTCCGGAACATCCGGCGGACATTATTCGAAAGGCGCGCATCGTGAAGCGGCCGATCAGATATCGATGAATCATGCCAACCGCTCCCGGAGGGAGCATGGAAGCCGGTGGTGAAACGAGGCTTGGCGAGCAGGAACCACCGGATTACGCGAAAGAAGCATCTTGGATCAAGGTCGCATGCCGGAGGTATGCGAGAATTTTGCGCAGACCACACGTGAGCGCGGGGCATTTAGTTTGTTCTTGAACCTCGAAGACCATCAATTTAAAACCCGGGCATGCCCAAACTGACCCTTCATTATCTTGAGCACTACTGGAACCCAAAGGAGGTGCCAACGCAGGAGGAGTACGAGGTTCTGCGTTCTTTGAGTAATGCGGAGTTCAAGAAGTTCTTGAAGCAGCGAAAGGAGGAACTGCGCACGAGTTTCGATCAGCGTAATCCCTATTCGTGGAAGATTGTCGGCGTCCTGGCCGTGCTCACGACAGTCATGTTTGCCCTGTGCAACCCGGGGGACACGACTTGGAAGAGGTCGGCGGCCGACATCCTGTTTTTCATCACTATGTGCGCCTTCCTCGTGACAGGCTGGTCAAAGAACTATGTGAAAGCCTTCTACTCCCAGCGTAAGTTTTACAACTTCAGTCGTGAGGCTGCGAAGAGTTACGATTATCCGACCTTCGTGCGTTTCGCGGAGACCAAACTGCTAAAAATGGATTATACGCAGCACTGGTGAAGATGCACTGAGCCGCCTTCAGCCTTACCCGTGCTTCTTGATGATCTGAATGAAGTCCGGCAGATACTCCTTCGCTTTCTTCTCGCCCACACCACGAATCTTGAGTCCGGCTTCGATCGTCTTCGGCTTCAGGCGTGTCATGAATTCCAGCGTTTGATTGCTGAAGATGATGTAGGGTGGCACTCCCTCGGACTCTGCCAGAGTGGTGCGGTGCCGCTTGAGTTTCTCAAACAGCGCATCGTCGAAACCGAGTTCACGAGCGGCGAGTTCCTCGTTCATCGCCGTCTTGCCCTTCGGCTTCGTCAGCGGCGCCAGCATCGACGGCCAGCGCATCTTCACGTTCTCGCCCCTTTTCATCACCTCCGCGCCGCGTGAGGTCAGCGTGACTTTGGGGTATTCCCCGGTGCTCGTCTCGATGAGGCCATGCTTCTCCAGCTCGGCAAACAGCGGGTGCAGTGCATGGGAGCCCACGTCCTTGAGCAAACCGTAAGTCGTGAGCTGGTCATGCCCGGCATCCACGATTTCCTTCGATTTGCTGCCCACCAGCATTTGAATGATGCGGCCTTTGCCAAAACGGCCTTCCCAGGATCCATCCGCATGTTTGGTGGACATGCGGGCGATGCCACTGAGCGCCTGCCGCAGCATGGTGACTTCGTCCGCACCCCCTTCACGCGGCGGCTGCACCCCTTCGGCCCTGCACACATCGCAGGTGCCGCAGGGCGTGCTTTCAGTCTCACCAAAGTATTTCAGAATCTGCTCCTGACGGCAGGCCTTGTCGTCATAGCAGAGTTCGACCATCGCCTTGAGCTTCGAGCGGTCGCGGCGGTCTTTTTCGCGCAGTGCCTCAACGTCGAACTTCAGATCTCGTGTCAGCACGTTCGGCTGCAGCAGCCGCGTACCGCGGATGCGTTTGCCCGGAATGTCGAACCGCTCGATGTAGTCGTTGCGGTTCAGAAAACTCAGTGCTGAGCCAATCGCCATGCTGTTCTTCGCGCCGGAACGCTCCGTGATGTCATCAATGGAAGCCTGCACCTCATGATTGGAATCCGCCGCATTCAGCAGCGTCTGATACACATTGCGGATGATGTCCACGCTGGGGTTGTTGCCATCAATGAAGAACTCCTGCGTCTTGGTGTCGGCAAAATTGAAAAACAAATCGCACTGCGAAGGCTCACCATCTCGCCCGGCACGGCCGGCTTCCTGATAGTAGGCCTCCACACTGCCCGGCACGTCGAAGTGCACCACAAACCTCACGTCAGAGCGGTCAATGCCCATGCCAAAGGCGTTCGTAGCCACCGCGACATCCGCCTTCTTCGTGATGAACTTGGTCTGCCGCGATTCACGCTCCTTGTCATCGAGTCCGCCGTGGTATTCGATCACCTTGAGCTTCCACGACCGCAGTTCCTCGCCGACCTCCTCGACCCGTTTGCGGGTGGAGCAGTAAATGATGCCCGTCTTATACTGCGTGATGATCTTCTTCAGCCGCTCATACTTGTCCGCGTTCGACTTCGTATGCGCGATGTTCAGGCTCAAATTCGGGCGCTCAAAGCCACGGATCGTCACAAACGGATCGCGCAGCGCGAGTGTCCGCAAAATGTCATCCCGCACCTCTGGTGTGGCGGTGGCGGTCAAAGCCACCACCTGCGGACGGTCCAATTGCGCCAGCGCCTCGCCCAGCCGCATGTAATCAGGCCGAAAATCATGTCCCCATTGCGACAGGCAATGCGCTTCATCCACGGCAACCAACGCGATCTGCACCTGCCGCAGCGCATTCGTGAACGCCCGGCTGCGAAAGCGTTCCGGAGCGACATACACAAGCTTGTAATCACCGCGTCGCAGGGAGTCGATGCGTTCCTGCTGCTCGCCCAGCGAGATCGAGCTGTTGATCAGTGTGGCAGGTATGCCGCGCCGCTCCAGCGCATCCACTTGGTCCTTCATCAATGCAATGAGCGGACTCACCACCACGGTCACCCCCTCCATCACCATCGCGGGAAGCTGATAGCAGAGCGATTTGCCACCGCCGGTCGGCATGATCACCATCGTGTCACGCCCGCCCAGGATGCTCGCCATCACCGTTTCCTGGCCGTCGAGAAACTCGCGAAAGCCAAAATACTTCTGCAACGCCATCTTGGCGTCGTGAATGGGGGTGGATGCTGCGGTTGGAAGAAGTTCGGACACGGACGGTGCATCATGGATGCAAGGAGGAATGGCCGCAAGAACCCGCAAAAATTAACCCGATCTCAAGTTCAGATTCCCTCCGGTTTTTTTTGCTCTTTTTTGCGCCTCTTTGCGGCCACTCAATGCTCATCCTTCTTCGCGTGAGCTTTCGGCTTCAGTGTTGGCGTGAAACCATACTTGTCCCCTGCTTGATGCAGGCATTTCACGATGTTGGCCTCTTCCAATTCCAGCGCCTCCTCAAGGTTGAGGCCGGTGGTTTTGGGCAGTTTTTCCGCCTTGCGCTCGCGCACCATCGTGAGCGTCCGGGCGAGTTCAGTGCCAGGTTTGTCGGGAAAGGTGGCCCAGTAGCTCGGTTTGAGGCAGGGAATGTCGAGCGGATCCCGCGTGATCATTTCCAGCAGGTAGTCGATCTGCGGATTGTACTTCTCAAACAGGGCAAACATCCTCGGCAGATCCAGAATGCCTTCGCCCAGCGGCACTTCGGCCAGCAGAAAACCCGTCGGCGTCTCCTGCACGGCCATGTCCTTGATGTGGGTGGTCACCGCGAAAGGGGCCAGCGTTTCGACGACCGTCATTGGGTCTTCCAGCAGGGCGATGCTGTTGCCAGTATCAACACAGGCGCCGATGTGCGGGCTGCTGAGCCGACCCAGCATCTCCGCAAGTTCCGCAGCATGGAAGTCCTTGTGATTTTCGATGCCGATCTTTACCCGCTGCCGCCGCAGAACGGGCTCGGCGAGCTGCATGGACTTGAACGCGCCGTCTTTCCAATGCTTGAAATCCTCCACGCTGGAAAACAGCTCGTAACGCCTCCCTCCGGTGGCCGAACGGAAAATCGTGGCCCCGGCTTCCTTGGCGATGCGCACTTCCTGCTCGAAGCGCGCCACATCACTTTCGTTCTTGGGCAGAGTGATGCTGCCTTCGAGTTTCATGCAGTAAGACTCGCAGGTGGCGCGCACCTTCCCGGCAAACTCACTCGTCCAGCCACCCACCAGCGTCTGCAACGAACCCACACCGAGATCGCGCACATGATCCAGCACATCCAGCGCATGCTCAAACGGCGGATACTTGAGATTCGAGTACTTCCCCTGCCGGCGTTTCCAGTACGAATGAATCACAATCCCCATCTTCTTCCCCCGCAAGGCACCTGATGAGGGCAACGCAGCCGCGAAAGCAGCGGCAGAGGTGAGAAAAGTGCGTCGGGTCATGCGGCTTCAGACAACGTGTGTGAAAAGGAAATCATTTCTCCGAGTTGAACAGCAATCTACCAGCCTGAACAACGATTCGTGTATCTAGATTTAGAGGGTGGCAGGCAGGCATGGCACTCAGTTGTGACGATGTTTCTTACACTTTAACATCTTTCAGCGCATCGTTCACTGCGCCATGAACTTTCTTATCCGACTAACGACCACTTCCACTAACTGGCTCCGCGACACATCAGCCCCAAAGGGGCTGCGTAATACAGCCCAGGGTCAGCCGAGCCTCAGCGAGGCGACCCTGGGTCAGCAGCACACGACCGGGAAGCAAACCCAGTACTTAGCCGCACCCCAAGCCCACCAGCAGCGTCTGCAATGAGCTCCGCCACGCCAGGAGAGCGTCGCCAGATCCTAAACTCACGATCAATGCTCTCAACCTGGGGCCATCCCTGACAGGAATCAGACTGATCCTCATTCACCACCATCGAAGCCAATCAGGCAAGTTGTGCCAGAACTCGTCTCCTTTCCGCATCGCGAGAAAGCCAAAGAGAAGAGCAATGCCTGCAACGAACACCCAAAAGAATCCCGTAAAGGCAGCGATCTCTCGCAACGCGAAAAGAAATCCGATAAAACCACCGAATAGAGAACCACATCCGAAGCGAAGACGCTTCTCAAAGGAGTCGGAGCCAGGGCTGTCTTTCATCGATTGAAAGTGCAACTTTGCTTAAACACCGAATCAATTGAGGCGAAGCTGCATCACCGCACCACTCCACCCACCCACTCCGGCTGCCGCTTCGCCAGACACTCAGCAAGCCACCGCACCAGATCAGCCACGGAATCATGCTTCTTCCGCAGCGCATTCAGCGCAGGCCAGTCAAGCGTCGGGCGCAAGGTCGGCAGTGTGATCTTTTGAATGCGCAGCAGATTGTGCACGGCCTCAAACTCGGCGGCGCTCATGGCGCGGAGTTCTTTGGCGGAAGGGAGGTCATCCAACACCGTGAGCGGGATGCCGAGACTGCTGATGCCGACACCAAACTGATGGCCAAGGCTGCGCAGAGCATCGACGAGCGCCTCATCATTCAGGCCTTCGGCAATGACGATCTCGCTCTGCAGGGTCCAGCGCGTGGCGCTGAGCGCCTGGAAAAAGTCGGAGCTGAAGGTGTCAGGAGCGACGCTGAGCTTGAGCTGCACACCAGCAAGCCCGACTTCAGGACCCCCGAGATGGCGGCGGAGGTCGAGCATCGCGGCATCAAAACGCGGGGCGTCGTCACTGCCCGCATCGAGATCCCAGTCGGCCACCACCAGATCGGGGATGTCCCACTCACCTTCCATGCTGGGCGCGCCGCTGCTGTTGCGATTGAGCAGGAAGGGATAGCGCGAGCGCTGGAGACAGAGCCGCTCATAGATGGCGACCATCCGCAGGTAGCGTGACCAGCATTGATCGCTCTCGCCAAGCTCGCTGTCGAACAGGCCCTGGCGCGTGACACCGGTGCTGCCGGGGAGCGTTTTTTTCTGCCGCTGGTAGTACCCCTGTCCCTGATCAACCTTCGCAATGGGCGAGGTGGGATCGTAGCTGAGGATGGAAAAATGATAGCGCAGCGTGGCGTCGCTGTAGCCATCGCCGAGGCGCAAACGCACGAGGCGGATGAGTTCGGTGCCCTTGATCGAGTCCGCAGGATCATGCGGTAAGATTTCGGGCAGCAGTAGTCGCAGTTGTTCGCGTAGGTTCATCCTTGGTGCTGTGGCACAGCATGGCTGCGATGCGGTTGTTTCGTCAACAACAGAAACGCATCAGCCGCGGCGCTCCTCACGAATGACATAGCGGGTGCGCCGGCTGTTCAACCAGCGCACGCCAAACATGTCCATCGTGGCGCGCAGCGCCCGGTTGCCGAAGCCGTACTTGCTCACGCCATGGATGCGCGGGCGGTGGTTCACCGGCATCTCGGTCACGCGCCAGCCCATGTTGCGGATGAGGGCGGGAATGAAGCGGTGCATGCCGTTGAAGAGCAGCAGGGCCTCGCGGCAGTCACGGCGCATGACTTTGAGCGTGCAGCCCGTGTCGCGCACGTGATCACCCACGAAGCGGGAGCGCACGAAGTTGGCGATGCGGCTCTGCAGGCGCTTGAACGTCGTGTCCTTGCGCTTGGCACGGTAGCCGCAGACGAGGTCGTAGCCGCCGCCTTCATCCAGCTTGGCAATCATCGCAGGGATGTCGGCAGGGTCGTTTTGCAGATCGCCATCGAGCGTGACGATGACATCCCCCAGCGCGGCATTGATGCCGGCATGCATGGCGGCGCTCTGGCCGCTGTTTTTTTCAAAGACGATCACGCGCACTCGCTCACCGCGCTGCACCCGGGCCAGGGTTTGATCCTTCGAGCCGTCATCGACAAGCACCAGTTCGTAATCGCGTCCGCTCAGCACGGCGTCGATCTGCTGCTGCATCTCCACGACATTGTCCTCCTCATTATAGAGCGGCACGACGACGGAAATGGCAGGTGATGAAGGCATGGAGGCGAAAAGGGCGTCAAAAGTCGGGCGTTCGATAATCGTGGCAAGCGAAGATTTTCAACCAGCGCACCTCATTCCCGGCATGCATGACCCGGGCGACGGAGAGCAATTCAGTGCGCGCGAACTGGTTTTTAAGCGCATCGGGCAGAGAAGATGTCTCCCTGCCCTCGGTGACAAAGAGCGCACTGCGGCCGGCAAAGGAACGCAGATCGCTTTCAGGTGACAGCACCGGCTCGACCCGACCCAGGTAATAGTCGAGCTCGACCGCGAGCTGCCAGTCACCGGCGAGGACGAACCAAGTCCCATCTCCGCCAGCCTGCTTGAGGACGGCAGAGACGACCTTGGCGCTCTCACGCCACCCGCGCATGGTCTTGGACGGATCAGCGGCTAATGCGGTCACGGTAGTGGAGTTGGGCGAGAAATGCCAGGGCAGCCCCAGAGTACGAGGCAGGTCGGTTTGCAGCAGAAAAGCGCTTTGCAGTGCGGCAAGCATGATGGCGATGGTGCGCAGGCTGATTTTCTGCTCGATCACTGCCGTGCGGGCCACAGTAAAGCGATGCGCGAGGAGCACTGCCGCGAAAATCATCCACACCGCGCCTCCCGTGTCCGGCCAGCCTCCATGGGGTCCATAAAAGAAGTCGATCACCGCCAGCGGCAGCAGCATCGCCAGGGGCAGGCTGCGCTGGGACTGCAGCATGGCTCCGTTGATCCCCGTGCGTACGCTCAGCACGAAAAGCACGAGCAGCATGGGGGAGGCGAGCACACCCCAGCGGATCACATTCGGCATCAGCCGCCACTCGGGGGCTGCTATCGCCGTCCAGCCGTCCCCCCCCTGCCAGACCAGCCAGCATATCACCACCACCGACCAAGCAACCACGATCCACCTGAAACCCGCCCCTTGCAGATGCTGCCGCCGCCCGGGCAGAGCAACGACGAACGCCACCGCCGCCATCGTGGCGAATGCGGGTGGCTGTGCCAGCGCCGTCCCCGCTACACAGGCCGCCGCAGCCCACCACGCGCCGTGCAGCGGATTATCCTGCCGCAGAGCACGGTGAATACACAGCGCCACCGCTGGCACCAGCACACAAGCAAACAGCGCCGGCGTCAGCGTGATGGCCGCTAGATTGAAAACAGGCAGCACATTCACAATCACCACCGTCCAGCCTGCGATCTGCTCATCAAACAGATCGCGCGCCAGCCGCCATACCACCAGCGACGCCACCAGCGCGAGCAATGGTGAGAAAAATCGCACACCAAACTCATTCACCCCACCAATCAGCATGCCCAGCCTGGCAAACAGCGGCACCAGCGGCCCGATCTCGAAAAAACCGCCCCACTGACCGTGTTTGACCCCGAAAACCGCCTGCGCCTCTTCCGGCGCGAGTTCCAGCGTCGGCAGCAGAGCCCAACGCCAGAGCGTGAGCAGGCCGAGGGCGGCAAAGAGAAAGCGCTGGCGCGGCATGGTGGTTGGGCGCATTGAATAGTGGACGCCGCCGACAAGTCAAAGTGTCGTCTCCAACCCGCCCACTCTTATGAAACGTCTCTTCCTGCTCCCACTGCTGCTTGCGTCCGTGCTCCGTGCCGAGGACGCCCAGCCGAAAACCGCTGAGGAAATCCTGCGCATCGTGCGACTGAGCTACGCCCTGCAAAATCACAAAATGAACGGCGAACTGCGTGACGACGCCACTGGCCGCACCGAGCCGCTGACGCTCACGATGGATAACAGGGTCATGCGCTTTTTGTTCAAGAACCCTCCGCCTGAAATCGTGCATCTCGATCTGAATACCGAACCGGCCACGCTGTATCAAGTGCGCGCCGGCGGTTCATCCGTGGTTCCTAGCAGCCAGCACGGCTCCAAAGTGCGCGGCATGGATTTTAATTATGAAGATCTCTCCCTCGGATTTCTCTACTGGCCTCACCCGCAGCTCATGGGCGAAGACCGCGTCAGCGGCCAGAAATGCTGGATTGTGCGTGTGACCAACCCAAGCAGCCAGGGCCCCTACTACGTCGTTGATCTCTGGGTCCATCAGGGCAGCGGTGGCGCGGCGAAAATGGCAGCCTTTGATCGCAACAGCAAGATTGTGAAGCGCTACCAGGTGACTAAAGTGCAGAAAGTGGAGGGAGCTACGACCTTGAAGGAGCTGCGGATTGAATCCATCAATCCCTTCAACGGCGAGGTCAAAGGCCGCACCTACATGACTCTGGAAGATCCCGTGAAGAAATAACGCGACGCATGCAACCGCCGCGCAAATTCAATCCCCATCCCTTCGCCTATCATCAGGAGCTGGACGTCCGCATCGAAAGCCTCACCAACGAAGGCGCGGGAGTCGCCCGTGTCGATGGCTGGGTCATCTTTGTGCCCTTCACCCTCGCCGGTGAACTCGTGAAGTGCCGCGTCTTCCGCAACCACAAGAACTACAGCGAGGCCGACTTCGTCGAGGTCATCGAGCCCTCACCGAACCGCGTCACTCCGCAGTGCCCCTTGTTCAGCCAGTGCGGTGGTTGCCAGTACCAGCACCTCTCCTATGAGGAGCAGTTGCTCTCAAAGCAGCGCCAGGTCGCCGAGCTGCTCAAGCACATGGCCAAAATCGAGCATCCCGTCTGCCCGGTCATTCCCTCCCCCGTGCAATACGGCTACCGCTCCAAAATCACGCCTCACTTCCAACGTCCAAAAGAAGGCGGTATCGGTGCCATCGGTTTCCTGCGCGCCCGCACCCGCAATGCCATGGTCGATGTCGAGCAATGCCCCATCGCCATGCCCGAGCTCAATGCGCAGCTCGCCTCCGTGCGCGAGCGCGCCCGCGCCAACTCCGCCGAATTCAAAAACGGTGCCACCCTGCTCATGCGCGCCGCCAGCAATGGCGTCCTCACTCGGCCCGATGAAATCGCCGTCGAAGACGTGGACGGCGTCCGCTTTGAGTTCCAGGCCGGTGACTTCTTCCAGAACAATCCCTTCATCCTGCCCAAATTCGTCCGCCATGCCGTCGACGAAGCCAAAGCCACCGGTGCCAAGCATCTCGTCGATGCCTACTGCGGCAGCGGCCTCTTCGCCATCAGCGCCGCGCGCGACTTCGAAAGTGTCATCGGCGTGGAGATCTCCGAAACCGCCGTCAAAAAAGCCGCTCACAACGCCGAGATCAATTCCCTCACCAACTGCCGCTTCATCGCCGCCGATGCCCAGCACGTTTTCAAAGACGTGCCGCATGCCGGAGCCGACACCGTCGTCATCATCGACCCACCGCGCGCCGGCAGCAGCCCCGAGTTCCTGCAGCAGCTCTTCGCTTTCAATCCCAAAGGCGTCGTTTACATCTCCTGCAATCCCGCCACGCAGATGCGCGATCTCGTCCTCTTCACCGAGGCCGGCTTCAAACTCGGCACCGTGCAGCCCTTTGATCTCTTCCCGCAGACCAAGCATCTCGAATGCGTCATGACGCTGAGCCGATGAACCGTTTCGAATTCGCCACCGCCCAGCGCATCATCTTCGGCCGCGGCGTGATCCGCGAGCTCCCCGATCTATGCCGCAGCTTTGGCCAGCACACCTTCCTCATCACCGGCAGCCGCCCTCAGCAGTACGCAAACCTCCTGCCGCATGTCGGCATCCACTCCATCCGCGGCGAACCCACCGTTGAAGACATCCAAAACGGCGTCGTACTCGCCAAACAACACAACGCCGATGTCATCGTCGCCATCGGCGGCGGCAGCGTGGTCGATGCCGGCAAAGCCATCGCCGCCATGAGCACCCAGCCCGGTGATTTGATGCACTACATCGAAGTCATTGGTGAAGGCAAACCATTGGACGCTTCTCCCCTGCCCTACATTGCCGTCCCCACCACCGCAGGCACCGGAGCCGAAGCCACCCGCAACGCCGTCATCGCCAGCACCGAGCACCGCGTCAAAGCCAGCCTGCGCCACATCTCCATGCTGCCGCGCATCGCCTTGATCGATCCCGAACTCGCAGCCGATGTCCCCGCATCCGTCACCGCCGCCAGCGGCATGGATGCCCTCACCCAGTGCCTCGAAGCCTTCGTCTGCTCCCGCGCCCAGCCCATGACCGACGCACTCTGCCTTGATGGCATTCAGCGCGCCGTCCACTCCCTCGAACGCGCCTTTCAAAACGGCCACGACCTCGACGCCCGCGAAGACATGGCCCTCTGCGCGCTCAACAGCGGCATCGCCCTCGCCAATGCCGGCCTCGGTGCCGTCCACGGCTTCGCCGCACCCATCGGCGGCATGTTTCACGCCCCCCACGGCGCCGTCTGCGCCGCCCTCCTCGCCCCCGTCTGGGAGGCCAATTCCAAACGCGTTCAAGACCGCACCAAGTTCGATCAAGCTGACTCCATGCTCGGTGGCGATGCCGTCTCCTATCTCCACGGCCTCACTTCACGCCTCCACATTCCCAAACTCAGCCACTGGGGCATCGCAGACTCTGATCTCGACGAAATAGCCCGCAAAGCCGCCGCCGCCAGCAGCATGAAAGCCAATCCGGTTGCTCTCGCGCATGATGAGTTGCTTGTGATTTTGCGACAAGCTCTGTGAAAGTTGAACCCGTCTCGCCGCGCTTCTACATCCCCGCCCCACCATCATGAAATCCTTCCGCCTCAAACGCCTATTCAACGCCAAGTCCAACCGCTGCTTCGACGTCGCGATCGATCACGGCTTCTTCAACCAAGCAGGCTTCATCAATGGCATCGAAGACATGCGCAAGGTGGTCAAGACTCTCGTCGAGGCCGCACCGGACGCAATCCAGCTCACGCTCGGCATGGCGCGCCATCTGCAGGAGATCCCCGGCCGCGAGAAACCCAGCCTCGTGCTGCGCACCGATGTCGCCAACATCTACGGCAAGACACTCCCGGAAAATCGCCGCTTCAGCCTCATGATCGAAGACTGCATGCTCCAGGCCGTGCGCAATGACGCCGCCTGCGTCTGCGTGAACCTCTTTCAAATCCCCGGCGCACCCGAGGTGCACGCCGAGTGCATCGAAAACATCCTCAAACTCAAGCCCCAGGCCGACTACTACGGCATGCCCATGATGGTTGAGCCGCTCGTGTTCCAGCCCAATGAAATCGCCGGGGGCTACATGGTCAATGGCGATGAACCCACCATCACCAACCTCGTCCGTCAGGCCGTCGAACTCGGCGCAGACATCATCAAGGCCGATCCCACCAACGACGTCACCCAATACCACAAAGTCATCGAAGCCGCCTCAGGCATCCCGGTGCTGGTACGCGGTGGTGGTCGTGTCAGCGACCGCGAAATCCTCGAACGCACCCAGGGCCTCCTCGAACAGGGTGCCTCAGGCATCGTTTATGGCCGCAACGTCATCCAGCACCCAAATCCCAAAGGCATCACCCGTGCGCTGATGTCCATGGTGCACGACGGCGCCAGCGTTGAGGCCGCACTGGCCATGGTTCAGTAAAGTCACGCGGACAAAAAGAAAGCCGGGGCCGCTTTCGCGAACCCCGGCCCCGCCGTTGTTGGTTGCGGTAGTTATTTGATGTCGCCGGCGAAGCCAGCGGCATTGAGGGCGGTTGCCAGTTCAGTCTTGGTGAACTCGCCTTCGACAGTGAATGAGGTGGCCTTCGCGACGATGTCGCTCTTCGTGATGCCAGGAACAGTCTTCACTGCATCAGCAGCGGCGACTTCGCACTTCTTGCAGCAGAGGTGCACACCGGAAACGGTGGCCTTGGTCATCTTCGCTTCGGGCTTCGCGGTAGCCGCTGGCTTGCTGGCGGATTTGGAAGGTTCGCCTCCTTCGATCTTGCCGTAGTATCCTGCAGCAATGATCGCCTCGGCGGCTTTCATCGCATCACCCTTCTTCTTCGAGGTGATGGTCACCGTGGTGCTCTTGTCAGGCACATCAATGGTCACACCTTCGCCGATCGAGCCGGCCTTGGTGATGCCCTTGGCGCAGCTGCCGCAGCAGTTGTGCACACCGGTCATGGTGAGTGTGGTCTCAGCGCGGACGGATGCGGTGAGAGCGAGGACGGAAAGCAGAGTGAATAATTTCATAAGCGAACACTGAGACGATACGACAAGTCGGTTTCTTTGCACAATTTAATTTTTAACGTCGAATCGCCGTCATGAATCCACGCGCAATGATGGTGTCATGATACTCGCCCGGCGTGAATCCCGCTTCATCCAGCAGCTCTGCATACTCGCTCGTGCTGTAGCATTTGCCCTGCGTGGCATGCATCAGCAGGCATGAATACTCCGCCACATGCAGCGGTCCGGTTTTGTCCGCGTTGATGAAGGCATCATGAATGATGAGCAGTCCGCCCGCAGGCAGCGCCGCATGGGAAACAGCCAGCAGCTTCTTCACTTCCGGCACACCCCAGTCATGCAGCACGTTGGAGAAAAGATGCACGTCACATCCTGCGGGCATTCCATCAAACATGTTGCCCGTCGCCACACTCACTCGCTCCGCACACCCACGTTCCTCGATCAATTTTCCCGCGATGCGGTCCACCGGTGCCTGATCATACACGATCGCCTTCATATGCGTGTGCTGCGCAGTGATCGCACACGCATAGATTCCCGAACCCGCACCGATGTCGAGCAGGCAGGAGCGCCCGGTCAGATCCAGCTTCTTCGCCAGTGCCTGCGAAAGCAGCACCCCGCGGCAGTCCATCGCCGCTGTGAACTTCCGGGCAAAGTCCTCCTGCTCCATCGCCTTGTGCCAGTCAAAGGCCGCCTTGTCGCCGCTCCAGCCTGCGGGCTTGTCCGTTTTGAGTACTTCCAAAAAGTCGCGTGCGATGGGGCGGTCATGCAGCGAGGCAAAGTAGGGCCTCACTTCCCACACCGGCCCCGCGCACAAAAATTCACGCGTCACCTCCGTCGTGTGAAACACCCCTCCCAAATTCTGCACCCAGCCATTCGCCGCAAACAACGTCATCATCGTATCCGTCGGACGCTCCGTGAATCCAAAGTGCGCACAGATGCCCGCCAGCGAAGATGGGTTATTGGACAGCCACGTAAAAAAATCCACACTCAGCGCCGCCGTGACCATGTCAGCCCCATAGAGGCAGTCACGATAACGATAAATGCTGGTCGGATCAGTGGCAGGGGCGGAGGTGAGGTCGTGGGGCATGGTGCGGCCAAGATTCCCAGCAGATGGCCGAAAGAAACGAAAGAAATGAAAAAAGACTTCGGACACGCCGCCCGTTGACTTGCCTCCCATCTCCTGACAGCATCGCCCCGCCATGTCCACTCCCGCACCCAAATTCACCACCACTCACTGGCTCATCATCATCATCGCCAGCATTGGCTTCTTGTTTGACACCTATGAGCTTCTGATGACGCCCCTCGTTGCGGCTCCCGCCATTGCAGAACTTCTGAAGCTGCCGATGAACAACCCCATCGTGACCAGCTGGGTCGGAAACTTGCTCTGGATCGCGGCGCTCTGCGGTGGCGTGTTTGGTCTCCTCGGTGGCTGGCTGGTCGATCAATTCGGTCGCAAGAAGATCATGGCCGCCAGCATCTTCCTCTACTCGTTCTCACCGTTTTGCGCGGCGTATGCCACCTCGCTGGAGATGTTCGTGTTTTTCCGCAGCACCACCTTCATCGGCGTCTGTGTCGAGTTTGTGGCCGCCATCACCTGGCTGGCGGAAGTGTTCTCAGATAAAAAGCAGAAGGAAAAGTGGATGGGCATCACACAGGCCTTTGCCTCTCTGGGCGGCGTTTTTGTCACGCTCGTCAGTGTCTGGATCAACAAGCATGGCGTGGACATGCCGCACATCGGCCTGCCTGCCGGTCTCGGATCAAACGATCCCTCCACTTGGCGCTACCTGCTCATGACGGGCATCCTTCCCGCCATCCCGATCGCGCTGCTGCTGCCGTTTGTGCCTGAATCCCAGGCATGGAAGGAAAAGAAAGCCGCCGGAACACTCAAGCGCCCCAGCTTTGCCGCTCTCTTTGCTCCAGAGCTCCGTCGCGTCACACTCGTGACAGCCGCGCTGTCCGCCTGTGCCTACGGCATTGCCTTCGGCGCACTTCAGGTCACCGTGTCACGCGTGACTCCCGGCCTTCCGGAACTCAGAGCACAGTCCAAAGCCCTGGCTCCCCTGCGCAAGGCAGGTGAAGACCTCAACAAGCAGCTCAATGCACTGCCTGCCACGGACCCCGCCCGCAAAGATCTCGTCGCGCAGATCAAGGCCAACTTCGGCCAGCAAAAGCCGATCAATGATGAAGTCAAAAAGATGGCCGACACCGTGCAGTTCTATCAGGAAATGGGCGGCCTCGTGGGACGAATCGCCCTGGCCATCCTGCTCATCGTCGGCATCAGCCGCGTGGCATTGTTAAAGGTCTTCCAAGTTCCCGCCCTCATCATCCTGCCGCTGACTTATTTCTATTTCTTCGAGCAGGGCGGCAACACCTTCCTCTGGGCCTATGGCGTCTGCGGACTCCTCACCGTCGCTCAGTTCAGCTACTTCGGTGAATACCTGCCCAAGGTGTTCCCGATGCATCTGCGCGGCACCGGCGGCAGCTTCGCCACCAACGTCGGCGGGCGCATGATCGGCACCAGCATGGCCTTTGTGACGACCAATCTCGTCGCCCCCATGCTCGCAGGCACCGGCCCGATGCTGCCTATGCATGTGGCCAAAGCCGCAGGCATTGTCGCCACCGGCATCGTCGTGCTGGGTTTCTTCATCGGCTTCCTGCTCCCAGAACCGAAGGCCGAAGAAGTTTGAGGAATGCTCCGGGCCTCGCTCAAGAGCCTGGCCTTTGGCATCCTGCTCTTCAGCGGGTTCTGGACACTCTTCGCGTCGCATGCATCATCGCCCGATTATCGGGCGTTGTTCTGGAGTGTTCTGCCCTTCGCGGTGGTTCATGTGGCGCTCGCAGTTTTCTTTTTCAAGCACGCCTCAGCTTGGGGAAAAGGCTGCCTCGCAGCTTACTGCTGTCTGGCGCTACTTTCATTCCTTGATCTCACCACACGGGACTGGTTCCACTTGGGTCTGCTGTCGTGGCTGATGCGGAGCGTCCTCAGCATTGAGCTTTGATCAACTCGGCATCATGGCGGCGTACTCCTGCCGCCATGATCCGCTCCCTCCTCACCCTCGTCGTCTGCCTCGCCGCCTTCTCCCTCCACGCGGAGGATAAAGACGACGGCAAGCTGCGCATCATCGTCTTTGGAGCCCATCCCGATGATGCTGAATACAAGACCGCAGGCACGGCGGTAAAATGGGCACGCCTGGGACATCACGTAAAACTCGTCTCCGTCACCAATGGCGACATCGGCCACTGGAAAGAAGCCGGTGGCCCGCTGGCACAACGCCGCGCCGCAGAAGTCGCAGCCTGCGCCAAGAAACTCGGCGTCACTTCTCAGGTCCTCGACATCCACGACGGCGAACTCCTCCCTTCTCTGGAAAACCGCAAACTCATCACCCGCGTCATTCGCGAGTGGAAGGCGGACATCGTCATCGCCCACCGTCCCTGGGATTATCATCCCGACCATCGCTATGTCGGCGTGCTGATTCAGGATGCGGCCTTCATGGTCACCGTGCCCTTCATCGTGCCGGATCTTCCTCCGCTGAAAAAGAACCCCGTGTTTCTCTATTCCAGCGACGGCTTTCAAAAACCCTACCCCTTCACACCCGACATCGCCGTCAGCGTGGACGATTCATTCGACCAAAAACTCGACGGCCTCCACGAACTGACCTCCCAGGCCTATGAAGGCGGTGCCAGCGGCTCAGCCGAACACGTCGAAAAAGAAGTCCCGCCCGCCAGCAACGAAACCGCCCGCCGCGCATGGCTGAAACGCCACTGGGGCGCCCGCCAGAGCAGCGAGGCAGAGAAGTACCGCGAACTGCTCGTCAAACTCTACGGCTCCGAAGCAGGCAAAGCGGTGAAATACGCCGAGACCTTCGAAGTCTGCGAATACGGCCGCCGCCCCAGCCCCGCCGAGATCAAACAGCTCTTCCCGTTTTATCCCGCTCAGTGAGTGAGCAGAGAACAGATTCAATCTCTGCCACCTCTGCTCCTTTGCCCCTCTGCGGCAAACCGAACGTCCTCAGACTCGCCATACCGGAAATGAGTTCAGCGAATCGCTATAGCCCTGAACCAGGCCTTCCTGCCACATGACGTTTGCAGTGGCAAAGCGTCCGGAACGGGCTATGAACACGGCCCACTCATCCGTACGACCATGCAACCAGCGCCCGCAGCCCCAGAACATTCCGAGTCCGAACTCCTCCAATTCCGCCGCGAAAAGCTCGACGGACTGGTGAAGGCCGGGCTCGACCCCTTCGGCGGCCGTTTTGACACCACGCATCAGCCCGGCGCACTGAAGGCAGACTTCACTGAAGCTCTCGACGTGCGCGTTGCCGGCCGCATCCTCTCCCGTCGTGAGATGGGCAAAGCCACCTTCTTTGACCTCGGCGACATCACCGGACGCATGCAGTGCTACCTGAGCAAAGGCGATGTCGGCGACGAAGCCTACGTGCAGTTCAATCAGCTCATCGACATCGGCGACTTCGTCGGGGTGGAAGGCTTCACCTTCATCACCAAGCGCGGCGAAAAATCCATCCACGTCAAAAAGCTCACCCCTCTCTCCAAGGCCCTGCGCCCCCTGCCCGACAAATGGCACGGCGTGACCGACAAGGAGATCAAGTACCGCCAGCGCTACCTCGACCTCATTTCAAATGACCGCAGCCGCGAGATCTTCGTGACCCGCAGCAAGATGGTCGCCGCCATCCGCAGCTACATGCAGGAGCGCGGCTTCCTCGAAGTCGAAACCCCGATGATGCAGGACGTCCCCGGCGGTGCCGCGGCCAAGCCCTTCGAAACCTTCTTCCACGCGCTGAACCAGCAGATGTTCCTGCGCATCGCCCCGGAGCTCTATTTGAAGCGCCTGCTCGTCGCCGGCTTCACGCAGATCTTTGAACTCAACCGCAACTTCCGCAACGAAGGCCTCAGCCGCCGTCACAATCCCGAGTTCACCATGCTCGAGGCTTACTGGGCCTACGCGGACTTCGAAAAGATGGCCGACCTCGTCGAAGGCATGATCTGCCACCTCGCAGAAAACTTCTGCGGCGGCCTCAAGATCGAGCACAAGGACGAAGAAGGCACTGTCACCAAGTCCATCGACCTCTCGCGCCCATGGAAGCGCACCCGCTACACCGACCTCCTCAAAGGCGTCGATCCCAAGTGGTACGAATACACCCCAGAAGAGCGCAAAGCCCGCGCCAAGGAACTCGGCGTCGAGATCGGAGCCAACTTCGAAGACTACGAAGTCACCCAGCACGTCTTCGAGCGCCTCATCGAAGCCAAGCAGTTCGATCCCCTCTACGTCACCCATTGCCCGAAAGAACTCGTGCCCCTGGCCAAGCAGAACGCCACTGACGACTCCATCGTCGATGTGTACGAACTCATCATCAACGGCCAGGAAATCAGCCCCGGTTACTCCGAACTGAACGACCCCATCGTCCAGCGCGAGCGCCTCGAGCATCAGGCCGGCGAAGAAACCCAGAAGATCGACGAAGAGTTCATCCTCGCCCTCGAACACGGCATGCCCCCCGCCGGCGGCATCGGCATCGGCATCGACCGCCTCATCATGATGCTCACCGGTGCCGAAAGCATCCGCGACGTCATCCTCTTCCCGCAGCTCAAGCGGAAGGACTAAATTCATCTGGCTGTCGGGCTCACGAGCGCCAGACTGACGGCATGAAAATTCCCGTCCTCGCTCTCATGGCTGTCTCCGCCACATCGCTTTGGTCAGCCACGCCAGAATCCGCCGCCCAGGCGGTGAATGCCCTGGGCCTTGACCTGCACCGCCAGATGCCCAAGGAGGGCAATCTGTGCTTGTCGCCCTACTCGGTCCAATTAGCACTGGCGATGACCTACCTGGGTGCCAGCGCTGCCACTCAGGAGGAAATGGCCCAAGTTCTGCATTACCCAACTGACAAACAGGTTCTCGGTGAATCCTTCGCCGCGCTCGATCAGTCGCTGGAAGAGGCCAGTAAAGCCTCCGAAAAAATCGTGGCACAAGCGAAGCAAAATGGCGGCCCAAGCGAGCCTTTGACTTTACGTGTGGCCAATCGGCTCTTCGGACAACAGAGCTATAATTTTCGCCCACCATTCCTCGCGGAGGTGAAACAATACTTTGGTGCCCCCCTGCAGCCCATGGCTTTCAGCAAAGACCCAGCCGGGGCGACACGTGAGATCAACGATTGGGTGGCAAAGCAGACAGCCAATAAAATTCGTGACCTGATCACGGATACACTGCCAAAGGACACCAGGCTCGTGCTGGCAAACGCACTCTACTTCAAAGCCGCCTGGGTTTCTGAGTTTACCAAACAGGCGACTTCGCCGCAGCCATTTCATGTGAGCGGCGGCAAGCCAACCGTGGATGTGCCGACAATGCAAACCACCCTGAATATGTGCTATTACAATGGCCGTGGCTTCCAGTCGATCACGCTGCCTTATGTGGGAGGGCAACTCCATTTCCTGCTCATCGTTCCAGACAGCGTGGATGGCTTGCCAGCGGTTGAAGCCAAGCTCACTCCAGATCTGTTGCTCGCATGCTCAAAAGCAGAAAGCCGCGAAGTCATCCTGCATCTGCCCAAATTTAAGATCACTCCTCCCACGCTTCAACTCGGCGAAATGCTGCAAAAGCTCGGCATGACCACCGCCTTCGACAACCCACACGGCAGCGCCGATTTTGACGCCATGGCCCCCAAGCGCCCGGATGAATACCTCTACATTTCAAAGGTGTTTCACAAGACCTTCCTGGAGCTTGACGAAACAGGCACCGAGGCTGCCGCTGCGACGGCAGTGGTAATGATGCGCGCTTTGGCAATGATGGAGCCCAAGCGCCCCAAACCCATCGTCCTCAAAGCCGACCGCCCCTTCCTCTTCGCCATCCAGCATGCAGAAACCGGTGCCTGCCTGTTCCTGGGGCGCGTGAATGATCCACGCTGATCATTTTTTCGCGCCTGCATCCAAAAACTCAATCGCCTTCTTGAACCACTCCGCTTTTGGCGGCTGATGTCCCTGCCCAGGGATGTTCATGAACTCGACGGACTTAAACCCTTCCTTCTTAAACCCGTTCTCATACACCGCGCTCGTGTTCTTGAGATTGAAATCCTTCTCTCCCGTCACCAGCACATAACGGCGTTCGGCCTTGGCCAGCGCAGCGATCTCCTCATGCGGAATGTAGCGCGCCTCAAAGACCTCGGTTTTGTCGAGGCTCACAATGTCGGTGTAAAAATTCACCCCCATAAAGGCGATGGCACCGGTGAACATGTCCGCATACGTCACACCGAGCATGCTGGCCACACGCGCGCCGCCGGAGAAGCCGGAGACATACACGCGCTTGTCGTCGATGTCATAGAGCTCGCGCATGTTGTCGTTCGCATCCACGGCCATGCGCATGCGGGCAAAGACTTCGCGGTTGTTGCCCGAATTGTGCGCCCCCACAAAAATAAGCTTCTTCTCCGCCAGCACCGCCTCCCATTCCGGCGAAATCGAAGGCGCTGGGCTGGGACTCACCCAGATGAAGAGTCCATGCGGATCACCCTTCTTGTACTTCTTCGGCACAATGATGTCGAATTTCTCCAGGCTCACGTCGTAGGGCGGCGGCGTCTCCATTGCATGCATGCGCATCTTGATCTGTGCATTGTCAGAGACCTGCGGCGAGACTTTGAAGGAGATGGGCGAACGCACACCAGGCTTGATGGCGTCATCCGCCTTTTTTTTCGCATCAGCGGCAAAGCTGAGCGCGGCCAGGAATGGGAGGATCAGGAAGGAGCGGAGCATGGGACGATCAAAGCGGCTGCGCTTGCCGCTGTCGATGCCGAAATCAGGCAATCTCTCGGCGGACCCCACGTCTCTCAACCCTTGCGCGCCAGATACACAAAAGCCGGCGGCACATTCCCCCAGACGACACGGGAGGTTTCCACACCATGCGTCATTTCATGCAGCAGCGCACGAAACTGCCGGCCACCGGGCAGCTTGTGAAAGCCCCAGTACGCAAAGGTGGCAAAGCACCCGCCCGGCGCGAGATGTGGCAGCACATTGTTCAAGATGGCCTCCTGCAATCCACGCGGAAAGGCCGTCCAGGGCAGACCGCTGACAATGGTGTCAAATTTTTCACCGGGAGGCAGCACCTGGCTGAAATCAAACTCCTGCGCTCCCGCACACTCAAAGCGCATCTTGGGAAACCGTGGCCGCAGTTGCTGGACAAAGGTGTCGATGAGTTCGATGCCCACATAGTCGGCATCATGCGGCATGGAGTCCGCTATAGCACCGGTAAATGCACCCGTGCCGGGTCCAAGCTCAAGAATGCGTTTGGACCGCCACACCCCCGCAGCCTCCATCATGCGCTCCGCCAAGGCCACACTGGACGGTGCCACCGCTCCGATGGTCTTCCAGTTGTGGCGCAGTTCTTTGACAAAGGTGACGGCGGACATTCGGGGCCGATGTTAACGAGTCCGCGCCTCAGTGCGAGAGCTTTTGCGGGGTAATTGACTGCCTGACAGCAACTTACTTTTTCCCCTCCGCCGCGATCCTCACGCTGCTCTCCGCCGCAGCCCGAGTGTACGGATGCCCCACCCCCAAGCTCTTTTGAAAGCCTGCCTGGGCTCGCTGCATGAAAACCAACGCCTCCCGGTACTTGGACTGCGCTTCGAGGCACAAAGCCAGATTGTAACAGCTCATAAAGACGTCGGCATGCTTGGCCCCCAGCACCTTCTCACGCAGGGCCAGCACCGTGCGGTGCTCTTGCTCCGCCTCCGCCGCTCGCCCCTCTTCCTGCAGGACCGCCGCGAGATTGTTGCGGCTGGCCAGCGTCTTGGGGTGCTGCGCACCGAGCAGACGCTCCCGCAGAGCCAGCACCGCCCGGTGCTCCTTTTCCGCCTCGGCATGCCGGCCTTGATCATTCAGCGCCGTGGCCAGATTGTTGCGACTGTCCAAAGTGTCCGAATGTTCCGCGCCCAGCACCCGCTGCCGGATGGCCAGCACAGCGCGGTACTCACGCGCCGCCTCGGCATGCCGCCCCTGTTCCTGCAGCGTGGCGGCAAGATTGTTGCGGCTCAGCAAGGTATCGGGATGCTCCTTGCCGAGTACCTGCTCACGAATAGCCAGCACGGCACGATTTTCTTTCTCCGCCTCGGCATACTTGCCCTCCTCCGCCAGTGTGGCGGCCAGATCGCTCCGGCTTACCAAAGTATCGGGATGGTCTTTGCCAAACACCTCACGGCAGGTGGACACGATCTCACGCAACTCCGCCTCCGCCTCGACCAGTCTGCCTTGGGCGGACATGGCAGCAGCCTTCTGGTAATGCTGATGCAGCGCCAGCAGTCGGCCCGTTTCATGCGCCACGTCTCCTTTCTGCGGTTGGGCATTCAAGCCCCACCATGGCAGCAAGCCGACGGGGAACACCATCATGAATAGGCGCAATAGATGCATGAACGTCCGGGCATAATGCGGACGTGGCGGCAGGGAGACAAGCCTAAAATCCGACCAGGCAGCGCTCTCAGACATGAAAATGACAAATGCAAAACTTCCAAAGTTTGAACGCCTTTCGTGAGTCTGCATCCAATCTCGCAGTCTGCTTGATGACCTCAAACCAGTTACAACCTATGAAAACCATGCTTAATACCCCCATCACCCTCGCAATCACTCTTACTGCTGCGTTGTTTTTGACCCAGTGCAGCGCCTCCCGTAATGCAGCGGCCCGCTCTGCCGCCCCCACACCGACTGGATCCGTCACAGTGAAAGCCTACGGTGACACGACCGTCGCTACCCGCAGGCTGATTCACCATCCGCTGACCAACAAGGACATTGGCAGGGTGTATGAAGAAATCACGATTGTCTCGCCGCGCGGCACCTCGGTCGAGGACCGCGTCATTGTACGCGCGTTGCCAAAGCTGGAGACGAACGTCGTTAGCAAGTGATGCACGGCGGGGCACAGCCCTGAGGTCCGCCGTTTTGACACCCGCTGGCTGTACGCTTGACGTGTGTGGTGCTTTGCAGCGAGACTTCGCGCCACACACGCCATGCCCTACCTCCTCGACGCGATCGTCATCCTCGGTTACTTCGCCCTGATCATTGGCATCGGTCTGTCGCAGCGCAGCAAAAGCGGCAGTGTGGAAGGCTTCACCCTCGGCGACCGGCAGATTGCCTGGTGGGCCGTGCTGGCGTCCATCCTCGCCGCAGAGATCAGTGCGGGTACCTTCTTCGGCGCGCCTGGAGAGGGCTACGCGCTGCGCAACTTCACCTACATCCAGCTCATTGTCGGTTATCTGCTGGCGCGCGTGGTCGTGAGTGCTGTCTTCATTCCGGCCTATTACCGGCACAATGTCGTCAGCATCTATGAATTCCTCGGCCAGCGCTTCGGCCCCCGCACGCGGCGGCTGACTTCGGCAGTGTTTCTCGTCACCCGCACACTGGCCAGCGGTACACGGCTGTGGGTTCCCAGCATGCTCCTCGTACTCCTGTGGCATCTGCAATATCCCGGCGAAGTCCTCTCCCCCACCAAAGAGTTTCTACTCACCGGCGGTGCGCTGATATTCGTCACTCTCGCCACCGCACTCTACACCTCCATCGGCGGCATTCGTGCCGTGATCTGGACGGACGTGATTCAGATCATCGTGCTCATCTGCGCCTTGGGCTTCTCCTTGAATTATCTGTTAGGTCACATTCCCGGCGGCTGGGCAGGTGCCACAAAACTGCTGACCGGTGACAAAGACCTGCTCGTCTGGGATTGGGGCTTCAAGCCAGGCGCAGGTGTCTGGGGCAACATCAAAGGCATCCTCGAACAGGAGTACACTGTCTGGGCCGCATTCCTCGGTTCCACCTTCGTGACGCTCGCCACTCACGGCACGGATCAGGACATGGTGCAGCGCATGCTCACCGCCAAGAACAAAAAGCAGAGCGCCATGGCCACCATCCTCTCCGGCCTCGCCGACGTGCCCATCACCCTCGTCGTACTCGCCATCGGCATCCTCCTTTGGGTTTACTACCAGCAGAACCCAGACGGCACATTGCCGCGCAGCGAATCCGGCATCGTCTCCGCCAACAAAGTCTTCCCCCACTTCATTCTCACCGTCATGCCCGGCGGCATTCGCGGTCTCGTGCTCGCCGGCGTCCTCGCCACGGCGATGGGATCTCTGAGCACCGCGCTCAATGCCCTCGCCACCAGCTACGTTCGCGATTTCCATTTCCGCTGGTTCGGTGAGCCCCAGACAGATGCAGGCAAGGTGCGCGTGCTGCGCTTTGGCACCGTCCTCTTTGCCGGCCTCCTCATCTCCGTGGCGTTGGGCACCGCCTGGGTCACCTCGCACAATCCCACCCTGCGCATCCTGCCCATCATCCTCGGCATCTTCGGCTACACCTACGGCTCACTGCTGGGCGTCTTCATGGTCGGCCTATTCACCCGCACACGCGGCAATGATTTCGGCAACACCCTCGCCATGCTCGCCGGCTTCATCGTCGTCGCCTACCTCAGCGGGCTCGACATCGACGTGCTGAAGCTCTTCAACTCCAACAGCACCTGGAAGCACGCCGACTGGGTGCCCGTCATCGAGTTCCCCTGGCGCATCATGTTTGGCACCGTCGTCACCTTCACCATCGCCATTCTCTTCCGCACCCCCGCTCAGGCGCAGGCAGACATGCGGGCATAAAAAAGCGCGGGCTGTTTCCAGTCCGCGCATTGCGCATTTCTTGGTTCTTTGACACCTTGGCGGCCAATCGACCGGGAGTTCGTCATAAATGACACCCAGTTAAGCCCCGTCTTGTGCGCTATTACATCTTTCGGCGCATCGTCTTCTACGTCGTAGAACTTTCTTGCCTCACTGACGTCATCTTTCGTCGCTTCACTCCGCCATACTTCAGCCCCAAAGGGGCTGCGGATAATAGCCCAGGGTCAGCCGAGCCTCAGCGAGGCGACCCTGGGTATGGCCACACACAACCCGGAAGCAAACCCATCACTCTGCCACACACACCGCTTACCAGCAGCGTCTGCAATCTGCCCCGCCGCGCTCAGAAAGCGCCGACACTTCCAAACCCCACGATCCACGCGCATTATCGAGTTCCCCAGCGCATCGTGTTCAGCACCATCATGACTTCCAGGTCATCAGCACTGTCTAGTATAACCAGCTCCAGCTCAGCAGGACATGCGGGCACAAAAAAGCGCGGACCGTTTCCGATCCGCGCTCTTTCTTAATTCCTTGACGATCCTGACGGCGAAGCCGCCTTGACCGTTCCACCACTCTTACGAGTAGCTCGCCTGCTGGCCCTTGATGTCGCGCTTCTTGATCCAAGGCATCAGGCCGCGAAGGCGTTCACCGGTCTTCTCGATCGGGTGCTTCTCGCCGTCCTTGAGCAGCTTGTTGAACTTCTTGTAGCCGGTCTTCGTCTCGCGGATCCACTCCTTGGCAAACTTGCCGGACTGGATGTCCTTGAGGGCTTCCTTCATGCGCTTCTTCACCGACTTGTCGATGATCTTCGGACCGACCTTGACGTCGCCCCACTTGGCGGTTTCGGAGATCGAGAAACGCATGCCAGCGATGCCGGACTCGTTCATCAGATCGACGATCAGCTTCAATTCGTGCAAGCACTCGAAGTAGGCCATCTCAGGCGCGTAGCCGGCTTCCACCAGCACTTCAAAGCCAGCCTGCACCAGCGCGCTGGCACCGCCGCAAAGCACGGTCTGCTCGCCGAAGAGATCGGTTTCGGTTTCTTCCTTGAAGGTGGTTTCGAGCACACCACCACGGGTGCCGCCGATGCCGTGCGCCCAGGCGAGAGCGATCTTCTTGGCCTGCTTGTCAGCGTTCTGATAGATGGCGATCAGGGCGGGGACGCCTTTGCCTTCCGTGTATTGACGGCGCACGATGTGGCCAGGGCCTTTCGGCGCGACCATGATCACGTTCACGTTCGTAGGAACGGTGATCGTCTTGAAATGAATGGCGAAGCCGTGGCTGAACAGCAAGGTCTTGCCCTTGGTCAGGCGCGGCTTGATGTCGGCATCAAACACAGCGGCGATTTTGGTGTCCGGCACGGCCACGAAGATCACATCGGCCAGCTTCACAGCTTCAGCGGTGTCATAGACCTTGAGGCCCTTTTCCTTGGCCACTGCACGGCTCTTGCTGCCGGGATAAAGGCCGATGATCACATTGACGCCGCTCTCTTTAAGGTTCAGGGCGTGGGCATGGCCTTGGGAGCCGAAGCCGATCACAGCGCAGGTCTTGCCTTTGAGCGGTGCAAGGCTGGCGTCTTTTTCAGTATAGATTTTCGCGGGCATATGGGTTCTGGTTAGAGGGGCGGCGACAGTGCGTCATGGGGGAGACGGGGTCAAACGGCTTTTTCCCAGCCTGCCAAGGCTGTCATTGACCACTCCAGGCCCATGGGTAGTCTCCGCGCCTCCAATATGAAACCCACCACCGCCCTGCTCTGCGCCGCACTTGCTGCTGCATCCCTCTCACAAGCCCAGGAAGTCAAACCCGCGCAGCCGGCCGACGCTCCCGCCGCCGCCCCTGCAGCACCCGCCCCCGTATCTATGGACAAAGTCAGCTACTTCATCGGCAATAACATCGGCCAAAATTTCAAAAGTCAGGGCATCGCCATTGACATCGCCGCCCTCAATGAAGGCATCAAGGCGGCTCTGAGCGGCGAAAAGCCCAAGTACACCCAGGAAGAACTCATGGCGGCCATGACGGCCTTTGAAGCCAGCATGCAGGCCAAAGCCGCTGCACGTGGCCAGGAAGCCAAGGCCGCAGGTGACAAAGTCCTCGCGGAAAACGGCAAGCGTAAAGGCGTGACCACCACCGCCAGCGGCCTGCAGTACGAAGTGCTCAAAGCAGGTGACGGACCCAAACCCGCCGCCACCGACAAAGTGAGCGTCCACTATCACGGCACCCTCCTCAGCGGCAAAGTGTTCGACAGCTCCGTCGAGCGCGGCATGCCCATCACCTTTGGCGTGCAGGAAGTCATCAAAGGCTGGACCGAAGCACTTCAACTGATGCCTGTCGGTTCCAAATGGAAAATCTACATCCCTTCCCAGCTCGCCTACGGTGAGAACGGCGCCGGCGGCGACATCGGCCCGAACGAAGCCCTCATCTTCGAAGTCGAACTCCTTGGCATCGTCAAGTAATCACATCCTTCAACATCAAACCCCAAAGGGCAGGTCTTCGGACCTGCCCTTTTTCTTTTTCACCCAATGCGTGGAGGCTTCATTCTTGGTTCGGAGAACGAAGCCTTCCACCGATGGCGTAGCCACCTCAGCCTCTAGCAGGGCTTGAGCGAGGCACCACTCCTCGTCCACAGTGGAAGCGTTCCACCGATGGCGGACCCATCCCAGCCTGTAGCGAGGGGTTGAGCGGAGAGGCCCTCTTGCCCGCCGGTCGTTGCATAACTTTGGAAACGGTAACAGCGACACCCCTCGTTCACAGAGTCTCCATTTCTTCCACGACACGCATCGCGTAGCGATGCCAGCACGAGTGTCTCATCCATGCTCTTTTCCCCACCATGCATCCTCGCAGAACCGCCACCACGCCCATGCTCCAGCATGGCTCATTGCTCACTTCATCACCTCCACGGCGTCACCATTACCAAAACCAAAATCCGCCCATTCCCTTGCCAACCCATTCCCTTGTCGAAAAACAAACGCCTCCTCTCGCCCAGACATCACCTCTGCTCCCTCTTCCGTGTATTCTGTGTTTTCCGTGGTTCAATTCCGGTTTTCTCTGCGTTCTCTAAACACCCACCGGATACCCGTTCCATGAAATGACAATAGTCATCCGCAGCGATCCCTCATACTCCTCATCTCATGCCCGAGTCCTCCACGCCCCCCACACGTCTCCTCTCCCTCGACGCCCTCCGCGGTTTCGACATGTGCTGGATCCTCGGCCTGGCCACACTGACCGAGCAACTGCTCAAGCGCACATTCCCCGCATCCCCCATCGTGACCGACATCGCCGCGCAGTTCGATCACGTGGACTGGGCCGGATTTCGCTTCTTCGACCTCATCTTCCCCCTCTTCCTCTTCCTCGCCGGCGTCTCCCTCGCCATCGCAGTACCACGCCGTGTCGCACGCGATGGCCGTGGTGCCGCCATACGCCATCTCCTCTCACGCGCGGCCATTCTCGTCGTCCTCGGCATCATCTACTCCGGCGGCATGAAAAACGGCTGGGATCAAATCCGCTGGCTCGGCGTCCTCCAGCGCATCGGCATCGCTTCAGCCGCAGCAGGTCTGCTTTCACTCTGGCTGAACATACGCGGCCTCACCATCACAGCCGTCACTATACTGCTCGTTTACTTCCTGCTTCTACGTTTCGGCTTTGGCGGGGGAATTTTCGCCGAAGGCCTGAACATCACCAATGAGTTCGACCGCATGTGGCTCCCCGGACGCAAATACGACGGCGACCACGATCCCGAAGGCCTCCTCAGCACCCTCCCCGCCATCGCCACCGCCCTTCTCGGCCTGCTCGCAGGCAAATGGATCACAGGCACGGCATCCCCTCCGCGCAAAGTGGTTGGATTGATCACCGCCGGCCTTCTCATGCTCGCCCTCGGCTGGGCCTGGCACCCCTTCTTCCCCGTCATCAAGAAAATCTGGTCGTCCAGCTTCGTGCTCGTCGCCGCCGGTTGGAGCGCCATCCTCCTCGGCCTCTTCTACGGCATCGTCGATGTCCTCCACTGGCACCGTGGCCTCGCCCCCTTCCTCTGGGTCGGCACCAACCCCATCGCCCTCTACCTCTGCTCCGGCTTCGGCTTCTTCCAGATCATCAGCGAACGCCTCGCCACCACCCCACCCCCGCCCTACGACTGGATTCCCTCCGCCATGACCTTCGCCGTCATGCTCGCCACCGCCCAATACCTCCATCGCCGCCAGATCTTCCTCAAGGTCTGAAGTACGATAGACACTCCTGTCTGTCGATACCCAGCGCACTCAAACCATGGGCAATCGAAAACGAGCCTGGTTAAATGGCCCTCAGTGAATGCAACTTTTCGCTGGCCCCAAGAAAACTGTACCTCTTAATTTCCTTGCAGGGGTGTTGCTCTCTTTCGCCACTCCGCTCCCTCCACACACCAGCCCTGAAAGGGCTGCGTAATAGAGCCCAGGGTCAGCCGAGCCTAAGCGAGGCGACCCTGGGTATGGCCACACACGGCCAGGAAGCAAACCCAGCACATTCGCCACACGCCCCGTTCACCAGCAGCGTCTGCAATGAGCTCCGCCACGGTAGAAGGGTGCCGCCAGCTCCAAAACTAACAATCCATACTCTTAACTGAGTGCCATTCATGTCTGTCGTACTTCAACAGACTCTTTCCGCCCTGCACTGCCGATGAGCCCTGCACCCATCCCCTCTACTTCCCACTCGCCCACTTCACCGCATTTGTCAGGATCTGCTTTCGTAGAATGGGTGTGGCGACAGCCCGCCCGTCCATGAGCGCATGGCAAACACCCGTGGCCCCTGCACCCGCTGCAAGCATCACCTCGGGAAAATCCACTCGGTCCATCGCACCTTTCGCAGCGCACAATGCAAAGACAGGCGCACTGCGCCCCTCCGGCCAATTTACAATTCTCAGTTTTCAGTTCCCAGTTTACAACCTCAGTCCTTCGAAGCCTTGGCGAAGAAGGATCCGCAGCGCTTCGACCTTCGAAGCGCAAACAATGTCCACCGGGCCCTCACAAGCCCCTACTTCCCGCTCGCCCACTTCACCGCATTCGTCAGAATCTGCTGGTACGGCTTCAAATCATGCACCCGTGCATCATGCCCCAGCGCGATGCCCACCACCCTCGCCTTCGCGTGCTCCGTGATCCACACGCTCGGATGCCCAGCCTTGTACTTCTCACTCGGGCTCGTCTCCGCCAGCACCGTGATCTTCGCGGTCCCCGCAGGGATTTTCTCCGGCTCCGCATTCACGTAATATAGCTCGTCCTCAACCGTGAAGCTCGCAGGCACTCCCGCCAGGATCGGATGATCCCCCTTCACCGCCTTCACCTCAAACGGATGAATCCGGTCATGCCCCCGCGCACCACCACCCACGATCTGCGCATTCAACTCAGGCCATCCACCAAAGCCATACCAGGTGCCAGGATGCAGCATGATGATCCCCTTGCCCGCCGCCGCAAAATCAAACAGCGCCTTGCGATACACCGCCGTATCAAAAAACTTCCGGTTCACGCTTATGACAGCCACATCCGCATTCGCCAGCTCAGCCGCCGCCTGATCGCGATCCTCGGTGTAATGCACCGTAAACCCCGCAGCCTTCAGCGTCGCCACATCCGTCTCGCCAAAGAACTTCGCAAAGTTATGCGATGACCCGCCACCAATCACGAGCACCTTCGTCTTCCCAGCCTCCCAATTCACCGGCGTGGCAGGAACCAACGGACCATCGCCTTTGCTGCCCTCTTTGGGACCCGTCTCCACGCCTGCCGCGCTCTTTTTGCCAGCTTCGCGTTTGACCGGCTCGCCCTTCACCGGCTTCGGCCCCTCACCCGCAATGTCCGCAGTGATGGCGGCCACCACAGCGCTCACCCCGTTGTCGAGACTTTCCAACACGAGCTTCGTGATCGGCGCGGCATTGGCAATCGGCAGCGTGATACGCCGAAGCTGTCCCCGGTTCACCAGACCTTCCACGAACGCACTGCCCGGCACCTCAATCTCACGATTGTAGTCCGCGAAGGCTTCACCGTTCTTCAGTTCAAAGACCTCCGGTGCCCCAGCGCTGTGATTCACCGTGACTTTCAGAGCCACGCGGTCATCCCCGGTCGCCGGAAAGCCCCAGCCTGCAATGCCGCTGAGCAGATGGATCTGCTTCGCCGCTGTATGCATCGCGACCTCCACCTTCTGCGGATTTTGGTAGGCCACGTTGTTTTTGCCGCCGCCTTTGAGTACGATGAGATTGGCACCCGTGGATGATTTCACCGGGTCCATGATGAACCACGGCACGTCGTCAGCGGAGACATTGCCAAACTTCACAAAATGCACCGTGTCGCCCGTGGCTTCCTCGCTGGCGAACAACCCACGTCGCGAGTCAGCCGTGTAAGCATCACGCAAATCCACCACACGGAACTTCTGCTCCCCACCACAAATGAAAGCGAGAATGTCCCGCAGCGTCTCAGCGCCCAGCGCCTCTAACCCCTCCGGCATCAGACTGCGCCGCGTATTTTCGCGTGTGACGATGTCACCCTTCTTGATCTCAAAATCACCCCCTTGATTGCGCAGAGTGAGGCTGGCTTGATTCTCGGTGACGATGACACCGGCTAGTGTCTCGCCCTTCTTGGTCGTGATATTCCAAGCCCAGAAGCTCGGATCAACCTCACGATTCGGATCAACAATATGAACGAGCAGTTCCGCCGGACCATGCGCCCCCATGCCCGTGAGCTGTGGCCCCACATCGCGCAGCCCCACATCTCCAAGTTTATGACACACCGCGCAGGCCGCAGTGAACATCAGCTTGCCCTTCACCGCATCGCCCGGCTTCTCCACCTCAGGTGTGAGCTGCGCCAGCAGCTCATTCTTCGCCTTCGCATTAGGATTCAGCTTGTCGATCATCGCATTCGCTTGCTTCGCCACCTGCTTGTTCGGATGCGTCCGCAGCCGCGCAATGTTTCCCGGCCCGATCTCCTTCGGATCAATCTTCCCATTCTGGATCGCAGCCAGCAGTGCCAGTGCAGCCTCCGGCCTCTTCAAGATCGCATCAAAAGCCTGAGTTCGTAGTTCGGGCTTCAGCCCGTTCAAGTTCCCCACCAGCTCCGTGACACTCCCCTTCTCATCCATCGCCGAAATAATCGCCGCCTGCAGCGCCACAGGCGCATCCGCACGCGCCAGCACCCCAACCACCAATGCACTCGCCTCGCCACCGATGCCAATCAGCGACTTCGCAGCCGTAATGCGATCACCAATAGCCGCCGCCTTGTCCTCCAGCTTCGCCGTAAGACTCGCGATCTGCGCCTTCACCTCCGCCGCCAACACCCCCGCCTTGTCCCACTTCACCACCAGCGGCAACGCAGCAGCCGCAAGCGCAGGCTGCCCGAGAAGCTTCTTCAATGAAACCGTCAACTCCGGCGTCAATGCAGGCGCTTCATTCACCTGCTGGGCAATGCCTTGAAGGATGATGATTTTCAGCGCATCAGCTTTTCCATCGGCACTGGCACAAGCATTGATGAGTTTGTCAGCGTTGGCAGTCAGCGCAGCTGACAACAAGGCGGAAACATACGAGTCGATTCTAGCAAGGCTGGGATTGCCAAGTGCAGCCTCTATGGCTGGAAGCGCCTGATCGGCGCTGGCGGCAATCAACGCGGAACGGCTCCAATCCTCTTGAGCAGCCGCATAATCCTTCAGCACGTGCTGACGTCCTGCCTCGGACTGCACGGCTTTTTGAGCTGCTTCATAGGCTTTGAGGGCATCGCTGCCCATGCTGGCTTGGAGATTTTTATCCTTCTTCACTACCTTCGTCGCCTGCTTGTGCTGCACCTTCCAGATGCGTCCGAAGTAATGATCACGGTCAGGACGCACCGCAGCATTCGCAGGCCCGTGGACAGGACCACGCGTGTCATTATGAATCACTGCCTGATTGTAGAAGTCCACCACATACAACGCGCCATCCGGCCCCACACGATTCTCAATCGGCCGGAACCACAAGTCCTTGCTGCGGATGAACTCCGTCTTCTCACGACCCTCTTCACGATGCGCCTTGTAAGTCACACCATTTTTCTCAACGACAAAATGGCTGACGATGTTCAGCGTCGGCTCGGTGGTGAAGTAGCTGTAGTTCCACTTCGCGGGCCACGCTCCGCCTTCATAGATGGCGCAACCAGCAGCAGCCGTATAGCTGCCCACCTGATCAATCTGCACATACGCCTGCTCCGGCCAAGACATGAGTGGATACGTCGGCTCCTTCGGCAGCATGCCATTCGTGCCCATCACCCCGGGCAGCTTGCCTTTCGCCAGCACATACTCCGGCAGCACCACATGGAGGAAATGATTCCCACTCGTCGGCTGCGTGAAAAACACCTGACCATCCGAGGTGATGTCGAGCCCCCAGGTATTCCCACCGCGCGAAGCATACTGCTCAAACGCGCTGCCATCCGGCTTGAACCTCACCACACCACTCCCATCCGTACCAAAATCCTGTTTGCCATCCGGCGACGTCACATGCCCGGCGCTGTAACCATGCGTCGCATACACCCAGCCATCCAGGCCCCAGCGCAGGTTGTTGATCACCGCATGCGTGTCTCCCGTGCCAAGCCCCGTGTAAAGCTTGGTGCGCTTGTCGGCAGTCTCATCACCATCCGTATCTTCAAGATACCAGATGTCCGGCGCAGCACAGGCAATGACGCCCTTCTTGTAGAAACAGAAGCTGGTGACGAGTTCCAGCTTGTCCGCAAACACATGCTTCTTGTCCATCACCCCGTCACCATTCGTGTCCGTCAAAATCGAAATGCGGTCAATCGGATCACGATCATACTTTGTCGTCCACGACCCGCTGTCCTTCCATTGCTCCACGTTCAGCACGCGTCGGCCATTCGGATACTCCGGCGTCTCACACACCCACAGACGGCCCTTCTCGTCCCAATCCACATTCATGACCTTGTTGATCAGCGGCTCGCTGGCCACCAGCGAGATGTTGAACTCAGGATGCACCTCCAGCTTCTCCGCCGCCTTCTCCGGCCGCGTGGGCCCACCCTCCACATACCGCAGATTGTCCCCCAGCTCCTCCGGCTTGCACAACTCATCCACATTCTTCCTCTTCCCCGCCCAGGCGATGCCTCGCAGCAGCAGCGCCCGGAAATTCGGCCGGCTAAAGTTCGCATAGTAGTGCCCTGGAATGCTGACAAAGGACCGGTAGTTGTCCTTCTCATAGGTCCACATCTGCGGCTGAATGTCATAAATGCTGACCTCCTTGCCACCCTTGGTGATCTCCGCAGCACGTTTAGCCGCCTTGTCATTGCGCGCCCCGGCAGCTTTCGGGGTATAGGCTCCGGCCAAAATGCGGCACTCCGGCAGCACGTCCATGTCATAGTAAATTTCGTCATCCATTGCGAAATTCGACACATCTTTCGTGATCGGATTCTCATGATCGGTGAAGTACAAATGCATCGGCCCCTCCCGCCATTTCGTCTGCCCATGGTGCCAGGACCCGCCAATAATGCCCTTAAACCAGTCATGGTCCTTGGACACAGACGCCGCGTGGATCGTCACAATGCCCCCCCCGCGCTGCAAATACTCCAGCAGGTCCTTCCGCTCCTGCCCGATCTTGATGTCACCACCGCTGTCCAGATGCAGAATGAGAACATCCGTTGCATCCAGTTGCGCCTTGGTGGGAAACGCATCCCCACCACTCGCCTTGGCACCACGCTCATTCAGCAGCGGCACCCAGTCCCGCAGGAAGGACGGATGATCGTGCGCCCCCGGTCCATGGGACTTCGGGCCAGACCGGATGAAAACGCGCAACGGCTCCGCCGCAGAAGATGAATGCGAAATGACGCAGGACGATGCAAGCGCGAGACAGAGAAGGAAGCGTTTCATGGTTGGTTCGATGGTACGCAGAACCAACGCCGAATGTGAAGCCCGTTTTTGCACGGCACACTATCGGAAATGCACATGCCACAACCCCCTTCTGGATAAAAACAAAGGGCACGACTCACGTCGTGCCCTTGATTCGAAATTCGATCTGATCTGCCGCTTACTTCGGCTGATCGGCCGGAACTGGTGCTGGCGTCGCCGCTGGCGCAGGAGTCGGCGTTGCCACAGGAGCCGGTGCTGGTTTCGGCGCTTCGGCAGGAGCAGGAGCCGCTGCTTTGGGCGCTTCGGGGGCCTTGGTAGGAGCAGCGTCCTTATTTGCATCAGCTTTCGGCGCTTCGCCTGCCTTTGCAGACTCCTTCTTGATGGCTTCCTGAATTTTTTCCATGATCATGGCCTTGGCCTTCTCATCCTCAGCAGAAGCAGCAGCAGCGGCGGGGGCTGCAGGAGCTGCGGCCTCCGGCTTGGCATCACCAAAGAGGCTCTTGCTCTTACCGCCGTTCTGGTGGCGGCTCACGAGCACCGCCAGAAGGATGGTGAGGCCAAAGAGGATGATGGCCAGATAGACCGTGAACTTTTGCAGCACGTTCGTGGTTTGCGCGCCCCAGACCTGGCTGGCGGCGGCGTCGCCGAAGGAGGCACCGAGGCCTTCCTGACGGGGGCGCTGCATGAGCACGACGAGAATGAGCAGAAGGCAGACGATGACTTCGACTGCGGTGAGAATTCCAATGAAGATGTCCATAAAAGGGTCGCGAATATGGGGGAACTTCCCGGCTTGGCAAGGAGGAGTTCCAGTTTGGCCAGCCAGATTCACCCCCCTCTATATGGGCTATATGGCCAGTTTGGACGTTTTTCGGCCCTTTACAGAGCGTTTACAGACGCCGCCCGCCCCGGGATTCATCATGGTGCATGAAGACGCTTCTTTGTGCCCTTTTTCTCGCCACGCCCCTGATTGCGCAAGATTCCCGCCCACCGGCGTGGATTTCACCCAGTTCGCGCATCATCCATTCACAGCCGGTCCAGGTGACCCAGGTCGATGCCCGGATCGACATCGCCGATCAAATCGCCACGACCACCCTCGACATCGCCCTGCGCAATCCGACCGGCCGCCCGCAGGAATCTGAGCTTTTCGTCCCGGTGCCGAACGGTGCGGTGCTGAAAGCCTTTGCCTTTGAGGGCGGCAATTCCGAAGGCACGGCCAAATTGCTGCCGCGTGAGGAAGCACGACGCATCTATGACACTATCGTGGCACAGACGCGCGATCCAGCGCTGCTGGAGTTCGTGGGCAACGCCGTCGTGAAATCGAGCGTGTTCCCGGTCCCGGCCAATGGCACGCAGAAAGTGCGTGTGACCTATGAGCAACTGCTCGAGGCCGATGGTGCGCGGCTCGATTACGTCCTGCCGCGTTCAGAAGCGGTGGAGTATTCGGTGCCTTGGAAACTCTCCATGCGCGTCAAATCCACTTCACGCATCGCCTCGCTATACTCTGCAAGTCACGAGGTCTCGGCCAAACAGCCTGACGGTAACACGGCCACCCTTTCCTGCGAAACCAAGGACCCAGGTGCATTCCGTGTGTCGCTGCTGCGCGAAACGAAGGATGAAATGACCGCCTCGCTGCTGGCCTACCCCGATCCGAAAATCGGCGGGGGCTATTTCCTCGTGATGATCGCCCCGCCGAAGCCAAAGGCAGATTCGAAACCGATCCTGCGTGAGGTCACCCTCGTCATCGACCGCAGCGGCAGCATGGCGGGCCCCAAGCTCGATCAGGTGAAAGCGGCTGCATTGCAGGTCATCGAAGGCCTGAACGACGGCGAGGGCTTCAACCTCATCGTTTATAATGAGGCAGTTGAGATGTTCGCCGCTCAACCTGTGATCAAAAACGCCGAGACTACGAAGCAGGCCCGCGACTACATCAGCGCCCTGCGCGTAAGCGGCGGCACGAACATCCATGACGCTGTCGTCGAGGCGCTGCGCCAGAAACCGCTCGCAGGCATGCTGCCCATCGTGTTGTTCCTCACCGACGGCCTGCCCACCATCGGCCAGACCTCGGAAAAGGCGATTCGGGAGACCGTGGCCAAGGGTAATCCGCATCAGCGCCGTGTGTTCACCTTCGGCGTCGGGGTGGATGTAAACACACCGCTGCTCTCCCGCATCGCCCGCGAAACTCGTGCCAGCGCCGAGTTTGTGCTGCCAAAGGAAGATGTGGAGGTCAAAGTGGGTCGTGTTTTTGAACGCCTGCGCGGTCCGCTGCTCACGAGACCGGCAGTACGGGTGGATGAGCCGAATCGTGTAAGCGATCTTATCCCCTCTCCCCTGCCCGATGTGTTTGAGGGCGAGCAGATTCTCCTGTCTGGCACCTACCGAGGCGAAGCCCCCCTGCATTTCCAGCTCACGGGTGCCTCTGCGGCAGGCGAGCGGAAGTTCGATTTCACCTTCAACCTCGACAAGGCCAGCACCGCCAACGCCTTCGTAGCCCGCCTCTGGGCCAGCAACAAGATCGCCGTGCTCAGCGAAGCGATCCGTGATTTGGGCGCTGATGGCGCAACAGGAAGCACGACTGAGCTGGTAAATGAAATCGTGCGACTCTCGACGCAGTTCGGCATTCTCACCGAATACACCGCCTTCCTGGCTGAAGAAGGAACCTCGCTGGCCGCCGCACCCGCCAATGCCAGCAAGGCCGCCTTCAATTACAACGACAAGGCCATGAAAGTACGCAGCGGACCCGCTGCTGTCTCCCAGCAGGACAATTTGAAGAAGGGCGTCGAATCCAAGCAGCTCAATGTCCGCAATCGCTTCCTCGATGACAAGATGCAGGCCATCGAAATCACCAGCGTGCAGCAATGCCAGGCCGGGGCCTTCTTCAACAAGGGCAATCGCTGGACCGATGCCAGCGCCGCCAGGGCCGAACGCGCACCAGACCGCACCATTGAGATCGGCAGCGCAGAATTTGGCATCCTTGTCGATGAGCTCGCCGCCGACAACCGCCAGGGCCTGCTGGCCCTGCGTGGGGAACTGCTGCTGCAGCATCGCGGCCACCTGGTTCTCATCCGCTGAAATTTTTCCATCAACCCACCCAGTCAAACACATCCATGAAAACACAGTACATCCTCATCGCCACGGCATTGACCGCGTGCCTCACCATCGCCAAAGATGTCCAACCACCCGCACCAGTGGCGGAAATCGCCAAGGTTGAAACCGCCGCTGACACCCCGCTGGTGCAGATCGCCGTGCTGCTGGACACCAGCGGCAGCATGAGCGGCCTCATCGAGCAGGCAAAGACCCAGCTCTGGAAGCTTGTGAATGAATTCATCACAGCGAAACAAGACGGCAAAACGCCGGCCGTTCAGGTGGCGCTGTATGAGTACGGCAAGTCCTCGCTGCGTGCTGATGAGAACTGGATTCGCCAGATTCAGCCTCTCACCCGCGATCTCGACAAAGTGTCCGAAGAACTCTTCGCCCTGACGACGAACGGTGGTGAAGAATACTGCGGCGCGGTGATTCAGCGCGCAACGCAAGATCTCGCCTGGGATGCAAATCCCAAAGTGTACAAGGCGATCTTCATCGCCGGCAACGAACCTTTCACTCAGGGGCCCATAGATTCCAAAAAAAGCTGCCAAAACGCCATCGCCAAGGGAATCATCGTGAACACGATCCATTGTGGCAGCGAAGCGCAGGGCATTGCAGAACACTGGAACCAGGGCGCACTGCTCGCGGACGGCAAATACCTCGTGATCGACCAGAACCAGGCCATCGTTCACATCGAAGCGCCGCAGGACAAGGAGATCGTGAAACTCAACGAGCAGCTGAACAGAACCTACATCAACTACGGCAGCGCCGCCCCCGCCGCCAAGGCCCGGCAGATTGAGCAAGACAACAACGCCGCCGCCAACGCCCAGTCCGGCGCCGAGGTGCAACGCGTCATCAGCAAGGTGGGCAAAAGCTACTTCAACAGCAGCTGGGATTTGGTGGATGCCTGCCAGCAGAAGGACTTCGACATCATGAAGGTCAAAGAAGCCGACCTCCCTGAGGAGATGAAGAAGATGAACGTCGAGGAACGCAAAGCCTATCTTGAGAAGAAAATCGCCGAACGTGCGGAAATCCAGAAGCAGGTGCTGGCATTGAACAAAGAACGCGAGGCCTACGTTGCAACGAAGCGCAAGGAGTCGAACAAGAACGACACGCTGGACACCGCCATGACCAAGGCTCTGCGGTCTCAGGCGGAGAAAAAAGGCATCGCGTGGGAGAAATGAACCTTTAAACTTCGCCATGCCCGCCACCATCCTTGTTGTTGAAGACGACGCCGCGATTCGTCGCGGCGTTTTGGATGCGCTCAAGTTCGCCGGTCATACAACCCTGGAGGCGGCGGATGGCGAGAAAGGCATGAAGCTGGCCCTGGGTTCAACCTTCGATCTCATGCTCCTTGATCTAGTGCTCCCCCACGCAAGCGGCTTTGACATCCTGAAAGCCCTGCGCCGTGAGCGCCCCGGCACACCGGTGATCATCCTTTCGGCGCGCGGCGAAGAAAATGACCGGGTGCGCGGTCTGCGGCTGGGTGCGGATGATTATGTGGTGAAGCCCTTCAGCGTGCGCGAACTGCTCGCCCGTGTGGAGGCGGTGCTACGCCGTGCGCCCGAACGTCAGCCGGTGAGTGAAACGCTCACGCTCACCGCAGCGACGATTGATTTCGGACAGAGCGTGGCCCGTTTTGACAACGGTGAAAGCGCGGAGCTTTCCGAACGCGAGCGCGATGTGCTGCGCTACCTTGCACTGAATCGCGGCAGGCCGGTTTCTCGGGAAGAACTGCTGCAGCGCGTCTGGCACATTGAGAACAAGCAGACTGAAACACGCACGGTGGACATGCATATTGCAAATCTGCGCCATAAGCTGCGAGATGATGCCGAGTCACCGCGTGTCATCGTCACCGTGCGAGGGAAAGGCTACCAGCTCGCCTGATTTCATAACTCATGAACTTGAAATCCAACTTCTACGGCAGCTCCACCACTCTGAGGGTCTTCGCAGCAGCGGCCATCGGAAGCATGATTGGGGGATGGATCTTCTTTTTATTGGGATGGTTTGGACCTTGGTTGCTCAGTCAGTTCATTGCATTTGTTCTGGGTATGAGTTCATGCTGTCCGCTCGGAGGAATTGCCACCGCATGCTCTGTACTCTCCCTGGCAGCATGGCTTGTCTGGGGCTTGCTGAATTCGGCATCTTGAAAACATCATGCGCAAACCGCTCCATATCTGGATCACCTTCATCGCCTGCCTCGGGCTGCTGCTTGCGGCGATGGCCTGGGTGAGCTGGCACACGCTGGCGCCGGAGCGAGAGCGGGAAATGGCGGCGCGGGAAGCAGACCAGCAGGAGCGCGTGCGGCTGGCCCTGTGGCGGCTCGATTTCCAGGCGAGCGCGCTCATGATCCGCGAAAATGCACGGCCACCCTATGATTTTCGTCCGTTCCATTCGCCGGAGGGTCTGGTCAACAAAGCGTATGACAATGTGGCGAAAGGCGAAGTACTGGTGCCGTCCCCTCTGCTCGCTGAAGTGCCAGAGCATGTGCTGCTGCATTTTCAGATGGATTCACGCGGGCAGGTTTTGTCCCCCCAGGTGCCGCAAAACGACGAGCGCACCCTGGCGCTGGCGCAGTTCATCAATGCGGATGATCTCACACGCAGTGAGCAGCGTCTGAGTGGTTTGCGCGAACTGCTCGCCAAGCCGATGAATGTGATCACGCCACAGCCGCAGCGCGATTCCCTGCCCTGGCGCAGCGCACATGCGGCACCTGTGGCTCCGGCTCCGGCCACCGTGCTCAATCGCCAGTTGCTCGCTGAGGTGGCCTGCGTGGCCAACTTTGACTTTGACGATTCAAAAGCCAGCGAAGCCAATGATGCCAAACTGCCGCGCAATCCAGCCTGGAACGCCCAGCAAGGCCAGGTGGCGTCCCAGCAGATGGCACTGAACAGTACAGAAAACTTTTCGCGCAACCGCGCCGTCAATTTTCAGGCAGAAGAGGCGATCAAACAGCAGCCACAGATCAAGCTGAAACAAGGTGCCGGGACACTGGTGCTTGCCAAAGAAAAAGCGGCGGAGGCCAGGCAGGCACCGTCGAAGGCTCTGAACAATGAACCGGCGAAACTGCCAGACAGCAGCAAGCCATCCACCGTCGCCGCCTCCTCGGCAAAGGCTGACAAATCGATGGCTCTGGTTCCTGCTCCCACACCGGCCCCGGCTTCCATGCCAGCGGCAACGGCGAAGGAGCCGATGGCAGACGCTGCTTCTAAATCGTTGAGCAAAGTGTCTTCCGCAGCCCCCACCGCTCTTGCCGCACCGTCCGCACCTCTCGGCGCGCCGCCACCATCCAAAAACATCGCCAGCGTGAACAGTTCGCGGCCGTTTCAGGGCGTGTGGCTCGGCAGCAATCTCATGCTGACGCGCGAAGCCTTCGTGGATGGTGTGCGCATGGTGCAGGGCGTGTGGCTGGACTGGCCTGCGCTGCGTGCATCCCTGCTGCGCGAGATCACGGATCTGTTTCCTGATGCAAAACTGGAGCCTGCGGCGAATGCCACCGCAGGCACGCGCCCGGATGATGATCCGCTGCGCTTCGCCGCCCTGCCGGTGCGGCTGGTCCCAGGTGCCATTCAGCTCCCACCGCTGCCGTTCTGGACGCCGCTGCGCAGATCCCTCGGCATCGCGCTCGCTTGTGTCCTGCTCGCGGCTGTGGCGGTGGGTCTGGTGCTGTTCGGCACGGTGGCGCTGAGCGAGCGCCGCGCTGACTTTGTTTCCGCTGTGACGCATGAGCTGCGCACGCCGCTGACCACCTTTCGCCTCTACTCCGAGATGCTGGCGGATGGCATGGTGACCGATGAGGCGCAGCGGAAGACGTACCTCGATACGTTGACAGGAGAAGCGGGCCGTTTGAGCCATCTCGTTGAAAACGTGCTCGCCTATGCCCGGCTCGAACGCGGCAGCGCAACAGCGAGAGCCGAGAACATCACGATTGGAGAGTTGCTGGACCGCATCCTGCCACGGTTGCAGCAGCGTGCGGATGACTGCGGCATGACGGTGAATCTACAGGCCACGGATGCGGACCGCAAAACGCAGATGCATGTCGATGCGGCGGCCGTGGAGCAAATTCTGTTCAATCTCGTGGACAACGCCTGCAAATACGCCGCCCCACGTGCGGCGCAGCCAGTGATTCATCTGGAGGCGGACACCAGTGGCAAGTTTGCCATGCTGCGAGTGCGCGATCACGGTGGCGGCATCTCCCGGAGCGAGAGGCGGCGTATTTTTCATCCGTTTCATAAGAGTGCCGATCAGGCGGCCCACTCGGCACCGGGGGTCGGACTGGGCCTGGCTCTGTGCCGGAGACTGGCCACAGCGCTGGGTGGTGCGATCACGCTGGATGCCGCGCATAAGGACGGCGCGTGCTTCATGCTGCGCCTGCCGAAGTAATCAGTGCTCTCCCGCGAGTGTGACTGCGCCCGTGAGGATGACGTTGCCCACATCATCACGAATCTCACCGCTGACCTGCCCGAGATTGCCGAGCATGCCCTGCAGGGCGCCGCTGAGATGAAGCGATTGACCGGGCGTGATGCTGCCCAGAATTTTGATCTGGCGCACCGCAGTGAGACGGAGGTTTTTGAGCGGGGCTTCACCGGGGCGGGTTTGAATGAGAATGCCGCCCAACTGGGCCAGCGCCTCAATCATCAACACGCCAGGCATGAGCGGAGCTCCGGGAAAATGGCCGCGCAGGAACTCCTCACTCCCCTTGAGTTTCCATACCGCTTTGGCGGAAACGCCAGGAATAAGGTCAACAAGTTCGTCAATGAAACAAAACTCTGGGCCATGCGGCAGGGAGGAAAGCGCTTGAACAAGGTCGGCAGAAGATGGCATGCTGCGGTCTTATTCACGATTCCCCCCCAGAGCAATCTCCAAGATGCGCGCCAGCGCCTCTGGTCTGTCGTATGCTCATGCAATCGTGGCTGGCAGTGGTCTTCCTTCTTAGTATGGTTTACTGGGCCGTCGGCGGCTTGTTGTTTGTGCTGGCCGGAGCCGTGCTGGAGCCGTTCCTGCCGCAGGAAACGTCCCGCACCCTGGGCCAGCGACTGCTGAGTGCGGCCTTCCGCCTCTTCCTCCTCTTCCTCAGGGCCTGTGGCGTGTATGAGTGCGAATACATCGGCTTCGAGGCACTACGCGGGGTCAAAGGCGGGCTAATCATCGCGCCCAACCACCCAGCGCTATGGGATGCCGTCTTCATCCTCTCCAAAGTCCACGGCCTGCGCTGCATTTTGAAGGCCTCCTTGATGCACAACCCCTTTCTGCGCGGGGGTGCCAAGCTGGCGGGATTCATCCCCAACAAACCTGCGCATAAAATGCTGCAGCGCTCCATCGAAGCCCTGCGCCAGGGAGACCGGCTGCTGTTTTTCCCGGAAGGAACCCGCACGCTGAAGCACCAGCAGTGCATCAATCCCCTTCAGGGCGGCCTCGGCATCATTGCCTCCCAGTCGTGCGCGCCCGTGTGGCCGGTCTTCATCGAAACCAACAGCGACTACCTCTCCAAAGGCTGGCCGCTGTGGCGTTTGCCCGATAAAAAAATCCGCATGCGCATCACCCTCGGCGAACCCCTCGCCAGCCCCCCGGATGAAAGCGCGGCGGAATTCACCCAGCGTCTGCATGAGGTGTTTTCAACGGAGTTGGGCAAACGCTCTTGATCCATTCATCAAGGGCGCGGACAATCATTCCTCAATCCAAACCGGCGTCCCCACGGGCACGAGCTCGAACAGCTCGATCACCTCGCGGTTGCGCATGCGTACGCAGCCGTGGCTGGCGGCGCGACCGATGCCCTTTTCGTCGTTGGTGCCGTGGATGTAGATGTACCGCTGGTAGGTGTTCTCATTGCGCGGCTCCGTGCCGTGCAGCCAGAGGATGCGCGTGAGCACGAGATCCGAGTTCGTCTCCATGCCAGGGTGCCACTGCCCCACAGGCTCGCGTGCCTTGAAAATGGTGCCGCTGTCAGTCCCGTCGCCGTGTTTTTCTTTCACCACAAACCGGCCCAGCGGAGTCTTGTTACTACCCTCGGTGAAGCCGATGCCAAATTTCGAAGTACTGCACGCCCACTCGCGAACAAGGCGTCTGTCATCAAACAGCCGCAGCCGCTGCGTACCAATGCTGACTTCGAGGTGGGGGTGGGTGAGACTCATGGGGATGGAAGATTCATTCAATCGTCTGTGACTGCACGCGAGAACTGCGTTTCATTAGGTGACTTTGCAGAAATCAAAAAAATGCATTTGACCAATTAGACCGATCGGTCTATCTATTGCACCATCATGAGCGACCGAACGACCAAAGAACGCATTCTCGACGCAGCCGAAGGGCTGATGCTTGAGAAGAGCTTTCATTCGGTCGGGCTGACTGAGATTCTTGAAGCGGTGAAGGTGCCCAAGGGCTCGTTCTATCATCACTTCAAATCCAAGGAGCAGTTTGGCGTGGAAATGCTGAAGCATTATGTGGCCGATGCCACAGCTTATAAAAAGCAGATGCTGCTGTCTCCCACACCCGAGCCGGACCCGCTTCGCCGGCTGCTGAGTTTTTGCGAAGGCACGATCTGCCGTGTGCTTGAGACCAAAGGGAAATGCCCTTGTCTAGTGCTCAAACTCGCCGCCGAAGTGGCCGACATGAGTGAACCGATGCGCGAAGTTCTTGCAGCAGGAAATCGCGATGCAATCGCCATTCTGGAGCAGGTGCTTCAGGAAGGCATCGAGAAAAAGAAGATCGCCAAAACCGTCCGACCTGCCGAAATGGCCGGCATCATTCACGACCTCTGGAATGGAGCCATGCAGCGCTCTGCCATCTGCCGCGACGCCACCCCTCCGCGTGAAGCGCTGAACTTCATCCGCACACTGCTCACCCCGTGATTTTCTTTTTTGTTAGCTATAAACCGACCGGTCTAATCTTAACCAACACACTCCTATGAAACCCATCGCCCTCACCACTGAAACCTTCGACACCACCCTCGCCAGCACCGACCAGCCGGTCCTCGTGGACTTCTGGGCGGAGTGGTGCGGCCCCTGCAAAATGATGTCTCCCATCCTCGACCAGCTTGCCACGGAGCAGGCAGGACGCGCCACCATCGCCAAGGTGGACATCGACGCCTTCCCCGATCTGCAGGCTCGCTTCGGCATCCGCGCCATCCCCACGCTCATCGTGTTTAAAAACGGCCAGCCCGTGAACACCATCACGGGAGTGAAGAGCAAAGGCTTCCTCGAAGCCGCACTCGCCGCCTGATTTCTCTTTCACCCCAAAACCACACCCCAAACATACCCACCTCTATGTCCATCGACCTCACCCAACGTCCACCACGCAGCCCACGCGTCCGCCTCGGCGGTTACGTCCTGCTGCCCCGCCTGCTCGACAAATGCCGCGCCGAAATCGCCGGCAAAAATGGCGAGTATCATTACAACTGCCCGCTGGATCAGCGCTTCCTCAGCTTTACCGGCATTGATCATGAGGCCCTGAAAACCGAAGCGGCCAAGGGCCTGGGTGACGCCGACATGTTCGCGTGGATCGAGAAGAGCGCGCTGCACAAACGCAGTGACTACGAGATCGCCCACTGGAGCGAATACCGCGAAGCCGCCGTGCCTGCTGACAACGAAAGCCGCGAGTATATCAGCGCGCAGATCGCCAAGGCAGGCGGAGCCTTACGTGAAGACATCGGCACCTGGTTCGATTTCCTCGATTTCGACGATTACGTCTCCTTCGGCGGCAAAGCTTAACTCAATCTCCCCCACCTCAAACTCTCAAGATCCAAAAACATCATGCAAACCTCATTCCAAAACAAAGTCGTACTCATCACCGGAGCCACGAGCGGCATCGGCAAAGTCAGTGCTCTCGCCTTCGGCAAAGCCGGAGCCAAAGTCATCGTCAGCGGCCGCCGTGAAGCCGAAGGCCAGGCCGTTGTGGCAGAAATCAAAGCCGCAGGCGGCGAAGCCACTTTTGTGAAAGCAGACGTCGCCGTGGAGGCCGATGTCGTGGCTCTCGTGGCCAAAACGGTCGCCACCTATGGCCGCATCGACATCGCCTTCAACAACGCCGGCGTTGAACTCACTGGCCCCATCGTGAACGCCACCGAGGCGGACTACCGCCGCGTGTTTGACATCAATGTCTGGGGCGTAATCACCTCCATGAAGCATGAGATTCCTGTCATGCTCAAGCAGGGCGGCGGTGTCATTATTAACACCAGCAGCGTGGCCGGACATGTGGGAATGGCAGGTGCGAGCATCTACGTGGCCAGCAAGCATGCCGTCGAAGGCCTCACGAAAGCGGCTGCGCTGGAATATGCCAAGCAGGGCATTCGAGTGAACGCGGTGGCTCCTGCGGCTATCGAAACGGACATGATGAACCGCTTCACGGGTGGTGGAAATGAAGAGGCGCTTAGCTACATGCGCTCACTGCATCCCGTGGGTCGTCTGGGCCGCTCTGAGGAGATCGCCAACCCCGTGCTCTTCCTGGCCAGCGACGCGGCTTCCTTCATCACCGGCACCTCGCTGAAGGTTGATGGAGGCTTGCTGGCACAGTAATATCCATGCGTCATGACCTCGCTCGAAACCGTCCGTGAAATATATCGCGCCATGCGCGCGGGGGATGACGCAGCCTTCACCGCGCTCTGCACCGACGACCTCGTCTGGCAGCAGAGCGCGGGTTTTCCCGGCGGCTCCACCTGGCACGGTGCCGCCGCAGTCATTGAGAATGTCTTCCGCGCCAACGCCAAACGCTGGACCGGCTTTGCGTTCACGGAAGAAGAAATGTTCACCACCGAGGATCGTGTTGTTGTTCTCGGACATTACAGCGGCACCGCCCCTGCCAGTGGCAAGGCTATGCGAGCCGCCGTGGCCCACATTTATGATTTGAAAGACGGTAAAATAGCCCGCTTCCGCATGTTTGCCGATACGCATCCGATGTGGGAGGCGATGGCGGCGTAGACTGCGTCCTCCATCATTCGAAAGGTTTCCGACTTCAGGGTGAGTTTCACATGAGCTGGCCCCTGCCCCCCCCGCTTTACCCGGCCTTGCATCCGGCGGGTGAGGCTTTACTATCGCGGCCCCTTTGAACCAACCCCCCCGTTAGTAGAATACCATGAGCACCCTGAAGAATGTCGCCATCGTCGGAGCCACAGGCGCTGTGGGCGCGGAGATGATCCGCTGCCTGGAAGAGCGCAAGTTTCCCGTCGGCCAGCTTACCCTCCTTGCCTCCGCGCGCAGCGCCGGGAAGAAGCTGAAGTTCAAGGGCGAGGACATCACCATTCAGGAGCTGACCCCGGATTCCTTCAAGGGCATCGACATCGCGCTGTTCAGCGCGGGTGGCGGCATCTCGCGTGATTTTGCCCCGCATGCGGTGAAAGCCGGTGCCGTGGTGGTGGACAATTCCTCCTACTTCCGTCAGGATCCGAACGTGCCGCTGGTGGTGCCGGAGATCAATGCTGCCGATGTGAAGTCCCACAAGGGCATCATCGCGAACCCGAACTGCACCACGGCCATCTCGCTGATGGCGCTGTATCCGCTGCATCAGGCGTTTGGTGTGAAGCGCATCTTTGCCTCCAGCTACCAGGCGGTGTCTGGCACGGGAGCGCAGGCGATTGAAGAACTGGCCAACCAGTCTCGCGAATGGGCCAGTGAAAACCGCGCGTGGGACGCCGCGAAGCTGGACAGCAAGCCGCACGTGTATCCGCACCAGATCGCCTTCAATGCCATCCCGCATGTGGATTCCTTCCTCGAGTCCGGCTACACCAAGGAAGAGATGAAGATGGAAAACGAGGGCCGCAAGATCATGCACCACGACAAGTTCCGTGCGTCCGTGACCTGCGTGCGCATCCCGGTCTTCCGTGCGCACAGCATCGCCATCAGCGCTGAATTTGAAAAGCCTGTGACGGTGGCCGCCGCACGCGAAGTGCTGAGCAAGGCTCCGGGTCTGGATGTGCTGGACGATACGGCAAACAAGGTCTATCCGCTGGCCCTCGACATCGCAGGCCGCGACAACTGCGCCGTGGGACGCCTCCGCATGGACTGCGCGCTGGACAATGGTCTGGCCTTCTGGGTCGTGGGCGACCAGCTCCTCAAAGGCGCGGCGCTGAACGCGGTGCAGATCGCGGAGTGCCTGCTGTAAGTTTGCGGGACTCGGAGGCGGGGTTCATCCCTGCCTCAGGCCGAGGGAAAAGTTGTCTTACAACTTCCTTACAACCTGCTCACAAGCTGCTGACTCATTCCTTTCCACCTGTGGGAATATAGCGACAGATCAAGGGAACGCGGCACCTGCCCAGAGCCTCATGATCATCCCTTTCTCAAGTGTGGTTATCCTTCTGGCTGTTGGAGACTCTACGAATCACCGGGGCGGACTCGAAAAGTCCGCCCCGGTTCTTTTTATGGTTTTTATAAATTTTAGATGACCGGATAAATCGCGAGGCTAAATTATCCGCCTCGCACATGGTCCAACGCCGTTCGACAATTCTGTTCATCATCCTGGTGGTTCTGCCACTAGCGCTCTTGGCATGGCTGGGAACGTATCTCATCCGCGATGCGGAAAAGCGCACCGACGCCTCCATGCAGGCCATTCTGGCTGAAAGACTTAGCTCGTCAGACAAACATCTCCTGCACGACATGCGCCAGCTTACCGACCGGCTCGATGACTGGGGCGCACAGAGCATCGGGTCTGCCCGTTTGATGTCTCAGCGGCTGGCCACACACCCTTGGATCGCCCGGACCTGGTCTGTGGCGGGAGAACCTGCGAACGCGCCCATCGAATCCTTCACCGGCAAGGCCGACTATGAACCTGGTGCCATTTTCAAGGCCGCAGAACGCATCAAAGCCATCCAGGAAGCCATCCAGGACCCTGACAGCATGCCGCAGTTCATCTCCATGCTGGAGGGAGGTGGCCCGCCATTTCAGCGCGTCTATGTTTCAGGCAGGCTTTCAGCTTTCCAGCAGCGCTCCTTCCAGTGGATGACCTACCTCAAGATGTTCGGCTACCACATTGACGACCAGCCAATGCAGTCTGCGCCGCCCCTGAGTTGGAGCGGCTGGCATGTGGGCGATTCCGTTTTCATCTACTGGCATCGTTTTGCCGACGGCAGTCTGAGCTGCGCCTTGATGAACCCGCAGATGCTGATGAAAGCCTTGTTTCAGCGCCTGCCGCAGCCAGGTCTGGCCATCCCTCCCGGACGCATGATGCTGACCACGGTCAAGGGCATCCCCCTGCATGAATGGGGCAAGAAGCTGCCTGGCTCTGAAAGCCCTCCGGCTGCTCACCGCGCCTGCTCGGAGCCGCTCTCGCAGTGGGAGATGTCCTACACACCCGCGAATGAAGAGTTTCCCAAACCCTACCTTTTTCCCATCCTCCTCGGCGTCAGTTCCGGCATCGTGCTCGTCTTTGTGGTCGGCTGGCTGTATTTCCACGAGAGTGCGAGTGAAATACGCGTGGCGCAGCAGCGCGTGACTTTCGTCAATCAAATCTCTCATGAGCTGAAGACCCCGCTCACCAACATTCGTCTCTACGCTGAAATGGCGGCGCATCGCGCTGAACAGCAGGGCGATTCCATCGCGAGACGTCAGCTCGGCGTGGTGGAGGCTGAAACCTCCCGTCTCGACCGCCTGATCCAAAACGTCCTGAACTACGCCCGTCAACAGCGTGACAAGCTCACCATCCAGCCCAAGCCGCTGGCGCTGGATCAAAACGTCTCGCGCATTGTCGAGTTCTGGAAGCCGCTGCTGGAGAACAAAGGTTTTGAAATCGCCACCTCCCTGCACGGGCCGGAGACAGTCATGGCCGACCCTGACGCCATCGAACAGATCCTCGGCAATCTCATTTCCAACGTCGATAAATACGCCAATGCCGGCAAGTGGATCGCCATCCGCACAGAGCACGACGACCGCAATACCCGCATCATTGTGGAGGATCACGGTCCCGGCATCCCGTCCGGCAAGCGCCGCACGGTCTTCGAGCCCTTTGAGCGCCTCCGCTCCGACCTCGCCGAGGGTGTCAGCGGCACCGGCATTGGATTGACCATCTCACGCGAACTGGCACAATTGCATGGCGGTTCTCTTACGGTGTGCCCTAATTACCGTGACGGCGCACGCTTCATTCTCACCCTCCCCAACAAGTCATGACCAAAATACTCATCGCCGAAGACGACGACCACACGCGCGACGCCCTGCGTGAAGTGCTCACCATGGAAGGCTACGAAGTCATCCCCGCCAGCGACGGCTTGCAGGCGGTGGATTTTTTCCGCGCTGAAAGCCCCGACTTTGTCTGCCTGGATGTCATGATGCCCGGCCTCAACGGCTATGAGGTCTGCAAACAGATCCGCCGACAGGATGAAAAAGTGCCCATCCTCTTCCTCACCGCCAAAGCCGAGGAAATTGACACCGTCCTTGGTCTCGAACTCGGTGCGGATGATTACATGACCAAGCCCTTCGGTGTGAAGGAGATCATCGCCCGCATCCGCGCCATTCTGCGCCGCACGGCCTCACGTGGCGGCGGCAGGGCGGATGATGACTTCACCATGGACGACCTGCGTATTGTCCCCACGGAACTGCGCGCCTACCGCGACAAGATCGAACTCGCCCTCAGCCCGCGCGATGTCAAAGTGCTGCGCCTGCTCTATGAGCGCCGGGGCAAGGTCATTGACCGTAACACCCTGGCCGACGAAGTCTGGGGTGTGGATTACTTCCCGGAAAGCCGTGCACTGGACCAGCACATCTCGCAACTGCGCAAACGCATCGAAAAAGACCCGGCCCAGCCGCGCATCATCCGCACTGTGCACGGTGCAGGCTATCGGTTTGAATGACATGTGATTTGGCCTGCGTAGAATGACGCTCACGTTCGTCATTCTCACCCATGCTCACCTTCGACGCCCACCTCGACCTCAGTCTCAACGCCCTCGGCGGATTTAATCGTGATCTTCGCCTCCCCGTGCATGAGATTCGTCGGCGTGAGGCGGGCATGACCGGCAAAGGCCGCGCCTGCGGCACCACGGCCTTTCCCGAAATGCGGCGTGGCAAAGTGGGCCTCTGCGTCGCCACCCAGCTCGCGGGCTGCATGACCGGTCCATCACCCATCGCCGGCTGGATGTCCGCAGAGCAGGCCTGGGCGGAAACTCAGGGCCAGCTCTCGTGGTATCGTGCCATGGAGGAAATCGGTGAGATGCGCCAGATCACCAATCTGCGCGAGCTCGATGAAATGGTGGCTCTTTGGAACAACACCTCCATTCCCGATGACGAAAAAGCCATCGGCTACATCCTCAGCCTCGAAGGTGCCGACTCCATCCGCACTGTGGGACATCTCGAAAAAGCTTGGGAGCAGGGGCTGCGTGCCATGGGCCCCGCGCACTACGGCGTCTGCCGTTACGCTCTGGGTCATGACCAAGTCGGTCCCCTGCCCGCAGGCGGCAAAGAGCTGATCCAGGAAATGGACCGTCTGGGCATGATCCTGGATGTGACCCATCTGAGTGACGAATGCTTCTGGCAGGCACTCGACATCCATCAGGGCACCGTCTGGGCCAGCCATAGCAACTGCCGCGCTCTGGTGCCCGATCCGCGCCAGTTTTCTGATGATCAGCTCAAAGCTCTCATCGAACGCGGTGGCGTTGTCGGTGCAGCACTGGATGCGTGGATGATGGTCCCGGGCTGGATTCGTGGAAAGACGACTCCGCAGGAGGTGGGCCTCAAGCTCGAAGTCATCTGCGACCACATCGACCACGTCTGCCAGCTAGCCGGCAACGCCTTGCATAGCGGCATCGGCACCGATCTCGATGGTGGCTACGGCACCGAGCAGACGCCTGAGGACCTTGACACCATCGCCGATCTCTCCCGCATCCCTGCCATGCTCAAGAAGCGCGGCTACAAGGATGAGGACATCGCCAATATCATTCACGGCAACTATTTGCGCCTGCTGCGTGAAGCGTGGGCGGAGTGATATTTTACTCCGGGCGCAGTTCCTGCGGCTCGCGTGATTTCAGGACTTCGTACTTCGTCAGCTCACGCCACTGGCCTTTTTGCAGGTTTCCGAGAACGAGCATGCCGATCTTTACGCGCACCAGGCGGAGGACTTCGATGTTGAAGGCTTCGAGCAGGCGGCGGATGTGGCGGTTGCGACCTTCATCGAGGACGACTTCCAGCCACATGTTCTTTTCGCCACTGCGGAGGATTTTGATGACCTTGGCGGAGAGGTGTTCACCTTGCTCTTCGTCTATGACCCCTTCCTTGATCAGCGCGAGGCGTTTTGTATCAATGGTGCCGCCAATCTGAACGTGGTAGGTTTTGTCGAGATGCGTGTCGGGATTGGTGATGGTATCGGCCCAGACGTTGTCATTGGTGAAGAGCAGCATGCCTTCACTGGCCTTGTCCAGACGGCCCACCGGCGAGAGATGCGGCAGTTTGGAATTTTCAAAGCAGGAGAACACGGTCTCGCGGCCTAGCTCGTCCGAGGCGCTGGTGACGAGGCCGCGAGGCTTGTTGAGCATGACGTAGAGGCGTGGCGCCTGATTGATGCTGACGTCATCCATGATGATGACGTCTTTCTTGAGGATCACGGGGAACTCGGGATTCTTACGCACCACGAGGTTCACCTTCACCTTGCCCATGCGAATCAGTTCGGTGGCACGGCTGCGCGAGCAGAAGCCGAGCTTGGACATGGCGCGGGCGAGGCCGGTGCGGGATGGGGGAGGCTGGGGAGGCATTGGTTGCAGATTACTTGCGGGGCTTCAAATCGCGCTCGATATCCTCGCGATCGACACGATTGCGCGCCTTGATTTTGTGATCGCGTTTGTTGCGGCGTTCGACGGTCATCTGGCGTTTCTTGCGCTGTTTGCGCAGCTTGGCGATCTCGTCTTCCAGCTTTAAATAGCCTTCGTAGCGCTCGGCATCCAGAGTTCCGGATTCCACAGCTGTGCGAATGGCGCACCCGGCATCGGTGCCGTGCTTGCAGTCATGGTATTTGCACTGACCTGCGAGTTCTTCGATGTCGGCAAAGCGTTCGCGCAGTGTGGTCTCGTTCGTCCACATCTGGACCTCTTTGATGCCGGGGTTGTCAATGAGGATGCCGCCCTTGTCGAGCACGAGCAGTTCACGTGCAGTGGTGGTGTGGCGGCCTTTGCCGGTGACTTCGTTCACTTCATCGACCCACTGCCAGTCCTCACCCAGCAGCAGATTGACAAGCGCGGACTTGCCGACTCCGCTGGAGCCGATCACGGCCACGCTTTGGCCGCGCTTGAGGTAGTCCTTCAGTACCTTGAGTCCCTTGCGCTTTTTCACGCTGGTCACATGCACGTCTGCATCGGCATTCAGCGCACGTATCGCCTCGGCCGCCTCCTGATTCTGCTTGTCTGGATAGAGGTCGGCCTTGTTGACCAGCACGACCGCCTTGGCACCACTGCGGGAGATGAGCGTGAAGTAGCGCTCCATGCGGCGCAGGCTGTAGTCAGGCCCGGAATCGGTGACGACGATCACGGCATCCACATTCGCAGCGATCACCTGCTCCTCTGCGCTGAAGCCAGAGGCTTTGCGTGAGAAGCACGTCTGGCGCGGCAGACGGGCACGAATGATGTTGTCACCGTTTTCACCACCGACTTCCAGTGCCACCCAGTCTCCCACGGCGGGCAGTTCGGCATCGGTTTCGGCATCGTGATAAACTTTGCCACCCAGGATGACCTCAAATTCATCGAAGCCGTTCGTGCCATCTTCGAGCAGCGCGCCGTAACTGATTTTGTTGTCGCGGATCAGGCGCGCAGGCTTCCAGCCCTGCGCACGAAACGGCTCAAAGTGCTTCGCGAAGAACTCGTTCCAGCCCAGATCGATGAGACTTAGCGACGCCATTGATACATCCAGCGTTCAGAAATGACCTTCTTCTCGTCTTTCAGCTCCGTCATGATCTCCAGCAGGTTCGTGGTCTCGGGAATGTCGAGCTTGAAGAAGGCGCGCCAGCCGCCGGTCTCGTGGTTGCGCATCACGCGCTTGTCCAGAACCTTGCCCTCGCCAGCACTCAGAACGACATCGATGTCAGGCGTCCAGTCCTTGGCCTTGGCCGCACCGGTTTCCATTCCTTTGCCAAAATCCACGACGTAAAGATGGTCGTCTGAATCCATCACAAAGCCGCGCCGGGTGCTGATCACTTTACACAGAACACCGGGCAGGTGTTGATCCAGCCAAAGCAGCTTGTACTCGACTTTGAGCGGTTCAGCAGGTGTCGCGGGCAGATGCTCCGGCTTCCACATGGCGACGATGTTGTCCCAGGTTTCTTCACCGCTGGACAGTTCGACGAGTGTCACCGCACCTTTGCCAAATCCGCTCACCGGTTCCACCCACACCGCCGGACGACGATGGTAGTTGGCTTCAAGATCCTGGAAGTTGTTGAAGTCACGATCCCGCTCCGCAAGGCCGAAACCCTTGAGGTTGCTCGTCTCGAAAATGCTCAAGCGCATGTCACGGCTGACGTCCAGCGGACGCCAGATTGACGGCCCATCTTTGATTTCGACCTGCAAGCCGTCCGAATCATGCACCTCGGGCCGGAAATCATAGGGTTTTGGATGCGAGTTCTCGCCGAACCAGAACATGCTCGAGAATGGTGCGATGCCCAGCATCTTCACCGGCTTGCGCAGATGCAGTGTGGCCTTGATCCGCATCTCCGTGCTGATTCCGGGAATGGATTCAAACTCATACGCGCCGGTGACGCTTGGCCCATTGAGCAGTGCGAGCAGTTTGAAAGACTTGTCTCCCACCTTCGACTGCTGGAACCAGAAATGCGTGAAGTCGGGGAACTCTTCCGGTTCACCGCCGATCGTATTTACCGCCACGCCGCGCGCGGAGATGCCGTAGCCAAGCTGTGTCGTCACAGCGCGGTAGTAACTGGCTCCCATGAAAACCATGAATTCGAAGGGTTGCTTCAACATGGAGTCCGGTGCCAGCACACGAAAACCGGCGTAGCCGACGGGATTCTTCGCACCCGCAGGCACCTTGAGCTCACCATAGTCAAAATGGCTGCCATCAAACGGCACACCGACGGTCTGGGGTTCCTTGATATTGTAAAACACGACCGGTTTTTTGAACATCCAGCCCGGGTGAAAAAACTCGACACGGAAGACGTCGCCCTGGTCGGCAAACAAGGCCTTGTCACGCACAAAACGAATCTGCCGGTGACCGTCGTACTTCAGTCCCTCGAAAAACGGGTCCAGTTGCTGCGTCGGCGCCTGATAGGGCTGCAGTGCCAGTTGAGCGGCCACTTTTTCGAGATCGGCAAAGCTTTTGACCGACTCGAGGGCGATTTGGGCCAGGCTCGGCGACGCGGAAAGGACCAGGGCTGCAAACGGGAGGATGAATTTCATGCGAGAGGGGTGCGCTAGGATGCAGCACACAGAGTGCCAGTCAACCGGCGTGGCAGGTCATGCTCAGCCTCTGGAGCTCATGGCAATCCAATGATTTTCAGCCTGCGGAACTCCAATGCGCCCGCCTTTTCACCTTCAGGACCACCCGATTCCCCGCCCAGACCGAAGGTCTGTTTTTCTTCAGCGATGCAGGGATGGCTCGCGGTGATGGTCTTGCCATCGATCGTGGCGGTGATGGTTTCGCCTTTGAATTCTATCTTCACGCGATGCCAGTCACCCACGGTCAGGATGTTGGGCTGTTTGAGGAGGTCCACGTGCTCACCCATCCTCGGATGGCCAAGGATGCGCAGCGCATCCTTGCTCATGACGAGGTGGACGATGTGTCCACGCTCCTGTGAACCATTGAAAATGATGCCGGCAAAGGTCGCTTTGCCTTCCAGCCGAAAGTCGCATTCGATGACGGCGTCTTTGAGCGGAAATTTACGCACCTTCACCGGGCCATGCCTGCGCGGGCCTGATTCAAAACCGCGCAGCACACCGTCCTTTGCCGTCCAGGTTCCCAGCCCCCAGTACCAGTCTTTGGATAGTTCAGAGGTGAACGATTCTTCGAGCAAGGTTTGGGGCTCAGCACTTTGTATGTCAACCCCAAGAAAGTTTAGCAGCACAAAGAGGGCGACGGTGAATCTCATGAAGTGCCAGCCGCTCATGGCTTCGTCTCACCGCTGATCTTGAGATTGCGCACTTTCACGGACTTACCGGCAGCGAGCCAGCTTCTCACCTTTGGTGTCGCGAAAAACGGATGCTGGGCCTTCAGTTCCTGGCCGTCGAGATTGGCGGCCATTTGATCGCCCTGCCATTCGACGCGCAGTTTGTGCCACTCTCCTGCTTTCACCGTCATCGGCAGCTTGGCAATGGTGTGCGAGGGCGTCACGGAATCTTCGGCGATGCTCAGCCCTCCTCCCACAACCACCACACGGCCCACATGTTTGTTGGAATCACAGCCCACAAGAAAGCTGCCCGGACCTTCGATCAGAAACTCCACTTCGAACGTGGCGCTGGCCAGCCCCACCTTGTGATGCAGCACCGGGATGTGCTTCTGCTCCGGCAGATCCAGCACGCTCAGCACCCCGTCCTGCGGCGTCCATTGTCCTTTGCCAATGCTGAAACTGGCGTCCAGCGGCGTCTTGAAATCTGGTGTGGCAAGGACTGGCAGAACATGGTCGTGCAACAGGGGTTTGGTTTCCTGGGCCAGAGCGGCTGAGACGATGGTCAGTGCTAGAGAAGCAGCGAATAGGGAGCGGAGATTCATGGAATGGTGAGTGAAGCCCACGACGGAGCTTCTCAGGAGCAAACGCCATTCACCACATTTTCTAGCGGCTCATTGCGCACTGCGGCAAGGGCGATGCGGGCGGAGGTGCTGCGCATTTCGATTTTGCTCTCGACGCTGCAAAACGCGGCGTGGCAGGTGGCGATGAGATTTGGTGTCGCGGCTTCTTTTTCGGAGCGCAGCGGCTCGTCTTCAATGACGTCGAGCCCAGCACCTGCGATGCGATTTTCGTACAGAGCAGCGAGGATGGCGGTTTTCTTGATGACTCCACCGCGCGCGGTATTCACGACAAAGGTGGAAGGTTTGAGGAGGGCCAGTTCGCGCTCGGCAATAAGGTGCCGCGTTTCTTCGTTCAACGGACAGTGCAGCGAAAGGACATCGGTCTGCGCGAGGAGTTCGTCGAGGGTGCGCACACGGGTGATGCCGACGGCTTTGTCCGCACCATTGGCAAGATAGGGATCGTGGAAGATGACGCGGAAGCCGAGGGCTTTGGCGCGAAGGGCCGTCGCAGTGCCGATGCGCCCGAGGCCGACGATGCCGAAGGTGAGGGTGCTGAGGCGGCGGAGCTTCGGTGTGACTCGGATGTTCCAGCCGAGTTGCTTGGCCTCGGCATCCAGTGGCAGGATTTGACGGCACAGTGCCATGGCGAGAGCGATGGCATGGTCTGCGACCTCTTCGGTGCCGTAATCCGGCACGTTGCACACAGCGATGCCACGCTCACGCGCCGCAGCGACGTCCACGCTGTCGAATCCAACACCATTGCGGATGATGGCACGGCAGTTCTGGAGTTTCGCGATGCCTTTGGCCGTGAGCGGCATGTTGTGCCAGATGATGATGGCGTTGGCCTGATAAACCTCGTCAGTGAAATCGGCATCAGTTTCGCAAAGCGTGCGTGTGACGCGTGCGGCACCGCCGATGATCTGGCGTTCGATGGTGGATTCAGGATCACCTTGTGGGGAGGTGGTCCAGTCGATGATGGCGATGTGGGGTTGGGACATGAAAGGAGTGATGGAGTGGAGTTTCAGGGAGCATTCGGCCCGACTTTGTCAGCGGTCAGGAGTGTGCGAACGGCGGTCTCTTGGCTGAATTCTTCGGCACCCATGTCATAGCGGCTTGTTCGTGCATGACCAAAGATGTCATCTGTTATCTGGGTGGAATCTTCGACGGCAGAGTTGATCGCTGGGCTTTGGGCTGTCAGCCGCCATAGCCCATTATCCGCCAGCAGCATATGAGGATCTGCGAAGCGAAACCAACGTGCCCAGTCTGATGTGGAGACTGGCTCAACAGCAAACCCTAGATTGTCATGGGCTTGCAGATCACGAACACGCCCGAGATTGATGAGCGGTGTGGTCATCGGCTTGGTGCGCACGACCAGGTTGTTGATGAAGACGCAGGCGTTGGGGGTATGCTGCCGTCCCTTTTCTTCTTTCTCAAAACCAAACTGGAGGGGAGAGCAGTCCACCCAGGTGTTGAAGGCTATCCAGCACCGCGTTGGGGCCGCCGCCGTGTTGTCGTCGTATTTTTTACCGATGTTATCTGTCGTGGGTACATCGTACATGCCGGGGATTAAAGTAAAAGGCGCTTCGTGGCGTCTGCCGGTCAGTCCAGCAAAGTAGTTGTTAAAAACGCGGTGCTCGAAGCCATAGAGCTTGATGCCGCCAAACGCAGGACCGCTTTCAGTGGCGACGATGAAGTTACCGGAGGCCACGTTGCGATTGCCTAGACGCATGCAGATCGCGCCGCGACAATTGAGGATGGTGTTGTTGCGTACGATGTTGTCCGAGGACTTCAGTGACATAAGTTCATCCTCGCCATTGCAGTGTTCTAGGAGGTTCTCCTCGATGGTCGTGAACGAACTCTGGCCGGACGCGCCCAGATCATTGCCGCCGGTGCGGATGGTCTCATGGCCGTTTTCGCCATTGGCAAAGACCACGTCGATGAAATGATTGTGGTCGATGCGATCATGCTGCGAGCAGACCAGCGCAGCGTCATCGCCACGAACGAAGACCGGGCTGCCGCGATTGACTTTGTGCTCAAACAAATTATGATCGATGCGGTTCTCCCCGCTGCTGGCGCCGTCCACGGTCACCCAGTGCTCCCAGTGGCGCGGCTTGGCCCGCTCGACTGGGCGAAAGATGTTTCGCGTCACGCGAACGTGATGGCAGTTTTCGAGCAGCACCGACTGCTGATCGGCGTCATTTTCAAAGACAAAGCCTTCGAGAACGACGTGTTCACAGTCTTTGAGGATGAACCCGGCAGCGCCTGCGATCAACGCTTTGCCGCGATGCTGCGCACGAAGCACGATGGGCTTTTCCGCAGTGCCCTTTTTCCCCACAATTTTGGTCCCACCTTTGGCGGCGTAGGTGCCATCTAAAAATTCGATGACCGAGCCGGGGGCCAACGAGGAGAAGACTTTACTGAAGGAGCCAACGGAATCAACGACTTCAGAATTGGCGGTGGCAGCCGTCAGCAGCAGAGATGTCAGGAGTGCGGGGAAATGTGTTATCTTCATTTCAAGAAGGCGACAAACTGTGAAACTCACCCGTGTCTTCCAGAAAAATACACTCTCATGCCAGGATGTCCTTGATGACATGCCCATGCACATCGGTGAGACGGCGCTGGATGCCGTTGTGGTAGAAGCTGAGTTTTTCGTGGTCGATGCCGAGCTGGTGCAGTGCGGTGGCGTGGAGATCGTAGCAGTAGGCTGGATTCTCCGCGGCTTTGGAGCCGAGGTCATCGGTGCTGCCATACGCTGTGCCGCCCTGAACGCCGCCGCCGGCCATCCAGGCGGTGAAAGCGCCAGGGTTGTGATCGCGCCCCTTGCCTTGCGCGGCAGGCTGGCGACCAAATTCGCTGGTGCAGATGACGAGGGTGCTGTCGAGCATGCCGCGTGATTTCAAATCCCGCAGCAGAGCCGCAGCGCCGGTGTCGAGCACCTGTCCCCAGTAGCCGTGGTCGCGCACGAGGTCTTCGTGGCTGTCCCAGTTCGGGCGTATCTTTTTCGCCGTGGTGTTTTCGGCACCGCAATAAATCTGCACGAAACGCACGCCACGCTCGACAAGCCGACGCGCCAGCAGACACTGCCTGCCAAAGGGGCCGATGTCTTCATGATCGAGCTGGTAGATCTGCTTGGTGATATCCGTTTCGCCCCGCAGGTCGGTGACCTCGGGCGCGCTGAGTTGCAGACGTGCCGCGAGTTCATATGCGGAGATGCGAGCTTCGAGCTCTGTATTGCCTGTGCGCTCGGCGGCATGGGCACGGTTGAGGGTTTGCAGGAATTCACGGCTCGTTTGCTCGGTGTCGCCGCGCAGTTGCGCGAAGCTTTTGGGCGGAAACAGATCGGCGATGGGAGGTTTTTCAGCATCGGTCTGCAGGGTCGTGCCCTGATGCACGGCGGGAAGAAAGCCTGCGCCCCAGTTAATCACACCACCAGGCGGCAGGCCACGCTGATCAGGCAGCACAACGAAGGCTGGCAAGTTCTCGCTCTCGCTGCCGAGTCCATAGGTGACCCATGCGCCCATGCTGGGAAAGCCGGGCAGGATGAAGCCGGTGTTAGCCATGAACATGGCAGGGCCATGCAGCGCGCTCTTGCTCTGCATCGAGTGAATGAAGGCCATGTCATCGACGCAGGTCGCGAGCTGCGGGAAGAGATCGCTGATCCAGCGCCCGCACTGACCGTGCTGGCGAAACTGCCAGTAGCTGCCCTGGCAGTTGCCCGGTTTGGAGGCGAAGAACTGCATCTTGCCATCGGGGTCGAAGGGTTTGCCGCTGCGCTTGGCAAGCTCCGGTTTGTAGTCCCATGAATCCACATGGCTGAGGCCGCCGGGGCAAAAAATTTGAATCACCGCACGTGCCTTGGCGGGCAAGGGCGGACGTTTGGCCGCAAGCGGATTCGTCGCGGCCTGCGCCTCGCTCAACATCGTCGAGAGCGCCACACCTCCCAGTCCACCCCCGAGCTCCCAGAGGAAATCACGACGTGAGACTGCTTGTTTGCGGCGGTGGCAGGGGAAAGCGGAGTTCATGGCAAAGGAATTGTTGTTTGCGACAGCACATTATTCTGTGCTAGAATGTGTTTATGAATCTGGTTCTTGATCAAGACATCGTCAGTCTCACCGATTTCGCGCGCCGGACGCGTGAGCATACTGCGGAGCTCAAGAAACATGGCAGGCCGCGCGTGCTCACTCACAACGGGAAGGCGGCGGCTGTGGTGCTCTCCGTGGCGGCCTATGAGGAGCTTGCCCATGATGCAGAGGAAAGACGGGCTGATATGGAACTGAAGTCCATCCTCGAAGCCTACGCCAAAGGAAAGCGAGGGACTCCAGGACCTCTTGCTTTCCAGCAAATTCGGCAGCGTGCAGCGAAACGTAGATCCGCCAAATGAGCTTTCGCTGGGAACTCTCCGACGAGGCAGAGATCGCTGTCGAAGAACAGCTGGCCTGGTATGAGTCAGATGACAAGCACGGCGGAGCGCAACTCGGCGACAGGTGGCTTGAAAGCCTGGAGCAAGCTTTGTCCAAACTCGCGGGAGCTCCATTTCGACATGGTATGGCTCCAGAAAACGAGCGCTGGAATCCGGAGGTGAAGATCCGTCAAATGCTCTTCCGACCATGGAAAACCGGCATCGGCTGGCGCGTGCTCTACACCATCGACGAAGATGACACACTCGTAAGCGTGCTTCAGATCCGACACGAACGCCGCCGTTGGTTGTTCGAAGAGGAAGATGAAGATTAGTCCACATAAACAAACTCGTTCGTGTTGATGAGCATGCGGCAAAGGGCAAACAGGCCCTGATCGGCAATGAGATGGGTGGCGGCGCTTTGTTCTTCGGTCTTGGGTTCTCTTTGCAGACACAACAAGAAGGCCCGGCGGATGGCGGCTGCGCGTGAGTCGGTTTCGTTTTCGATGCGGGTGACGAGGTTCCCGGCCTGCTGCAGCATGAACTCATTGTTGCTCAACGTGAGCGCCTGCAGCGCTGTGGTGGTTTGTGCGCGGGCCGGGGTGAAATTCGCGGGATCTGGACAGTCGAGCGTGGACATGAACTGATGCGGCGTGGTGCGCACCACAAAGCGGTAGATGCTGCGCCTCAGCAGTTCAGGTTTGTCGGGCGTGATGTAGTCGTAGATGGGGGCGTAGGCTTCGGTGAAATTGAAATCACGATAGCCGGGGCCGCCCATCGCCGGGTTCAAGGTGCCTGCGACACTCAGCACCGCGTCGTGCACGGATTCGGCATCCAGGCGGCGCGGGTTCTGCCGCCAGAGCAGGCGATTCTGGGCGTCCAGACGACCAGCCGTGTCATTGTGCGAAGTGGACTGCTGCTGGTACGCGGCGCTCATGACGATGAGCTTGTGCATGTGTTTTAAAGACCAGCCGCTGCGCAAAAATTCAGCGGCCAGCCAGTCGAGCAGTTCAGGATGCGATGGCTTGTCACCACCGAGGCCGAAGTCGCTGGGCGTGGTGACGATGCCCTGGCCGAAGTGATGATGCCAGAGACGGTTCACGAGCACACGGCGCGTGAGAGGATTGTCGGGGTGGGTGATCCACTCGGCCAGCGCGCGGCGGCGCTGACCTTCAGGCATGGCGTTCGTGCCGAAATCAATGCTGGCGTGTTTGGCCCAGGCAAAAGCACCGGGCTGCACTTCCTGCTGTGGGTCTTCGGGATTGCCGCGACGCTGCACCTGGATCGTGGCAGGCTTGGCCTCACTGACGACGGCATAGACTTTGGCCGGCTCTTGCAGAGCTTTGAGAGAGGCGTCGAGTTTGACGGCTTTTGCGCGCTGTTGTTTCAACTGTTCCTGCTCGGCAGAGCTGAGCCTGCTGTGCTCCGCCTCAGGCACCAGCCGGGCATCGCCGAGGAAAAGCAGATCGCTGCTGATGCCATCTCCGCCGTCGGTGGCGATGAGTGTGAGGGTTTTCGCTGTCGCAGGAATGGCAATGTCCAGGTGTGTGAACTCGTCCTTGCGCAATTTGAGCTTCTGAAACTTGAGCTCGTTATCCACAAAAACCGTGAAGTCCGCGCGTGAAGCTGCGGCGCTCATATCGGCACCGAAACCGAGAGCGGCAGTGAAATGCATCATGCCGAGGCCGCTGCTCTGGCGAATTTTCGCGAGATCAAAGGTGATGCCGCTGTTGGCATGCAGACCGAGAATGGAGTGCTCCTTCTCCGCGTAATCCACCCCGCCGATCTTGGTGCTGCGTTGCGCATTCAGCGGACCGTTGCGGATCGCATCCCAGGTGTGGCCGCTGGTGGCTGGCAGTCCTTTAACCTCCTGCTTGGCAGCCACCGGCACCGGATTGCGGCCATCTGGCACGAACACCCAAGACACTCCGCGATCCGCGTCCTTCACCTCGGCGGGCCACTCGATGCGTTGCAGCCGGTTCGTCTGAATGTCGCGATTGTAGCCGAGTTTGCCGGTGGTCAAATTGCCCGTGCGCAAGTCAATGCCACGACCTTTGACACCACCGCCCACCATGTCGGCGAGATCGAGACCCTCACCGGCAAGTTTGGCGATCCGGGCACGCGCGGCTGCCAGCTCCTGAGTGAGGCGTGCTTTCTCACCAGCGAAGCGCTTTGCTTCCGCACTGTCCACTTCGTGATCTCCGCGTTTTACACCAGCAAACACGGCCCATAGCCGGTAGTACTCCTCCTGTGTGACGGGATCGAGCTTGTGATCGTGGCAGCGTGCGCAGTTGATCGTGACGCCCATCGTGGAGGTGATGACCTGCGTGACCATGTCATCGAGATCTCCCGCACGTGCGGCGCGTCTGAGCATATCGCTCTTGGTTTCCACCTGACCGACATAGTCCCACGGACCGGCAGCAAGGAAGCCGGTGGCAATGACAGCGTGCGGATCATTTGGCGCGATCACATCTCCCGCGATCTGTTCGCGGATGAACTGGTCGTAGGGCTTGTCGGCATTGAGCGATTCGATGACGTAGTCGCGATAGCGCCATGCATTCGGGCGCAGCTGGTCGCGCTCAAAGCCGTGCGTGTCGGCGTAATGGGCAATGTCGAGCCAATGCCGTGCCCAGCGCTCGCCGTAGTGGGTGGAGTGCAGCAGTTCATCCACCAGTTTCTCGTATGCCTTGGGGTCCTCGTCCTTCACGAACCTCTCCACCCGCTCTGGAGTCGGTGGCAGGCCGACGAGATCAAAGCTCAGGCGACGAATCAAGGTGCGGCGATCCGCCGCGGGGGACATCGTCAGTTTTTTTCTGCGAGCTTCGCGTTGATCAGCGAGTCAATGGAGGCGTCTTTGACCGCTCGCACGGGCTGCACGGACCAATGCTGGAGGCGTTTGTCCACGGCGGCAGCTTTGTCGGCGGCGTTTTCGGGCCACACGGCTCCTGCGCTAATCCACGCCTGGAACAGCGCGACCTGCGCTGGCGAAAGCGGCGCCCCCTTCGGCGGCATGCGCTCGTCGTCATCGGTGGAATGGATGCGCTGGAATAGCAGGCTCTTGGCTATGTCTCCCGCCACGATGGCCAGCCCATCGTGACCGCCTTTGAACGCAAAGATTTTGGCATCGAGACGCAGCTCGCCCTTCTGCTTCTTCTCGCCGTGGCACTCAACGCAGTGCTGTTGCAGCAGAGGACGGACGTCCTGGTCGAAATCGACCGCTAGGGCCGGGGCGGCAGCCAGGAGGATGAAGAGGGTGGTTTTCATCGTTTGGTTTTCGCTTTGGCGGCCAGATCGCGTGCAGCCTCGTCCATGTGGTGCTTCATCGCCTTGGCGGCGGCATTGGCATCGTGCGCAGCCACCGCATTCAGGATGGCTGCATGGTGGTCGATGGCGCGCTGCCTGCCGACATTGCCAATCGTCACGCGACGGCTCTCACGCCCAAGATCCGCCAGCGATTCGAGCATCAGCTTCATGATCTCGTTGCCAGCGATGCGGGCCAGCGTGCGGTGGAAGTCGATGTCCGCCTCGACGGCTTCGTCGTGGGTCTGAGCCGCCAGCAGGCGCTCATGAATGCCTCGCAACTGCTTCAAATCGGTGGCCTTGGCCTTCAGGACGGCCTGACGCGCGATCTCCGGTTCGATGGCTGCGCGGGCCTCGCTCAACTGACGCAACCGTTCCTGCAGTTCGGGGAGCAAGATGGCCAAGGAACCGCTCAAAGGCTTGTGCAGCCGGTTCACCGCGCGAATGCCGCTGCCGTGGCGGATTTCCAGCAGGCCCTGGATTTCGAGCCTCTTTGTTGCCTCACGCAGAACCGTGCGGCTCACGCCGAGGCGTTCGGCCATCAGGCGCTCCGGCGGCAGTTTGCCGTCCCCGGAATCGACCTCGTCGCGCAGTTGGCGCGCGAGACGTGAGCACACCTGCTCGACGAGAGAAGGGGTGGGTTTAAGCGGCAATATGGTCATAGAATTGGTAGGAGGTCATACCAATTACGTGATGATTGCAGGATTCTTTCGCGATGTCTTCCATGGGGATCGGCCAAAGCCATTCTCATCATCGCAGCACTTGAAGCTTGAGCACCCGCCTGAACGCTGGACAGTGGTACGCATGCCTTTCCGTGACACATTGCTGAATCTCGCCATCACCTGCGTGCTGGTGCTGATCATCGTGCTTGTGGCGGTGCTGCTGAAGGAGAGCCGACCCCCGCCGTTGCAAGCGTTGCCCGTGTCGGTGGCCCAGGTGCCGCCGGGTCAGGCGGCGTCAGACGCCGGTCGGGTGCCGCTGCAGCAGTTCAAGATCTTCCCCAAGGCCAAATTGATCGAAAGCCGCGCCAACGAGGCAGATACGCTGCGCATCAAAGTGAGCGATACGGAGGACGAACACATCTTCGTCCTCTACTACGTCGATGCGTTGGACGCTTCGCTGATCCATCCGCAGCGCGTCCAGGAGCAGGCGCGCTATTTTGGCGTGAGCAGCCAGCGCGTCATCGAGGAAGGGCAGAAAGCGGCGCAATACGTGGCGCAACTGCTCAAGGATCATCCCTTCACTGTAATGACACGCTGGGAGGAGGTGCCCGGCCTCAGCCGCTACTACGCACTGATTCTGGTGGAGACCAAGCCTGGCAAGCAGGTGTATCTGGCGGATCTGCTGGTGCAGTTGGGCTATGCCCGTGTGGCAGGTGTGACATCCAGCCTCCCAGCGGATGCACGCTCGATCAACGACTACGCGCTGGAGCTGCAGGATCTGCGGCGGCGAGCGCAGCAGAACAAAGCGGGTATCTGGGCGGCTTCGAAGCTCTGAGCCTAGGCCCATCCAGCCCGAAACTCTGGCATTGATGAATCATGATGCGTTGATACGATGGCTTCACCTTGGCCTCCGTCCTTAAATCACTCAGTCTCATTGCCGACCCTACGCGGGTGCGGCTGCTGTTGCTGCTCAAGCAGGAAGAGCTGAGCGTGGCGGAACTCCAGGAGGTGCTGTCACTGCCACAGTCCAACATCTCCGCCCAGCTCGCCAAATTGAAGACGGCAGGACTGGTGAGCGACCGCCGCAGCGGCAAGAACCGCATGTACCAGCTCGATGAACCCGGTGCCAAAGACCAGCCGACCCATGCTCATTTTCTTGCCCTGCTGGAAGCGGCGGGCGCTGAACTGCGCGAGGTGACCAAGGATGCCGAAGCGCTGCAAATCGTACTGCGCAAGCGGGCGCATACGGCGAAGGCCTACTTTGACGCGCTGGCGGGCAAGTTTGGCCGCCACTACATTCCCGGCCGGTCCTGGAAGGGCCTGGGCGAGACCCTGCTCAAGCTCATGCCGCCGCTGGTCATTGCCGATCTCGGGGCAGGTGAGGGCACGCTTTCCCAACTGCTTGCCGAACGGGCAAAGAAAGTGATCGCTGTCGATAACAGCGAGAAGATGGTGGCCTATGGCGCGGAGCTGGCCCAGAAGCACGGTTTTGCGAACCTCGAATTTCGCCTCGGTGACATTGAAGCACCTCCGATCCCGCCGCTGAGTGTGGATCTGGTCTTCCTCAGTCAGGCTTTACACCATGCACAGAATCCGGAGAAAGCGCTCAAAGCCGCGCTGACCATCCTGCGCCCGGGTGGCCGCATCGTGGTGCTGGACCTCTTAAAGCACCAGTTTGAGCAGGCACGCGATCTCTATGCCGATGTCTGGCTTGGCTTTTCCGAAAGCGATCTCCACGACATGCTCAGCACCGCAGGATTCAAAAAGATCGAGACCAGCGTGGTGCATCGCGAGAGCAAAAGTCCGCATTTTCAGACGATCCTGGCGCTCGCTGAGAGGGAAAACCGCGTCACTTCGACGGGGCACTGGGTGGGCTCTTGACGCGGGCCGCAGGCACTGTCATACCATTTTGCAGCAGGGTGAGGCCATTGATCTGTTGCTTGTCATCACGTGTGAAAACGAGCACGGCCTTCACCACATCGTATTCAAAACGGTCGGGCGAGGTTTCAAACACCGGCACCGCTGGCTGGCCATCAAGCTGTGCAAAGAGCGTGTTTGCCTGCACGGTAACCTTCAGCGGCTTTAAGCCCATCAATGCATACTCACCCACGTAGGGCTGCAGCTCTTTGTCGGGCCGCAGTTTGTACTCCGGCGGCGCGGCGCTGCTGCGCTTGGCAGTGATTTCATTGCCGTTTTGAAACAGCGTCAACGACTGCACCAACCCCTCACGACGATTGAAGGCAATTTCCGCCGCCACGGCCTTGTAGAAGAAGCGGTCCGGGGCTTTGGCAAAAGCACGCAGAAACGGCTGCCCGGTAAGATTCACGTAGAGCCTGCCTTCACGCAGGAGCACGGTGAAGCGGGAGTCGTGGTCGAGCTCATAGACGCCGGGATACTGCTTCAGCGTATCCGCAGAAAGGCTGACTTCCTTTTGCGCCGCCGGATCCACCGGCTTGGCGGTGGATGTGGCCAGAATCACCATCGAACCAGACAGTCCCGTGTTGTTGATCAACACGACGCGAACGATCCCCTTGGCAGGAATCACCTGCAATCCGGAACAATACCCACCGGTGCCACCATCATGATGCAGGGTTGCATCACCGTCGAATTTGCCCAGAAACACGCCGAGACCTATCTGACTGCCATGAGCCGCCGCGTCAGCCTGCGGTGCCAAAGCGAGCCCAAAAGCCTCACGTAATGGCGTTTTGTCAGGATGCAGCATGGCCTCACCCAGCTTCATTAAATCTGCCGCCGTACTTCGCAAAGCACCGCAGCCAGCCAGGGCGGCAAAATGCCACGGCTTCAGTTCTTTGCTGTCTCCAGCATGGGGTTTGGCGACTGGCAACCTGGCATCGGGATTCACAGCGGTGTCGTTCAAACCCAGCGGCTGGCAGATTTTTTCCACCACCGCTTTATCCCACGGCATCTGATACACTCCGCCCAGCAGATAACCCAGAAGCCCCATGCCCAGGTTCGAGTAGCTGCATGAAAAAGGGCCTTCACCTTCAAGTTTGGCGGTGGAGAGAAAATTCAGCAGCGGCTTCTCATCATAATTTGCAAACGGATCTTCCTCGGTCGTGTCAGCGCCCATGTTGTCAGGCATGCGTGGCAGACCGCTGGAGTGGGTGGCCAGTTGCTTCAGCGTTATCGCCGCGACGCGGGGATCCGTAAACTTTACCTGCCCTGCCAGCAGACTGCCCATCGTCGTCTCCAGCGTCACTTTCTTCTCCACCACCGCCTGTGCCAGCAGCAGGCCCGTGAACACCTTGGTGATGGAACCAATCTCAAAAACCAGCTTCTCCGGCGGCATGCCGCCCGCTTCGGGTGCAGAGCCGGTGACGGCATATTTTACATCGTCGGCCACGCGCTCGCCTGTGACGATGCACCCGGCTTTGAGCTGATTGCCGAACTGCGCAGCAGCCTCGGCCAGCGTGCGGGCTTGAACGGAGTTTGCGGCCATGGACAGACCCAGCAGCGCCCAGGAAATGAATTTCATAGCCGCGACGCTACAAAACTCTCCCGCAAACAGCAAGGCGTCTCGTTGACGTGATGCGCTTTCCCGCCTCCAATGCCTTCCTGTGAGAGACACCCTGGAAGACATCGAAAACTTCGTCATCGACGTGGTGATCAACAACCGCCGTGGCATCCGCGCTTCGCTGCTGCGGGTCGTGTTCCGTGGCCTTTCGGGCATTTATTCAGCGGTGGTGCGAACCCGGCTTTATCTATACCGCCACCGCTACATCCATGACCATCACCTGGGCGTGCCGGTCATCAGCGTGGGCAATCTCACCGTCGGCGGTACTGGCAAAACCCCGGTGGTGGAAATGCTGGCCAAGGCACTGCACGAGCATGGTCGCCGCGTGTGCATTCTGAGCCGGGGCTACAAGAGCAAGCGGCAGAAAAAACTGCCGTTTACGAAGAAACTGGCCGCACGCTTCGGCTTCATTCCCAAGCCCCCGGAACCCCTGCCGCGCATCGTCTCCGATGGTGAAAAGGTGCTGCTCGATTCACACAACGCGGGTGACGAACCCTTCATGCTGGCGAAGAACTGCCCCGGCATTCCGGTCGTGGTGGATAAAAACCGCGTGAAGGCCGGCGCGCATGCGATTCAGCGCTTCGGTGCCGATGTACTCGTGCTGGATGACGGCCTGCAGTACCTCAAACTCAAGCACCGGCACGACATTGTGCTGATCGACAAAACGGCGGTGTTCGGCAACAACGGCCACATGCTGCCCCGCGGAACGCTGCGCGAACCGCCACGCAGCCTGCGCCGCGCCAGCTACATCTTCATCACCAAGTCCGACGGCGACAGCGAGGATGTCATCAAGCAGATCCGCCGCTACAACCGCGCCGCCGAGATCATCGAGTGCCGCCATCGCGCGATGCATTTCGAAAACATTCACACCGGCGAGCACCTGCCCATCGACGGGCTGCGCGACAAATTTGTGGGCGCACTTTCTGGCATTGCCGTGCCGGAAAGCTTTGAAAACGGCCTGCGCAAACTCGGCGCGAAGGTCGAGGTCATCGCTCGTTTCGCAGATCATCATCGCTTTCGCGGACCAGATCTGAAGAATTTCGTGGAACGCTGCGTGCGGCGTGACGTGCATTGCATGGTCACCACGGAAAAGGATTATGTGCGCTTCCCCAAGCTGCCCGTCGCCGACATCCCGTTTTACTTCATGCGCGTGGAAATCGAGATCATTCGCGGACGGGACATCTTTGACAAGATGGTGCGCCTCATCGCCGAGCCGCGCCGGGTGCCTGCGGGGGTGCTTCCCGCTGATTTCATGGAGTCCTCGTAATGAGCACGGAAAATCCAGGCATGGCCGAAGTGCGTGTGCACAAGGTGACCACCACTGGCGGCAGCAGCGAAGTCAGCGATGTGACCGCCCGTGAAGAGCCGCTCGAAATCCGCGTCGAAGGCCGTTCCGTGGCCGTGGTGATGCGCACGCCGGGGCATGACGAAGAACTCGCCGCCGGGTTCCTCGTCAGTGAAGGCGTGGTGCAGCGCCCGCGCGACATTCTTGAAGTCTCGCAGTGCCCCAGCACCAACAACAAGCATGGCAACATCGTCGATGTGCTGCTCGGTGGTGCCGTGGTGAACTGGGACTCACTCACGCGCCATGTCTTCAGCGCTTCCAGTTGCGGGCTGTGCGGCAAGACCAGCATCGAGAGCGTGTTTCAGCAATTTCCCGCGGTGAAAGAAGACTGGCATGTTTCGCCTAAATTGATCGCCAGCCTGCCTGACAAACTGCGTGCCGCGCAGGAAACTTTTGCCAAAACCGGCGGGCTGCATGCGAGCGGTCTCTTTGACCTCGATGGGAATCTAATGGTGCTGCGTGAGGACGTGGGCCGTCACAATGCCCTCGATAAAATCCTCGGCTACGCTTTGCAGCGCGACCTGCTGCCGCTGGACCGGCACATCCTCCTGGTAAGTGGCCGTGTGTCGTTTGAGATCATTCAAAAGGCCCTGGCAGGAGGCATCCCTCTCGTGGCGGCCATTTCAGCGCCCAGCAGTCTCGCCGTCGATTTCGCCCAGGAGGCGGGCCAGACGCTCATCGGCTTTCTGCGGGGGGAAACCATGAATGTTTACACCCATCCACGACGTGTGGAGATGTCTGCATGAAACCAGTTCAACTCACAGTCTTCATCATCTGGGGGGCACTTTGCAGCTCGATCTGCCTTTATGCCGTCATGATGAGTTCCATAAGCTTCGCTCCAGCTCATGGCGCTACCATAACTTTCGAACTGGTGATCGCCCTTGCTGCCGGTAGTGCGGCAGCCCTGAGTTTTTTAATGCGCAAACTTCTGCTCGGGGGATTCACCACCGGTGTACTCAGCCTGGATGAACCAGCGCATCGAGGCCGTTTCGTGGCAGGGAATGTCGTGGTCTTTGCACTGAGTGAAGGCGTTGGCGTGCTAGGATTTCTCAACGGCATTCTCTCGAATGGAAAGGGCGAGGCCTGGTTGCCCTACATCGGCCTCGCGTTCATTTTGATGCTCGCGCACATCCCGCTGCCTTCGCGTTTCAAACCTGCTGCATGAACGGCTACTTTGATCACAACGCCACCACGCCGCTGCATCCCGCCGCACGTGAGGCCTGGCTGCGGGCCAGCGACAAGCACTGGCACAATCCTTCGAGCCTTTACCGCGATGCCGGGCTGGCAAGCCAGCAGCTTGAATCGGCACGTGAACGCCTGGGCACGCTGATCGGTGCAGAGGCAGAACGCATCGTGTTCACCTCGGGTGCCACGGAATCAAACAACGCCTTGTTTGCCACGCTTCCTGCTGATGCCGTCGTTGTGATCTCCGCCATAGAACACCCGAGTGTGCGTGAGGCTGCGCGTGGTCGTAACGTGGTGGAACTGCCGGTGAATGCAGACGGTGTTGTTGAGACCGACGACCTGATGCATCTCATCACTGCCAAACGTCCCGCACTCGTCTCCGTGATGGCGGCGAACAACGAAAGCGGTGCCTTGCAGCCCTGGCATGAGATAGCCGCGCTCTGCCGTGAGCATGGCGTGCTGTTTCACACGGATGCCGCGCAATGGCTCGGTAAGCTCGATGCCACGAAGCTTGGTGATTGCGATTTCATCACTGGCAGCGCGCATAAATTCGGCGGCAGCAAAGGCTGCGGCTTCCTGGTGCTGCCCCAACAGGATTCGCGCCTCGGCTTCATCCGTGGCGGCCCGCAAGAACACGGACGGCGTGCGGGCACCGAAAACTATCCGGCCATTGAGGCCATGGTGACGGCCCTGGAATCGATCACCCCAAGATTAAGTGAGGTCGAACGCACGCAAAGCGCACTACGGGATGCCTTCATCGCGGCACTGCGTTTGCGTTTCGATCCCCTGCGGGTGATCAGCGAGTCTGCCTCACGACTTTGGAACACCGTGCTCATGGTGATGCCGGAGCATGACAATCTGAAATGGCTCACGCGCCTGTCGCGTCGCGGTTTCAGCATCTCCACGGGGTCAGCCTGCAGTTCCGGCAAGGAAGGCTCTTCAGTCGTGGTGACCGCACTTGGTGCCAGTGCAGAAGAACTGAAACGCGTGGTGCGCATCAGCAGCGGCTGGGACACGACAGCGACGGACTGGCAGGCGCTCGCCGCCGCGTTCGTCGAAGTGTTTGAAGAGTTGAACCGTGGTGGCAGACCGCAGTAGAAGCCTCACGGCCCGGGACGTGGGCGGATCAGCATCACGAGCAGCAGCGAGAACACGCAGATCATGGCGAAGACACCGAAGATCACGTTGAGAGGCACGTGCATGTCACGCATCCTGCCGAATCCCCAGTCGGCCAGTCCGCCGCACATCATGCTGACGAAATTCATGAGGCCATAGCCCGTGGCGCGCATGTGTGGCCGCACGATCTGGCTGAGAATCGGCATGTTGTTGCAATCAAAGAAGCCCCAGCCGACGCCAAACAAAATCAGTGATGCGATGGCGAGCCCAAAGGAGTTCAACGCAGGTGCATTCCCAACGCCAAACATAGCGGGAACGATGAGCATCATACCGATGGCGCTGACATAGATGCGACCCCGATCACTGCGCCGCATCCAGCGGTCCGCCAGCCAGCCGCCGAGAATCGCGGCGAGCAGCGCCGCCCCCTGCCAGTAGAGCGCGGCAGACACACCGGCCGTGCCCTGGCTGATGTTGAATGCCTTTTGCAGGATGGCAGGCATCCAATCTCGCACCACCCAGGCCGCGAGTGCGGGCAGCGTAAAGTAGAACACGAGCAGGATGAAATTGCGATTGCAGAGCAGTTCGCCAATCGCCCCCCCGCGCGCGGTTGGACTCAGCGCCTCCTGCGTGTCCACCTGCCGTGGCACATCGCGCAGCAGGAGCAGCAGCGGAATGGCATAGAGCACGCCAGCCAGTCCGGTGAAGTCAAACATGAAACGCCAGCCGAGCTCAGGCGCATCCGCCACGAATCCGGCAAAACCACCCGTCATCACGCCGCAGTAGATGCCCATCTGATGAACGCCAATGGCACGCGAACGGGTCCCGGCCGTGTGATAATCAGCGATCAAGGCCAGCGCCGCTGGAATGTAAAACGCCTCGCTGATGCCCATCAGCGTGCGTGCCCAGTACAGTTCATTGAAACTGCCCACATGCCCGGTGAGCCAGGTGATGAGCGACCAGACAAACAAGCTGCCGCAGATCGTCAGCTTGCGGCTGAACCGGTCTGCGATGTACCCGCCGATAGGACTGCAGATGGCATAGACCCATTTGAACGACGCCAGCATGTGTCCCCAGTTCTCCTCGCTGCCGATGTCCTTGAGGTCGCCCATCACGGACACCTTCATGGAGGCGATCATCTGGCGGTCCAGGTAGTTCAGCAACGCCACCGGAAACAATAACCCGACGACCAGCCAGGCACGGCGCATGAAGGAGGAAGGACTGTCGGCAAGGGTCGGAGACGAGGGCATCACGTCATTAATCACAGCAGTTCCCAGACGGAAAGCCTGAATTCATGCCCCGTCCTGACTCAGGCATGACTGGAAATGCCCCGCTTCGCCTGCCTCCTACCACGAAATTCTTCTGGGCTAATCCTTGCGACTCCGCTAAAAAGACAGAGGCCATTTTCAACCCGCCACCCCTGACCGCTATGAAGTCTCTCCTGCTGTTACTTTGGATGCTGCCCCTGGCCTCCGCTCTGGCACAGCAGCGCCAGGCACAGGCAGATGTTGTTGGCCAGCCTGCTGCTCGCTTTGAAGCCAAAACCATCGACGGCAAGTCCGTGCGATTCCCAGACGATTACAAAGGCAAGGTGGTGATGCTGGACTTTTGGGCCACCTGGTGCAGACCCTGCCTGAACGAGCTGCCAGGACTCATCCGCGTACACGAGGAGTTTGCCGCCAAGGGATTCACGGTGCTCGGCGTCAGTCTGGACAATGAAGAGGGTGCCGCCAGCCTGCCGCAGTTTCTAAAATCCAAAAACATCACCTGGCCACAGATCTGTGATAGTGGGAGCTGGCAGGGAGGCATCGTGAAACAATACGGTGTGCACAGCATTCCCTCCTGCTGGCTCATCGACGGTGACACCGGGCGAATAGTAGCCACCACGGCCCATCTGCGCGGCGAAGCTCTGCGCGTAACGGTGCAGCAAGCCCTGGCGAATCTGGGCAAAGAAATCCCCATAGTTGCAGAGCACGCCGCCGAGCCTGCGCCTCAAGCGCCCCCCAACACACCCCCGAGTCCGCTGGTGTCCCGCGTGCAGAAGCTGGCCGCCGAAAGCAGGCTGATTTCTGCCGAAGTCTTTCTCTCTCAATTAAATCACCCCGTGGCCACTCGCGTGGAACTGTCCCCACCTGCCAGCACAGCTTTGCGCGGGCGTGAGATCGCCAAACGCGCCGCAGCAGCTCATTTACGGGTCGGGTGGGTCTATCAATGCACCAAGTGCAATCGCTGGCATACCAGCCTGGCGGGAGGTTATGCCATTGCGCCCGATGTCGTTGTGACAGCGCGCCATGTGGTCGCACCGCCAGCCGCGATGAAGCCAGCATCCGCATTTCCCGTGGTCGTCCGGGGAGAGACCGAGGTAATGAACATCGACGCTGTGATCGTCGCCAACGAAACCGCAGATACCGCCATCCTGCGCGTCTCCGCGAATGATCTCACGCCGCTGGCCTTGAGCCACGACGTGCAAGTAGGCGACACCGCCTACTGTTTCAGCGATCCGCGTGATGTGCTCGGCCACTTCAGCTCCGGGCTGGTGAACCGACTCCATTCTCCCGCCTCTCAATCCAGTCCGCTCCTGCAACGCATGGATGTCAGCGCCGACTGGGCACCCGGCAGCAGCGGCTCCGCCATTCTCGACGAGTATGGCAACGTCATCGGCCACGTGGCGCGCATTCGCCCCCTGTTTGGCACCAGTCGCACAGCGGAGCCTGCCGCCAAATCTACCGCGCCCACGCTCATGACCCTCAACGAAGCCGTGCCTGCCGACGTGGTGCTGTCATTGATCAAACAAGTACCGGCACGATGACTCAAGTCTCCTCCAGCCGGTAGCCAATTCCCGGTTCGTTTTTGATCTCCAGGCTTGAGCCTTCGAGCTTCTTGCGCAGGTGGTTGGCATACACGCGGAGATATTGGCTTTGCTCCTCCGCCTGCGGCCCCCAGACGGCACGGAGGAGCTGCTTCAAGGTGACGATTTTACCCGCGTGACGCACGAGCTGCGCGAGCAGCGCATACTCGGTGGGCGTGAGTTTGAGCGGCTGGCCGTTCAGCGCCGCCTCGTGATGCGCAGGATCAAGCACCAGCGGCCCCATCTGTAAATTGGCTGCATCATGCGCTCCCTGACGCCGCTGAATAGCGGCAAGGCGTGCCATGAGTTCCGCCGTGCTGAAGGGTTTGGAAACGTAATCGTCAGCTCCAGCATCGAAGGCGGCAAGTTTCACGGCCTCCTGATCACGCACACTCAGGATGAGCACCGGTACGCCGCTCCATTCGCGCAGTCGTTTCAGCACCTCGACCCCGTCCATGTCAGGCAGGCCGAGATCGAGCAGGATCACGTCGGGTTTGTGGAAAACAGCGTCCTGTAGCCCGAGCTGGCCTGTTTCGGCGTCCTTCACCGCGTAACCCTTCGACTCCAACGCCATGCGCAGCAGGCGGCGGATCTGGATTTCGTCGTCGATGATGAGGGCCGTCATTTGTTCGTTGGAACGAACGTGGCTATTCGATTGATTTCAATCACAAACTCCGCACCACCATCCGGATGATTCCGCGCGGTGATCTCTCCTCCCTGTGCCTGAACAAAGCCACGCGCAATGGCCAGCCCGAGACCGGTGCCACCCGCCGGTGATCCCTGCACTCGATAGAACTTTTCAAACACGCGTCGTTCTGCGCCAGCGGGCAAGCCGGGGCCATGATCGCGAATGATCAAGCGCAGTTGCTGCTCGCGCAAGGTGGCGCTGATGTCGATCGCGGTGCCGGCAGGAGTGTAGATGGAGGCATTGTGCAGAATGTTTGCGACCGCCTGAGTAAGCAGGGTGTGGTCCAGCTTCAACAGCGGAAAATCATCCGCGAGGCGAAGCTTCACCGGATGCGTATTCAGTGGCGCACCGACGGCATGCTGCGCAGCGCTGATGACGTCACGCACGTCACACCAGTCGAGGCTGGGTTTAAGCACGTCGGATTCGAGCTGCGTCATCTGCAACAAGCTGTCCACCACACGCTGCAGCCGTTGCGTGGCCGTGGTGATCTCGTCGAGATAGGGGCTTTTTTGCTGGCCATGCATGCCTTCGAGCGCGGCGGTGATGATGGCGATGGGCGTTTTCAATTCATGCGAAACGCTGTCCAGCAGCGTGCGATGCAGTTTCTCCGACTGCGAGAGCATCTCTGCGTGGCTGACGGCCTGAATGAAGTGCTCCTTTTCCAAGACGAGCGCGATCTGGAGCGCGAAGGCCTCGATCATCTGCCGCGTGACAAAGTCGAGGCGCGAAGTGTCTTCAAACTGCACACCCAGCACGCCCATCGTGGCGGTGGCAGTTTGCAGCGGAAACCAAGTAGCGGCGGACTCCGGCAGTGTATCGGTGTAGCGGCCCGCGCACTGCTTGTTCTCATAGCTCCAGGCCACCACACCCCATTCTTTGGGCGAAGGCTGGAAACTGCTGGCCTTGTGCGCGGCTTTCGGCAGCGAGCGGTCCTGCTCGCGCACCACCAGTGCGGTGTTCGCATTGAGCAGCTCGTTGATTGTGCGCAGCGCTTCGGCGAGGCCCTTCGCCGGTTCGGCCGCGAGCGCGGCACTCTGGGTGACACGCAGCAGAGCGTCCGTCTGACGCAATCTGCGACGCTCGGCGACCTCACGCATGCGCAGGCGCGAGGTGAGGCTGCCCATGCTGAGCGCCACGATGAAGAACATGCCGAACATGATCCAGTCCTCCGGCTTGCTGATGTGGAAGGTGAAGATCGGCGGAATGAAAAAGTAATTCCAGCACAAGGCGCTCAAGGTGGCCATCGTCAGCACCGGCCCGCGGCTGAAGCGCAGCGCCGCAAGCACTACGGCAAGCAAAAACACCAGCGCGACAAACATGTACCCGGTGTACGAGACCAGCCCCCAGCACACGCTGGCAATCGCGAAGAGGGAAACGATCGCCCAACTGTATTCGCCGATGATCGAATCTGGCACCGATTCCTGTAGCGGAGCGATGTTGCGTGACTTGTCAGCGGCGGCCAGAGGCCTCACGACACACACGTCGATGTCGCCGCTACCAGCAATGAGAGCATCCGCAAGCGATTGGCTCCACCTGCCCGCCTTCTCCGGCTTGCCAACGACGATTTGAGAGACGTTGCGTTCGCGGGCGACCTGCAGCAGGGCTTCGGAGACGTTTTCCCCGGTCACGGAGACGACTTCGCCGCCGAGTTTGCGTGCCAGGCCAAGACAGCGGGTGAGTCGGTCCTGCTCGATGGGCGTCAGCACACGCGCTCCCTCCACCCAGACGACGAGCCAGGGGCAGTTCAACCGCGTGGCGGCACGGCGGGTCCAGCGCACGAGACTTTCGGCATACGGACTTGGGCCGACTCCGACCATGAGACGCGCATTGGTTTTCCACGGACTGCTGACACGTTTGGCGCGGCGGATGTCCTCCAGATGACGATCCACCTGCTCGGCGGTGAAGCGCAGGGACAGTTCGCGCAGCGCCGTGAGGTTGCCTTCTTTGAAGAAGCCGCTCACCGCCTCCTCGGCACGCTCGCCGAGATAGACTTTGCCGTCCGCCATGCGCTCCAGCAGCTTTTCGACGCTAAGGTCGATGAGCTGGATCTCATGCGCACGGTCGAGGATGGAGTCCGGCACGGTTTCTTGGATCGCCACGCCGCTGATCTGCCGCACGATGTCCACCTGGCTGTCGATGTGCTGGACGTTGAGCGTGGTGTAAACGTCAATGCCCGAATCGATCAGTTCCAACACATCCTGGTAGCGTTTCGCATGGCGCGACCCGGGCACGTTGGTGTGCGCGAGTTCATCCACCAGCACCAACTCAGGCCGCTGCTGCAACACGGAGTCGATGTCAAACTCCTCCAGCGTGAAGCTGCGATGCTCAAACTGCTTGCGCGGCAGCACACGCATGCCTTCCAGCAGGGAGGCGGTTTCATGCCGCCCATGCGTTTCAACGATGCCGACGAGCACGCCCACACCTTCATTCGCACGCTGCCGGCCCGCCTGCAGCATGGCGTAAGTCTTCCCGACGCCGGGACACATGCCGAGAAAGATGAACAGCCTGCCCTGTTTCACCCGGGCTTCGTCACGCTGCATCTCGGCGAGCAACGCATCGGGATCTGGTCTGTATTCTTCTTTCATGGGATTGGAGGGTTACTCACCGTTTTTAATGCGTTTGTTTTTGACCCGGGTCTGCGGGAACTGGCGCTTGTCCTTCTGATAGTAGCAGATTTCCACCAGAGTAGGCCAGAGTTCCAAGGAGGCGTGAATCTGGCTGATAACATCGTCAACGATGCGGCTGACGTTCTGTTGGAAGAAATCCGGCTCAAATCCATAGAAGACCTTGGCGAGGTTTTCCGCGAAGAGATGCAGGGTCTGGCGGCGCTCGGCGTCCTTGGTCCTGGCGGCGGCCTCAAGCACACGGGCGTGAACGGCGGTGACCTTCTGCAGAATCTCCTGCGTGTCGCCGAGCGTCACCTCGCCTTTGTAACGGAACTTGATGCCGAGATCGTCACGCTGATAGACGGAGTCCTTGATCTTCTTTTTGAGCAGGCTGCAAAGCTCCTCGTTGAAGACCTCCATCGCCATCGGGTTGCGCATGTAGTTGTTCTTGGTGTGGCGCTGCACCGCATCGACATGCGCAGCGGCGACGCCCGACTGCTGGATCCACAGGCGGTAAATGTAATCTTCAAAACGCAGACGCGTCGGAAAGAAGGGCGGTAGGCCCAGGCGGTTGTCATAACCCGCGACACCACAGTCGATGCGCCAGTTTTTGTTGGTGACGACTGGACGGAAATTCACCAGCACATAGACGTCGTTCAGCGCGTTGATGTCCGCCTGGGTTTCGTCGGTGAGAAACATCTCCACATAATCCAGTGCGTCGATGTCATTGGTACCGGTCCGGTATGTCTGTGCGATCTTGACGATGGAATCGCGCGAGACTTTTCCCGCTTGCAGATTCAACGAATTTTCCCGGGAGAAATTGTTTGTCGTGTTGGTCTCCAGATCCATGGAGGTGTCCACCAGCAGCTCACCCTTTTCGTAATTGGCGGGCATCTGGCCGACTTTTTTGCCAAGCGCCTCCTTGAAGGCGGTGAGCAGATCGAAGGACTTGTGCACATAGCCTTTGTCAGCGGTGCGGTACAGTTTACCCCGGCACACTTCGCCCGGTGCGAGACTTTCCAGCCCGTCCTCGATCAAAGCGTCTGGCCGCATGTCATCATCGGAACTGATGAGGTACTGCCCGAGAGTGTAGATAAGAGTGAAATTGCGATTGCCCCCATAGCTGGGACGGAAGAGGTTGCGCACCAGCGAGTCCAGTTTTTGACCCCGCAGCTTGTGATTGAGGAAACTAATGAACTCCTCCTTCTCACGCGGCCCCACATAAATGAGCTCGTTGGCGGTCCGGGTCTGCTCCAGCAGCGAGTAATACTTCTGATGGTTCGCGAGGCTGGAGTCGTCGAAGACCATGATTTTGGCCGAGTGGCCGTTGCGCCAGAAGTTGTCATCGTAAGCCTCGATGGTTTCTGGGACGTCACGTAATCGATACGTTGGAATCGTGAAGATGGTTTGAGGCTGGTTCATGGTTGGAAAAAGGGGCGGATTGGACTCATCGTAGCTGGTCGAGCGCGAGGTTCAGATGCAGGGCGTTGACGCGGTCGATGCCCACCATGCGCGGCGGAGCAGGAACGGTCAGTTCCTCGATGATCCGATTGATTTGATGGCCGACATCCGGCGCCAGTTTGCGCTCTTTGACGATCCGCTCCATCTGGGTTCTAGCATTGATCACCGAGATGTATGGATAGGGTATTTGTTCCTTCTCTTCGCCGATCTGGAAGTATTGCGCGCCGGTGAATTTTTCGGCGAGTAGTTCTCGCGAGGTCTGCACATTGTGAGGAACTTGAACCCCTTCCCTGCGTCTCCAATCCTGGGAGAAACGAGCGATCAACCAAAAATACAACAGCAACAGAACGAGCGTGGAGAAATAGAACACCCAGCCACGCAGCGGCACTCTGCCGAGACTGGTTGATCGTGTGGTGGCCATAACTTTGAGTACTGCGACGGCACTCCGGCATTTCCGCCGGAGGCCGTCTGGGAGAGCGGCTTACTTGGCAGCATCGAGCGCCAGGTTCAGTTCAAGCACATTCACCCCTGCATCGCCGAGGATGCCGAGGTCAGGCTTGGTGGTGCTCGCCGCGATGAGTTCTTTGACCTTCTCGACGCTGAGGTTGCGGGCTTTCGCGACACGGGCGGCCTGCAGTTCGGCGTTCTTCAAGCTGATGTGGGGATCAAGGCCGCTGCCGGAGGCGGTGACGGCATCGGCAGGAACGGCTGCTGTGGCGGCGAGACCTTCGGTCGTGCGGTAAGCGGCAATACGATCCTTGATCGCATCATTCAACTTCTGCGAGGTGGGGCCGAGATTACTACCACTCGAACTGGAACCATCGTAGCCGAAGGCACCCGCAGCCGAGGGACGGCTGTGGAAGTATTTTTCACCGCCGAAGACCTGGCCGAGCAGGCTTGAGCCGCAGATGGTGCCGTCCTTGTCCACGATGAGGCTGCCATCAGCCTTGTGCTTGAAGGCAATCTGGGAAACACCCCAGACAACCACTGGATACAGTCCACAAAGAACGACAGCGAAAACGAGGGTGGAGACGACGGCTGCACGGATATCAGTGAAGAGAGCTTTCATAGGATTAAGCGAGGTGAAGGGTGGTGATGATGAGGTCGATGGCTTTGATGCCGATGAAAGGCACAATGATGCCACCGAGGCCGTAGATGAGCAGATTGCGCTGGAGCACGGCGACCGCTCCCACCGCACGATATTGCACACCTTTCAGCGCGAGCGGGATCAGGGCGACAATGATGAGCGCGTTGAAGATGATGGCGCTCAGGATGGCGCTCTGCGGCGAGACCAGACCCATGATATTGAGCGGGCTGATCGCCGGGAAGGTGACCATGAGCATCGCAGGGATGATGGCGAAGTATTTGGCAATGTCGTTGGCGATGCTGAACGTGGTCAGTGAACCGCGCGTCATGAGGAGCTGTTTGCCAATCTCAACGATCTCAATGAGCTTCGTCGGATTGCTGTCGAGATCGACCATGTTGCCGGCCTCACGAGCGGCCTGCGTGCCGGTGTTCATGGCGACGCCGACATCGGCCTGGGCAAGTGCGGGCGCATCGTTGGTGCCGTCACCGGTCATGGCCACGAGATGTCCGGCGGCCTGCTCGGCGCGGATGCGCTTGAGTTTATCCTCGGGCGTGGCCTGCGCCATGAAGTCATCGACTCCAGCCTCGGCGGCGATGGCGGCGGCAGTCATGGGATTGTCGCCGGTGATCATCACCGTGCGGATGCCCATCTTCCGCAGTTGGGCAAAGCGCTCCTTGATGCCGCCTTTGACGACGTCTTTGACGACGTCTTTGAGTTCAACGACACCGAGCACCTTGCTGCCCTCGCACACGACGAGAGGTGTGCGTCCGGCACGGGAGGCGGCTTCGACCACCTTGGCAACATCAGCGGGATAAACACCACCGAGGTTTTCGATGTGGTTCTTGATCGAATCCGCCGCACCTTTGCGAATGCTGCGACCATCGAGATCAACCCCGCTCATGCGAGTCTGTGCCGTGAAAGGAATGAAAGTGGCATGGGGCTCGGCCAGTTCGCGGCCACGGATGTTGAACTTCTCTTTGGCGAGCACGACGATGCTGCGGCCTTCGGGTGTTTCATCGGCCAGGGAGGCGAGCTGCGCGGAGTCGGCGAGTTCTTGCTCGGTGATGCCAGGCGCGGGGCGGAAATCGGACGCCATGCGGTTGCCGATGGTGATGGTGCCGGTTTTGTCCAGCAGAAGCACGTCAATGTCTCCTGCGGCTTCCACCGCACGGCCGGAGGTGGCCATGACGTTGCGGCGAATGAGGCGGTCAATGCCGCTGATGCCGATGGCACTCAGCAGGCCGCCGATGGTGGTGGGGATCAGGCACACGAGCAGTGCGATAAGCACCGGCGTGGAGAAGTTGGTGGCCGAGTAGATACCGAAGGGCTTCAGCGTCACGACCACCAGCAGGAAGATCAACGTCAGCGCGGAGAGCAGAATGGTAAGCGCGATTTCGTTCGGCGTTTTCTGACGCTGCGCGCCTTCAACCATCGCAATCATGCGGTCGATGAAGGTGTTGCCTTTTTCAGAGGTGATCTGAATGACGATACGGTCGCTGATGACGCGCGTGCCGCCGGTGACGGCGCTGCGGTCACCACCACTTTCGCGGATGACAGGTGCAGATTCGCCGGTGATGGCGGCTTCATCGACACTGGCAATGCCTTCGATGACTTCGCCATCGGCAGGGATCACATCGCCGGTTTCACAGACGACGAGATCGCCTTTTTCGAGAGCGGGAGCCGGCACGCTGGTCTCCTTGCCGTTTTTGAGGCGGCGCGCCATCGTGTCTTTGCGCGCAGCGCGCAGACTGGCGGCCTGGGCCTTGCCACGGCCTTCAGCGACGGCTTCGGCGAAGTTGGCAAAGAGCACGGTGAACCACAGCCAGATGGCGAGCTGGATGATGAAGAAGTGGTCGGCCTTGGCAGTGAAGATGGCGACGGTGGTCAGCACCGCGCCGACCAGGGTCACGAACATGACCGGATTCTTCACCATAAGGCGTGGGTCGAGCTTTTTAAATGCGTCGCCCACAGCCGGACCGGCGATGGACCAGTCAAAGAGAGTTGGAGCTTTGTGAGACATATACGTTGGAGTTAGGAAGGGTGTAAATCAGCGATTAGAACAGTTTGCCGCCAGCCGTGAGGAAGTGCTCAACGATGGGACCGAGGGCGAGGGCGGGAAGGAAGTTGAGCGCACCAATGAGTACCACCGTGCCAATGAGCAGGATGGTGAAGGTGGCACCCGAGACCGGGAAGGTGCCCGCGCTGGGTGGAGAGACTTTTTTCTGCACCAGCGATCCGGCGAGCGCCATGATCGGCACGATCATAAGGAAGCGCCCAATGAGCATCGCGATGCCAAGAGTGACGTTGTAGTGAGGGTCACCATTGGCTGGGTTTGCAGTGAGTCCGGCGAAGGCGCTGCCATTGTTGCCAGTCGCGGAACTGTAGGCATAAAGGATTTCGCTAAAGCCATGCGGCCCGGTGTTGTTAAGGCCCGCGAGCCCCCAGTCGCTGACGCAAGCCCAGGCGGTGAAGCCAAGAATGGACATGCACAGCACCAGCAGCGAGAGCATGGCCATTTTCACATCGTAAGCCTGGATCTTTTTGCCCAGATACTCCGGCGTGCGGCCCACCATGAGTCCGGCGATGAAAACGGCGAGAACGACGAAGACGAGCATGCCATAAAGACCAGCGCCGACACCACCGATGACGACTTCGCCCAGTTCAATCATGAACAATGGCACGAGTCCGCCAATGGCTGTGAAGGAGTCATGCATCGAGTTCACCGCACCGCAGGAAGCGGCCGTGGTGATGGTGGCGAAGAGCGAGGAGTTGAAGATGCCAAAGCGCACTTCCTTGCCCTCCATGTTGCCATCTGCAGCAGAGACACCGAGCGCATGATGGATGGGATTGCCCGCTGCTTCAAAGTGCGCACACACGAGCACCCCGCCCACAAAGAGCAGCATCATCGCAGCCCAAACTGCCCAGCCGTGAGCCTGGTTCTTGACCATGCGACCGAGGAAGTAGGTCAGAGCGCTGCCGATGGCGAAGATCGAGAGCATTTGGACGAAGTTTGAGAGCGGTGTCGGATTCTCAAAAGGATGCGCCGCGTTGGCATTCACATAGCCACCGCCATTGGTGCCGAGCATCTTGATGGCGACCTGCGAGGCCATGGGGCCTTGCACGATGGTCTGCTCAGTGACGGTCTTGTCTTCCATCACCGGCTTGCCTGCGCCATCCACCACAGGCTGGTTGTTCGCATCCATCTTCGCGACTTGAACCGCCTGTGGCTCGACGAGCTTGGCGGTGTCATAGGGTTTGAAGTTCTGCACAATGCCCTGGGACACGAGGAAGAGGGCGAATACAAAGCAAAGGGGCAGCAGCAGGTAGTAGGTGGTGCGCACCAGATCGACCCAGAAATTGCCCAACGTCGTGGCTGAGGCACGCGCAATGCCGCGCACCAGCGCCGCCGCAATCGAGATGCCGACAGCCGCCGAGGTGAAGTTATGAATCGTCAGCGCGACCATCTGTGAGAAGTAGCTCATCGTGCTTTCGCCGCCGTAGCTCTGCCAGTTGGTGTTGGTGGTGAAGCTCACCGCCGTGTTAAACGCGAGGTGATCGCTGAGGCCCGGCAGGTGCTGCGGGTTCATCGGCAAGAGATGCTGGAAGCGCAGGATCAGGTAGGTAAACAAGACGCCAACCAGGCTGAAGAGCAGCATGGCCAGCGTGTATTGCTTCCAGCCCTGCTCCTTGTTGCGGTCCAGGCCCATCAGCGAATAGGTGAGCCTTTCGAGCGGGCGGATCACGGGATCGAGCCAGGTTTTACCGTTCGCATCCAGCACCTGGGTCAGATAGATCCCGAGCGGTTTGGTGATGAGGGCGAGCAGGCCAATGAAGAGCGCGAATTGAAGCCAGTCAGTCGTGTGCATGGTTGGTGGGATTAGAATTTTTCCGGCCGGGTCATGGCCACGAAGAGATAGACAAAGAGAAGCAGGGCGATGAGGCCCACGAGGATGGTTTCCATGGCGGTGGTGGGTTTAGAGTTGCTCGCAGAAGCGCACGTATAGCGCGCTGATGATGAAAAAGGCCAGAGTAAGGCCGGTGTAGATGAGGTCGTTCATGGCGTGTGGTTGTTAGAAGCGTACGCAAACCGCACTGACGATGAAAGCGGTCACGGTGAAGCCGAGGAAGAGGATGTCGTTCATGGCGTGGTAGGACGTTTGTCCACGGCCAAGATGCATGCTCACCCGATCCTGCCGAGTTAAAGGCAGGACTTGCGGCGTTAAAAAAGCGTAAAACCGGGACTTAGACCGGCCCACCAGGGCTTGTCTTTGTGATCCGGAGAGAGCCGCCTCCTGCTATTGGACGATCACAGACAAGCGCACCAGCGCAGCCAATGGGGCCGCTCCGCTGCTGGCAAAGTTCCAGGTTTTGCAGGCGGGTCTAAATCTCCACCTGCTGGCCCAGCTCGATCACCCGGCCCAGAGGAATCTGGAAATAGGTCGCTGGTTGCTGCGCCAGTTTGCTGGCGAATGAGAAGAGGTGCTCGCGCCATCTCACCATGCCAGGTTTCGGGCTTGGAACGATGATTTCACGGCCCAGGAAGAACGTTGACTTCTCCGCCGTGACTTCAAGCCCCTGGTTGGAGCATTGGCGCAGCAGGCGCGGCACGTCGGGCTTTTGCATGAAACCAAAGCGCCCGGTCACGCGCCAGAAACCATCAGCAAGCTTTTCAACATCCACGCGTCGGCTCGGCGGCACCCAGGGTTCGTCCTCGGTGACCAAGGTCATGAAGATGACACGCTCATGGATGGCCTTATAGTGTTTCAAACTGTGCAGCAGGGCGATAGGAGCGCGTCCGCTCGTGCTCGACATGAAAATGGCCGTGCCAGGCACAATGACTGGCGGGCTGCGCCTGAGACTGTCGCAGAACATTTCCTGACTGAGCGAGCTTTTCTCCATTGAGGCACGCACCAGGCGGCGTCCCGTGGCCCAGGTCGTCATCAGCGTGAAGATAATAATACCTACCACGATCGGGAACCAGCCGCCGTCGAAGAATTTCACCAGGTTGGCGCTGAGGAAGGCGATCTCAATCACGCCAAACAGCAGACACAGCGGCAGCGTTTTGAGCAGCGACCATTGCCAAAGATGACGAGCGGCAAAATAAAACAGGAAGGTGGTAATGAGCATGGTCATCGTCACCGCCACTCCATACGCAGCGGCGAGATTCGTCGAGGTGCGGAAGGCCAGCACCAGGGCGAGACAGGCCAGCATGAGCAGCCAGTTTACCAGCGGGATGTAAATCTGGCCCTGGGCATGTTCCGAGGTGTGCCGGATGCTGAGGCGTGGCAGATACCCCAGTTGCACCGCAGTGAGCGTGAGCGAGTAGGTGCCAGTGATGAGCGCCTGTGAGGCGATCACCGTTGCAGCAGTGGCCAGCAGCACCATCGGCAGGGCGGCCCAGCCGGGGGCCATCTGAAAGAACGGTGCATGGGCCATTTCCGGCTGCTTCATGAGCAGCGCCCCCTGCCCCAGATAGTTTAAGGCCAGCGCGGGCAGCACAAGAATAAACCAGCCACGCCGGATCGGCCCGGCGCCAAAATGACCCATGTCGGCATACAACGCCTCGCCGCCCGTGACCGCCAGAAACACACTGCCGAGAATCACGAATGATTTGTGGCCGCCGTTGATCAGAAAGTTCCAGCCATGCAAAGGATTGAACGCCGCGAGGATTTCCGGTCCATTCACCAGATGCATCACGCCAAGCGCCGCCAGTGAGATGAACCACAGGCCCGTAATCGGACCAAAAAAACGTCCCATTCGTGCCGTGCCGAGGAATTGTACTGAAAACAGCACGATCAGAATCACGATGGTGATGCCCATGATGAGCCACTCCCGCTGATCCTCCCATAGCAAAGCCGCTGCCGCATCCGCCGGCGGAGTACCGAGCAGTCCGCCATCTTTCAGACCCTCGATGGCGCTGAGAACGGAAATCGCGGGAGTAATGATGCCATCACCAAACAACAACGCCGCGCCAAACAGGCCAAGCAGTATGATCACGACGCGACGTTTCAACGCCTCCGACATGCCATGCGAGGCCAGCGCCATGAGTGAAAGCACTCCGCCCTCACCCTTGTTGTCCGCGCGCAGTACAAAGACGAGGTACTTGATGCAGACGAGTATGATCAGAGCCCATAGCACCAGCGAAATGACGCCGAGCAGATTATCATGGGTGGCCGCCACGTGGTGCGGGCTCAGCGGACTGAAGCACTCCTTCAGGGTGTAGATGGGACTTGTGCCAATGTCGCCGAAAACCACTCCCAATGCCCCAATGACGAGGGTGGTCGTGGAATGTTTGTGGAGACCTGGTTTATCTGTCGTGTCGCTCATGACGGCGGAATGATGATCGTAAACGTGGTGTCCTCCGGCGAATGCCCTGGAGGTGTGAATCTACTGACATTGCACAAATGTCGGCTCAATCCAGGAATGAGCAGATGTATTCACAGATGCCGGAACTGACACTGATGTCGAAGCCGCTGTTGGCGGGAACGTCGAAAAACTGACCGCCTGTATAGCTGGTCTTGGCTTCACCACCGTCGAGCTTCACGCTGCAGTCACCGGCCACGATCTCCATTCGCTCGGCCTTGGCGGTACCGAAGTGGAAATCGCCAGGGTAGATAAGACCGAGAGTTTTCTTGCTGCCATCAGGGAACAAAACGCTGTGGCTGACGACCTTGCCGTCAAAATAGATGTTGGCTTTCGTGACGGCGGTGACTCCAGAAAATTCGGCTGGGATGGCGGGCATAAGACCCTAGAAATAGGCGAATTTAGGGCTCACAGCAAGTGCCGAGCGCTACATTGACCCAATTGACAACGTGCGGCTACTTCACCGGCACTCCCTGCAGCAGGCCCAGCGTGCTCCAGGCCGTTCCCCAGTAGGAGTAGATCATTGTCGCATCCTTGAGAGATTTCGCCTTTTCCGGCTTGCTGCGGTCGGTGGTGCTGAGCTTGCTGTAGTCCACGGGCCAGCCGCCATCGTCCTTTTGATGCGCGATGAGCCAGTGCTGGGCGCGCATTATGGCGGTTCTGACCAGGGGGTCTTCCGAAGGCTGCAGCGCAAATAGCGCCAGACCGGTGGCGATGGCGTCACTATCGGGTTCTTTGATCTGCCAGCCCCAGCCGCCGTCGGCATGCTGGAGACTCGTGATCTCGCCAGTAATGGCACTGACTTCATCAAGCCTGCCCAGGCGACGGGCGAAAAGTGCCCGATAAGCGAGGGTCTCGACCGAGGTGGGCGTGCCATCTTTGGCGAAAAAAGCGGCAGCTTTCGCCAGGGCCTCGTCGCTGATTTTCTTGTCATTGTCACCGGCGGCCAGTGCGAGCAGGAAGATGCGTGATGAATTGGCGGCGACCTCCGGCGCGGCGCGCTTCTGGCCGAGAAACTGCCCGGCAGGTTTCCAAGAGCCATCCGGCTGCTGCCCCTGTAGGATGATCTGTGTCAATTCCGGCACCGGCTTGTCAGGCATGGCGAGTTTGAGAAATGCCGTCATCTCGCGGCCGGGGCCGATATTTTTGGCATTGTCGCCGGACCACTTGAGCCACTCGTCGAACTTTTTTTCATCAATGGTGAAGCCGCGCATCCGGGCTTCCCGGTGGTTCCACAAAACCTGCGGCAGATGGTGGCAGGAATTGCAGTTCCTTTCCGCCATCCATTCATCGCTGCCCTTTGCCAGATACCCCAGACTCTTGGTGATTACCGTGCGGAGTTCCGCCTCCGTCGGCGGCTGCGCGGATGGCCCGGCTTCCTCAGCAGGCAGCGGCTTGGAGCTGTCCTCGGCAGGGCAGGCCGTGAAGGCTGCGGCAAGCATCAGCGCGCGCAGCAGCACAATGTTGCAGGGCAGGTTCATACCTTGCATAAACGCCAGTCCCGCCGGTGCTCTCTCCTCTTTTGCGGATTAAATCAGACGCTACGGGAACGCCACCCTTGACCTGTGGTCTATCATTGGGTGAGCTATACTCAACCCATGTTGACCCGCCTCCATCGCTATCTCATCTGCGGCCTGTTGCTTGGTTGCAGCATGGTGCGCTCTGTGTGCGCGCAAAGCATCGCCTTGCCATGGAGCGGGCATGGGCATGACCCGCAGCATACCGGGCTGTCCCAGGTGACTTCCAAAGCCATGCAGCGCATCCTGTGGCAAATGCCGGTGGATCTGGCACCACAGTATTCGGGCACCACGCTCTATGCGCATTATGGAACGCCGTTGATCACGCGGCAGAACACCGTGCTCGTGCCGGTGAAGACGGGAGCTTATGATGGTTTTCGCGTTGAGGCGCATGATGGGGCAACGGGTGCTCAGAAATGGCAAATAGTGACGAATTACACCCTGCCTGCACATAACTGGGTGCCGCATTTTGGAATTGCGCTGACGCCTAAGAATCGGGTTTATTATGCCGACACGGGAGGCACTGTGTCCTATCGTGATAGTCCTGATGAAAACTCGGGTGCGACGGGCCAAATCGCGTTCTATGGGCTGGCGAATTATGTGTCGGATTCCGCAACTTTTGATGCCAATGTGCAGATCAACACACCCATCACGAGCGATCGTTATGGCAACATCTACTTTGGGTTCATCGTCAGCGGTACCACCACGCCCGCGCTGCAAAGTGGCATCGCCCGGATTGCGGTGGATGGCACGGGCTCATGGGTGAGCGCGGCCAGTGCGGCGGGAGATTCGGGGGTGTTACGGTTGCCGCACAATCTGGCACCGGCGTTGAGCAACAATCACAAGTCGCTCTACATCGCGGTGCTGGACATCAATGGCTTTGGTTATTTGCTGGAATTGGACAGCCTGACGCTGGCCACTACGGGTCAGGTGAGGCTCAAGGATGCGCTGAGTCCGACTGATGATGCGCGACTGCTGGATGACGGTACGGCGTCGCCGATGGTTGGGCCGGATGGCGATGTGTATTTCGGGGTGTTTGAGCATTCGTGGGGTGCGAACCACTATCGTGGTTGGCTGCGACATTATGATGCGACTTTGACGCAGACGAAACCGTCGGGGGCGTTTGGCTGGGATCACACGCCGTCGGTTGTGCCTGCGTCATTGGTTGCGGCTTATCAGGGCACTTCCAAGTACTTGCTGCTGTCGAAGTACAACAACTATGCCGGGGTCGGTGGCAACGGCATCAACAAGATTGCGGTGCTTGATCCGAATGACACGATGACGGATAGCGTCAGCGGAGCGACGGTGATGAAGGAGATCCTCACGGTCACGGGACCGACGCCGGATGATGAGTACTCGTACATACCAGGAGCTGTGCGCGAATGGTGTGTGAATACGGTGGCCATCGACACGGTCAAGAAGTCGGCGATTGTACACAGTGAGGATGGCAAAGTTTATCGTTGGGATTTTACCTCGAACACGCTCATTGAGCCGCTCACTCTCACGCCTGGGATTGGGGAGGCTTACACGCCTTCGGTTATTGGGGTGGACGGGACGGTGTATGTCATTGCGAACGCTATTCTTTTTGCCATTGGGGAGAACGCACCATGAAACGAGTGCTCATCATGCTGCTGTGGAGTCAGACGGCGTTTGCGGGGCTGACGCTGTCGCTCAATCCGGTTGCGCAACCCGGCGCGGCGGGGGCGGAGGCGTTGTTCAGTGGCACGCTCACGAACACGAGCACCACCGATCAGGTCTTTCTCAATGACATCAGCGTGGCCTTCACGGCTGATCCGCAGAGTAATACAGCCCTGTCGAGCAACGCCTTCTTTGCCAATGTGCCGGGCATTTTGCTGCCGGGGGAAACGTATGATGGGCCGCTGTTTCGTATCTCCTTGAGTGGTGCCTCTCCGGCGGCGAATTACACTGGGACCATCACGTTCCAGGGAGGGGCTGACATCACGGCTGCAAGTGCTCTGGTCAGCACGGCGTTTACTCTGCTGGCTACTCCGGTGGATCAATGGCGGTATGTCACCTTCGGCGATGCTGCGGGCACGGCACCGGCGGCGGATACGGCGGACTGGGATCACGATGGTACGCCCAACCTGATGGAATATGCCCTGGCTCTCAATGCCTTGGTTCCTGACAGCCAGGGGGTTCCTGCGCCGACTTTGTTGAACAACTACCTGACGCTGAGCTATGTACCCAGCGCCAGCGATGTGTTGTACACCATCGAGTCTTCCAACAATCTGCTGCAATGGGGAACTGCGGATGTTGAGGCTGTTACCGTTGCCAACCCGCTGCCGCCGAATCGGTTGACGTTTCGGAATAGGAATTCGATCTCGCAGCTTGGGCAGGCCTTTTTGCGGCTGAAGGTGACGCGGCTGAATCTGGGGCCTTGATCTCACTGGATGGCGTATCCTGAGCTATGGGATGGCCTACGGAACACGCGGAATACTCGGAAAGGAGTATTCCAGGCCGATCATTCAAAAGATGAGGCAGCGAGAATGTGCTTTGTTCTGATTTTCCGTTTGTTCTGTTTGTTCCGTAGGCTGCCATCTCCGGTTCTTGGTATTCCTTGTTTGAGTGGCCGCAAAGGGACGCAAAAAAAGACTCACAAAGAAGCGGAGAAGAGAGGTTTGAGGTTTCTGGTATCGGGCTTTCTGAGCCTCTTTGCTTGGTGGCTTGTGAGCGAATGGGTGGCTTTGGTTTAGGCAGAGGAATGGTTTGGCAGAGGAATGGCCTGAGTTCAGACGTTGGGACGGTGGAGCAGGTGTCGAGGGTTGTGCCCTGTGCCCGTTTCATTTGCACCGTTTAAGCAGGATCCATAGTGGACCCAATGCAGCCATGAAAAGCACGATGATGTATCTCACAGGTATTGTTGATGATGATTGGCTAAGTATAGGTGTGGTAGTGCTGGATCCGGGCAACCTCACTGCGGTCGGTAGTTCTTGTACTACGGAAGGTCTCGACGCGGTTGTTGGCGTTGTAGCGGATTTCTCCTTGAGTTCATCCTCTTCAATGCCCCTTTTCACAACGATGATAGCATCTTCAATCATCTTGTGAACGGTGGCTGGCAAAGTGGAGGAACCACGAACTGATTCAAGTAGCCTTAATAAGCGAGGCATTGGTTCACCTGGTAAATGGGTCATTCGAAATTCAGCGTGTAACAAACCTCCAATAATATACAACAAGCGCGAATTTAAAACGTCATTTTTAAGGAATGATCTCTGTTGCTCCAATTCGAATGAGAAATGCGGGCACAGAGCGGCCTTGACATACAGTTGAATCAGAAGAGGGATGTGGGCCGCACTCAGTCCATCATCCGCAAGCGGCAGTTTGAACAGCATGGTTATAATCTCACTGCGTTGCTCAAGCTCGAGAACGCTGATGGATGCCAAAATAATCTGGTTTGCCTGCTCTTTCCGGTCTTGGATCGCTGATAACACTTGCAGAACCTCAGCGTTTGACTGTGTGGTTCTCATTTTCCCTATGGCTTGCCCAACATCGGAATTCATTTGGCAACTGACATTCAATGTCTGTGCTCCAGCAAGCATAGTGAGATAAAAACCAGCAAGCGCGGCGACTAGAAGTGTTTTGATCAATAACGAGTTCATGTTTTGTGATAGTTTGATCGATATCGATTTAAGGTATCCGTCAAATCTAGCCCCATGCGAAAGGGACGGTGCATAAGAGTCGGAGCCATAAAATACGGCTCTTATGGAAGAAGCCAGAACACCAGCGATCATGAAGCGCGATGCCGTGGGGCGTAT